>Ga0153951_1000002_pt1 | contig 427761 bp, 440 predicted proteins | sample TSNJ035MetaG_FD_102278 | JGI IMG/M metagenome (GOLD analysis project Ga0153951, IMG submission 102278) | Attine ant fungus gardens microbial communities from New Jersey, USA - TSNJ035 MetaG | ecosystem: Host-associated > Fungi > Mycelium > Unclassified | place: USA: New Jersey, Wharton State...
CTTAATAAGCTTGGGATTTTTTAAGCCCGCACATCATTATTTTGTCATGCCACACCATATGACAATCTTCAATCACCAAGCATCAATTCTTTCATCATTACACAGCCACATGCATTTATCTACAAAAGATCAGGGAATTGCCTCCGTTAGTGAAAATACTGGATATACGGTTTCCGCTCACCATACTGGAACAACGACAATGACTGTGTCTTCAGGTCATGTTCCTATCAAAAAGGTGGATGTTCGTGTGTTACCAGATATTCGATTAGTTCCTGGGGGAGAATCGATTGGAATTAAGCTGAATTCTGTAGGTGTATTAGTCGTAGGCTATCACCTTGTTGATACAGTTCAGGGAGAAAAATCTCCAGGAGAAGCAGCAGGTGTTAAAGTCGGTGATATTATTACCAAAATCAATGATAAAAATATAGAAAAAATGGCTGACGTGAAAAATATCATGAATGATGTGAGAGATAAACCGTTGAAGCTGGTGGTCTTGCGTGATGACACTATACAAAAGAAATTGACTTTACAACCATTTAAGGATAAAAATGATCAACATTATCGCATGGGATTGTATATTCGTGATTCAGCTGCAGGTATTGGGACAATGACCTTTTATGAACCAAAATCAGGAAAGTATGGTGCATTAGGTCATGTTATTTCGGACATTGATACGAAGAAACCAATACACGTTAATAATGGAGAAATAGTCAGATCAACAGTGAGCGCTATTGATAGAGGGAAGGATGGACATCCTGGAGAAAAAATTGCTTCATTTCCTATCAATGAGAAGCCGATAGGGAATGTAAATAAAAATACTCCTTTTGGTATTTTTGGGAATATAAATGATGGACTATCTAATGGCATTATGAAAAAGGGACTTTCTATCGCTTTAGAGAGTGAGGTAAAGGAAGGACCCGCCAAGATTTTAACTGTTGTTGATGGCAATAAAGTACAAGCCTTTGATGTGACTGTTTTAAATTCTGTTAAGCAGGATATTCCTGCAACAAAGGGATTAGTCATCAAGGTGACGGATCCAAAATTGCTGAATAAAACAGGCGGCATTGTTCAAGGGATGAGTGGTAGTCCTATTATTCAAAATGGGAAAATTATTGGTGCTGTGACGCATGTCTTTGTGAATGATCCAACATCTGGCTATGGCTGCCATATTGAATGGATGTTAAAAGAGGCTGGAATCGACATTTATAAATATCAAAAAAAAGCGAGCTAGTCATCAGCTCGTTTTTTTTGAGGTTCAGCTTTGTAAAGCAAAAGGCTATTTAAAAAAGGCATAAGTCGCCGTCGGGATAAATATATTATTGTAGTAAAATACTGACTTTTGACTTTGGTTAAATAAATAAGTCCTTTTTCTTAAAAATTTTTTTCAGCAAAATTTATTTTTCATCTCGTTATCATGTTGTTTAATGGTTAAAAATGACAAATAAAGTCGAATTATTAGTATTTTTATTATAAAGTAATAAGAGGTATTTTTAGAAAAATGACTATATTTTATAAAATATTATCAAATTTTGTAAAATAAAGGATTATTGTCTTTGTATTGACAACAAACGTTGAGGAAAAAGGGAATCATAAAGAATTGTCGAAGTTGTTACAGAGCAAAAAAGTTATTGGGGGAGGAACATAATATTGGAAAAAATTAAGGTGTGTTTGATAGATGATAATCAAGAACTTATTCATCTAATACAAGAGTATTGTATAACTACTGATGATATAGAAGTGGTTGGCACAGCAAATAATGGTCAGGATTGTTTAATGATTGTTAAAGAAACAAATCCAGATATCTTAGTATTGGATATTATTATGCCGCATCTTGATGGGTTGGGTGTGTTGGAAGCGATGCGCTCAGACGCCTTTCCATCTCAGCCGAGTGTCATTATGCTCACAGCCTTTGGACAGGAAGATGTCACAAAAAAGGCTGTGGAATTAGGGGCAGCATATTTTATACTCAAGCCATTTGACATTGAAAACTTAGTCAATAATATTCGTCAGGTCTATGGAAAAAAGATGCCTACATTTATGCAAACGCATTCTCAACTGTCTAAGAGCAAATCAGTACCTAAAAAGTCACAAAATTTAGATGCTAATATTACCAGTATTATTCATGAAATTGGTGTGCCTGCTCATATTAAGGGTTATATGTATTTACGTGAAGCCATTTCTATGGTTTATAACGATATTGAATTATTGGGATCTATTACTAAAGTGCTTTATCCAGATATAGCTAAAAAATATAAAACGACTTCAAGTCGTGTGGAACGAGCCATTCGACATGCTATTGAAGTGGCTTGGAGCCGTGGAAATGTTGATTCTATTTCTGATCTCTTCGGCTACACTGTTTCAATGTCCAAAGCCAAACCAACGAATTCAGAGTTCATTGCTATGGTTGCAGATAAGCTGAGAATTGAACATAAGGCAGGCTAAAATAGCGCCAAAGCTTTGATTACATAGGTAGGGTAGGGGTTTTGAATATGTCAGTTTAAAGTGGTCATTAATAAAGGATTCATGTACGTTGTTGGACACGAAACAAGCCATAGATGGTGAAAATAGTTCAAACAAAAAGAATTTCAATCATTAGATTTTTGATGATTGAAATTCTTTTTTTAAATGTATGTCCCAATTTTTGTACATTTTTATTGAGTTGAGCGTTCAAATTGTTCTTGATTCGGATTTCCTTCATGATAGAAAACAGTTTGACTGGGGATAGCAAGTTGAACATAATGGTTTTCTAATATTTTTAAGATGTTAAAATTTATTTCCTCACGATTTTCTAACCATTGTTTCCAAATCGTTGTCGTGGTGAAGAAATACAGAAGAATATTAAAACCTGTCGCATTCATCTCTTGCAAATGAACATAGACAGCGTCTTGATGGACATCCTTATTGCTATGCAAATAGGCGCGGATGTCTGTTAAACAGTGTTCAATTTGTTGACGAGATGTGCGAATATCAAGTTCAATATTGAAGGTTAACTGTCTTTTTTTTATTCGTGACCAATTGATGATAGCCTCATTGGCAAGGGTAGAATTAGGGATGGTGACCAGAGCATCAGCAAATGTTCGTATCCTTGTTGAATGAAAAGAAATATCTTCGACCGTTCCTTCTACGCTTGGTGTGCTTATCCAATCGTTAATGGTAAAGGGGGTTTCAGTGATAATGACAAAGCCTCCAAATAAATTGCTGACCGTATCCTTAGCCGCTAATGAAATCGCTAGGCCAACCAGACCTAATCCAGCAATGAAACCATTGATGCTATATCCCCATTCTGAAAGGATCATGGTAAGTATAAGAGCAACAACGATGAACTTAAGAACCTTTGTCATAAATGGAATGATGATACGATCAAATTGTAGATTAAGCTTATAGCTGAAGTGACCAAATAGTTTCCCAAGAGAGTTCATTAATTGAAAAAGAGCTATACCGATACATAACAAGATAGAGGTTTTATAAAGATGACTGATAGTATGAGCAATGGGTTCAGGAAAAGCGAGGTATTTAAATGATAAATAGAGACCAGATAGCCCAATCAAAAAATAAAGAGGTCGATTCAACGTTTTAATCAGTCCGCCATCAAATGTATTGGTTGTTTTTTTCGCGAAATAGGTCACAATTTTGATGACTAAAGATGAGATGGGTTTTGCTAAAAACAAAAAAACACATAAAATAATAAGGGAGATAAGGCCGTCTTTCCAAGTGAGTTGTCTCGCCCAATCGAGAATTTCTTGAGTCATCGTATGCCTCCATTTCTTGCGACATTATTTCAGCTTTTTCTTTTTGTAGCGGCATTTTTTTTGCGTTCTCGATAAAAAATCCACCCACTAATCAAGACCATGCCGAGGATAAATAACAATACACTACTAATCAATTGTGTCCAAAGATGTGAGAAGGGTGCATGAATGATATTAAAAAATGTATCGCGCAGTAGCTTGACGCCAATAACTGCGGCAGCAATAGGTATAAGCACGATAATCAAGGCGATGAAACGTGTCATAAGTTTCCCCTTTTTTAGAGTTTTTAATGATCATTTTTAAAAAAGTTGCCCTCTCAATAGTTTAATGAATCAAAAGATATTTGTCCATTTGTACAGTGACTCTTTATAAGGTGATATTAATATTTCTATTGCTGTAGGAACCGATGAAGCGTTATATGTGTGCCGGTTATTAAGCATGCAGACAGATTAAGTATCACAGGCATTGGTCAAACTGCCATTGAGTTGGTGCAAAAGGTGCATAATAATCAAATATCTGTTGCCTATAATGAAGGCGGAAGCTTTACTGTTCATAACACTGGCTCCTTTGATTCCGTATTATCTCAGCCGCTTATTAATTTCCACAAGTAGCTATTTTGTCTGTTGAATCCATTGTTAAGCGACCCGTGATCATGAATGAAGGGGTGATAGCGGCACGAGATATGGTCAACATCTGTCTATCCATAGATCATCGTATCTTAGGTGGTTTAATTGCTAGGCGATTTTTAGATCGTGTCAAAGAACTATTAGAGCATATGTCAGAAGAAACAGTGTCAATCTATTGAAGAAGCTGGGATAATATGGAGTACAAACAACGGGAAGGGCTTCCTTTTTGAATTTTATAGGTAAACGCGATAAAATAATATTAAGTAGAGGCAGAGTTCTCTAAATAGTAGGATGAGGGAGTGATATGTGATGAGTATGGATTATAATGCTTTTATGAATGATATTATTCAGGCGGCGCGAAAAGAAATTTCTGAAGCAGGGTATGAAGAGTTACATACTCCTGAGGAAGTGGATGAGGTATTCAGTAAAAAAGGGACTACTCTTGTCATGGTAAACTCAACATGTGGGTGTGCTGGTGGCATTGCTAGACCAGCGGCGGCTTATGCAGCAAATTGCGTAAGTAAACCAGATCAGTTGGTGACGGTATTAGCTGGTCAAGATAAGGAAGCAACTTCCCGCGCGCGTGAATACTTTACAGGCTATGGACCTTCATCCCCTTCCTTTGCTCTGCTGAAGGATGGCGAAATCACATCTATGATTGAGCGTTCGGATATTGAAGGATTTGAGCCTCATTTAGTTGCAACACGGCTTGAGCAATTGCTCGATGAGCATTGTGGAAAAGAGAATTAAAAGTAAGGTAAGTTGTAACAATGGGTGGTCTAATGGCTAGCCATTGTTTTTTTGTGTTTTAAAGGCTTGTAAATATAAAATAAACAGAAAAAATGCTTCATAGATCAATGTATGAAGGGGTAAGATAATGAAAGTGGTGTCATATTATATAAAGAACCGTGAGGTGAGATAAGGAACTTCGGCTAACCTCGACACATCCGTGTGTCAACGCCAAAGCTAACACATCCTGTATGTCGAAAGCTAGCACGTCCTGTGTGTCGAGCGAATTATTTCAAAAAATAAATTGCACAAAGAATTTTGCTTAAGTATGACGACTCATTGTTCATGTTCCCATAATCGGCACGGGAACTAGAGAAATTTTAAAAGGCTTTATATTTAACGACTAAGTAGAGCACCAATACCAGAAAGCAATGTTGTTAAGATTAAACAAAACATCATGATAATGACTACAAGTCGCAAGGTTTTTTGTCGCAAGAGAATTCCTCCTTCTATCGATCAATCAATATGCTTGATTGCAACACTTAGGGGAAATGAAGAGTCATTCTTATTATATATCTGTTACGAGAAGACAATGGGTGTTAAACCATAAACTATCGCCCCTAACTGTTCACTCAATTATAGCAGACATGACGGTGAAGGTGATAACCTTAACTTTGCTTAAGCTCTTTTTCGGCGCTATAATGAACGATATACATAAGGAAGGTGAGAGTTTAATATGGTCAATGAAAAGCGGATCGTTGAGGAATTTATGGAGCTTGTACAAATTGATTCTGAAACGGGTGACGAACAGGAAATTGCCCAGGTTCTCCAGAAGAAATTTACTGAGCTAGGGTTAGTGGCTGTAGAAGACAACGCAAAAGAAGTGACTGGACACGGGGCTAATAATTTGATCTGTACTTTGGAAGGTACAGAAAGCTGTGATCCCATTTATTTTACATCACATATGGATACGGTTGTTCCAGGGAAAAGCATTAAGCCAACGATTCAAAATGGTAAAATTGTTTCTGATGGCACAACAATTTTAGGAGCTGACGATAAGGCGGGGCTATCAGCGATGTTTGAGGCCATCCGCATCCTTAAGGAAGAGAATATTCCACATGGTACGATTCAATTTATTATCACGGTGGGTGAGGAATCTGGTCTTGTAGGAGCTAAGGCGTTAGATAAGGAAAAAATTAGTGCTAAGTTCGGATATGCACTTGACAGTGATGGTTCTGTTGGAGATATCATTGCTGCTGCGCCTACGCAGGTGAAAATGACTGCAACTATATTAGGTAAGACCGCTCATGCTGGTGTTGCTCCGGAAAAAGGGGTTTCAGCAATTACCATTGCTGCTAAGGCAATTTCTAAAATGCCATTAGGGCGCATTGACGAGGAAACCACTGCTAACATTGGGCGATTTGCTGGAGGACAAAAAACCAATATTGTGTGTGATCGAGTGGAAATTTTAGCGGAAGCACGTTCATTGGTTGAAGAAAAAATGCATGTGCAGGTTGATAAGATGAGAACGGCTTTTGAAGATACTGCTAAAGCAATGGGTGGGAGTGCTGAGGTTAAGGTTGAGACCATGTATCCAAATTTTAAATTTACTGAAGAAGATCATCTTGTTAAAATTGCCCAGGCAGCGGCAACAGCAATCGGTAGAAAGTCACGCATTCTTCAAAGTGGTGGAGGCTCAGATGGTAATGTTATGGTTGGGTTAGGCATTCCTACAGTCGATCTGGCAGTGGGTTATGAGGACATCCATACGACCAATGAAAAAATGCCCGTGGTGGAATTAGTGAAAACAGCGGAATTGGTTGTGGCTATCATTAAAGAAGTAGCAAAAAATTGAGGACTTAGCAAAGAGGAGAGGTTCCAAAAGCTTAGTTTTTGTGAATGCTCTTTTTTTCTCGAAAATAGATTCAACACCAAGCGAAACCTATGTTTTCTTTGACCGTATTGGAAAAGTGGCGATAGCGCACTAATGTGCGCATACACCTGCTTCATTACGATATGATAAAGGGAGATTGGCAAGAAAGAATGCTCTATGTCGATTTTAAAACAGGATCTAAGCTGCTTCCAATGGGAACAAAGGAGGAAGTATTTTGGAATTTGTATTTTTAGGGACAGGTGCGGGGGTGCCCGCTAAGAAACGCAATGTGTCTTCCGTTGCTTTGGTTATGCCGGAGTACAGGGGAGATACCTGGTTATTTGATTGCGGTGAAGCTACCCAGCATCAAATTTTACATACTAAAGTGAAATTATCAAAAATCCGAAAAATATTTATCACGCATTTGCATGGTGATCATATTTTTGGATTGCCAGGATTGTTGGGAAGCCGTTCTTTTCAAGGAGGGGTTGATCCATTAGAGGTATACGGTCCACGAGGCATTACCGAGTTTATTCAACGAAATTTAGCTCTTTCAGAAACACATCTGACCTACCCTATAGAAATCAAAGAGATTGATGAAGGGGTCATTTATGAGGATGGCAATCTGCGGGTTGTTTGCGGACAACTGGATCATGTGATTCCTAGCTTTGGTTATCGCGTCGAGGAAAAGGACAAGCCTGGAGAATTGTTAGTGGATAAAATTAGAGCCCAGCTTGGTCTTGAACCAGGATTTATCTATAAAAAATTTAAAGAGAACGATTGGTTGCATCTTCAAAATGGTTCTGAAATACGAACGGCTGATTATCTGGGACCAGAGAAAAAAGGAAGGATTATCACACTGCTAGGTGATACTAAACCGTGTTCGAGTGCAATCCAATTATCTGAAAAAGCAGATGTTCTCGTCCATGAGAGTACATTTTTGAAAGATCAGGAGGAAAAGGCAAGTGCCTTTGGACATTCTACAGTTGAGCAGGCTGCTCTTATGGCTAAAAAGGCTGAAGTTAAAACCCTTTTACTCACTCATGTAAGCTCAAGGTACCAAGACAATGCTGGAGAATTTTTGAATGAGGCTCAGGAGCATTTTCAATCGTGTTATCTTGCTCAAGATCTTTGGATCTTTGCTATCAATTAAAGGCTGTTACTACTATAATACAAGAACCATGGTTATAGGGATTGGGAGATTTAGAAAAAAGATAGAGCGCGTGTGGGTCTTACGAAAATGATCCTATGATCATTTTAACGCAGTTAGGGGAATGGCTCTCCAGAAGCAAGAAAAAAATTTTATACAAAAGATAAGACTAGAAGAGTTATCTTTGCAGGAAAATGATACATGTTACAATCTGGTGAGCCTCCATGCTTTGATTAATTTCTCTTCTAGTCTACCCCTAAAATCTTACTGTTTAGTATGCGTATGAGCGTTTATTTTTGGTTCCAGCCACGTTCATATTGCTTAGGTCCTGCGAATTCCACACCAAGTTCTCTTGCGGCGTGATAGGGCCAATAAGGATCACGCAATAGCTCGCGCGCAAGAAAAATTAAGTCAGCTCGCTCATTCTGTAATATTTCTTCAGCTTGCGTAGCGGTTAAAATTAAACCAACTGCGCCAGTATCTATGTCTGCTTCATGGCGAATTTTATCAGCATAAGGCACTTGATAGCCTGGAAAGAAGTTGATGTTTGCTGGTGCGATAGCGCCAGAACTTGTATCGATGAGATCAACACCTTGTTCTTTCATTTTCTTAGCAAAATAAACATGATCCTCGGGTGTTAAGCCGTTTTCAAGATAATCATGAGCAGAGACACGTACGAAGAGCGGACCATCCCATATGGATTTCACTGCGTCAATCACTTCTCCAAGCATGCGATAACGGTTTTCTGCGGAACCTCCATATTCATCGGTACGATGATTGGCAATTGGTGAGAGGAATTGATGTATGAGATAACCATGTGCCCCGTGAAGTTCAATGACATCGAACCTAGCTTCCTTTGCACGACGAGCGCCTTGCTTAAACGCTTCAACAGTCTCAGCTATCTGCGCTTTTGTCATCGCTTCAGGTGTTTTAAAATCGTCAAAACTGATGGCCGATGGAGCGATGATTGCCCCTTCTAATTCTGCTTTTCGACCTGCGTGGGCTAGTTGGATACCCATTTTACTTCCATGTTCATGATTCAAATCCACGAGCTGTTTCAATCCTTCAATATGACGATCATCCCAAATACCAAGATCGGTAGCAGATATTCTACCTTGGGGGGTTACCGCTGTGGCTTCAACGATGATTAATCCTGCTTGGCCAACTGCTCGGCTTGTATAGTGAGTCAAGTGCCAATTATTAACTATGCCATCTTCCTCATAACAGGAATACATGCACATTGGTGACATGACAATGCGATTTTTCAAGGTGACGTTTTTAATAACATATGGTGAAAAAAGTGCTTTTGTCGACATGGCGTATTCACTTCCCATCCTTAAATTATGTAGATATTTTTTACAAACTCATTGTAGTATATTCGTTTTTCAATTTAAATAAAATTGCTCACAAAGCGATGAAAATAATAAAATAAGTGATATGTATGTCGCATATGAAAAAAAGCATAAGAATTACGATGTTTTTCGCTAGTTATTTACCCTAAAGAGACCGCCAATGAATGATTCAGTTATGCTGGCTAGATAAGGATCAGGCAGTATGGAATGAGTCAAGTTTTTCTATTCCTTCTCTAAAAAAGATGACATCGTTTTTTATAATTGGGTTCGATGGAGGCAGTCTCGCGCCTTAGCTGGGTAATCGGTAATCAGCCCGTCAATTTTCCAGTTAAATAAAATTTCCATCATGCGTTGTGAGTTAACCGTATAGGGACGAACCTTGATATGATTATCATGGAGGTTTTCGATTAAAGGTTGATTAATTAAGCGAAAGGAAGGGTGAAGTCCGTCGACATGTATGGTTTTAGCGTATTGTACGGGTGATGCTATAGGCTTTCCATAAAGAGCGGCTGTTTCAGCCTGTTCATAGATATTTTTTACTGTAAGCAGGCTAGTATGATTAAAGGAGGAAAAGATTGTCCGATCTAGCATGTGATAGTTTTCTAAAAGCTGAATCGTTTTTTGTTCAAGTCCTTTATAGGGAAAAATGTTATTTTTAAATTCTATAATGAGTATCAGTTCTGTTTGGCTTATCCATGTTAAGACTTCTTCCAGTGTAGGGATTTGCTCATGGCGAAATTTCCATCCTTTCCAATGACCAGCGCTTAATTTCTTTAAGCCTTCTAGCGAGTAGTCCTTGACAAATCCATATCCATCAGTGGTGCGATCAACAGTTTCATCGTGAATGACAACGGGAAGACGGTCACGAGTGAGCTGGATGTCTAATTCAATACCGTCTGCCCCCTCTTCAGCAGCTCTTTTAAAGGCTGTCATTGTATTCTCGGGATATCTTCCACTTGCCCCCCGATGAGCGAATAGTTTTGTTCTCACTGAAACCACTCCATTCTTCAGTATTTGATCACTTTATAAGCATTGCCATAATGTATAGAAAGAAAAAAGATGACATTGTCAATCTCTACAGTATATGTCACGGTGTTCCGAGAGCTCCTTCATAATTATATGGAGGGTTGTCTCAGACATGAAGATGTTGTGCTGTTCAAACTAATCTTTCTATTTTTTTATTAGAATAGTCTAACTATTTAATGAGCTTTGAAAAGAGCATGTATGTAAATGTGCAGGGTCTACTGAATGGGATGTTATCCAGCTTTGTTAATTTATAAGGCAGATTGCTGTTTTTTTATTAAAAATCCTTTATTATATAAATAAAGTGATATTATAAGGTATAATAAGAAAGTGAATGAATTATCAGAATATTATCATGCCCTTCGATTTTAATTTTAATCAAGTGCTGTTTGAAGAATGACATCATAAAATGGTATAAATTAGGCTACCATTCATATACATTTAGGATTTTTAATTCATTTATACAAAAAAAGGTCGAAAAAAAATTTTATTTGTTTTTTACATAAAAGGATGCGTTTATGATTACATCCTGGGGTTTAATAATGTAAAATGGATTATAGAGAAAGGTGGCCTACGCGTGGAAGACAGCAACAGAGCAAATCAAATGTTTAAAAATAAAGATGGAAGGCAACGAAAATTCTATGGCGTAGGTTTGGGGATAGGTACATCGGTCATTTTGTTTATCATTGTTTTTTGTTTAGGCTTCGGTCTGCATGGCATTGCTTCAACACTTTATGTTGTGCTATTTTCCATTCCTTTGGAGGTTGTTATTGGGGCAACGGCTTCAGTCACTGCAGGTTTTGACCCGATATCGGGAGCCCTGATTGCCGCTCTTTCTCACCTCGCATTGGCTCCGGTACTTATTACTGGTTTTGATACGATTGTAAGAAAATGGAGCTGGCTAAGCTCTAAGCTGGCAAAAGCTGAAAAACTGAGTGAAAAATACGGAAAATATGGAGTATGGGTGCTTGTGATCCTTTCGCCTCTTGTTGGGGTTTTTGTCAGCATTGCGGTTGGTGTAGCGCTGAGATTCCGTCCATTATTGATCATGTCCAGTGTGAGCATTGGCACGCTGGCTGCTGCTTTTCTAGCAACTCTAGGTGGAGCCGGAATCGTCAAGCTTTTTCAGATTTGGTGATGTGAGGAACAAGGGCAAGTGGATGGGTTAGCAGATAAAATCTCCTACAATCAATGAAAAATGTATGAATTATTGCCTCTTGTAAAATCCTAAGTGTGGAGGTGATTGCTTTGCCAAAAGACAAACAGTGTGAAAAAAAACACAATGATGTGACGACGGAGTCTCAGCCAAAGGAAACTGAACCAGGATACGGCAACAAAAAAACAGAGGGGTCGGATCGTCCTTCAACTTGATAAGGTCTGTGTGAAGATTGATAAGAAGAGGCTACGACAAAACTAACCTGACATAGTAAAAAAAAGAGTTCGGTTATGTCCTGCACCTCAAAGGTTAGAGTCACAATCTAACTTTTGGGGTGTTTATTTATGGCTAAATACAGTGACACATTTAAGATGAGAGTAGTTGAAGCCGCAAGACTCCGCACCAATACCGAAGCTAGCACATCCTGTGCGTCGGTAGTATGATAGGAGTTATAAAGAAAATAGAATGGGGGAATTCCAATGACTTCAGTACCAGATTTAGAGGCAAGATCGCCCTGGGCAACTTTACATAATGTTAGTCAAGTGACAGTGAGGAGATCGGATAAACGATTAAAAAAGGACATAATCATTCCGGGAAGTAAAAGTTTAACTAATAGAGCGTTGATTCTTGCGGCAGCATCTAAAGGGAAGTCGACGATTGATGGCATGTTAAGAAGCGATGATTCGTATTGGTGCATAGAAGCCTTGAAGAAATTAGGAGCAGAGATTCGTGTTGTTGATCATAAAGCTCAAATCAAAGGCGTGGGTGGTAGGTGGCAGATGAGTCAAGAAGACCTCTATATAGGTGCGGGTGGAACGGTTGCTCGATTTTTACCTGGTCTTGTTGCGGCTAGTCACACAGGTGAAAACTGGACGATCAGGGCAAGCAAGCGTATGTCCGAACGACCTGTTAAACCGTTGGTGGACGCGCTAAAACAAGTTGGAGCCACAATCGATTACGCGGATAAAGAAGGCTTTTATCCGTTGACTATTACTGGAAAGGGTATAAAAGGTGGAGAAGTAGCCATTTCAGGGAATACATCCAGCCAATTTATTAGCGGATTGCTCATGTCCAGCGCTCATGCTCAAGCACCAGTCATCGTTCATATAACTGAACCGATTGTTCAAGCTTCCTATGTTCTGATTACTATTGAACTCATGAAGCAATTTGGTGTAGAGGTGGTCTATGATCAAGGGTTTTCTAGGTTTAAGGTTTCCCCAAATGGTTATCAAGGCAATCATGTGGCGATGGAGCCGGATGCTTCTGGTGCGTGTTACTTTTTTGCACTAGCAGCGCTGACGCAAAGCACGATTCGTGTGAACAATATCAGTTATGAGAATTCTCATCAGCCTGACATTCGTTTCGTCGATGTACTGAAAGAATTGGGTTGTCATGTTGTGATTGGTACTGACTATGTTGAGGTAACAGGACCAAAAACATTGAAGGGAAATAAAACATTTAGCATGCGTGCGATGTCAGATCAAGCGTTGACTTTAGCCGCCATTGCTCCTTTTGCTGATGGTCCGATCACGATTCGTGAGGTTGAACACATTCGTCATCATGAATCTGATCGCATTAAAGTGGCAACGGAAATTTTAAGAAGCCTACAGATCAAGGTAGAAGAGTATGATGATGGTCTAAAAATCTATCCGGGACAGCCTGTTGGAGCCTTGATCCCTTCTCATGATGATCATCGTGTTGCCATGGCTTTTTCCCTTTTAGGTGCAGTGGTTGATACGATTTCTATTAATGACCCTGGCTGTGTATCCAAAACCTTTCCTAACTTTTTTGACAAACTTGCTGAAATAGGTTTAAGCGTGGCATATGAGTAAGAAAATAATGGTGATAGTGCTGTAAAGGTAAGGAGATAAAAAATCAAGCTGAACCATACATCCATCGCTAAATCTAGAAGAGCGCTCGCCAGATTCTGATACAAAGAAGACTTTACACGTTAATTGACATAAACGTAACATAGATACTAGAGGTGATAGAATTGGTTAAGGAAGCTTTACTGATCATTGATATGAGCAATGATTTTGTAGACGATCAAGGTAGTTTAACGGCAGGGAAATCTGCACAGACTATCGTTCCTTATATTATTGAAACGGCCAATGATTTTTTGAAAAAAAAGCATTCGGTAATCTTTTGTATGGATGCCCACGATGAGAGGGATAGCCATTTCGAATTATGGCCTGCTCATAATATAAAAGGAACATGGGGACAAGCTATTTATGGAGAACTGGGAATTTGGTATGCGGAGCATGAAACGGATGAACATGTTATCTATCTTCCGAAGCCAGAGTACGATGCTTTTTTCAAGACAAATTTAGAGGATATTTTAAAACAGAAGATGGTAGATTCCGTCCATTTAACAGGTGTGTGTACAGATATATGTGACTTTTTAACCGCCTATGGCGCTTATTCCAGGGGGTTTAAAACAGTTGTCCACCGTCAAGGAACAGCCACTTTTACAGAGCAACATGAAGTGTTTTTAGATCACATGAAAAGGATTTTTAAGACGGTCGTTGTATAATGTCAAAATGCCAAGAGGCGAGGGATCTGATGATAACGAACAATCTAACAGAGAAAACAGTGCATTCTAAAACGATCTTTAGCGGCAAGGTGATCGATCTGATTGTCGAAGATGTTGAATTGCCAAATGGTGAAATGAGTACTAGAGAAATCGTTAAGCATCCAGGAGCAGTAGCTGTTATAGCATTGACGAAAAATCATGAGCTTGTCTTAGTTCGACAATTCCGCAAGCCGTTAAATGGTATTCTTTATGAAATACCTGCTGGAAAGCTTGATCCAGGTGAAAATCCAGAAGTGTGTGCAAGACGTGAACTGGAGGAAGAGACCGGTTATCGCTGTGTAGATATCAAGCCTCTCGTCACTTTTTATACATCTCCAGGCTTTGCTGATGAGCTCGTTCACATTTATTTTACGGATTCCTTGATCGGTGGCACTCAGCATTTAGACGAGGATGAGTTTTTAGAAAATGTGGAAGTGGATTTAACAGAGGCTTTAGCTTTAGTGCAAGAACAGAAGATTTACGATGCTAAAACGGTCTATGCTGTTCAATATCTGCAGCTACAAGAGTTGATAAAGCAGGATTAAGGCAGGCTTCATATGAAACAGAGCAGTAGAACGATGACTACTTAGTATGTAGATTGACATAGCTACATCGGGAGAACCTGGGCAAGGAAGCCGGTCAAGATTTCGGGAGCGAAAACATTGACCATCTATCGCATTTTGGAGGAAGCAATTCAGCGAAAGGGTATGGATACCGTTAGTGTTATTGATTGTCATGTGCCACTTGAATGCATTACTATTGTTGGCCTGCAGACTATTGCGAAATGCGTTGCTCAATTTTGAAGCTTTAACTTATTGTGTAGGTGAAAGGGTTGCCCGACTCATTCTGGCGACCCGCTCTAGTGAACTGCTAATAGAAATGAGCAGTGCCTGGAACTTTGGGTGTTTGCTTGTCGATAAATAATAGAGTTCTTGCTAAAATAGTGCTCTACTAAAAATTGTCATAGATTCTTTTTGACCTCATAGACTTGAAATATAAGGCGGGGTGAGGAGGAATTATGATGCAAAGACAGGTGAGCATTCACCATAGAATCAATCAGCATATTCAGGATAACATGTCTATCTATACATTCACGATCGTTTTGTTTTTAATGGGCATTATTTTTGGCGCTATTGTCGTCAATAGTTTACCTGGTGATGCTAAGCAAAATCTGTTTAATTATCTTCAGCGCTTTTTTGGAGAAATGTCGGGGAAAAATGGCGTTGTGCCAACGGCGATGTTTAGTGAAAGTTATACGCATTACATTCAGTACATTGGTTTTATTTGGATTTTAGGTCTATCTATTATTGGGTTACCTATCATCTTTATTCTTTTGTTTCTGAAGGGCATTGTCATTGGCTTCACAGTAGGGTTTCTTGTCAATCAAATGGGAATTCATGGTTTTTGGCTGGCGTTGGCGAGTGTTTTTCCACAGAATCTTGTCATCATTCCTTTATTCATCATTGTCAGTACGGTGTCCATCGCCTTTTCCTTAAAAATGATTCGGCAGTTGTTGATGCGAACAAGAAAACAACCTTTTTTGCCACAATTTTCTCATTATATGCTATTGTTAATAGGAGTAGCTTCAACCCTTGTTGTCGTATCTTTGTTTGAAGCGTATATCTCGCCTGTGCTCATGCGCAGCATTATCAGTTAGTTAATTATAATGATTATAAATAGCTAATTATAATTATTTTAATTTGACACTTCTTTTGTCATTAGATTATACTATTTCTAGGGAATGGCGAGGGAGGTCGAATGGTGGAAACACGCATTGAACGCATTAAATCACAGCTTCATTCACAAAAATATAAGCTTACTCCACAAAGAGAGGCTACTGTCCGAGTCTTGTTAGAGAATGAAAAGGATCATTTGAGTGCTGAAGACGTTTACTTCCTCGTTAAAGATAAAGCACCAGAAATAGGTTTGGCAACAGTCTATCGAACGCTTGAGCTGTTAACAGAGTTAAAGGTTGTTGACAAGATAAATTTTGGTGATGGTGTGTCACGCTACGATTTGCGCCAAGAAGGTGCTACGCATTTTCATCATCATTTGGTGTGTATTGAGTGTGGAGTAGTGGATGAAATTCAAGAGGATTTACTGAGTGATGTGGAAACGATTGTTGAAAAAAAGTGGCATTTTTTAGTCAAAGATCATCGTTTGACTTTTCATGGTATTTGCCAGCGCTGTCAAGATAAGGGGATAGATTGATAGCTGTTTTCTTCCAGGGTAGGAGAGCTTGAGGTCGTCACCGATCGGCAGATTCATGTTGCTTGATGGGTGGCTTTTTTGTTCATTAAGATGATGTCTGGACTGGATGGATAAGCTGGAATGAAGCAAAATTTTATTTAAGAGATTGTGGGACCAAGCCCAGTCATTGAAAAGAGTGGTACGTACCAATATATTTTGGTAGGCGCCACTCTTTTTTATGTTGATCTTGCGCTAGTATAAACTAGCCGAAAATTTTATTTCATCAGTATCCATTATTTTTAAATTATACTATATTTTTCTTTGTCTGCTGTCGATAATTATCATGTATCAGGGTAAAGGATGGGGGATAAATATGACAAGATGGATTGATTTAACAGGACAACAGTTTGGTGAGTTAACAGTGATTGATTTAAGTGATAAAACAGCAAAAAATGGGACCCGTTTATGGCAATGTTTGTGCCGTTGTGGCAAGACCATCTATGTGTTAGGTGGTAGCTTAAGAGCTGGTCACTATAAAAGCTGTGGGTGCACACGAGCGAAAAAAAGATATGACGGTATATTAAAACATTTAGAATCTGATCAAGTGGATGGTACAAGACGATCGTCTTTAAAGGCTAAACTTCACAAGGGTAACAAATCGGGTTATAAAGGGGTTATGTGGTTGGAGAATAGCAAAAGATGGAAAGCGAGTATAGGCTTTAAAGGTAAGCAGATTGCCCTCGGTCATTTTAGATATAAAGAGGATGCCATCGAAGCGAGAAAAAAGGCGGAAGAGCTTTATCATAAGCCTTATATTGAGGCGTATGAAGAAAAAAATAGATGATAAAAGGCTGTTTTATACATGCGACCGTCATTAAACATGACCTATATACTATCAATAGCTCATGTTGGCAAATGACTGTTGCCCATAAATAAATGGTATGAATAGACTTATTCAATCTGAACAGGAAAGGTTTTATATAATCGTTTTTGGATCAAGAATTGTTAACAGTTTGGTAGTGAAAAAATAAAATAGTACAAACATCGTGTATAAGGGCAAGGCTTTTTGGCATACCTCTTTAATATAAACGTGAATTGAAGGGGTTGACAATTTGAAGGATGCATGGCGAGCAATTTTTGATACAATAAAGGTATTGCTAGTTTTTGTTGTGTGCACCGTTCTATTTTACTTTGGATTAAAGTGGCTTGATGAAAATTATCAAGGCTATCATCAATATGATCAGCCGAGTGGTGGAGCAGTCAAGGTTTTTAAGATAAATGATGAGCAACATGTTTCGCCAACGGTTCCCGTGTCCGCACGTTTTTTTCAATTTTTAAGAGATGGGGAATGATATGGAAGATTCTATTCGTGATTTCTTACATTATTTATTAGTGGAACGTGGGCTTGCGGTTAATACGCTTCATTCTTACGAAAGAGATTTAAAGGATTATCAAGGGTATATAAAAAATGTGGAGTTCATAGAATCGTGGGATAACGTGACACGTGAGATGATTACGCGCTATTTATATGCCTTAAAGGATAAGGGGAGAAAACCAGCGACATTAGCACGACATACAGCTAGTGTGCGAACTTTTCATCGATTTCTTATTAGAGAGGGCATTGTTTCCCAAGATCCGAGTGATCAAATTGGTGTTCCTAAAGCCGAAAGACGTCTGCCCAAAATTTTGTCAACTCGGGAAGTTGAGCGATTGCTCGGCAGCACTGAACAGGGGAGAGCGCCTATTGGACTTCGTAATAAAGCGATGTTGGAGGTTCTTTATGCCACGGGTATACGGGTATCTGAGCTTGTTCAGTTAAATAATGAAGATATGCACTTGACCATGGGATTTTTACGCTGTTTAGGTAAAGGAAGTAAGGAGCGCATTGTTCCTCTAGGTGGACATGCTGTACGGGCTGTTGAAGCTTATCTTTTAGAAGCCAAACCGCTTTTAGTGAAAAATAAGAGCGTTGAAGCGCTCTTTGTTAATCATCATGGTCAGCGGTTGACACGGCAAGGCTTTTGGAAGATTTTAAAACAGCTGGCGCTTGAGGCCGGCATTCATAAATCAATTACTCCTCATACCTTGAGGCATTCTTTTGCCACACATCTTTTAGAAAATGGTGCGGATTTACGAGCCGTTCAAGAAATGCTAGGGCATGCTGATATTTCTACTACCGAGATTTATACGCATGTGACGAAGCAGCGTTTAAAGAATGTTTATTCAACCTACCATCCGCGTGCATGATGATGGCAAGCTCTTTAAAGAAAGGGTGTTGAGAGAAATGACAGTAGAATTTAGCCGTGTCTTTTTAATTATTCTAGATTCAGTAGGCATTGGTGAGGCGCCAGATGCAAAGAATTTTGGTGATGTCGGAGCAGATACGCTAGGTCATATCTCTGAAAAAATGGACGGGCTTCATGTGCCTCATCTCAGTGCATTAGGGTTGGGGAATATCCGTTCTACTATGAAAGGGATCACAGCGTCTGAGCATCCAAAAGCTTATTATGGACGCATGCAAGAAGCTTCTAATGGGAAGGATACAATGACAGGACATTGGGAAATGATGGGTTTGTATATTGATAAGCCATTTATGACGTTCCCAGACGGTTTTCCTAGTGAATTGATTGGCGAGCTAGAACAGCGCTCAGGGCGGAAAATCATTGGCAATAAGCCGGCATCTGGAACAGAGATTATACAAGAACTTGGGGAAGAGCATGTTAAAACAGGTGCGCTGATTGTTTATACATCAGCAGATTCTGTCTTGCAAATTGCCGCACACGAAGATGTTGTTCCTTTGGAAGAGCTCTACCATATTTGTGAAATGGCACGCGAGCTTACTCGGGATTCAACGTGCAGGGTGGGTCGAGTTATTGCTCGACCTTTCATTGGTGAGAGAGGTCAGTTCGAGCGCACAGCTAATCGCCATGATTATGCTTTGAAGCCATTTGGAAAAACGGTTATGAATACATTAGAGGAAAATGGCTTTGACGTTATTGCTTTAGGTAAAATCAATGATATTTATGATGGTGAAGGTGTAACTAAAGCTATTCGCACCAAGGATAATATGGACGGTGTCGATCAATTATTGAAAATGGAAGATCACGATTTTCATGGTTTAACCTTCCTTAATCTTGTGGATTTTGACTCGAAATATGGACACCGCAGAGATCCAATCGGCTATGGTGAAGCTTTAGAAGCCTTTGATAAACGGTTGCCACAGATTTTAGATAAGCTACATGAAAGCGATTTGTTATTTATCACTGCAGATCATGGCAATGATCCAACGTATAAAGGAACCGATCATACACGTGAATATGTACCATTGCTCGTCTATCATGAAGGCATTGAACAAGGAGAAGACCTCTCATGTCGTCGTACCTTTTCGGATTTGGGAGCGACGATAAGTGATAATTTCAAAATCGAGCTGCCCGAGCATGGTGTGAGCTTTTTAAAAAAAATTAAGAAGGGATAGATAAACCTTTTATGTCCATTATAGAAAAAATCAATGAAGCGACTCAAGCGTTAAAAGCCAAACTTAAACAAATCCCTGACATTGCACTGATTCTCGGATCAGGACTAGGTCCCCTAGCGGATGAATTAGAAGGAGCGGTGACGATCCCTTACACTGAACTGCCTCATTTTCCTGAACCAACTGTTGAAGGGCATGCGGGTCAATTTGTTTGCGGAAGCCTTCACGGTAGTCATGTTTTAGCGATGAAGGGGCGCTACCATTTTTATGAAGGCTATGCCTTAGAGCAAGTGACTTTTCCAGTGCGTGTCATGCAAGCCCTTGGTATAAAAACACTGATTGTGACCAATGCTGCTGGTGGAGTGAATAAAAGCTACCATGCCGGTGACCTCATGCTGATCAGTGACCATATTAATTTGATGGGCTGTCATCCGCTCGTCGGACCTAATGAAGATGCACTCGGTGTCCGCTTCCCGGATATGTCTGACGTTTATGATCGCCAGCTGAGAGAGCTTACAAAATCGGCAGCTGCTACTGCTAGCATTGCCCTTAATGAAGGCGTGTACTGTGCCACGACTGGACCTTCATATGAAACCCCTGCTGAAGTGCGCATGATACGAACTTTAGGCGGTGATGCAGTGGGGATGTCAACCGTGCCTGAAGCGATTGTTGCGCGGCATGGTGGTATGAAGGTGCTTGGTATTTCTTGTATAACGAATCCTGCAAGCGGCATTTTAGATCAACCACTTTCTCATCAAGAAGTTATGGAAACAAGTGAGAGAGTCAAAGGAAAATTTATAAAGCTCGTCAAGGCAATCATTGATAAGATCGGAAATGGGTAAAAGAACACACTTAAACTTAAAGCTTAAAAAATAGCCTTTATTAGGCATGTATTCAGGCGTTATTCTTTGACCCCTGCGATGCATTTTCGTCGATCATGAGCTGATAGAAGGAAACATCCTGCCACTTCCCAAATTTTAGCCCAGCTTCTTGTAAATGACCGACGCATGTAAATCCCAAGCGTTCATGTAGTCTTACGCTGCTATCATTACCGCTTGTGATGATGGCGATGACGGTATGAAATTTCAGCTGTCTGGCTCGCTTAAGGATTTCCTTAATGAGATGGGTACCAATGCCTTTGCCACGAAATTTAACTGAAAGATAGATAGAAAGCTCAGCAGTATACGCATAAGCTGCTTTGGGTTGATAGGGACTGAGAGAACAATAGCCGGCAACTTGGTTATCGACTTCAGCAATTATTAATGGATAATGCTCACCGTGTTGTTCAAACCATGCTTGCCTTTCTTCAAGTGTTTGTTCTTCTAAGTCAAATGTTGCGGTTAAGGTGCGTATAGCTTCATTATAGATGGCCAGTAGCTCAGGGAGATCTTCCCTGACAGCTTCTCTAATGTTCATCTGCTTCTTCCTTTCATACATGTCTGTTGTCTTTTTATAGTATTCAATCTTTGTATGGATGTTTAAATGAGCACAAGGGATGGTGCCTGTGCGCACTTTTAAAAAAAGAGGTAGATTCATTCTGATAGGTTATTAGTTAAAATACTTCTAGCACTTAGTCAATAATTTCCCATATAATGAACACTACCCTGCGATGGAAAAACAGGTGGTTTCCATCCAAATTCACTGTTAAAGGACAGGCGGATGAACCAAAATACAACCGAGGAAATAAATGCCCGTAATTATTTCCCTGGCAAGCGCAAAATTCGCCATGAGCTGACAAGGTTATGACAATAATTTTAGCATAGATAGAGCATTGAGCGAAGAAAATAAGTCAAACCCTCGGTATATAATAGTACATGTAAAAACGTTTTTATTTGAGCTATAGAAAGCGTATGTGTCATGAAGCTATCTCAATGCGATCCTGAACAATTGACTGTTCACCAGATGGCGTCTTTTATTATGTTCAGGAAGGCATCATTTGTGATGCTCATATTCCCTTGTAGAGAGATCAGACATGTTTTTGATAGAATGATCGATTCGAAATAGTACCTCTTCTTTGTTATGATGGGTGTGTGAATAAGAGGTTAACGAAAAAGCGTACATAGTCGTTCAACCTGTTTAAAAATATGCTCATTGGGGGGAATACATGTTGAAAAAAATAGGTTTTATTGGGTATGGAAACATGTCATCCATGCTTGTTTCTAAAATGCTTCAGCACCAAACGCTTAAAGAGGAACAGATTTATATATTCTCTCGCTCACAACATGAGGGTGTCAGTCGTTTTAAATCCAATCATCCGACTGTTACGTTAACTTCTAGCGCTGAAGAATTGGCAATCGTCTGTGATGTCATATTCATCTGTGTTGAGCCTTTTGATGTCAAGGAAATCGTTATACATCTTGCCTCTCGCCTTACATCAACGAAGCATGTCATTTCCATTGCAGCAGGGGTGACCACTGATCAGCTTGCTCGTGTGCTCTCAGCCCCTGTTAGCAAGCTAATGCCATCGGTTACCTCAGAGATTGACGCTGGTATCTCTTTAATCGCTCATCATGAGAAAGTGAATGACCAACAGAAAGAGATGCTTACTCAATTGTTAAAGTCATTTTCGTTAGTCAAGGTGATCAGCGAACAAGATTTGGATGCAGCAACTAATTTAACGGGGTCTTCACCGGCTTATTTTTCAGCCGTTTGTGAGGCGTTTATTCAGGCGACACTTGACCATAGTCAATTAAAAATAACCGATGCTTATGATATGGTGTTAGAAGCCTTGCTTGGGACCGCACAATTATTGAAACAGAAACGGTTAACCTTCTCAGAAACAATCGATAGGGTAGCGACAAAAGGTGGCATCACCGAAGAAGGAGTAAATATTTTACGAGCACATCTCCCTCAAGCGTTCGGTGAGCTTGTGACAAAGACACTAGAGAAATACACAGACTTTCAGAATCAAGTTGAAGCACAGTAAGTCAAGGAGTATGTGGACGCTCCCTTAAGCAATGTGTTGGCTTAAGGGAGTGGTTGTTTTGTAAATAAATTGCCGAAATTTTCATAGTGTGGTAATGTACTTTATTAAATAAGTTTAGTTAGCATTAGATTAGCATAAATATTAAGCGCTTTCAAAAATTATTTGGAGGTAAGAATCGATGACGGATCACTCTTTTATTCGCATCCAGAAACAAATTATTGATCTCACCTTTGAAGGAGATTTTGATAAAATTCTTACACTAATAATTTCAGTGGAACAAGACCATCCCAATCATTGGAATCAATTGTATTTTTGGAAGGCGTCGATTCTAACTATGTTAGGGCACTATGCACAAGCGCTCAATACGTTAGAGGCTGCTATCGAAAAGGGATGTTGGTGGGAGCCAGAGCAATTGCTTGAAGCGACAGACCTATATCCACTTCATAATTATCAAACGTTTCATTCTATTGTTAAAACATGTCAGCTGGTGCATAGGATGTGTTAGCTTTGGCGTTGACAACACGGACGTGTCGATTTTAACTGAAGTTCCCTTTTAGTATTCGACTGTCGTGTCACACGAAGGATTTTCAGCTGTTGCTTTTCCCGCAGGAGTCTACGTAGGTTGCTTCTGTTAATGGTAGAGCGGATGATATGTTCACAAGTCGATGAGAGCAAGATGCCCAATGTCCACCCAACCTGTTTCGCTTGGTCGTTCCCATGAAGGCATCGTCAGCATCTAAAAGGATAGAACCGAAACTCCTTTGGGAAGAGCACATGTCTAAAGATCCATTTGAGAAAAGCAATTAACCAACGTCGAAGCTAGCACGTTCTATGCGTCGGAACTTAGGCACGGCACATCTTGTGTGTCGCTGAATCGTGACACACATGCTCAACGCTTTCTATACGCCATTTAAAAAGAGTGGTACTTACCAACATGTATTGGTGCGTACTACTTTTTTCAATGACTGGGTTTTGGCTCAGTCTCTTTTTGTGGATAAGCATAGCATGGAAAGGTCTATGAAGGGATCGTGGGAAACATTCTCTATAAGGACGAATAAAGAAGAAATGTCTAGGTATACTAATGGGGATTATTGTGAAAACTATGGACAGGAGTGATCAATGTGAAGACATTCATCGCATTCATATTGAGCGCGATGGTTGCTTTTATAGGGCTACCTCAAGCTTCGCTATTTGCAAAAGAACAGCCCCAAGATAGGACAGCGCTTGTACAAAATGTAAAATCAGCTATTTTAATGGAACAAGGAACAGGGAAGATCCTTTATTCTCAAAACAGTAATAAGGAATTGCCACCTGCTAGTATGACAAAAATTATGACCTTGCTTCTCATTTTCAAAGCCCTTGACAATCATAATCTTTCTTTAGACGAAAAGGTTAAGGTTAGTGAGCATGCAGCTTCCATGGGGGGTTCACAGATATTTTTAGAACCGGGAGAAGACATGACGGTTAATGATTTGTTGAAAGCTATTGCAATAGGATCAGCGAATGATGCTTCTGTCGCATTAGCTGAGCACATAGCGGGGTCTGAAAATGCCTTCGTGAAAAGAATGAATCAACAAGCTAAAACATTAGGTTTACATCATACGCATTTTAATAACCCAACCGGTCTTCCGGTGGATGATCATTACTCTACAGCACACGATATGTCTGTGATGGCAAAAGCATTGCTCTATTATCAAGACATCCTGAAGTATACATCTACATATGAAGATTACTTAAGAGAAGACACCAATAAAAAGTTTTGGTTGGTGAATACCAATAAAATGTTGAAATCATACCAAGGTGTTGATGGTCTGAAAACAGGGTTTACTCAAAAAGCAAAATATTGTTTAACCGCTACTGCTAAGCGCAATGGCATGCGTGTTATCGCTGTTGTCATGGGTGCTCCTACACCGAAGGAACGCAATAAACAGATCGCACAAATGTTAAATTATGCATTTGCCAATTTTCAAACTGAACAGTTAGAAAAGGCGGGGAAAGTTATCAAACAGGTTCAAGTGGCTAAAAGTAAGGAAGGCACCGTGCCAATTATAACGAAGGAACCTGTTGTGCTTCTGAAGCAAAGAGGAAAAACCAAAAATAATTATCAGAGAAAAATTATTATGCATGGTTATTTAAAGGCGCCTATGAAGGCAGGAACACTTGTCGGCTATTATGTCGTCACCGCTGATAAGCAAATTTTGAGCAAGACGCCGCTTGTGTTAAAGGAAGATGTACATAAAGCAGGATGGTGGCATCTTTTTAAGAGAAGTATCGGAAAAATGACGAATGGTGCATGGTAAGTCGAAGCACCACTAGTTTTGTCAGGTAGAAGGAATTATAGAAATCGGTAACGAAATTCAGGTACAAAGGCAGGTGAAGTATCTGATTAAGATGAAGCATTGCTTCACTTTTTCTATTGATGCTGGGATCATCTGTTTATAAAAGGAGGAGAAACCTGATGGGGCTACACATTGATTTGCAGGTAAGAGATCAAGTCCTTTGTATTCGGCTCGTTGGAGAATTAGATCATCATTCTGCTGATACGTTACGCACTCAAGTTGCCGATACCTTGGACAACCATTTAATCAAGCATATTTTGCTTAACTTAGGTGAGTTAGAGTTTATGGATAGTTCAGGTTTAGGCGTGATATTAGGTCGTTATAAGGAAATCACGAGCATTGGAGGGCAAGTAGTGGTTTGTTCCATTTCCCCTCCTGTTAAACGACTTTTTGATATGTCGGGCATGTTTAAAATCATTCGACTTGAAGATAATGAAGTCACCGCACTTCATCGGTTGGGGGTGGCCTAGGATGAGAAATGAAATGGCTCTTGAATTTACAGCAATGAGTGAAAATGAATCCTTTGCTCGTGTAACGGTTGCCGCCTTTGTGGCGCAACTTGATCCGACTATGGATGAATTAACTGAAATTAAAACAGTTATATCTGAAGCGGTCACAAATGCGATTATTCATGGTTATGAAAACAAAGGATTTGGCACTGTCTATATTAAGGCTTGGATTGAAGAGGATGTCGTCAGTCTAGTGATTCGAGATGAAGGTGTGGGGATTGCACATCTTGAGGAAGCAAGGCAGCCTTTATTTACGACGAAACCAGAATTAGAACGATCAGGTATGGGCTTCACTATTATGGAAAATTTTATGGATCATATTGATATTACATCTGTTCCTGATCAAGGAACGACGATTTATCTATCTAAACAACTATCCAAAAACAAAGCCGTGTGCCATTAACTAGGGAGATATGCCTATGGATGTCAAATTTAAGCAGGACGCAAAAGAATCTCTCTTAAACGATCGTGAAGTAAAAACACTGATCAAGAAAAGTCAAGAGGGTGATAAAGGGTCACGCAACATCATTGCACAAAAAAATATGCGGTTGGTGTGGTCAGTTGTCCAACGCTTTATGAATCGTGGCTATGAGGCAGATGATTTATTTCAAATTGGTTGCATAGGTCTTTTAAAGTCGGTGGATAAATTTGATTTATCTTATGATGTGAAATTCTCTACCTATGCTGTGCCGATGATCATTGGAGAAATTCAGCGTTTTATTCGCGATGACGGAACGATAAAAGTCAGTCGTTCATTAAAGGAAACGGGAAACAAGGTTCGGAAAATACGCGATGTGCTTTCTAAAAAAATGGGGCGTACACCGACCATTAATGAACTGGCTGAAGCATTGGATATATCTACAGAAGAAGTGATCCTTTCTCAAGAAGCGATACGCTCTCCTTCATCCATTCATGAAACAGTCTATGAAAATGATGGAGATCCAATTACATTATTAGATCAGATATCTGACAATGATGAAGGCAAGTGGTTTGATAAAATTGCTTTGCGTGAGGCGGTTAAGCATTTGCAAAAACGCGAACGGTTAATCGTCTATCTCCGCTATTTTAAAGATCAAACCCAATCAGAGGTGGCTGAGAGATTGGGGATATCACAAGTGCAGGTTTCGAGATTAGAAAAGAAGATATTAACAGATATTAAGAGTCAGATGGCTGATTAGTCATCTGGCTCTTTTTATATTCTTTAATTATATCAACATCTTGACTATTTGTGCCTGGGAATATAGGTAATTTTTGGATATTACTTCAGTGAAGAATGGAGGCAATCCTTGTCATCCATACTATTGGTAAGGGGGAAATGGTGATGGAATCTCAGAAACAAACGATTTATATTCGGCTTTGCCACAAGATTTTGGGAACAGTCGGTCAGGCAATTTATGTAAGGGAATTAGCACAGGTGATTGCCCCGAAAGAGATGAGGGAAAGAATCGAAACACTCTGTGTTTATTGCATTAAACCTGAAGACAATACGTTTGTAGTGATTGATGCCATGGACCTCATCAGAGCAATCAATAGGATTTACCCTGCGTCAGATATCCAGACAATTGGTCCATCGCAAACGATTATTGCTGTTACGGTCAGAAAGCAACGATTTAAAAGAATGCTCTTTACACTTGTTTGGGTGCTTCTGTTCATTGGATCAGGTTTAACGATCATGAATTTCCATGAAGATGTGGCTATGCCTGAGGTACATCGTAAAATTTACACCATGGTCACTGGCAGAGTGAATGATAAGCCATTAATGTTGCAAATTCCGTATTCCATCGGCATTGGCATTGGCATGATTTTGTTTTTTAATCACATTTTCAAAAAGCGATTTAATGAAGAACCTAGCCCGTTAGAAGTAGAGATGTTTAATTATGAACAGGATCTTGATCGCTATATTCTTTTCAATGAAAAACAGAAGAATGAGCTAGCAGAGCATGATATTGAGTAATATTTTTTTGATTGTCATTGGACTTTCTGGAGGTCTGTCCGTAGGATGTGGCTTTGTTGCGTTCCTTTCAGTGCTTGGTATCATTCCAAGACTGTCACAGTTGACTAAAACGCATCACTTTATCAGAGAATATGAGTGGAGCGTTGTGCTAAGTGTCGTGTTTGGCACATGGGTTGGATTGCGCAATACCCATTTTCATTTATCCTATCTCTTGCTGATTCCAATTGGTATAGGGGCCGGTATATTTGTTGGGTTGTTAGCGGCGGCTTTAACAGAGGTGCTCAATGTTCTACCTATCTTGGCAAAAAGAATCGGCATTCATGAGCAAATTTTATTATTATTAATGGCTATTGTGTTGGGAAAGGTGTTTGGTTCCCTTTTTCATTGGTCATTATTCATAAATAAATAAAAAACAAAGAATGAAAATGAGGTGTACGACATGGGATCAATCAATGATCCGAAACAATATAAAAAAAATAGTAAGACCTATCACCCAAAACAACATTATGTCTTGAGCTGTTTAAAGGCATTTTTAGTTGGTGGTTTTATTTGTTTGATTGGTGAATGCATTGAAAAGCTTTATCTCGCATGGACAAATTTTAATCAAAGCAATGTTGGTAATCCGACGGTGGCAACGATGATTCTCATCTCCTCACTCCTCACAGGTTTAGGGGTCTATGATAAATTTGGTCAATTTGCAGGGGCTGGGACATTGGTTCCGGTAACGGGATTTGCTAATTCTATTACGAGTGCTGCTTTAGAGCATAGGAGCGAAGGGATTGTCCTTGGTATTGCTACGAATTTATTTAAACTTGCTGGGGCGGTGATTGTCTTCGGCGTCGTTTCAGCAGCAGTATTTGGCATTATTAGGTTGACGATTACTAACTTGCTTGGATAGGAGGATGAGAAGCATGAAATTAGGCAGGCAGTCATGGCGGTTTACTCATGATATTTATTTAGCTTCAACAGGGACAACAGCTGGACCTTTGGAAAAGAACGGGCCATTAGGCACAGAGATTGATAAAACCTATGAAAATTTACATTGTGATGAAAAAAATTGGGAAGCTGCGGAACGGGCGTTGATGAGAGAAGCTGTTGCTATTTGTTTAAAGAGTGTCAATAAACAACCTGAGGATATTGATTTTTTTATGGCAGGAGATTTATTGAATCAAGTGGTAACTTCTAATATCATCGCAAAAGAACATCAGATTCCTCATTTAGGGATGTTTGGCGCTTGTTCAACCTCTATGCAAACCTTAGCGCTGGCTGCTCAATTTGTGGATGGCGGGTTTGCAGACTCTGTCCTGACCGCTGTGAGCAGTCATAATGCAACAGCTGAACGACAATTTCGTTATCCAACCGAGTATGGTGGTCCCAGACCAAAAACAGCTACTTTTACTGTCACAGGTGCGGGTGCTTCTTTAATCAATAAGGAAGCGAGCCCGATTCGTATTGCAGAAGCTACGGTAGGTCGCGTGATTGATTGGGGCATTAAGGATGTTAATGACATGGGTTCAGCAATGGCGCCTGCTGCAGCTGATACGATAACCCATCATTTCGAAGATACAGGGCGAGAGCCGAGTGATTATGACATGATTTTGACAGGGGATCTGTCTAGTGTAGGTAGTCCGATTCTTAGGGAAATCATGTGGGAGAGAGGCATTGATATTAACGGTGTTCACCAGGATTGTGGACTTATGATATACAGTCCAGATCAGCCGGTGTTTGCGGGAGGAAGCGGGGCAGCGTGTTCAGCTATTGTCACCTATGGTCATATTGTTAATCAGCTAAAAAGAGGTAAGCTTAAACGTGTGTTGGTTGTGGCAACAGGGTGTTTACACAACCCGATCATCATTCAACAAAAAGAATCGATCCCCTGCATTGCTCATGCCGTAGTCCTAGAATCTGCAGGAGGCGAATAAGATGGAATTTTTATGGGCATTTGTTATTGGTGGACTCATATGCGTGATTGGTCAATTACTATTGGATGTGTTTAAGTTAACGCCAGCCCATGTGATTGTTTCATTAGTAGTCATCGGTGCTTTCTTAGATTCTTTCGGTCTTTACGATAAGTTGATCAATTTTGCTGGAGCTGGAGCCACTGTTCCTATTACTAGCTTTGGACATTCCTTATTGCATGGGGCAATGGCAGAGGCTAATCAACACGGTTATATTGGCATCGCAATAGGAGCCTTTACATTAACCTCTGCAGGTATAACCTCTGCCATTTTATTTGGCTTTATTGTCGCCTTAATTTTTAAACCGAAAGGATGATCCTTGTGGTCCATCATATCATTCTCGTTACTGATGGCGATAACTATGCTCAAGAGACTGTTGAACATGTGGCACAAGAGCTGAGATGTGGTTGCATTTTCCGCTCGGCTGGTAATCCTACGCCATTAACGGGAGAGGAGTGGCTTCGGTGACCGACACGACGGATCAAAAGAAGAGTGAACAGATAAAAAAGAGGTTGAGGGATAATAAAAGCTACTTAGAAGACCGCATTGGCATTGGGACAAGTTTTGATGTAGGCATTCGTGAAATGAAAATTCTTGGACAGCAGATTGGGGTGATCTATTGTAATTCCTTGGTTGATGCACTAAGTGTTATTGAACTTCTGCGGGAGTTATTGCGTCTTGTTAATCTTCATAAATCGGGAACCCATATCAAAGATGTTATTAAGAATCACCTTGCTCATGAGCAAGTAAAAGAGATTAAGACATTAGATGAAGCTGTTGATAACATGCTATCCGGATTGACCGTCATTTTCATTGATGGGGAGACGATTGGACTTGTTATCGACACACGGCATTATCCAGGTAGGCAGCCGGAAGAACCGGAAATTGAAAGGGTCGTTAGGGGAGCAAAAGATGGCTTTACTGAAAATATTATAGAAAATGTTGGGTTAATTCGCCGTAGAATTCGTGACGAGCGTTTTCGCGCGGAGATGTTGAGAGTCGGGGAACGCTCTAAAACCGATGTTTCCTTAGTCTACGTAAAAGACATTGCCAATCCTGGGTTAATTAAAGCCTTGAAAAAGGAAATCAATCAGATTGAAGTGGATGGGATTCCAATGGCTGATAAAAGCCTTGAAGAATTTATGGTCAAGCAAGGGCTTAATCCTTATCCAATGGTTCGCTATACTGAGCGGCCCGATGTTGCGGCAGTGCATATTCTTGAAGGTCACGTTTTAATGGTGTGTGACACATCTCCAAGCGTGGTTATTTTCCCAACGACATTCTTTCATCATGTACAGCATGCAGAGGAATATCGTCAGACTCCAGTAGTGGGAGGTTTTTTACGCTGGAGCCGATTCATAGCTATTCTCCTCTCGATTTTTTTAGTTCCTTTTTGGCTGGTCTTGGTTATGAATACAGATATCCTTCCTGATTGGTTGCAATTTCTCGGACCTCATCATAACAATTATCATTTGCCGCTCATCATGCAGGTATTGATGGCTGAAATTGGAATTGAAATCGTACGCATGGCTGCTGTTCATACGCCGACTTCATTATCAACGGCACTCGGCCTGATAGCCGCAGTCTTAATTGGACAGATTGCTGTAGAGGTTGGCGTGTTCATCCCGGAGGTCATCCTCTATACGTCTATTTCAGCGATTGGTTCCTTTGCAACACCTAGTTATGAGTTGAGTGAGGCAAATAAGATTATCCGCATCATTCTAACCATAGTGGTTGGCATATTTGGTGTTCCTGGGCTTATGATTAGCATGACTCTTTTGGTCATCTATTTGTCCCATACAAAAAATTTGAATACACCCTTTCTCTGGCCATTTATTCCCTTCAATCCTAAGGGGATGTTTAATGTTTTGATACGCACGTCTATTCCCTTTTCCACGGTGCGGCCAAGCATTGTGAGGCCATTGAATCGAACAAAACAATCCAGTCCAAAGTAAATGGAGCGCATTGAAAGGAGTTTACAACTTTTTATTTCATTGGTAGAATAAATCGTGACTTTATTTCGCTTGAAAAAAAGTAAGAAAGGCTTATGTCCTCTGCGAGGATAAGCCTTTTTCATATTGTGTACCATACGACGCACAGGATGTGTTAGCTTTGGCATTGACACACGGATGTGTCGGGGTTAGCCAAAGTTCCTTCGACGCATATGGGCGTGCTGAATTTAGCTGAAGTTAATTGATGGCAAGTCATGTCTTTTTTAGTGAAGAGGACGGGTTGTAAGCATATAAAAGAACCTAGGCCTGTGATGTTGCTAAGCTTTGAATAAAGAGTTAGGAGTTAGGGGTAGAGAGAAGTCATGCGTGGAACACAGACGATTAATGAAGCAAATCATCTCGTCATTGGTGGAGTAGATACAACAACGCTTGTAAAAAAATATGGAACACCTCTATATGTCTATGATGTAGCCGATATCCGTAAGAAAGTTCAGGATTTTAAGGATGCTTTTTCATCGTATCCAGTAACGTATAAGGTTGCCTACGCAAGCAAAGCCTTTTCATCTGTGGCAATGGTACAATTAGCAGAGGAGATTGGATTGGCGTTGGACGTCGTATCGGGTGGAGAGCTGTATACGGCACTAGCTGCTGGTTATGATCCTCAACATATTCATTTTCATGGGAATAATAAGTCAGAAGATGAGCTAGTACTTGCCATCGATAAAAAGATTGGGGCAATCATTGTTGATAATTTTATGGAATTAAGGATGGTGAAGGAATTATCGGAGGCACGTCATCAATCGGTCAGCATCATGTTGCGAATGACTCCGGGCATTGAAGCCCAGACACATGAGTATATTATGACCGGTCAAGAAGACTCGAAATTTGGATTTATTTTAATGAACGGTGAAGTGAAAGAGGCCATTCACTATGCATTAAATGCTCCGACCTTGAAGCTTCTTGGTGTGCACAGCCATATTGGCTCGCAAATTTTTAGTGCTGAAGGCTTTATGCAGACGGTAAAGAGAGTTGTTGAGCATATGGCTATTTGGAAGGATGAGCTTGGTTTTGCTCCTGTTATTTTAAATATTGGTGGAGGTTTTGGCATTTCCTATACAAAAAAGGAACACCCCATTTCCATTCAGCCTTTTATCGGTGCCATTGTTGAGCAGATCTTGTCCGAATGTGCCTCTCATCATCTCGAGGTCCCAGAAATTTGGATTGAACCGGGGCGTTCGATTGTAGGGGAAGCGGGAACAACATTGTATAGCGTAGGCACACAAAAGACCATTCCAAGCATTCGCAAATATATCTCTGTAGACGGTGGGATGACTGATAATTTGCGGCCGGCATTATACCAGGCTGAATACGAAGCCCTTGTTGCGAATCGAGCTTCTGATGCTTCGGAAGAGCGGGTGGCGGTTGCTGGTAAGTGTTGTGAATCGGGGGATATCTTAATTCAGGATATTGCTTTGCCTTCTGTCCAAGCTGGGGATATTCTAGCGGTGTTCTGCACAGGTGCGTATGGCTATTCGATGGCAAATAATTACAATCGATTGCCGAGACCGGCCGTGGTTTTTGTTGAGAAAGAACAAGAACAGCTCGTCATTAAAAGAGAAACGTATGAAGATTTACTGCAAAATGATCTCGCTTTTCAATCTTTTGTAAAGTAACTGAATCATCCTAGATGCACTATGCAACCTATTTTTTTATAGGTATGGTTGCTGTGTTGCCTTCGATGTGGTATTTTGGAAGGTGCACAGTTTAATAAAAAAAGGGTATAATAACGGTAAGAGGAAGATGAGATGTTTTAATAATCTTTCAGTTTTACTGGTTGAATGACTGTTTTTCCTTGCTTCTTGATATAGGTATAAAAAGGGATATTATTAGAAAAGCTAAGGAATAACAAACCAGATGATTAAGGAGTTTAATAATGTTAATTCGTTACAAACAAGCTTACGAAAAAATTGCCATGGGTCTGCTATCATTTGTCCCTTCGGAAAAAGAGTTGCCATCGTTATTAAATACGATTAAGCAGTATGAAGAAGAGGAGGATTGGCAGCTTTTCCTTTGGAAGGAAGAGGATATCATCGGTATCATCGGAATAGAAATTGTCGGTGATACAGCAGAATTGCGCCATATCAGTGTTAACCCTTCCCACAGAAATCAAGGTGTTGGACGCCGAATGGTTCAGGCGTTGCAGGAAATGGTAGGTTCAAAGTATAAAATTGTACCTTCAGAGCAAGTAAAACAATTTTATGAAAAATGTCCTAAGCCGATCACTGATGAGGAGTGATTTGGCTTTTTTATTTTCTGTTCTGGGTGACGTTAAGAAAGCAAGAGGATGAAGAATTTTTTGGTTTTTGTGATTGATTTATGAGTTATTTGTAAGGCGATGCGGGTCAATTGTTTATCCCTTTCCCCCTGATGCTGCATAATTTGGCATTATAAGCTATGTAAGGGGGAGGAGTGTAATCATGTCCCGTGACTATTGCTATACGTTATTGACAAAATCAATTGGTGATACGATTAAGCTGGAGACTGCAGATGGTACCATTTATCAGGGTGTCGTCATTAAAATAGATTATAATTATTTATATCTATGTCCGACAGAGGAAGCAGGAGGGCATGGCTCTGAGCAAAATCAGACGACAAATCTATCTTTCTCTCATTTATCTCAGGTGGTAGTCTTGCCATTGGCTGCGATCTTTGGTTTAGAGTTTCTTTCAATCTATTGGTGAAATAAACGAGCTTCTTAGGCTATGGTATAATAGTGCTAATTTAATGTAATCGAAACAGCGACCGTGCGAGATGTCTAGGATTAACTTATGATGGTGCGCTTCGATAAGGTGGCGACTAATTTGGAATATAAGGTTAGAATTGAGGCGTTTGAAGGACCGCTGGATCTGCTCTTACATCTCATTAAGACGTTGGAAATTGACATTTATGATATTCCTGTGTTTACCATTACGGAGCAGTATTTAGAGTTTATCCACCAAATGCAGATTCTTGAATTAGATGTTGCCAGCGAGTATTTGGTGATGGCGGCGACGCTTATAGAAATGAAAAGCCGAATGCTTCTTCCAAAGCAAAATCTCTTAGATGAGGGGTTAGCAGAGTTTGAAGAGGAAGAAGACCCCAGGGAAGAGCTTGTCAGGCGATTGATCGACTATCAACACTATAAGCAGGCTGCTGATTTCTTACAAGAGAGGGAGCAGTTTCAAAGTCACGTCTATACGAAAGCGCCACACGATTTGTCAGCCTATAACCGCAAGCCGATTGAAGAAGTTCAAATTGCCAATGTTTCACTCTATGATATGCTCTCGGCTTTTAAACATTTATTGGTGAGAAACTATATAAGTGAGCCTTTAGATACTAAAATTGAAAGGCAAATCTTGCCGATCGGAGCTCGGATGAAAGAGATCGTTTTTCAGCTTAAAAAGCTGGGCAAGGCACAAACCTTTGATTCTCTGTTTGCCTATCCAAATTCCACGCATATCGTTGTGACCTTTTTGGCGATTCTTGAATTAATGAAAAATAAAGCTGTCTCATGTCATCAGGATGAAAATTTTTCGAGCATTGAGATCACCTTAATGGAAGGGGTGGGGGCCATTGAATATGAAGGAGAAGCTTCCAATACTTGAAGCACTCTTGTATGTTACAGGAGAAGAAGGGCTGACCTTGGAGCAGATCACTCAAGTGCTGACGTGTTCAACTAATGAGGCGCTTGAAGTGGTTGAACGCTACAAAGAAGAGCTAGTGGATTCTGATAGAGGGCTGGCACTTGTGGAAATTGCTGGAGGCTTTCAATTGATTACCAAACCGGAGTTATTTCACTATGTAGAAAGGCTTGTGGAGACACCGAAGCCAGCTATTTTGACACAAGCAGCGTTAGAAACCCTTGCCATCATCGCCTATAAACAGCCCGTGTCTCGTGCTGAGATTGAAGATGTGCGTGGGACTAAGTCTGAAAAGGCTTTATATAATCTTACAGCTAAAGGATTGATTAAAGAAATTGGACGCGCAGAGGGGACAGGTCGGGCGATTTTATATGGTGTAACCTCTTCGTTTTTAGCACATTTTGGGTTGAAGTCTATTGAAGAATTACCACCTATGCCGGAAAATCCAGAATCACTTCAAGAGAGTACGACTGATTTATTCTATTCGCGTTTTCAACAAACTGTCATGGATATATGACAGCGGATAACGACATAGTTACGAGAGAGTTCATTCAAGGGGAGACATTGACCGTTTCCCTTGAAGGACTCTTTTTTTGGTCTTGTCTGTCTATAGGTCCTTCACCCCATTCAAATCATATTCCTCTTTTTCTCGCATAAACTTGTACAAAAATAGATTAAGGGGTGGGATGTCACCTTGGTGATCACTAGAAGATTCACGTTGATAACTGCTGTCTTACTGGTCATCTTTTTAGTATGTGGGGGTCATAGGATAGAGGCAAAATCGATGACTGCGAGTCAGATACATGTTTCAGCTGAATCTGCCATTTTTATGGATGAAACAAGTGGACGTGTGCTTTTCGGAAAAGATATTCATAAAAAAATGTCAATAGCCAGTATAACAAAAGTGATGACTGCTATTATTGCCATTGAATCAGGCAAGCTTAATCAAACGGTAACCATCAGTGAGAACGCGTACGGTACTGAGGGGTCCTCACTCTATTTGAAAAAAGGTGAGAAAATCAAGCTGAAGGATTTGGTTTATGGTTTGTTAATGCGTTCGGGCAATGATGCAGCGGTAGCAATTGCTGAGAAGGTGAGCGGGAGTACTGAGGGGTTTGTCTATCAGATGAATAAGAAGGCTAAAGAGCTCGGCATGTTGGATACAACCTTTGCCAATCCCCATGGGCTAGATGACAAGCGTCATCGCTCCACAGCTTATGACATGGCATTATTGACTCAGTATGCGATGCAAAATAAAACATTTCAAAGCATGTTTAAAACAAAGTTCTACACGTCTCCTCAAGGGGGAGAAAGCTGGGATCGACATTGGAAAAATAAAAATAAGCTGTTATTCAATTATGATTATTCAACAGGTGGGAAAACGGGCTACACTAAAAAAACAGGAAGAACGTTAATATCTACAGCAACAAAAGGGAACAAAGACTTTATTGTCGTGACTCTTAGTGACGGTGATGACTGGAATGATCATCGCACCCTTTTTGATTGGGGCTTTGCTCATTTTAACATGGTCAAGGTCATGCATAGGGGTAAATTAAATGGCATTAAAAAAACCTACTATAATAACAGAGCAGTATTTCTGCATCGTGATATTATACTCCCTTTAATGCCTAAAGAAAAAGCACATCTTGTCACTCGTTTGACGCTTTATAAGCCAAAGGAGGGTAAACAGTTTCATGAACTCCCGCAAATGGCTGGGAGATTAAAGGTGATTGTACAAGGAAAAGTGCTGGACTCTGTTCCAGTTTATTATACACGTGCTGAGAAAGATCATAAAAAATTCTGGTCGCTCGTTCAAGTAAGCATTGGCACTATGCTGGAGTTAAACAATGATTAATTACATATGGGTAGGGATGTTTGTCGTAGGATTGGTGTATGCAGCTATTACGGGAAGGATGCAGGAAGTAAATGAAGCTATTTTTAAATATGCTGAAGAAGGGGTGACCCTTTGCTTTGGCCTGATTTTCATCTTGGTCTTTTGGCTAGGTATCATGAAAATTGCTGAGATTGCTGGCTTGCTAAATAAATTGGCCGCTGGCTTTAAACCTTTTTTAAAAAGGCTTTTTCCAGAGGTTCCAGAAAATCATCCTGCAATGGGCTATATCCTTTCCAATACGATGGCGAACCTCTTTGGACTAGGGAATGCGGCCACACCTATGGGAATTAAAGCTATGGAGCAGCTAAAAAAGCTAAATCATGATCGTCCCGAAGCGAGTCGTTCCATGATCACATTACTAGCTTTGAATACGTCGAGCCTAACGCTAATCCCAACTACTGTTATAGCGATTCGCATAAAATATGGATCTGAACATCCTACGGACATTGTCGGCACAACACTGGTTGCGACTACGGTCACGACGGTAGCAGCATTGCTGATCGATCGCTATTTCTATCATCGTCGTGAGAAGAAGAATAAATTTAAATAATCGTCGGGGGGAAAACTGTGGAAGTCCTTTCAACTGTATCCACTTGGTTTATTCCGATTATCATTGGCATCGTTTTAGTCTATGGGACATGGAAGCGCGTGCCAACCTATGAAACGTTTATCGAGGGAGGGAAGGAAGGCTTTAAAATGGCGATTGCCATCATTCCTTATTTAGTAGGCATGCTTGTAGCTATTGGTGTTTTTCGTGCCTCAGGAGCATTGGATGCGCTTATTGATATGCTGAGGCCTTTGCTATCGGCGGTCGGTGTTCCAGCAGAAATTGTTCCTCAAGCTCTCGTTAGACCATTATCTGGAAATGGTGCTTTAGGCATGATGAGTGATATTTTAAAAAATGAAGGGCCTGATTCTTTTATTGGTAAGCTCTCCTCGACCATTCAAGGAGCGACAGATACGACGTTGTACATTGTCACTGTTTATTTTGGTGCTATTGGTGTCAAAAATGTTGGGGATTCATTAAAAGTCGGTTTTTTAGCAGACTTGGCAGGCGTGGTTGCCGCAATCGTTATCGTCACGCTTATGTATGGTTGAATGGCACGGGCGTCGTGTCTGGCTTTTTTGTAGAACGACCTTATTTTAGCAGAGAGTTTTGGCAATGATCATCTTCTCACATCTTGTTAAAAAGGATGAGTCAGGGTATGATGAAATGTGAGGTGAAAGTATGGAAAGGCTCCAAAAGATAATTGCTCAAGCAGGGGTTACCTCTCGCAGAAAAGCTGAAGCTTTGATTGCTGAAGGAAAAGTCAAAGTCAATGATAGGGTTGTAACCGAGTTAGGAACAAAGGTATCTGAGCGTGATAAAATCGAGGTCAATAATATTCCGATTGAGCGGGAAGAACCCGTCTATTTTTTATTCTATAAGCCGACAGGCGTTATTTCTGCGCTAAGTGATGACAAGCAGCGTAAGGTTGTCGTTGATTTTTTTAGTCATGTAACAGAAAGGATTTTTCCTATTGGGCGTCTGGATTATGATACGTCTGGTGTTTTGCTGTTGACAAATGATGGCGAATTTGCTCATTCTTTGATGCATCCACGCTATCAGGTGGAAAAGGAATACATTGTGAAAGTGGCAGGTATTCCAACAAAGCAAGTGATGCGGGCATTGGAAAAGGGAGTGAGGTTGGAGGATGGGAAAACAGCCCCGGCAGTAGCGAACCTCCTTTCATCAGATCGACTAAAAAATACCGCCATTATTTCTTTGACGATACATGAGGGCAGGAATCGTCAGGTCAGGCGTATGTTTGAAGCGGTCGGTTATAAAGTATTAAAGCTTAAACGTGAGCGGTATGCTTTTTTAACCGTTCGGTCGATGCAGCCTGGTGACTATAGGCAGCTCAAACCACATGAGGTGAAGCGTCTTCGAGAGGGGAGTGTCACATGATCGTCACAAAATCCGCCTATTGTGCGGTTTTTTTCACGATATAGTGTGAAAGAGACTTTTTTCTTTGGGGTGTTTTATATGTCACAAAAAAGAAAGCGCTTTTTTATTAATGCCTTTATTATTCTAGTTATTCTAATAGCGCTCGGGTATACGAGTTATCGCCTATTTTTTAAAATAAATGTTGTGCATGTGGGAGAGAAGGCGCCTGATTTTACGGTTCAAAATCTGAATGGTCGTTCAATGGCATTGGATCACTTAAAAGGGAAGGGAGTTATGCTTAATTTTTGGCAATCAGACTGTGCTCCTTGCAAGAAGGAAATGCCTTTTATAAATGAAGCGTATCACACGATGCATTCAAGGGATAATGTGGTGATCCTTTCAGTGAATGTAGATGAATCAAAGAGCATTGTCAGTCATTTTAAGAAAACGTATCATTTGGATTTTCCGATGTGGCTTGACCATAAAAAAGTGGGTCAGGATGTTTACGGTATTCGAGGATTTCCAACAACGTACTTTATTGATTCGGAAGGAAGAGTGGTTGATAGCGTCCAGGGGTACATGGATAGCAAGTCAACGGTGTTGAAAAAGCTGAAAGAGATTCATCCTTAATTAGATGAGGTGTTAAGCATGAGTCAGGAAATCATATGTGCGTGCGGTCATAAAAATCCCGAAGGAACCATCCTTTGTGAAGCCTGTGGAAAACCGCTCCAAGAAGATGAACCTAATCAGCTGCTTAATATGCGTTATGAGGGCAGTGCCCGGCGCTCTCAAACATATAATCGTACGGTGATTGATAAAATATGGAACTATCTGTCATCCGTGAAGGTGGGCGTTGTCCTGATTATTCTCGTTCTTATTGCGATTGCGATTGGAACGATCTTCCCACAAAACATTTACATACCAGCTGATGCTAATCCAGATACTTTCTACAAGGATCAATATGGTCTATTGGGACAAATCTATAAAACGCTTGGCTTTGATAATCTTTATAAATCCTGGTGGTTTATTAGTTTACTAGGTCTGCTAGGGGCTTCGATTATCGTCGCTAGCCTTGATCGTTTTTTTCCACTACATAGAGCTTTAAAAAATCAAAAGGTCACTCGACATGAGCGCTTTATGAAAAAACAACGCTTGTTTGGGATGACCTCAATGACAAACGATGAGGGGCAACTTCAGAAGGCAGAGCGTGTACTAAAGGAAAAAAAATATAAAATTTCTAGGGAAACGAACGCCTTACTAGCTGAAAAAGGACGCTTTTCCCGCTGGGGGCCTTATGTGAATCATATAGGTCTCATCGTGGTACTTATTGCGGCAGTGCTTCGTTTCATACCTGGGATGTACGTCAACGAAAATTTATGGATTCGCGAAGGGGAAACGAAGCCCCTTCCTGGCACACATAATGCCTACTATATGACAAATGATACGTTCAGCCTATCCACTTATGATAAGAAGGATCCCCAATATAAACAAGCGATTAAGCATAATGGCTCTATCATCAAAAGCTATCAGTCTGATGTGGCGCTTTCCAAGCCGGAAGGTCAACCACTATTAGGTGCGACACCTAGGCTGAAGAAGCTAAAGGATGCTGAAATCAAGGTTAATAAACCGTTGAAATTCGCTGGTTATCAAGTGTTTCAAGCGGACTATCGTTTAAATGAGCTATACAAGATGCATTTTACCTTGGCGGATCAACATGCCAAGCAAACCTTCGGAAAATTTGGTGTAAATCTTTATAATCCAAAGGGCACTTATGATTTAGGTCACGGCTATAAAGTTCAATTAATGTATTATTTCCCAGACTTTTATTTTGATCATGGTGATCCATCGACAAAAACAGATATACCCAATAACCCTGCTTTTATTTTCAATGTGATAACACCTGATAATCCAAAGGGAGAAACAAGTTTTATTGCTATCAAAACCAATCAAACCATCTCTAAAAATAATCAGTATAGGCTAATGTTTGCTGGTCTGGATACACGCAATGTGTCGGGGTTGATAGTAAAACGTGATTTTACGGTATGGATCTTTTTTACTGGTGCCATGATCTTCCTTTTGGGAGTGGTTCAAGGCATGTACTGGCAGCACAGGCGCATTTGGCTTCAAAAGAGGAATGGGGAATTGTGGTTATCCGCTCATACTAATAAGAATTGGTATGGCATCAAAAAGGATGTGACCTATTTGACCGATGCTTTGGATATCCCAGAACCGATGGATCAGCTTGAGTAAAGGGTAGTGGCAAAAAAGAGGGGGAAATGCTCATGAGCGTGGTACAAATAAGTAGCCTGTTGTTACTTATCGCTTTTATTCTGTACATTTTTGGAACGATCATTTTTACGATTAGTGTGGCGGGAAAAAAGTTTAAAAAAAATGGTGAGCAGACCGACGATAGAGGAATCGGTATCTTAGGGTTTGTGCTGACCGTCATTGGCTTTTTATCTCAAGTAGGCTATATTTTTACACGTTGGAAGGCTGATGGGCATTTTCCAATCAGCGATCTGTTTGAATATACGACCTTCTTAAGTGTCATGATGATTTTAGGCTTTATTATTATCTATCTTATCTATCGAAATAATAGCATAGGTATGATAGCGCTTCCTATCGCTGTGATCGTCATTGCTTATGCCAGCGTTTTTCCGCGAGAAGTAGAGCCGCTTATTCCTGCCTTGCAAAGCAATTGGTTGATGGTTCATGTCACAACGGTCTCATTAGGCGAAGGGATATTAACGCTCAGCTTTGTTGCTGGACTTGTTTATCTAGTGCGAGTCATCGATCAATCCAAGCGTAGTGCGCGTACCTTTTGGCTTGAGTTTGTCTTGTTTTTTCTGATCTGTGCTGTTGGATTTGCTTGTAGCTCAGGTATTTTCCAGGCTACGGGCTACAGTGAAAAATTCCAATGGGTCAATCAAAAAGGAGATACAGCTACCCTTGACTATAACCTTCCTGCCATTGTTGGACCACATGATGGAAAAAAGCTAACCGAGGGGTTTGGACCTGTTTTTCAAGCACCTTCTTGGATGAATGGCGTGAATGCACCTAAAAAGTTCAATACTGTTATGTGGTCAATTATTGGTGGCATGGTGATTTATGGAGTGATTCGTCTTGTGTTAAGAGGGCATCGTATAGGTGCCGTATTAAACCGAGTGGTCATGAACGTGAATCCACCTTTAATGGATGAGATTAGCTATCGAGCGGTGGCGATAGGCTTTCCCGTCTTTACTTTGGGAGGCATCGTTTTTGCTGCCATTTGGGCAGAGCAGGCGTGGTCTCGCTTTTGGGGATGGGATCCAAAGGAAGTCTGGGCGCTTATCACCTTTTTCTTTTATGCTGCTTATCTACACTTTCGCCTTTCCAGAGGATGGGAAGGCGAAAAATCGGCTTGGCTTTCTGTCGTCGGTTTTGTGATCATCATGTTCAACTTGATTTTTGTCAATCTTGTGATCGCTGGTCTGCATTCTTATGCGTAAATTAACCCTACACCTTCAGGTCGCTGAGGTGTATTTTTATTGAATTCCTGTTATACTTTTAAGAAAATGGTACTTAATAGATTGTTTTCAATGAGTTAATATTTTAAATGAAAAAGACAATGTGTCATAGACGAAGAAAATATTGAGGAGGATCTCCATGACAGAGGAGAATGCAACCATACTTGTCACAGATGATGAAACTAGGATTCGTAGATTATTGCGCATGTATTTAGAAAGAGAAGGCTATACAATTGAAGAAGCTGAAAATGGTGAAGATGCTTTGCAATATGCTTTGGAGAAAGATTATGATTTGATTCTATTGGATCTCATGCTTCCAGGCATTGATGGTGTTGAGGTGTGCGAACGTCTTCGCGAGCAGAAAGCAACACCGGTTATTATGTTGACCGCAAAAGGTGAGGAAGCCAACCGTGTGCAGGGTTTTGAAGTCGGTACAGATGATTATATTGTCAAGCCCTTTAGTCCAAGAGAAGTCATTTTGCGTGTCAAGGCACTGTTAAGAAGAGCTTCAAAGACAAAGTTTCTGGAAACTGATACGACGGCGAAAAATATACTCGTCTTTCCGCATTTAGCCATAGATCACGATGCTCATCGAGTAACCGTGAATAATACAGCGGTCAATCTCACGCCCAAGGAATATGAATTGCTTTATTATTTAGCACAAGCATCAGATAAAGTGTTTTCCAGAGAAGAGTTATTGAAGGATGTCTGGAATTATGAATTTTTCGGTGATTTACGGACAGTGGATACCCATGTCAAGCGTCTTCGGGAGAAGCTGAATCGTGTTTCTGATCAAGCGGCGGATATGATAGTAACGGTGTGGGGAATTGGTTACAAATTTGCGGTGGGTAACGATTGAAACTGTGGCGGAGCGTCGTAGGGAAACTTTGGGGAACCATTTTACTCCTTGTGTGCATCGTGCTCTTCCTTTTAACGGTTTTACTTTTACAATTTTTCGAAAATTTTCGTATGGAACAAGTCGAGAAGCAGATGACGGATATTGCGGATAAAGTGGCAGCTATTATAGCTAAGAATCCGCAGTCTAAGATCCCTTATGAGACAGCGACACAAATCATTGATGTGTATGTTGCCAGAGGGATTGTGATAAAGAATGATCGGACGCATTGGCTGTCACCTGAGCATTATCATCTTCCTAAATTAGAAGTGACCGATATTAAAAAGGATCCAGATCTCACTCGTGTTTTTCAATCGCATGAAAAGGTGAGCAAAGAAACGACCATACTTCAAAGGGGTAACGGTGGGCATGAAAAATTAGTGATTGCCGGCGTGCCTATGCGTTTATCCGATGGAAAATATGGAGCGGTTTTTATCTATGAACCCTTACAAATTGTTAATCAGAGTACCAATGAAGCCAAGAAGCTCATTTATATCAGTGCAGGCATAGCGATTATATTAACAACGATTTTTGCTTTTTTTCTATCGACGAGAATTGCGGCGCCTTTACGCGAGATGCGTCGAGCTGCCCAAGAGGTAGCAGAGGGTAAGTTTGATATGAAGGTCCCTGTGTTTACCAATGATGAAGTAGGTGAATTGGGCACTGCTTTTAATAGGATGGCGAGCCAATTAAAAATGAATATAACGGCATTGAATCAAGAAAAGGAGCAGGTGTCAGGTATTCTAAATAGCATGGCGGATGGTGTGATGACGTTTGATCGTGATGGAAATCTGTTGATTTCCAATTCTCCAGCCAAACGCTTATTACATATGTGGTGGTATGAAATGCATCCAGGTGTTGCCATTTCTAATACAACAGAGTATTTGCAGGATGTGCCACCTTCTATTAAGGATATCTTTCATCTGGTGGTAAAGGAAGAGCGTGAACAAACGGCTGAAGTTGCGCTTCAAGGGCGAACCTGGATGATTCTCATGACCGCTCTTTATGATGATGACGATCAAAAAGTGGTCAGGGGGGCGGTGGCTGTTCTTCGGGACATGACAGAAGAAAGACGGTTAGATAAACTGCGTCAAGGATTTATTGCGAATGTCAGTCACGAATTGCGCACGCCTATTGCTTTATTGCAAGGTTACAGTGAAGCGATTGTCGATGATGTTGTCGATTCCGAGGAACAAAAGCGTGAGGTTGGTCAAATTATCTATGATGAATCAAAGCGCATGGGTCGATTGGTGAATGAGCTTCTTGATCTTGCTAGCTTAGAGGCTGGTCATTTTCAAATGAATCAAACATGGGTGGAAGTCGGAGATTTTTTTGAACGGATTACGCGTAAATTTCAAACTTTGGCAAAAGAACAGAATGTCACATTAATATTTGAAGGATCTGTCCAGCCGAACAGGGTGATTTTAATGGATGTTGATCGCATTGAACAAGTTTTAACCAACCTGATTGATAATGCGATTCGTCATACGCATGACGATGGCACAGTCACCGTTCGTGTGGATGAAAATGCACGGCAATTATTGGTGAGCATCCATGATACGGGTGTAGGAATTGCTGAAGAAGACCTGCCTTTTGTATTTGAACGCTTTTATAAAGCTGATAGAGCAAGAACGAGAGGGAAAGCGGGAACAGGTCTCGGGCTGGCAATTGCTAAAAATATTGTTGAAGCGCATAAGGGGCGTATTATTGTTCAAAGTAAGCTTGGCAAGGGGACTACATTTACGTTTAGTTTACCAAAGACCTCTGCTAAGTCATGATATAATATGAAAAACTTAAGAAGGCATTCGCTCTTTGAGTGGCGTGCTTTTTGTTTGTAGCGTGCTTCCTTTTCATGTGTATATACACGGCATGATGGGAGAGCATTCTAAGTGTTCAGACTAAACATTTGATAAAATAGTAGCTAAAATAAGAAGATGGTGATCTTGGCGTGACGTTTACGGCTTATCTTGTTTTAACATTAATTAAACAATTTAACGGTCAAAGAACGCTTTATGCCATTTTGCATCTTCTTAACGGTAAGCGGTCTTCACAGACGATTCAAGATGGTTTCTTATTCAAAATTCATCATTTTTTTGGCGTACTTAAATCACTATCTCGGGAACAGATTGAGGCTATTTATCACAACTTAGATCAAAATGGTTGGGTTATCGTGAATGATAAAAGTATGATTGAAGTGACAGAGGAGGGCAAAGAAGCGCTTAACAAGTATCAGAATCAGTTTTGGATCTCTCCTCATTTAAATGGATGGTATGCTGATGAAGGGGCTCGGCTTTTTTGGAAGCGACTGTCGCTTATCGTTCAATCTGTCTCTCATCTGATGACACATGATAATCGCTTTATTCCAATCGTTAACGATCCTGCTGTCCACTTGTGGTTGAAAGCGTTTATTCAATCTTATGAGAGAAAGCTATTGGCAAGTGATCTCTTTAGTGAATTGCAAGCACTGTGTCAAGGGCTTGATGAACGAGAAGCGATTCTTCTCGTGTATAAATTGTCAGGAAAAGGGCGGTCTGGATTAACGATCAAGCAGCTTGCTGATGTATTGAACTATGATGAAACTGAAGTGCAGATAAATTTTCAAGCGACATTGCATCATGTCATGGATGATTTGAGGGAAAAAGCGCATCAATTCCCTCTTTTAGGACAATTGGTTATCGTGATAGATAGGAAGCCATTAACTGTAAGTACATATAAAACATTTTTGCTACTAAAGCAAGGGAAATCTATTGGCGATATAGTTAAAGAAAGACACTTAAAATTATCAACGATCCAAGATCATATCGTTGAGATTGCCTTTTTGGATCCGTTGTTTCCAGTTAGTCAATTTGTTCCTAAAAAGATGTATGAGGTGATACGCGCGGTATTAAAGCAAGGGAAGGTACGGAGGCTGGCAGAGATTAAAAAGCAGTTATCAGATGATATTGATTACTTTCATATTCGTTTGGTTTTGGCACGTGAAAAGGGTGGTGACTAAATGCCCGAGCTTGAAGCTCGATTACAGCATTATTTTGGTTTTTCGACCTTCCGTCCAGGTCAGCGTGAGGTGATTGAGGATGTGGTGGCGGGGCATCATGTTTTTGCCATGCTCCCTACGGGAAGTGGCAAATCATTGTGTTATCTTATGGCTGGCTATCAGTTGCAAGGACTTGTCATCGTTGTTTCTCCGTTATTATCGTTGATGGAGGATCAGGTTCAACATATACGGTTATATGGTGAAAAACGCGTAGCTGCTCTTAATAGCTTTTTATCTTATGAGGAGCGAGAGCAGGTTCTCCAACGGGTACAGGAGCTTCGTTTTCTGTTTGTATCCCCGGAAATGTTGCAATCTGGCTTATTGCTAGATAGACTGCAGAAGGTGAAGGTTGTCCTTTTTACAGTTGATGAAGCGCATTGCGTGTCACAGTGGGGATATGAGTTTCGCCCTGATTACCTAAAGCTTGCTGATGTTCGTAAAAAACTGAACGATCCACCTTGTCTCGCCTTGACAGCGACGGCGGATCAGCGCGTGCGCGAAGATATCATCGCTAAGTTAAAGATGGCGCATTGTCGTGAGCATATTTATAGCGTGGATCGTCAAAACATCGCACTCAAGGTAGAGTCTGTTCAAGGCGTATTAGAAAAGCAAAAACGCTTGATCGAACTTGTCGATACGCTTGAAGGCCCCGGGATCATTTATTTTTCAGTCCGAGAAGGGACAGAAGAGGGTGCTGACAGTATTCGTAAACAAACAGGTGTAAGGGTCGCTGCCTATCACGGTGGGATGGACAATGAAGAACGACGGCTCATCCAAAATCAATTTTTAAATGATGAAATCGATGTCGTATGCTGTACCAATGCTTTTGGCATGGGGGTGGATAAATCAAATGTCCGCTATGTCATTCATTTTCATTATCCTAAGCATATGAGTGCTTATCTGCAGGAAATTGGCAGAGCGGGTAGAGACGGACAATCGAGTTTGGCAATATTATTGCATTCAGAAACAGATCATGAGCTCCCGCTTTATATGGTGCAGAGAGAGTATCCAACTGAAAAACAACTGGATCAAATTCTTGTTAGGTGTATTCAAGATCAAGAAAGTAAGGAAACGGTATTTAAGATTGCTCTGGCAGTCGGATGTTCTGAGACAGCTGCACGTTTTCTTCAAGAGCATATCAGTTGTAGGGATATCGAATTAGATAGACATTCTTTAAAACAGGGTCTTCACCAATATATTCAAGAACGCCTGGCTATAAAAACCAAGGCGCTTAAGAAATTCCAGCATTGGTTAGCAAATGATAGCTGTCGGCGTGTCGGTGTGCTGACCCTATATAATGAGAGGCTTGCTAGCAAGCCTCAGCGATGCTGTGATCACTGTGGTTTATCAATGGATGATTTTACACGACAAAAAATGGTTAGTGCCTCTGATATGACTATATCTTGGGGCGAGCGCTTGCGAATGTTACTAGACCAGAAAGAAGGATCTGATGGCAAAAAAGAGTGATCTCCATAATTTATCAGATAGACAAATAGCCAGAAGTTTTTATGGGTCACAGGGCTTTCTTTTGTTGGTATCTGTCATATTATTTTGGTTGTTCCGTGTCTCTTTTCATCCGCTTCCTTCAATAGTCATGTTTGATGTGAAGGATGTTATCCTTTGGGGTGCGGTTGTTGGTGCGTTGGTTGCAGGAGCTGAATATCTGTTGGACCTTTTGTTGCCACATGATTGGATGGATGATGGAGGCGTGAATCAACGGCTGTTTGCTGCTATGTCGATCAAGCAGATTGTCGTTTCCATGCTCCTTGTGGCTGTTATTGAAGAATGGTTATTTAGAGGATTGATTCAAACCTATTTGGGGTGGATCGTGGCGAGTGTTATCTTTGGCATCGTTCATATAAGGTATTTACGCAAACCTGTGATGTTAATCATCGTTCTTCTGATAGGTATTTTATTGGGCTATATTTTTAAACTAACAGGAAGTCTGTGGCCGCCTGTGATTTGTCACTATGTTATCGATGTCCTATTGGGCATTGTGTTGAAATTGTCAATGGTTAAGAAGCAAAAGAGAAGGAAGGATCATCATGAATGAAAAAGACCAGCGCTCGACGACAACGGGCTCTTTTCCCCCAAGACGCATAAAACATCAGCGTAAAAAGGCTAGGCGTAAACGTCATTTAAAAGAAGCTGATTCGGAATATCTCTCATCCTCAAGTATTGAAACCGACGATAAAGGGGAGGAGAGTGTTCTAGAGAGAGCAGATAAAGAAGTGGCGGCATCTGAAGTGAAAAAGAAATTCAATGGTGGTTTGATTTTTGCTAACATCGTTCTATGGTTTTTTTTGCTTATGGTAGGGTTTATTCTTTTTTATGTCGTGACAAAGTGAAGAAGCTCTGTCCTAAACGAGCCCTTTCATTCATAAAGTGGAAAAGGGGTGAAGGTTCATGGATGCTAAGCTTCTTAAGTTATATGAAGAAGAAAGATTATCAAACATCGCTTTTAAATTGATGATGAAACTCATTGAATGTAAGCAAATAAAGGATCGTTACAAATGGTTGCTCTATAGTGTATCCATTGTTTTTTTAATCGTCATCGGGCTGTTGCTTTATTATTTATTCAACACCTCTAGTGAGCAGATGGACAAGAGCCCATTTTTGCTCATCCCATTTCAACATACGACGCTAAAACATTTTCTCTTTCCCACCCTCATTCTATTTGTTCTTTGGAAATTTATCAGTCGTCAGTATGATGAAAAGAACAAGGATTATGAAAGATTGAGGCTCCAATTGATTGATCATTCTGGCAAGCTATGGATAGATCATATTGAGCGTGATATACAAGGAGAGGTCTACCAACAACTGAAAGACGTTTATGATATTAATCTATTTTATAAATAGCCGGTGGATAGTATTTATTTACTCTGATTAATAGGATATTTTTACCAAAAATAAACATATCAACACAATAAAAGATGCCTCAAATGGGCATCTAGAACACTTTTTTTTGAGCATTCGCATCTTTAATCAGCTCCACCGCTTCTCTAAAGCGTTGAGAGTGAACGACTTCTCTTTCTCTTAAAAAGTTCAATCCGTCATTAAGAAAAGGATCGTCTGACATATTAATGATCCACTGATAGGTAGCACGCGCCTTTTCTTCAGCTGCAATATCTTCATAGAGATCGGCTATCGGGTCTCCTTTTGTCTTTAAAGACATAAATTATATACGCCAAATTATATCTAAGGTTTCATCAAGAAAACTTATACTATCCACTAATTTAGCAAGGGATACTTTAGCTTGTTTTCTGTCCAATCCTTTTATATCCGGTAATAATAATTTGGCTTTTTCTTGCAACATTTTAGTCATGTCCATATTGTTTAAACTTTCTAGTTGCTTTTTTAATAATGTTCTTTGTTCAGTGACATGTTGATTGGATATTTTTAAATCTTCTTCCTGTATTAAATTTTTACCAAATGCCTCAATTTGCCTTATCATTTGTTGATCTAATTGTTTGAGAGCTTTTGTTATTTCCTTTTTTTCATTTTCATTATTTCCCATTATTATTTTTAATTTGGTTTCTTTTTTTGATGTTTTAGTAACCTTTTCCACTTGTTTTATAACTTCTTCTTCTATTTTATCACGATGCGCAAAATGGTATTTACAACTGTGTTTAGTAACATATGAGGAACAGACATATTTTAAATATTCGTAGTATCGGTCGCCACGTTTCATTCTTGCTGAGTTACCTTTCATACTTTTCCCACACTCGCCGCATTTTAATAATCCTGTCAGGAGATAAGTTTCATTTTCATGTTTTTTATTTATTTTTCTAGAGTCCATTATAATTTGTAATTGTTCAAAACGGTCTTCCGTAATAAATCCTTCGTGGTTATTATTTCTGATTATCCATTCTTCTTTTGGGCGAATGACTATTTTACCATTTACTTTCTTACGTTTATTCATTACACGTGTGCCTGCAATGGTTTCCGTTCTTAATAAACGCCTAACAGCAGTAGAGTCCCAATCTTTGCCGCGTTTTGTTTTCACATTAATACTATTCAACCATTTTGCAATAGATCGTGTACCTTGACCTGATTCAGTCATTTCGACCATGCGTATACCGTGTTTGGCTTCTTCTTCATTTAGTACATACTTTTTATCTATGACATCAAACCCAAAACAAGGACCTGATAATGCCATATCAGTGTTACGAGCCAAGGACAACATATTATCTGTGACTCGTTCGCTTATACGACCACGTTCAAACTCCGCAAAAACCCCTAATAAGTGCAATACCATACGACCCGCCGCCGTTGACGTGTCAAAACTTTCTGTGGCAGATACATAATTACAATTATTATTTTCAATAAACTTTATCACTTGCAATAGGTCCAAAAGGTTACGACTTAATCTATCAAGCTTTGTCGTCACTAAAATATCTACTTTTTGATTTTCAACATCTTTTAACAGTTGTTGCATTTGTGGTCGTTTTAAACTTCCGGCAGTATACCCATCGTCTATATAAAACGTTGGTTTATCCCAATTCATTGCCTTTGAATAGGCTTCTAATCTCTCTTTTTGTTCTGATAAAGAGTGACCAGTTTCGGCTTGTTCGTCTGTGCTTACTCGTAAGTAACCAGCAATTTTCATTATTATCACTCCGATTTCACTACATTAAGAGGTTCAAAATAAATGATATATTCATCATATTTTGTGTGGGTTCCGTATTTATCTTTGTAATATTGTATTGCACAATTTAAAAATGATTCGGTCACACCAAAAAACTCAATTAATTCGAATTTACCATTTATATTCAATTGATGCGCTTTCAAAATTTTCGATAGGGGAATGAGCTTTTCATAAGCCCATCGTCTAGCTTGTTTTTCTTGTTTGATATTCGATAATTCATTTTGATTTGTAATGTTTCCCTTTGAAGTATAAAAGTGTCCTATTTCTTCAGCTAAAATACAGTACTTATCCGTGTGGGTTTCAATCGATTTATTCAATAAAACTGTTTTACCGTGATATAAACCTTTAATGTTGCCCTTAATATTTTTTTCGCAAACATACAAACCAAGATGTTCGGCTTCCCCCAATAGGTTTTCATACTCCATTTAACAACCCCCTTTATTTATCTCTCTTGGTTCTTACAAATTCCTTGAATCGTTCTATCTCTTCTAATTCTTCTTCTGTCCATTTGTCTCCATCGTGGTGTGCCGCTATTGTATCCTCATCTTCGTATAACGATAGGTCGCGTATATTCGTGCGACCGAGTAAATAGTCTGTTGATACATTAAAGTAATCGGCAATAGTTTGTAGTTTGTCGCTACCGGGTATATGTGTTTTTAAACGATACAAAGTATTTTTGGAATAATTTAAAGAACGTTCTAAATCATTAATTGAAATTTTTCGATCATCACATAAAATTTTTACTCTCTCAAATACTGTCACTTCAACCATCCTTAAAGCATCGTCAATAGAATATTAAAATTTTTGCATAAAAAGTATTGACTTAATTATGCATATGTTTTAACATTACTGACATAAGCTAATTTATCCGCTAAAAAGACAATAAAAAATACATCCCATAAATAGACATTTTTAATGCTGGCAGGCTTACAAATGTTGATTAATAGGCTTTCATGGTCTTATTTGGCTATGGGTATATATTAAAACATATGCATAATTATTGTCAACGTTTTTAGCGAATTTGTTAGCTTAACATTTAAAGGGAGGTGGTAATTTGTCAAAAGATTTAGCTGTAATCATACGGTCAGAATTATTCAAACGTAATATGAGTCAACGCGAATTGGCTAGATTAGTTGGCATTTCAGATAGTTATTTATCTGACATTATAAACGGATTGAAGACAGGATTGAAAGCACAGGAACACACCAATCACATAAGAAAAATTTTAAACATCAAATGAAAAATAAGGGCAGTCCCATATCTCAAATAGCATATTTTTTATTAGGGGGTGTAAAGGGTGATAAAAGAAACCAAATATACAGTTAGACATTTTAAGATTGTGGACGGTAAAAAGGTTAGGTTTGACCCTTATAAAGATGAGGAGTTAGCAGACAGATGTAAGTTAGAGCTTGCTCGCATGATGACGGGTAAGGAACATGTTTTGGTACCCAAAGAACAACCCAAATAGGGTTGTTATGATGGACAAGCTTAAATTAATGAAAGGTGTGAATACGTGAGCATAGGACAAGTAATAAATGAAGCGCGGCGTGAAGTAGAAAATTTTGAGAAAATGCAAGATTTAAAGGATGTAAGTGTAAGAGGATTATATGTGACAGGAATGATAGATGGCATTTATTCAGCACTAAAACAAACAGGTAACGATATGCCCGCGGCATCATTAGAATTATCACGTCTATCTGTGAAAGTCAAAGATCATTTAACCAAAGTTACAAAAACTGCAAAAGTACAAAGCGAAGGAGTCGGACGTTAAATGACATTAGATGAAGTCGAAATGAAACTTAAAACCATCAATGAAAAATATGAAAAAAGAATCCAAAGAGTTGAAGCTATCATGTTACGAGTTAGGAATAATAAACAAAAGGAAGAGAAAGAAGTGATTGAAACTTTTAAAGAAGGAGGTAACGGATAATGACCACAGGTGACATGCTCCATTTTACACAACGATTAAAAAAGTATGAGGTTATTGAGGACAAAGCATTAAAAGATGAGTATTTAGCCAACCTGCAACGAGACATCGAGAGTATTTATGGAGAAGATACATTGGATACCCATGTAGTGGCTATACATCAAGCAGTTGTTGAGGCGAGGAGTGATTTTTAATGGATAATGACCAAGTAACCCTAAGACAGTTGATTGACCACTTGCAACATCAGTTTGATGTCTATGGAGACATGGACACTACCAAACCCATCACAAAAGGGTTGGTGGTGTAGATGGGGATAAAAGTTGACAATCTCGATGACATCAAAGATGAGTGTAAGGTTTATGCTAAATCCGCAACCGTATGGATACGACAAACTAAAAATCATAAAGATCAGCAATACTACATGCGGTTGAGACAGCTGTATCAAAAACATATACCCGTCAAAGTTGGCTCTATTATTGTGGACTACAAAATAGTGCTGACACTATTTAAAAAAATAAAACGCCTTAAGGTAGAGGTCGAGATAACAAAATCAGCGCTTATTATCAGGTATAGGGATCCTAAAGCGGATGATAAGAGTGGAGGATCATTTACCCTTAACGATCTATCAGATTATTACATGGGGTTTGATCACATCCCTACCGCAGTCATTGAGGTGGGTGCATGAAAGAATATGCAGTCTATAAGGGAGAAAATCTATTGATCATGGGTAGTGCAGATGAATGCGCTAAACACTTAAAAGTGGATCCATCTTATATCAAATGGTTAACTAGTCCGACAGCAAAAAGACGATTGGCAAAAAGAGTGCGCCCCGAAAAATGTGTTGTAGGAGTTAGATTAGATGACAATTTGTAAGTAAAAACTGAAATGGAGGGTAGTCGATGACCATTCCAAAAAAAGAAACAACCAATGAAAAGGTTGTCAAGAAGGAAGTCATTGAAGGTTTAAAATTACACGTCAGTAAAATCGGTATTTACTCAAATGATGTTGTCAAAAAAGCTCTTGTGGAAGACATCAGTCAATTAGAAAAGATTAGTGGTTTCGAACAGTAAATGTTTTTGATTTTTGGGATATGTTGAAGCTCCAATTTAATTCCGATTTGTCTTTAACCTTATACCCACAAGCTAACATAGCACCTTTAAAAGCACCGTTTCCAATATAGAAGCCTCCTTGACTACCAAAACGGTGTTTCAAACCATATGAAGTGTGTCGATCGTTTATTGATTTTATTGGACTTAAATATTCTTTAATCCATCTAATTAAACGATCTTGTTCACCGGGTGTCAAATAGTTAAACGCTTCGGGTTGATTATGTAGTTCTAGACCTGTTTCACTCAATTTTCTCACCCCCTCATAGGGAGATTATACCAAACTTAAACGCTTGAAAGGAGGTGATATAAATGGGATTTACCGAGGTGTTAACCATCTGTTTTATCGTTTTACAACTATTAGGCGTTATTGATTGGTCATGGTGGTTGATTTTGTTACCGGAGATCATCGCAGTAGTCGCTTATGTTATTTGGGCGATCGTAGCCATCATCATTTTTGTTAAGGCATCTAAATCGATTAAAAAGGGGATGAGTAAATGGGAGTAGGGTATCTAATAGTTTTAGGAATAGCTGTACCAGTATTTACAATGGGTGTTAGTTTGATGATGTCATTGAGGAGGGGTTAATATGCCGAAAGTAAAAATATCATACGGAGAGCTAGCTGAAGTGTTACGAGGGATTGCAAACGACGAATGCAATGGCAAAGCCTTTAGAGAGATCACCACAGTAGATAATCTAATCAGTTGGCTTCATATGCACAATAATGGCTCACGCGTAATAGTTGATGTTGATACACAAGATGAGCCTCCGTATAAACCCATACCACCCAAGGATGTTGCTCACATCGAATTTGGTAAGCAGTCAGTGTTGATAGACGACATTATCGACAAGGCGGTAGATCAAGCGTTGCACTCTGTTATAGAGGATTTGAGTCACAATTATGGTAATTATGACAACGCATGTAATCAGATACATGTCTACTTAGCCGATACGTTTCCTAGCGCATTGCATCACAATTTAGCTAACGAGGCTTTGCTTATACTGGACGGTCACGTCACGGATATAAAAATGATCGCCAAAAAAGGGCACATAGAAATCGACAAAGATGTTGTCGCTGATCATAAAGAGGCTATCTCAAAAATATTAGCATCTCCTTATATACCTAAAAAATGACCACTCGGCAAAGTGGTCAAGATAGAAACTTACAAGGTCAGTATAGCATGAAACATTATAAAAATAAAAAGTTCCACAAGGTAGGTGATGTCAAATGTCAGAGGTAAAGCTATTTCCACACCAAGAAGCAGTACTTAATGAAACATATGAAAAAAACAGGGTAGCTTATTACCTCGACATGTGACCTTTGGGACTTGGGAAAACATTTGTCGGCTCCGAAAAAATGTGGGAGTTAAATACACCGTATAATTTAGTCATTTGCCAAAAGTCCAAAATAGAAGATTGGACAAGGCATTTTAAAACGTACTACCCGAATTATCACGTCATCATTTTTGATCAGCAACCCTTATCCAAAATACCACCGGAGAGTATCTTAATCATTAATTACGATAAGGTGTGGCGCAGGTACGAGTTAACTAAACTACAAGATTTTACGCTTGTGTTAGACGAGTCATCCATGATCAAAAATGAGTCATCACAGCGTAGTAAATTTATTTTAAGTCTTAACCCTACCAATGTCATCTTGTTATCCGGTACGCCCACAGGGGGACGATACGAAGAGCTTTGGAGTCAACTGCATCTACTCGGTTGGCAGATTAGTAAAAAGCTATTTATGAAGCAGTTTGTTGTACAAGAGTGGGACGACCTTAACCAAAAATATGATATCACAGGGTATAAAAATGTAGCACGACTAAAGCGCACGCTACAAAAATATGGTGCAGTATTTATTAAGACCGATGAGGTATTTGATTTACCGATCGTTAATGATCAGATCATCAAAATACCAAGCACCAAAGATTATAAGACGTTTGCCAAAGATCACATTATAGAGATGGGCAATGAGGTATTAGTTGGCGATACAGCGGCGACTAAAAAACTTTATTTACGCCAGTTAGCGGGGGTTTTTAATAAAAATAAACTGAACGTTGTCAAAGATTTAATAGATAGCACAACTGATCGTATCATCATCTTTTACAACTTTAAAAAAGAGTATGAGGCACTAAGTAAACTAATTGACCGTCCCATTGCAACCGTCAACGGTGATACCAAAGACTTCACAGCCTATGACGAGCACGATAACAGTGTCACCTTAATCCAATATCAAGCGGGAGCCATGGGACTCAATCTACAAAAGGCAAACAAGATCATCTATTTTACTTTGACGGATAAGAGTGAGCTGTTTGAGCAAAGCAAAAAAAGGATACACCGTATCGGTCAAGATCGTCCGTGCTTTTACTATTACATGTTGACTGCCGGAAGTATTGAGTGGCGAATGAAGGAAGTTTTGGAAGAGCGGCGTGACTATACGGATGCACTATTTGAGAAAGAAGGGGGAATATAAATGAGCGAAGTCATACCGTTTGAAGACAAGTACATGCCCATCATGGCAAATCTTGCTTTACTGGACAAACAACAAAAAGATATTGAGGCACAAACCAAAGCAATTAAAGCGGACTTAGAAAAAGCAATGGATGAGTACAGTATTAAGTCTATTGACAACGAGTATCTAAAAATTACGCGTGTAGAGGGCAGTCAATCAACGAATGTGGACCTCAAAAAATTACAGGCAGAGGAACCAAAGCTACATGAAGAACTACTCCAAGACTATCCGAAGGTTAGTAATCGCAAAGCGTATGTTAGGTTTGCGGTTAAGTAATGATCAAGGTCATTGGAATGAGGTCGGGGAAAGTATACGCAACTGGGGAATACACTCAATGCTTTAGGGAGTTGAGTGAGAAATATCCACATAAACAGTATGGACAATGTATCTATCCGGAACCGTTGTTGGTGGTGAAGATTTGAGAGAATCACAGTTTCAAAGTAAGGTCATCAAGTTTTTAAAGGAAAAAGGTGTATGGCACGTAAAATATTGGGCAGGCAATCAGTACACAAAAGAGGGTATACCCGACATATTGGCATGCATAGATGGGGTATTTCACGGTATCGAATTAAAAACAGATGTTGGACAACCTAGTAAGTTACAACTCTATAACATGCGTAAAATTAAGGATTCGGGCGGCGAAGCGTATCTATTACGCCCTAAAGATTTTGAGGATTGGAAAGTGAGGTGGTTTGATTGACCCAATACTCATATAGCCGCGTCTCATTATTTAATGATTGCCCCTATCATTATGACATAAAGTATCACCAACGTTTGACAGAGATTACTAAGTTTGATGCCGATAATCCATTGCTCATTGGTAGTGCCTTACACAAGGGTATTGAGATGGATGTCAAAAGCGCAGTACAAAGTTATTATGACTCGTTTCCTGTTATCACAGATCGAATTGTAGAAGAAGCGATGAAACTAGAAATCTTGATTCCAAAGGTGAAAGATTTTTTGGAAGAGTATTTTGACGGATTAGAGTTTATCCACGAGTACAAAATCGACCATGAGGACTATATAGGCTATGTGGACTTAATAGTCAAACATCCCGATGGTCATTGTGATGTGATTGATTTTAAATATTCTAACCACGTTAAAAATTATGTTAAAAGTGGTCAGTTGCACATTTACAAACATCACCTTGAGCAAGATGGATTTAATGTTAAAAACTTAGGTTACTTATTTGTCCCCAAGACAAGTGTCAAATTAACAAAAAGCGAAGAGTTACATCATTTTAGAAAACGTCTCATCAAAGGCGTTAAGTCATCAGAGGTCAAATTTTTACCCATTGCGTATGATCAGAAACACGTTGAAGAATTTAACCAATCAATAGAAAAAATAGAACACACTCAAGATTTTTCGGAACGAAATACAAGTGGCAATTGCTTTGCGTGTAATCCAAGATTTGAGCCGGATTACCTCGAAATAATCAAAAATTACAAGGGAGAAGAGATTATGAAACTACCAAGTAGTCAACGTCGAAACGTTGAAAAAGTAACCAAACGTGTCTTTTGGTTATACGGTGCGCCATTTAGTGGTAAGACCACCTTTGCTAACAAATTTCCGAATCCGTTGATGTTAAATACGGACGGTAATATCCGCTTTGTCGATGCACCTTATATTAGCATTGCTAACGAAGTAGAATCAACGGGTCGTGTTACCAACACCACGTTAGCATGGGACATATTTAAAGACACGATTCGCGAACTTGAGAAAAAAGACAATGAGTTTAAGACCATCATTGTGGACTTATTAGAGGACACCTATGAAGCGTGTCGCCTCTATATGTATGACAAGTTAGGTATTGAACACGAGGCTGATAACAGCTTTAAAGCGTGGGATATGGTGCGTACGGAGTATTTGAGCACGATCAAACGCATCATTCATCTTGATTACGAAAATATCATTTTCATCTCGCACGAAGACACGACTAAAGATGTAACCAAGAGATCGGGAGATAAGATTACATCTATCAAACCTAATCTCCAAGAGAAAGCATCATTAAAAGTGGCAGGAATGGTGGATATTGTTGGACGGGTTATTGCGGAAGACAGTGAGCGAAAAATTGAATTTAAATCCAAGAATTATGTGTTTAGCGGCGGTCGATTGCCGAATTTACCCGTATCAGAAATTGATTTAGATGTAGACGAGCTATTTGCAGTCTATGACAAAGCAAACGCCAATTTACACGCTAGTAAGCCTAAAAAATCGGAAGCGGCAGTCGAAGAAGAAACACCTAAACGGTCAAGAAATAAGAGTCAAGAGGAACCAACTGTGTTTGAAGAAATCACGTATTATCACGCCGAAGACGAAGATTACATCATGTTTGATAGTGGAGATAAAATTCCTAGTTACTTTAATCCATCTAATGTGATTACTAAAGAAGAGTTTGACGAAGCAACAACTGAACAAGAAGAAGTCGCTGAAGAAAAACCAAAACGCCAACGTAAATCACGTAAAAAGGAAGAAGACGAAGCACCTCAAGAGGAAGAAACAAAGCCGAAACGTGAACGTAAACGCCGCGCACCTGTAGAAGATGATACGCCTCCGGGTGAAGAAGCCGCACCAGAAGAAGAGGAAGAACAACCACAGCGTACAAGACGTAGAAGAACTCCTACAGCCAACTAAAAAATATTGGAGGGGATTTTAAATGTCAAAACGTGACTTAAACCAAAAGGAACAACATTATACAGACACATTGAATGAAGCAGAGGAAATTGTAAAAGAAGCTAAGGAAGACATGCATTTAGTGTCATGGAAAATCAGTGAAAAGTACAACAAATACGGTCAATACTTTTTAATCGATTTAACGTTTGTATATAACACACCTAAAGACATTATGGAGGTTGATGGGTAATGGTATTGGATTGGGATAAATTTGATAAAGATGTTGACCTAAAAGCATTACAGTCAGATGTGGAAGAGGCAGAAGAAAATGGGTTTGGAGATTTTCCGGACATACCGGATGGAACGTATGAGGTAGCAGTTGAAAAAATGGAACTTGTTAAGTCAAAAGCAGGCGACCCTATGTTATCCATATGGTTCAAAATTGTTGAAGGCAAATTGGAAAACCAACGTATTTTTTACAACAAGGTCATGCAACCGCAAAACGATAGAGCGTTTGGTATCCAAGTCCATCAAAATAATGTCATGCTTCGTGCTCTTTGGGATTGTCAAAAGGATGATGTGGAGTTTAAAGGATTTGCCGATTATGCCGATTTGATCATGGACATACACGAAGACATCGACGGTAAATTTGAGTACTCACTCAAAAAAGAGACTAATAACAAAGGCTATGATCAACTAGAAATTTTAGAAGTTTTTGAGCTTAACTAATTAAATAAGGGGGATTATCTCCCCCTTTTATTTTTAGGAGTGAGTCAGTATGTCCACTATGACCATACCAATCGACGAAGTGAAATTTGGATACTTTCCTAAGAAGCTATCGAACCTTTTCAAAAGTCCCGGTGTTAATTCCGTCTTTTGAACAGTCTCAATGATCTCTTTGGCTTCATCTTTATCTTGAGGTTCAATTCCATGTTCAATGAAGGACATTAAATATTCAAAACTCATACCAAAATTATTAGTTACACTTCCATTATTACCTAAATAGGAATTAGTAACGGTGTCAATATTAAATTGTTGAATAGGCTGTTCTTTTTTACCATCTAAAAAGTCATGACCTTTTTTAGTAAGATATATGTTCTCTGTGAGTATATTAACATTCGTTTTTGATATCACTACTGCTGGTGTCGGACTAAAAGAAATATAATCATTGGCTTCGCATTGTTCAATAAATGAACCAAATTGTTCATCGTTCATTCCTTTCAAAGGTTCATTCGTTAAACTATCATTTTTGATGCGTTCTAAAAGTAATTTAATTTGATCATCGTAAGACATGTACATTCCCCCTATTCATTTGGGAAAATTATATCACAAGGGAGGTTTGTTTATAAATTGATCTTCTACGACTTCGAAGTATTTAGGCACGATTGGTTAGTCGTATGTATTGATACAGATGACCGATTGGAAAAAGTAATTATCAATGATGAGCAAGGGTTAATTGATTTTTATGATGATCATAAAAAAGATATTTGGATTGGGTATAACTCAAGACATTATGACCAATATATCTTAAAATCTATTATTTGTGGCTTTGCACCACAAGAAATAAATGACTGGATTATTGTAAAAAAGGAGCCGGGTTGGAAGTTCTTCACTGATTTTTGGAAGATACAACTTTACAACTATGATGTAATGACCAATAAGTTTCGGTCACTCAAACAGCTTGAAGGGTTTCAAGGTCACAATATAAAAGAGTCAGATGTCTCTTTTAATATAGATCGACCGTTGACAGACGATGAAATACAAGATGCCATTAAGTATTGTGGTCACGATGTCCATGAAACGATGCATGTGTTCGCCGAAAACATCGAAGAATTCGAATCACAGTTAGAGCTGCTTAAAATGTTTGAACTACCTTTAAAACACATTTCTAAGACAAAGGCCCAATTGTCATCAGTTATCTTAGAGGCAGATAAACCTAAAAAGGCGAGGATGGACGAGTTTGACTTATCATTCCCATCAACTTTAAAAATCAATAAATATACTCAAGTGCTAGATTTTTATAAGGAAAACAAAGATTATAAACAGTCCTTAGACATCGATGTTGCAGGTATCCCCCATGTCTTTGCGTGGGGTGGCTTACATGGTGCACGACCACATTATATTGACGAGGGATTATTTATCAATATTGATGTGGCGAGTTATTATCCCGCATTAATGATTGAGTACAATTATTTATCTCGTAATGTCAAAAACCCTGATAAATTTCGGGAGATCAGAGATACACGGCTCAAATACAAACTATCCAAAGATAAAAGACAAGCGCCGCTAAAGATCATTATAAACAGCACATATGGAGCAATGAAAGATAAGTACAACAATCTGTATGACCCTTTGCAAGCTAACAATGTGTGTATTGGCGGCATGACTCTATTATTAGACTTAATCGAAAAACTCGAACCCCATTGCGAGATTATCCAGTCCAATACGGACGGCGTGTTGGTCAAACTGTATAACGAGGATGACTATGATCTCATCGATGATGTGTGTTACGAGTGGGAACAGAGAACTCATATGGAATTAGAGTTTGATAACTTCGTCAAGGTCATACAAAAAGACGTCAACAATTACATCCTAGTAAAAGAGGACGGTAGTTATAAATCAAAGGGCGGGTATGTTAAGGAGTTACAACCACTAGATAATGATTTGCCGATTGTTAATAAGGCGATTGTCAATTACTTTGTCAAAAATATACCACCTGAAGACACGATTAATAAGTCTAATAATCTGATCGATTATCAAAAAATAGTCAAAATTAGCGGGAAGTATGATTACGCTCGGTATGGCAATCAACAACTCAATGAAAAGGTATTTAGAGTGTTTGCGAGCTTAGATGGTAAGGATAAACAGCTATTTAAAGTCAAAAATGGCACATCTGAAAAAATAGCGTATGTTCCGGAACAATGTTTTATTGACAACCATGATGTCACTAATATGATCGTACCAAAAAAATTAGATCGAAAATGGTATTTAGAGTTAGCTAAAAAGAGGATACACGATTTTATAAAAGGGGAGTGAATTAAAAATGCCCGAAGGAGCAGGGATAATAAAAACTGACGCTATATCTAGGGACATGACTGTTTGGGTTTTGGTATACGAACGTGATAATAGCAGAGATGGATTGATCAGAGGGGTATTTGATAATGAGAGAGATGCCAAGGTAGCATTTGCCGACTTAGCATTACAAGACGGCATTGCATCTAACTACTTAGACATCGTCGAGCAAAACATGGGGGTTAAAAATGAAGATGATCATTGACCGAATAAACAGCGAAATTGAAACATTGAAAGGGAAAACCATAGATAGAATATATGTTAATGAGTCAAAAGATGAGATAACCTTTTGTGTTGACGAAGAAAAATACCTTATGTATCACGAACAAGATTGTTGTGAAAGTGTATCGATTGAAGAAATTATAGGTGATTTAGAAGATTTATTGAATTCGCCAATTATACTTTCTGAAAAAGTCTCACAAAGCGATGAACAAGCAAGTGAATCGGGAACTTGGACTTTTTATAAATTAGCAACAGTTAAAGGATATGTGACTATAAGGTGGTACGGAGAATCTAACGGCTATTATTCCGAAGAAGTTGATTTTATTAGGATAATTGAAAGTGCATCGTTGAAAGAAGATTTACAGTATCTTAAAGAGAAATTACAAGAGGAGATTGTTGTATTTAAGGATGGAATAAAAGAGATACGAGATGAAAATGATAAAGCACCCGTGGACATTAGGAACCAAGTCTACTTTTCGGGAGAAATAAATGCAATAGAAAGAATGATGATGGAATTAGAAAACATATTAAAGAGAAGGAGAGGGAATCAATGATTACTGATATTTATATCATTAGATATGACAAAGTTAAAAATAGAAGATTTGATGAAAAAAAGGAACAATATAAAACAGTCGCTAGTAAAAATCGTGTTTTAGACTTTATTAAAGGTCTTGATAGTGATTATGAAGTCCAAAAGGTGTTATCTGTTGATGTCAAAACTAAAGACGTAACGGATTATAAGCTTAAATTAGATGGATTTAATTTGACACTCGAAGGAATAGTTAAGCCCAAAAGGACGAAGAGAACACCTGTGGAAAAAGAGTATAAATCGGAATGAGAACGCCGCTAATGAATTTTCTATTTGGAATGAGAAGTGCGAGAGTCGAATTGTTAGGAGATATGGCAAAGAAATTAGGAATTAGTTCATCAGATTTGTCAGCGTATGAGACGGGTAGAAAAAAGTTGCCACCACATGTTTTTAAAAAAATAGTAGACATATATAAATTAAATTTTGAAGAATCATGTCGAATGTCAGTCGCTATGGAAGAAACGATGAAATTAAGAAAACAACAACGAAAATCGGAAATAGTTTTAACTAATTATGGAGGTGAATTAGAGTGAATTGTCATGTGTTTTATAACAACACTTTTATGGGGGATTTTCCAATAGAAAAGTTTTTTGATAAAAATAATGTCCTTGGTACAGGAACTATTATCAAAGTGGATAATAAAAAATATTGTGTTAATAACGTAATCATAAGACGAGATGGGACAGTGGTTTTAGAGTGCTTCGGTAGTGGGGAGCAATCACAGTGAACAAAAATTTATCATATAAAAATCCTTATAGTCCAACTGATAGTTATAGACCAGTTGTGCCAAAGTGGGTAGCAGAAATTCTTATGGAAGAGAAAAAAGACAATGTGTTTGCCTCCGAAGGAAGAACTAAAAAATGGAGAGAGTGGAAAAGTAGGTACTCAAGGAAACTAAAATACGCTCGATTGAATGGGTGGATTGTAGAGGAGGCAACAGACAATGACCAATAATCAAACAACAATTAATCAACTAATCGAATGGTTGCAAGATTTAAGCGATACGTACGGAAATATACCTGTTTATTCTCGTGACGTTGATAGATATGAGAATGATGTTTTAACCCCTATGGAACAACCTTTTATCCCGTTTGTCATGGATATTTATAAAAAATACGACGGTGATTTATGGTATAGGCCTATCCCTAAAGTTAAATTAAGCGAATTAAATACAAAAAGTTTGGGGCTGATTTTAAAATGACCAATAACCAAGTAACCCTAAGCCAACTGATTGAGCATTTGCAAGGACAGCTTGAGGAGCACGGAGATGTGCCTGTGTACAGTCTTAACCATGAATCATGGTTGGTCTATCCAGCGGAATTTGAATACTTTTTTGGGAAATGGGAGGACACCCCAAAAATTATGGACATTTATACAAACATACACGGCAATGAAAGCACGTCTGATCGTAATGTTGACACCACCAAACCCATCACCAAAGGACTGGTGTTGTAGATGGATAAAGGAGATTAAACAATGAGTAGCATTATTTACATTGGTTTCATTGCGCTAATAGGTACATTGGTTATGTTTTTTATACAAGCATTTGTCATAGATGATTTAGCCAAAAGAGTACGCAAATTGGAGGGGAAGAAGTAATGGTAACTTTTACATTGCTATTTGTAATAGCCGCTACAATATGCGCTGGTGTTTATGGGACATCAAGAATAATTTATTATTTAATATTTTATGCTGATGATCAAGTAATTAGTAGAGAGTTCTCATGGTCACTAATCGTATTCAGTGCATTGCTTGCCTTAAACGTTTTTGTTTTAACGGGGATTTTTATAGTGTTAGAAGAACTTGTTCATCAATAAATACTCACCTCAAGAAAGGTGGTGGTGATCATATATAAAGGGTACTTAAAAGGACATGGTAAGCACGCCGCTACTAAATTTAAAGATGGAGATAAGCTATTAACCTATGAAACAGTCCGTAAACATAATTCTTTCGTCGGTATCTTAGACGATGATACCATCATGGTAGATGTCGATGACAACGAGGATGCCAATACGTTATTAGATATCATTGAGGATAAGGATATACACTGTTCGGTGCTTGAGACGACTAATGGCATGCATTTTTATTTTAAAGGTTATGACATCACCACTAATAAAATAAAATGGTACGCCAATATCGGAATCCAGTGTGATTACAAGTTGGGTATCAAAAACACTGCTGACCCATTAAGGATTGATGGACAGACGCGCAAATGGATACGCAAAGCGACCCATCACGATAGACTACCTATTTGGCTCTATCCATACCATAAAAAAAATCCTAACCTTAATCAGTTAACAGAGGGTGACGGTCGTAACGATAAGTTGTTTACCTATATTCTAAAAATGCAATCCCAAGGATTAGCCAAGAATGATATTAAAGAGACTATATCAATTATCAATAAATATATTTTGGATGACCCGGTTGATAAATCGGAATTAAATACAATCCTTCGGGATGAAGCCTTTCTCAAGGAATCTTTTTTTATCAAGGGTGCTTTCCAACATGAGAAATTCGGGGATTTTTTGATCAACGAACATCATGTATGTAAGATAACGAACATCTTGCACATTTATAAAGACGGTGTTTATTCGGACAACCAAGAAGACATCGAAGAGGCAATGATTAAACATATTCCATCACTCAAACGTATCCAACGTCAAGAGGCACTCGCTTACTTACAGCTTAAAGCGCAAGACAAACAATTTTCATCGACACACTATATTGTCGTCAAAAATGGTGTCTTTAACTTAGACACATGGCAACTCCAAGATTTTAGTCCGGAGATTATCACACGTAATAAAATACCGATACCTTACATCGATCAATCATACTATGAGGTGACTGATAATACGTTGACGAAGATGGCGGCGAGTGATAAAAAAATTCGGGCCATCTTGGAAGAGATACTCGGTTACATTTTATTTCGACGGAATGAGTACGCGGCTACGTTTATTTTAACAGGCGATGGTAGTAATGGTAAATCGTCCTTTTTAAAAATGATACGTCGTTTAGTTGGCAATGAAAATGTATCCTCACTAGACCTAAAAGAGTTAGATCAGCGATTTAAAACTACTGAACTATTTGGTAAGTTAGTCAACATTGGCGATGATATTTCCAAAGGGTACATTAAAGAGTCATCGATGTTTAAAAAGTTATCAACCGGAGAGACGATCAACGTAGAGCGTAAAGGTAAGGACCCTTTTGATTTCACGAATTACGCCAAGCTTGTTTTTAGTGCCAATGAGATACCACGTATTAATGATTTTAGCGAGGGTTTAGGTCGTCGTCTTCAGATCGTTCCGTTCAAGGCAAAGTTCAGTGTCGATGATAAGGACTTTGACCCTTTTATTACGGACAAGTTATTGAGCGATGAGTCCATGCAATATGTTCTTAATCTAGCACTAAAAAGTCTAAAAAGGTTACTCAATAATAAAAAGTTTACGACTTCCAAAGCAGTAGAAAAAGAAATGGAAAAATACATCGAAGAGAATAACCCGATTATTAGTTTTGTGAACAATGAAGAAGTGGAAATTGAGCGTGCGGTTGTTGGCGATGTGTATGATATATATCGTCAATATTGTTCGGACAATGGGTATCAGCCCGTGAGTAAGATTAATTTTAGTAAGCAAATTACAAAACTATTCAACTACGATGTTAAAGTTCAAAAGATAGACGGTAAAAGCAAAAGACTGTTCGTAGATGATATAAAAGGTAGGTGATCATGTTGCACGAATGGCTAAGAGATTATCGACAAATTGAGGACGATATTAGTTATTTAGAATTTGAGTTAGACAGATATAAAAAAGAATTAAAAAGATGGGTAAGTGGTGATCTTAAAAATGTAAAACTGCAACATGATTCACTTGGTTCCCGCGTTGAAGACAACATCGAAAAGGTTAAAAAGGATTTAGCATTTAAACGAAAACAAAAGAATGACCTTATTAAATTGGTGCGTAAATTTAATGGACTTGAAAATAAAATACTAATAATGAAGTACATTGATGGAATGACTTTAGAAACTATTTCAGAAGAACTACATTATAGTCCTAGTTATATTTATAAAAAGCACACTGAAATTATCAAAAGAATAAAGTTAGCAGAGCAATTAAACACATCTTAATGAGGTGTGTTTTTCTTTATATATTGTGTTTTCGTGGTTAAAAATTGACCATTTGTATTTTATAAACCCATTCATATCAATACTTTTTAAAATTACTTTGGTTAAAAATTGACCACTAAAACACCTCTATTTATGGTCATATGACACTTTATACCTTAAAAAATAGGTCAAAGTCGTAACTCGTAACCAAAATCGTAACCTTAATAAATACAGACATATAAAGGGTTTATAGTCACACGGTTACAGGTTACGACTTTTTTAACTTCTTTTATATAATAAACATTTAAAAAAATAATAGTTTAATATATATAAGAAAATAAGGGGGTAAATGCGTAACTTTTTAATGTTGAAGTCCAATTAAACCAGTCGTACCAAGGGTTCAAGACGGTTACGACTTTACTACGAGGTTACGAGTTTTTTAGTAAAACTGTCACTTTATTAACACCCAGTAAATGATATGTTCTCTATTGTAATTATGAGTTATGATGATAACGTGATAATCATATTTAATAAACACTATCAGCACACGGGATAAACTCTCGTGTGTTTTTTGTATGGATGTGATCAGATGTCACCAACATTTTTAAGATGGTTACAGCGACTTATCATGCATGATGACCTCATTAGATTTTATCAATGTAGAGAGTGGCGGCACTTGAGACTCAAAGCACTTGAGCGTGATCATTATGAGTGTCAAGTGTGCCAACGCAGAGGTAAGTATAGTAAGGCGCGCAATGTCCATCATCTTAAAGAAGTTAAGGATAGACCAGACTTAGCATTAACATTAACTAATCTCGAGTGTGTCTGTATCGCTTGTCACAATGACATACATGATAAGCGGTTAAAGATAGACAAGCGTAAACCATTCGTGAGTGAGGAGCGATGGTAATGTCTCCATATCAACTAGTGATCAATACGTTTGAGTATATTAAGAGACCAATTACATTTATCTTGGATTATTTGTTTAAAAATAAAATTTAAAAATTATTTTTTACCATTTTGGAAATTTTTTAGACCCCCCGGGTCAAGGATTTTAACATTTTTTGGGGGAGTTTGAAACGTACGGGGGCAAGAGGAAAAGATATTTATTTTATTTTTGCGTATAGACAAATAGAAAAAAATGGATTTTTGTTGGGAGGTTTGCCATTTTGGGAAAGATTAAAACCGAAACAATTAGGAAAAGGATTGAGAAGGACTTAGTTGATCAGTTGCATGTTAACGGAACGACCGGAACACACTTTACAAATTTAGTTGGGGACTATTTAGCTCTGTTTGATTTAAAAACAAAACTGATAAAAGATATTGATGATAATGGTACGAGGATATTAACAAACTATGGTGCTAAGTCAAACCCGGCTATTAATGATTTACACAAAACCAACGCACAAATGTTAAAGATACTCAGTGTCATTGGTGTTAAACCATCTAAATCAGAGGGACCATCAACAGAGGGTGACGATGTATGATCACTCATAAGTACATTGATGAGTATATCAATAGTGTCGAATCAGGGCAACTATTAGTTTGTAAAGAACAATGGCAATTAATAGAGTATGTGAAAAAAATACTCCATCGTGATGATGTCTACATCGATGATAAGATGGTCAATCAAAGTGTTGAACTGCCTGCACGGTATTTTCCATATGATCTGTACCCTTGGCAAAAATTTATTAACGTTTTTATTTTTGGCTTACGTTACAAGGAAGATGAAACATTGGTTTTTGATCGTTATTTTATTTATATGGGACGCGGCGGCGGAAAAAACGGTTATTTTTCATGGAATATATTTTTCATGATGACCAAACAACATGGCATTAGTCATTATGACATTGATATTGTAGCTAACAATGAAAAACAAGCTAAGCGATCTTTCAAGGATGTCAAAGAAGTGTTAGAAAAAAATGAAGATAGATTGAAATCCGCCTTTAAGCATACGGAGTTATCAATTATTAATAATGCTACACAAAGTGAATTAACATATAATACGTCAAATTCTCGTACAAAAGATAGTAAACGAACAGGATGCGTAGGGTTTGATGAGGAACATGAATATGATAACTACAAAGCAATCGATGTTTTTACTTCGGGAGGGGGAAAAGTGAAAGATTATAGGGAGTTTCACCTTAGTACAGATGGTAACGTGAGAGGAGGACCATTAGACGATCTAAAGGAAGAATCACGACTGATCTTAAACGGTGAATTAACCATTGAACAATCGACGTTGTTTCCTTTCGTTTGTAAATTAGATGATAAGAATGAAGTGGACAACCCTGAAAATTGGATAAAAGCCAACCCTTCACTTCCATACAATAAACCGTTAAAAAGGAAAATGATGACGGAATTTAATCAAATGCAACGAAAACCCTCTGTTCGTATGACATTTATGACTAAGCGCATGAACTCACCTATGGAAGATACACGATTTGAGGTGGCGAGTTATGAAGATAGACTAGCAACGAATCAACCTGTACCACCCCAATTAAAAGGGATGGATGCGATAGGTGGGGCAGACTTTGCAGACGTAAGAGATTTTTGTTCTGTGGGTGTGTTGATCAAATATAAGGGGAAACGTTATTGGCTCCAACACACCTTTATCCATCATATGGCATTGGAATTACAGGATATTAATAAGGACATTGTGCAGTTGGCTGTGGAGAAAGGATTAGCTGAAATCGTCTATGGGAAATCTATTCCGCCGGATAAAGTCGTTGCGTGGTTTAAAGAAACTGCCAAACAACATTATATTAAAAAAATATGTATGGATGATTTTAGAGCATCTATATTGGGCCCTAAACTCGAAGAAGCAGGATTTGATGTATACATTGTCCGACGAGGTCGCGTCACCCACGGTAAATTATCTCCTATTGTGGATGATGCGTTTATAAATAATACGTTGGTGTTTGGCAATGACCCATTGATGCGATGGTATGTTGGCAATGTGTATGTCGATTTTTTAGATAACGATAACAAAGAATACAAAAAAATAGATAAAGAAAAGCGGAAGACCGATGGGTTTTTCGCTTTTTTACATGCTTTGAACTGTGACAGTGAGTTACAGGATTACGGTGACATTGATTTTGATAGCATTAGTCTCAATCCCATTATCGTATAAGGAGGTGAAAGCATGTGGGGCTTGGGAGTTGGATAAAAAAATTGAATCCATTTGGAAAAGACGTTGATACATTAGAGAGTATTATCACAAGTCTCGTATCGAGAGAGATTTATAAGAGGATGGCAGTTGATGCATGCATCAATCTTATTGCCAATGCTTTTGTACGTTGTGAATTTAAAACCCTAGAAAATGGTAAGTCAGTCAAAAAAGATAATTATTACTTATTTAACGTCGCACCCAATAAAAATCAGAGTGCAGATGAATTTAAGAAAAAAATAGTCAATCACCTTATTAGGAAAAATGACTGTCTCATTGTTATGGTTAACAACCAATTATTCATTGCTGATGATTATAATGTGGAATCTTTTGTTTTAAAAGAGTCTGTATACAGTCAAGTGACAGTGGATGATTACCAATTTAGAAGATCATTCGAGGAATCGGATGTGATACATCTGAAACTGAATGATGAGAATGTTATGAAGCTCATATCTAGTTTTTATAAAGACTATGGAAAATTGGTGTCTGCCGCTCAAGATATTTATAAACGCTCTAATGCCAAACGATTTATTTTAAAAGGTGAGTTTATTCGGTCGCAAAACGATGGTGTACAAAAGAAAATAAATGACATGTTACAAGGTCAATTCGACCCTTGGCTCAACGCAGACAATGCCGGGTCGATTTTTCAATTGCCCCAAGAATTCACGTTAGAAGATGCCTCGGGCAATGGAAAAGCAGGTGTTACCCAACAAACAACGCGTGATGCACGGGCATTAATTGACGATGTCTTTGATTTTGTCGCAACGAGCTTACATGTCCCTATCGGATTGCTAAAAGGAAACGTCGTAGAAGTGTCCAATCAAACAGATAATTTTTTGATGTTTGCGGTGAACCCACTGGTACATGTTGTAGATACAGGCATTAATAAGTCCATGTATCGAAAAGAAGATTATCTCAAAGGGACACGTTTAAAAATAGACAGTAGCAATCTAAAAATCATTGACATTAATGATTTGGCAGTGGCAGTTGATAAATTTTTTGCTACTGGTGCAATGTCAATAAACGATGTCATTGAAAAAATAGGTGGAGAGCGCATCGATGAATCATGGGCGAACAAGCACTATGTTACGAAAAACTATCAAGATGCCTCTCAAAATCCGCCCCTTGAAGGAGGTGATAATTAGTGCCAATGATGGAACGTATTCCTTATAAATTCAAGATGGAAACAAACGAAAATAAATCAGCTACTAGTTTGTACATGTATGGAACAGTAGGGGGTGGTTGGTGGTCAGATGGCATCACATCACAAGGTGTACGGAGAGCATTAGATGAAATAGAAACGCCAGTGGTTAATGTGCATTTGCATTCGCACGGTGGTGATGCGTTTGAGGGAGTGGCAATTGGTCATATCCTACGTAATTTTAATGGAACCGTTAATGTTTATAATGATGGCATGATTGCAAGTGCCGCAAGTATTATCGCCATGGGGGCAGATAAAAATTACATGCCTAATAATACTATGTTGATGATACATCGTGCCTCTTTATTTGTGTATGGGAACGCCGAGTATTTACGCAAACAAGCGGACACCTTGACTAAAGTAGATGAAGCATTAATACAGTCCTACTTGGGTCGCTTTAAAGGAACAGAATTAGAATTGGAAAATTTACTTGATGGAGCAGATGGAGACGGTACATTTATGACCGCTCAAGATGCGTTAGGTTATGGTTTTATCGACGAAATTATAGATGCCGTTGAACCTCAAACCGATGAAGATGTGAAAGAAAGCGACGAGGATAAAGAGCAACTTGATACCGAAGGACTTGAAATTACAAATGAAGCGACGAAGAGAGCGAATCGTTTTGCGGCTATGATTGAAGGATTTAATCAAGCATCACAAAAATTAAAAGGAAAAGAGTGATAAGAGTGGAGAACCTAGATAAAAACAAGGAAGACCAAATTAAAGCAAAAGAAAACTTATTGACAGCGATCAAGTCCGAAGATGAAGAAGCTTTAGCAACTGCGATGACTGATTTTGCAAATAACATACAAAATGACGTTTTGAGACAAGCACGCGCAGATATGCAAACAGAAATGAATGATCAACGTGTGATTGCTGATCGTGGCGGCGATGTTTTAACATCAAAAGAAATGACTTTTTATAACGAAGTCATTGCTAACGATGGTTTTGATGGTGTTGAAACGTTGGTCCCTGAAACAGTCATCAATCGTGTATTTGTTGAATTGGAACAAAATCATGATTTATTGAAAGCCATCCAGTTTGTCAGAACTGGTAGTGTCACGAAGTGGATTATGAAAAACGGTGACGTCAATCCTGCTTTTTGGGGTAAATTAACCGACCCTATCAAGAAAAAAATTGACAATGGATTTAGCACGGTTAACATGAGTCTCTTTAAACTATCCGCTTATATGGTAGTAAGTAAAGCGATGCTTGACTTGGGACCTCAATGGTTAGATCGTTATGTCCGTACGGTATTGATTGAAGCAATGGCAATTGCCCTTGAATTGGCAGTGGTAGCCGGAACAGGTATCGAACAACCTATCGGCATGATCAAAGATATTGATGCGGCACACGACAATACCAATGGGTATCAAGATAAAACAGCGATTGCTTTAACTGATTTATCTCCAAAATCTCTTGGTGGCAACGTCATGGAACCTTTGACCAATGATGGTAAACGGTCAGTGTCCAACGTGCTCATCGTCGTAAACCCAAGTGATTATTGGGAAAAAATCTACCCACAAACCACTGTGTTGAATGCACAAGGAGCGTATGTGTTTGGTGTCTTGCCGATTCCTGCAACGATTATCCAATCGGTAGCTGTGCCTAGAGGGACGATGATTGCAGGATTGGGAAATCAGTATTTTCTAGGTGTTGGTTCGGGCGAACAGATTGTACGAGCTACGGAAGTACACATCATTGAAGATGAGGATGTGTATGTCACGAAACAATATATCAATGGACAACCCCAAGATAATATCTCCTTTAATGTCTTTGACATTAGTGATCTTGGCTCTGGTGATGATGGCGGTACTGATAATGTTAAAACAGCAGAACAAGCCATGGTAAAAGTACAAGATCACGACGAAGTCATTGATAAACTACAAAGTGAAATTAAACAATTAACGTTAAGGATAAATGAATTTAATGAAAACAAAGAAGTCGAACCAACCAAAGACAAAAATAAAAAATCTTAAGTAGGAAGGTGGTCACTTGGCAACAACGTATAACTTATACCGTGACGGAGAAAAAATACAGAGTGGCTTAGAGGATACGACGTATACAGATGATGGATTAACTTCTAACACAGATTACACGTATCAGGTCAGCGCAGAAAACGAAAATGGCGAAAGTGAATTATCAGAGTCAATTACTGTTCATACAGATTTTAGTGACCCAAAAGGCATTAGTCTAGATCAAGATAGCTTAAATCTAAATATTGGTGACAACGTAACGATAGTAGCGTCTGTATCTCCGTCAACGGCTGATCAACGTATCAATTGGTCATCATCTGATGAGGATGTTGCTTCCGTCGATGAGGATGGTGTTGTGACAGCAGTGTCTGAGGGTGAGGCTACTATTACAGCGACTGCTAATGGTGATAATGGTGTTACTGATACGTGTAATGTAACCGTTGCAGATGATAACGAGGATTAACATAATGTCATTAGCTGATGATCTACTCGTAGAGATTAAAGATCGTTTACAAGTGACGTGGGAAGATGATGGGACCGATCGACAATTGTCACGGTTAATTACCCGGGGTCAAGCCTATATGAATGAAATGTGTGGGACAACCTTTGCCTTTGAAAATGGGTCACCTGAACGTGAACTCATGATGGAACGATGCCGCTATGATTGGAACAATGCTTTAGATGAGTTTGAGGACAATTTTAAAAAAGAACTATCACGATTAATTTTACAGGTCGCCGTCGATGATCATGTAAAAGGTGATGCCAATGGCGATTGAACGTATACGGGAAACTTTTAACGATGGCGTATTGGCATACGGAAAACTAGAAACACAACTCAATGAAAACGGAAGGAGCATAGGAAAGGCATTTAATCCTGTGGGAACCCTTCCGTTTCGTTTTTTAAATGCCCGGGACAGTGACTATTTGGCATTTGGAGCAATGGGGTTGAAATTGGATTTAAAAGTTAAAACCCCTACGCCCCCCATGTTACACAATAAGTCGATGACACCTTATACAGTTAAAATTAATGATCAACAATATGATGTGATCAAGGGAGATAGAGACAATATCTATCTCTATTTTTATTTACAACGTGTTGGAGGAGATAGACTTGAATGAAAAAGGTGTAAAGTGGCTTAACAAAACAACTGATGCGTTAGTGACCGTACTAAAACAAGAATTTCCCGATAAACCTATCTACGAAGATGAAATACCAAAAGATAAACTAGAAGAAGTGGGTTATCAGTACAATCACATTGTGTATGAAACTGGGAACATCCAACGTGCTCAACCGGACAGTAAAGGACTCAACCAAGAGGTTATTGTCACCTATTACAGTGAAAATAAGGATAATTTAGATGGAGTCATGATCACCCTTATCTCTATTTTGGAAGGGACACATTACTATAAGTTGTCCGAGGCATTTAAGGGTATTACGCAAAAAGCGGAGACAGAGGATTTTGTTGATGCTGTTGAAGTCCGTCTCACAAGGCAAATTAAATATGACCAGTACTAATCAATGGCAGTTAGATTTTAACGATGTTGATAAATTAGTTACTAATATCGGTAAAATATCTAAGCGATCAGAGACGATTATAAATAAAACGTTAGAAAAAAAGGGGATACCATTAGCGGAAGAATCTATTCAACCGACTATTCCTATATCTATGCGTAAAGGACGTGTGATCAATAAAAAACATGCTCGAAATTACAAAGCCTTATCTAGCGAGCGTGGAAATTTGGAATTTGTCACACGTCCAAAGCCACGCTTTAACTATCTAAAATATCCCGATTTAGCTATAGGGACGTCTCAATATAATTCTCCTAAGCAATTTATGAAACGCGGAATGGATAAAGCCGCACCTAAAATTATGGATGAATTGAGCAAAGACATGATCAAAGATATTGATAACACATTAGGAGGTAAATAAAAATGGCACAAACAGTTGTAGAACGTTTCGATGAATCAAGAGTAACAGAATTTAATTTGATGTTTGAAAGTGACGAAAAAGCGACGAAGTTTGGTATTACAGGGCAACTACAAGGTGAAACGACATTAAGCACATTAACATTGAATGAAGAAGGCGTTATGGCACGAACAAAAACAAAGCCTCAATCCATGCAATTAACTATTGATGCACACATGTACGTTGATAGCTTACGACGTATTTTAGGCATTTCTAATTTGGGATTAAAGTCCGGTGTTTATTCGTATGGTATTGATTCAAAGACGGAAAATTTTGTTTTGACATTGAAGTCTATCGATGAGATTGAAGACACAACAAAATACCTTGCTTTTCCGGTTTGCTCATCCTCGGCGGGATTGACCATTAACGTGGAAAACGGTGGAGACGAAGTGGCAGAGCTTGAACTAACATTTGATGCGTTGAAAGATGACAATGGTAAGTTGTACTACGAAGCATTTGAGGACGAATTAGATGATGATGTGAAGTCACAATGGCACACTAATTTTACTCCCGATCTTGTACTGGATAGTGACAATGACGGTGGTGACAATGGTGACGGTGATACACCCTAAGCCACCCCAAAACTTAGCAAGTCCCAATCATACAGATACCACTATCGATTTGTCTTGGGAAGCCGAGGAATAGGGGAGACTCATATTTAAAAATTAGGAGGGGTATGTGTGGAAATTGAATTGATAGATGGACAAACAGTAGAGGTTGACGTCAATGTATCGGCGTTAACCCTTTTTAAATTGCAAAAAGAAAAGGTCATTGACGGTACGTTTTTAAAAGGATTCATGAAGGAAGAACCCGATTTAGACCCTACATCAATATTACAAGGGGTGTATGCGGCTTATCGTCAAGCGAATCCTAAAGATTACATGTCGTACCAAGAGTTCCTAGAAAACTACGTCATGAGTACCGAAACAGACTTTGAAATATACTTTGCGATTATATCCAAAGAAGCGAGAAAAAGCTTTAAAGAAAACTTTATGAAAAAGGCAGTGTCGAGTGGAAAAAAGTAAAGTTACCAAAGATAGAAATTGAGAACGTAGAGGATTTATATACCCTCTACGTTTTTGTTTTTGGTATTGATCATGCTGAATTTTGGAACTTACCTCTCTCATCTGTGCAATTGATTGCGGAAAATAAAACAGCGTATGAAGCATGGGAAATCGCAGAGAAAGAAAGGGGGGAGAAACATGGCAAAGCAAAATGAGACGAGTGTCACTTTTAGGGTATTTAACAAGGACTTTAATAAAGCAATATCCGAAATGAACAAGTCCGCGAAAACATTACGTCAAGAACTCAAGTTGGAACAAGAGCAGTTAAAACTTACAGGTACAGACTCTGAAAAACTGGAGTCAACTATTAGTAGTTTGTCTAAACAATACGATGTTGCTAAACAAAAAACGCAAGAAACTGCCAAGCAGTTGGAAGCTGTTAAAAATAATTTTGAAGAAGGCTCTACTGCTGTCCAAGACATGGAGAAGAAGCTAAGAAGTGCTCAAATTGATGAACAACAATTGGCAAATCGTCTCCAAGAAACATCGACAGAACTTGAAAAAGCACGACAAGCGGAAGCCGACCGAGCGAGTGAAGCGACAAAAGCGAAGCAAACACTAGGAGAATTACAGCAAGAAGAAGAGAAATTAGCAACGACATCTGAAAACTTAGAGAAACAATACGAGTTGGAAAAAGGGGCATTAGATAAAAACGCAAGCTCAACCGATAAAGCAAAACTCGAATACACGCACTTGCAACAAGCACAACAAGCGGCGGCAGAACAAACGAAAAATCTTGAAACGCAACTCCAACAAGCTAAAGTAGCTTTTGGCGAAGATAGCCAAGAAGTTAAGAACCTAGAAGGTAAACTATTAGATGCACAAAAAGCGGAACAAACATTAGCGCAACGCTCAAGCGAAGTGGGTAAGCAAGTGGGGTCGTCTTTTAAAGAAGCCGTATCCCGTGTGAATGACTTTGGGAATCGACTCAAAGAGACAGGCGCCTCTATGAGAGAGACAGGTAAAACTGCCTCTATTCGTGTAACTGCACCGATTGTTGGTGGACTCACCCTTGCGGTTAAGTCGGCATCAGAATTTGAACATCAGATGGCGGACGTGCGAAAGGAAGTATCCGCACAAATACCAACAACCAAAGAACTTAACGCTACCATGCAAGAAATGGCGAAGTCCTCACTGAATTGGTCACAAGAATTTGGAACATCGACCGATGATATTAACGCCGGACTACTTACGTTGGTTAAAGATGGGTATACGGCGGCGGAAGCCATGAAGATTATGAACACGTCTCTTTTTACAGCTCGTGGCGCCAATGAAGACTTAGCGACTGTTGTCGATCAGTTAGGCTCATCTTTAGAAGCCTATGGAATGAAAACGAATGATGCCGGAGAAACGACTGCGAACATGACGAAGTTAGCCAATGTTTTTGCATTTGTCGCTAACCATACAAAAGCGAGTATTACGAGTCTAGGAGAATCGTTTAGTGTGGCAGGGTCCACTGCTCGTGCGGCAGGTGTCCCTTTAGCACAAACAGCTAGTGCTATTGGTATTTTGCAATCCAATGGGGTTATTGCCTCAAAAGCGGCTCGTGCGTTGCAGTCAGGGCTCGTTAACTTGACGAAACCTACAAAACAGATGCAAACTGCGATGGATAAGATGAATTTGTCTGTGTTTGATGCGTCTGGAAATATGAAAGATTTACCGACGATTTTAAATGAAATCGAAGCGGGAACAAGAGGATGGACACAGGAACAAAAGAACGCCGCAGTAGCGACCATCTTTGGAAAAGAAGCGCTAGCACCTTGGAATGTGTTGATACACAAAGGCGGCGATTATCTAGCTAACTTATCACAAGAGGCGGATAAAGCAACTGGAGAAGTTAAACGTCTATCTGATCAGATGGCAGATACCCCCGAGAACCGTTTTAAGGCTCTTAAAGAGTCCGTACACGCCCTTGGAGTTACATTCGGTGAAGATGTCTTACCTTACTTATTACCTGTAATCATTGCCCTTAAATCACTTGTTAATTGGTTTTCAAATCTAGGAGATGGGACTAAAAAAGTTATCATCACGATATTGGCATTGATAGCGACGATTGGTCCCTTGCTGATTTTTATAGGGACATTGATTTCTTCATTTGGGGCAATTTTAGTAGCAGGTACAAAATTCATAGGTTTGTTTAAAAGAGGTGAACAAGCGGCAGAAGGGTTTGGGGAAGGTTTAGCCTTTATCACAGGTCCCATTGGTTTGATCATTAGACTATTGATAGGATTTTTACCCTTAATCATTAACTTCATTGCTCACAATGAGACGGCTAGAAATGCTATCGTTAGTGCGTGGCAATCCACACAAAAAGCGTTGTCTCCTATTTTCACAGCGATAGGGGCTATTTTTAAATCTATAGGTCCTGTGCTCTCTAGTGTTATGTCTACGATTGGGAGTGCCGTTGGAGGGATTATTAAAGCGATTGGACCCTCCTTGACTAAAGGTATCCAAGCCATTGGTAGTTTTATTACAACCATAGTGGGTGGATTGACTAGTGCGGGGAGTAAAGTTAAAGGGGCAGGGTCGACATTAGGCAATGTATTTTCGACGATTGCGAGCACCGTCGGTAATGTCATAAAAGGACTCGTTCCTATACTCAGTGCGGTTGTAAATGTAATTGGTGGGTTGTTATCGTCATTAGCGCCTATTTTTAGTAACTTAGTCAAACAGTTTGCGCCCGTCATCAATCAAATTGTAGCGGCATTTAAACCATTAGCCCCTGAGTTTGAGCAGACAGGACAAATAATCACGGAAAGTGTCCAATCATTACAACCTACATTTAAGCAATTGGGACAAGCGGTTGGACAATTACTTGGGGCGTTCGGTGATCTGTTTAGTACCATGTTACAATCTCTCATCCCTGTCTTTAGCGATCTTGTTCGTACCGTTATACCTATTGTAGTAGATGGATTTAATAGTTTGGTCCCACTCATTACCAATTTAGTGAGTAGTATCATTCCTTTGTTGGCAGATACGTTTACACAAGTGATGAGTGTTGTATCACAAGTGATACAAGCAGTTATCCCTTTGGTGATTAGTATTATCCAATCGATTATACCTGTGATTATTAATATTGTTCAGACTGTCTTACCGATGTTATTAGCCATTTTTCAAACCATCTTTCCGGTCATCTTACAAGTGATACAGGCGGTTATGCCACTTATTGTTGATATTATCCAAGTGGCGGTCACTTTCATTACGACGATTTTAATTCCTGCAATTGAGTTTATCCTTAAAATCGTGCAGATTGTCTTTCCTGCAATCATTAAGGTTATCCAAACAGCCATTAATATCATCATCGATGTTATCAAATTTTTTACTGATTTACTAGAGGGCAACTGGAAAGCGGCGTGGGATGATGTTAAGAAAATATTAAGTGATGTGTGGGATGGCATAAAGATCATTATTAAAGCGGCACTGGATATTATCAAAACAGTCCTTTCGTCCACATGGAATGTCATTAAAAAGGTAACGTTGAGTGTGTGGAATCCCATCAAAAGTTTCTTTACAGCAACATGGGCGAGTATTAAGTCAGGGGCACAATCTTTTAAAAATGCCTTTATCGGTGTTTGGCATAGTATACAATCGGGTGTCCGATCGGCTATTAATCCTATTATCGGCTTTATTAATCGGGTAATGAGCGGAATGGAGAATCTCATTAACTCGTTATCTCGGGTCATTAATAAAATACCTAGTATCCATCTACCATCGTGGTTGGGCGGTGGTACTTTTGGGATACCGACTATCCCTAAAATATCTTTGCCGCGTGTCCCTAAATTAGACGTTGGGACAAACCTTGTTAAAAAAGATGGATTAGCGGTTATACATGAGGGTGAGGCAGTTGTCCCTAAGAAATATAATCCGGCATTGGATGTTAAACCCTTATCAAGAGCACTAGCCAATCGCTTATTGTCTAACCTACCACAAATGGCACAGTCCAAAATGGAGAGTAATCTAAGTACAAACATCACGGTTAACATAGAGACATCGGACATTAATATGGACGGTAAAAAAGTGGGTAAGATCGTGTGGCAAACCGTCAACCAAGAAGCAGATAAAGCGGAACAAACGTATTTAAAATTTTTAGGGCAGGGGGGATAACATGAAAAGTCGGCTTAACTTTGCCATCCAGTACGCAGACGGAACCCTTGTTGATTTAGATGAAGAAGGGTTGTGGGTGTCGTCTTTTCACATTCCTTCTCCCGATGTCGAAGTAACAACGATCAATGTGCCGGGTAAAAACGGATTGTACAAGACAACGAAACGTCTTAAAGAACGTGTTATAAAAATTACGGTCGTTGTAGAAGCAGACACGATTAAAGAATTAGAGGATAAAAAATTAAGAATTTATGATTTATTTTATCAAGAGGAATCGTACACCCTTGTGAGAGACGTGGACCCTACTAAGGTCGTCATGGTTGATCAGTCGGGCAGTTACGACATAGATAACCTAACCGATACTGATGGACAAATAGCTTTAGAGTTGACCATGTACGACCCTTATATCTACAGCACGGAAAAAACACAAGTCATCAATGACCCTAACAGCGATGACGTTGACCCAGTGGTTATCAACGAGGGGACAGCAGAGACGTACCCGATATTTACAGTGGAAGTCTTACAACCTATAAGTCTATTACAGATTGTTAAAGATATTGCGTATATGCAAGTAGGTCAACCTGTGGACGTTGATCAAGTGGAGGTCCCTGAATATGAGAGTATCTTATCCGATAATTTAACATCGTTAGTGGGTTGGCAAGCGATAGCAGGGGGTACGACACTTATAGATGGGATTGTCGGGGGAGCCATGGAGGTTAAGAGCAATGCTAACGGCGATCGTTTTGCATTTGGACCCTCTAGTTATGGCACTAATCCTAATGGATGGGTAGGACCTGCAGTTAAACAAGAGCTAAGTGAGGCTCTACAAGATTTTAGAGTCGTCATCAACATGAGTGTCCTCAACAAAATGATTGGTGTCGGTAAAGTCATGCTACTTTTAATGGATGATTTAGATAATATCTTTGGATATTTGTCAATGGAGGATACAACAGCATCCGTTGACCTTAACCATGCCCGTATCGCTTTGTTAGATAGTGCACAAAACAAGCAGTTTTTAATCGATACGACAGGCGATAAATACAATGTTTACAACGACTTTGAAGGGATATTGCGATTAGAAAGGAGAGGCACTAAGTTTTATGCGTACTCGGCTCAAGTTGATCAGGTCACAGGTGAGCATCGTGCTAGAGATACGGCACCCGTTTTTACCGACTCAGGTAATGTGTATCAACGTAAACTCTCTCAAGTGGGAATTTACATCGCCAAGGCTAAGGATTACAAAACATTTGTCCAAACAGCTAACGATTTAAGTGTCGCTAAGGTCAATGACATATCGGCTAATCAAATTCCTTATATTGCTCAACCCGGAGATATCATCACATTTGATCATCTAACAGACAAATTACTGCTCAATGGGGACCCCATTCTCATGCGTAGAAAAGACATTGATGCAACGTTTTTTCCTTTTACAAAAGGTAAAAACTCCTTATTAGTTAACCCTGCCGATGCCGTTAGAGTGACTGCAAATTGGAGGGATGCTTACAAATGATACATTTATTTGACAAAAACGAGGAAATTGTCGATGTCTTAGTTAATCCAAGTCAAGATAAGGTTTATTGGGACTCCAAAATAACAACGGATGTTGATACGAGCTTATTAACATTAGACATGACGACATTAGGTACAGTCTCCTTAGATAACATAACTAAAATAACAGCTCAAGACCAAGACGGACATCACCGTCTTTTTGTAATGTCTAGTATTGATAAAAGCCATGATGACAACGGACTTAATCAAACGATAAGTGCTAATGGTGATCATATTTTATTGGGAATGGAAAGGCCCATAGCTCCTACGACATTGATAGGGAATACATTAGAAGAAGCAGCTACATTTGTTTTAAACGGAACGATTTATAAACTCGGTCACGTTGATTTAATGGGGATACAAACCGTTGTTTTTAAACAATTTACAAACCCACTGGCGGCATTACAACAACTTAAAGACCAGTTTGGATGTGAGTTAAGATTTAGGGTTGAGTTAGAGGGTAATACTTTCGTGCGGTATGTTGATTTACTCCAACCGTCACAAGATTTCGATGGGAAAGAATTATTATTTGGTAAGGATATTGTGGGTATTGAACGTAAAGAAGACGAATCCAACATCTTTACGCGTATGATCGGCGAAGCCTATGACTCTGACGGAAATTTAGTATCCTTTGCGGATATTAACGGTGGACGGAATTTTGTAGAGAGTGCGGCATCTTTCCAACGTTGGAACGTCGACGGACGTCATCGCTACGGCGTTCATCAATATCAACCTGACGGCGGCGGAGAAATTGACTTACAAAAGATGTTGGATGCTACACGAGAAGCGTTTAATTTAACGAGTGATTCCAGTGTTGCGTACCAAGTATCGGGAGAGGATTTAGAACAAGTGCTCGGACGTGAGCACGAAAAAATACGAGCGTACATGAACGTTAGAATTAAAGATGATTTTTTTAATCCCTCTTTACGTTTGACCGCTCAAGTTAAACACACTGAAATGCCCGAACTCGATGACCCGTCGGGTGACTTTAGCTATCAGTTTGGCAATTACCAAGTGGTTAATATCAAAAAAACGCAACAGCTCGCTGATTTGCGATCGCAAGTAAATCGTCGCTCGCCAGTATGGGATGGGGCAGGGGATAAGGCTACCAAGGCACAGCAGTCCGCGGATAATGCTACTCAACAAGTTATCAATCTTGGTACAGCAGTAGACGGTAAAAGCTCTATTATTGCTAGTCCTACCGAGCCTACCGACACAACAAGCTTTTGGATTGATACATCTGCTGATCTTAACGTGCTCAAGCACTTTGACACGGCTACTGGGCAGTGGGTTAAAGCCTCTGCAACTGATTTTATTGATTTGGGTGGACAAGTTGACAATGATCAAATAGCTCCTAAAGCGGTGACTTTTGACAAAATAAATGTAGAAAAACTATCGGCTATCGTTGCGGACATTGGAGAGATTACTACCGGGATACTTAGAGGAGTAGAGATTGATGGGGCAACAATCCAATCTATTATCGACGCTAAAAACTTTTTACAGATAGTCGGTAATCACTTACACTCGGAGTCACAAACAGAGAATGCCGAAGTAGATGATTACTCCGTATTTGATATTACTGACGGTACCTTATCTCTAGAGTTTGGGTTTATTGATCATACGATAGACGAACAGCGCAGACCCACAGGACAAATGTTTGTAAGGGAGCACGAGATTGTCTTTGCCGTGGATGAGGACACTGGAGAGGGGATTGTTATAAGCCCATCAGGAGCTACGTTATCTTTTGGGACAGATGCTGTTGGTACAAACCGTGTCGCTTTGCATGCTGACGGAGCAATAAACGGCGATGGCAAGGGTGCGCTTGACCTATATGTTGATATGGCGCAGGGCGGGGTCATGCGATTACGCACAAGCAGTGCCAAGTCTTATCTACCGGGTAGCATAGAGTGTGAGACAGTGTTTGCCTCTGTACAAGAGGGTAATCCCGAGAGTGCAACACAGCATGTCTACATGAGACCTAAATCTGGCGGGATTGCTCTCATCACCCAAGCTGGCACGACCAACGTGCTCATGGAGATTCGTGCGGCACGCTTTACGATGTCCTCACACGAAAAATTTAAAACCAACATAACACCTTGGACGGACAGCGTATGGGATGCTATCAAAAGTACAGGGTTGTACTCTTACAATCTCAAAGATGACTTAAGTCAAGGTATCCGATTTAAGCATTATGGGGTCATTTTTGGGGAGGGGTATGGTGCGCCTAGCATGGTGTCATTGCCTGATGGTGAGCACCTTGATGAACACAACTATACCTCATTAACCCTCAAAGGTGTACAAGAGTTGATGTATAAGGTGGATGAGCAACAAAAAACTATCGAGGACTTACAAAAGAGATTAGAGGCATTGGAGGGACAAATATGACGGACCACATTTATATCCGCCCACAAAAAGGCGGCATAGTTATCGTTATAAAAGAGGGCAAATAAAGCCCTCTTTTTACATTTTATTGAAGGGTTTTCATTCTTTCTGTCGAATTTTGGTATTGACAGGAGGATGAGAAAGTATGAATTTTCAAGATGAATTTGCCGAAAAAGCGAAAGAGCATTTAAAACCCGACCCCGATGAAAAGATAGTTAAAGAGTGGAGTGCTGAGATTGGAGGATATTTTCTGCGACTGCAGTCAAAAATTGGCGATGTAAAAGATAGGACATTTGTATGTACGGCATCACCAGTACAAGCGATAATTGAGATGGATAACGTTGGTTTGAGACTGACACTGCGTAAACAATCTATTCCATTTACTATTGCGGTGACAAAGATAAAAGATAGATTAGCATCCGATTACGATACGCTATTTCTTAAAGACGGCGAACTATATAGCGAAAAACTAGATAAACCGTTTAGTATCCCTATATTAGAGCAATATTTGAAGGACACTTTCGATTTTCTAGATTTATAAGGAGGTGATACCTTTATGACTAACACTGAGTTGGAAACGATTATGCAACTGAAAGCTAATGGCGCTGAGGATAACGCAAAAAAATATGTAGATGAAAAAATTGAAGAACTAAAAAAAGAATTGTTAAAGCAAGAAGCCTAAGCATCCTAATGGGTGCTTTTTATTATGTCTTTGTAGAGTCTCAGAAATGAGGCTCTTTTAATTTTGTCAAAAGAGGTGAAAATGTGTCTGTAGAAATCGGAGTAGTCATTGCAGTCGGGGGCTTAATTTTAAGCTATCTTGGGTATCAACTTAACGCCAAAAAAGATATGAAGTCTGACATCGAAGAAAGTGCTATTGTTAAAACAGAATTAGGGCACATACGTGATGGAATTGATCATATAAGGATTGATCTCAAGTCCAATGAAAAACAAATGGAACATCTTGGAGAGCGTGTTACAAGAGTGGAAGAATCAACCAAACAGGCACATAAAAGAATTGATCATATAGAGGGCGGCGAGTAAAATCGTAGCTCTTTATTATTAAATAAGGAGTGAGTAATGTGGCAAATTTAAAAGGGGTAGATGTTTCCCATTGGCAGGGGAAAATAGATTGGCAGTCAGTAAAAAGGGCTGGTTATGCTTTTGTTTTCATCAAATTAACAGAGGGTACTAGCTATGTGGATCCTAATGGTGTGGACAATGTTAAAGGTGCTCAAAAGGCAGGATTGATGGTCGGTGGCTATCATTTTTTCCATGGCTCCAGTAAAGAGGCAAGTCATTTTAGGTCAGTAGCAAAAAATCTACATCTAGACTATGCCATTTTGGATAGCGAGGATACTACCTTAAAGGGTGATCTAACGGATGTATCTCTATCCTTTTTGGATGCAGTAGCTGATCTAGGTAAGGGAGTCTTTTATAGCAATCCATCTTATATCAAATCCCATTACAATAAGGAAATGACCAAGTATCCTCTATGGATTGCTCATTATGGTGTGGACCAACCCAACGTCCCATTATGGGCGAGCTGGAGTGCTTGGCAGTATAACGACAAGGGCAAAGTACCTGGTATTGCTGGCGATGTCGATCTTAACTATATGATTGATAGTTTTGCGGTTAAAAAAGTAGCTAAGCCATCAACTACAGCAAAGCCAATAATTAACAAACCCGCCCCCAAGCCAGGTGGCGGAACGTACACGGTTAAGTCAGGTGATAGTCTTTCTGTTATCGGTCAAAAAGAGGACGTAGATTGGCGTGAGATTGCCAAGCTTAACAATATCAAATCGCCCTATCTTATTAAGACAGGTCAAGTACTTAAAATGCCTTATGGCTCTAAGTCGACTGCAAAGATTTATACAGTCAAGTCTGGGGATACACTCAGTCAGATTGGCGCAAAGATCGGAGTGGATTGGCAGACTATCGCTAAACTAAATGGCATTAAACCGCCGTATACTATTTTTCCAGGTCAAAAATTAAAATATTAAGGGAGAGATTTTAAATGCATAAAATCAGTAAGGCTACTATTATCCGCACAATTGTATTATTGATCATGTTGCTTAACCAAGTCTTAGCTCTATTTGGACACTCGCCGTTACCGTTTAGTGATGACCAGATTAACGAGGGTGTGTCTACTGTGCTCACAATAATAGCAAGCTTTTGGGCGTGGTGGAAAAATAACAATTTTACGAAAGAGGCGATTCTTGCTCAACACCATTTAACATCGCTTAAAAAAGATAAGTCTACAAAAGCAAAACCAAACTCATAAGCACACTAATAGCCCTCATCCACTAATGGGTTGGGGGCATTTTTTAATATTTTTGATGTATAAGTCATATCATCCTCCATCATTTTGGATACACCTTCATATCCGTTAAACAGTCTGTCAGCACCATACCCTAATTTTTTAATGTAGTCATATATTTGGAGTGACATGTTGATTGGAATATAGAATTTATATATGATCGGTTCCTGAGTTGCAGTATCTGGAAATCCCCAAGTAATATTATTTTTATCGATGTATTCTTGCATTAAAGTCTCTAAGGATTGGCGATTAACAAACAAAGAATCCTTGTCTACTTCAGTTGATTGCCCAAGAACTAGGTGTTGAGATTTATATTCCCAAGCACTTAATACACCTCTTTGAAAATTGAGATTTGGATTTTTATAGTTCTCAGGAATAACTAGTCTTATTGGAATTTCTTTTTCCAACATTTTTATTTGAAAAAAGTCCAATGCATATAGGATCATAAATTTTGATTCGTCGTCAATTGCATGTAGTGCTCCTGAACTCGCAAAATATAATGCTGTGTAAATATCTCTACTCCAATCAATTAATCTCGTTGGTAGTCCATAATGTTGTGCCAATGCGGCTAATTCTAAGAAATCATTCGGCAACCATATGTCTCCAGTTTCTTCAGGTAGTTGAAAAGGAGAATCTAAATTAACTTTGGAGTTTCTGAGTAAAGAAACGTCAGGAAGATTCAGCCCCTTATAGTTAGCTGTTTTATAAAAAATATTTAAAATGTTAAACTCAGCTTTCTGTTGTAGTATTTCGAAATTATATTTTTGTGGTGAAGAAGAACTAACTCTAAACATGTTCCCCAGTAGGCATATTTTTTCTCTATTGTCCTCTCTTAATGATGTAGGTAGAAGTTTTCCGAACCTTTCTGATCTTTCTCCTCTAAAAATAAATCTATCCATATTAAACAAAAATGAATATTCACCATTCATAGGTGAAAAGTCAGTAAAAAATTTCTTATCGTCTTCTTCTATATAAATTTCCCGCATAACTTTATTCGTAGTCATTTATCTTTATCCTTTCATTTTTTATTACTAAAATACCATAAAAAAAGGATATAATGTTAATGGAGGGATTTTTATGTTTTTATTTGTAAACGGTACACATGTCCTTATATAATAAATTTAAACTATTATATAAGGAGGAAGTTATGCAAAACGACAACCTATGGCATAAATTTAATGATGTCCCGACAATTTCTGCTCTTCAAATATTAAAAAAACAAGGGGATTATTTACTAGAAATGACCTATGATTTGGTTTATGGAGATGTAGAAAATATAACTACTGAAAAAATGGATGGGTCGTATCAATCGTATGAGTTTTCACATAGATTTGTTTTAAAAAGTAAAATACGTGATGATTATAAATATGAATTATTATCCATTCATTACGATATATCTCTTTACCCAATGACAATAAAAATAGATAAGGATGTATCAACTGAAATAGCAAAATCATTGCATGGCTACGAGAATGGTATAATTGGACTCAACGAAGATGCAGATGAAAACCAAGCATTCGATATAAAAAACATGGCTAGATTTGACATAGAAGATAGTGTTAGATTTGTTTATCTTTTAGAAAAAATATTTTCAACGAAAAAAGTGGAAAATGTCATTGTTTCATTAATGAATTTATCAATGTGAAATGTTTTCAAATAGAAATTAAAGAGGAGGAAATTATGAGTGAAAACTTATTAAGTGTTGCGTTAAATGGTGGTGTAGGGTTAGTCGGTGCGGTAATTGGTGGTAGTTTTACTTTATATGCAGCACGTGCATCTTCGAAAAGACAAAAAAAGCAACAATTCAAAGAAAAATATCCTGTTATGATGCAAAATATTGACTTGATTATTGAAGTACTAATAAAAATAAAGAAAAGTGAAAAAGAATACAGGTATTTGTTTGAATATCCATATATAGCTAGTGAAGATAAAAAACCTAAAAGTGACGACCCAACTTTTTCATATCTCATGGACACAGCAGTTAAAGTAGACGGTGTTGTTTATAAAAAAGTATATCAATTTAGAAAAAATTATATGGAACAATTTAATATTGCAATTTCAATTCGCGATAACGGGTTCGCCATTAATGATCGTATTTTAGATAATAGTATAAATTATCGTAAACAAGTTGATGATTTAGTCTACAACATAAAAAATGAACTTAACGAATTATTGGAATTCCTTCAGTCCTATCATAAAGATATGGAAAATGAATATTTTAATGATTAGGATGTTAGAAGTAAAATATTATAAACTTTATATACGGTAGCATATACATAAAAACTTAACCCCTAACGAGTTGTTAGAGGTTATGATCGTAAGTAGTTTTTAAATTGTATGTAGGTTTGTTTATCTACTTTAAATGAGTGTTGGCACGCAGTACATTCTACTAACACTTCTTTTCTAACAAAAATCCTATTGATCAAATAGTTAACACTTAAAAAATAGACTAGTAAGCAAAATGCCCAACCTACCCAAGGTATTAACAATGCGAATGGTGTAACTAACCAAAGTGCAATTAAAAAATGAATGACTATAGATTTTTTTATCATATTAGAACCACATTTTTTACAAAGTATAATTTGTTGTCCTTGATGTTTTTCTTTCATATTATATTCCTCCCCTAACAAGGAGAATTTTACCAATAATCGACAAACTTGTCTACATATTATATAGGAAGTGTTTTTATATTTAAAATATTATTTATGCCTTTAAGTACAATAGGTTCTCCTTTAGCCTGGATGTATGACGCTGTCCAAGGGGTTCCTGCTGCATTTTCGTAGAATAATGCGCCATCGTGGTTGGCATAGTGGGCACCTAATCCCGCTTCTTTCATCTGTTCTGGTGTCGCATCCTTTGTTAATTTATACACCATCGTCGCAATCATTTCTAGGTGGGCAAATTCCTCTGTGCCAATGTCGGTCAATAGACCGATCACTTTGTCTGGTATGGAGTAACGCTGGTTAAGGTAGCGCAGAGCAGCTGATAATTCTCCGTCAGCACCTCCATATTGCTCAATCAAAAATTTGGCTAGCTTAGGGTTGCAGGTACTTACCTTCACAGGATATTGCAACTTCTTCTCATAAATCCACAAATCTCTCTCTCCTTTTTTGATTCATAGTGACTAGACCTGCCATGGCCATGGTGGCTCATTCCAAGCCCAAGGATGCGTGCTATAGCTATGACCAAAATGCATGAGTGGACCGAAGTTTTCTTCGAATTGCTGTCGGAGTTCTTTGGCTTTTTGTGTGTAAGTATTGAACTGTTTGATCGCCTCAAGATCATCTGGGTGGGTATCCAAGTACAGGTTTAATTCCACTAGAGTGAAATCTAATGTTTGAATGTCTTCTAAGAGCTTGTAATAGTCATCTGACAATGCTTTCGTAACCATTTTATTTCCTTCCTCTCAGGGTGTTTGGTAAGGATTGGAGTAGGGAGCGTATAAAGCAGGCCAAAGGGTTCCGTGTTTTAAGGCTTCTGTGGGTGAGAATTGTTCAAGTCCTGGTGGTTGAAATCCTAGGTAGAGCTGTGGTGGTGTTTCGTAATACTTGACAGTTATAGGTTGACAAGGATCATAGCGACCAACAAAGGGTTCATAGCTTTTTCGTACAGATTGTGGCATCTTATTCGTGTTTTTTATTGCCGGATTGATTGTAAAATTTTCCAAGCATATCACCTCTTTTCGTAGCTATTATTGGTTATATGCGTGCATAGCTAGTCACATGTCGTGCCATTGCTCAGATATGTGGTTGACAGCACTCGCCGATGGCGCATGAACGGAAGCATCGTAAATAGGAAAGCTGTCTGTAATCATGGTAGAGATCACCATGTAAAAAATGGAGGAGGAAGAGTCTTAAGGGTTCGGCTATTTACAGATGATGGGATCGGTGTCACTTTAAAATCTCTGCCATACAGTAGACGTATGGGAGGGGGTTTTTTGAAGCTATTGACATGGTATATCATTGGTATCTTATGTGGATATGAGGTCATCACACTTTTTGCCGGTATTGATGATTTAGTATCGTTAGGTGAGTTAATTCTTGAGCCTGGATCTTTTTTGACTGGTGCGGTTTTTTTAGTGGCAAGCTTTATGATACTTTCCCATGTTGTGCAGAAAGGATTCATTCTCTATCTTTGCCAGCCCAAATTCAAAAGACGGACGTCGCTTATCATTAGTTTAATGGCATTGGTTGTGGGCTGGGGGTTTCTTTTTGTTCAATCGTTTTGGTTGACGCTGGCCATCGCTGTTCTGACATCTATCCATTTTAGCTTGTCCTATGGTAAAATACGGAAGGAACTATCGGAATTTCAACAAGAGGCACATCATTAGGGTTAAGTGTTTTATAGAAATATATCGACATTACGTGCAATTGCTAAACAGTGGTGTAAAGTAAATATGTTATCAAAAGCTCTTTGTGGTTTTGTCGTTTTGTTCATTTCAGACACTCAAAGACGAAAATTATCACAGAATATGTTAAACTTTATAAATACTCTAGATCATGTTGTTTAGTATGTGGCGACTTGATGGAGAAGCTATTCCTTTTTTCATTTTAAGGGTTCCGTCATTTATAAAAATGATCGAGGATTGGGCTCCTAGCATCTTTATTGTTGGGAGAATCAGGATGTGTTTGTTGTCTGTGTACGCTTTTCGATATGATATATTCAATCACTATCGGGTTATACTATTAGAAAATGATACTCATGTTGTGAAAGAGCACGATGTGTGAAGAGGTAGGTTGACATTTTCAATGGTGTCGAATGAGGAAATTTTGTTTATGGGTGATCAACTGCCTGGGAAGCCTATTCGAATTTTGGGAATCCTAAGAAAAAGGGGGGATCAAAAACGACCGCTTGACATTCTAATCATGAGTAATGGCTATGGGGGCATTGTCTTATCCCCTCGGATGGATCACTTTGTTATATAGCATATGGCACCCTTCATTCACAAAGATGAAATGTAAAAGATTTTATTTCTAGATTAAAAAGCTTGTCCTGTATCTGTGGCAATTGTATACTACGAACAAGTGATATTCATTAGCACACATTCTTAACGTTGCATATAGTATAAAAAGTTGTGCCGTGGTAAGGAGGGCTTTATATGAGGTTGGAACGCTTGAACAGTGATAAAATAAAGATTTTTTTAACTTTTGATGATCTGAAGGAACGTGGGATTACGAAAGAAGATATGTGGACCAGCCTGCCGAAAGTACAAAATTTATTCCGTGATATGATCATGGAAGCGGATGATGAGCTTGGTTTTCAAGCAGATGGACCGATCGAGGTTGAGGTTTTTTCCTTACCTGCTCAGGGTATGGTCGTTATCGTGTCCAAGCGGTTAAATGCAGAGCTCATTGACGAAGATGAAGATGCCTTTATTGAAATGCAGGTAACATTAGATGAAAGCAATGAAATTATTTATAAGTTTGATGATTTTGAGGATGTTATTGCTCTGGCTAAGCAGCTGGGGAGTCAGGGGATTAATGAAGGCACCTTAGTGTACTTTGATCATGGGTATTACCTGTTCTTTGATGAAGAGCAAATAGACATGGAACTGGATGTTTTTATTGCTATTTTAGCTGAATTTGGTTCCTCTTCAACGGTCACTCACTATCGCCTATTAGAATATGGTAAAGTTATTGTTAAAACGCAAGCTATTGAAGAAATCAGTCGTTTTTTTTAAATGTCATGTCATGACAACCTCACTTAGATTTAGGTGAGGTTTTTCTTTATTATTTATATTATTTTAACGAGAAACTATGCGTATTTTGTTTGGCGGAGGATTGCATAAAATGACAAGGCATACCGCTTAATTTTTTAAGAAAAATGTTCCAAAAACGATTGAAAAATAAATGTGAATTCTATATAGTTAATTTGAAATTAAAAATACTTGTCTTTGACATTGAGTGTTCTTAAAATAATCATAACATATGAAGGCTGGCTGGCCCGATGTGCATGTTATGGGAGGTATATCATGGAAGCCCACAATGATGGTGGAAATCAAAATGTAGAAGCTGAGACGTTAGACTTACTTGAGTCCACTCAAACGGTGATTAAAGAGGCATTGGATAAGTTGGGATATCCCAACGAGGTTTACGAACTATTAAAGGAACCTATTCGAGTGCTGAGGGTGCGGATTCCGATTAGAATGGATGATGGATCAACAAAGATTTTTACAGGTTATCGTGCACAGCATAACGATGCTGTGGGGCCGACTAAAGGTGGGGTACGTTTCCATCCTGAAGTTACTGAGAACGAGGTGGAAGCGCTATCGATATGGATGAGCTTAAAATCTGGCATTGTCGATTTGCCCTATGGTGGCGGAAAAGGCGGGATTATTTGTGATCCACGCAATATGTCCTTTCGCGAGTTGGAAAGATTAAGTCGTGGGTATGTGCGCGCCATCAGCCAGATTGTAGGTCCTACAAAAGATATTCCTGCACCAGATGTTTTTACCAATTCACAAATTATGGCATGGATGATGGACGAATATAGCCGCATTCGTGAATTTGATTCCCCTGGATTTATCACAGGCAAGCCGCTTGTATTAGGTGGATCTCATGGACGTGAATCAGCAACTGCAAAAGGGGTGACCATCTGCATCCGCGAGGCTGCTAAGAAAAAAGACATTTCTCTTGGAGGCTCCCGCGTTGTCATTCAAGGCTTTGGGAATGCCGGTAGCTTTTTAGCAAAATTCCTGCATGATGCTGGAGCAAAAATTATCGGAATTTCTGATGCATATGGGGCACTTCATGATCCTGATGGGCTGGATATTGATTATCTCCTTGATCGCCGTGACAGTTTTGGGACGGTGACAAAACTGTTTAAAAATACGATAACAAATGAAGAGCTGTTGGGGCTTGACTGTGATATTCTTGTTCCAGCAGCCATTGAAAATCAAATTACTGAATCAAATGCGCATAACATCAAAGCAAGCATTGTCGTTGAAGCTGCCAATGGTCCAACCACATTGCATGCTACACAGATTTTAACCGAGAGAGGGATCCTTTTGGTTCCAGATGTTTTGGCAAGCTCTGGTGGTGTTACTGTCTCCTATTTTGAATGGGTACAGAACAATCAAGGCTATTATTGGACGGAGCAAGAAGTTGAAGGACGCCTTGAAGAGGTGCTGATTAATTCTTTCAATAATGTTTATACGACATCGCAAAATCGTCAGGTGAATATGCGTTTAGCTGCCTATATGGTAGGTGTTAAAAAGATGGCTGAAGCCTCCCGCTTTCGAGGTTGGATCTAAATTTATAAGATTGTGCGAAGGAATTATACCATGTCCTTTTATTTTATACATAATCTGTAGAATCAACGTGCAACCTGCATCTTGAAAGTGAATGTTGAAGTAATTATTAATGGCTCATATCATGGCTGATAAGCTAAGAAATAAAGCAGAAAATTTTGCGAGTGGCATTATTTTTGATCGTTTTAAGTGAATATAAGATTGCTGAGTCTGGGACAAAACCCAATCATTGAAAAGAGTGGTACTTGCCAATACATGTTGGTAGATCCACTCTTTTTTCGATTGCGCGGAATTGTGTGTCAGAAGCGTTGCCCGTGGAAAGCGAAGGAGGTTGCTGAAGTGGATTTGTTGCGTTTCTAAAGCGTACATCCATCAGAACAGTAGTAAGGATGCCTTGTGAGCTTAAATCATCAGCGAAGTGAATCAATATTTTTATTTGTCTCCTCGTTTGAAATTCTCCCTCCTTTTTGAATAAAATCTCAGACTTAACAAAAGATATGTCCATAGAATGTGGAATTATAAGGAGGATGAATGATGAAGAGAAGGCGTCATTTATGTGTCACTCTGATGGCGAGCTTAAGTTTTGCTCTTATGATAAGTAGTGTGCCCCCTCATTCTGCCAAGTCTTTTACATCACAAGTCGTACAGCATGGAGCAGTAGGGGATGACGCTATAGAACTACAAGCTCGTCTTCAATATATTGGCTATTATAAAGGAAAAATTGATGGGGTTTTTGGTTGGAGCACGTATTGGGCTCTTCGCAATTTTCAACAAACCTACGGATTAAAAGTGGATGGTTTAGCTGGCTGGGGAACAAAACTAAAACTGGCTTCTGTCTCTCAATATAATGAATCCTATGTTAAACGGAATATACAACAAGGTAGGAATTTTACATATTATGGAGGCATTCCATTAAGCCAACAGTCTGGAGCAGTTCAAACGGGGAGTAACACCAAAAGTACAGTAAATAATAAGCAAGTACCAGATCACTTACCCGAAGGTTATAGTGCTAATGATATTAAGTTATTGGCGAATGCAGTTTATGGTGAAAGTCGCGGTGAGTCGTATACGGGCCAAGTGGCCGTTGCAGCAGTCATTCTCAATCGAATTGATAGCTCATTATTTCCAGATACAGTATCAGGTGTTATTTTTCAACCGGGTGCATTTACTGCGGTTACAGATGGTCAAATTTGGTTAACACCTAATAAAACGGCAGAGCAAGCTGTTTTGGATGCGATGAATGGTTGGGACCCATCTTATGGTGCTCTGTATTATTTTAATCCAGCGACAGCAACCTCAAGCTGGATTTGGGATCGTCCGCAAATCGTGCGAATCGGTAAACATATCTTTTGTAAATAGTGTGGAGGTGAAAAGATGGTTAAGAACATCATCATTGGTATTTTAATGGTAGGGATTGTTGGAATCAGCTATTGGGGCTATCACGAGCACCGAGATAAAAATATCATTTCAACACAGGCAGAGAATAATTATCAGCAAGCGTATCATGATTTAACATATCATATTGATACGATTCATGATCATCTAGGAACGACGCTTGGTACGCGTTCGACGAGGCTTGCTGCACCTGAATTAACGGAGGTTTGGAGGCTGGCTTCTCTTGCTCGTAGTGAAATTGGTCAATTGCCCGTTGCCATGTTGCCTTTAAATAATACAAATAATTTTCTAGCTAATCTTGGAAAGTTCACTTTCCAAACGGCTATAAAAAATGATAAAGGTCAATTAACAGATAGGCAATACCAACAATTAAATAATCTTTATCAACAATCTGGGAAAGTGGAAGGCAATTTAAGACAGGTTCAGACGGTGATTATGGACAAGCATTTGAAATGGATGGATGTGGGCGTTGCTTTAGCTTCAAGTAAACAGCCAAATGATAATCAAGTGATTGATGGTCTCAAAGCAACTAACAAAAAAGTAAAGGGCTTTCAAAATGAATGGGGACCTGCTGTGACACGCCCTAATCTCGATCAACTTAATCAGTTGAATCATTTGCCTGGCCCAACCATTTCCAAAAAACAAGCTGTTCAAGCTGTGAAAAACTTTATGCGCATTGATAGTGGGTCATTAGCTGTGCAGCAGTTAGGAAAAGGTGCGGGTTATTTAGCTTATACGGTAACCATCAACGAATCAAAAAGCCATAATATGACAATGGCTTCTGTTAGTAAAAAAGGTGGACACATCATTTCAATGATGAAACATCGGCGTATTAATACAACGGCGATAAGTCTCAATCAAGCGGTCAGCATAGCCTCGCAATTTTTGAATCAACATGGCTTTCATCATTTAGAAATGGTGAAGGCTGATCAATATAACCATGAGGGTGTGGTGACATTCGCTCAAACATCGGGGAAGATTCGATTCTATCCGTCGACTATTCGTTTAAAGGTTGCTTTAGACAACGGGGAAGTGCATGGGTTTGATGCAAGTGACTATTTGATTCACAAAAATATAGCTTTACAACATTATAAGCCTGAGCTAACTGCTAAACAGGCTAGACAAGGACTCAATAAAGATCTTGATATTCAGGAAACTGAGTTGGCTGTTTATGAAAATGAATTAGGGAAGAATGTGCTATGCTACGCTTTCTTAGGCACGAGAAATCAGGACACCTATCGTATTTTTATCAATGCCAATACAGGTCAACAAGAAAAGGTTGAATTGCTGACAGTATAAAAGCGCATGAAAATAAAGATCACGTCAATTATTTTTGGGGTATGGGCACAGTGTTGCATTGGGCTCATACTCTTTAATTTTATCTCGTGTGTTTTCCACGGAAAGCCGTTAGCATTATGCTGTCATGATGAATGGTTGAAAATCAGGATAATCTTATTATGTAGAATAATTCATCAATGAGAAATCAGTACAACGCGCTCGTTATGGGGGTCTCTTTTTGACTAAAGGAGGATAAAACAATGAAGGAATTGACAGTAAAACAAGTTGAAAAGTGGCTGTTACGTCTTGCTCTTGTTCAATTGCTTGCTTTAATAATCGCTCAGTTGATGATGAACCATTTGACCATTTCCCCTTATTTAAATAAGGCGATTCGTTATGAGGGGGTCTATAAAGCAAAGCCATCTAAGGCGCTGAGTACCATTCAACAGAGGTTCTTTATGTGGTATGATGAAAAAGATAAATAGAAGGAATAGCTAGAGGGGGATTTTTCGAGTTGCAAATTGCCATTGATGGACCGGCTGCAGCCGGAAAGAGCACTGTTGCGAAAATGATCGCCGACAGGATGAATTACATTTACATAGATACAGGGGCTATGTATCGTGCGGCCACCTACAAAGCATTAAAAGAAAAGGTAAATATTGAAGACGGTGTGGCTCTTGCCAATCTGTTGCAGCATAACCAGATCGAATTAGCTCTCAATGGTGATAGTCAAGCAGTGCTGTTAGAAAATCGAGATATAACTGAGGCTATCCGATTACCTGAAGTGACCAATCATGTCTCTTTTGTCTCTAAGCATCCTGAAGTACGCGCCAAGATGATCGCTCGTCAGCAGGAGCTTGCTTCACAGAAAAGCGTTGTTATGGATGGACGAGATATCGGAACAAAGGTGCTTCCAAACGCACAGGTCAAAATCTTTTTAAAAGCCTCGGTTGATGAAAGAGCTATGCGTCGCTATAAAGAACAAATGAAAAAAGGTATTGAAACCCCTTTAGAAGAATTAAAGCAAGAGATTGCTCTGCGCGATCAGAGAGATAGTCGTCAGCTTGTCAAGGCTGCGGATGCTATAGAAATCGATACGACAAACCTTTCAATTTTGGGCGTTGTAGAAGCGATTATGAAGATTATTAAAGAGAGGGTCTATCACAGTGAGTTTTTATGATCTTGCTAGAGGAGCAAGCAAATTTTTTTTAAAGCTGTTTTTTAGTATGGAATATATTGGGGTAGATAACTTTGCAAAAGTGGATCCAGATAAAGGCGTTTTGCTTTGTAGTAATCATGTCAGTAATTTTGATCCACCTGCTATTAGTGTAGGTTATCCAGGAGAGCTGAATTTTATGGCGAAGGCAGAATTATTCAAGATCCCTGGCTTAAAACAATTGATCACAGCTTTAAACGCTTTTCCCGTTCATAGAGGAGTGGGCGATCGTCAGGCTCTTAAGCTTGCCGTTCATATCTTGGATGAAGGTGACTCCGTCATGATGTTCCCAGAAGGACATCGCATGAAGGATGGAAAGCTAGGTAAGGGACAGCTTGGAGTTGGGTTTCTAGTTCTGAAATCCGATGTTGTTGTCGTTCCAGTTGCTATCATTGGTCGATACAAGCTTTTTAGGAAGACTAAAGTGGTTTATGGCACGCCAATTGACTTTTCTAAAGAGCGTGAACAGCGCTATAAATCAGCAGAAGTCACAGCAATTATTATGGATCGTATTCAGCTATTAATCAATCAACATAGTGATAAACCTTGTTAATCGAGAGTGTGATAAGCGGTTATGCTTGACAAAAGACCTTGTTTGTAAGAAGTTAAACTAAAGGTTTTAATTATCTTGTTTTAAGGAGGTCACTGTTGATGGTTGATGAAGTGAATGATGAAATGGCGACTTTTGATCCAATAGAGGTCGGAGATGTGGTGACTGGTATAGTTACAAAAGTTGAAGAAAAACATGCACTTATTGATGTAAATTATAAAATTGATGGGGTGTTGCCCATCAGTGAGCTGTCGAGTATACATGTTGACAAAGTCAGTGATGTTATCTCCGTCGGCGATCAATTAACGCTCAAGGTTACTAAAGTCAATGAAGAAGACCTTGTTTTATCCAAAAAAGAAGTGGATGCTGATCAATCATGGGGTGATCTTGAAAGAAAATTTAACAACAAGGAGATATTTACTGTTGAGATTAAAGATGTTGTTAAAGGTGGACTTGTTGCCAACCTTGGTGTCCGTGGATTCATGCCCGCTTCTTTAGTGGAGCGTCAATTTGTTGATAGCTTTGAAGATTATAAAGGGAAAGAGCTGGACGTTAAAATTGTTGAGCTTGATCCCAATCAACGCAAGGTCATTCTTTCACACCGGGCTGTGCTTGATGCACAAGCCGATGAATTAAAACAGCAAACCTTGAAAAATTTATCAGTTGGAGATGTCGTAGAAGGAACTGTACAGCGCCTAACAGACTTCGGTGCATTCATTGATATCGGTGGTGTAGATGGTCTTGCTCATATTTCTCAATTAGCGCATCATCATGTTGATACACCTGCTGATGTTGTGAGTGAAGGAGATGTAGTCAAGGTACATATCCTTTCTATTGATCAAGACAATGAAAGAATCTCATTGTCGATTAAAGATACGCTACCAGGTCCATGGGAAGCGGCTGCTGGAAAACTGCAGGCGAATGATGTACTAGAAGGAACGGTTAAACGCCTTGTTCCATTCGGAGCATTTGTGGAGCTTTACTTGGGTATTGAAGGTCTTGTTCATGTTTCGGAAATTTCTCATCAACATATTGGAACACCAAACGAAGTGTTAGCTGAGGGTGATCAAGTGAAGGTTAAGGTGCTTGATGTCAATCTTGAGCAGAAGCGGATATCCTTAAGCATTCGAGCTTTAGAGGAACAGTCCTCAACTCAAGAAAGTGAGCTAATCGAACAAGAAGAATCAAAAGGATTTTCACTGGGTGATGTCATCGGTGATCAGCTGAAAAATTATAAAAAATAACGCTTAAGGTTTAGTGAATAAAGCCATGTACATTCGGAAGGATGCCCTCAAAAACTGTTTTTAGAGGATATCCTCTTTTTTGTTTCAGGGTGTCGTGCGTTTAATTTTTATGAATTCCTTCCATACTGTTACAGAGGTGAGGTGGTTGGACGGAATTTTGTTTTATTGGTTGAGCTGGTGTGGCTGGATCACTGCTTTCTTTTTAATGAAAAGGAGCTGTTTACAAGCCCAGTTAACGATTCACTTGCTCATCGTTATCAGCTTGTCTCAGTGCCATTTTGTTATTTTGCACGAGCGGGTTAATGCGACCTTTTTATATGTAGTACTTTTAGCATTTTATTTTTTGAAAAGGTTTACGATTATAACGTTACTCTATCATATGATGTGCTTTTTGATCATTGGCATGATGTATTTTCTGGAACAATTGTATTTATTGATAGATCCGTCTGTGTTGCTGCTGATATCTCCTTGGATGTTGTGTATTCCAATCGTACTCCTCTGTCATTTTCTTACGAAGGCATTTAGAAAAAGACTATCAGCTAGTGTGATCGGTATGTGCTGGGGCGAAGTGCTCTATTCATTTGCTTTAAATCCTTTACCACATACTATAGGTAGTTTGGCGTTTTTAGATAACCTCGGATTAACCACCTCATTAATCATTGCTTACCATGTCTTGCAGCAAGCTCTGCGTCGTTTAAAAGCTCACTATACACCGTCATTATAAAAATGTGTTTCCAAGCAAATAAACTATGTTTTATTTCATGCTGTAAAGGGGGGGGATGGAGAGATTCTGGGGAGCAAAAGTGTTTTACAAATAAGCGATGAACGGCAGTTCTTTGAATTTAAATTGTTTCTTACAAGGTTTTTTGATAAAATTAAAACGCTTCTGAAGTCAAATGATCAGAGGTGTAAATCACCATGTTTATAATAGAAAAACAATAAAAATAGTAAAGTAGGCTAGGTTTTTTATTGTATCGAAGGATGATGTACCGTTATGGAAAGGATGTCCGTTATGGCTCAAGCAGTAGTTGCAATCCTTGGTCGCCCAAATGTAGGGAAATCGACGATTTTCAATCGCATTGTTGGTGAAAGAATGGCGATTGTTGAAGATACACCAGGTGTCACTCGTGACAGGATATACGGAGAAGGCGATTGGCTAGGTCGTCGTTTTCACGTGATCGATACGGGGGGCATAGACATTGGAGATGAGCCACTTCTTGTAAAAATGAGAGAACAGGCAGATTTGGCTATAGAGGAAGCGGATGTCATTTTATTCATAGTTGATGGGAATGAAGGCCTTACTGGAGCAGATGAAGAAGTAGCTCAATTGCTCTACCGTTCAAAAAAGCCTGTGGTTCTTGGTGTCAATAAAATTGATAATCCTGAGCGTCTACAAAATCTTTATGAATTTTATTCTTTAGGATTGGGAGAGCCTATGGGTATTTCTGGAGCTCATGGCGTTGGGATGGGTGACTTATTAGACGCTTGTGTTGCACATTTTTCTGATGAAGAAGAAGAAAAATATGATGAGTCGACCATAAAATTCTCATTAATTGGTCGTCCAAATGTGGGTAAATCCTCTCTTGTCAATGCTATTTTAGGACGTGAACGGGTCATTGTCAGCAATCTTCCTGGTACGACAAGGGATGCGGTTGACACGTCTTTTGAAAAAAATGGACAAGAATATGTCATTATTGATACGGCAGGAATGCGTAAAAGAGGCAGAGTGTATGAAAAGACAGAAAAATATAGTGTTTTGAGAGCAGAACGGGCGATTGAACGCTCTGATGTGGCTCTGATTGTTCTTGATGGAGAAGAAGGGATCATTGAGCAGGATAAAAAAATCGCTGGTTATGCTCATCAAGCAGGACGGGCGATTATTATTGTGGTTAACAAGTGGGACGCTGTAAAAAAAGATGATAAAACCATGGACGCTTTCAGGCGTAATATCAGGGAACAATTTCGCTTTTTAAGCTATGCTCCAATTGTCTTTGTGTCTGCTAAAACGAAACAAAAGTTGCACCAACTTTTGCCAGTGGTTAATCAGGTAACAGAGAATCATAGTTTTCGTGTGCAGACAAGCATGTTAAATGATGTACTGATGGATGCTATCGCCTTGACGCCTCCACCGAGTGATAAGGGTCGCCGACTGAAGATTTACTATGGTACTCAAGTGGCTGTCAAACCTCCAAATTTTGTATTTTTTGTTAATGATATGGAATTGCTTCATTTTAGCTATGAACGTTATTTGGAAAATAAGATTCGTGAAACCTTTGGTTTTATTGGCACACCGATCAAAATCAGTCCAAGGAATAAGCGAGAATAGGGGGAAGAACAGTGATTTTGAGCGTTGTATCATGTCTGATCGCTTATTTATTGGGGTCAGTAAGTTTTAGTTATATCTTGACTAAGCTAATCAAGAAGGTTGATATTCGTGAATATGGGAGTAGAAACGCCGGAGCGACAAATGCAGCACGTGTATTGGGAACAGGTCCAGCTATCATTGTCTTTGTATTAGATATTCTAAAAGCGGTCATCGCTGTTTTGATTGCTTTTGCTTTTCATCTAACTGATTGGGGTATAGCGTTATCGGGCTTATGTGCTATTTTAGGTCATGTGTGGTCCATTTATTATAGATTTAAAGGTGGCAAGGGTGTGGCAACCACCATTGCTGTGTTTCTTATGTTCATGTGGCTGCCAACATTGATCACAGTGGTCATCGCTATTTTACTTATTATATTTACAAGGTACATCTCCTTAGGCTCATTGGCCTTTATTCTTACTCCGATCGTTGCATTGATTTTAGGAGGTTATCCCGTAAGCTATATTATTGTTTCTGCTGTCATCGCCCTAGTGATTATTTGGAAGCATCGCAGTAATATTCAGCGCTTGATTCAAGGAACTGAAAGTAAATTTGGTTCAAAGATAAAAGATGTTTAAATTGGCAACCACTTATTTATGGGAGGTTTTTTTTATGAAGGCACCCGTTGCGGTTCTAGGTTCGGGAAGCTGGGGGACAGCGCTTGCGATTGTACTCGCCGATAACGGATATTCGGTTAAATTATGGAGTCGAAGAAAAGAACAGGTTGATGAGATTAATACGCTCCATGTCAATCGACGCTACCTTTCTAACATCAAGCTCCCTGAACATATTCGCGCTGTGAATCAATTAGATGAAGCTGTGAACCAAGTGAGGACGGTTCTCCTTGTTACGCCAACTTCAAGCATGCGCGATGTCTTAGCGCAATTAAGAAGCCATTTAAAAGAACCGGTTACCATAGTCCATGCCTCCAAAGGGATCGAGCCGAGGACGTCAAAACGCATTTCAGAAATTATTGAAGAGGAAATTCCTGAGACCTTGCGCTCAGCTGTGGTTGTCCTTTCTGGACCAAGTCATGCAGAAGAGGTTTCCTTAAGACAGCCTACAACGGTCACGGTGTCATCAAAAGATAGCAAGGAAGCAGCTCGTATCCAAGATTTGTTCATTAATCATTATTTTAGAGTGTACACCAATGATGATCTCATCGGTGTTGAAATCGCTGGAGCACTGAAAAATATCATTGCTTTAGGAGCAGGAATTTCCGATGGTCTCGGTCATGGAGATAATGCAAAAGCAGCTCTAATTACACGTGGCTTAGCAGAAATGACACGACTGGGGGTAGTTCTAGGAGCTCATCCATTAACCTTCACAGGTCTTGCTGGTATGGGAGATTTAATAGTCACCTGCACAAGCATGCACAGCCGTAATTGGAGAGCGGGCAATCTTCTTGGCACAGGTCATACGCTTAATGAAACGTTGGAGCAAGCAGGGATGGTTGTGGAAGGGGTGCGAACAGCTGAAGCGGTTCACTATTTATCAGAGAAGGTAGGCATTGAGATGCCTATTTCTGAATCAATCTATCACGTCTTGTTTAACCATAAGCATCCAAAAGATGCCGTGAATGAACTAATGAATAGAGACAAGCGTCATGAATATCATGATATTCATGAATTGTATTCTTCAAAGATTTACAAAGGGTAGAGATGCCTTTTTTCTAAAGGTTTTGGTCACCACGGAAGTCCTCACGCCATATACTGTGTTGAAAGCGTGGGAAAAGGAGGGCTTTCATGGATTCCAAACATCCGTTATTTGATCAAATAGAAAAGAAAACCAATGTCAAAAAAGAAGATATTTTTGCATTGGCTCAGTCTGTAGCCAATGCTGACTTTCGAGATGAAGAAACAGTTAAAAGCATTGTGGAGCGCGTCGCAAGACTAGCTAATGTGGACGTTTCTAAAGAAAAACAGGATAAGATTGTTAAAGCAGTAACAAGCAATAAGATGCCTTTAAATATTTCTTCCTTAGCAAACATGTTTAATCAAAAGTAAAACTAGGTCATCGTCATCTACAAGATGATGTCTTATGGCATACGCTATAGTGCATACGTAAAAATATCCTAATGAAGAGCTGTTATTTACAGAAGGTTTTAGTCACTGACCGAAAGGAGACATATGTTTTCTTTCGGTTTTTAATTGCGTGCACTATATGTGGACAGTATGCTTTCAGCACGTCCATGTGCCACGTCGTAGCTAACACATCCTGTGTGTCTTTTGAAGTTTTAATTCTAGTATATAACGTATCTGATTTATCTATAAAAATAGTGAAATTGTTCATATTTTTATGTTAAAATATCCCATATAAACCAAGGAGAGGGTTATATGTCAGCGGGGATGGCGGGAATGTGGCTTTCTTTTGTAGCCATGGGTATGATGATTATCGCGGCGTTATTGATTCTTTTATCCAGGACGAGATTAAAAGGTCTTTTTAAAGGCTTCATTTCTGTAATGGCTTACATTTTATTAGTGTTTGGTGGTTTGCTCATGATGCTTGTTGTCATGACATGGCCAGAGTAATTCTTTATGTAGAAGTGATGGGATGTGTGATGTCATGCTGTATGTCAGACGCTACTGTCTATACATAATTTTGAGCGGACTTTTATTGGTTGTGTCGGGCTGTGGTCAAAGGACAGATGCAAGAGAAGGAGCAAGACATGTCGCTTATAAGGCACAAATTGCTGCGGTGCAGGATGCGATCAATTCTTATAAAAAGAAAACGGGTGTCCTGCCAATAAAAAATAGTACAGAAAGCACCCCCGTTTATAGAAAATATCGTATTGACTTTAAAAAGCTTGAAGATTACTTACCTAATCCACCGTCAGATGCCTATGAACAGGGTGGTGATTTTGAATATGTTTTGGTTCATCCTGAAACAGAACCAACGGTCAAAGTCATTGATATGGCATTGGTGGGTGCGGTTCAAGATCTGGATCAGCAAATACAAAATTATTACGATCATCATCAGTTTGCACCGATTAAGGGTATAATGGCAAATGGTCGTTATAGCATTGATTTTAAGGCATTGAACTATCGGAAAGCACTGACGGTCATCAGTCCATATAGTGGCAGACCTTTGGGTTTGTTCCTTGATGAAAATGCGAAGGTTGAAATTGATTATTTACCTGACATTTATGATACGGTGAAAAAGTCGGGGAAGACATATAAGACAGGTATGGATTTACGGACACTGTTGGTTGATAAGTTCCCGTATGTGCCGATAAATTCTGTTCCCTACACGATGAAAAATGGTAAGGTTGATTTTTTGATTAACAATCACTAAAAAACTAACTAATACCTTCCCTTTTAAGTCATTTTGACAATTAAAATAAAATGAGCATGATTGACCTTCAGAAACAATATTCTTATTGTGAGAGGGTTATTTTTGTTTTTTGAACGTATAGTTTGTGATTGACCAAATGAATAAGCATATTTGATGGACAAAGTCATAGATATATAATACGTGCATATGACTTTTGATGATTAAGTTGATCGGGAGGGTTTAAATTGGAGAGAGTCGATATTTTTAAGGATATCGCCGAAAGAACAGGGGGAGATATCTATTTAGGTGTCGTGGGGGCTGTTCGTACCGGTAAATCCACTTTTATTAAAAAATTTATGGAGCTAGTTGTTCTTCCCAATATTGAAGAAGAGGCTGAAAGAGCAAGAGCTCAGGATGAATTGCCACAAAGTGGAGCAGGTCGGCAGATTATGACGACTGAACCTAAGTTTATTCCGAATAATGCTGTGGCGGTTCAAGTTGATGAGGGATTAAAGGTCAACATTCGTTTAGTCGATTGTGTAGGGTATGCCGTTCAGGGTGCAAAGGGGTTTGAGGATGAAAATGGTCCTAGGATGGTGCATACTCCTTGGTATGATGAACCAATTCCTTTTCAAGAAGCAGCGGAATTTGGTACGAGAAAAGTCATACAAGAACATTCGACGCTAGGTGTTGTTGTGACAACAGATGGGAGTATAGGGGATCTGGGACGGCATGACTATTTAGAGGCTGAAGAACGCGTTGTAGAAGAACTGAAAGAGGTCGGGAAACCTTTTATCATGATCGTTAATTCAGAGCATCCTCAGCATCTTGAAACCATGGCGCTGCGCAATGAATTAGTTGAAAAATATGATATTCCTGTATTAGCGCAAAGCGTGGAAGACATGACTGAGCATGATATTAACAATATCCTTCGAGAGGCACTTTATGAGTTCCCTGTTCTAGAAGTCAATGTGAATCTCCCGAGATGGGTTATGGTGCTACGTGAGGATCACTGGTTAAGACAAAGCTATGAAGAAGCAGTGAAAGAAACGGTGAAGGATATCAAACGATTGCGCGATGTGGATCGAATGGTTGGACATTTTAATGCTTTTGAATTTATTGAGGACGCCCAGCTCGCAGGGATGGAAATGGGGCGTGGGGTTGCGGAGATTAATTTATACGCACCTGATGATCTCTATGATCAAATTCTTAAAGAAGTCGTTGGGGTTGAAATCAGAGGTAAAGATCATCTGCTTCAGCTGATGCAGGAATTTGCCGATGCTAAAAGAGAATATGACCAAGTCGCTGAAGGATTGAAAATGGTCAAACAGACAGGTTACGGAATTGCCTCGCCTGCCTTATCTGATATGAGCTTAGATGAACCGGAAATCATTCGTCAAGGCTCGAGATTTGGTGTTAGATTACGTGCGGTTGCTCCATCTATACACATGATTAAAGTCGATGTGGAATCGGAATTTGCACCCATCATTGGCACTGAAAAACAAAGTGAAGAGCTTGTGCGCTATTTAATGCAAGATTTTGAGGATGATCCACTCTCTATTTGGAATTCAGATATATTCGGACGTTCACTAAATTCTATTGTTCGAGAAGGGATATCGGCAAAATTATCTCTGATGCCTGAAAACGCTCGTTATAAGCTAAAAGAAACCTTAGAGCGCATTATTAATGAGGGTTCAGGTGGACTGATTGCCATTATTTTATAATGAGGATGAGACTCCTTGGAAAGGGGTCTTTTTTTGTGCTTTTAGACAATAAAAACATTGTTGGGTGATATGTTATAGTAAAAGATGATGAAATGAACTGGTTGGTTTAACATTTAAAAAATAAAGGTTATAATACATATATTGGTATTTTTATAAAATTTTTGGTTTTATTAGATGAAAAAACGGTATTTTACGGTTTTTTTTAATAAAATTTGGTGATAATTTTAAAAAGATGTTGAATTATTGCTTAAATTCCTCTAATATAGCGTTGAAAACAGATTTTTGTCAAAAGGGTAAAGAGTCTTGAGAGGAGGTGAAGGCATTGATGAATAAAGCGGAACTCATAAACGCTGTTGCTGACAGGACTCAGCTTTCGAAAAAAGATGCAACCTTAGCTGTTCATGCTGTGTTTGATGTGATTACTGGTGCCTTAAAAGAAGATTCTAAGGTTCAAGTAATGGGTTTTGGTCAATTTGATGTACGTGAACGTTCAGCTCGTAAAGGGCGTAACCCGCAAACGGGTGAAGAAATTGAAATTAAAGCTAGCAGAGTGCCAGCATTTAAGCCAGGAAAAGCCCTTAAGGATGCTATCAAGTAATTTTACATAGGGCAAAAGAGCCACGGTTGTGGCTCTTTTTTATTAATAAAGCAAATAGTTTAGCACACACAAAATGGATGTGTAAATACCATATTGTGTGTGCCTCAAAGTATAGACGAAAAATTATATACAATCAATACAGAAAGAGTGTAGGGGAAATATTGCGGACGCTCTGTCACTATAAGGGAATCGACATCATTGAGGGGCATCTCAGACCCGATGGAAGGTTGTGGTCATGACTTGGGAATTAAAAAGTATGAGCACGAAAGGACTGTTCCTGTTCATCGGTGGATCAGGGTGGGTATACTACATAATAAGGTCTGTTAACTCAATGTCACATATATGGCTCTTAATATTCTGTGGGTTATAGTTAAGTGGTGCTATAGGGCATGCTATAGTAATGATTTTGTTCGGCTTGATGCATGTTTGCGAAACTTGTCTGCTTTATTTATAATAAATGATGGATTAAAATTTCTAGAAAAAGACTATTATTATAGTTGAATGGAGGAGTCACCGTGAGCGTCGATCACGATAAAATAGAGAAAGCAGTTACAATGATCTTGGAGGCAGTTGGAGAGGACCCAACACGCGAAGGATTGTTAGAAACGCCAAAGCGCGTTGCGCGTATGTATGAAGAAATCTTTCAGGGCTTAAACCAAGATCCTAAAGATTATTTGGCAACGGTTTTTAATGAGGATCATGAGGAGCTTGTGCTGGTCAAAGATATTCCTTTTTATTCAATGTGTGAACATCATTTGGTGCCATTTTATGGACAGGCCCATATCGGCTATATTCCGAGGGGTGGTAGAGTCACGGGTCTCAGCAAACTAGCTAGAGCTATCGAAGCTGTTGCCAAACGCCCTCAGCTACAGGAAAGAATTACCTCAACAATTGCCAATTCCATGGTTGACATGCTCGATCCACACGGCGTTATTGTTGTAGTTGAAGCAGAGCATTTATGCATGACCATGCGCGGTGTTAAAAAGCCGGGAGCAAAAACAGTAACATCCGCTGTGAGAGGGGTTTTTGAGCATGATGCCTCTGCACGCTCTGAAGCCATGATGCTCATTAAAGGATAGAAGAGGTAGGTACATCCACGAATAGATCAGTTCTTTTTAATGGGTAAGGTATTTATTTAGACATATTAAAGGGCTATTAAAGCGGAGGTCTGTCCTTTTCTTTTGTGCTCATTTAAGTCTTGTGCTATAATGATTAAGCATGCCAAAAAATCAAGGGGTTGTCGCATTATTTGGTGCTTGTATATGTATAAAAATAGTGATTTTTTCAATGTAAATGTAATGGGGGATGTATCAGATCATGAATAATGAGCTTGCTACTATAAGAAAAATAATACAACAAGCAACACAACATCCAATACTTGATCGATACATACAAAAAACAGAAATAGATGAAGATAAGCTTGTTGTCTCCATAAAAATGTTAGCCGCATCTTCTTTTTCCTTTGATCAAAGTGACCAATATATTGCCTCCACTATACTGTGTCAAATGGCTTTTGAATTGCATGACACGATTACGCTAGATGTAGCGCTCAAGCCAAAAGACATTAAAGCAAGACAACTTATGGTTTTGGCGGGCGACTATTATAGTGCTCAATCCTATTGTTTAATAGCGGATCTTGACAATTCGGATCCGGATTTGAAAGATTTGGAACCGCTTAGGAATTTATCCGATGCTTTAAGAGATTTGAACGCCTATAAGATGAACGCTATTAGTGCTGATTTCCAGTGGCAACAGATTTTTGATTTTTTTCGTGATATTGAATGCACGATACTTTCTAAGGTGGCTACTGTTCTTGAAATGGAGCATTGGATGCCAATGTTAGAACACTATTTTACCTTAAAGCGTGTCAAGCATGAAATAGAGCAATGCTATCAAGGAGTACCTAGTCACGTGCTGCAACCTATCTTTGAAAGAAGACCAGAAAAGAAAAAACAATTTGTTCAAGCTGCGGAGTCGTTTACAGAAAAATTGGTTAGGCAAGTTGAGAAGGATCTACAAGAAGGTTCATCTTTTTTATTGCAGCTCAGCCTTGCGAAGGCACATTGGAATGAGCAAACAATGCGTCTTTCCATGACATGAGATGAATGTTGAAGAAGGTTTGTCATGAACAAAGTAAAAAGTGAAAGAGTGCATCGCGTTTTTGAGAGCATCTATCAAAAATATGATTTTATGAATTCCTTAATCAGCTTTAATCAACATAAAGTGTGGAGAAGAAAGGCAATGCGTCTTATGAATGTCCAAGCTGGAGCACACGTACTTGATGTCTGTTGTGGCACTGGAGATTGGGCAGTGGCGCTTGGCAGAGCGGTTGGTTCAGAGGGTCAAGTGAATGGATTAGATTTTAGTCAAAACATGTTGTCAGTAGCGCGTCATAAAATTGAACAAGCTCAGTTGGACAATGTGCAGCTTGATCATGGCGATGCCATGCAACTTCCTTATGCTGATAACACCTTTGATTATGTGTCTATTGGTTTTGGTCTTCGAAATGTGCCTGATTATTTAATGGTTTTAAAGGAAATGCACCGTGTCTTGAAACCGAGCGGAATTCTAGTTTGTCTTGAAACCTCTCAACCAACATTACCTGTGTATACACAGCTCTATTTTTTTTATTTCCGCTTTGTGATGCCGATGCTCGGTAAAGTGTTCGCGAACAGCTATCATGAATATGCTTGGCTGCAAAAATCAACAAGAAATTTTCCTGATAAAATAACGCTCGTTGCTTTGTTTAAAGAAGCGGGTTTTTATTCAGTCCAATTTACTTCATTAACCAGTGGTATTGCAGCTATCCATCAGGGTCAAAAGCCTTAGGCCACATAGGGATCATGAGATTCCCAATCTAATAATATAAAGGTGAAAATTTAATGGACTTAGATACGATGTATAGAGAGATGAGATCGGACATCGAAGCAATTGAAAATAAACTTGGACAGATTATTTCGGTGGAGCAACCTATTTTAACTGAAGCTTCTTCCCAATTACTAAATGCCGGTGGTAAGCGTATGCGGCCCGTCTTGGTCTTGCTTGCTTCGAGATACGGAGATCGTCATCACGAAAATGTCATGCAGACAGCTGTAACGCTAGAGCTGATACATATGGCGTCACTCGTTCATGATGATGTGATTGATGATGCGGATGTTCGCCGCGGGGAGCAAACGGTCAAAGCACGTTGGAATAATCGAATTGCCATGTATACAGGTGATTTTATGTTGGCTAAAGCGTTAAATGTATTGGCAGAGATTGAACATCAACAAATTCATCAAATCCTTTCTTATTCTTTAAAGGAAATTTGTTTGGGGGAAATTAATCAAGTTGAAGACCAATATAATTGGAATCAAACGCTTCGTCATTACTTGCAAAGGATCAAAAGGAAGACAGCGCTTTTATTAGCTGTTAGCTGCCAGCTAGGGGCAATGGCAGCCGGTGCTAGTGCGTCCATATGTCGTGATCTTTATTATTTTGGCTATTATATGGGCATGTCTTATCAAATCGTTGATGATATTTTAGATTTGGTGAGTACAGAAGAGGAATTAGGGAAGCCCGTAGCTAGTGATATTCGTCAGGGAAATATTACCTTGCCAGTCCTGATAGCCTTGAGAAAAAATCAGCAGGAAGCTAAACAGTTATTGACATTGCTTAAAATACCGAACAAAAGCACTGAAGAGTGGAATAGCGTGGTACAATTAATAAGGGACTCCGGAAGCATTGCTGACGCTGAAGCGATTAGTATTCGCTTCACTAATAAGGCTTATCAAAGGTTAAAACAATTACCTGATATAATGGTCACAGAGCAATTGCAATGGCTTGCCGATTATTTGAGTAAACGAAGATATTGATTGGCAGAGGATGTTCAGCGTTGGTTTATGGATAGCCATATGTTTTAGACGACATTTTAAGAGTGGGAGATCATACTATGGAAAGAACTTTTTTAATGATAAAGCCTGATGGTGTACAACGTAACTTGATAGGAGAGATCGTTTCACGTTTTGAAAAAAAAGGTTGTCAATTGGTTGGTGCAAAGCTCATGCACATGTCTCAAGAATTAGCAAGTGAGCATTATGCTGAACATAAGGGAAAGCCGTTTTTTACTGATTTGGTTAGCTTTATTACTTCTGGTCCCGTTTTTGCTATGGTATGGGGAGGAAAAGACGTGATTGCTGTAGCGAGAAAAATGATGGGGGCAACTAATCCTATCGAGGCTGTACCAGGAACCATACGCGGTGATTATGGTTTGGAAATAAGTCGCAATATTATTCATGGGTCAGACTCTCTTGAAAGCTCCAAAAGGGAAATTGCTCTTTTTTTCTCAGAATATGAAATGCTCTCTTATGATAAAACAGTTAATGAATGGATTTATTGATTTTTTAAGAACCAGCATAAAGCTGGTTCTTTGTTTTTAATTTAAAGGCTTGCGCATTTATCCATGTTTCTATAAAATTATTTAAGAAAACTTGCTCTTTAATAATAGTCGTTATTTTTCTATTATAAGGTGTTTGAACAATGAAGGATACCAGAACTGTTTTATGGCCTTCTGGTAATGAGTAAGATTCATTTTGGAATCTAGTGAGTTTTAAGAATTGAAAGTCTTTTGGGAGGCCAACTCACATGCAAGATGATTATCGCTTGTTTCAAGAGGAGATCTTTAAAATGACAGGGATTGATTTGACTCTGTATAAAGAAGATCAAATGAAACGGCGCTTATCGAGCTTGAAAGCTAAGTATGGTGTAGCGTCATTCGTTGATTATTATGGGCAATTGAAGCATTCACCACAACTTCTTGAAGAATGTCTCGACAAGGTGACGATCAATGTCACTGAGTTTTTTCGTAATAAACAACGGTGGGACGTCTTAGAACAGAAGGTATTGCCAACCCTTATTGCTAACAAAAAAGACAGGCTAAAGGTGTGGAGTTCTGCTTGTTCAACGGGGGAAGAACCCTATTCATTATTCATCTTATTATCGAAATATCTCAGTGATTCCAACTATGATATTTTAGCGACTGATATTGATCCAAAAGTTTTAACTATTGCCAAGCGTGGTGTGTATCCAGAACGCGCTTTAAAAGAAGTCTCAGATATTGAACGAAAGGCTTATTTTTTTAAAAGGGAAGGAAGCTGGGAGATCAATGATCGAATGAAGAGGCACTCCGTGCGTTTTCAATCTTTGAATTTGTTAGCCGATCGCTTTGAGAAGAACTTTGATCTGATATTGTGTCGAAATGTCGTGATTTATTTTACAGATGCTGCTAAGCATGAGCTTTATAGTAAACTGGCAAAGGCTTTAACAGATGAGGGAGTCTTATTTGTAGGGAGCACTGAGCAAATATTTAATCCGCAGCAATATGGTCTCGAACCAATTGAGACTTTTTTTTATAAAAAAATATCTTAAGGGGCGTTATTATGCGATTTTTAACTGCTGGGGAATCCCATGGACCACAGCTTACACTCATTATTGAAGGTTTTCCGTCTGGTTTGGCTGTGAGCGTTGACGATATAAATGAGGAATTACGTCGTCGTCAGGGTGGCTATGGTCGTGGTCGACGCATGGTTATTGAAAAAGATCGGGTGCAAATGGTTGGTGGCATTAGGCATGGTTATACGACGGGGGCGCCTATTGCTCTTGTTATTGAAAATAAAGACTGGAAGAACTGGACGGAAATCATGGGTTCAGATCCCATTGATAACCCAGAATCCGTAAAAAAGCAGGTGACGCGTCCGCGCCCTGGGCATGCTGATTTGAATGGAGCCATAAAATATGGGCACACAGACATGCGCAATGTCTTAGAGCGATCTTCTGCCCGTGAGACGGCTGCTCGTGTTGCGGTTGGAGCCATTGCTAAGCTTTATCTCAAAGCTTTAGGTGTTGAAATTGCTGGTCGTGTTGTAGAAATTGGTGGAGCAAAAGATGCATCTAAACTTCCAGATAGTATCCAAGAGATCCGTGCCATCACTGAGAGCTCTGAAGTCAGATGTTTGGATAAAGATGCGGAAGAAGCTATGAAAAAAGTGATTGATGACGCTAAGGAAAATGGCGACTCTGTTGGTGGTATTGTAGAAACTATCGCAATGGGGCTCCCGGTGGGGCTTGGTAGTCATGTTCATTACGATGTCAAGCTCGACGCCAAAATTGCCATGGCTGTTATGAGTATCAATGCCTTTAAAGGCGTGGAATTTGGTGAAGGGTTTGCGATGGCAAGTTTGCCCGGTAGCCAAGTGCACGATGAAATCCAATGGTCAGAAGAGACGGGGTATACGCGTAAGACAAACCGTTTGGGAGGATTTGAAGGCGGAATGACAACGGGAATGCCAATGGTCGTTCGCGGCGTTATGAAGCCAATTCCAACGCTCTATAAACCACTCCAAAGTGTGGATATTAAAACCAAGGAGCCTTTTGAGGCTAGCATCGAGCGCACAGACAACTGTGCTGTTCCCGCTGCAAGTGTCGTATGTGAGAGCATGGTGGCTTGGGAGCTTGCAGTGGCTATGAAAGAAAAATTTGGTGGAGATCGCATGGAAGATATCAGTCAATCTGTTGAGATGCATCGCAAGCGGTCGGTGGCTTTTTGATGGAACGATTGGATATCCAAACGCCACATAAGACGTACCCTGTGATTATTGAGGAGGGTGTGCGGTTTAAAATTGCTGAATTTTTGCCGAAAGCTTATTCCGCTTATGTGATCATGTCTGATGATCATATAGCGCCTTTGTATTTAGAAGACATTAAGACAGCGTTGGCCTTTAGCGATAATGTGTTTGATTGCGTTGTACCTGCTGGGGAGACAGCGAAGAACTTTGCTACTTATAAACGCCTAATAGATGAGCTTGTCGCTCTTAATCTAGATCGCAATAGCTGTGTGATAGCCCTTGGTGGCGGTGTTATTGGTGATTTGGCCGGATTTGTGGCGGCGACTTTTTTAAGAGGCGTTGCTTTTGTGCAAATGCCAACGACGCTCCTCGCACATGATAGTAGCATTGGAGGTAAAGTCGGAATCAATCATGAAAACGGCAAAAACATGATCGGAGCTTTTTATCATCCAGAAGCGGTATTGTATGATACGGAGTGTCTAAAGACATTGCCTGTAAATGAATGGCGCTCAGGTCTTGCTGAGGTTGTCAAGCATGCGATTATCGATTCCTCAGAGCTTTATGATAGGATGCAGCGGGAAATTCCGACTTTTGATGCCATCGATTTAAATACTTTTGCGTCATTAATAAAAGCAGCAATGGCAGTCAAGATCCATGTCGTTATGCATGATGAATTCGAAGCAGGCGTGCGTAAATTCCTTAATTTTGGACATACTTTAGGTCATGCCATAGAAAAAGAGTTAGGATATGGCGTTCTGAGTCATGGAGAGGCTGTTGCTATCGGTATGATTTTTGCTCTGCGTTTAAGTGAACGCGTGTATCACATTGAGTTACCAGTAGATGACATCATTGCATGGTTTAAGCGTTTAAACTTGCCTATAGACATTCCGAAGGGTTTAACGATACAACAACTTTTGAATCGAATGAAGTATGATAAAAAGCGGATAGATGGTCAAATTATGTTTGTATTACTGAAAGCGATTGGTCAGCCAGAGGTGGTTCCTGTAGAGGATACGGTCATCGCCGACTTACTGGCAACATTTATCATACAATGAAAAATAGCTTTCGTCTTATCAAGCGACTTTAGCATCTTGTTCAACATCAAGCTAAACGATAGCTTAATGTAGATTTGGTGTAAGGAGATGGAATGGATGAAAGTCAAAATCAATCGTCTTGCTGCTAAGCAATTGAAAAAAATGCTAGAATTGAAAGAAGCAGAAGGACAAATGATTCGGGTTGCAGTGTCTCAGATGCATGAAGACCATGCTCACTATGAAATAAGGCTTGACACGCCAAAAGAATATGATGAGATCGTCAACACAGATAAGGATATCGACATTCTTTTGGATACAAGGGAGGAATTTTTAGACGGTATTTGGATTCAATATTTCTTTGTTCCAGAAGAAGGGTTTGTTATTACCAACTCATCAAAAAGTGGTGATCGTCATCGTTAAGCGTGCGACAAGCACCCATCTAAACCCCTGAGGTGAGCAATTACCTAGGGGTTTAGACATTTAGTCATGTGTGGTGATGCAGTGTCTATATAATAAACAAGGCAGTGTCCTTCAACTTTAATTACCCAAAGCATGGTCGAGACATTTCAGTAGTAAGGAGCTGAAATAATGAATTTAGCGTACACAATTTGTTTTCTGCGACAGGGTGAGAATGTTCTCATGCTTAATCGCTTGAAATCACCAGAGATGGGTGTTTGGAATGGTGTTGGAGGGAAATTAGAATCAGGCGAGACACCAAAGGTATGTGCTTTAAGGGAAATATATGAAGAGACAGGAATTCGGTTATCCGATGTGCAGGACAAAGGCGTTGTGACTTGGAATAGTAAAGGAGGTATGTATGTTTTTATTGCTACTTTACCTCCTGATTTTATATATGTCACGCCCAAGGCTACGGATGAAGGAATTTTAGATTGGAAGTCTATTCCGTGGCTTACTGACGTTCGAAATGAGGGAGTAGCTAAACATATTAAGCGGGCTCTTACACTGTTTTTTGATGATCCTGAAAGCTATGAGCATCGCTGTCATTTTAACGATGAAGGAGAGCTTGAAACCTTTATGAGTATTCCTTTACAAGCCCGCCCATACATGGGCTGAAATTGGGCGTTTCAACAAATGAGAAGGATAACTATTTAGAAATTTTGCATGAGGTTATCGTATCTTGAATCAACGATTTTTATATTTTTACTCATGATTGGAGGCAGAAGTGATGAAAGCTGTATTAGTGAAAGAGTTTGGAGATGCAGATCAGCTCTATATTGGGGAATATGAAAAGCCGGAGCCAGCAAATCACGAGATATTGGTTAGAGTCCAAGCGACGGCTCTCAACCGTGCAGATATTGCACAGAGAGAGGGACACTACGCCTCTCCAAAAGGATCAAGCCCTTTAATGGGGTTGGAGCTTGCTGGAATTGTTGAAGAAATAGGTTCAGAGGTTACCAAGTGGAAAAAGGGTGATCGAATATTTGGTTTGCTCGGTGGTGGCGGTTATGCTGAGTATGCCGTGATACCTGAAAAGATGGCAATGGCGATTCCAGATACGATGGATGTTGTAGCTGCCGCAGCTATTCCAGAGGTTTTTTTAACTGCCTATCAAACCTTGTTTTGGGTTGGGCACTTACAGAAGGGAGAACGTGTTCTTATCCATGCTGGAGCAAGTGGCGTTGGCACGGCTGCCATCCAATTAGCAAAACAAGCTGGGGCAGAGGTTGTTGCAACGGCAGGATCGGATGAAAAGCTACAAGCTTGCCGTGATTATGGGGCGGATCTTGCGATTAATTACAAGGTAGAGGCGTTTGACAAAGTGATAGAGACAGCTTATGGTGAGGCTTCTATAAATGTCATTCTTGATTTTATAGGGGCATCTTATTGGCAGAAAAATATGCAGGTGATAGCAGTTGATGGGCGCCAGATATTAATCAGCACCCTAGGTGGGGCGAGTCTTGATCAGTTTCATCTGGGTCAATTAATGGCTAAGCGTGTTACTTTGGCAGGAACGACGCTCCGATCAAGGAGTTTGGACTATAAACAACGTCTTACTGAAGAATTTGCACTGTGGACTATGCCACTTTTTACATCGGGAAAAATCAAGCCTGTTGTTGATCGTGTTTTTCCGATCGAAGAGGTACAGAAAGCACATGCCTATATGGAAGCAAATAAAAATATCGGAAAGATTATTCTTTCTATATAGCTTTTTTAGAAAATGAATGGATGAAAAATGTCGATCATACGTGACATAGCTAGTGTTTTTTAGAATTATTTGTCATTTGGAGTTCTTATCAGACTATCACGTGACATTATTTTTAAACGATCGTTTAATTTTGACAAATAGTTTGCTTTTTCTACTTTCAAAAGGACAGGGAGAACAGAGGGGATGGATCAGTCATCTTGCTCATTCCATTCATTATATAAGCCTGTGCCATCACAGCCTGAACAATCAAGTGGTTGTGTATATTCCAAGCCAATTGTTGGGATGAATCCACGTCCGTTACAATCTGGACATAGACCCATCGCTCTCATTTCGGAGCGGTGTTTTTCTTGTTTTGCTGTGTTCCACTCTGAAAATTTATGAAACCATTCCATTCGTGTCACCTCACTTTGATATTCAACTATAAGGTTGCTTGATTGCTGTTTTTTTATACTCATGAGTGCTTTTAAAAATGATTGTCGTGGATAGTGCATCCAGTGTGTTTAGGAAAACCTAGTCTCTGTTAAAGGAATTTGAGTAGCATCTATTGTTAACAAGGACACAATAATTCTAAGCATGTACTAAAAGAAGAGTGTACGTGGAAAGTTATATGTGACGCGTTTTAAATTTCCCATGGAAGCCAGATATATAACATGGGAATTAAATTTAATTAACAAATAACAAATATTAATAATTGTCATTTGTTTGTTTGTGTGCTATACTGCTTTTAGAGGAGGTGCCTATGACTTATTGGTCATGAGTTTATGAAGAAGAATGTAGAAGCATTATCAAAGGATCAAATACTTTCAGCTACAGAAGAAACAATTAGGCGGTTTGGTGTCGATAAAACATCTGTAACTGATGTGGCTAAGACCTTGAATGTTAGTCATGGAACTATCTACCGCCATTTTAAAAGCAAGGCAGAACTTCTGGAGGGAACTACAGAAAGATGGCTGAATGAAACAATCATTGTCCCTTTGACTGTTGTTTATGAAGATCGTTCATTGCAAGGGATAGACGCTGTAAAAACCTACATTCAAACATTGAGTGAATTAAAAAGAAGTTATGCTCATCAGGAGAGGGAATTGTTCGCTGTTTATACGAAGGTGACTGAAGAGGCGGCAGATCTTGTTGAGCAACATATTCATTGCATGATGAAGCAAATGAGTAAAATGATTGAACGTTCTGATTTAAAGGTGCATGATGCTAATCGCTTGGCGCAATCCATCTTTTTTGCAACCATTCGATTTCATCACCCATCCCACTCACATGAATGGGATAGCCCAACTATACATCAAGAATTTCAAGATTTGTGGAATTTATTAGCACAAGGATTACTTAGTAAAAATTGAGGAGGAAAATACATTATGACGAAAGTTTTAGAAGGAAAAGTTGCCATTGTTACAGGTTCTTCAAGAGGAATTGGACGTACAATAGCTGAACATTTAGTGGATTTAGGTGCAAAAGTAGTCATTAACTATGTAAGCAGCTCTGATCAAGCAGACGATACTGTTAAAACGATTCAAAGCAAGGGCGGAGAGGCTGTCGCTGTCCAGGCGGATTTGACTAAAATGGATGAACTCGAAAGGCTTTTCTCCGAGACCATTAGCTCTTTTGGAAAATTGGACATCTTAATTAATAATGCAGGTCTTATGAATAATAAGCCACTTCTAGAGGTTACTGAAGCAGACTTTTTTCGAGCATTTGCTGTTAACACAAAAGCAACCTATTTTGCTTGCCAACAAGCTATGAAACATATGGAAGAGGGAGGACATATCATCAACATGTCAACCTCTGTTGTTGGTCAAATGTTCCCCACATATAGTGTGTATGCTGGAGCAAAAGGGGCTGTAGAACAAATTACACGGCAACTTGCCAAAGAGTTTGCTCCTAAAAACATATCGATCAACGCCATCGCACCCGGACCTACCGATACGGAACTTTTTAGAGTAGGAAAATCGGAAGAACAAATACAGGGATTGAGAAACATGGTAGGTTATGGTCGTCTCGGTACACCAGAAGATACCGCAAAAGTCATCTCGCTTTTGGTAAATGATGACGCACAGTGGATTACAGGTCAAACCATACGTTCAAACGGCGGATTTATTTAAGTTATTCGTAATGCAAGTATCCATCCATGGAGAAGGGCGAGTCATCGCTCTTCTCCCTTTTTTTATAGGAAAATTTACTTAATACCACTGTGAATCAAAGCAATCTTGTTTATTTAATCCCAAGATGTTCATTTCACTGGGGTAATTTGATAGGGTTATCCCAAAATAAACATACACATAATTATGAAGTATCTATCCCTAGATTTTATAATCTAGTTCTTTCGAAATGATCAGCCCTTCATCTTTTAATTTATCTTTGAGTTTGTAAATGAGGGTGGATGTAAATCTGGTGCTGGGTCCTGATACAGCTAAACACGCAATGACGCGACGACTCATATCAAAAATGGGATAAGCGACTGCTGATACGCCAACACCTCTTTCATCTAGGCTTATGGCACACTGCTCCTTTTTTATTACAGGGATTTCTTCTTCAAGTTTTTTTATTCGGCTAGAATCCAAATTTTTAAGAATCAAGTTAATAAATTCTGTTGATTGATAGGCTAACAGGATTTTGCCGGCTGCTCCTGCCCACAGAGGCAATTTTTCTCCAATCTTGACAATATGACCAACAGATTGTGTCGTTCCGTATCTTTGAATACATACCCGATAATCGTTTTCTAAAACATAAAGACTAACTGTTTCCTGTGTTTGATCACGCAATTGTTCCATTGGTTTTTTTGCAACTTCCTTTATATCAAAAGATTTACTGGCAATCTGGCCAATAAAATAAAGTTTTTTTCCTAGGTTATATTTACTGGTGAGAGGATTCCTTTGAACGTAATCATTTTGTTCTAAGGTTGCTAATAATCTTGTTGTCGTTGATTTCGCCAACTTTATTTTTTGTGATATCTCGGTCAAAGATAATTCTTGCTCGCTAAAAGAAAAGCAATTGATAATATCGATTGCCCTCTGAACAGTTCTTAATACTGTTGAATTGGAATTCATAGTCATGGAAGCCACCCCCAAATATATTTAAGCCTATATCAGTTCCGTAAAATGGAACTGTGCGATTATTGTACAATACAACAAAAAAAATAACCAGACTTAAAATGTCAAATAAATGAGAGGACTATCACTAAGCCGCGAGCCGCAAGGAGTTCGCAATGCATAAGAAAGAAATCCTTTTCATAAAAAATTGAGATTAAAAGTATAGTGCGTACACCCATAGTTTCACCAAAGCATTCTATTTATCATCCAAGAATTGTGCGATTTTAATACCTACCTGCCAATCTCCATAAATGATTGTTATGTGTGCAATGAGCTTAAGCTAAAAATTGTTTTCTCCTTTACAATTCAAAAAAATGTGTTAAGCTCATATTAATAGTTCCACTAGATAAAAAATAGTTCCTATTAATGGAACTAAAAAGGAGGGATTATAGTGAGTGATACAAACTACGGTCCATTGACCGGAGTACGTGTTTTAGATATTTCAACCATGATTGCAGGTCCATACGGAGCATCGTTGCTTGGAGATCTAGGTGCTGAGATCATAAAAATTGAATTACCTGGAAAAGGGGATACTTCTAGAAATGTGGGTCCTTGGAAAGGGGAAGAACCGCTTAGGTGGCCAGGACTTTCTCGAAACAAAAAATCATTGACTCTTGATTTTCATAAAGAAGAAGGCAAAGAAATTTTCAAAGAATTAGTTAAAAAATCTGATGTGGTGTTGGAAGGATTTCGTCCCGGGACGTTAGAAAAATGGGGACTTGGCTATGACGTATTAAAGGAAATTAATCCTGGTTTAATTTTGACACGTCAATCAGCATATGGACAAACTGGACCCTATGCCAATAGACCAGGGTTCGGCACACCAAGTACGGCGTTTTCAGGATATACCTATTTACATGGTTTTCAGGATCGACATCCCGTCAGTCCTGCGTTTTCACTTCTTGACTATATATCTGGTGTTTATATGGCATTTGGAACTGTAAGCGCTCTCTATTATCGTGATAATTCTGAGTTAAAAAAAGGCCAGATTGTTGAGATGGGGCTTTATGAATCAATGTTTCGAATGATGGAATTTTTAATTGCAGAATTTGATCAGCTTGGAAAAGTGCGAGAAAGATCGCCAATGCTTTCCGGTCATTCAAGCCCATCAGGAACCTATAAGACAAAGGATGAAGCATGGGTAGTGCTGGTTTGCAGTACGCAAAAAACTTGGGAAAGGCTAGCTCATTCCATGAATCGTGCCGATTTAATTGACCATCCTCAATTTTTAACTAATAAGGAAAGGTTGGCAAATGATGATGAGCTTCAAGTCATTGTTAAAGCATTCATGGAATCATTCAGTCGGAAGGACCTTTTGAAAAGAATGGAGGAATATGACGTGCCGGTATCACCTGTTCTGAGTATAAAAGATATATTTGAAAATCCACAGTATGAGGCAAGAAATAATATTGTAGAGATTGATCATCCTCGTTTGGGAAAAATTAAAATTCCAGGGGTCGTACCAAACTTTTCCGAAACACCAGGATCAATTCGTCATAGAGCTCCAGATTTAGGCGAAAATAATGAAGAAATTTTAGGTGAGTTTTTGGGCTTATCAAAGGATAAGATAAATAGTTTGAAAAAAAATGGGGTGATTTAAAATGTCTAATTTACAAACAATGCAATTACCTAAGCATGTATCCATATGTGAAGTTGCCCCGAGAGATGGATTTCAATCGGAATCGGAATGGATACCTACCGACAAAAAAATTGAGATTATTCAGAGGCTAGCTACTACGGGAGTTAAAACAATGGAGGTGACATCCTTTGTACATCCAAAGGCGATTCCGCAATTAAAAGATGCGGAGGAAGTGGTAGAAAAAACGATAGATCTTCCTAACATTAAGTTTCGTGCATTAGTGCCCAACTTAAAAGGCGCCGAACGAGCGATAAATTCAGGAATTAAAAAATTAAAACTGATGCTTTCAGCTACAGATTCCCATAGTTTGTCCAATGCAAATTGTACTGTTCAAGAAGCACAGGATAAGCTGTCTCCAATTATAGAGTTTGCTAGTAGTAGAGATGTGGAGGTCGGGGGGTCAATTTCAGTTGCCTTTGGTTGTCCATACGAAGGGAAAGTTTCGCACAAAAATATTGAGACGATTATTCGTCGATACAACGAAATGGGAGTTAAGGAAATTTCACTTGCGGATACGACTGGGATGGGTAACCCGGTACAAGTATTTGAAATGATTGGTCAATTAAAAGAAAAATTTCCTAATACTACCTTTTCTATGCATTTTCATAATACGCGTGGGATGGCAATGGCCAATGTCTATGCAGCATTAATGCAAGGAGTTACCCATTTTGATAGTTCAATAGCAGGTCTTGGTGGTTGTCCTTATGCTCCTGGAGCATCCGGTAACATACCTACAGAGGATTTAGTTCATGGGCTTGCCGAAATGGGAGTTGAAACGGGGATAAATCTTAGCAAGACCATTACTGCGGCAAAGGAAGTCAAAAAAATGATTGGTCATGATGGAGGAAGCTTCATCTTAAAAGCAGGTCCAAATTCTGAACTTCATGTTAAACCTAGTGGTCAGAGTAAAATTGACAACTGAATGTGAATTTTAAAATTTTCAAGTAAAGGGGGCGATGGTAAATGGCCATATTTGCTTTACGGGGAGGCTGTAGATTTGATGAAAAAGGCTCCTTAATTAAAAATGATTACGCTACCATCGAATTAAATGAGGGTAATGATTTTGAAATTGACTTAACGGATGATTCCGTCATTTTACCAGGCTTGGTTGACTTTCATGCGCATTTTGATGTAACTGGTTCAGGTATAGGTATTTCAGAAAAATCTCTTATTGAATCAGGAGTTATGGTTGTTGGAGATCCCGGAACGTATGGTTGGAAGAATTGGACACCAATTGAATCGTCACAAGGAATGATTAGGAAAAGCTGGATTTCTCTCATTGCAGATGGACTAAGCCAGCATCCTTTTATTCCAAATTTTGAGCCTTCTGAAAATCTAATAGATCCTTTACGTGAACTATTTAATAAACATCGGACAGCATTAGTAGGGTTAAAAATCAGATTAGGTCAACACAGTATCGAAGAAGATAGAGCTTTGCTTTATAAAGGAATGGACTTATCTCGTGAATTGCAAGTTCCTATTATGATTCACCCAACGAAAGCATATTTACCCATTGAAGAAGTTCTTGAGCAGCTAAAAAGGGGCGATGTTTTGACTCATGTCTATCATGGGTACAATGGAGGAATTTTAAAAGATGGAAAAGTGGTTTCAGAATTATTTGATGCAATAGATAGGGGTGTCATTCTAGATATAGGACATGGTGGCAATCATTTTGCTTGGAATGTTTACATTGAAGCACTTAAATATGGGATTAAGCCTGATATGATTAGTACGGATCTAACTAAAAAAACGCTGGGAAATTCCCCGGTATACAACTTACCTTATGTCATGTCGAAATTGTTAATCAGCGGTCTTACTTGGACAGAAATATTTAATGGTGTCTATAAAAACCCACTTGATTTTCTAAAAGCATCAATGCCTGAAAATTCTATTGTTGTTTTAGAACCAGTGCACCAATCAGAGAAATTTTATGATGCCATGGGAAACTATATAGCTGGTAACTATGTATATAAAACAAAGATTGTTGTTTCAGCTGGAAAATTAATGAGTAGAAAAGATAGTTTCAAAAAGGTACCATGATATACTTTTTAAATTTTCACTATGAAATTATGAGGTGATAAAGTTGGCAATGACTAGTCAAAAACAGGTTCAAGGTTATTCTGTCAGTGAGAGAATGAACAGATTGCCCGCTTCAAACTACTTTCTTCGACTTGTCGCGCGCATTTGTACGGGAGGACTATTCGAGTTTTATGAATTATTTATGGTGGGCTCTGTGGGTGCCGCAATGGTTAGTGCCAAAATTTTCACTACACAAAGCTTAGCTTATTTTGTGGGAGCAGGATTTTTGGGAATGTTTGTTGGTACGACACTATTTGGTAAAATGAGTGATAAAGTAGGGAGGCGGGATACGTATGTGTATTCCTTGCTCGTTTATTCCCTTTTTACTATTCTTATGGCTTTCTCCTCCTCAGCATCCCTTATTGTCATATTCCGTTTGCTGGCTGGAGTCGGAGTTGGAGCACAATTAGTCATTATTGATACCTACATTGCGGAATTTACACCTTCAAAACATCGTGGTTTTTATATAGCATTTAGTCAATTTATAATGTATTTAGCAGTTCCAATCGTGTCACTTTTGGCATATTTACTCGTCCCTACGCATTTTCTGATGGCTGGTTGGAGATGGGTTGTACTTATTGGAGGGTTAGGATCAATAATAGTTTGGTGGGTCAGGCAGGGTATTCCTGAATCACCACGTTGGCAAGAAGATGTGGGGATGACAAAACAAGCGGATGCAACAATGTCGAAATTAGAAGACATTATTGAAAAAGAGACAGGACCGTTACCAAAACCTCAAAAGACTAAAATAAGCAAAAAAGATCATGTTAGTTTTTTTGAAATATTAAAACCACCTTATCGTGGAAGAACAATTATGTTAAGTGTATTCAACCTCTTTCAATCAGTTGGATTTTATGGCTTTGCCTCATGGGTTCCCAGCTTATTGATTAGTGAAGGAGTCACTTTAATTAATTCTTTACTTTACACATTTATCATTGCATTGGCCAATCCTGTTGGGCCTATAATTGGGATGTTCTCTTCAGATAAGCTCCAAAGAAAGACGCAGATTGTTATGGTTGCGATAACTATAGCAATTATAGGAACACTCTTTTCGTTTATGCGATTGCCATTTTTTATCATCTTGTTCGGGATTATTATTACTCTATTAAACAGTTGGTTTAGTTCGCTTTTTCACCTTTATCAAGCGGAAGTTTTTCCAACAAGAATTCGGGCAACCGGCGTGGGATTTACCTATGGTTGGAGTCGTTTAAGTTCTGCTTTTTCAGGTATCGTTATTGCACACTTTTTAGTATCCTTTGGTGTTATAGGAGTATTTGTTTTTATTTCAATAAGTATGTTAATCTGCGCTATCACCATTGGTGCATTCGGACCTCGCACAAATAAGAAGGATATTGAGGAAGTATAGTTAAACAAAAAAGGCATACATCAGATTGATAGGGTGAAAAAGTCGATAGGAAATCAATAAAGCCTCTCACGGAGAAGAGTTAATTATTGCTCTTCTTTATTTTTTGTATGTCACGCTTTTTTTTTATAAAAACCATCCAAATTAATTAATCTTCGATAACCATTTTCCCCAGCAGATTTGTTATTTTTCCACATTACATACGAATAGGTGTTGTTACTATAATTAAATTGTTTTCATAGTGTTGCTAAGCTATCTCTTTAAGAAAGCACTTTATAATTTTTAATATAATTTTTAATATAATTTTTAATATAATTTTTATAAAAAGAATACATTGGCTTAATAAATTCCTTGTAAATTATAGTTGCATGCAAGATATATTCAAGGAAGGGGAATTTGAAAGTTTGTTTTAAAAATATGCGAGTTTCAGAATGGTACATGTTTCAGTAAAGTCTATGTCACCCACTCAATGTTTATCATGATTTCTAAAAAGGGGATAACAATATTATGAAAAAATTAGTCATGTTCTTATTAGTAATAGGATTTATAGCTATTTTAGCGGCATGTGGAAGTGGCGCAAGTTCATCTTCTTCCAGTTCTAAAGATTCAAGTCATAAGGGGTGGCCTAAGCAGATGACCTTGGTTGAATTACCAAATCCAGATGATCCGAATGCTGGAAATGTTACACAGCCAGAACTACGAAATTATCTATCTAAAAAGTTAGGAATTCCAGTGAATGAGTATCAAAGTAGTGGCGGTTATGCTCCTGGAATTGAAGCTATATCAAGTGGAAAATTAGATGTTATGGTTGCTTCGCCACAGAGCTTTTTTCAAGCCAATAAAGAGGCAGGGGTAGATTTATTAGCGAGGCCCAAAAGCTCACCAGCCTATTACAGTGTTTTTATTACAAAAAAGGATAATAAAGAGATTAACACTATCAATGACTTAAAAGGAAAGAGCTTTGCTTTTGTTGATCCGAATTCCTCCTCAGGCTATCTTTATCCTAAGGGAACTCTCGTTCAAAAGCTCAAACTTAATCCAGATCTAGTCGAGAAGTCTGGCTACTTTTTTAAAAACGTTACGTTTTCCCGATCTCATCCTAATAGTGTCGAGGGTGTTGTGATGGGGGACTACGATGGAGCTACTGTGGCAAAGAGTGTACTGGATGGCATGATTAAGTCAGGAACGATTAAAAAAGATGACATTAAAATTATCGGGCGTACAGACACTATTCCTGATGCAACGTATATTATTCGCAAGAATTTACCAAGTAGTTTTAAAAAAGCTGTAAGAAATGCTTTTGTGTCATTTCACAATGCGACGTATTTTAAAGCCGTGCAAAATAATCCAAAAGGTGGTTTTATAGCTACCAAACAAAACTATTATGATCCAGCACTTAAAATGCTTAAGTCTATACATGCAATAAAAGAAGGAGAGGCAAAATGACTCCGTTATTATCGATAAAAAATTTGGTTAAGATCTATGGTAAAAAAACGCGCGCTTTAAATGGTATTTCTATAGATTTTTACCCAGGTGAATTTATTGCTGTTATTGGTCCATCAGGTGCAGGAAAGTCCACTTTCATTCGTTGTATTAATCGCCTTGTTAATCCATCTTCAGGGGAAGTTATATTCAATCAGGAGCATATGGAGAAACTGAACGGACGGAAATTACGTAAAGAATGCTCTAAAATAGGGATGATTTTTCAGCATTATAATTTGATTGGGAGAACAAATGTGATCAAAAATGTTCTCCACGGTCAATTAAGTAATACGCCGTTATTCAGGAGTTTGTTCGGGCTTTATCGCCATGAGGATAAACAGGAAGCTGTAGAACTTTTGCAAAAAGTAGGTTTGCAAGATGAAATTTATAAACGAGCTGATGAGCTTTCTGGAGGGCAAATGCAGAGGGTAGGCATTTGCCGAGCCCTCCTACAAAGACCAGAATTATTGCTTGCGGATGAACCGATTGCATCGTTGGATCCACTTTCTGCCACTATTGTCATGCAGCAACTTCATACGATTTCTCAAGAAAAGAAATTAACTTGTGTTGTGAACCTTCACCAAGTGGACTATGCAAAAAAGTATGCCACACGAATTGTCGGCATTAAAAAAGGGATGGTTGTTTTTGACGGCAAACCCTCACAATTAACAGATGACATGATTCAAGATATTTATGAAGGCAAAGAATCGGAGATGGAGATCCATGATTCAAATGAAATACATGTAGAAAACGAAGGGCAGTCCTCCATGCAATGGGTGGGAGGATCAAACGATGAGTGACCGAACCATTCATAATATCCCTACTGATACAAGAGATCCTAAAAAAATTATTGCTGTTGCGGCAGTCATCTTTGTTGCGTTAGTTTTTGCAGTCATTTATTTAAAAATTTCTTTGATCGAGATGTTTTTGGGTTTGCCGAACTTTGTGATATTTTTCTTTGAAAAATTCTTGCCCCCAAGCACGGATAATTTTAAATCATATATTCCAGAGGTTATTGATACGCTCGGTTATGCCGTTATCTCAACTTATATTTCTACAATTATTGCGTTTATTTTCGGAATTTTAATCTCAAAAAATACAAATAAATTTACAACGGTGCGAGTGATAGTCCGTGGTTTTGTCAACATATTACGTAATATTCCCTTTATTATTTGGGGAGCCTTATTGGTTTATATTTTCGGTATAGGTGGGATCGTTGGCATTTTGGCTTTAATTCTTGTAACTATTGGATTTTTAAGTAAAAGCTATGCGGAAGCTATTGATGAAATTTCTGGGGAGAATTTGGAGGCGTTACGAGCAAATGGTTCCTCTTATCTGCAAATTTTGTTTCACGGCATCCTTCCTCAGTTTGTCCCAGCATGGATTCATTGGACGTTATTTGCCTTTGAAATTAATGTGCGATCGTCATCTGTTTTAGGTATTGTAGGAGCTGGTGGAATCGGTGTTTTAATTGATACCAATATCAATTTGTTTAAATTTGGAGAAGCCACTATGATTGTTGCATTACTCGTAGCGATTGTTTTATTAACAGAATTAGGCACTAATTTGATTCGTAAACGCTTTGTTAACTAAGCGCTAAGGAGGGATTAAAAATAGAGTGGAGCACATTCGAGTTACTTCAAAAGGAAGTATAAGCAAGGTAATTTTTCTTGTTCTTATTTTAGTTGTGGTATTTATTGCTGCTATCAAGTTTGTTGACCTTGACATGGCTAAGTTTTTTGACAGGTTAAAAAATGTTCCCCATGTCTTAAAACTCATGCTAGCTGTAGATCCTTCGGTTGTTCCCGACGCTCTTTTAAATATTGTGACCACTTTAGCATTGGCCTTTTTAGGATTAGTTGTGGCCATTATTTTAGCGCTCATTTTAAGTTTTCTAGCAGCGTCAAATATTGCACCGAGTCGATCTTTAGCAATTTTTATAAAAGGATTTTTTTCTGTCATGCGCTCTGTGCCTGCATTGGTATGGGGATTAATGGTAATTTCTAGTTTGGGTTTTGGGAACATCTCAGGTTTTGTTGTTATTTTAATCGTTGCTACCAGTTATCTTACCAAGACTTTTACAGGGAGTATCGAAGAGGTGGGCGGTGACGTCATTGAAGCGATGAAGTCAACGGGAGCTTCCTGGTCTAAAATTGTTTATCACGGTTTGCTTCCGCTTTGTATAACCGCTTTTGTTTCTTGGATGACCATTGGTTTTGAAACCAGTGTTGCTGAAGCTATTGGTTTAGGAATCATTGGAGTCGGAGGAATTGGTCTTTTATTGTCGCAAGCTATAAGTTCTTTTAACTATGCACAATTAACGACATTCGTCATTATGATTTGTTTACTCATGATTATACTTGAACTGTTCATGACGAGGATAAAAAATAGAATTAAATTCGGGAAACGATAGGAGGAAAATGATGAAGAAAAATGCTCAATTAAATTGGGTGCGCTTGCCCATTGACAATCTTGAAAATTGTAGAGAGCTAGGTGGGTATAATACCCACTGGGGACAGCAAACACAGTGGCATGCCGTTTTAAGGTCTAATGAAATGAGCAGAATCTCTCAAGAGGGCATCGATTTTTTAAAAGAGTACGGGGTCACAACTGTTATTGATCTGCGTGGAGAAGATGAAATTAAAAAGGATAAAAATCCGCTGGCAGAAGAAGATTTCTGCGAATATCATAATATTCCGTTTATAACACATCAGGTTTCCGATATGACGCAATCCTCATATAAAACCTCGATGGGTGATTCTTATGTTAATATGTTGGAGGAAAACGAGACACTAAAAAAGATTTTTGATGCAATGGATCAAGCTTCTGAAGGGTGCATTGTCTTTCATTGTCAAGGAGGAAAAGATAGAACAGGCATTATGGCTATGCTATTATTAGGTATAGCAGGTGTGGAAAAGAAAGATATTATCTCCAATTATGAAGTCACTTATACCAATTTAGCAGATTATCCTATGGATCCAGAAAGTTTACAGGGTATTCCAAAGGAGTATATGTATTCCAGTAGAGACTATATTCTAAAAGCTTATGAATACATCCTTGAAACCTATAAAAGTATCGATCAGTATCTGATGGCAAAAGGTGTGGAGCTGGATATCATTGAACGGGTAAAAGGACGACTTTTGAGTATGCATGATACGGTAACACTATAGGGGGAAAAAAGATGAAGAAAAATGCTCAATTAAATTGGGTGCGTTTGCCCATCGATAATCTTGAAAACTGTCGAGAGTTAGGTGGGTATAACACCGAGTTAGGACAACAAACACAATGGCACACTTTTTTAAGGTCGAGTGAAATGAGCAAGCTTTCTGAAGAGGACATTGCTTTTTTAAAAGAGTATGGGGTAACAACGGTTATTGATCTGCGTGGAGAAGATGAAATTAAAAAGGATAAAAATCCGCTGGCAGAAGAAGATTTCTGCGACTATCATAATATTCCGTTTATAACGCATCAGGTTTCAGATATTACGCTGTCTTCATATCAGACTTCAATGGGTGACTTTTATGTTAATTTATTGGAAGAGAATGAGACCTTGAAAAAAATTTTTGATGCAATGGACCAAGCTAATGAAGGTTGTATCGTCTTTCATTGCCAGGCGGGAAAGGATAGGACAGGCATTATAGCTATGTTGTTGTTAGCTATAGCAGGTGTGGAAAAGAAAGATATTGTCTCAAATTATGAAGTTACTTACACAAATCTAGCAGATTTTATGTTACGGAATATTCCAGATGGTGTTCCAAAGGAGTTTGTGTATTCCAATCGAGACTATATTTTAAGAGCTTATGAATACATCCTTGACTCCTATAAAAGTGTTGATCACTATTTGATGACCAAAGGTATAGATCAGGATGTCATTGAACGGGTGAAGAATCGGTTGCTAGGTATAAGTAAAACGGTTATATCATAGAGATAGCATTCATGAACAAGATGGTGTACTATTTGAAGAGTATACGGGGAAAAGGTTTAAGGTAATTTGATTTAAGTTGTATGGTTTGTTGAAAGGATTTGTAAAAATGACTCAACACTCGCTTGTTGATATAGCTTATACGAAAATCCATAAAAATTTAATTTCTGCAAATTATATGCCAGGGACGGTTTTATCAGTCAATGCCTTAGCAAAGGAATTAGATATGAGTCGCACACCTATTAGAGGAGCAATATCCCTTCTAGAGTCAGAGGGCTTTGTCTCAGCGATTAAAAACCGTGGAATTATAGTAAAAGGGCTTTCTATGAAAGAACTTTTGGACATTAATCAGGTCGTTTTTTTAATGCAGGATTTTACTGTGGATGAAGTCGAGGCAAGGGGCTTTCGCTTTGATCTTGAAAAATTAAAAATGTGCTTAGACATCCAATTTGAAGCAGAAAAGAATGATGACTATTTTAAATATGCTCAACACGCTATTCTTTTTGCTCGTTGTATGATTGAATCTGCGAACAATCAAGTCATGCTAGAATTAATGGATTCGTTGAAAGATAGATGGGTGAGAATAGCTACGGTTAATTGGAAATTAACTCCTAAACAAAAGCATTATTCTGGAAATCAAATAAATACGTTAATTTATGACGCCATCTGTTCCCAAAATTACCCTGCCATTAAACAGATTTGTAGAGAGACATTTTTAAAAACTCGAGAAAGAACTATATCATCCACAGCATTTTAGTATTTTTTTGACACAAAAGTTACTTATAGAAATCAATCAATGACACTTATAATGGCTCATTTGTTTAATGACAAGAAAGAGCGTAATCCTTACTCTGGAATTACACTCTTTCTTTATTATATAGAGATCAACTATGGATTAGAGGAGTTGACATATTATATTGAAGTCGAGATAATAAATTGACTATCTATTGAAGTGTTAAAGGAGTATACAATGATATGATTCATATTTTTAAAGAAGGTCAAACAGATCATCCTGTTCTGTTGCTCCTTCACGGTACAGGTGGAGATGAACAGGATCTACTGCCATTAGCTCCTTATATCGACCCGCAAGCATCTGTGTTAAGCATACGTGGAAATGTCAGTGAACAAGGGATGCCACGCTTTTTTCGGCGCTTATCTGAAGGCGTATTTGATGAAGAAGACCTCATCTTTCGAACAGAGGAGCTGAATCATTTTTTAGATGAGGCAGCTGAGCAGTATGCCTTTAACCGTCAAAATATTGTAGCATTAGGTTTTTCTAACGGAGCCAATATTGCCGGAAGCCTATTGTTTCATTATCAACACGCATTAAAAGGAGCCATTTTATGTCACGCTATGGTTCCACGACGAGGTATGACACTTGCAAAGATAGAAGGAACGTCGATATTTATGGGTGCCGGACGGCAGGATCCACTGATTCCACAAGCTGAAACCGTTGAATTAAAAGAAACTTTGGAACACGCTGGTGCTAATGTCTGGATTCATTGGGAAGAGGGCGGGCATCAATTAACACAAACAGAGCTTGAAGCCGCTCAACAATGGTATAGAAAAACCTTTTTATAACTCGAACGTCTCCTAGTTGTTGGGTAGTGATAACGATTGGGGGACATTTATTAAATTAAAAGGGGGTAGATATGACATAGGATTAAACCAAAAACCCGAATAAAGGTGTTTGACAAGATGCCAACTTCATTCGGGTCGTTTAGTTTATATTAATGATTATTGTTACTGACATGCGTCACACAATCCATAAATTTCAAATTTATGATCTATGATACTAAATCCATCGACTTTTGGCATTTCAATCATTGGACAATTTTCAATAGGCTGTGTTTTCCCGCATTCTATGCAAATTAAATGGTGATGATGATGCTCTCCGCCACATCTTAATTGAAATTTTTTTTCGCCATCTAACTCTGTTTTTTCGAGGATACCAAGCTCAGTAAAAAGCGCCAGATTTCGATAAATAGTCTCGTAACTAAGTCCGGGATAATCTTTTTTTAAATGATTAATCACTTCTTTAACCGATGTATACCTATGCTGCTGTTGCAAAAAGTGTAAAATCTTTTCTCTTTTATATGTTGTCTTATAGCCGTTATCCTTCAAACGTTGCAACGCTATGGTGACATTCATTGATAATCCCCCCTAAAGGATTCTTTTCGTTAACTATAGACTATTGTAACAAAAAATGAGTAATAAAATAAGTCGCTTTTTTAGCACCCGTAAGGGGGAAGAGGTAAGCATGATTTGGAAAGGGTGCGTTTATCGAGCTACTTTAGACAGTCTTTTGCTCTTTTTTTCGCCATTTTACAGAAATAAAATGATGATAAACAAAAATGCATATGGCAACAATAATAAGTACAACGGAGATCACCTGAGCAACTCTCAGTGTGGATGTTAACATTAAGCTATCTGTCCGTAGACCTTCAATGTAGAAGCGACCAATTGAATACCAAACGAGGTACATTAAGAAAATGTCTCCAAACTTAAAAGGAAGAGACGTTCTTCTTAAAATGAACAATAAAATAAATCCAGCAATATCCCAAACAGATTCATATAAAAATGTTGGGAGATAGTATATGCCGTCAATATGCATTTGGTTAATGATGAATGAGGGCAGATGTAAATGTTCTAAAAACAGGCGTGTGGTCGGTCCGCCATGTGCTTCTTGATTCATAAAATTGCCCCAACGTCCGATACCTTGTCCAAGAATTAAGCTAGGAGCAGCGATATCTGTCCATTGCCAAAAGGACAGGTTTTTTCTTTTTACAAAAAGCAACGTGATGAGCAAGGCGCCTAAGATAGCTCCGTGAATGGCAATGCCTCCATGCCAAATCGCAATCATTTCTAATGGATGTCCCTTATAATCACTCCACTGAAAAGCAACATAGTAAATCCGTGCCCCAATAATAGCAGCAGGAAGGGCATAAAAGATGAACTGTGTCAAAAGATCAGGATCTATGCGTCGTCTTTTTAATTCGTTATATGCAATAAAATAGCCTAAGAGTAGTCCAAACACAATGATAATGCCATACCAGTGAATCTCTAAAGCTCCAAATTTAAGAGCGATAGGGTTAAGTGGATAATTCAATGCTTCGCCTCCAAAATCATAAGAGTAAAAATTACGGTCCAGAATTATGATTCAAAGTATAGGATAAAATGTCTTAGAGGTCAAGCAAAAAGCCACGCCACGGTGAAGGTCTTTAATCTGTCATGCGAGAGAGGCATTTAGGAAGAGTGTCAGCAGTGGTTTTAGGTATATCTTGTCCTTCTGGGACATAGGGTAGTACAAACGGTACTCTATACATCATTAAGTATCTTAGTCTACCAAAGGGGGAACGTTGCGTCTCAATGATGTTAAAATTCTTTCGCATGGAATCACTAGGTTTCTTACTCTTTATCTTATGTTTAGGTGGGCTTTTAGTCTATAAAACCGGTCACGGAATGTTTCATATCCAGCTGTCCAGTCCGATTAGAGAAATCCTCACGGTATATTTTGGCATTTTGCTTGAAGCTCTACCATTCATATTAATAGGAACCCTATTTTCTGGCATCATTCAAGTGTATTTAACAGAAGACCGATTGAAACGCTGGTTGCCTCGGAGTGGTTTCCTTGCTATTTTTCCAGCAATGGTGATAGCCATGCTCTTTCCTGTCTGTGATTGTGCCATTATTCCTGTCGTTTATCGTCTCATTAAAAAAGGCGTGCCCACTCATATTGGTGCGATTTTTTTGATCATACCACCGATTGTCAATCCAATTGTCGCTTTATCAACTTACTATGCGTTTCACGCTTCGAGTGATTTGTTAATCTATCGTCTTGGATTGACGTTGCTGCTGACTCTATTAATCAGTGCAACACTTTTATATGTTTTTCCGCATGATCGGCCGCCTGTACGTCAACAACAACAAGGACATCACCATGATCACGAACATCATAGATGGAAGGAAACGTTATCACACGTCCTAGAGGATTTTATTCCAGCAAGTAAACTATTAATGTTTGGGGCTTTTATCGCGGCTGGATTTCAAAGTTTTGTCGACCAGCAGCATATCCAGACTTTTCAATCCAACGCACTTACTTCTAATTTATTTATGATGGGGTTGGCCTTTGTTCTGTCTGTGTGCTCTCAAGCAGATGCTTTTCTTGCGGCATCCTTTTATCCACAATTCCCCTTGAGTGCTGTCTTAGCCTTTTTGCTGCTCGGACCGGTTTTAGATATAAAAAATACGATCATGCTCTTTTCTTACTTTAAATGGCGGTTTGTAGTTGTATTCATGATGATTGTGAGTATCTATGTCCTTATCGTTGTCAGCATAATTGACATTGTTGAAAGTCACATATAAAAGATGGAATCCTTTGTTATTTATAAAGATTAGTAGAGAGGAAAATGGCCTGTGACTACACTAACACACATCGCTCAAAAACAGCCTGATTCAGGATCACTTATACGACATTTGCTCCGAATTTTTTTTGTTGCTATTCTTGCGAGTTATTGTTTTGTCCTATTGATTACCCATTGGGGGGTACGCAGTGATTTCATTCAAAATCGTCTGGAAACAATGCGCTGGAAGCCAACGATAATCATGTATGAAATTTTTGGAGATGAAAATAGTTATTTTGCTCATGATGTCGCCAAACCAAAACGTCCACCTTCTATTTTTTCATCGCTTTTCCACATCATTACATCCATAGATCTAGGTGATCTGACTTCTTTATTCAAATCACAATTTGCAGAGCTCTCTCTCATCCATTTCTCACACAGTCACGACGGGCAGCTACAATATGAATCCTCGGTTCCTCTAAATACCATTTTGGATCAATTTTTTCAACAGCTTTTAACATCGAAAGTCTCAAATGCAAAGGCAGTAACGGCGATTTCTTACAAAGGTGTTGAAAACTATCAATCTTTGCTGGAAAATGAATTACAAAAATATGACCTTGAAGAGTACACACCGATTTTAATGGCGCTCATGGAGCAGGAGAGTAAGGGGAAGGGGGGAGATCCCATGCAAGCTTCCGAATCTGCTGGATTGAAGCCAAATAGCATCAAAGATCCGAAAAAAAGTATTGAACAAGGCGTTAAATATTTCCAACATGTCTTGATTTATGGAGAAACACAAAATGTTGATTTTCAAACCATCTTACAATCGTACAACATGGGAATCGGTTATATAAATTATATAGCAAAGCATGGAGGGCATCACACTGAAGCGTTAGCGAAACAGTTTTCGATTGAAGAGGTACATCAGAATCCAAAGCTTTATAATTGCGGAGGAGACACGTCCAATTTTCGTTATCCGTACTGCTATGGAGATTTTACCTATACAAATAAGGTGACGAGTGATCTGCTGGGCATTATGCATACCTTGCCTGTATATGCTGATGTATTGAATAAAAAGCAAGCTTATTGATAAAAAGGTATTAAAAAATAGGGTCTGTGTGATGTCCTATGCTAATGCCTGTCATTTTAATGACATGACAACGGCTGATATAACAAACAAGAGACTGGGACAAAACCCAGTCTTTTCAACGACGGGGTTTGTCTCAGGTACTTTAATCCGTATATTTTTTCCAGACTAATACACTGTTTTGACCACCAAAACCGAATGAATTGTTTAAGGCATAAGTCATAGGATGTGTTCGTGTATGATTCGGTACAATATCCTTTGGCATGTTATCGTCCTTATCATCACAATTAATGGTTGGTGGCAGTTGATTCGTTTCCATAGCTTTAATACACGTCACGCTTTCAATAGCTCCAGCAGTCCCGAGCATGTGACCGACCGCTCCTTTTATAGAGCTGACAGGAATATGATCCAAGTGATTGCCAAATAATGAGCGTAGAGCAATTGCTTCAGCTAAGTCACCGACAGGAGTGGCTGTAGCATGTGCATTAATGTAATCAATATCCTCTGGTTGTAATGAAGCGCTTTTCAGGGCAAGATTCATCGCTAATTTTGCGCTATGTCCTTCAGGCTGTGGCGTTGTTTCGTGAAAGGCGTCATTGGAAGTACCATAGCCTACGAGCTCAGCATAAATAGATGCATTTCTTTCCTTTGCTTTTTCTAATCTTTCTAAAACGATCATCGCTGCGCCTTCTCCCATAACCATGCCCGATCGCTGCCTATCAAAAGGACGAGACCAAGCGCTTAAATTTTCTGGTCCAGTATTTGCCAGAGCTGTGGAGGCACGTAATCCGGAGAGAATGGCTGGACTAAAAATTCTTTCAGCACCACCAGCGATCACCATATCAACTTTGCCCAACTGTAGCCAGTGGCTTGCTTCACCTATAGAATTAGAGGAAGATGCACAAGCTGTAGAATAGGTCATTGTTGGTCCATGTATAGCGTAATTGATGGCGATGGCTGAGGCACAGGAATTTGGAATTGACTTAGGAACAAGCCTTGCGCTCACCCGTTTAGAAATTCCTTTGGCAATGCGCTGTGATCCTTCCTCTAGTGTTTGTACACCTCCATAGGCGGAACCAATAGAGATGCCTATATTATTTGGATCATATATCTGTTTCAAGGCTTCATTATCGTCTAAGAGGTCAGCATCTTGGAGAGCCTCGATAGTGGCGATTAAGCCCATTTGTGCAAAGGCATCAAGTGCTCTTACTTGTTTCTTTGATAGATAAGCACTTGGGTCAAACTTTTCATAGCTTGCCATGACAGGCGCCCACTGCCTGAATTCTTCGTCCACTGTTTGGTGTACAGCAGATTTACCAGCTATAATATTGTTCCAAAATGATGAAAGACCGACTCCAAAGGGGGTCACCGTCCCCATCCCAGTTACTACAATACGATCATTATACAAATTTTACACCTCTCCAATATCGTCATTCATAATTAAATGAATAAAAATAGTTGATTATTAGCTATTAGGAGCTTATCATAAAAAGTATAGATTTTCATCTTTCAAAGTCGATTATAAATAAATTTGTGAATGGAAATCATGATACTTATTTGCACGGATATGCTAATTGGCTTTATAAATGTTAAAATGAAGTGAAAGAAGGTATTGAAAATTTGAGTGTTGTTGAAACAAAACGCTATGCGGGAAAGGTCATTTGTGTCACTGGCGGTTCAAGAGGCATCGGTCGCACGCTTGCCATTGAGTTTGCACGTGAAGGGGCTGACGTTGTTATCAATTATTTTCGCAACAGCGATGAAGCAAAAAAAACGGTAGCTGAAGTTGAAGCACTGGGTCAAAAGGCATTAACCGTTCGAGCTAATGTTGCTCAAGAGGAAAAAATTCTTTTGATGTTTGAGAAAATAAAAGAAACCTTTGGTCGCCTTGATGTCTTCATACATAATGCTGCTTCAGGACGCAATCGAAAAGCGATGGAAGTAGACGTAAAGGGGTGGGATTGGACACTTGATGTTAACGCTCGTGCATTTTTAGTTGGCGCGCAGCAGGCTGCTGCCTTAATGCCTGAAAGCGGGGGTGCCATATTAGCTCTGTCCTCCTTTGGCTCCGATAACGTATTTCCTTATTATACAACAGTAGGCGCAAGTAAAGCAGCGCTTGAGGCCTTGGTTCGCTATTTCGCTATTGAGCTAGCTGAGCGTCAAATTAATGTCAATGCTATTTCTGCCGGGTTGGTTAAAACAGATGCGTTAAACCATTTTCCTGAAATGGACGAGACACTTAAAAAAATCACAGAAAGAATGCCCTACCACCGAATGGTAGACCATCAAGATATTGCTAATCTAGCTTTATTTTTGTGCTCTGCTCAAGCTGAGATGGTTCGTGGACAGACTGTGCGATTAGACGGTGGCATTTCACTGGTTCTTCCATAAATCTAGAAGAATAGCATCATGAATTAGGCTATGCCAGTCGATTAAGTCAATACAAATTAAAGGAGATTGAATCCATATGGCAAATAATTTATCGAAGCAAGAGATTGAAGAAAAGGTTCGTGAGGTCATCATTAATCAATTGGATGTTCAGGCAGCTGATGTCAAACTGGAAAGTTTGATCGTAGATGATTTGGGTGCTGATTCCCTCGATTTAACAGAGCTGGCTGTTGGCTTTGAAGATGCATTTAATCTTGAGATTCCTGATTCTGATTTCAGTCATATTTCGACTGTGGACGGCGTTGTTCAGTACATTAGCCAACGCTTACAATAACACTGACAAAAAGGAGATTACCAATGTTTGAGTTTAATGGACGTGTGCTGTCGGAAGAGCGTGCGAACGATTATTTAGAAAAAGGAATTTGGAGTCAAGACTCTTTTATAGATGTTCTTGAGCGTAACGTTCAAAATCATCCTGATCTTGTTCATAAAGACGAGCATCGTAGTTTAACCTATAAGGAACTATGGAACGAGGTTGAGGCTGTTGCTGATGGTCTTTACGAGCTAGGTATTCGCAAAGGGGACAAAGTGGCTATTCAATTGACTAACTCCCTTGACTATGTGGTGGCGCTATTTGGTTCTGCACGCATCGGTGCTGCGGTGATTAGCCTGCAAGTTGATTTAGGGAAAGATGCTTTGATCAAGAGCTTGAGGCAATCTCAAGCTCAGGCTTGGATTCTCACAGATAATTATCGTGGACAAGCTCTTTATGCTTTTGCTCAAGAAATAAAAATGTCTCTGCCTGATCTGAAACATCTTATTCTTCAAGGGCAAAATGAGACTGTTCATGAAGATGCGATTTATTTTACAACGTTAAGACAAAGTGGCAAAACACTTGATGATGAGGCATTGAAGGTCAATCGACCTAGTGCTCTTGATGCTTTTCTTATGGTCTTTACGTCTGGAACCACTGGCTCACCCAAGGGCGTTGTGCACCTGCATGCCAATTACTTATGGGCTGCACGTGTGCTGGCAAAGAATTTTGGGTATGAAGCGGGTGATGGTGTCTTGGATGTTGCACCTATTTTTCATCAGACAGGCATGCTTGCAGGAATCATGATGACTGTTGCAGCATGTGGACGCATTCTGCTTGTAGATCGTTTTTCAGCTAATCGCATCTTTAATTGGATTGAAAAAGAGCAACCTGCCTTTATCGTTGGTGCCCCACCTCACGTCATTCACTTGGCAAATTCTCCAAAATTACCAGAAGCGGACACAGCAAGTGTTAAGGTGTTTATCTATGCCGGAGCGCCAGTACCAAGTGCTGTTCTTCAACGTTTGCAAGAAGATGGTGGTATCACCGTTGGAGCGATGTTTGGCTGGTCTGAAGGCTTTGTAGCTACCGCTAATCGTCCAGACGATCCTATCGAGGCTGTCAGTAGTACTGTTGGTTTTGCGTTACCAGGTCTTGAGATTCGCTTAGTGGACGAAGAGGGAAATGATGTAAAAGACGGTGAAGCTGGTGAGATTTGGTCTCGTGGTCCTAACTTTAGTCCTGGTTATTATGAAAATCCAGAGGCTTCTAAAAAGCAGTGGGATAAAGATGGTTGGTTCCATTCTGGAGACCTTTTACTCCGAAATGCAGATGGTCGTTATAAGTTTATTGCCCGTGCGGATGACATTATTAACCGTGGTGGAACAAAGGTTGATCCCAAAAGTGTTGAAGATGTCATCGCTGCTTACGACGCTGTTGAAACGGTTGCGATCGTTGGGGCACCACATGATACATTGGGACAGCAGACAGTCGCTTGTATTATTCTTAGAGAAGAAGCAGAAGCTTTTGCATTGAAGGATCTCCGTGATTTTCTCGCAGATAAGGGTTTAGCTAAATTCCAGCTGCCTGATCGTATGGAAATTCTTTCTGAACTTCCAATGACACCTTCTGGTAAAATTAAAAAGCTAGAATTAAGGCAACGTTTTTTACTTGAAGCATAATCGTAAAGAATGAAATGGGTAGAAATAAATAGATATAATGTCCCTTATCTTTATTTGGATTTGGGACATTATTCTGTCAATAAATAAAGGGTGGGAATCATTATGTCAATTTTAAATCCATCAGAGCGTGATACTATAAAATCGATCTCTCCAAATTGTACACCTCAGCTTATTCAAAGGGCGAATGCTATTCGCAATCGAGTCATTCAATTTCGTGAGGAAGAAGGGAGAGAGTGGGGAGAGCAAATTGAACACGCTCAAGAGATACCCCAAGGGTTCTGGGAAAGAATGAGAGAGCTTGGCTTCCACAAGCTGACACTTCCACAATCTGTCGGTGGAGAAGGTCTCCCATTAGAATTATATTTTCCAATTTTAGAGGAGATAGCTCATTGCCATGGTTCCATTCGGATGGTCTTTCATGCTTATAACAGCATTTGGCGAACGGTAGGTCAGGGCTCTGAGGAACAACAGAATCTCTGGCTAAAACGCTTGGTTGCCCATGGTGATCTTGTCGCTTTTGCACTTACCGAACCTGATAACGGTACGGGTATTGACTTAAGAACAATGGCAACGTATCAAAATGGTAATTATATTTTAAATGGGAAAAAACATTTGATCACGTTTGCAGAAGAAGCGGCGGTCATCACGGTCATTGCAAAAATGGACGGTGCCGCAGGACGAGATGGTCTAACCGCCTTTCTCGTTCCACAAGGGCGTAAAGGCATGAAATTAGAGCCTATGGCTCACATGATGGGAGACAAAGGCTGCTCTCATGCTGTCATCACCTTTGAAGATTGTGAAATAAGCGAAGATGAGGTGTTGGGAGAAGTCGGTGATGGTTTTGGCATTGCTGTGAGAGGATTCCTTGATCAAAGCCGTGTCTGCATTGCCCAAAGTGCTGTTGGGCTGGCACAGGAAGCTTTGGACGTGACCTTAGATAAAGTCAGACAGCGGAAGACATTTGGTAAGGCAATAGCCAGTCGCCAAGCTATTCAAATGCGTCTCGCTGACATGCAAATCGCTATTCAAGGGGCGCGTTTATTATGCTTAGATGCTGCTAGGAAATATGATAGCGGTGAGGACATTTCTTTAGAAGCTTCTATAGCTAAGGCTAACGCCATTCGCATGGTTAGCGAAGTGACAGATGGTGCGCTTGCTCTGTTTGGCGGCATGGGCTATAGTGTCGAGAGTCCCATTGAACGTTCTTATCGCGATGCGCGTTCTCTATGGTTTGAAGAAGGAACATTTGAAATGCAAAAAATGACCATTGCTGAGGCTTTATTAAAAAACGCCAGACAGCGTGAACGTCAGGCTCGGCGTTCTAACCAAGAGGCTTAAACGGTATAGTAAGCGAGCTGAGGGAAGGGGCATCCATCATATAGCAAAATTAGCTGTCTTCATATAAAATGAGGGCTGCTTTTTTTAATTTATTTAAGGAAAATGAGACATCCTTTCACATATTTTTTTGTATTTTAGGTAAATTAATTAATACATGAAAGGATGAATAAGATGTCTTTATACCGTGATTATACGCGCACAAAACGGTTTAAAGTTGTTGCCGGGTGTTTGTTGGTTCTACTTATTATTTTAATTTTAGTGGTTTATGCTTTTAATCGGATGTCATAAAAGACATAGCTAATAGCAAAATAAGAGCTACTTGATGGCAAACAATCTGAACGAAAGGCTTTGGTTACTTGTTATGTTGCCAATGTTCTTGAATGAAATCATCGCGTCCAGACTCTTGGCGTTCCTTCTTATAAAGCTCTGGATTTTTTTGATAAAAATGCTGGTGTTCTTCCTCAGCTTCATAAAAAGGAGCTTCTGGAAAAATTTTTGTAACAATAGGCTTATTAAATTTACCACTTTGTTCAAGGTGGCGTTTAGATGCTTCTGCTAATTGTCTTTGTGCTTCATTATGATAAAAGATGGCTGTTCTATATTGTGAGCCCCGATCAAAGAATTGCCCGCCATCATCTGTGGGGTCGGTTTGCTGCCAGTAGATAGTAAGAAGCTGTTCATAAGGGAAAACCTCTGGATCAAATGTAATGCGTACAACTTCATAATGTCCAGTATCACCTTTTTTCACTTGTTCATAGCTTGGTTTATCTAGAGTTCCACCTGAATACCCTGATACGACCTTAATGATTCCTGGCAATGAGTCAAAAGGCTTTACCATACACCAGAAACATCCGCCTGCAAAGGTTGCTGATTCAAATTGTTCGTTCATTAATTCATTACCATCCTTTCTACTTATAATCTCACTATAAGGCTTTTACAAGATGATGACAATCCATCGTCATGGCAATTGACTAATTTGATCTAAATGTAAAATAGAGAGGCTTGATATTCGCTTGCAGAGATGCTATACTAGTAACAATTATTGTTGTTCAGTGTTACATAGTCAGAATGTAATATTAATGTATATTAATTTAGATTCTCCTTGGAACGTTCACAGAGCAAGAATAGTAATTTATATGTGGTTAGTTATACCACAGCAGGAGGTACCTGACATGGCTCAAGGTAAGGTAAAATGGTTTAACGCTGAAAAAGGTTTTGGTTTCATTGAAAGACCAGGAGATGAGGATGATGTATTCGTACATTTCTCAGCTATTCAAGCAGAAGGCTTCAAAAGTTTAGATGAAGGTGAAGAAGTTTCTTTTGATATTGAAGAAGGTCAACAAGGACTACAAGCAATCAACGTTGTTAAATTATAATTCACTATAATTGTGATGACTTGAGAACTCTTATGCCTAGGCATAAGAGTTCTTTTTTGATTTTCATTCTCCATATAAAGTTGGAGGTGAATTTGATTTGCCTTTTTCTATAAAATGAGTATAGGTCATCACTTGACTTAGAGTCCACTCTAGGTAGTAAAATAAATATATCAAATAGAAAAGAGGTTATGAACATGCAATATCGACAATTTGCTGATACAGACATTCAGTTATCCAAATTAGGTTTAGGTGCCATGGGTATGAGCTTTTCATATGGTAAAGCTGACAACCAAGAAAGTTTGAAAACACTTGATTTGGCTTTAGAACTTGGCATTAACTTTTGGGACACGGCTGATATTTATGGTAATGGTGCGAATGAAAGATTGATCGGCGAATCACTTAAAGGTCGCCGTGATAAAGTATTTTTAGCATCTAAATTTGGTTTCGTGTTAGATACGCCTACAGACGACTATATCGAAAGCTTAGTTGGAAATCCAGTACATGTTGACGGGTCTCCTAAGTACATTAAAGCAGCCGTTGATGCAAGTTTATCACGTTTAAATACGGATTATATTGATTTATACTACATGCACCGACCCGATCCCAATACGCCTATTGAAGAGAGTATTGGCGCATTAGCTGATCTCGTTCAAGAAGGGAAAATTCGGTATATTGGTGTTTCTGAGTTCAGCGCAGAACAGCTTAAAATTGCCAATCAAGTACACAAAATCAGTGCCTTACAAAGCGAATATTCATTACTGACACGTGATGTTGAAAGTGAAATATTGCCACTTACTAAAGAGCTAGGCATGGCATTTATACCGTTTTCACCATTGGCACGTGGATTGATGAGTAACGCTCTCAATGTGGAATCATTAACTGATTCTGATTTTAGAAAAAAGAATCCACGTTTCGAAGACGAGTATCTTGTTAACAATCAAAACATTGCAGCGGGTATTTCAGAAATCGCTGAATCAAAAAATATGACATCAGCTCAATTGGCATTAGCATGGGTAATGGCGCAACAAGATAATATCATTCCGATTCCTGGAACGAAGCGTCGTAAATATTTAGAGGAAAATGCTAAATCTGTCGATGTGACTTTGACACATTCAGAGATGCATGCCGTACAAGCGTTGTTAGAACGCTACCCGAATGTTGGACCACGTTATGCAACTTCTGAAAGTAAATTTATTGATAAAAAGTAGAAATTGATGATGCCTATGCAAATTAAAGAAGTAACAGAACTCACGGAATTATCTATCGATACCATTCGCTACTACGAACGTATTGGTATTGTGATGCCTATTAATCGCCAAGCAAACGGTGTACGCGCCTTTACGAGGCGTAATGTACGTCAATTGCTGTTTGCTAAAAGAATGCGTGATGCTGGTTTATCAATTGAAGCATTAAAGAATTATATCGATTTATTGATTGAAGACGATGACCAAACAATTCCGGATCGGAAAGCGTTGCTTAGTGAAGAAGCAGATAAATTAGAACAAGAGGTCAATAAATTACAGGAAACATTGCAGTATTTGCGTCATAAAATCGATGTTTATGATACACATATGCGCACAAGTGAGCAACAGTTTATTGAAGAAGATTAAGAAAGGGATACTGGAGATGACCAAGCTATTAATCATTGGTGCTGGTGGACAAATTCCACGTTATTTAGTACCTATGTTACAAGAACAAACAGATATTGACATAACATTGTTTGGGTCGAATGCTGAAAATTTGAGTTATCAGAATGTCACCAAAATAACTGGTGATGCAGGTAATATGGAACAATTAACTAAAGTCATGCAAATGCATGATGCCATCTATATGAATTTCGATAATAAAGCTGTTACGAAAACAGTTGTAGAAGCCATGAATTTGACTAAAGTCAACCGCATTTTTCAGGCGGGTGTATTGGGTGTCTATGGTGAAGTTGCAGAACCTTTTGCAACTTGGAATAGCCGTATGTTAGGTGGCTCAGTTGCAAGAGGGCGTGGTAATGAAATTCTAGAAGAATCTGATCTAGATTACACTTACATGCGCATGACATGGTTGTATAACGGTGATCGTACTGACTATGTGGCAAGTCCGAAAGGCGAGCCGTTTACTGGTGCACAAATTACAAGACGCGCTATCGCTCAATTTGTTATTGATAACCTAAGTGGTAAGCGTCATGATATTAAAGAAAGTATTGGTTTGTGGGAATTGGGTTCTGAAAATAAACCAAAGCCCGACTGGTACTAAAGACCTTAGCTTATATTTGAGTTAAATCATTTTATTAAGGAGTAGAAAAATTGGAATACACAACATTGAATAATAATATTGACATGCCAAAACTTGGATTTGGTGTCTTTCAAATCCCTGCTGAAGAAACTAAAGAAGCCGTTTTAAAAGCAATCAAGGCGGGTTATCGTTTAATCGATACGGCTGCCTCTTATCAAAATGAAGCTGAAGTTGGACAAGCGATAAAAGAAGCGATTGATACAGGTCTTGTAACACGAGAAGAATTGTTTATCACAACAAAAATTTGGGTGAATGCATATCCTGAACAGAATGCACAAGTTGCCATTGATGCGTGTTTAGAAAAGATGCAACTTGAATATGTTGACTTGTTACTATTACACCAACCATATGGTGACGTTTATGGAGCCTGGCGGGCAATGAATAAAGCAGTTCAGGACGGGAAATTACATTCTATTGGTATTTCCAATTTTAACAGGGGAAAACTGGTAGAATTCGCTAACTTAGTCGATAGTAAACCACAAGTGAATCAAATTGAAATCAATCCGTGGTATCAACGTTCAGAGGATCTGACTTGGCATGAAAAATATCAAGTTCAAGCAGAGGTATGGGCGCCATTTGCGGAAGGCCGCTTAGACTTATTCAAGAATGAAACGCTACAAAATATCGCTGACAATTATAATAAGTCTATCGGTCAGATTGTCGTTCGATGGTTGTTGCAACGCAATCTTGTGGTACTTACTAAGTCTGTGCATGAGGAACGTATTCGTGAGAATTTTGATGTTTTTGATTTTGAGCTCTCACCAGAGGATATGAATGTGATTCAAACATTGGATAAGGGTCAATCTGCGTTCTTTGATCATTGGAATCCAGAACAAGTTGAACGATTAATCAGCTGGAAGGTATAAATCTAAGATTTATACCTTAATTATTAATGCTCTTGAAAATGATAAGATAAAGTTTCCTAACCAACCAGGTAACTGGTGGTTTTGATTTTTAAAGATGGTTAATATTATTCTAGTTTACATAATATATATTATAGGAACCAAATGATTTTCTTAATTTCACATGTAAAAATTCGATTCTATGATATTAAAGCTGTATGTCTAACAAGATGGGACAATGATCGCTTCCCAACCGACTGGAATGGATTTGTGCATCTTTTATCCTATCAGCTAATTGGAGTGACGTGATAACATAATCAATACGCCAACCGATATTTCTTTCCCTTACCTTGCTCATATAGGACCACCATGTATAGTGATCTGTTTTATCCGGATAAAGATAGCGAAAACTATCAATAAAGCCTGAACGGAGCAACTTACTCATGCACGCACGCTCTTCAGCAGTAAAACCCGAATTTCCTTTATTGCTTTTTGCATTTTTAATATCAATTTCCTGGTGAGCGACATTTAAATCTCCGCAAAAAATAAGTGGTTTTTTGCTATTTAATGCATTTAAGTAAACGAAGACACGGTCTTCCCAATCCAAACGATAAGAAAGCCGTGAAAGATCTCTCTTAGCATTCGGCGTATACATGGTTACCACAAAATAATTGTCGTATTCCAATGTAATAATCCGACCCTCAGGCTCAATGTTTTCATCTTCTCCGAGACCATAAGTAACGGAAAGCGGCTGCCTCTTTGTAAAAATTGCCGTGCCCGAATAGCCTTTTTTTTCCGCATAATTCCAATACTGTTGGTAGCCTTCAAGTTCTAATTCAATCTGTCCTTCCTGAAGCTTTATTTCTTGTACGCAAAAGAAATCAGCATCGATTTCATTAAAATAATCTAAAAAACCCTTTTTTATGCAAGCTCTAAGACCATTGACATTCCATGAAATGAGTTTCATTTCATCACTTCCTTAATTCTCTAAATCTCTCAATGAGGTATAGTCACAATAAACATGCCATTTCATTGTAACATGATGCTTGGTTATTTTTTATAGAAAGTTTAAGAGTATATTTTTTGGAAATGTTAACCATAAAAAAGACCCCCTATTAACATTTCATTCATCCGAAATCAGTTTATGAATCTAGTAAACCAAGGAGGAGAATGAACGTGAAAAATAAAATGCTTATGCTCGCGCTTGTCGGAATGTTTGTTTTGCTCTTTACACATGGACATATAGCAAGCGCTCAGGTCATTGATAGTCAATCTCAGCAGGTCAAACAGAAGGTTGTCCATGTTTATCATTCATTAAAAAAAGAACTTAAATCGCAGTATAAAGACTTACATGCAAAAGTGATAAAGAAAGGTAAAGGTATTCAGCCGCATTCCAGTGTCATAAATGGTTCAACAGAAAGCAACAGCACCTCTCCTGGCAATCCGAATAATACGCCATCAACTGGTACGGTGAGCGCTTATGAAAAGGAAGTCGTTACACTGACAAATAAAGAGCGGACAAGCCGGGGGCTTCAGCCACTTACACTCGATACCAAGCTATCCAAAATGGCACGAGATAAATCACAAGATATGGTCAATAAACATTATTTCTCGCATCAGTCTCCTACCTATGGCTCACCATTTGATATGATGGCGGCATACCATATATCTTATACATCGGCAGGTGAAAACATCGCCGCAGGACAACAAACACCTCAAGAGGTCGTATCTGCGTGGATGAATAGCGAAGGACACCGCGACAATATACTTAATCCTCATTACACAACCATCGGTGTAGGGTATGTTAAGGGCGGATCCTATGGCTCATATTGGACTCAAGATTTCATAGGGAAATAACGGATTAAAATACGAAGAAAGTCAGCCAATAATTACTTGGCTGACTTTCTCTAAATTATTGCTATCGCACAGGATGTGCTAGCATGGATGTGCCGAGTTTAGTCGAAGTTTCTAATAAAATATGGGAGCGAAAGACACGAGACTCCTTTCTTTAGTGGTGTTGATGCTCGTGTTCATGTTCATATTCGGTAAATGCGGGTAATGGATCATGAAATGTATGCCAATCCTGTCCCATTTCTTCGTCTGTTAGCACACATTGATTCAATCCTTTGATGATGTCATCGTCATTCATATCGATGCCAATAAACACTAATTCTGTTAAACGGTCTCCGTAGTTATTGTCCCACCGCTTGGCCAATTCAGGATCTTCATTTAAAATGTCCATTTGTTCTTGCTCAGGATAAGTAGCAACCCAGTTTCCTGCTCCCTGAATAGTAAGAGATGTACCTGCCTGTGATAATAAACCAGATACTTCATTTCTTGAAGCTAACCAGAAGAACCCTTTGCATCGTATAATATTTGTCGACCAATTTTCTAACCACTGCATCCAGCGCTCAGGATGAAACGGCCTCTGTTTGCGGTATACAAAAGAGTGAATGCCATATTCTTCAGTTTCAGGAACATGCTCTTCGTTTAATTCTTTAATCCAACCCGCTCCTTGGCTAGCACGTTCAAACTCAAATAATCCCGTATTTAATACAGAATTTAGCGGCACTTTGCCATAAGTAGTATCAATAATACGAGCTTCAGGATTTAATTGTTTCAAAACGGCTGCCAATTTTTCTTTATCTGTGTCCTTTATTAAATCTACTTTATTTAAAAGGATAACGTTTGCAAATTCAATTTGATCCGTTATAAGGTCGATAACTTCTCTAACATCGTTCTCGTATGCTCCTTGGTTACGATCAAGTAAGCTGTCTCCTGATCCATAATCCTCCCAAAAACGGCTGGCATCAACCACTGTCACCATTGTATCCAATCGACAATGCTCACTAAGATTGATTTCAAGCTCTTCATCTTCATAAGTGAAACTTTGAGCAACAGGGATCGGCTCTGATATCCCACTAGACTCAATAACAATATAATCTATATCTAGTTTTGAAAGATTTTCGACCTCTTTTATTAAATCTTCTCTTAAAGTACAACAAATACACCCATTTTGTAGTTCGACCAATTTTTCTTCAGTACGGCTGAATCCACCTTGTTTCACCATAGCAGCATCGATGTTAATTTCACTCATATCATTTACGATGACGGCTACTTTAAGATTTTCTCTATTGTGTAACAAATAATTTAATACAGTGGTTTTTCCTGACCCTAAATAACCACTGAACACAGTAACTGCTACCTTATTTTTCAATTTTTTGCCTCCTAATCATTTGTATAGGCAATGCTTCTTGAGACAAGAACCACGCTTATAGCACAAACAAGTAGTCAATAATTCATTTTAAAGTTCATAATTTAACTATTCTTTTTTCTCTCCTCTATCTCGATCCATATACACCCGACTAGCTGTAGCGCCTTCTTGAAATAGGTACTTCCCACTATACCCCTCTGTCGCTTGGTCAACTTGCGCTATGACCAATTGACACACACGCATGCCTACTTTTAATTGAACAGGTACACGGTTTGCATTAAATAACTCTAGCGTGATTTGACCGGAAAATCCCGGATCAATCCAGCCAGCATTTTGAATAAAAACACCTAGTCTTCCGATAGAGCTTCTCCCTTCGACAAAGGCAGTTAAATGGTCAGGCAAACGAATATGTTCTAATGTTGTGCCCAGCATAAACGTTTTAGGCGGAATCACAATATCTTTGCCATCTGTGACTTGAATTTCATGATATTTTGCTGGTTTATCAACTGATAAAATAGGTGTGGACATGTCGTCTACTACCAAGAAGCTTTGTCCGAGACAGAGGTCGATTGAAGCGGGTTGAATGCTAATATCTTTATAATGACTGATGGCTATTTGATCGTCATGTATGAATTGTTTAATCGTTTTTCCAGATAGAATCACCGATCTTCACCCCTGGTTACGAGATTTTCCAGTTAAATGGGTCTTTAAATTGCGACCAATCTTCGTTCATTTCTGACTCACTTAACAAACAATGTTCTAAGTCACTCGTTATTTGTTCAACATCTAAGTCCATTCCTATGAAAACAAGCTTTGTATGACGATCCCCATATTTAGGATCCCATAAATCCCTTACTTCCTCATTGGTCCTTAATAACTCCTTACGCTGTTCCTCTGGTAACGAAGCGACCCAATAGGCTAATGGTTCAACACTGACTGAAGGTCCAGCTTGAGATAACAATAAGGCGATATCATTACGTGTCGCACACCACATGACACCTTTTAATCGTACAATCTCTGGGGGTAAATCTTGATACCAGCTGACCAATCGTTCCGTGTGGAAAGGTAATCTTGATCTATAGACGAACGAACTAATGCCGTACTCTTCTGTTTCAGGTACATGATTCTCTACTCCTGCATTAAGTTCCTTTAACCAGCCTGCTGATTCACTTGCTTTTTCAAAGTCAAATAAACGGGTGTTGACTATTTTGTTCAGATCTAATTTGCTATGTTGTGTTCGGATGATTGTTGCTTCAGGCTGTAATGTACGTATGACTTTCTCCAACTTCTGCAAATCTTCCTCTTCCACCAAATCGGTTTTATTTAAGATAAGGACATTACAGAACTCAATTTGGTCAAGTAATAAATCAGAAATATTGCGTTCATCATCCTCACCTACCGCTTGCTTTCTCTCAAGTAAACTATCCCCTGAACCAAAATCATGCCAAAAACGATTAGCATCAACAACGGTCACCATCGTGTCCAAATGACAATATCTGGTTAGATCAATTCCCAGTTCTTCATCAATATAAGAGAAGGTTTGGGCAACTGGAACAGGCTCACTGATGCCTGATGACTCAATCAAAATATAGTCAATATCCCCTTTTTTTGCGAGTCTCTCCACTTCTACTAATAAATCCTCCCGTAACGTACAACAAATGCAGCCATTAGACATTTCAACTAGCTTTTCTTCTGTACGAGAAAACCCACCCTGTGTTTGAATTAATTCACTATCGATATTGACTTCACTCATGTCATTGACGATAACCGCTACCTTTAAACCTTCACGATTATGTAAAACATGGTTCAATAATGTTGTTTTACCCGCACCTAGATAACCACTTAGTACTGTAACAGGAATATTTTTCATTTTTTTCTCTCCTTTTTTATAAGAAATATAGCCCAGAGGCAAGGAAACCCGTGCTGACAACACTTGTCAACATTTGCTTCCACCCGATTGATAAAGCGTTCTTCAAGCTTAGCTCTCTGCTGATAGTAAATAATGTAACAAGACAAGCAGAGAGCGTTGATGCCAAATAAACAAGGATAAAGATTTGAGTGAGTGACATATGCATTAACAAACTGCCTTGTCCCTCATTTAAGACGAGCAGACCGTCCTTCCTAATAAAAGAAAAGATCAATCCAGGTGCTGCATCTGTTGGCAATGAAAAGAGATGCAATAATGGTGTAGCCATCCAACTGAAAAGTGTTAAGATGCCCACTTCTTTAAGCGTAGATGCGACCAAGCATATCACTATGAAAGTGGGCATAGCTTTGAACAAAAATTGTTTAATAATACTAGAAACCTTCCACCAAAAAGCACTCCAGTTAATGCCTTGTAAATAAGGTAAAGGAGCAATTCTTGTCAATTCATCCATGGAGGTTTTGTTCCAGATCCTTGTATGGATAGCACTAACTACAAATAATAGCAATAAATAGGGAATGAATAACAAAGGAACATGTGCAGCATTGAAGATAGATAGGGTAGCGCCTATTTGATAGCTACAGGCTGAGCCAAAGGCAAGCATTGAAACACAAGAGACTCGGGTACAGCTACTGCAACTCCTGCTTTGCATAACGGCGACAACATTACAGCCAAAACCAGTGATCACCGGAAGCAAATCTCTTCCTGTTAATCCAATTTTACGAAGCCATGGATCTAAAGCATTGGTTAAATGTTCTTGTATGCCAATTTCTTCTGTAATGGTCGTGGTGATGCTTATCAATAGAACGACTGGAAATGCCCAGAGGAATGAGAACCAGCCTAAGGTAATGACGCCATAATCGCCCACCAATACATTAGATAAAAAGGAAGGTAGTTGCTCTAGCCATGTAGTGATCGGTGTCAACAGATAATGATCTGTAATCGGTTCTAACCAATTGGCAAATAAATAGGCTACAAATACCGGCAAGGCAAACATCACCAGAATAATAAGACAAGCTAACATTGGACCAACTACCCGCAAGCGAAATAATGGTATGACTTTGTTCACAGTATGGGACGGTGAAGGCAGGAAGTGAAGAATGCTTGAGGTAACGGCCCAACTTTTAGCATTCTCGATGCACGTGATCACTTTTTCTTGCTCTGCTTGATCCATCTTTCTAGCATTAACCCAAACAATGGGTACTTGTAATAATTCACGCACTCTTTTTTGCTCAGCTTTAGAGGGTGAATACTTATCCCTGTGTGTTGCGACGATAGCTACTTTTCTACCTTTCAATTTCAATTCATGTTGCAGTTGAGTTAAATCCTCTGACAGTTCCGGCGCTTTCACAACCAACAGCAGGGTATGTTCCCCCTCTAAATGATCTAAAGTCAGTTGCGTATTTTTGCTGTCCATATCGAATTGAAGCCCTGGCAAGTCTGTTAATTGCACATCACTGTCTAGTCTACAAGGAGCTGTTAAAGCTGCTATTGTTGATCCTTTAATATTTCTCGACAATGCTCGTTTTTCCCCTGTCAAATGACGAAACAAACCTGATTTCCCTACCGACTCACAACCTATTAGCACGACATCTACAGAATGTTCAGAATGGGATTGAAGGTTTTCTAGCATTGACATTTTTCTCCACACATTGAGAGATCATCAAGATAAAAATTTTCTCGTTTATACTCCTCTAAGATAGCTAAGTCTAAGCCTAGTTGATGACCAATCGTTTCTGCTATGATCGCAAATCTTTGGCGTAATTTATAAATATAGCAAAAAATATGCTCATCGTGGCGAAGTTCTGGTCCAGCTAGAAATAAACCTGCGGTCGCTACAGATTCATCCCTTTCAGTAACAAGAACCTCGTTGTGCTTACCACGCTGCACTAAATTTTCTATCTTCGACGTGCTGCCTAAGAAACCAGTAGCTAATATCGGTTTTTCTTGAGTAAAATAAACTTCTGCATTACTCGTGTAGACGTCATATCCTGAGGATACAGCTTCTATCCGTGTCACTGTTGTATTACCTACAATTTTTAATAAGTCGGAATCAAATAAATGACGGACACGATTATATGTGTAGGTTGACAAAGCAATACTTGGGTCACTATTATTGATCTCCCAAGTATTCGTCTTAGCTATTAATGTTGATCTCTTACCTAATTGGTTCAAATGAAATGCTGCATCCACACCACTTTCATAACCTCCGATGATAATAAAATCATCACCTTCTAGCTCTTTCCAAGATGAAATCAAGCTATTGTGTACACCCATTTTAGAACCAGGGAAGGCTTGTAAATTAGGATATTGGTATTGTCCCGCAGCCCAAACAACATAGCGACTTTGGTAGTGTCCTCGTGTTGTATCGAGGGAAAAAATACCTTCCTGTTTATGGATTTGATTGACTTGTACACCTTCTTCTATAGGGAGTGTAAAATGATCTACCAGCACATCTAAGTATTCAGTGTACGCCTTGCCAGTAGGGTGCTCCATATCTAATGTATAAGCTGGTGAAGTTTTTGGAACAACGGCATTCAAATCAGTCTGACCAAATCCTTGGGCTGGAAAAGAAGGTGTTATGAACCTCATTTCCTCTGGCCAATGCCGAAAAGATGCTCCTACTTCTTCTTTTTCTAAAATGACATATGAGGTGCAATTCATTTGTTGTAATAAAGCGGCAACGCCAATTCCAGAAGGACCAGCCCCTACAATAACGACATCGTATAATTTATTCATTGAATATCGCCCCCCTTAAATCGTAATCATTACGAATAAAGTCACAAAAAAATTAAGCAAGACAATATTGAAAACCTCTCTCTAATTCTTGATGATTGAGGTTTTTTCCAATAAACACCATCTCGCTTTGTGGTCTTTCATGACTCGTCCATTTAAACCCTTCTGAACCTGCAAATAACATATGCACACCTTGAAAAACAACCCTTTTTTCAAGATGCTTTATGTAGAGCACTCCTTTGTAACGATATAAATATTCTCCTTTAATTTGAACTAAATAAGCCAACCATTTATTTACTTTTACTAGATCAAGCGGACGATCATCTCGAAAAACAAATGATGTCACTTGATCATTATGATGGTGATGATGTGTTTTTACTAATAGATTGGCATCTATTTTTAACGCATTGTCCAGTTCAAAGGATTTTTTTCCCATCACATCTCGGCTATTTACATTTGCATATGTCGTATCAATCCGCTTGGCATCTGGATTCATACTCATAAGTCGTTGTTCTAACGCAAATTTTTCATCTGGCGTAACCAAATCCACTTTATTTAGGAGTAAAACATCTGCAAAAGCGATTTGTTGTCCAGGTTCTTCCTCTTGTAAATGTTGCCAAATATGCTTGGCATCAACCATTGTAATCACACTGTCTATTTCAAATGATGCGGCCATTTGTTCATCCATTAGAAAGGTTTGAATGACTGGAGCTGGATTAGCCATCCCGGTTGTCTCAATAACAATGCGATCGATCTCTTCTTCCTGTTGCACCATACGATTCAATATGTTAATTAAATCTCCTCGTACATTACAGCAAATACACCCACTGTTTATCTCAATGATTTCTTCGCTTGTTGAAATCACCAAGTGACTATCGATGGATGTATCACCAAATTCATTGATGATAACAGCAACTTTTTGCTCTGATATATCCTTTAGTAAATTATTGAGCAATGTTGTTTTGCCTGCACCTAAAAAACCAGTCAAAATTGTTACTGGAATGGCTGTTTGTTTTGACATCAGTCTTTGTCCCCCCCCCTTCCAATCATGCGCAAATGCCTTCTTTTTGCATCAAAAAAAATTGGGATAACAGTTCAAGATGTCCTTATGACATAGCTCTTCAGAACAAAGACATCTTACCAACTCGCTTTTTTCACACCCGGTATTTGTCCTTTATGAGCATATTCTCTGAAAGCAATACGAGACATTTCAAATTTTCTCATATAACCACGGGGTCTACCTGTGATCTCACAACGGTTTTTTAAGCGAGTGGGTGAAGAATCTCGTGGTAACTTACTAAGCGCTACATAATCACCTTTTTCCTTCAATTCTTTTCTCAAACTAGCATATTGTTCAACTATTTTTTGACGCCTTTTTTCTTTGGCAATTTTAGACTTTTTAGCCATGTAACCTTACTCCCTTCGATTATAGAGATTCCCCTCTATATCTAAACAATTTTTAAATCGTAATTATTACGATTAAGTAATTATATGACATTATTTTAAAAATGTAAATAGTAATGATTAGGAACTTCGACTAAACCCGGCACATCCGTGTGCCAACGTCGAAGCTAGCACGTCCTGTGCGTCGTAGGATAATAAGATCCTTTTTATCTTTTACAACACGCTGTACACAATTAACAATTATATATTTTCTTTGCCTTCAACACCTTTGTCTAGAAGCCAAGCATCTGCGAGCATGCCATCTTCTTCTTGATCAAGATAGTAAGAGCCATTGCTATAACGGTCAGCAGCACGCAATAGGTTAGCCCTGATATCAACCTGTTTTCCTTTAACACTTTCTATGCGAATAACATCCCCTTCATCCACCAATAATGCCTTAATAATACGATGTGGCGCTGATTTTAACTCCCTTAGCATAATCAAGCCGCGTCGCGCCCGTGTAGACTTCTCTAATTCTTTATAAATTGCTAGCTTTTTCACGGCGCCTCTCTGTGTTGCAATAATAAGGTATGGGTTAACACCGACAGAAAAAGTATGAGCATCAACGACAACATCGTCATCCTTTAAATTAACACCTTTGACACCAGTAGCGCGCTGACCAACAATGCTAGCCTCACTTTCATCATACCACAGTCCATAGCCCTGATGGGTAATAAAAAGCACATTTGACATGCCATCTGTTAAGGCAACATTTACTAATTCGTCCGCTTTTTTCAGCTTTAATGCAAGGAGTGGCTTTGAACGTCTTTGCGCAGCGTAATGCACTAGCTCCGTGCGTTTAATCTGACCGAGCTTTGTCATAAATGTCAAATACAGCGGCACATTAAAGTCCTTTATAGAGATAGCCTTGATCACCACGTCATCATTATCCAGTGGGACAAGCTGAGTGATTGGTTGTCCCATTTCCTTCCAGCGTTTATCAGGAATCTCATGAACTGGGACATAGAGATAATTTCCCTTTTGAGTAAAGACAAGCAAGGTATCAGTGGTGTTTACTTCCGCTTGCCAAAGCGGTCGGTCGCCAGCCTTCATCGCTGTTTCTTCGGATTTTGAAGCTGAAAATGAACGCAAGCTTGAACGCTTGATATAGCCTTCTTTTGTTAAAATAACAACGACATCTTCTGAAGGGATCAACACTTCTAAATCAATTTTAATCTCTTCAATCTTTTCTTCAATCTTTGTGCGGCGAACGTCCCCATAGCGCTCTTTGATCATTTTCAATTCATTTTTAATGACGTGAATAAGCTTTTTATCAGCACTTAAAATGGATTCAAGATGTGCAATGCTTTTTTCTAGTTCTTGTGCTTCTTTTTGTAAGGTTTGAATATCTGTATTTGTGAGTCGGTATAGCTGCAAGGTGACGATTGCTTCCGCTTGGGCGTCTGTAAATCCAAAGGATTTAGAAATGTTCTCTTTAGCGTCCTTCTTATCTTTTGACGAACGTATGGTGTCTATGACCTCATCCAAAATAGACACCGCATGGATGAGCCCTTCAACAATATGGTGACGATCCTTTGCTTTCTGCAGGTCATATTGTGAGCGCAGGGTAATGACTTCTTTCTGATGTGCGATATAAGCCATTAAAATAGATTTCAAATCTAAAAGCTTAGGCGTCTTATTCTCAATCGCCACTACGTTGAAATTGTACGTGATCTGTAGATCAGTGTTTTTATAAAAATAGTTTAACACACCTTCTGCGTCGCCATCCTTCTTAAGCTCGATAACAACACGCGTACCCGTTCGGTCCGTTTCATCGCGAACCTCAGCCACTCCTCCGACCTTTCTATCTAAGCGAAGCTCTTCCATTTTTTTGACAAGATTCGCTTTATTGACTTCATATGGAAGCTCGGTGATGACAATTTGTTCCCGTCCGACTTTTAACGTTTCTAACTCAGCCTTTCCTCGTAAAACCACTTTGCCTTTTCCAGTCTCATAAGCCTTCTTTAATCCTTCAACACCTTGCAAGATGCCCCCAGTAGGAAAATCGGGCCCTTTGATGTGCATCATTAAATCTTCAATCATACAATCGGGGTTTTCCATAGCAAATATGGTCGCATCAACAACTTCACTAAGGTTATGTGGGGGTATATCAGTAGCATAACCTGCCGAAATACCGGTCGAACCATTCACTAAAAGATTGGGAAATCTTGCAGGCAGAACAGTGGGTTCTTCCATCGTATCATCAAAGTTTGGAACAAGATCAACGGTTTCTTTATCAATATCTTTTAAAAGCTCAGAAGCAATGGCAGATAAACGTGCTTCCGTGTAGCGCATTGCAGCAGGAGGATCTCCATCTATACTTCCATTATTGCCATGCATCTCGATGAGAACGTTGCGTACCTTCCAATCCTGACTCATCCGTACCATGGCTTCATATACGGAACTATCTCCATGTGGATGATAGTTACCAATGACATTTCCAACGGTTTTTGCCGATTTTCTAAACGGTCGGTCATAGGTATTATGATCCTGAGCCATGGCATAGAGAATACGGCGCTGTACGGGTTTTAATCCGTCTCGGACATCAGGAAGGGCACGTTCTTGAATAATATATTTACTATAGATTCCGAAGCGATCTCCGATGACATCCTCTAACGGTAAGTCCAATAATTTTTCTGGTTTTGCCATGGATTAAATCGCTCCTTCAGTATCTGTTATCGATATGTTTTCATTTTCTAGGATATTGGCATCCTCTTCCATACCAAAGGACACATGGGATTCGATCCATTTTCTGCGCGGTTCTACCTTATCACCCATGAGCACAGCGACTCGACGCTCTGCCCGTGCGATATCTTCGATTTTCACTCTAATCAGCGTTCGCGTTTCTGGATTCATGGTTGTTTCCCATAGTTGATCAGCATTCATTTCTCCGAGACCCTTATATCGTTGAATGATATAGCCCTTGCCTATTTTTTTGATGGATTCACGCATTTCCACTTCATTCCAAGCGTATTCAATCACTTCATTTCTCCCACTGCCTTTGCTGACCTTGTATAAAGGAGGAAGAGCGATAAATACTTTTCCAGCCTCAATTAACGGACGCATATAGCGATAAAAAAAGGTTAACAGTAGCACTTGAATATGAGCGCCATCGGTATCAGCGTCGGTCATGATGACCACTTTATTATAATTGCCGTCCTCTACTGCAAAATCGGAGCCCACACCTGCGCCAATCGCATGGATAATTGTGTTAATCTCTTCGTTTTTCAGAATGTCTCCTAGCTTTGCTTTTTCCGTATTAATAACCTTACCTCGAAGCGGGAGAACCGCTTGGAATGTTCGATCGCGCCCTTGCTTTGCAGAACCTCCTGCGGAATCTCCCTCAACTAGGTACAGCTCATTTCTCTGACTGTTTTTAGAGGATGCCGGAGTAAGCTTCCCACTTAACACCGTATCACGGCGTTTCCCTTTTTTGCCGCTGCGTGCTTCCTCACGTGCTTTACGTGCTGCTTCGCGCACCTGAGCGGCTTTTATTGCCTTTTTAATCAGCATGTCGCTCACTTTAGGATTTTCAGTAAGAAAATAAGTCAACTGCTCAGATACCACTGTATCAACGGCAGAGCGTGCTTCACTTGTACCCAATTTCCCCTTTGTTTGTCCTTCAAATTGCAATTTTTCTTCTGGAACACGCACAGATACTATACCTGTAAATCCCTCACGAATATCTGTACCATCAAGATTTTTATCTTTTTCCTTCAACAGCTCAGATTTCCGAGCGTAATCGTTAAAGGCTCGGGTCACAGCAGTCTTAAATCCTGATTCATGCGTTCCGCCGTCCTTCGTTCGAACATTATTCACAAAGGAAATGACATTTTCCGAATAACCGTCGTTGAATTGGAAAGCCACATCAACTTCAATGTCGTTATGCTCTCCTTCCAATGAAGCTACTGAATGCAGCGTATCTTTTTCCTCATTGAGATAATCTATAAACGCTTTAATGCCTGTTTCGTAGCAATAGGTCTCTTCCCTATTTGAACGTTTATCAATCAAGACAATTTTTAAACCTTTTAACAAAAAGGCAGCCTCACGAAGGCGCTCGCTTAATATATCAAAATGATAGTGTGTCGTATTAAAAATTGTTGGATCAGGTTTGAAATGAATCCTTGTCCCTGTTTGCTTTGTTATCCCTATTTTTTCTAATGTGGTAACAGGATGTCCGCCGTTTTCAAAGCGTTGTTCAAATATTTCACCCGCACGCTTGATCGTTACGACAAGCCATTCGGATAATGCGTTAACAACTGAGGCGCCCACACCATGTAGACCTCCTGACGTTTTATACCCACCTGCATTGCCGAATTTTCCCCCTGCATGCAGAACTGTAAAAATAACCTCAGGAGTAGGTTTGCCTGTGCGGTGCATGCCTGTTGGCATCCCGCGTCCATGATCAACTACACTGATGCTCTCATCAGGATAAAGGGTAACAATGATTTCGTTTCCGTAACTAGCTAATGCTTCATCCACTGCGTTATCAACAATTTCATAAACTAAATGGTGAAGACCACGCGCATCAGTCGAACCAATATACATACCCGGACGTTTCCGCACTGCTTCTAATCCTTCAAGTACTTGTATTGTATCATCTGTATAAGCCGTTGTTGTTTTAGGCAAATGCTCAACCTCCCTCGCATAGCATATACTCTTCATATCAATAATATGGGAACTATTGTTCCTTGTAAAGGGTCATATTATTTCTATACATTAAAATCAAGACATTTACCCAAGCCTTGTTCTATAATGATCCCCCACGCATTCTAAGCTATGTAGCTGATACGTCATAGGTAGGCCTTTCATCATATAATGGATGAATGTAAGTTGTAAATACCACGATATTTTGTATTTAAATAATCAATTAAATACTGGGCGTTTAATCCTTCTCCAGTGACATCCTTTACAATATCCATCGGCCTTTTTAAGGAGCCGTATTGATGAATATGTTCTGAAAGCCAGTGACGTATAGGCGTCATGTTTCCTTGCCGAAGCAAGTCATCGAAATCAGGAAGCTCCTTCAGCATGGCGTGCTTTAATTGTGCGGCGTAAACATAGCCAAGTGCATAGGAAGGAAAATAACCAAAATCCCCACCAGGCCAGTGAATATCCTGAAGTACTCCTTTACTATCACGCTCAGGGCGTATGCCTAAATAGCTCTCCATCTTATCGTTCCAAATGCCTGGCAAATCCTTGACCTGTAACTGATCATCAAATAATGCTTTTTCTATTTCATACCGGACAATGATATGTAAAGGATAGGTTAATTCATCCGCATGGATACGGATAAATGAAGGTTCGGACATATTTGTTGCACGATAAAATGTTTCAAGATCAATATGATCAAATGCCCCATTTGCTGATTTTTGAAAGGAGGGATAATAATGTTCCCAAAACGAATGACTACGGGCAATAAAATTCTCAAAGAAGAGTGATTGTGATTCATGAATCCCCATTGAAGTTCCTTCACACAGAGGCGTTCCAATAAGCTTTCTTGAAATATTTTGTTCATAAAGGGCATGTCCACCTTCGTGAATCGTTCCAAATATAGCCTGTCTAAAATCATGTTCATCATAATGAGTGGTTACGCGTACATCATCTGGGTTAATAGAGGTTTGAAAAGGATGAGCGGTTTCATCTAAACGACCAGCCGAAAAATCATAGCCTATTTCCTTCAGCATCCATATGCTGAAATCACGCTGTTGTTGTTTTGAGAAATATGTGTTGAGAAAAGAAGCATCCGGCTGTGCTGTAGCACCAATTTCCTGTACTAACGGCACAATATGATCTCGCAATTGTCCAAAAACCCTATCAAGTGTTTTGACAGTCACACCCGGTTCATACAAATCAAGCAAGGCATTATATTTATTTTTTTCATGTCCCCAATATTCTGCCATGCGCTTTTTAAAAGTAACAATCTTTTCTAAATAAGGTTGGAGCATTGAAAAATCATCGTTTTTCTTAGCCTCTTCCCAGACGTTTTCCGCCTTAGATTGTAAGATAATATAATCCTTATATTCATTTGCTGGAATATTAATATTTTGTTCATAGCGCTTTTTACACACTTCAACAGAACGCTTGGTTATTTCTGAAAGCTCTTTTTGCACACTTTCATCAGACAGCACATCAATGTAACCTTTTAATTCATCAGACAGCGTCATATTGAAGACCACTTCAGATAAAGAGCCAATCACTTCGGAACGCTGCTCAACGCCTTTTATGGGAGCACCTGTGCGCAAATCCCAACCAATTAAAGCGAGAGCTTCTTCATAATGCTGTATTTTATTGATATACTGAAAAAATTGTTTTTCGATAGCATGTGTAGATTGATTCATGTCCTATTCATCCTTCCATTCATCTTAACTAAGTGTAATGAATTCAGTATATGTAGTAAAGTCTTTATCGCTCTATCAGCTCTAATAATTAAAATTACGACAAAGAATTATTAAAACCCTGTTTAGTACCACAAATTCTTTCCAGCGTGTACTTAAGCTATCGTTTGATTTCGTTCAAATAGTAACCTGTTGGAGCTGGGTAAAACTCATGAACATGTATAACACCACTTGAAATTCAAGATGTGTACGATTATCTCGTCTCATTAATTGCTCTGTTGAGGTGATTTTTGCTGTGTTCAAATGACAAGCAATAGGCTGCTGGTATTGCCAAATCACTTCACGATGAATACTGCTTTCACCCAAGTCATCTTTAAATAAATGTTGGCTTTTATTTTTTTGTTGGGGCATTTTAGATGTGTCAAAGTATGTTACATGGCATGTATTTTTCCAAGGAATGCTGTATTTTCTACTATGAGCTCCATGTTCATTAGAATATATAATATCACCTTTTAAAATCCCGCTCAAATTGACGGTTGCAGCTTCCGCGTTCAAATGATGCGTTTCAATATGAGCCCGCCAATCCACGTCATCAACAGCATCAATGGTTTCATTGAATTCCAAATGGTCTTGGATAGCAATCTGAGTCTCTGCTTGCGCTATTTCAATTTGTATTCGCCCTGTTGAGTGATCTGAATCTAAAATGGCGTCTTCCAAAGTGGATTGGACCTCATGCTGTTGATCAGGATTGGGATGAAAAATCTTTGCTGTTTTCATATTTGGAAATTGTGGGAAATGACTGCCGTCCTTTATCAGCCGTCTAGCCTTATCACGCACCACCCATTCCCTCCTTTTGTGTTGCTTATGGTTATGTGTATGATAAAATGTTATAATTATCCTCTTTTATCGACTTCAATACATGAAAAAACGACCTCAGCAAATGGCTAAAGTCGTCATCACTTATTTGTAGGGTGTTGAAAGTGTGCTTAGCGGGTAATGGCTACCCTAGTTATTCGTCTGCGTCACATTTAGGATCATGTCTGTTTTCAAGCCGAACTTGCTGATTTTGAAGAACTTTTAGCGAAAGTTCGATCACCAATTTTTCCTCTATTTTAGTAAAGGTGCCTTCTTCAAATGGAGCATCAATTTTGTGATCATCCGAGAACACATGACCCATTTTTCTATCGAGAAATTCGTCGGTTTCAATAAATTTACTGGATAGTAATTCAACAAATGGAAGCTCATTAAATACTTCAGCACTGATTTGATTAAATTCCGAAAAATCACCGGATAAGAGGTTGTCGTTTTTACCAAATCCTAGTGGAAGAGGCTCGCTGCTGAAAAAAGAGAATTCTTTGGAGTCCGGTAGAGCTTTAAACTCTGGCTTTCTTATAAATTCTAACTCTGTGACCACTTTAAATGGAATATCTACAGTGAAAGATTTAATGTCAGATTGAACACCATGATGGCTGCCATGTTTTGGTGCAGCGAATTGAATATTTTTACGAACAAAGCCTTTGAGAAATAACTTATTCGTTGGCAGTAATAAGCGAGCTTGCACGAGCTTAAGATTTTTCTTGATCCTTTTGATTTCTAGTGCATGTTCGGGCAGCTCAATGGTAGAATCTAGATCCACTTGTACAGTTGTTTCTGCGAGTACTATGGGAACTTTAGCTATGCTTGGTCCAGGAGTAATTTGGGGTGTTAATGGGGTATTTGTCGCAACTGGTTGCACAGATGTCTTTGGTTTGGAAAATAATTGCGGTGATGGATGCTTACCTTGCTCAGAAGCTTCACGATCAGATTGTTGTTTGCGTTCGTCAGACATTGTTTTTTTATCCCCTTTCTCTTTAACAATTGAATTACACTACATAAGCTATGATAGCTGCTATGAAAAAGCCTGGACAAAACACTTGAATCAACAGCACATTTTACGTTCTAAACGCATTGTTAATCATGGACATGACTAACAATGGGAAAACTTGTTTATTCACTAATATTACGGAAGAATTGATCCATAATATTACGGAAGAATTGATCCATACTAATGCTATAAGACGGAGGTGAAAAAACATGCCGAAAAACATGAAGGATCTTGCACAACATAGTGTTAATGCTGCTAAAGCAAAGGCAAGTAATAGTGAAGAAAAACACTATGTAGAAGAATTAGCTTCTGAACTTGCTCATTCATCAGAAGTGACAAAATCCTCTGATAAAAAATAAATAATGAAAAAGACTGAAATAAAACGAACCTGAAAGAATCAAAAAAGATTCTGATTATGTCCTGCACCCCAAAAGTTAGAGTCACAATCTAACTTTTGGGGTGTTTATGTATGACTACATACAGTGAAGCGTGGAGACGGTATCCTTTTTAAGTTCACTGTAGTAAAGGCAAATCCACATTCATTTTTTAGTTGAGCATTTGGATGTTCCCTCAAGCGACACACAAAATGTGCTAGCTTCGGTATTGGCACATCCTGTACATCGCATGAAACGATTAGTAAAAAAGCTGTAAATAAAATAGCACAGACCTGCAATATAACTGTCACATCGTCATGATAGACTTAAAGTCATCTCAAAAGAAAAGGGGTCATTTGTTTGAAAAAGCTCATTTTATCAATAAGCACAGCGCTTTGTTTAAGCATTGGGCTGTCAAGTGCTGCTCTTGCTAGCACGGATGTATACACCGTCAAAAGTGGCGATACACTTTGGGCCATTGCTCAAAATAACAATGCATCCGTTGATCAACTAAAAACAGCCAATCATTTAAATTCCGATATAATCTTTCCTAAACAGCAATTAAAGCTCACGTCACCCAAAACGGCTGCAACTACCAAGCCAACTGAATTCAAAGTCTCTGCTACTGCTTATACAGAAAATTGCCAAGGATGTAGCGGGCTAACGGCTACGGGCATCAATCTTAAAACGAACCCCCATTTAAAAGTGATTTCTGTTGATCCAAAGATTATTCCATTAGGGTCTAAGGTCTCTGTGGAAGGTTATGGAACAGCTGTTGCGGGAGATACCGGTGGTGCAATTAAAGGCAAGAAAATCGATGTTTTCATGCCTTCTCTAAAACAAGCTGAAAATTGGGGTAGGAAAACTGTTACAATCAAAATTATTAAATAGTACCGTAGCCAAGTGCCTCAATTGCACTTGGTTTTTTTCTACATATTTTGAATTTGAGGTATCTTCTTTTCATTCTACATAGTATCTTGTAAAATTAAATTTCGGAAAATATATTTGATATATTTTTAATCGTGCTTGACTGAATAGTCCATTTCACGTTATAATTTTCTGAAATTCGACTGACAACACTGTATTTGGAAGGAGATCATTGCTTTGGGACAACAAAATCAACTCAGCTTGTTAGATAAGCATTTATGTTTTTCAATATATGCATGTTCACGTGCCATTTTACGCTTATATCGCCCTTATCTAGATGAGCTTAACCTCACCTACCCACAATACCTCGTATTAGTTGTGTTGTGGGAGCATGAGGAAAGCACGGTAAAGCATTTAGGAGAATTGCTCGATCTTGATTCAGGGACCCTTACACCGATGTTAAAACGAATGGAATCTGCCGGTCTTCTCAATCGCACGCGTGTGAAGGAAGATGAACGCGTCGTGCTCATTCGTATTACCGATAAAGGAAAGGCATTACAGGAAAAGGCACTATGTATACCCGAGTCCCTTGTTCAATCAGCTAAAATGACTGACGAGGAATTGATGGCTTTAAATTCGACTATCAAAAAACTCACGAAACAGGTCAGCGCACAATGACTTCAATTGGGATGTATTGATGTTCAAAATGAAGAAGAAGAACGACTGATCCTTTGAACTCGAATGATACAAATCCTCTCCTTGTCATCTTATACTATGACTCAAGGGTTATGATGTTTAACGCATTCACCATATTGCTTTACTATTTTTGAAGTAAAAATAAGTGTAAGGTACTTTTTATTCAAAGGAGGAAGCAATGTTACTAAAAAAACTTTCTACGGGTAAGCATATTACGATTTCCTACTACACCGAAGAAGATACTGTATGTACCGTTAAAGGTTATGTCTACGCTATCAATCTTAACGGGCAAAATGTATCTATAAAAGATAAGGAAAGAACGTATACCATTGATTTATCACGTATCAAATGCATAGATTGATGGTATTTTTATACCTTATCTTTATATAGAATGGTTCGTTCTAGTCATCATTTTTAGGTGATGTGTCCTTTTGAAGGTTTTTTCTCACGCAGATGATGCGTGGTTTCCCAAATTCTTAACACCTTGCTGCTATTATTTAACTGATTTTTATAATTTTTTTAATAATAAGCGGTTACCTTTGGATGGTTTGCTACCATCCTCCAGCGTGTCTTATGACTTTAATTATTCTCCTAACTAATGCTACACTTACTATAGGCGCTATTATTGTATATAATAATCATGAAAGGAGTGGATAAAGATGCAACAAGACCAATTGAACAAAATGAAGAATGGAAAAGGCTTTATAGCTGCCCTAGACCAAAGTGGAGGAAGTACGCCAACGGCATTGAAGGGTTATGGTATCGGTGAGGATGCCTACTCAAATGAGGATGAGATGTTTAATCTCGTCCACGAAATGCGGACAAGGATTATTACTTCTCCTGCCTTTAATTCCAATTATATTCTTGGAGCAATCCTCTTTGAACAAACGATGGATAGTAAAATTGAAGGCATGTACTCAGCTGATTATTTAACTGAGAAAAAAGGAATCATTCCCTTTTTAAAGGTGGATAAGGGTCTAGCAGAGATTGCCAATGGAGTGCAATTGATGAAGCCCATTCCTGGTTTAGATGAGTTGCTCAAACGCGCCAAAGAACGTCATATTTTCGGTACAAAAATGCGTTCAATTATAAAAGAAGCCAATTCTAGTAGCATTAAGGCTGTCGTTGAACAACAGTTCGAATTGGGAAAAAACATTATAGCTGCTGGACTTGTTCCTATCATCGAGCCTGAGGTTGATATTAACAGCAGGGATAAAGAAGCATCTGAAGCGATTCTAAAAGAGGAATTGCTCAGTCATCTGAATGCTTTATCCGAAACGGATAACGTTATGTTAAAATTAACAATTCCAACAGTTGCAAACACTTATAAAGAATTGACAGAACACCCACGTGTCGTTCGTGTCGTTGCTCTCTCAGGTGGCTATTCTCGTGATGAAGCGAATGAGAAACTGAAAAAAAATACAGGCGTCATTGCAAGCTTTTCAAGAGCATTGAGCCATGACCTTAATGTCAATCAATCTGCTGAAGAATTTGATAAAACGCTAGAAGAAGCTACAACGTCTATCTACGACGCTTCGGTGAATAAAAAATAAAAGGTAAAGTTGTACAAGCCAGAGCCAGCAACCTCGGTTGCTGGCTTATTGGTTTTATCTAAAATCCGGGGGAACACGTCGCGCTACTCCAGTTAAAATAGCTGTTTCAATAACCGCATCTCTCACTTTCGCCACGACATGTTCATTGAAAATACTCGGAATGATATACTGCTCATCCAGTTCTTTATCCGTTACGACAGAAGCAATAGCACGTGCAGCTGCCAGCTTCATGGGTTCATTGATAACACTTGCACGACAATCTAAAGCACCACGATAGATCCCAGGGAATACTAAGACATTATTAATTTGATTCGGATAGTCACTCCGACCAGTGGCGAAGACACGTACATGATTTAAAGCCTCTTCTGGAGATATTTCAGGATTTGGGTTCGCCATGGCAAATACGATAGGATTGGCACTCATTTTTTTGACATCTTCTCCTGTCAATAGACCTTCTCTAGATACCCCAATAAAGACGTCAGCATCTTGGATGACCTCTTTTAAACCTCCTGGCTGATTCTCAACTTGCTCTTGTTCAGCAAGCCATTGCCACATTGGATAAGGATATTCTCCACCATATATAATCGCTCCCTCGTAGTCTACAGGTACTAGTCTCTTAATACCTGCATTAAGGAGCATTTTACAAATAGCCACACCAGCCGCTCCAATACCGTTGACAACGACACGAATGTCTTCAATATTTTTTCCGACAACTTTTAATGCATTTAAAAGACCGGCAATGACTACCACCGCTGTACCATGCTGATCATCGTGGAAAACGGGAATGTCTAACTCTTTAGACAAGCGTTCTTCAATTTCAAAACACCGCGGTGAGCTAATGTCTTCTAGATTAATCCCTCCAAATATGGGAGAAATATTTTTGATCGTTTGAATGATTTCTTCTGTATCCTGGGTGTCTAAACAAATGGGAAAAGCGTCGATATCACCCAGTTGCTTAAATAACATTGCCTTTCCTTCCATAACGGGGGCAGAAGCTAGTGCTCCGATATTACCAAGCCCCAATACGGCGCTGCCATCGCTGATTACCGCAACCGTATTTCTTTTAATGGTCAAGGAATATGCCTTTTGCTCATCCTCGTGAATGGCTGAGCAAACACGAGCAACCCCTGGGGTATAAACGCGAGATAAATCATCTCTATTTTTTATAGGAATTTTAGATTCAACCGATATTTTTCCACCTAGGTGAGAGAGAAATGTTCGATCAGATACATTGATGACTTTAATGCCATTCATTGCTTTCAGATTTTCAATGACTTTCTCTTCTTCATTATCTCCCGCTTCAATGGTGATGTCACGAACGGATGACTCTCCACTAGAAGAAATCACATCAATAGAGATGATATCACCACCTGATTGTGCAATTGCAGAAGCAACCTCACCAAATGATATGTGAGTGAGTTCCACCCTAGCTATTAAACTATTATACGCCATGATTTTTCTCTCCCTTTTTGTCACTTCTATAGACAATACTGCAGATTTGAGTTTAATAAAATAAAAGATGAATCCTGTTTAAAGAAGTTCTCTATCCTCCTTTTGCAATCCCTTTCAAAAACTATGAAAAATAAAGAAAAGGACTATTTTTTAAGCTCACTTCATTTTAACAGAATTATTGCGTGGCGTTTATTATTTTAAATTAAATTGTCTTTTTCATTTATACATAATCATTTATTTTTTTAAAATAGCCACACCCATCAAAAGCAGTTTCATTGCTTTTGATGGGTGTGGCTATGTGCTCCTCTGTTAAACATCCTTTCTTACCTTATGTAACCTGCTATTTTACTTAATGTTCAAAAACTACCCCCGTCATATTGCGCCAAGCTATAGTCTTTAATAATCGTTAACAACTTATTTGCATAGGTGGGGTCTGTTGAATAACCACCGCTTTGAATACCGAAAGCATATTCCTCTAAACTTTGAGCCTGGCTCAAATAGACTTGGTATCTGGGCAACTGTAATACTTTAGCATGATCCACCATGCTTTGATAATAGGTATTGTATTTTTTAAATCCAGCATTAATTGTCACCGTTTCACCATTAACTACTTCATGTGTGTTGACATTAATGGTACCGGCTGAGCCGCTTCCTTTAACACCAAACAAGTTTTTCCCCTCAATAGCTAATGCAGAAAGCTGACCTCCGCTTTCTAATATAATTTGTGCAATGGTAATGGCAGCCGGAATACCTGTGCTACTTTCCAGTTGTTGTGCCGGCTCTACAAACTGCCTGATTTCCTTTGGAACATCAGCATTCTCAAGCAATTCTTTTTCCCATTGTTTTAGCTCAGCTCTATGGGTAGCTTCTTGTTTTTTATAATAGGCTACGAGTTGTTCTTTAGATGAGATCACCGTTTGAATCTGATCTTTCTCTTCATCCAACTGTTGTAAATAAGCCTGCTCACTCGCCTTTTTATCATTAAGAGATGACTGTAGCTGTTTGAGATTTTGTAGATCTCCGTTCAATTGAATTAAAGTATTTTTAAGCTCATTTTGATCTTTTTCCAGCTTCTTTTTATCATTTGCCTGTTCATCTAATATGTCGTGATCATGCTTTTCAAGTTGACTTATAAAATAAACTCTACTGATGAGATCACCGAAGTCCTTAGAATCCACAAGAAGCTCTAAATATTTATGCGTTCCATCGTGGATATAAGTCGTACGAATTCTATTAGCAATATATTTTTTACGTTGATTCATTTTCTTTTGAAGAATTTCAACATTATTCTTTAATGTTTGAACCTTTTGTTCTGTGTTGTTGATGTCATTTTGTTTTGAATGAATTTTATCATTTTCATTTTCTATTTGCGAATCAACAACGGCAACCTTTTCAGTGGTAGTCGATTGCCGACTCTCATTATCATTTAAATCCCCTTGTTTCTTTTGCAGATCCCCCAGTGTTTTTTGGCGATTTTTTATATCCTGATTTATTTCGTTCTTCAAATCTTTTCCGTTTTTTGCTAAGGCAACAGGCATTCCCGTTAGAAAATTCAGCATAATAATAGCTAGACAACATCCTAATAATCGCTTCATTCCCACATACCTCCGATTATACACCACTGCCATGGTTTCCCCATTTAATCAAGGGATATGTTGTATGTATATGACATTTACGAATGGTGTATTCGTTTGTACCATAATTATAACAAGCAATAAGGTAGGGAGATTATTATAATTCTATTAAAATTATATTACTAAGCATATACTAAATATGACAAAACCTCATTTTTTGAAACCAAAATACAGCCTTCTTATATTAATCATAAAAAATATCCGACAAGCTATATTAAATAGCTCATCGGACATATCATCTAGTCATTTCATATATCGGTATTTCATCAAATCTTTTAAAACGGAGATATTTTGTGAAATTTGCTCTCCAACATTCGTTTCTCTTATCAATTTTCTTTCCAGTTCTTTATCGACCAACCGCTTCACAGAGAGAACATCCATCCCATCTCTTAAAATCTCTTCTTTTGAACTAAATTTTTTATGTTCAACGAGCTGCATGCCGAAAGAGTTAAATAATAATGTGTAGCCAGCCATTCCTGTAGTTGACTGATAGGCCTTTGAAAACCCACCATCTATGACCACCATCTTACCGTTAGCCTTCACAGGGTTTTCTCCCTCGATTTCTTTTACGGGTGTATGACCATTAATGATATGCCCATGATCAGGATCCAGATCAAATTCGCTTAAAATATGACGACATATGTCTTCGTCTTCACGCAAATAATAGTATGGATTTTTTCTCTCTTTATGCGTGGCTTTATCCTGGATAAAATATCTTTCAAAGGTCGTCATTTCTCGTTTGCCAAATAAAGAAGAATATTCACCCGTCCATAAGTACCAAATCATGTCTGTCGAAAGATCGTCTGTTTCTTCTAAGTGAGAAAAACCATAGCGTAAGTGCTGTTCAAAAAGATCGAGCAGTTCCCGACCAGCATAAGTTTTATCCTCAATCATCATCTTTTCCGTTTTTCCCGTTTCATCTAACGGGATACAGCCGTGTATCAATAGATTTCCATTATATTTCAAGTAAAGGCTACCCTTTTCCATAATAAAATTCATATGTCGTGCTAGCTTTTCTGAATGCTGAACAGAAAACAACAGCTTGTCCATCACTTTTGCTTCTTCTTCTAACAATTGATCAGGCTGGTCTGGATTCACTGTAACAAAACACGTGTTTTCTAATGGATATGTCTTCTCATGTAACGTGATGTCATTTTTTTCATAATTGACCTTTTCAAGCAACAGCCGTTCGTGCATATTAAAGTAAGGACGTCTCTTGACAATAGGACTTTCCAGCTTGAACTGAATCATGGCAATCGCTTGATGAATTTTAGTAATTTGTAGCTTTTCTTGATCGGATAGTTTGGAATCTGCCTGTAGGTGAGGTCGAAAGGCAGGGTTATCATCATAATACTTTTCTGCAAGACTGAGAAGCGGTCGGAGATTAATTCCATAAGCATCTTCAATAATACTCAAATTGTTATAACGCGCACAGATACGAATGATATTCGCAAGGCAAACCTTTGAGCCGGCATAAGCACCTAACCAAAGGACATCGTGGTTGCCCCATTGAATATCGATAGAGTGATAATCTATTAATGTATCCATAATTTTATCCGGTTCAGGCCCTCGATCATAAATATCGCCAACGACATGCAGGTGATCCACAACCAGCTGCTGAATGGTATAGGCGAGACCGATTATCAGCTTATCAGCTTGTCCGAAAGAAATAATATGCTCTAGGATGCTCGAATAATATTGCTTCTTATTAGTATATTCCTCTGTTTTATAAAGCAATTCCTCAATAATAAATTCAAACTGCTCAGGAAGCGCCTTCCGTAGTTTTGAACGTGTATATTTTGAAGAGGCATAAGGCATCAGCTGAATCATTCGATCAATGAATATTTTATACCATTCATTTAATGCCTTATTGTTAGAAAAACTGTTTTTAATCAATTTCAACTTATCTTCTGGATAATAGACTAATGTCGCAAATTCATTTATTTCCTGTTCTGTTAATTCTTCTTTAAAAATATCTCGTATTTTTTCTTTGACTTTCCCCGAACCGTTTCTCAATACATGCTGAAACGCTTGATACTCTCCATGCAAATCACTTACAAAATGCTCTGTACCCTTAGGAAGATTGAGAATGGCTTCAAGGTTAATAAGTTCTGTTACTACTTTTTCTGCACTATCATATTTTTGAGCCAATAAATCCAAAAATTTTGTGTCCAATTTTATGAATGCTCCTTCTATTGGTTTATATATTTTTGAAAAATTTATCAAATGTAGTTACAATAGTCTATTTCGGTAGCCTTCAAAATGGGTACGTCACAGATCATACATGATACTTAAGCCTTTCGCAATCAATTATTTCTATTCTCATCATTTACTTCAAAAATGCTTAGGATCATAAAATAAAAAGCCCCATGAATCGGGACCATGGTTGCTTCAGTGTTAATTCGTCTATAAGCCATGTTCTGTTCCACTGCACTTTAAAGGAACGAAGTAAGACTTCTTTCCCGTACAGATGGTGGTAATCATCTATCTACAGGATGGGATAACCCTGTCCCTCTTTCTGTTCATTTCCTTCCAGAGGGGTCCTCTACCAAATTTGAGTTTCTCGCTCGAGGGGTTTACCGCGTTCCACTCCTCCTGTTTCCAAAAGGACTCCGTCACTGTGGCACTTTTTAAAGAACTCACGCCATATCCACATAGACTTAGGCGCTTCTCTTGCCGTTAGCCTGGACAAAATGCCAAGCTACCCTAGCTTATTGTTTCGCTAGACACGAACACTACGATCATCTCAGATCGTGCGAGCATGGACTTTCCTCAACATTCCCGAAAGAATACTGCGATTACCCAACTAATATAACACTGTCACAAGACAAAATTATAGCAAAAAAAATTCATAAAAACAATGTTGGGTTTCAATTGATTGCGTATTGAATCACTCTTGAAGCCGACTGCCAAATACTTGCTTTTCCAAATTGGATATGCGTTTAAGCATATCATAATTTGTTTGCCCTTGCCCAGCCATTGGTCGACGTTGCTCGGATTTCTGCTGGGTAAGCTCTTGATTTAAACGCTGGTTCTCCTGTCGTAATTTTTGGATTTCGCGCTGAAAGAGCTCATAATCTTTAATAATCGTGTCCAGAAACTGGTCAACCTCATCGGGCGAATACCCACGAAGTGCTGTTTTAAAATCTTGTTCTAAAATATCTTTTGTTGTTAATTGGTTTAATTGATTGTCCAATGAACATTCACCTCAAGTCATTGACAGTATATATTCCATTCTTTCAGACGTTTTAAAAAAAGTCAATCGTTATTATGACAGATAGCCTAGGTACTTTCTGCGATGGTTGGCTAATTTCCTCTATAAGTTATCATGATGAGTGGTCTCTTCAATCTGATATAAAATCAACTAAAAATAGATAGCAAATGTGCTATACTGAAATAAAGTTTGAACTATTAGGAGGGATATTATGGATATCGCTGCTCTATCAACAGGTTTAAGCCAAGCAAAATTACAGCAAAATATCAGCGTGGCTGTCACAAAAAAAGCTCTGGATGTCAATGAGAGTCAAGGAAATGCTTTAATTAACATGATGAATACTTCTCTTCCCCATCCCACCTCTGGTAGTCAGTTTGATGCCCGAATCTAACAGTGCGTCTGACCTTGGCTTCAGCTTTTTTGCTGATGTCAAGATGCTCTCATCTTCCGCAAGAGACTCCCACATTATCATCTTTTTTCACTTATATTAACAACAAAAACGGCACCGGTCTTTTTCATCTAGACCCATACCGTTTGAATATGCTCGCATACATATTATACGTTTTCTTTAATTGGTTTCTTTAAGAAACTGACGAGAAGGGCTGTGACAACCGAGCCAATAAGAATAGCCACTACATATAAATACCAATGTCCTTGAACGAAGGGAATCACAAATATTCCTCCATGAGGCGCTGGTAAGCCGATTTTAAAGATCATGGCTAAAGCGCCTGAAACGGCCGAGCCAATGACACAGGAAGGAATGACACGAATCGGATCGGCAGCCGCAAACGGTATCGCACCTTCTGTTATAAATGTTGCCCCCATAACATAACACGTTTTCCCCGATTCCCTTTCTTGTTTAGTAAAACGATTTTTAAAAAGGGTTGTCGCCAAGGCTAAGCCAAGTGGTGGCACCATACCACCAGCCATGATCGCTGCATGTGGAGCAAAATTCCCGCTGTCAATCATGGCAATACCAAAGGTAAAAGCAGCTTTATTGATGGGACCACCCATATCGATCGCCATCATTCCACCTAAGACAATACCTAGAATGACCAGATTACCAGTTCCCAACCCTTCTAACCAATGGGTAAGTTCATTCATAATCCACTGTAGCGGGCCACCCAACAGATACATGGCCACACCGGTAATGAGTATGGCGAAAAGAGGATAAAGCAATACAGGTTTAATACCCTCAAGAGAAGCAGGTAGCTTAGAGAATATTTTTTTAAGTAATAGCACCACATACCCTGCCAAGAAACCAGCAATTAATCCGCCTAAAAATCCAGCACCTGTCGTGGACGCTAAGAATCCTCCCACTAGACCAGGAGCTAGACCTGGACGATCAGCAATACTCATAGCAATAAATCCAGCAAGAACAGGAATCATGAGTGCAAAGGCATGATCAGCACCGATGCTATGTAGCATGGCAGCTATGGCATTATAAGAAGGATCATTTGGATCATAGGATTTTATCCCAAAAATAAAGGAAAGGGCAATAAGAATCCCTCCACCGACAACTAGAGGGAGCATATTAGAGACACCATTCATTAAATGCCTATAAAAACCTATCCCTTGCCCTTTTTCTGTTGAAGAAGCGGCGTGCGTTTGATCGCCATTGTTGTAAATGGGGGCATCCTGCTTTAATGCCCGTTGCAATAGTACGTCAGGCTGTCGGATGCCTTGAGCAACGGGAACTTGTATGACAGGCTTACCATTAAAGCGTGCCATATCCACTTGCTTGTCTGCCGCTACAATTATGGCAGTAGCCTGTGCGATGTCATCCTCCGTCAGCCGGTGCTTAACGCCTGTGGCGCCATTGGTCTCCACCTTGAAATCGATCTTCATTTCCTCAGCCTTTGTTTTTAAAGCATCTGCAGCCATATACGTGTGAGCAATCCCCGTCGGGCAAGCTGTTACGGCTAAAATCAAATCTGTACCCTCCACATGTTTTCTCACAGATTCTCCATCGTTTTCAGCTTGAAGAACAGCTTTTTCTTTTTCATCAACTGCCTGCAAGACATCAGCTATGGTTTCGGCTCTTAGAAGTTGCTCTCTAACGACTTCATCCATTAATAAAGTGGAAAGCCTTGATAGCGTTTCTAAATGATCGGCATTAGCCCCTTCAGTCGCTGCAATCATGAAAAATAAGTGACTTGGCTTGTCGTCTAATGCTTGATAATCGATCCCGTTCTTCGATCGTCCAAAGGCAATCGCCGGTGTTGAGACCGCTTTTGTTTTAGCATGGGGGATAGCAATCCCCTCTCCTATCCCCGTTGTGCTTTGGGCTTCACGTTCTAAAATAGCTTCTTTATATAAACCTTTGTCATCTAAACGACCCGCTTCATCTAGTTTAGTCACCAATTCATCGATGACTTGGTCTTTAGATTGTGATACCAAATCAAGAATGACCGTATCATCTTTTAGAAGTTCTGTGATGTTCATTGTTCTCCCACCTTATACTGTCTTTATATGAACCTGTGTTATTAACTGCTCGATAAAAGGTATGGTGCAAAACCCTTCTGAATAAGCCGAGGCACTTCCCGCGGTGGCGCCATAGCGAAAGGCTTCGACACTCTCTCCTTGCTGCACATAAGAAGCAATAAAGCCTGCCACAACAGAATCGCCTGCACCGACTGAATTTTTCAACTTCCCCTCAGGGATATTGGCGTAGTAGACGTGATCGTTTTTAAAAAGTAGATTCCCTTTGTCACCCATTGAAACAATAACGTGCTCAGCTCCCTTATCAATCAGTTGCTTCCCATACGGGATCGCTTCCTGAGGGGTATGAACAGCAACGTCAAAAAGCTCTCCTAGCTCAATATGATTAGGTTTAATTAAGAACGGATGATAAGGAAGAACATCCTTTAATGCTTGCTTTGTCGCATCGACAACTACCTTGACATCTTTGCTCACGTAATCCTTGATGATATCTTTATACAGCGTATCCGGCAACGACTGCGGCAGGCTGCCAGCTAAAACTAAAATATCTCCTTGCTTCAGGTGCTTGAGCTGATCAAGAAATGCCTGAAACTGCTTTGCAGAAATGTCTGGACCTACTCCATTCAATTCCGTTTCAACTTCTGAACGTAGCTTAATGTTAATGCGTGAAGGATCATCAACAGTGATAAAGTCTGTTTTGATACCCTCCATTTGCAAAGCCTCGACAATAAATTGTCCTGTAAATCCTCCGACAAAACCCAGAGCCTTATTATCTATGCCCAGTCTTTTGAGCACCCTTGAAACATTAATTCCCTTTCCTCCAGGAACCTTCCTTTCATTTTTGATGCGATTTAATCCTCCCCAGGTTAATGTGTCAATCTCCACGAAAAAATCAACAGAGGGATTAAATGTACAGGTGTAAATCATGCTGTCACTACCCTTACTTCAGTTTTTGCTTCATAAGCAGCTTTGTTTTCATCCAATTTGTCGATAAGCAGCGTGGCAGCTTTTAAGTCAGCTATTTTAGAAAAGGACACCTCTCCTAGCTTACTGTGGTCAGCAACCGCAAAGGCTTCTTGAGATAAATGGAGGGCGGTTTGTTTGACCTGAGCTTCCTCTGGGTCGGGCGTTGTATAGCCAAAATCCTGGTGAATACCATTTACCCCAATAAAACTTTTATCAAAACGATAGGCTTGCAACCCTGTCAATGTAGCTCCGCCAATTAATGCCTTTGTCTTAGCTTTTACCAGACCACCGAGCAAGTAAGCTGTCAGCCCTTTATTAATCAATGGTTCTATAAGATTTATGGCATTGGTCACAACAGTTAGATCTTTTTGACACAAATATGGAATCATCTGCAGGGTGGTTGTTCCAGCATCTAAATAAATAGAATCCCCATCAGCAATTAAATGAGCAGCAAGCTGGGCAACACGCTGTTTTTCTTTAAAATTCACATCGGCTTTAAATTCATAGCTTGGCTCTAGACGTTTCCCTTGTAATAACGAGGCACCTCCATGGACGCGCTTTAAACGATGCTCTTGCTCAAGCTGAATTAAATCTCTTCTAATGGTGGATTCTGAAGCTTTAGTGGCTTCAAGTAAATCCAAAAGCTTGATGACGCCATGCGCCTTTAATAAAGAAAGAATGATGTGATGGCGCTCTGGTGTTAACATATCGTACGGCACCTCCTCAGATCTTATTATATTGAAAGCGTTTTTAAAAATCAATTATTTTCATTCAAAAACATTCATTTTAATTCAAAAATAGAGCTACGTGAAGTGAAAAAATCAACGCGCCATACATAGTGACAGTCTCCGATGCTTTTTATGCTATAATCCTAAGGGTGAAAAAAGATAGAGGGTGACGATTCTTGGCAATACATATCGTGCTATATCAGCCAGAAATTCCAGCAAATACGATCAACATCGCACTGACTTGCGTTGCGACCGCTACGGCTTTGCATTTAATTCGACCGCTTGGCTTTTCAACAGATGAAAAAATGATCAAACAAGCAGGTATCGATTACTGGCAGTATGTAAATGTCACTTATTATGAATCACTGCACGATTTTTTCTCAAAAAATAAGGGTAAGTTTTATTATATAGAGACGTTTGGGGAAAAAAGACATTCAGACTTTGATTTAAGCGATACCTTAGAGGACTATTATTTTATGTTTGGAAGCGAAACGACAGGCTTGCCGAAGGATTTACTAGCGAAAAATGAAGACCATTTTTTAAGAATACCGATGAGTAAAAATGTACGTTCACTGAACCTTTCAAATACAGCCGCAATATTGGTATATGAGGCCCTGAGCCAACAGGGATTCCCCCATTTGAAGTAAAGAAAACTTGCCGATGGCAACGCCAGAGGCTTAGTTACACTTATACTAGATACCTTCTATCTTTTAATCTTGGATGGCAAGCCCCGTAATTTATTATGTATACGAAAAAGCTGTTCAGAGACGTTTCCTGAACAGCTTTTTTATCTAATTTTCAACCTTTAAAAGTCGTAAAGCATTTAAAATGACCAAGATAGCAGCCCCTGTGTCACTCGCAACCGCCAACCATAGGGTGAGAAGATCGGGAAAAATTAAGACAAATGCTACTGCTTTGACAAGTAATGAGAACCAGATATTTTGCTTGATGATGGCAAGGGCTTTTTTGCTTAATTTTATCGTATAGGGCAATTTCTCAAGATTATCAGCCATTAAAACAATATCTGCGGTTTCAATTGCTGCATCTGTTCCTGCTCCACCCATAGCGATGCCTAAATCAGCTGTAGCAAGAGCAGGGGCATCGTTAATGCCATCACCCACCATGGCGACACGATGGCCTTCTGTTTGTAATCTCTTAATAGCCTCTACCTTATCTTCTGGTAATAATTCAGCAAAATATCGATTAATATTAGCTTCCTTAGCAATCATTTTGGCAGTGCCTTTATTGTCTCCTGTTAACATCGCAATTTGGCTAATTCCAGCTTGTTTTAATTTTTCTATTGCCTTGATCGAAGTTGAACGCATGGCATCAGCAACAGCAAGGACACCGATAACTTCTTCTTGGCTACCGATAATTACAACGGTTTGTCCTTTATTTTGCATCTCTGCCACTAATAATTTTGCTTTGCCCAATGAGATTTTTTTTTCTTCAAAAAGTCTAGCATTACCAGCATAGTGCATAACACCATCAATTTTTGCCTGAACACCTTTACCCACTATATTTTTATAAAATGAAGCACTTTTTGGATTTATATTCTTATCTCTAGCATAATCCACAATAGTTTGTGCAATGGGATGAGTAGAATAAGCCTCTAAAGCTAAAGCGATGGATAAAAGCTCATCTTCAGACATGTTGAACGAAGTAACTCGGAACACCTTTGGTTTGCCTTGTGTCAATGTCCCTGTCTTGTCAAATGCGATTGCATTGATTGCACCTACTTTTTCTAAAAAAGCGCCACCTTTTATTAAAATACCATTTTTTGCGGCATTTCCAATCGCAGAAACAATCGAAACCGGTGTTGAAATGACTAGAGCACATGGACAAGCCACCACCAATAATTCCAGTCCTTTATAAAACCAACCTCCCCAAGCGCCCAAATCTAATAAAGGTGGAATCACCATAACAGCTAATGCCAAAACAAATACAGCAGGTGTATAGATACTGGCAAATTTATCGATAAACGCTTCGGTAGGAGCCTTTTGTTCTTGTGCTTCTTCTACCAAATGAATGATTTTAGAAATAGCCGTATCTTTAACCAATCGAGTCACTTTGATTTCAAGTGAACCATTTTCATTGATTGTTCCTGCATAAACGGTATCTCCAGCTTGTTTATCAACCGAAATTGATTCTCCCGTAATGGGTGATTGATTTAAGCTTGACTCCCCTTTAATGATTTCACCATCTAGTGGAATTTTTTCTCCTGGTTTTACAATGATCGTTTCTCCAATAGATAGTACCTCGACGGGCTTTTTCACCAGATTAGAACCCATTCTAACCCACGCCTTTGAAGGTGCTAAATTCATAAGACTGCGAATGGAATTTCGTGTTTTTTCAATCGAGATATTTTGTAGCGTCGTTCCTAGAGCAAATAACCAAACAACCGTTGCCCCTTCAAACCACTGACCTATGAGCACAGCTCCAATTGCTGCAGCTGACATCAGCACATTCATGTCTAAAGATCGGCTTTTAATAGCAAAATAAGCGCTTTTTACTGGCTTGTACCCACTCATAACTAGTGCTATTGCATACATGAGATTAGAAATAAGTGCAGAAATATCCAGAAAGGAACTCATAACCCCTAATGCAATGATCATTCCAGGAATAATAATCATTTTATAGCCTTCATTTTTCTTTTGTTCCTCATTAGACTTACTTTCTTTTGAGATCAAGGATGCTTTATAGCCAATTTTAGATAATTCCGAGACAATATTAATCACGCTATTTTCATGTGCTACATTCATTTTGCTAGTTGAAAAATTCACACTGACATGCTGAACGTAAGGTAGATTAATTAAATGATTTTCAATACTTTTAGCACAACTTCCGCAGTCCATCCCATAGACACGATAGGTTAAGTTTCCATCGGTAACAGTTTCACTGTTGATTAGATTTGAATCGATTTCCTGTACCGTCTCCGCTACCTCGCTACTACAACATGTCATTTCTTTTGAATTAACGTCGTTGTTCAAATGAGAGCAACTTGTTTTTTTCTTCTCTTGAAAGTGTTCATTTCTTCTAACGTTACAGCGTTGATCTATCATTTCATACACCTCCTAAATGATGTGGTAATGACAGCTTTCAACATCGTTTTGTACTTCATCTAGTACAACATCAAACATCGTTAATAAATCTCGAACATGCTGGTTGCTTAAGCTATAAAAAATATATTTTCCTTCCTGTCTGCCTACAATTAATCCACAACCCTTCAAACAAGCCAAATGCTGAGAAATATTTGATTGGTTGCCATTTAAATGACTGACAATGTGTGAGACAGTTTTTTCTTCTTCTTTAATACATTCCAAAATTTGAATGCGTATTTTATGAGCAAAACCTTGTAAAAATTTAACCTTTAAATCCATGTCAGCCGTCAACATATATATCCTCCAATCATATTAGTAATAACTAATATATTATGATGCTATCATATTAGCAATAATTAATATGTTTGTCAAAAAAGTATACACATGCCTCTTTTTTTAATACATAAAAATAGCCGACATAGCGTTTTTTTAATGCATGCAATCCAGTTTTTTATCTGACTGTTACTACGCCCTTGCTTAGTTAACAGCACTTGATCAACTTCAGTCCCACACATCCGATCTCTTTTCCATGAATAATCTCGAAAATCTAGGAAAATTTAAGGTTGTTAGCCAACAGGTGACAGACTTTTTTAGCGTGATGAGAGGAGATGACCTTATATTTATGAAGCTAAGTCGCTTATTGACAAGGACTTTTCTTATCTTTCTTATGCTATTAGTGCTATCAGGATGCAGAGGAAAATTTATTGTTTTAGATCCGAAAGGTCCTGTTGGAGAGGAAGAAAAACACCTTATTCTACTCACAACCCTGCTTATTGCTATTATTGTTATTCCCGTGATCGCCTTGTTGATCTATATTGTCTATCGTTACCGTGATACACCTCGTAATACAGCTCGTTATCGCCCAAAATGGGGAGATAATAAATACCTTGAAATCATTTGGTGGGGAATTCCCATCCTCATTACCATGTTTATGGCCTATTTTACTGCTCTAACGATATTCTCTTTGGTCAAACCACCTACCACAGAAGTAAAACCGATCACCATTCAAGTGACATCACTTAATTGGAAATGGTTGTTTCAATATCCTGAACAACATATTTCCACGGTCAATTATGTTAATATCCCGGCGGGCAAACCCGTGCAATTTATCCTAACATCCGATGCCCCGATGAATTCCTTCTGGGTGCCTCAGCTAGGTGGACAGGAATATACAATGCCTGGTATGGCAATGCGACTGTGGTTGCAAGCTAATGAAACAGGTAAGTATTTTGGAACAGGTGCTAATTTTACAGGAGAAGGCTTTGCTCATATGCGGTTTGATGTCATTGCCAAAACAGAAGCCGATTTCAATCGATGGGTTAATAACGTTAAAACGACAGCTAAACCGATGGACATGGCTATCTATAACAAACTTAAGACACCGGGCGTAACAACTCAGCAAACGTATTCCTCATATCCTGCACGTATTTTTGAGAGGACGCTTAAGAAAAATGGCGGTCACTATCTTGAACGCGTGCCTGAAGACAACTCGTTTGACTCCACCGAAACAGAAAAAACGAAATAGTAGTGAAAGAATGGAGATGCGCAATGGAACCTAAGTTTAAAATAAGTCACTTTTTCATACACGGAGACCCGTTCATTTTAGGTGCTGATGTCTCTATTGGCATTGCAACCTTTATGGCCATCTTCGTGTTAACCTACTTCAAAAAGTGGACATGGCTATGGCGTGAATGGCTTACAACTGTTGACCATAAAAAAATTGGCATTATGTATATGATTGTCGCTTTGGTTATGCTTTTTCGTGGAGGTGTCGATGCCCTCTTGATGCGAACACAATTGGCATTGCCAAATATGAAGGTATTGCAACCAGAACATTATAACGAAATCTTTACAACGCATGGAACCATTATGATTCTTTTTATGGCGATGCCCTTCGTCTTTGCGATGATGAATAATGTGATTCCATTACAAATTGGCGCACGTGATGTTGCCTATCCTTTTTTAAATGCTGTAAGCTTTTGGCTTTTTTTCTTTGGTGCCATATTGTTAAATGTATCATTTGTCATTGGTGGTTCTCCAAATGCGGGATGGGTTGGTTATCCCCCCTTGTCTGAGCTACAGTTTAATTCAGGGCCTGGTGAAAATTTCTATGTCCTTGCCATACAAATATCAGGAATTGGCAGTCTAGCTACGGGCATTAATTTTCTCATCACCATTCTTAAACTGCGAGCGAAAGGCATGCGTTTAATGGATATGCCACTGTTTACTTGGTCCATTTTAGCCACATCTATTTTGATTGTTGTAGCGTTTCCTGTGATCACTGTGACCATGCTACTGTTATTTTTGGATCGTTTTGCTGGAGCGCATTTTTTCACCATGACTCATGGTGGAGACCCTATGATGTATGTTAATTTATTTTGGATTTGGGGGCATCCAGAAGTTTATATTCTCATTTTACCTGCCTTTGGCATTTTTTCTGAAATCACCAGTGTTTTTTCTAAAAAGGTTATTTTTGGTTATACCTCAATGGTTGTTTCCATGATGCTTATTAGCTTCTATGCTTACTTCACATGGGTACACCATTTTTTTACAATGGGTGCAGGTGCAGGTGTCAACACATTTTTTGCCGTTTCCACAATGATCATTGCGATTCCAACTGGTGTTAAGATCTTTAATTGGTTATTAACCATGTATCAAGGACGCATTCGTTTAACCGAACCGATGCTGTGGACAATCGCTTTTATCCCCTGCTTTGCCATTGGCGGTGCCACAGGTGTCATGCTCTCCATTGCTCCTGCAGATTATCAGTACCACAACAGCTATTTCCTCATTGCTCACTACCACCAAGTGTTTATTGGCGGCACGGTGTTTGGCATGTTTGCAGGACTGACCTATTGGTGGCCGAAGATGTTTGGATATAAGTTAAACGAGACGCTTGGAAGATGGGCATTTTGGCTGTGGAACATTGGTTTCTACGTCTGTTTTATGCCACAATACGCCTTGGGTTTTATGGGCATGACTCGACGTATCTATACATATGGCTGGGATATGGGTTGGGCACCTTTAAACTTTGTTTCTTCCATCGGTGCGGTCATCATGGGTGTCGCCTTTCTCTTTCAAGTTTGGGAAATTGTTTACAGTATTAAATACGGCGAGCGAGATACGACAGGAGATCCATGGGACGGTCATACTTTAGAGTGGTCCATTCCTTCCCCAGCTCCAAAATATAATTTTGCTATCCTTCCAAAAGTGCATGGGCGTGACACATGGTGGAAAGCTAAGGAGGCTAAAGAACGTGGAGATGAGGAAGAAAAGCCGCAAGAGCTAGAGCCCATTCATTATCCGAAAAATTCGGGCATTCCAATTATCTTATCTGCCTTTTTCTTTATCACAGGCTTCGGCTTGACTTTTGAGTGGATATGGCTAGGTGTCATAGGTCTTCTCGGTGTGGCTACGTGTCTCATCGTGCGCTCTTTTCAATATGATACAGACTACTCCATTTCAATAAATGAAATTAAAGAAACCGAAATTGCTTTAAGGGGTGACGTGTAATTGACAAACAGCATATCCCATCCTACAGAGCCTCGTGGAGCACATGAAACGCATGAATCAATAAAAATTGATGGATTTTGGCTATTCCTAGTTTCCGATGTTCTCTTATTTGGAGCACTTTTTGCCACCTTCATCGTCTTGCACACACATTATGCAGGGGGCCCAACGGGTAAAGATATATTTGACGTTCAAGTGTTCACGAGTGAAACCTTCATTTTGCTAACGAGTAGCTTTACGAGTGGTCTTGCAACATTGGAAATGACTAAAGGTCATGTTAAAGGCTTGATTACATGGCTCATCATCACAGCTTTTCTCGGATTTACCTTTATTGGATTCGAAATTTATGAATTTTCAACACTGGTCAATGAAGGGTATACAATGAGCACAAGTGCCTTTTTATCAGCTTTTTTCACTCTTGTAGGTACCCATGGTAGTCACGTTTCTCTCGGCTTGATTTGGATGATTGGTCTCATCATTCAAGTCGCAAGGCGCGGCTTCACTCCTATTACTAAGCGCAAGCTGTCTATTATTAGCCTTTATTGGCATTTTCTTGACGCCGTTTGGATTTTTATTTTTACAGTGGTATATCTCATAGGAGTGATATAAATGAAGGCAACTGAAAATAGCCAACCATCGCATGGCTCTGCAAAATCATACATTATCGGCTATGTTTTATCCATTCTACTGACCATTCTACCGCTATGGCTTGTCATCCATCATGTGCTAAGTCGCACATCGCTTATTGTGGCCATCATGGTCATGGCTGCATTGCAATTTTTAATACAGCTTCTCTTCTTCATGCATATTAGAGAAAGCGAAAAGCCTCGCTATAACGTCTTTGCCATCATCTTAGGGATCATGTTCGTCATTACGATTATCGGAGGATCAGCTTGGATCATGACCTTTAATTCACAAGTTCAGTAAATCATAAGGAGGCGATAGCATGTGGATATTTATTGGTATACTTTTAGCATTCATTGTGTGGGAAATGTTTAAATTATCGATTATATCTCTATACATTATTCTCTTCGCTGGGATTATTGTAGGTACCCTGCCCTATTTCATCAAAAGAAAACGCTATACGAGAAAATAGCTCATGTTTAAGGAAAAAGGAGGTCAATAGCTATTCATATGATTTACTACATCATTTTACTCAGTACACTCTTACTAATCGTCTCCGTTTCATCGTTTATTTGGTATAGAATCTATAAACGTAAACGCTGGGGTGTCAAGTAAGGATATAAAAATATAGGAACAAGAACCATTTAAATAGACCTGATCAATCAGATAAGGAGGAGCATGTTTTGGATTTTTTACATGATGTCACTTGGATACTTTATGTCGTCCTACCACTCATCCTCTTGATACTCTTATTTTTTCTTGTTTATAAGCGAAAGCGTAATTGAATGAAGGTACTCTTAGCTTCTACTCATGCATCACATTTTTTGACAGTCAACTAAAAATACGGTAAACTAATAAATGGCGAACAATTTTTTTATTTTTAAAAATAATTATTCGTATTTAGAGGTGTGAACCATGAGAGATATATTTGATTACGAAGATATTCAATTAATTCCTGAAAAATGTGTGGTTAATAGCCGTTCGGAATGTGATCCATCTACTCGATTTGGTGGTCGCCGTTTTAAACTTCCAATAGTCCCAGCGAATATGCAGACCATTATCGATGAACAGATTGCCGTTGATTTATCAGAAAGCGGTTACTTTTATATCATGCACCGCTTCCAACCTGAAAAACGCCAAGCTTTTATTAAGGATATGCAGGCACGCGGGCTCATTGCCTCCATCAGTGTGGGGGTAAAAAATGAAGAATATGCATTTATTGAACAACTGTCGAAAGCGGGACTTGAGCCAGAATATATCACCATTGATATAGCGCACGGTCACTCCAATGCGGTGATCGACATGATCCGCTATATTAAAGCGCTTCTCCCTAATAGCTTTGTGATTGCTGGTAATGTCGGAACGCCGGAAGCGGTAAGAGAACTAGAAAACGCAGGTGCTGATGCCACCAAAGTTGGGATCGGTCCGGGTAAGGTTTGCATTACTAAAATCAAAACAGGCTTTGGCACGGGTGGCTGGCAGTTAGCAGCCCTGCATTGGTGCGCTCAAGCGGCAAGCAAGCCGATCATTGCAGATGGTGGTATTCGCACACATGGCGACATTGCTAAATCGATTCGTTTTGGCGCATCAATGATCATGATTGGTTCTCTCTTTGCTGGTCATGAAGAATCGCCAGGACACACCGTTGAAAAAGATGGTAAGCTGTACAAAGAATATTTTGGTTCGGCTTCAGAATTTCAAAAAGGTGAAAAGAAAAATATTGAAGGCAAGAAAATATTTGTTGAACACAAAGGTGCTTTGAAAGACACCCTTATTGAAATGGAACAAGATCTACAATCCTCCATCTCATACGCGGGTGGGAAAAATCTAGAGGCTATTCGCACTGTCGATTATGTTGTCGTGAAAAATGCCAGTTTTAATGGAGATAACGTTGAGTGATGAGTCATAGTGAATAACCATGCGAAACACCACACCCTTCCTATCTTTCAATAGTAGAACTACTATAAGATTTTTGACTGTGCAGACATGCCCATCATTTTTTTCTAAAAATATCTTCTATAATATTCCTTTTTATTTGTTCAATGCCAAAGTATGACACATGATTGGCTTCAGCCTCACTAGAAAGAGTTTGTGCTCTCTAATGAGGCTGAAGGTCCTATCTATCATTTATATGGTAGATAGATCATATTCGAATTTTCCATTAAGTAACAAGCCGCTTTTTCATCCTATCATTAGCGAAGAAGATTTGTTTTTGCTAATTCAACTAGTTTACTGCCATCGCCATTGAGTACGGCCTTTAACATCCAAAGCGTAAACCCATGTGCCTGTTCAAAATTTATTTTCGGAGGTAGTGAAAGTTCCTGACGATTCACAAGCACATCTAATAAAACAGGTCCATCCTCCTCTAAAGCTCCCTTAATAGAGGACTCAAGATCACCAGGATCTTCCACACGAATCCCTCTTATGCCCATCGATTCAGCAACGGTCGCAAAATTGGGATTTTTTAAGTCTGTCCCTGTTTCCAAATACCCTGCCGCCTTCATTTCAAGCTCAACAAAACTTAAAGCGCTATTGTTATAAACAATGATCTTTACTGGTAGCTGATACTGGTATATCGTTAATAAATCTCCCATTAACATCGCCAGCCCACCATCCCCAGAAAGAGCAATCACCTGTCGATCTGGCGAAGCACATATAGCGCCAATAGCTTGCGGCATCGCACTAGCCATTGTTCCATGATTGAACGATCCAAGGAGTTTTCTTTTTCCATTCATTTTTAAATAACGCGCTGCCCACAGTGTTGGCGTACCGACGTCACAAGTAAAGACCGCATCCTTATCAGCAAAATCACTAACCAACTTTGTCAGGTATTGCGGATGAATCAGCTTACTCCCAGATTTTCCAGTTGCCATATGATCTAGGCTCTTACGAACGCGTTGATAATGTCTCACATAATTATTGAGATGACTGTCATCATGAGTGGTCGTTAAACGAGGGAGCAATGACTCGATTGTCTCTTTTATATCGCCACAAAGCCCTAGCGATAGAGAAGCACGTCTCCCAAGATGCTCAGCTCTTATATCAATTTGAAGAATATCAGCTTTCTTGGGAAAGAATTGTCGGTATGGAAAATCAGTGCCAAGCATGAGTAAAACATCACAATCCATCATAGCGTGATACCCCGAAGAATAACCGATCAATCCTGTTAAACCAACAGAATAGGGATTATCGTACTCCAGATATTCCTTTCCTCTTAAAGCCACGACCATAGGTGATTTGAGCTGATCACACAGCTGCATGAGCTGGTCATGAGCACCTTGACATCCAGCACCACATAATAGAGTTATTTTTTTACCTTGATTTAAATAGTTTGCAAGCTCTTTTAGTTCGTCTTCTGAAGGACGAATGACCGGCTGAGTGGTATGTATAATAGACCTTGGAACCGTCTCATCATCTGGGAGTGCTGCAACATCTCCCGGTAGAACAAGAACAGCAACACCCTTTTTTGATATAGCATGCTGCATAGCGATTGCTGCCATTCGTGGCATTTGTTCTGATCGGGTCACCACCTCACTAAAATAACTGCATTCTCTAAACAATTCTTCAGGTCGAGTTTGTTGAAAATATTCCCCGCCAAATTCATTGCTTGGAATATGTGCCGCAATAGCTAAAACAGGGATACGGCTGCGGTGACAATCGTATAATCCATTAATAAGATGCAAATTTCCTGGCCCACTGCTCCCTGCACAGACAGCAATGCTATCGCTCAACAGGGACTCGGAACCAGCAGCAAAAGCTGCAACCTCTTCATGTCGTACCCCTACCCACTCGATTTTTCCCGATCGTCGAATAGCATCCAGCACTGCATTCAATGAGTCACCAACAATCCCATAAATACGCTTAACCCCCGCTTGGAGCAACGAATCAATAAGTAAATCTGCCATATTTTGTGCCATGTCTACCTCCTGATTATTTTAAGACTTTTTCTATAAACTGATCATATTACTAAATGAGAGCGTTGTGGAATAGAATTCCCCCTTTTTTGTAAACTATCCATTTTGAATAGTATCCCAGCATAACAAAACAATCGTACGCCGATTTTTGTCCCCCTCCTTTGTGTACCTGCGACACACAGGATGTGCTAGCTTCGGCGTTGGTACATGGACGTGCCGTATTTAGCCGAAGTTCCTTTTAATTTATCCATGAAAATGTTGACATAACCCCTTATTTGTGATATTTAAAATAGGTGTTGGCACTCCACTGCATAGAGTGCCAAATTATTTTGAGTGTCTGAATACTATTTTTGAATACTTTCAAGGGGGAGCAATGACTATGGCAAAAAAAGAGTTCCAAGCAGAGTCTAAGCGTTTGCTAGAAATGATGATTCACTCCATTTATTCACAAAAGGATATTTTTTTACGTGAGCTGATCTCAAATTCAAGTGATGCCATTGACAAGATTTATTACAGAGCTTTAACCGACGACTCGTTAACATTTAATCAAGATAACTATTACATAAAGATCGAGGCAGACAAGGAAAATCGCCAATTAAAAGTGATGGACACTGGCATTGGCATGACCAAGGAGGAGTTGGAAAGCAATCTCGGTGTCATTGCCAAAAGTGGTTCCTTAGCTTTCAAGAAAGAAAATGAAATGAAGGACGGTCAAGAAATCATCGGCCAATTTGGTGTTGGTTTTTATTCTTCCTTTATGATTGCTGACCACGTCACTGTCATAACAAAAGCATTGAAAAGTGATGAAGCTTATAAATGGGAATCCCAAGGTGCTGATGGCTATACCGTAGAAGTATGTGAAAAAGATGAAGTCGGCACGGAGATAGTATTAAAGATCAAAGAAAACACAGAAGATGAATCTTATGATGACTATTTAGAAGAGTCACATCTCAAAAGCATCATTAAAAAATACTCAGATTTCATCCGCTACCCTATTAAGATGGAGGTCACCGAGCATAAGCCAAAGTCTGATGATAGTCAAGAGTTGGAAGAAGTCAAAGAAGTGCAAATTATCAATAGCATGGTGCCAATTTGGCGAAAAAATAAATCAGAACTAACGGATGAGGACTATGCTCATTTTTATAACGAAAAACATTTTGGCTTTGATCAGCCGCTTAAGCATATCCATATCAGTGTTGATGGTGCGGTTCGCTACCAATCCATTCTCTATATCCCTGAACAAGTCCCCTTTGACTATTATTCTAAGGATTTTGCCAAAGGATTGGAGCTATATTCTAATGGTGTCTTAATCATGGAAAAATGTGCTGACCTACTTCCTGACTATTTTAGCTTTGCTAAGGGCATTGTTGATTCTGAAGATCTCTCACTCAATATCTCTCGTGAAATATTGCAACAGGATCGTCAGCTTCAGCTCATTGCCAAAAATATAAAAAATAAAATTAAGAAAGAACTGCAGAGCTTATTAACAGAAGATCGTGATAAATACGAAACCTTTTATGCATCCTTTGGTAAACAGATTAAATTCGGTGTGTACAATAACTTTGGAGCCGATAAAGAGGACCTCCAGGATCTCCTGATGTTCTATTCCTCAAAAGAAAAAAAACAAGTGACACTCAATGAGTATATCTCCAGAATGTCTGAGGAGCAAAAATATATTTACTATGCAACTGGCGATAGTTACGAACGAATTGAGAAATTGCCACAAACGGAGGGTGTCCTAGAAAAAGGCTATGAAATCCTCTATTTCAGCGATGAAGTCGATGAATTTGCCATCAAAATGCTTATGAACTATAAGGACAAAGAATTTAAGTCCGTTTCAAGCGGTGATCTTGGCATTGAAGAGGAGGACGGAGAAGCATTTAATTCTGAGCAAGAGGAAAATAAAGAGCTCTTTGACTATATGAAAAACAAATTAGACGGTAAAGTGACTGATGTAAAGCTATCTAAGCGTCTTAAAACGCATCCTGTTTGTTTATCGGCAGAAGGTGACGTCTCTATTGAAATGGAAAAAGTCCTCAACGCCATGCCTGACAACCAAAATATAAAGGCAAATAAGATTTTAGAAATCAACCCTCATCATGACGTGTTCCAGTCACTTAAAATCTCGTTTGAAAAAGATAAAGAAAAGCTGGATTTATACACCAATCTTTTATATAATCAAGCATTAATCATCGAAGGCTTGCCTATCAATGATCCTGTGGAATTTACCAATGATATTTGCAAAGTAATGGTTTAATCAATACTGTAAAATTGAACTAAAATAAAAAAGATGAATAATGCTGCTAAAAGATAACAACAAATTAATTGTATTTGGCAAATAACACAAGGTACCATTAGAATACGAAAATGCTGACGAAGTCAACTGCATGCCCATTTTTAGATATGTGTAACAATGGGTGTGCAGTTTTTATATGGTTAAATTTACATTGGCAGATACGCCCGCAACAATGCTAAAATGAATACTATACACTTGCTAAAAGACTACCTTCAGGTTCTCATTTTTTATTTTTATCCTCTCTGCCTTGCTAAAAGGAAGTTTCCCAAAATATAAATTTTTACATATTTCATTTATATTAAATCCTGCAGGATATACTGGTTATAAAAGGGGTGAATACTATGAAAAAACAGTTATCATTTAAAGATCTTGTCAATAAAAACAAAGGAGAGATCGTCAAAGACCGTCAACTTCTAGAGAAAATTGAAGAAAAAATTGATAATAAACATTATAAAAAGATGATCAAATATATATCTAGCAACAATTAAACTGTTGGCATGTGGCACGTTACCTTATATATAATTTTCGAAAATTGGATATAATTTGTATTCGAACTGTTTCCTTGTCATAGATGCCTGTTCATTATAAAATGAAAATGAGTACAACATGTGTTTGAGTTTGTATTCATTTAAATCAACTAAAAAGATAGATTGTTCACCATTTGAGCTTAAAACTCTAGCGGGAATAATAACTTGAGGAGGTTATTTATGAAAGTAGCAAAAGGGGTAGAAATGTTAGAACTATCAATGAATATGGGAGGTCAGTCAATGGACATCCATCCCGTTGTTATCTGGGATGACACTGATGTTATTCTTATAGATACCGGCATGCCCGGTCACCTAGATGCCATTCGTGAAGAGATGACTCAGGCTGGTGTCCCCTTTGAAAAGCTAAATAAAACCATTTTGACACATCAAGATATCGACCACATAGGTAGCTTGCCTGCCCTACTAAAACAGAGCTCTCAACATATTGAAGTGTATGCACACAAGGAAGATGAGCCTTATATTCAAGGTGAAAAAGCTTTGATCAAATTTGATCCAGAACAAATGATCAAGCGTTTTGAGTCCCTTCCTGAAGAAGAACAGCGTCAGGCACATGAGCTTTTCTCTGAAGCACCGAAAGCTCATGTTGATACCATATTAGAAGGCGGCGATGTTTTACCATTTTGCGGTGGGATTACTATCATAAACACACCTGGTCATACTCCTGGACATATTAGTTTATATCTTAACAAAAGTAAAACATTAATTGCTGGGGATGCATTTGTTTCTGAAAATGGTAAAGTAATCGGTCCTAGTGCAGCGCTAACACCCGACATGGATACCGCTGTTCAATCCTTGAAACAACTTGTAAACTTTGATGTCGAAAGTATCGTTTGTTATCACGGTGGTATTTGTAACGACAATGCTAACGAACAGTTAAAAGAACTTGCTCACAAATCTTTCTAATACGTGAATTACATAAGGCATAAGGATCATCCCCTATGCCTTTTTTTCACCCCTTTTTTTGTTGACTCCTCGTCTCTTCCGCACTTCGCACAAGCAAGACTCTAATCATTTTAATCATTCAGCTCTAATATTCTACGTATGCTGTATATTCACCCCTTACTGAATTCCTTGCATCAACATATAGTAATACAGAACACTGTATGGGAAGTGGTGGTTCTTGACAGAATTTAATCCAAATCAACTTCATATTAAGTTTATACCCCCAGCCTCAACCATCCATCCAATTGAAGGAAGAAAGTATACCTTAACGCATTCAAAAGCACAAACAGACCTCTTCTTAAGCATCGGTTATATCTATGACTATGCAGCTATTGACCTCCAATTTCGCGATGAAATTGTAGCAGATTGGAAACGAACCGCTCGTAGCCATTTTTTCCTTCATGGTAAGGTCTTTATAAGTAGTGGAGAATTTGAGAGACAACAAGCAAAAGTGAGATGTTATAATTTTCACAAGACAATGTCTCAAGCACTTCAAGGAATGATTCAGGGTGACCACTCTTTCCTCCTTAATCACTCCTATCTTTTAGATTGTCCTATCTACATCTCCTACCAATCAGTTTATCCAGAATACCAACACTTTGTTTACTATGGGACACCCAATTTTTTTATAAAATAAAACCTCTTTACTATGTAAAAAGCCGAAGATGACTGTCACTTCTCATCGTCGGTTTTTTTATAATGGATTTATTTATTTATTCTCTAACGATATCCTCTAAAGCTTGTGTCAATTGCTGAAAAGTAAATTCAAAGCCACTGTTCAACAGTCGCTTGGGAATGCTATATGTTCCTTCTAATGCAATGCTTGGATCTATCCGAAGGACGAGTGGCGCAGCAATTTTCACTAGAAATGCTGGTGCTGGTAAAGCAAAAGCCTTATGCATAACAGTTCTCAGGTCTTTCATAAACGTTTTGTTGGTTACAGGTGTTGGAGCGCAAGCATTATACACACCAACATACTGATCATCTTTAATGACATTCAGAAGAATTTCTTGCAAATCATCTATATGTATCCAACTCATAAACTGTTGTCCAGATCCAACTGTACCACCCAGATGATAGTTCGTTAATTTTATTAAAGGTGCTAAAACACCTCCAGCTTTACTCAAAACAAGACCGAAGCGTAGCACAACCTGCCGCGTCTCTGGTAGGGAAGAATGATAAAAGGTCTCCTCCCATTGTTTACATAATTCAGGTAAAAAACCTTTTCCAAGCGGTGCCTCTTCATCACACGGTTCCATTACATTACCATATCGTCCAATAGCACTGGCTTGTATAAACAGGTGAGGTGGCTGTGGTGTCGCTAACACATATTCTCGCAAAGCCTTCACTGCATCAACTCTTGAGCTAAGCAAGATTTCTTTATTTGCCTCATTATAATTGCAACGAATGCTCTTCCCAGTCAAGTTAATGAGAACGTCACAACCTACGATCTCCTCCCACCAAGTCCCTTTATTTTTAGCATCCCAATGAATATAATGCACACCCTCTTTATCATGCGCAATACCTCTGGTCAATACCCATACTCCAAACCCTTGAGCGACTAAAAATCGAGAAAAGTACTGCCCTAGATAACCAGAACCTCCAGCAATGACAATCTTCTTGAGTACGATCTTTATCTCCTCCTTCTCTTACGTCACATCAGAGTTGTACATTGCACCTGTTAAATAACCTTATCAATAACATGGACAACCCTTTCAGCTTGCCAGTCTCTCCCATTGATCAAAGGCTACTTGCCTCTCTGTGAATCAAAAATCTAAAGTTATATAGTAGTATAGTTATAGTAGCCTAACTTTTGAGAGATTTCAATGGAGGAGACCAGCTCCATGCGGCACACAGGATGTGCTAGCTTCGGTGTTGGCACATCTTGTGTGCCGAGTTTAGCCGAAGTTCCCTAATAATAGGCTTCCCAAGTGGGGTTTTGGACATATGTTGTTCCTGAAGGAGTCTCGTGTCTTTTACTCCCATCCACGATACGACCATTAGACCATTAATGCAAGAAACCTATGGAGACTCCTGCAGGAAAAGCAACAGCTGAAAATCCTTAGTGTGACACGACAGTGAAACACTAAGGGTTGAAGCGTTGCCTGCGGAAAGCGATGTAGGTTTCTGACGCGGATTTATAAGCCTTGTTTAAGGAGTATCTTGGGAAAGCGAGTGTTCTGAAACGGACATCCACATGCTACACTAGAAAAAAAGAACGCCGATTATCTTTTTTGATAACCGACATCTGTTTTAATTCTTTCAGCTTAGTTATTTATGTCCCAACTACCGCTCTAAGCTGATGTTTACCTAGCTAATCGACTGATTCTGATAGTTAAAAGCGGATTTTTTGTAGCAGCTCCATGCAGGTTCTTTTTCCCCCTTCATCTAAACCATCCAACAGCTTAGCGATCGCTTGGCGATGAGAAGGAAAAATCATTTCTATCAAAGCCATACCCTTATCTGTTACCACCGCATAAATCACACGTCTATCTTCTGGACAAGGTTTGCGACAAATCAAACCTTTCTCCTCAAGTTTATCAATCACATAGGTCATGCTCCCGCTAGCAAGAAATACCTTATCGCCAATTTGCTTAATGGGCTGCTCTCCTTTGTGATATAAAAGTTCAAGAACATCGAATTCCGTCGGGTTTAATCCATGACTTCGGATATCTTTAGCTACTTGATCCATGACTTTTCTATAAACATGTGATAACATAGCAAATAATTTTAGTGAGAGCTCCTCATTTTCCTCTATCATGTGGGTCAGTCCTTTTATCTTGAATTCAAGATAATAATACCAAGCACCCTTTAGGATGTCAATATTTGAGTGAATGTATAGAAAATGAAGTCCCAGGCTGTTATCATAAACTCCCTCTCTAGCACTCTAAGGCTTATTTCATCATGATAAACTTCACAAGGATGTAAATAAAATAAGGTAGAGCAAAAAAGAGGACACCTTTAAATAGCAATGAAGAAAGTTGATCCACCCATTTTTCTGGATCCCATTCTTCTATTGTTTGCTTAACCCTATCAAGTTTATCCAACAATGTTTTATGAATCGAAGCTGATTTAGCCTCTGCTTTATTTTCAAACATTGACGCTCAATCCTCCTATAAATCAGATCTAATAGAGTCTATGCTTGTCCAAAACAGTCTATGAGCAAAAGGAGCTATTAAATCTGATAAAACGATTAGAAGAGGACCACTTCCCATAATCTTATTTCAAATATGGAGCCAGTTTCTCATTGAGCATTCGTACTTTGTCTGATTGTCGCATGAAGAGTTGTGCTGCTTCGTTATTTTCAGTGTCCAAAGCATACATGTCGAGATCAGCTTTGATTTTTTTGAGCTGGGCTGCTACTACCTGCCGAGCATTTGACGGTGGTTCCAATTTTTTATCATTCTTCAAATCCACATATAAATTCCCTTTGGAATCCATTTGTGCGACATAAATGTCTTTAAAATGAGTGGCTCCTTGCTTCTGAATTTCCCCATAGAGCCATTCTTTGCTATACCCCGCTGATTCTAGACTTTGTTCTTGAATCACACCATCGCGAATAAAGATATACGCTCTTTTTTCCTGTTCTACTGCTATTCCAAGAAGCTTAGGAGTAAGGGGCTCACTATCTGACTTTTTCATGACGCTCACCTGACCATTTGTCTCGAATACCGCTAGTTCAACATCTGCTAATTTAAAAGCGTTCTCCTGTCTTAAATTAAGCATAAGCTGTTCCACGGATAGCTTCGACTTTTTTAAATTTTTTTCTTGAATTTTTCCATTTTCTATGATTATCGTTGGCTTTCCACCAACCATTGCTGAGAAAACATAGGATTTGAGAGCTAGCAAAGCAATGATAAGGGAAATACCTCCCCACACACATAAGGCGATGACACCATTTAATAGCTTGACATTCTGGTCTACAGCCAACTGTGCAGCAATTGAGCCAATCGTTATGCCCACAACATAATCAAAAAAAGTGAGCTGAGATACTTGTCGTTTTCCAAGAATACGACATATAACAAGTAAAAAGATGAATGAAAAGAGCGAACGGATAAGTATGAGTAGATATTCTGGCATGTTTATCCCTCCATCAAAAGTTTTTTTATTATTATTCCTCATTATTTGGATAATATAAGAAAAAGATACTTAAACAATTGACATCAGGAGGTTGATCATGACTCATCAAAAACGCTCCATATGCTGTAGTGTACTCGTTCTGCTTTTAATGATTGTGCCTATCTATAATGCATCGGCAAAATCAACAAAACCTATTTATCAAATCACCATAGAAATTCAAGATAATCTGACATCGAAAAATTGGGATGCCGCTGATCAATATACACAAAAGCTTGACCGCTATTATCGTAAACATTTGTGGAAATATCAATTGATGGGAGATGAAGCAGAGTACGAGAGCGCTACGAATGATATCGCACAAATTCGAACGGCTATTGCTGTTAAAGACCATAAACAAGCCTTACTCATCCTCTCCAATCTTAAAGAAACCTTACAGCACATCTATTCGCTATAGTCTTTAATAACATCAAAGACAAAAATCCCATCCACTTTTGCAGTGAACGGGATTTTTTATTAGGATAATCACGGCTATCCCTGAGAGAAAGGTGTACTGACAAACTGTGGCTCCTCTTTTTGAACTTGCAACAACCGTGTTTCTAAGGATGTAACCACCTGATGAGAATCCTGGCTGGCCTGCTTAAACAAACCTTGTACATGTGTATCTTTCGTTTCATACGAAAAAAGTTCCAGGCTTGCTTGGACACTCTTTAATGTTGCAATGGTTTGTTTCAATTGTTGTGAAACGGTCATATTCACACACATCCCTTCTCATCCTTTAATATGTGTTAAATAAGACGGTTTAAACCCATTAATTGTCAGAGAGCTGTTCTCTAATAGCTTGCAGGACATAATCTATAGATTTAATGGTTTCCAAAAAACGTCTCCGCCGCGTATCCTTTTGAAAGCAAGTCACAGAAACGATCGTCAAGTTATCATATGTATCATCTGCTTGCTTTGTATAAATATACTTAAGCTGCTCGCTTTTTATCCACTCCCTCACCAATGGCCTCCAGTTATCGACAAGCACTAATACTTTATCTGCAAAAGGCTTAACCGTACCATAAAAATCCATCTCATAACCTTCAGAGTGAGTTTTATCAACAAACTGCTCATGAGCATACTGATTAACTTCAATTAATTGCTCATTCCATTGAAACAACTGTCGTTTTAAGTTATCATCCACGACCGTCACCTCCACCCTTATCCTATCAAAAGTAATCAAAAACAGCTACTTTTGAAGTTAAAAAAACAGCGGAGCAATCGATTGAGGCATTTTCACCTTTCTGCGACGTAATCTCATTGCTTCTTGATAGTCACTGATCTGTTGTTGCCTCTCACCCAAAAGCTGGAGCTGTGCTTCAATAGACTCAATATATACGTCAATGCCTTGAATCATTTTGTGAATTTCTTCTAATTCACGACGATGCTCTAGTATTTGCAAGATAACAATTTCATCTGCTTTACTAGAAATTTTTCGTTCGATTTGCTCCACCTTCATTTCTAGCATATCAAGCTTGTGAGTAAACGCATCAACAGAAACCTCAAACGATTTTTTTGAATAATCCATGTCTGTTCTTCCTCTCCTTATCACGTTTACTTACCCTATTCGTGAGATTTTTCCAAGTCCCTTCACCCTTGACAAAAGAAGTGATGATTCTGCAGAGAAAGTGCTCATTCCTTTTTTATTGCATTGCCTTTTCACGTTTTTCTACAATTTTTATAGAGTCGTTGAAAGAGCTTTGTTTTTTTGCCAAGCGTTACGGTGATCCTCTTCTAATGAAGAAGCTCACCATCCTTTATTGGTTATTCTTATTCATGATGTGGGATTTTCACAATAAACAAAAACTTATTAATGGAAATACGTTATAATAAGAGAATAAAGATTGGGAGCTTATCCTTTAGAAGGGAGATGAACACGATCAATTATCCCAATGGAAAACCCTATCCTATTTCAGCGGCTTCTACAGTGCCCTCATCACCACACTCTCATGAAACCGATTATGGCAACCGTGGAATGACATTAGAGGATGATTTGAATATAACCAATCACTATTATCGTGAACAACACAGAGCATTAATTTATAAAAAACCAATACCACTGCAAATCGTGAACGTCGATTATCCGAAAAGAAGCGCTGCAAAAATTACAGAGGCTTATTTTAAAAAACCTTCAACAACTGATTATAACGGTGTCTATCAAGGGAAATATATTGACTTTGAAGCAAAAGAAACGCAAAATAAAACCGCATTACCTTTACAAAATTTTCATGAGCATCAAATCGCTCACATGCAACAGGTGAAAGAGCACCGAGGTATTGCTTTTATTATTGTTAAATTTTCAAGCGACAATGAGATTTATTTAATGGATGCACAGCATCTATTTACGTTTTGGAGGGAGCAGCAACATGGCGGAAGAAAGTCCATTCCAAAGCAAGCGTTCATTTCTAACGGTTACCTGATTCCTCAGGATTTTAGAATAAAAATTGATTACTTAAAAGTGATCGATCACTATTATTTATAAAACAAGTGTCAAATAATTGACTTTTTCTTGTTAGGCGGGCAAAAATGGATAAGTGCAACGTATAGTATCAATTGATCAATTTAGAAAACAGGTCTTAATAAAAATCAAGAATTTCTAGAAGAATCTGATAGGCTTCTTTTTTACGGAGAAATACCCCTAAGTGACATTGGGTGATGACCTATCGGAAAGGTTGGAGAATCGTATGGCAGACTATACTTCGAGACAAGAACGCAGAAAAGCAATGCAAAACACTAAAGGGAAACATAGCAAGAATAATAAACACAAAAAAAGTTTGTTTAAACGGATTTTATTGACATTAGTGCTCGCCGTGCTTTTCATAGGATTGGCAGGATCCCTTGCGGTAGCAATCATCATTCACCATGCACCACCGCTTGATGAATCGAAGCTAAAAATTGCATCAACTAATGAAATTTATGGTGTAAATGGGAATGGCAAGAATGTCGTATTAGCAACAACTGGATCACAAAATCACATCTATGCTCCGATGAACAAAATACCTCAAGTGGTGAGAGATGCCGTCGTTTCAGTTGAGGATGCACGTTTTTATCACCATTTTGGTATCGATCCTATTCGTATCGGAGGTTCAGTTGTTGCTAATTTTAAAAATGGTTTCGGTTCTCAAGGGGCAAGTACGATTGATCAGCAACTCATCAAGCTTAGCTACCTTACCCCGCAAAAAACATTGACAAGAAAAATTCAAGAGGCTTATCTTGCTGTTAAATTAGATAGGGTGTATACCAAAGATCAAATATTGGAAATGTATCTTAATAAGATCAATTATAACGAAGGTGCCTATGGTATAGCGACAGCAGCTCAAACCTATTTTGGTTTATCCTTAAATCATCTAAAGGACATTAGCTTAGCACAAGCTGCTATGTTAGCTGGTATTCCTAATCTTCCTGCATATTATGATCCAATTTCGCACCCAGATAACGCTAAACAACGTCGTGATCTTGTCCTTGACATGATGGTGAAAAACCATAAAATAACACAAGCCCAAGCTGATCAAGCAAAAAAAGTTTCGATTAAAGACATGTTGAAGAATCGCCCTACAGGTAATGGAAAAGCGGGTCAAAACCAGGACTATGAGGTCATTGACTATATTAAAGATAATTATGTTGGTAAAGGTAAAGAAATCAGCAATAAAACCTGGTCGCAAGGTGGTCTTAAAATCTCTACTACTTTCAGCCAACTGGCACAAAACAAAGTCACCGCATTGCTCAATGATGATAAAAATTTTGCTGGTACAAAACAAAATTTACAAGCAGGAATTGCCATTGTTGATACTAAAACAGGTGGAATTTTAGCGCTTGGCGGACGGCGTCACTATAACCCAACAGATTATAGTTTTGCCACACACGGAGGCAATCAAATAGGTTCTACTGCCAAGCCTATTTTCGCTTATGGTCCAGCTATCGAATATCTCAAATGGCCAACCACCCATATAACAGATGATTCGCCTCACGACTATTCAAGCGGTCAGACTATCCATGACTGGGATAGCCTGTATATGGGTAAAATTTCTATAGAGCAAGCGTTATATATGTCAAGAAACATCCCTGCCGTTCGCACATTGCAACAGGTGAGTAGTCAGGAAGGAGATAAAAAGGTCATTGATTTTGCCAATAATCTCGGTATGGGAATTAACTCATTAAACGAATCTTATGCCATTGGATCTTATAGTGATGTCAGCCCATTACAAATGGCATCCGCTTATGCTGCCTTCGGAAATGACGGTATCTATAATAAGGCTCACGCCCTCACATCAATTGTTTACCCAGATGGGCGTAAAGTTAGCTTTAACCATGAACAACATCCAGCTATGAAGAATTATACGGCTTTTATGATTACACAAATGCTTAAACAAGTCATAAGTAACCCTCAGGGAACCTATGCAGGACCGAACTTGTCTGGTTATACGGTTGCCGGTAAGTCTGGATCTTCAAATGCCGGACCTGATCTACAAAAAAAATACCATATTTCTGATTATAATCTGAACCAAGGTTATCTTGATTCCTGGTTTGATGCGTATACCCCTGATATTTCCGTATCAGTGTGGAACGGTTATGATTTGAACGGCGTAGACCCTAATAGTAGTAGCGATATGCAAAAGGATGGCGTCCTGTTATTGTCGCCTGGTGAAAAACGTATTTCCAATGAATTAGCTGGAAAGCTCATTTTATCATTAGCATCAAGAAATACTCCTGAGTGGAAGCAGCCGAGCTCCGTTGCTAAGGTGTCTATTGAAAGAGACACGGGTCTTGTTGCAACCGCTAATACACCAAGCAGTAATATCATTACTGGTTATTATGTTAAAGGGACAGAACCGACACAACAGTCGACAAAATATCAAGAAGTTGATGCACCCACAGGATTTAGGGCTCTCTATAATACAAGTAATCATTCTGTCACATTGAATTGGAACTATGGTAAAACAAATAATATTAGTTTTGAAGTCTCTCAAAAGATTAATGGGAGTTATCAAACCTTGAGCAATACGGATAATAAGACTATGACAGTGCAGCGTCTGACCCCTGGACAGACATATAATTTCGCTGTCAAAGCCATCTTTACCGACAGTAATGGGTCTAACACACAAGAAAGTGATGCGGCAACAGTAACGATCAAAATCCCAAGTGATGACACTCAAAGTGCTCCTAAAAATGACAACAGTGCTAATGATAATCAAAATAACCCAGACACTAGTAAAAATAATCCAGACACTAATAAAAATAACTCAGACACTAGTAAAAATAATCCAGCTACAAACCCATCGGATTCTCAAGGTAATGATGACACTAACCAGCTACAAAATAATAATGGCAATCAAAATTCTGGGTCTGGGGATCAGCAAAACAGCAATCCAAACAATGACCAAGGAAGTAACCCTTCTGGTCAAGCCCCCCCTCCAAAACCAGGTACTAATAGTACTACTCAAAGTAATCAAAGCAATAATAATCGCAACCATTAGTCCTGCTGGTTATATATAGAAAGTCCGAAGCTAACACATCCTGTGCATCAAAAACCCTCAAGTTTAAAAACTTGAGGGTTTTGTTTTCATCAAACCTCAATGATTTGTTTCACGCTTTTGCTACCTTCATTCTTTTCTTCCCTTCTCTACAAATATCAAGTAGGGGGCATTCCGAACATTTTGGGTTTCGTGCAATACAGTGATAGCGACCAAAAAAAATCAACCGATGATGAGTGATCGTCCACTCGTCTTTAGGAATTAAATGTTGGAGATTTTTTTCTACCTCTAGCACGCTATCCTTCCACCTCGCAATACCAAGCCTCTTAGATACCCGTTCCACATGGGTATCCACCGCAATAGCCGGCACGCCAAAGGCATTGGACATAACCACATTAGCTGTTTTTCGTCCTACACCAGCTAATTCCACCAATTGCGCATATGTCTGCGGCACCTCTCCACCATAATTTTCAATCAACGATTCACATAGCTTCCGAATGTTTTTTGCCTTATTCCTGTAGAGTCCGATCCGTTTAATATCATTTTCCAATTCTTCTAGAGGAACAGCAAGATAATCCCATGGACTTTTATATTTTTTAAAAAGATCCTTGGTCACCTCATTGACCTTTTTATCAGTACATTGTGCGCTTAATACAACGGCAATGGTCAACTCAAAAGCATTGGAATGTATCAGCTCACACTGCGCATCGGGAAACATCTCTTGCAAGACGTTTAGTATATGACGCATGCGCTTATTTGTTATAGCCATACTAACCCCTCTTAACACAATTTATATTTTTTAAATCATTATGTAGGTTCTTTCATATAAAAAAGCAGGGCTTCATGTAATAAGTCCAACAGTTTGTTAATTATCCAACCAATTATACATAGGAAGCGGTGTTGACTGACGTTGTTCTCCCTTAGCTTGCCGGGTAGAAGTCTTCACGTTAAAATGCCCTCTCACCTTCTCACCGTGCACCCTAGCCTGCTCTAAAGTTTGGATGCCATTTTTCTTCCAATCAAACAAGATACGATCTATATATCGAAAATTGAGCTTTCCAGAAATAACCGCTTCACGAAGAGCTGCCTTTATGATCTCTGGTGAATGAGCATCATCATCCAACCACATTGTTAAGGATTCACATTCCATGGGAGAAAGAGGCCTCCCGAATTCCTTTTCAAAAATAGTATACAATGCATCTTCTTGCTCAATCTTTTCATGCTCCGTCCTTGAAAGTAAATTCACACTGATCAACCGATTCCATAAAGGTTCTAAGGAATAGCTTTCCGAATAAACACTGCCCTTCTTTTCTTGAACAATATTTAAAAAACCTCGTTGTACAAGTTCACGTAGATGGCTTGTACATTGTAAAACATCACAGCTCATTTTTTCTGCCAGTTCATTTGGGGTCGGAAAAGGGTTGCCCTCTTTAACATATTTAAAAATCTGTAAGATCATCATACACTGTGTTTCATTTAAGCCAATTTCAGCATAAGCATCCAACAACAATTTGGGAATAGATAACGCTCCATCAGTCATCAACTCAATCATTACTGCTTTCTCCATTTTTCGACACCTCTTACCGATCATTATATCATATTTCTACAATATCCTTAGTCATTAAAAACGGAAAAAGTAGAAATCAACATATCTTCATTTTATTTCTCATGAAAAGAGACCGGAACAATTGAAAAGAGCAGTACACTCCAATACATTTTGGTAGGTACCACTCTTTTTTTCGACGCACGGATGTACCAAAGTTCCTAAATATCTTCGCTTCAGAAAGCACCAAACGCTTTCTTGTGGGGTCTTCAGACCGTGCTGTTCCCGAAGGAGTCTCGCATCTTTCGCTCCCATCCATTTGTATACCAAAGATGAAAAATAAATAAAATAAAAAGAATCAGTCACTTTTCGGTGATGCAAACATAAAAATTAATGGAAGCAACCTATGGAGACTCCTGTGGGAAAAGCAACAGCTGAAAATCCTTAGTGTGATACGATAGTGGAACACTAAGTAGTTGAGGCGTTGCCCGCGGAAAGCGCAGTAAGTTGCTGAAGTGAATGTATGAGCATTATTTAAGAGGACTATTTTTGGAAAGCGAGCATTCTAAAGCGAACATCCGCAAGAGTTTGGTTCACGCTCAACGAGGGTTTTTGTCCTGTCCCCTTTTAGTTATGTCCTAACCTTATTCCCATCATGGATATAATCGGTTTAATAAACGTGGAAAAGGAATTGTTTCCCGCACATGGTCAATCCCCGTAACCCATGCGACCGTCCGCTCAAGTCCAAGACCGAATCCCGAATGAGGCACACTCCCATATTTTCGAAGCTCTAAATACCATTCATAGTTGGGGTCACTGAGATTATGCTCTTGATAACGCTGCTCTAATAAGGCTAAATCATCAATTCTTTGGCTGCCACCTATAATCTCTCCATAGCCTTCCGGTGCGATAAGATCGGCGCAAAGGACAACCTCTTCCCGCTCTGGGTCAGGCTTCATATAAAATGCCTTGAGGGTTGTTGGATAATGCGTGATAAAGACTGGCTTGTCGAAACTTTCAGCAATGGCTGTTTCATGAGGTGCGCCAAAATCTTCGCCCCATTCAATATCGTCGATGCCCTTATCCTTTAATAATTGAATAGCATCATCATATGTAATTCTTGGGAAAGGTGCTGTTATGTTTTCCAGCTTGGATATATCTCGATCTAAAGCTTTCAACTCCGACTGACAATGCTTAAGAACAGATTGAATAATAAAGGTAACGTACTGCTCCTGGATTTCCAGGCTCTCTTCATGTTCCACAAAAGCCATTTCAGGTTCAATCATCCAAAATTCAATAAGATGACGGCGTGTTTTCGATTTTTCCGCACGAAATGTCGGACCAAAGGAGAACACCCTACCAAAGGCTAACGCTGTTGCTTCCATGTAGAGCTGACCACTTTGCGACAAATAGGCATGGCGATCAAAGTACTCCGTATGGAAAAGATCGGTTGTTCCTTCTGCGGAGCTTCCCGTTAAAATCGGTGGATCAACTTTTACGAAGCCTTGTTCATAAAAAAAGGTGTACGTCGCACGAATGATTTCATTACGAATGCGTAAAATAGCATGTTGACGACTCGATCTTAACCATAGATGACGATTGTCCATCAAAAACTCTATACCGTGTTCTTTTGGAGTGATCGGATAATCCTGAGCAATTTGCAGAATAGAAAGATCACGGATAGTAAGCTCATAACCCGAGGGGGCCCGACTATCCTCTCTCACTGTCCCAATAATATACAACGAACTTTCTTGAGTTAACGTGCTGGCTGCTTCCCACGTAGCTTCTGACACTTCATTTTTCACAAGCACACCTTGAATAAATCCCGTGCCATCACGTAGTTTCAAGAATTGAATCTTTCCGCTTGATCGCTTATTCGCAACCCACACACCGATTTTAACATCTTGCTCAACAAAATCAGCCACTTTTGAAATGGTCGTTTTCTCCATATTATTTTTGTGTCATTCCTTTCACGAAAACTCTCTCGTTCTATTTAATATGATCTTCCATAAAGGTGTTCAAGCGATCTAATGCTTCGTTTAAATTGTCTAATGATGTAGCATACGATAGCCGCACATTATCGGGAGACCCAAAGCCCTCTCCCGGAATCAAGGCAACCCTTGCTTCCTCCACCACAGCTGTCACAAAATCTGTTACGGAAGCAAATCCAGTCATATCTGCCGCACGCTTAGCATTTGGAAATAAATAAAACGCTCCCTGTGGTTTACTACTACACTTAAATCCTGGAATTGAAACAAGTTTTTCATATGTCTGATTCAAACGATCTTCAAAGGCTTGTCGCATTATTTCTACAGGCTCTTGTGACCCATTCAAAGCTTCTACAGCAGCATATTGAGCGACAGAAGTCGGATTAGACGTACTATGACTTACAAGACTGGTCATCGCTTTAATAAAGCGTGCTTCAGCAATTGCATAACCAATCCGCCAACCCGTCATCGCATAAGCTTTTGATACCCCATTAATAATAACGGATTGCTTTTGAAGCTCAGGAACGACTGCAATAATCGACTCCGCTTTAGCTCCTTCATAAACAAGTTTTTCATAAATTTCATCCGAAACGACGACAATGCCTTGCTCCAAACAATAGTGTCCGATTTCCTTCAGCTCATCCGCCGTATAGATCATCCCTGTTGGATTGCTCGGTGAATTGAGAACCAATGCCTTTGTTTTAGGTGTTGTCGCTTGTTTAATGCGCTCGACAGTCACTTTGAAATCATTTTCTTCCAAACCTTCCACAATGACTGGAACGCCATCAGCCAATTTGACTTGTTCTGTGTAGCTCACCCAATAGGGGGACGGGATAATCACTTCATCGCCACTATTTAACAAGGCTTGAAAAGCTAAATAAAGAGCCTGCTTAGCACCTGTTGTCACAATGATCTGTTCAGAGTCGATGGTTACATGCGAATCCCTTGCCATCTTCTGGACAATAGCCTCCTTGAGCTCTGGTATACCAGATGCAGCAGTATACTTTGTGCGCCCTTCATTTGCTGCCTTAAAAGCAGCCTCAATAATCGGATGAGGTGTATTAAAATCAGGTTCCCCCGCAGCCAGTGCAATCACATCAACACCGCTTGCTTTAAGCCTATCTGCTTTGGCAGTAATCTCCATTGTGCTTGACAGAGAAATATTTTTTACTCTTTGCGATAGCTCCATAGCTCACATCTCCTTACTTTCCAATAATTGACGTTATTCAATGGCAATTGGATCAGTCAAACTATCACCATCATTAAAATTATAATAACTGAAAACGAAGTGATTGACATCATCTTTATAAACAATTTCCCATGCAGGTGTATTCTTAACCATGCCTAAGCTAGCTGAAATAATACGTTTGTAGCTTACATGCGTTTCAAACGCCTTTAAAATTTCTTTTTTAGTATAGCCATCTGCAACGGGAATAATGGTTACATTCCTTTTTTTCTTATTATCAGGAATAAAAATATAAACGGGCTTTTTTTCATTTTTTAAATAAGCTTTTACAACATGATAAGGTGATTGTCCATGAAAAGTACTGACAAAGCCAATCCGCTTGACATGATAATGATGCTGGACATAATGCTTGGCTTGATCGACGGCCACACGCTTAGGACTCATCGCTGACTGATAAAGAAATCCCAAACCACATCCCAGGAAAATAAGAAAAGCTATACCGATCCACAACCACTTTTTCATTTAACATTCACTCGCTTATGTACGATATAATTTAGAATCAATGACGTAAATACTACGAACCCTTAGCCATGCCTATTCATCGGAAAATTGACTAAAAAAAATCCTCTGCCCGTTTTATGCTCACTTTTTAAATACCATTATTTTTTTCTAGCTGCACATCTCACCCTTGTAAAAAGACGGATCTTCCCTCTATAACATCGAAAAATTATGCTTCTGAAGCAAAAGCGATTAAAGGTGGTTTGTGCAAAAACTGCTAGACATAGTTCAATGACTCAAGGTCAAACTATGATTACCCTTTTAAAATAAACCTAAAATGTTTGACGAATCTTAAAGGGAAAAACTCCCCTAACCCACACCTGATTAATACCTCATACTTTAAAAAACGAAACCTTCATGGTTTCGTTTTTCTTTTCACGTTCTATCGTAATCATTTTCGAGTGAAAATGCAACAGATGACCCAACTCATATAACATTTTGATAGCAGAATGGTCACGATTTAATGGCTGAATGAATCATGAACCATCACATAGTAATATCAGCAGAATAAATGTGATGAATCATCTCTTGGTCATCTTTTATTAAAAGAACCCCTTCATCATTAATACCTAAAGCCGTGCCACATAGAACCTTTCCATCCGCCAGACGAGCCCGAATGGGTTGACCGATGCTCAAGGCATGGGACTCCCATAGTTGTTTAATCACTGAAAATCCTTCTTCTAGGTACATGCGATAGAGCATCTCAAACTCCAACATGATGGCAGCAATTAAATGCTCCCTAGATTGAGCTTCCCCAGAAATGATCTTCAAAGACGTAGCAATCGATCTCAGCTCATCAGGAATAGACTCAGCATCACTATTCACATTGATGCCCATACCAATGATCACAGCCTGCACGCTTCCCACTTCAGCTTGAAGCTCTGTTAAAATGCCAACAAGTTTTTTCCCGTCATAAAGAATGTCGTTAGGCCATTTAATGCCGCAACGTACCCCTGAGACCTGCTTTATGGCCCGCACGATAGCAACAGCCGCAACCAAGGTTAATTGTGGAATGCGCTCCATGTCCAAAGTAGGACGAAGAATACAGCTCATCCATACACCTGTCCCCTTGGGAGAGTGCCAGGCTCTTCCTAAGCGTCCACGCCCTCCAGTTTGCTCATCAGCAATAACCAAAGTCCCTTCTACCGCACCGTCTTCAGCAAGATGATGAGCTATCTTCTGAGTAGAGGATATCGTATCATAATAAGTGAGGTGTCTTCCAAAACAGTCTGTTTTCAAAATCATATCAATCATTTCTTTGATTAACTTGCTAGGCATGGCTATGAGTTTATATCCTTTATTTTGAACGGAATTAATCGTATACCCTTCTTTTCTCAGTTCATTAATCTGCTTCCATATCGCTGTTCTTGAGCAACCCAATTTTTCACACAGGGCTTGCCCAGAAACATAGTGATGCTGATGCTGTAAAAGGGTTTTTAATGTTTTTACTTTCGTCTGTGACACGCCATGACCCACCTTTTTATTGCATCCTTATCGTTTGACAGTCTATTTTCAACCACTGCCCTCTCAATGCCAACAAGCATCTCTTTAATCCATGGGCCAGGGGACCGACCAAGCCATGCTTGTAAGTCATGACCATCACTAGCTAGTTCTGTTCTTGAATGAATGGATAATTCCTGATTCATTGCCTTTAAATCATGCATCATACATTCGACATCCTCTTTATTTTTAGCCGAACGAAGTCGCTGAATAGCTAGCGCCTGTTGCAAACCTACATCATAAAGCTGCCATTTTGTCCACTCAACTTCTTTAAAACAAAGGTAATTGTGGGCTAAACGAAAAATTTGATTTTTCAAATGATTAGAGAAACGCCAACTTTCCAAAAAAACGTCTAGAGATTCTCTATTAAGGACCAACAAAAATGCAACCCAACGCTCTACTAAAGATGTGCATCGATTAAAATCAACAGCCAAAAGCTCGGCTATTTGCAGATCTGAGATTTCTGAAAGCATCGGGAGCTCACATAACACATTGGTTTTAATGAGTAGCTCTAAACCTAGTCTTGGACACTGTCCTTCTAAAAGCTTTGACATTTCTTGAAGCACTCTTTCAATGGCAACCCAATTCAACAAATGCTTTTGCTTTGCCATGGCATCTAGCACGTCAGGAGTAGCCATCACATTCAACTGAGAAATAAAACGTGCTGCCCGGAGCATACGAAGAGGGTCCTCTGTAAAACGCTTCTCAGCCTGTCCGACTGTTCTTAAGAGTCGCTCCTTAAGATCCTTTCTCCCATTAAAGGGATCAATGATCACTCCGAATTTATCTCTAGCCATGGCATTTATTGTAAAGTCACGACGAGCAAGATCCTCAGTGATAGATCCAATAAACGCTACATGTTGAGGGTGTCTAAAATCAGAATAGTCCGCTTCAGTACGAAAGGTTGTCACCTCATAATCAACATGTTCATAGTGAACCAACACGGTTCCATGCTCGATACCAATCGGAAACGTAACAGGAAAAAGAGCTATCACTTCTTCAGGCTTAGCAGATGTTGCAATATCAATATCACGAATAGGAAGATTGAGGAACCAATTACGAACAGCACCACCAACAATATAGGCTTCATACCCATGATTGATGAGCTTACACACGACTCGTTGCGCCTGTTCAAAAATCTCCTTCATAAAATGTTCCCTCCATCAAACCTCTAACGCTTGATAGTATACATCCTCATATTGTGAAACAATCTCGCTGGAATGAAAATGCGTCTTAGCTTCTAACACGGCTGCTTGTCCCATTTTTTTATGATGTTCAGGATGTTGCAAAATAACAAGTGCCTTTTCAACAAATTGGTCGACATCACCAACGGGGCATAAATAACCCGTTTTACCATCGCAAATGACTTCTGGTATACCGCCAATATTTGTGCCAATGGCTGGCACACCACATGCAGCGGCTTCGAGTAGTATGAGCCCAAAGCTTTCCTTGGAAGATAGCAATAATGCCAAATCACTGATGGATAACAGCTCAGCAACATTTTCTTGTTTTCCTAGAAACAGTACCTTATCTCTCAAACCATAATCCTCTACCATCTGCGTGATGACAGGAAGATTCGGTCCTTCTCCAATAAGCAAGAGCTTTGACGGCAATTTGTCATGTACCCTTGCAAATGTTTTTATCACATCTGGAACCCTTTTAACATCTCGAAAATTAGAAATATGGATCAGTACTTTTTCATCGTGCTGTATCCCATAAATCGCTTTTAAATACTCAGCATCATGACGGTAATAAACGGTTTCATCCACAAAATTATAAATCGGTGTCATCGCCTTTTCAGTCTTAACAAGCTGCTGCGTTTGTTGAATTAAATTCTTAGACACTGCCGTGACCTGGTCCGAATGCTCTATGCCAAATTTAATTAATTTTTGTAGGGAAAAATCATAGCCTAATATAGTAATATCCGTACCATGCAAGGTTGTCACAACTTTCAGATGCTCACCGACCATTTGCTTAGCTAAAATGGCACAAATAGCGTGAGGCACTGCATAATGAGCATGTAGAACGTCTAGCTGTTCACGGTCGGCAACTTCAGCCATCTTACTAGCTAATGTGAGATCATACGGTGGATAGCGGAATACAGAGTATTGATTCACTTCAACTTCATGATAAAAAATGTTACTTGAAAAATTATTTAGCCTGAAAGGAACACTTGAAGTAATAAAATGAATCTCATGCCCTCGTTTAGCCAGTTTCTTTCCTAATTCCGTTGCCATCACACCCGACCCACCCACTGTCGGATAACAGGTGATCCCAATCTTTAAGGACATATGCTTTTTCCTCGCTTTTCGCTATTGCTCTGTCTTAATACCCTCTTCAATCATGATTCAAGAATGTCTCTAACTTTTGCTCAATGATCATCAGGAAGACCCTTGATCAAGATTCTGTCGTTCGCGAACCACACCGCGCCACTCAAGCTCATTATGTTCAAGCGCATGAATGATCAGCTCGGCTGTTGCCATATTGGTTGCAAGCGGAATTTCATAAACATCACTTAAACGAATAAGTGCGGAAATATCTGGCTCATGTGGCTGGGGCGTCAACGGATCACGAAAAAAGATCACGACATCCATATCATTAGCAGCAATCATTGCTCCGATCTGCTGATCACCACCCAGGGGACCCGATTGGAAACGATGAACATCAAGACCCGTTGCCTCCATAATTTGCTTTCCTGTCGTTCCAGTGGCAAACAATTGATGCTTTTGAAAAATCGGTTTATAGGCTAGTGTAAATTGCACCAAATTTGCCTTCTTTTTGTCATGAGCGATTAAAGCAATTTTCATCAAATGTTATTCCTCCTACTCTAAAATATTTTCCAAACCATAGATTAACGTCTTCAAATCCATGACCGTATTCACAGCGATACGGACACCATGCATAAAAGATTCTCGATTCATTGAATCGTGACGAAGGGTAAGCAGTTCTCCGTCTCCACCAAAAAGCACTTCCTGATGAGCGATAAGCCCTGGTAGTCGCACACTATGTATTCTGAAGCCACCATATTCCGCTCCCCGAGCACCCTTGATTAATTCTTTTTCCTCGGAATGACCTTGGTTTTTATTCTCTCTTGTTTGCAAAATCATTTCTCCTGTTTTTACCGCAGTACCAGAAGGAGCATCACGCTTTTGATCATGGTGGAGTTCAATAATTTCAACATCCGGAAAATGATGTGCTGCCATCTGGCTAAATTTCATCAATAATACAGCACCAATAGAAAAATTAGGGGCAATGATGGTTCCTATCCCTTTATCTTCAGCCATTATTCTGAAGCGCTGCACATCCTCCTCGCTAAAGCCAGAAGTTCCTATGACCGGACGAATACCATAGGATAACGCTTTTTCCACATGATATCTACCTGCTTCAGGATGTGTAAAGTCAACAAGGACATCGACATCCTGTTCTGAAAAACATTGGTCAACATCCGTATAAATAGGGGCATCCAAATCAGGAAGCCCTTCTAATTCTTTAATAAGCCTTCCCTCATTTTTCCGATCAATAGTAGCAACACATTGAAGCTGATCCGTTTTTGCAAGCATTTTTAACGCTTCTCTGCCCATTTTTCCTCTAGGACCCGCCACGACGATATTAATTGTATTAGGACTCGTCACGACCTTTTCCCCCTTCTTCCCCTTTTCGTTGCCAACGGTCTTTATCACGCGTATTAAACTTATGCATAACGTGATTAAATGCATCCTCTAAATCAATATGTAATGAGTTAGCCAAACAGATACCAACAAAAAGCAGATCAGCCAATTCTTCACTAACCGTTCCAGGCTTTTCAGTTACCTTTTTGGGCTTTTCACCATAATAATGGTTGACCTCCCTTGCCAGTTCACCGAGTTCTTCTGTAAGACGAGCGGTCAATGCTAACGGCGAAAAATAACCCTCTTCAAACTGACTGATATAATCATCGACTTCCTTCTGGAGTTCTTCCATCGTTTTCATTGATATTCTCTCCCCTTTCGACGCACAGGATGTGCTAACTTTGGCGTTGACACACAAATGTGTCGGGGTTAGCCAAAGTTCCGACACATGGATGTATCAAGGTTACCGATATATAGTTAAATAATTAGCTATATCTATATTAGCGAAAAATGATGGATATTGCCAAATTTTAATTTTTGATCATTGAACAAGATCAGTGGTTTGGCTATACTAGCTAAAGAAGCATGCTGTGAACAGTATCGTCTAACTAAAGGTCATCAAATGACAGGCTACTTCTGCAAAACATTGAGTGAATGAAGGAGGTTTATACATGATTTTTTCACTTAAATATAAAAATATATTTTTCATGCTTGTAGGCGCGGCTATCTTTGCCTTCGGACTCGTCAATTTTAATATTAAAAATCACCTGGCTGAAGGCGGTGTAACAGGGATAACCTTAATTTTTTACAATCTTTTTAAGATTGATCCCGGCATCAGCAACCTCGTTATTAATATTCCCATATTCATCATTGGCTGGCGATTGCTCAGTCGCAATGTTTTTATATACAGCGTGATTGGTACTGTGTCTGTCTCGCTTTTCTTATGGATATTCGAATACTTAATCACCTTTCACTTCACCTTGAAAAATGACATGACACTGGCCGCCTTGTTCGCAGGAGTGACGATTGGAGCAGGACTTGGCATCATCTTTCGCTACGGTGGAACGACGGGTGGAACGGATATTATTGCCCGTGTGACTTTTAAATATTGGGGTTGGCCGATTGGCAAGACGATGTTTGCCATCGATGCCGTTGTCATTATACTTTCACTGATTTATCTCAATTATCGCCAAGCCATGTATACGCTAGTAGCTGTTTTTGTTGCCTCACGTGTCATTGATTTCATTCAAAAAGGGGCTTCAGTTGCCAATGCCACCATGATCATGTCTAAACACAATGAACAGATTGCTATGGAAATCATTGAAAAGCTGGATCGAACCGTCACACGGCTCAGCGGTAAAGGCGGCTATACCGGGGAAGAAATCGATGCATTATACTGCGTGGTCAGTCGAAGTGAAATTTTCCGTTTAAAAAACATCATAAAAGGTGTTGACCCTCATGCCTTTGTCGCTGTCCATGATATCCACGATGTTTTAGGTGAAGGCTTTACCCTGGATGAAAATAAAAAACCTCTTTTTGAAGAATAGATACACAAAAGGAACCGATCATACAACTCGGTCCCTCTGCTGACATTAATTTCTATTATTCATGCCGGCAAACATCATAATAAAACGTAACAATTCTAATGCTGCTACCAAGGCTGCAGCAACGTAGGTCAAAGCTGCTGCACCTAACACTTTTCTAACCTTGGGCTTCTCATCATCATGGATAAGTCCCAAAGCACCTAATTGTACTATTGCTCGTCTTGAAGCATTAAACTCCACAGGCAATGTCACAACTTGAAATAAAACAGCTGCAGCAAAGAAAATAACACCTATTAATAATAGGTTTAAACTTTGCAAGAACATACCCGCTAAGATGAATAGCCAAGAAGCTCCTGAACCAAAATGAGCAACGGGGACAAGGGCATGGCGAAAACGAAGTGGCACATAACTTTCCTTATCCTGAATAGCGTGACCTACTTCGTGGGCAGCAACTCCTGTGCCAGCAATTGAATGCCCATGATAAATGTTCGATGAAAGACGCAAGACCTTTTTCTTTGGATCATAATGGTCGGTCAATTGCCCTCCTACCTCTTCGATATCGATATTATATAAACCATGCTCATCTAGAATGCGCCGTGCTACCTGTTCCCCTGTCAATCCTGTTTCATTAGGGACGCGGGCATACTTATTAAATGTGTTCCTGACCTTGCTCTGTGCCCAAATAGGAATTATCATAATAATGATAAAATAGATTAAGTAAACACCCATACCCATGATGCAACCCTCCGATGCTTTATTAATGTAAATTTTAATCAAACTCATGAAGGTTGTCAATAAAAACACATTATATATAAAGCTTTCATAAAAATATCAAGTTTTCTATATTTTTCACATAGTCCTTATCGCAAGACACCTACTAATGAGTCAATTAGTTCTCACGAAACGTCTGGTCACTTTTCCAATCCACACCCTTATATTTTCTCCAGAAAACATAAACCAATGTAACTAGAACAATACTGCTTATTAAGAAAATTAACTTCATAATCGATTTCGTAGGATGACTGATAAGATTGTTTTGAAAAAGTTGATGCAATCCCATTTTAAGCTGTTCAATATAAGATAAGCTTGCATTATCATCATCTTGTATAAGAGTTGTTCGAGCATCCGAAAGGGCGCTTATTTGTTCATCAATAGGGCTCAGTTGACTCGGTGACATTGTGATAACAAGAGCAGGATATATCATTTGATACATGCCCATAAAGTTATTTAAGTCATGTTGAAAGGTGCTATCATCCTTTTTTTTCACATCGGACTGAACTTTATCAAAAGCGGTGAATAAAGACGTTCCTACCCGCTTCCACAAAGGTGAAGAATCATCATCTAAAGCATCTACAACCAGTCTAAATTGGATCGCTGCCCCTCTTAAGGCTTGTGAATCCGTATTGGTAACAATCAATTGCTTAAGATGATCTTCGCTGGTCGTGAACACCCGTTGATCTAAGTCATCTAATCCTAAAGGATGTTTTTTTAACTCTTGATCCAACTGATTTAAATAGTTATCTGCAACCTTTGGCTTACCATCATCAATAAATTCATAAACTTTGCTCGAATATGAAATCACTGTCTGAATCGGTTTAGCTTTTTCTTGTGCATATCCTAATAAAGGAATTCCTAAAATCAACACACTAACAAAGAGGCATACCACATACCTGCTCATCCCTTGCCCCCCTCTCACTTAACACTAACTAGTTTATGATAGGGTGGACAAGAGTAGACCATCATTGTAAGTTTAGAACTCCCTTAATTCCCTGACCGTGTGCTATCGTTATGTTGACGTTTGATGCAGAGAAAATAGATCACCAGAATGGTAAGTACGCTTAACCAAAACGTTAAATACCCAACCACATGTTGATAATTTTCTAGTGGATCATACCTTGGCATCATCCCAAACACATAATCAATAATGTCATTGTGCAGAAGAATGATACCCGCAACAACCAAATGCCATAATTTCATTCTATAAAATGGAATATAAAGCATGCCTTCGATAGCCATACAGGCATGTGAGACAATCAACATATAGCTTGGAAAAGTGAGTTCAAAGCCTGCAAAACCTGAAGCAATATTCATCCCCACAGCCCAAATACCATATTTAAACATTGATGTAACAGCAAGTGCCTCAATTAAAGGCGCATTTTTTTTTACAAGAAAAGCGAAGAGCACAACACAAAAAAAGAGACTTGCAGTCGGACTGTCGGGTACAAAGAGTTTAAAAATAAGTGGCGTTTTCGATAATTGCAAACCATACCAATAGTAACCATACACTGTTCCGACAATGTTAATAACCAATAATAGCAAAAGGGTACGTCTCTGCTGCAGAGCATAATACCAAGTAATCGGCATAGCAATCTCCTTCAAAGCTAAATTAGGGGTAAGCCTGTCCATAATCAAAAATCACTTTAATCATACTAAAAAAACCTACATTCATGAACCCTTATGCCTGTCCTCAATCCCCCAATTAGGTACCATTAAAAATAAAGAGTCTCCCTACTTTATACATTCAGCACATTCGTTTGCCAACACCGAAGCGAACACGCCCTGTGTGTCATTTGTAATAAAAAAAGCTGGATTCCCAGCTTACTTTTTACTCACATCAGAAACAAATTTGGCTAGTTCATCTAGCTCCTTATCAGAACCTTTAAAAATACCGGCAGGCATCTGACCTCCACCTTTTGTTGCCATCCTTTTTACCGTTGCTGGATCAAGACCTTTACCGACAAGCGCCGGTGCTAATGAAGAGCCTTCAAGATTATCCCCATGACATTTAGCGCAATTCTCACTAAATAGCTTATAACCAGGATCAGATTTATCGAAGGAAACTGTCTGGACAATTTTACCCTGTTCCGCCGCCTGTTTCCAATTATGTGAAAGCGTTGATTCCCATGTGAGGTAGACCATGGACACAAAGGTTAATAACATGATCAACGTAGCAATGGGCCGTTTTATCGGTCTGCGTTCAAACCCTCCATCAAGCCATGGTGCAAGCAGCAAGGCCACAGCCGCAATGGTAGGAATGAGCACAGTACCAATCACCTTATATTCTCCTGAAGCATAGGGATATTTCAACAGCTGATACAAAAATAAAAAATACCAATCTGGAAGCGGAATGTAACCAGAATTCGTTGGATCAGCTTCTTTTTCCAAGGGTGAAGGATCTGAGATAGTTAAAACGAGGAATCCCACAAGAAAGACCGCTCCCACCATCCACTCCTTTAAGAGAAAGTTTGGCAAAAAGGCTTCTGTTTTTCCAGGATACTCCGAATAGTCCTTTGATGGAATAAATTTTGATGGCTTCACAGGAATCCTCGAATCACCAACGAATCGCATCCCTTTTCCACGATGCATATAGTTCCCTCCTTTTTAAATGGACATAAATCACTAAAAAATAAATGACTGCTGTTCAAAGAACCTTCCGCTCTTCATCTATAAAAAAACGAACGCTTAAAGGACAGCCTACTCTCTTATAGCGGACCAGAAATTCCCTGTTTTCGAATCATTAAAAAGTGGGCGGCTAATAACCCCATGAGCGCGGCAGGCAGAAAAAAAACATGAATGGCGAAAAAACGTGCAAGCGTTTGTGCACCAACAATGTCACTTCCCTGCAGTAACAACTTAATCCAATTCCCTATCAACGGGAAAGAAGCCGCAATCTGCAAACCAACTTTTGTCGCAAATAACGCTTTCATATCCCACGGTAACAAATACCCTGTAAAACCAAGACCGAGGATAACAAAAAAAAGGAGCACACCGACTACCCAATTCAATTCGCGTGGTTTTTTATAAGAGCCTGTAAAGAAAACTCTTAGAGTATGTAAAAATACCATGACAATGGTTACGCTGGCACCCCAATGGTGCATGCCTCTGACAATCACGCCATAAGCCACTTGATTTTGTAAATAATAAACCGAATCCCATGCATTATCAATATCCGGAACATAATACATCGTCAGAAACATTCCAGAAAGAATTTGAATGACAATTGTAAAAAATGTCAATCCACCAAAACAATAAACAAAAGCTGAAAAATGATACGCAGGGTTAACGTGTTCAGGGACTTCATGATCCGCTACATCGCGCCATAGTGGCGTGATATCTAAGCGTTCATCCACCCAATCGTATATCCTCTGCAACATGTTTATGACCCTCCTCGTGATATAACTTCCCCCAGATAGAGCTTACCGCCTTTAACTTGCGTCTTATAAACACCAAGAGGTGCCGGTGGAGGCGTGCCAGGAATATTGATTCCCGTTTTCGTGTAACGTCCACCATGACACGGGCAATGAAATTGATTAGGATAGGAAGGGTCATCATTCCATGCTACTGTACAGCCAAGATGCGTACAAATCGGTGATAAGGCTAAAATATCGCCATTTTTCTTTTTAAAAATATAGGCTATTTGCTGTTCATCAAATTTATGCCATCCGTCAACCTTTTTCACTGTAAATTTCTTATTCTGTGGCTCAGCAGTAATCTCTGTGACATCCATCACAGGAATCATTTTTGCGCCTTGCTTCCCCTTCAAGAGTGGATCAACAGCGAAGCGAACTAACGGTGACAGTATACCAGCTGCCATGAAACCACCTACACCCATTAGCGTGTAGTTTAGGAACTGACGTCTGCTAACATCATGCTCTTTCTTGCTCATAATTCCCCCCCTTTTTCTATTGGAAGATCTTGAACAAAGATAGCCTACACTATTGCTAATATATCCCAATAATAGCGTAATCACCCATATAATGTCAATGAAGATTACGAACATTGAGACACTTATAAATTCCAATTATTTATTATTATTTTCATAATAAAGTCAGCACTTTCTTCTGGTCACCTGAGAGAAACCCAATCAAATTGTATAGGATGACACTATTTATAATAAAATCGCTTACATTTTAAATAATACCTTATTCTAAATCTATTTTGTCACCCCAATAATTAGACCCCTCACAACTGAAGAAGCCATTTTGTTTTCCGTGATTAAATTGACAGGGGAAGGTGACATACCAGGATAAAATTAAAAGGCGTGAGCTTGGCATGTATACCGCCATTGCTCACGTCCAACACCACTCTGCTTAATGACCTGACAAATGTCCAACATTGTGGGTCGTTCCAAAATAATAAGGATAGTTATTAAACCCTTTTCAAAAGGCATCTCATAGGATATCTCTCTAAAACAACCCCATATTTCTCATTCTTTTTAAAAACGCCTGCTATATTCTTTCAAGAAAGGCACGTAAGTCCTCGTCTTCTGGATCTAATTTTAACGCTTGTCCGAATAGCGTCACCGCCTCATCTTGAACACCCAACTGCCACTGTACTTCTCCATACTCCTTAAGAAACATAGCATTTTCATTAAAATGTAAAGCGAGCTGTTGATAAATATTTCGTGCATTTTCTAAGGCATCATTTTCAACATAAGCGCTTGCTAAATACCACAATAGTTCAGGATCCGTCATTTGCTCATCATTCAGCAAAGAAATAATGTCATCAAAGGCTTCTTTCTCGCGCTTAATTTCAACAAGCTTTTTTAAAGCATCTATATTTTCTGGATCTTTATTTAATGCTTCCACCAAATAGTTTTCTGCTGTAGACACATCTTTTACCTTCATCGACAGATCCGCTGCCCTTAACAAGAGCTGTTCATTAAATTTATCCACCTTAATTCCTGCTCTAACAGTTTCTAAGGCTTCTTCGATAGCCCCTTCCTCTTCATAAGCTTTAGCCAATAAAGGATAGAGCGTACTATATTGCGGATCAAGACCTTTAAGTTCCTCTAAAGCTTGAATTGCCGTTTGGAATTTCCTTACCTGTACCGCTGTGACGGCATAACCAAATAGACCATCAATGGATGTTGTCTTTTCTAGCCCTTTTTTATAATGATTAAGCGCTTCTTCAAACTCCCCATTATAACTCAATACTTCAGCAAGTTTTAATTCAATATTCTCATGCTCTAAATCTGGTTCGTCAATGAGAGACTTATACAGCTCAACAGCATGCCCTGCTTGTCCTGTTGTCGCATAAAACTCTGCTAAGGCAAAAGTCAATAGTGGCTCATTCGGAGCAAGCTTCCGAGCGTTTATTAATCGTCTTTCTGCTGCCTCCTCCAGACCTTGGGCTTGATATAAATCTGCCAACAATACTTGGGCACTTAAATAGTTTTCATCCAATTGATGAATCGTTAATAACCACTCAATCGCTTGATCCTCTTTATCAAGATCAACTTCGATTTCCGCAAGTGCCATCAGAATGTGCGAGTCACCCGGGTGACGTTTGTGCAACTGCATTAATATTTTATGAGCTTCCTGAACCATTCCCCACTCTTGATAGAGCAAGGCAATTTCAAAAGAGGTCTCTTCATCAGCACCTTGTAAGACTTGCTTGATGTGTTCAATACCTTGTTCATACTGCCCACTCTCCACTAAGTCTATCGCCCATTTTAACTGCTCATTCATCATGTAACACCCCTCTCAACACCAACACACAAGCATTCTCCCGACCATTGCGACTCGTAAAGTGTAGATTTTGTTGATAGTGACACAAGCTCCTTCTAATTTAAAGCGACTATCCTGTCAAAGACAATCATCATACCTATTTAAAACATACAAGAGATGCCTATTCATTCATATATGTATGATAATGATGGGCTCTAAGCAGTTCTATAGCTTCATCACGGCTCGTATCAGATTGAAAAAATAGTCTAAGCACACCAGAAACGTTTCCTCTTAATTCAATGACGTTAATATTAATGATGGTGATGCCGGCTTGTCCGATAATACCTGTCACCCTAGAAATTTCATTAGGACGATCCGTTATTTCTAAATAAAGGTCATAAGAAGGCGATAAAATACCACTTTTCTTGATTGGAAATTGATCACGAATAATCTTCGCTTCTTCAAAAAATCGATAGATAGCGTCGGCATCTTGTGCTAACAAGCTCTGTTTCATGTTCATCATCACACGCTCCCAATCATCAAATAGCTTGATCAAAACCGCTTTATTATTCATGACAATATCTTGCCACATCGTTGGATCAGATGAAGCAATGCGTGTGATATCTCTGAACCCCCCCGCAGATAACCGAGGTAAATCAAATGCCTCATTCATCGGATTTAAATGAAGCTGATGGACGAGGCCTGATGCTATAATCTGCGGAAAATGACTGATGACCCCAACGACCTCATCATGCACCTTTGGATCGATCAGCATCACTTTGGCATGTGTTGGCATGAGCCATGCCTTTAAACGATCGATTTGCTCTGGAGGCGTGCCTTTTGGTGGTGTGATAAAATAAAAGGTATTTTCAAAGAGATCCGATCTTGCCGCTGTCACTCCGCTTTTATGAGAACCCGCCATCGGATGCCCGCCGATATAACACACCTTAGAACCAAATACACGCAATGCCTGATCATGAATCCCGCCTTTTGTACTTCCCGTATCTGTGATAATCACATTGGATTTAAGCGGTAGTGTTGCCAGCTCATTTATTATTTCCATGATGCCTGATACAGGTACTGCTAAAAGAATGAGATCAGCATCTTCTGCACCCTTGCTGATGCTCGGTGCAATGGTTTCCACAACACCTAGTTCTAATGCCCTATCGCAGGTGGTCTGAACCAAATCAAAACCTACAATAGTCGTGTTGGTATGTTCACGAAATACCTTAGCCAATGAACCACCAATAAGTCCTAATCCAATAACAAATAGTTTACTTTTTTTCATTTACGACACCTTTCAAACACACCATAAGTCTATTGATAAAAATGAACTGACTTTGACAACTTATGTAAATAAATTGATTATTATTGTACGGGCTTGGATAACATCTCAACGCTGAACTCAGCTAAAGATGCCTCGCCCCATTTTAAAACAAATCGATCCTTATCTGTAACTGAATTGACACCTGGTGGGGTGCCAGTATAGATGATATCCCCTGCTTCTAAACCGAAATGTTCTGCTGTAAATGCAACGATGGTTGGTAGATCAAACAGCATATCTTTGATATTACCCGTTTGTACGTTCTTTTCATTCCGCCACAAGGAAAAAGATGTTTGCTTACAAGCTTCAAATCCAGGGAAGTCTATCCATTGACTAAGGACGGCTGAATTAGGAAATCCTTTTGCCAATAGCCAAGGGTGACTTTTTTTCTGTAATTCTCTTTGGACATCACGCAAAGTAAAATCTATGCCAAGCGCCATTTTGTCAATCAAGTCCTCAAGTGGCATCCCCTTTTGATAAGACTGACAAATATGTGCCACCCATTCCGCCTCATAATGAATGGTACCCTGATAGCCTGGTAACAGGATGGACTGTCCCGTAGCTTCCACTAATGCATGTGTAGGCTTGGAAAACAAAAAAGGTTCAGTTGGTATCTCGTTGCCTAACTCTTGGGCGTGTTGCGCATAATTCCGTCCAACGCAGTAAATATTTCGTATTGACTGTATCATACAACGCTTACTCCTTTATTAGATGATGCTGTCTTTTGCATCTCCTGTTTACTATAATCTTGCAATCGCTAGCCAATCATTCTGAAAAAATGACATACAACCAATTGAAAAACGCACATAAAAAGACATTCCTTTAAGTGCGTTATAGTTATTAACTATTAACTATTAACTTTATTTAAAAAACGCATCCTCGGATTAAAGATTTGATTGGGACTTTTCAGCATGAATAGTTGAGTGACATCTGAATAATCAATCGCTAACACTTCATCCAAGAAAATTTGCTTGGATTGTTCCACGAGAATAGACTTACCATTATTAGTCGTGATAAGGACATCATCCTCTTCAGGTGCAACAACACACCATAATTCATGCACACCTGACATCACACAACCGCAGCCTTCAGTTTCATATTTTAATTTTAAAAATAGGGCTTCATCAATTTGTAAATTCTCCAAGGCAACATTAGCTTGATCAGTTATCGTCACGTTCATCGAATGAATCCCTCCTTATCCCTTAAATTTTATATGTCCAAAATGTTTCCACAATGTCAATATCATCTGGATTTCTAATAACTCCCTGTTGACTTTTATGAGAACGAATAACCTCTTTTTTTTGCTCAGCAACATCCGCAACATCATTGATCACATCAGGCTGTCCAATAAAATCTTCGCAGTTTCTCGAAAAGGCTCTACAATGAATAGTAGGTCGCTCGTTCTCCGGTAAACGCTTCAATGCTGTAATCATGGCTGCACCATAAGCATCATGGTCTGGGTGAACAGCATAGCCTGGATAAAAAGTGATCACCAATGATGGCTTTGTTTCCTTTACAATGGCGTAAAGCTTGTCTGCAACGACCTCTTGATCCTCAAATTCAAGTGTCTTATCACGAAAGCCCATCATTCGCAAATCCTGAATTCCCATTACTTTACAAGCAGCTTGGAGTTCCTTTTTACGGACTTCAGGCAATGTTTCTCTATTTGCGAAAAAAGGTTGTCCCATGCCTCGTCCCATTTCTCCAAGCGTTCCACAGGCATACGTAACTGGGACACCCTCTTGTATGTAATGAATAATTGTTCCTGATACTGACATCGCCTCATCATCTGGATGAGGAAAAGCAATGAGCACATGTCTTTCCATATAGCAATTCCTCCTCTTTTTACCCCTAAAACGGCTCTTTACTTAACTGCAATGCCGCTCCTAATTTACCATTCGCATGATAACCGGCCAATAATAGTCGCCCCTTATCATCCAACTCCCAGTCTGTTAAACCTTCTGCATATACCCAGCCCAAATCAATTTTCAGCCCGACACGATAAGGACCTACACCGGTAATCTTACCTATACTATAATTGATTTTACCGTTACGGATATAGGCACCAACTGAAAGTGCGCCGACATCATTAAATGCTGTATATGCACCATTGGTCGTCTCTAAATGTAGATAAACATCTTGGTTTAAAAAAAGAGCCAATGCTTCTTGAACCTTTTCCTTATTGATACTTTCCATCTTCATTCCCCCGCAAAAATTCTTGGTCTAAAAACTGTGTGGCATGCTTTAAAAAAAAGCTAGGAGTGACGACAGCTTCTCCACCACCTTGAGCACGTTCAGGCTTACCACCACCTTTTCCATTAATAAAAGGTAGCGATTGCGTGACGATAGCATTCATATCATAGTGCAAAGCTTCCCCTCGTGCAGCGATAAAGTGAAGCCGAGCATCATTATGTATGACCATCAAAACAATAGCTTGTGGTTCTTGGTCAGTAATGCTTCCGACAAGCTTTTGGCATACTTTCACAGAACGGTCAACAAAGCTGGTTGCAATCAGCTTATGCTGATGAAAAGGTTGTGCTGACGCAATGAGGTCCCGAATCTCATAGTCAAGGAGCTCATCATTTTGCTCTTCCATTTTCTTTTGCAGTTTATCTTGTCTGTCAAAAAGCTGATCTATAGCCATTGGTAGCTCTTCCTCAGGACTGCTAAGTGATTGAGTCAGTTGCTTAAGCAAGTGCTGCTTTTCCCCAAAGCTATGGATGAGACGCCAGCCACAAATAAAAGAAATCCTCATGCCTTGTTTATGTCGTTGCCAGCCAAGAATTTTGACAGAGCCAATTTCTCCCGTTCCTTTTGGATGCGTACCACCACAAGCATTATAATCACTATTTTCAATCGTGACAATACGAATATTTTCAAGCATAGTTGGTGGTTTTCTTAACGGATAACGCTGCCAGTCATCGCCTTCCACCCAAGTCGTGGTGATTGGACGATGCTCAAAAACGATAGTATTCACTTCTGCTTCCACTTGCCGCACAGCCTTTTCCGAGAGATCGTCTGTTGCTATATCAATGGTATTGATATCACGACCGAGGTGGAAGCTCGTTGTTTGCCAATTAAAGCTATCCGCAAATACAGCCGATAATAAATGTTGTCCAGCATGCTGCTGCATATGATCAAAGCGTCGCTCCCAATCCAATTTCCCTGTCACTTCGATCCCTTGCTCTAATTCTAAAGAACGTTCTAAGTAATGAATAATGGTATCCTTTCTCTTCTCAACATCAGTAACAAGAATGTTCTCAATCATTCCTCGATCTGAAGGCTGTCCACCTCCAGTCGGATAAAAAGCGGTTTGCTCCAAAATCACATACGGACGCCCTTGTTCCACCCCTGTTTGGATAACACGAGAGCGAAATTGTTTGATATAAACATCTTCATAATATAATGCTTTGGTCATTCTATTTCCTCCACCTAACAAATAGCCATAAGCTTATTATATCATCAAGTGTCCCAGATTCGAAATATCTGGCTTACCAACGTTAAGGGGTCGCCACTATGTAGAATACAACGCCTATGGTATACTGCAATGGGTTTATATTGACCTGGTTAAAGGAAGGAATTTTTTTATGCATCCAACGCGTCACATAACAGAAAAATTGAAAGTGCTTCTCACTTTACTCTTGCCTATTTTTATCACCCAAATTGGGCTATCATCTATGAGCTTTTTTGACACACTCATGTCAGGACACGCCGGGACAAATGATCTGGCTGGTGTCGCCATTGGCTCGAGCTTGTGGCTACCTGTATACACAGGATTATCCGGTATATTCATTGCGATAACCACTCTTACTTCCAACCACCTTGGCCGTAAACATCAGCGCATCATCCCTTTCACTTTAATGCAAGGCATTTATTTAGCCATTGCCATTGCTTTAGTGGTTATCATCATGGGTGGTGTTATTTTACAGCCCATCTTACATGCCATGGATTTGACCCCAGTAGTTCAAAGCATTGCTAAGCGTTATCTCCATGCACTCGCTATTGGCATTCTTCCATTATTTGTTTCTAGCGTTTTACGAAATTTTATAGATGCCCATGGAAAAACGAAGATCACCATGATGATCACATTATGCTCACTGCCCATTAATATTATTTTAAATTATTTACTTATATTTGGAAAACTTGGCTTCCCAAGACTCGGAGGGGTTGGCACGGGTTATGCTACAACAATAACCTATTGGATCATCGCATTGATTGCACTTAGCGTTGTCATTCGCGTTCATCCTTTTGTAGGCTATAGACTCTTTCGCCATGTTTATAAAATTTCGTTTAAGGAATGGAAGTCACAATTAAAAATTGGTGTACCAATTGGTTTTGCAATATTTTTTGAGGCAAGTATTTTTTCAGCTGTCACTGTATTCATGAGTCGATATGGTACAATAACCGTTGCCGCTCATCAGGTAGCTCTCAATTTTGAATCTTTACTCTTTGTGATTCCTTTAAGCATTGCCATGGCTTTAACAATAGCCATTGGCTATGAAAATGGTTCCGGACGTTATCATGATGCCAAGATTTACAGTTTTTTAGGCATTGGCTTAGCTCTTATCATTGCCTGCTTTTTATCCATTGTTTTATATAGCTTCAGAGAAGCATTCGCCAGCTTGTACACGAAAGATATTCGAGTTCTTCCGTTAGCCAGCCATTTTCTTATTTATGCTGTATTTTTTCAACTTTCCGATGCCTTACAAGCACCCATTCAAGGTGCTCTGCGCGGTTATAAAGATGTCAATACTGCGCTTATTCTTACATTGATTGCCTACTGGATAGTCGGTCTTCCTCTGGGATATGCCTTAGCTACTTACACTAGACTTGGTCCATATGGCTATTGGATTGGTCTTATTTGTGGACTTATGTTTGGAGCCATTGGTCTCGCATTACGCTTAATAAGCATACAAAAGCAACAAAGAAAAACAGCAAAAAGCCACTTAAAAGTATGATAAAAGAGATTGATACAAAACCCAGTCATTGAAAAAAAATGGAGTATGTGGCGTGAAACATGTAGATTTCCGAAGACCCCACAAGAAAGCGTTGGATGCTTTCTGAGGAGGCTAAGGCCATGTCCGCGGAAAGCGAGCGTTCTGGAGCGAAAATCCACATGCTCAACTAGAAAAAATGTGTACGTCATGCTTTTTTCAATCAATATTGAATCAATGTATATTTTTTCTTACCACGACGAACTAAAAGATAATATCCTTCAATCCTATCTTTTTTTGTTGTTACATAGTTAACATCCGTTTGCCGTTCACCATTGATATAGATAGCGCCATTTTGAATATCCTCACGCGCCTGCCGTTTTGAAGGAGTCACACCAGCCATCACAATGAGATCTACGAGACTTATATCACCCTTCTCTTCGCTCTTATAGGTTGGAACGTCTTTAAACCCTTGTCGAATATCGGCAGCAGATAAAGATTTTATATCCCCGCTAAATAGGGCATCGGTAATTTTTATAGCTTGTCGTAAGGCCTCTTCACCATGAACAAAAGCTGTAAGTTCTTCTGATAGACGCTTTTGAGCAATACGGTGTTCTGGAGCTACCTCTACCTCTTTTTCTAACTCGGCAATTTCCTCTTTAGGTAGGAACGTAAAATAGTTTATAAAGCGAATGACATCACGGTCATCTGTATTAATCCAAAATTGATAAAACTCATAAGGTGTTGTTTTCTCAGGATCGAGCCAGATACCATTCCCCATTGATTTACCTAACTTTTGACCATCACTATTGGTAATCAGCGGCATGGTTAGACCAAAGGCCTGTTTTTCGTGATTAGAGCGACGTATTAATTCAAGACCTGCGGTAATATTGCCCCACTGATCACTGCCTCCGATTTGTAAACGTGCACCTTCTTGTTCAAAAAGATTTAAGTAGTCATAGGCTTGAAGCATCATGTAACTGAACTCGGTATAAGAAATACCCGCTTCCATACGTGACGTAACAGAATCCTTAGAAAGCATGTAGGTTATTGGAAAATGCTTGCCAATATCGCGCAAAAATGAAATAAGACTCATCTTTCCAAGCCAATCATAGTTATTAGCCAATAGAGCCCTATTATCTCCCTCCGTAAAATTAAGAAAACGAGAGAGCTGATCTTTTAATTTCATTCCCCAATCCTTGACAATACCCTGTTCATTTAATTGCCGTTCGCTTGAGCGTCCGCTGGGATCACCAATCAAACCTGTGCCTCCACCTACCAAGGCAATCGGTCGATGCCCGGCATCTTGAAATCTTTTTAATATGATAATTTGCAAAAGATTTCCAACATGCAGGCTATCCGCCGTTGGGTCAAAACCACAGTATAACGTGATCGACTGCTGTTCAAGGGCAGCATTTAAACCCTCCCTATCTGTTACTTGAAATAGTAATCCTCTGTCCTCTAAATCTTGAATCAAATCCATTCATTATTCCTCCATTCAGTGCCCCAACATATCGCTTTTCATTCGTGATGCGTGTAAGAAAAACCTTGTTTACAATTACACATTCCTGATATACCTCATGACAGACACACTTTCCTCAGTATAAAAATAAAAGCGCTCCTAAATTAAAGGGACGCTTTACCGTGCGATACCATCCTTCTTAGATCGATTAGCTTAATCGTTATAACGACCCCTGTGCACAAAGAAAATCCAAAGGGTCATTGCAAAGACAAAGACCTTATTCATCAACTTGCACTAAACATTTATACTAATTGTTCGTGTATGATATTGTTTATCACTATCATATCGACTAAACCTAGGCTCTGTCAATATACTTTTTAGTCATTATCAACAGCAGCTATCACTTTCAATAGCTAATGCCATCATCTTCAGTTATCCTTCATGCTTCAAACGCCAGGATACTCCATCATTGCTCAGTCAATCACTGCATAGTGATACATACTAACATCAAGTTATATTCAAGACATTTCTTTAACATAACTTGACTTCTTTCGACATAACCTAATCTATAGATCATATGCTACAGGGAGGTTTATTGAAGGATGTGGAACAGCCAGTTACAAACTATCCGTCCGAATCATGTGGTATGGCTAAGCATCTTCTGCTTTTGGTTAAAGTCATACCTCGCCTTTTTATTTGAATTTCACTTAACCATTGATAATCCTATTCAAAGCTTTATCCTACTTATTTCCCCATTGAGCACCATTTTTCTACTTTTTGGAGGTGCACTGTTTTTTAAAGGGCATCTTTTTAAATTTTATATGGCTGTTATCACGCTATTATTGACTGTGATATTATATGCTAACATCATGTATCATCGCTTTTTTAATGATTTTTTAACTGTTTCTGATTTGCTACAATTCAAGAATTTTAGCCAATTAGGCACGAGTATTCAAGCATTGATAGCACCACATGATTTCCTTTACTGGGGTGATACATGTTGCCTTCTCTTTATATTACTTAAGATGAAGCCCAGTCCCAATTCTGTTGATAAAAAGGTCCATATCAGCTCTATATTCATCATTGCTGGCTGTCTCTTTCTCTTTAACCTTTCACTTGCTGAAGAGCAAAGACCTCAGCTTCTCAGTCGTGGTTTTGACCGTGCTAAACTCGTGAAACTATTAGGGCTTTATAACTATCACATCTATGACACCATCATGAATATCCGCACATCATCGCAAAAGGCGTTTGCTGATGACTCTGATATGACAGAGGTGGAAAACTATATAAAAGCAAACGATACGCATCCTAACCCTGACTTCTATGGTGTCGCCAAACACAAAAATATCATATTGGTTTCTCTGGAGTCCACACAAAATTTTCTCATTCATTATAAGTATAATGGTGAAGAGGTCACACCTTTTTTAAATAAATTGACAAAGGATACCTTTTATTTTGACCATTTTTATCATAATACGGGACAAGGCAAGACATCAGATGCAGAATTTCTAATCGACAACGCACTCTATCCTTTACCAAGAGGTGCAGTGTATACAACCAATGCACATAATCATTATCAAGCCTTACCTCATATCCTTGATCAAAATGGTTATACCTCCGTCGTCTTCCACGGCAATCATAAAAGCTTTTGGAACCGAGACATCATGTATCAGACATTAGGTTATGACCATTTTTATTCAGAAAAGGACTTTCATGAAACTAAGGACAGTACCATTAACTATGGCTTAAAGGATAAACCGCTTTTCAAGCAATCCATTTCAAAGCTCAGGCAACTCAAACAACCCTTTTATGCTAAATTTATTTTACTTTCAAACCATTTTCCATTTTTATTAGACACTGGCGAGTCCAGTCTCAAAAAAATCGATACTGGCGATAGTATCATCGATCATTATTTTCAAACGGCACGGTACCAAGATGAAGCATTGCACTATTTTTTCCAAAAGCTTAAGGACACTGGCTTATACGATCAATCCATTGTCATTTTATACGGCGATCATGACGGTATTTCCAACAATCACAACCCAACGATGGCAAAGATATTAAGCAAAGACACTATTACATCCTATACTCATTATCAACTACAGAAAGTTCCCTTATTTATTCATATTCCAAACAGAGACGGATCCATGTCACATGTCATGCACACCACTGGAGGTGAAATAGATCTTAGACCAACTATCCTCCATCTTCTTGGCATACCGAGCGACCACCTTATTGGATTTGGCTCAGATTTATTTTCTAATACAAGAAAAAGCTTTACCATACAACGAGACGGAAGTGCCATATCAGCACGCTATCTTTACGCCGCTAGTTTGCACCAATGTTACAAGCAATCAACAGGTGACCACGTACCGATGTCTCATTGTCATACATTGAAAGAGAAAGCACATCAAAATCTTGTTTTATCAGATCATGTCATATATGGAGACCTGCTACGCTTTTTAAAACCACAAGATGCAAAAAATAAAGTAGAATAACCTTCTTTCAAGGCTATCCTACTCGGCAAATCATAAGTGCTCTATGTAAATAAAGATATCCTATTGCCACGACATCTTCTTAATGAATATTTCGTTTTTTGAAGTTTCCACCTTTGACGTCATGAATATCACCAATAGCCAAAAATGCCGAAGGATCCATATCACTGACAATATTTCTGAGCTTCGCTTCTTCCAGTCGAGTGACGACTGTAAAAATCACCTGCTTGTCATCACCTGAATAAGCACCTTCACCATTAAGGTAAGTCACACCTCGTCCGAGCCGATCATTTAATGTATCACCAATTTCAGCATATTTATCACTAATGATCCAAACCGATTTAGAAGACTCCAGACCTTCGACGGTGACATCAATCATTTTAAAAGCAATGAAATAAGCAATCAAAGAATACATCGCATGATTCCAGCCAAAGACAAAACCTGCGCTACCTAAAATGAAGATATTAAAGAACATAACCGTTTCTCCAACAGAAAACGGAATTGATTTATTGAAGAGAATCGCTAAAATTTCGGTACCATCTGATGTACCTCCATTACGAATGACTAAACCGATACCAATACCCAAAAAAATACCACCGAAAACAGCAGCAAGAAGTGGATCCTCAGTAAACGGGTGAATAGGTGTGAAAAGCACAGTCAAGATTGACAAGCCAATAATTGCGCCTAGAGAGGTGATCGTAAAGGTTTTTCCCATATGCTTGTACCCTAAAATAAAAAAGGGCAGATTGAGGACGAATAGAAATAATCCGAGGGTTATGCCAGTAATATGCGACAGCATGATGGAAATACCGGTAATTCCCCCATCGATAATCCCATTTGGCACAAGAAAAATCTCAAGTGCAACGGCTTCTAATGCAACGCCAATAAGAATAAAGACAATGCGTTGTATGAACTCTGTTTTTGTTATTCTACGATGATTACTTTTCGGTGTATCTAACAAATTGCCACCTCTTTTATCTGTCATCTTTCGACACACAGGACATGCTAGCTTTGGCGTTGACACACGGATGTGCTGAGTTTAGCCGAAGTTCCTTATCTATGTAGGTGCGAGGATGTTGTTTTTTGCTATTTTTTAATGCTTCATTTTTTTATTTCTTCATCATCATCGGCTAAAAATCCCCTTGTCCCTGCTTTAAATTCACGCAATGCTTTCCCCATTGCCCTTCCAAATTCAGGAAGTTTTTTAGGTCCGAACAAAAGTAAAGCAACGATAACAATTAATAAAATATGACTCGGAGCAAAAAGGTCACCCATTTATAACATCTCCTAATCGTTTTCCTTCATTATACATCAAATCAAACAGCCTTGCATTTCTAGAATCTCGGCAAGAAGTGTCTAGGTTAACCAGCAAGCGCATTTCCAATTTTATTAATGAAGAGACGGCTCCTGAATATAATGAAAAGGACAAGACCTTAACACATTAGATTCAATAAGGAGTCGACACGATTGAGCAACATAAAAAAGACATTACAAGTTGCCGCTACGTACATAGGCACTGTCGTAGGAGCTGGCTTTGCCACGGGTAAAGAGGTTGTAGAATTTTTTATTCATTCAGGAATCTCTGGTTTATTCGGTATTCTCTTGACAGGGCTAGGGTTTATTTGGATAGGTACAAAAATTATGCGCATGTCTAGTCGATATGGATTTGATTCCTATCAAGCCTTTAATCGCTCTTTATTTGGAAAAAAGCTCGGCATGTTAATCAATGCTCTTTTTCTCGTCATTCTATTTGGCACAACATCTGTCATGATCGCAGGAACAGGCTCTTTATTTCAAGAACAATTAGGCATAGGTAAAATTTGGGGCATTCTCTTTATTGTCTTATGTTGTTTTTTAGCAATGTTAAAAGGATTTCAAGGCATTCTCACTGTCAATTCATTCATCGTTCCAATCATGATCAGTTTTACACTACTGATCGCCTTGTTCACACTAGATAGCCACCCTTTATCACAAGGGACATTTATGTTGCCAAAGCTGTGGGGAGATTCACAGTGGTTCACCAACGCTATCATCTATGTATCTTATAACCTGACAATGGCCATCGTTGTCTTAACACCCTTAGGTCATAAAATCAATGACGAGAGAATATTAAAATGGGGTGGATTCGTCGGCGGACTCGGCTTAACTGTGATCCTCCTCTCCTCATTCTTCGTTTTAGTGACACTCCCCCATGTCAAGACGTTCAACATACCAATGGCACAGGCTATTAAAGCTTATGGTCCACTCATTCATTATATCTACATCGCTGTTGTCTTTGGAGAAATTTTCTCAACAGTCATAGGCAATATCTTTGGTTTGAGTCATCAGCTACAAAGTTGGTTCCATCTATCACGGAATAAGATTATTTTACTGACTTTATTGATCTGCGCCGGTGTGAGCCAAAGTGATTTTGGGACACTTCTCGCCTTCTTCTATCGCCTATTCGGAATGATAGGCATGTTTATTCTTTTCTTCATTATTTTTTTCCCTGTCTTTACTCCGCATTCACAAAAGCGACTTAAATGATCCCTCTAACTACTTTAACCATGTGAAAAGTTGACAAGATCCTAAGTCAATGAAACCACTTATTCGATCCTCCTTTTTATAACACTCACCTAACTCTTCATGACTTAAAAATCACAGCGACTATGATGTACACTTTGGAAATTGTTACATAATTCTTTGTTTAATAGATTTTAAAGTTATACTAAGAGAAAGAAAATTTTATAAGGTGGGTGTTTAACGATGGGACATTACAATGATAATAGTGATAATGATAATGTTGAATCAAACCAAAGATCGGATCGTCCACGCTATGCACGTAGCGGTTGGTTTATTTCAGGTTTGTTTGGTGCTTTAGTTGCAATCGTCGTCTTTTTTATAGCCTCTCCGTATTTAGCAAAACATAATTTACTGCCCAGCTCAGGGGATCAGGTCAGCGGCATCCCAACAGTAGATTCAACAAAGGGTAGTCCAAATCATCCCACAGAAAACTTGACTATTCAAAACAACGCAAATAGTGTGGAATCTGCTGTCAATAAAGCATCATCTGCGGTCGTTGCCGTTATCAATATGCAAAAACAAAATGACGATGCAAATTTTTTGCAAGGTAGCTCACTACAAGAAGCGAGCATGGGTTCAGGGATTATTTATAAAAAAAGTGGTCCATATGCCTATATGGTAACCAATGATCATGTGGTTTCTGGTGCTGATCAGATAGAGGTGCAGCTGAATAATAGCACAAAAGTGACGGGGAAATTACTCGGAGCAGATTCTATTTTCGATTTAGCAGTGGTGAGAATTCCAAGCGCTAAGGTTAACAAAGTCGCTTCATTTGGACATTCAAGCTCGCTTAAAAGAGGGGAACCTGTCATCGCAATCGGCAACCCTTTGGGCTTTTCAGGGTCGGTTACCCAAGGTATCGTCAGCTCTAATAATCGAACGATCGAACGCATGGTGAATACACAAGGTGGTCAAATTCAATACGACGCTCAGGTCATCCAGACCGACGCAGCCATTAACCCAGGAAATAGCGGTGGTGCACTCATCAATATTCAAGGTCAGGTTGTCGGTATCAACTCACTAAAAATTGCTGAAACCGATACAGAAGGCATTGGGTTTGCCATTCCAATCGACATAGCTATTCCAATCATTAACCAATTGGAAACGACGGGTAAAATCGAACGCCCTTATATAGGAATTCAACTTGTTGACCTATCTCAAGTATCTAGAAATACGCAACAGCTCAAGCTCCCAAGTAACGTCACGTCTGGCTTAGTGATTTCAAAAATCAATGCCGATTCTCCCGCCAGTAAAGCTGGGTTAAAAGAAGGAGACGTCATTACGACAATTAATGGGCAAAAAATCAAGAATTATATCGACTTCTCAACATATCTATATACCAAGCTTAAGGTAGGGCAAACTTTGAAATTGGATTACTATAGAAATGGTGTTAAAAAGACCACTCACCTTACGCTCGGTGGTAAAACTTTTTCATAACTACTATTACACACGTATGGAAACACGTTAACAGACTAGAACAACATCCAATCATTAAAAAGAGTGATACTTACCAATCCATTTTAGTAGGTTCACTCTTTTTTCGGCGCAAAGGATGTGCCGAGCTTATCCAAAATTCTTTGATTATCGCTCTCCCAAGTGGATTTTGGGACATGTGCTGTTCCCGTAGAAGTCTCGCATATTTTGTTCTTATCCACTTCAGTACTAAGCTAATAATGCCTTTACGAAAACGAACAAAAAGGATCAATCAATTTTCTGTTTTCGATGATGCAAACATAAACAATAGCAGAAGCAACCTACGAAGACGTCTGCAGGAAAATCAACAGCTGAAAATCCTTAGTGTGACACTAAGAAAGGAACTTCGGCTAAAGTAGGCATCCGTGTACGTTGAAGGAACTTTGGCTCCCCCCAACACATCCGTGTGTCAACGCCAAAGCTAGCACGTCCTGTGTGTCGTAGGACCGTCTTTTCCTAAATAGTAATGTCGCATTGGTCTTAGATCATGATCAAGTTCATACACCAGCGGAATGCCCGTAGGAATGTTTAAACTAACCATACCATCTGCAGGCATGTCATCCAAATATTTAACCAGAGCACGGAGACTATTACCGTGAGCAACAATCATGATCTTTTTATCCGCTTTTATTTGCGGCAAAATATGTTCAGTCCAATACTGAACAACTCTTCGTTCTGTATCTAAAAGATTTTCCGTCAAGGGAATGGCAACATCTGTATACTTAGGGTTATCTTTCTCATATCTTGGGTCATTATTATCAAGTGCGGGCGGTTTTACGTCCGTAGACCTTCTCCACAATTGCACTTGCTCTTCTCCAAATTTCTCCGCTGTTTCAGTTTTATTTAAACCCTGCAAAGCACCATAATGCCTTTCATTCAACATCCACGTTTTATGAACAGGGATCCACATCCCATCCAATTCATGTAGGGCAATCCACAATGTCCGAATCGCTCTTTTAAGATAGGATGTAAAAGCAACATCAAAGCTATATCCATTTTCCCTTAGAATAATGCCAGCTTGCCGTGCCTCATTAAGCCCCGCTTCGGACAAATCAACATCCGTCCATCCAGTGAATCGATTTTCAAGATTCCAAAGGCTTTGACCATGACGAACAAGCACAATTTTCATCAGGCATTCCCCTCCTGTCCTATTCTTACCATTCGTTATTATAACCTAACATAGAATTCGACAGATAGGTGAATAATGAGACATACATGAACATCCCTAGACTTTTTTCATAAGAATGTGCTAACACCAAGGCTTCTTTCCATTAATAACGCCCTGCCTATTTTTATTAAATAACACACATGCGGATACCACGCAAAAACTTTTACAATATTAATAATTGAGAGGATTTTTTGAGATGACGACATGTACAATAATCAATAGTCTAATTACCGTAATAATAGAGGTTCCATCCCTATTTATATTGAAATATCAATCAGTAAAATCGCTTCGTATTTCGAACCTTTTTAATGCGAATCCTCCCCATTCTACACAAAGGTATGTTATGGTTAATAACATACATTTGGTCATATAAAATGTATAACACCACAAAAACGATTAAAAGGAGGTTTGAAACAAAGACTAATCATGACACTATTAAGGAGCTGACATCACCAAATGAAACTTAACAAGAAGAAGATTAATGTTGTAGACATTAAGCAAGCTAGAAAAAGTGTATTTGCTACAGGTGTAGGAAACGCTATGGAATGGTTTGATTTCGGCTTATATTCCTATCTAGCGGTCATCATTAGTCAAAACTTTTTCAGCGCCGTTGACAATGATGAACTGAAGTTAATGTTCACTTTTGGAACATTTGCCATTGCTTTTTTAATGCGTCCATTAGGAGGTATTATATTCGGAAGAATCGGAGACAAACTAGGAAGAAAAATTGTTTTAACCATCACGATTATTCTCATGGCTTTTTCCACATTACTCATTGGTTTATTGCCTACATATGACCAAATAGGGATATGGGCTCCCATACTGTTATTAGTCGCTAGGATTATCCAAGGGTTTTCAACGGGCGGCGAATATGCTGGTGCGATGGTTTATATTGCAGAATCCTCTCCAGATAATAAGCGTAATGTATTAGGAAGCGGATTAGAAATCGGTACACTGGCAGGCTATATATTAGCTTCACTGCTCGCAAGTGTTCTCTTCATTGTCTTATCTCACCACCAGATGACCACATGGGGATGGAGAATACCGTTTCTACTCGGATTACCTTTAGGTCTTGTCGGATTTTATTTAAGAAGGCATTTAGAAGAAACACCGATTTTTGAAAATGAACTTTCGGACGAGAACGTTCAAGAAGAAAGCTTTCTATCCATATTAAAACATCACAAAAAAGACGTTTTTGTCTGTTTTGTAGCTGTAGCCTTCTTTAATATAACAAATTACATGTTGTTATCCTATATGCCTTCTTACTTGGATGAAATCATTGGATTATCTAGCACAGTAGGCACCGTGCTTATTACCGTCGTCATGATTATTATGGTTCCTCTCGCTCTCCTATTTGGAAAACTCAGCGATAGAATTGGAAACAAAACGATTTTCTTAATCGGATTAGGCGGACTCACACTACTATCTGCCCTCGCCTTTTACTTAATCAACTTGAATGGCTTAGTATTTGTTTCGTTAGGCATTTTCATTTTAGGTGTTATGTTATCGACTTATGAAGGAACAATGCCAGGAACGTTACCAACAATGTTCTTTACAGATATTCGCTATAGGACGTTGGCTGTAACCTTTAATGTTTCCGTTTCTATATTTGGTGGTACTACCCCGTTAGTGTCAACTTGGTTGGTTCACCAAACCAACAATAACTTAGCGCCTGCTTTCTATTTAACCATTGTTAGTATCATTGGATTTTTAGTCATACTCTTCTTATTCCACAGCACTTCAGGTAAATCATTAAAGGGCTCACACCCAACCGTTGCTACTAAAACGGAGTATAGAGAGGCTATTGAAAATCCAGAAGAAGCATTATGGTGGCAAGCAGAACTAAATGAAGAAGAAGAAAAAAAAGACAACTAACATAACATCTTGTTGTCAATATATGATGGGAACAGACAACATTTCGGAATTTTTTAAACGGTAGAAAACTAACCAACCTTAGGTCGATAACGTTCTAAATAGAAGCTCTTTTAGAAATTTGTTGCCAACCGACCTATGCAAGCTTAAGAAAAGCCTAAATGGTGTCTATCACATGGTCTTGATTAAAAAATTTGATTCAATACCACACCGCACTCCCAGTGCTAGATGATTTCTCTAGCTTGGGGGTGTTTATTTATAACTAAAAACAGTGACGGTTAACAGAGCTATATTCCCTTCACACAATGGAAGCCTTGTATGCGTTACGCTAATAATAAAGATTTATCGCTTTCTATATTTATTTTTATAATATTAAATTTTTTAAATATTATTGACAAATTCAAATATTCAATGATATATTAAATTTACCCTCATAATTCTTATGATTTCGACATAATTTGACCTCTTTGTTTTTTCACCCCTATTTATTAGGGGTGCTTTTTATGTTTATGGGCAGAATTGAATAGGGTAGTCTATTATTTATTATGATACAAGTTTCAATCCTACAGCCGCTCCTAAAATCATGACTATAAAAACAATTCTTTTCCAATCCTTAGACTCACCATAGAAAAGCATGCCTAACACCGCTCCACCAGAAGTACCAATGCCAGTCCAAATGGCATAGGCTGTTCCCATAGGCAGTGTTTTCATTGCCAGTGAAAGAAAAAGGAAACTCGCTCCAAACCCCAGGAGTACCCATAAAAAAGATTTCCAGTTGCGATCTTGATTTAACTTATTCATCATGGAAACTCCAACTACCTCAAACAGTCCTGCAACAACTAAAGAAGCCCAAGCCATTAAGCGTCACTCCCTTCTTTAGCGTCATCTTGATCTTTCGTCACTACTTTCATTCCGATAACACCTGCTAATAAAATCAAAATCAGTATAAGCTTTATTGCTCCGAACGATTCACCAAAAAAAACGATCCCTGAAAAGGTTGTTCCTATTGTACCCAATCCAACAAGAATGGCATAAACCGTTCCAACTGGAAGCTTTTTCGCTGCTATAATCATTAAATAAAAGCTGATGCCAATAGAAATGATTGTCCCTGCCCAAGTCAAAAGATCATCTGCATGCTTCAACCCAATAACCCACAGCACTTCAAATACAGCGCCAATAATCACCTTAAGCCAATTCACATTCATGCCCACACCCCCATTTTTTATCCCATAAAAAGAAAAAGCCTAGAAGACACTGTTAAACAGTATCTCCCAGGCTTTTATCCTTCCGTGTCACAGCGTCACTGTGCGTTTTCTCTCGGACCAGACCAACGGAAGGTTGCGGAACCCTAGAAAACTTTTAATAAATTATATTATATATAGTTTTTATTTCAATATCAATCCACTATCCTACCCCTAATAAAACTAAAAATATTCTATTCATCTCACAATTTCCTTTTTATATAAATATTATAAAAAAATATAAAAATTGTAATTTTTTTAAAAATAATTTATGCTATAAATAACAGTCTTAGGATGCATGATTTGAAATATGAAAGAGTAGTAAAGTTATAGGATTAAATACTTGATATGAAATGAGGAAAATGAATGACAAAATCAAAAGAAAGTCCTTCTCATGTTGTCTGGTCTGAGTCTGAATCCTTTACCCAAAATCCTTACCCTGTCTTTCAAAATTTCAGAGAACACAGCCCTATTGAACACATGATAATGCCTGATGGAGAGACGGCATGGATGATTTTTAGCTATGAGGCAGCTGTTGCTGCACTAAAAGACGAGCGCTTTATTAAAGATGCGTCTAAACTCGCCAATGAAGAGGCGGATGAAGAAAAAGCCAAACAGGCTTTAGCCTACCAAACCTCATTTTTTAGTAACCATCTGCTTGAGATTGATCCACCTGATCATCATCGGTTACGCAGTTTGGTCCAGAAAGCCTTTACGCCACGTATGGTTGCCAATTTACAGCCCAAAATCGAAGCTGTTACCAATGATTTACTGGATCAAATGAAAGATCAAGAAACGGTTGATCTCATTGAAATGTTTGCCTTTCCTCTTCCTATCACAGTCATTTGTGACCTCCTAGGTGTTCCATCCAAAGATTATGATAATTTTCACATGTGGTCCAGCGCATTTATAGAAGCGATGAATAATCCTGAGCAAATCCAACAAATTACACCTATCATGGAAGATTTCTCTCATTACATAGATCATTTAGTCGACTATAAGCAGCACAACCTAAAGGATGATTTAATCAGTCATTTAATTGAGGTCAAAGAACAGGGTGAACCATTAACTAAGGAAGAGATACGTTCGTTGGTCTTTGTATTAATCGTTGGTGGTCATCAAACAACAGAAAGTCTCATTGGCAGTGGTATCCTTACCTTATTGCAACATCCTGAACAACTAAACAAACTAACCGAAGACCAAACGCTGATCGATTCAGCCCTTGAAGAGATGCTCCGCTATGAGGCACCATTGGAATTCACGACAACACGGTGGGCCTCCGAAGATCTAATATTCTATGATCAGTCTATTTCCAAGGGTGAACTGATCTTAATTGCGTTGGGTTCCGCCAACCGCGACCCCGAAGTCTTTCAGGATCCAGAAACCTTTGATATTACAAGAAAATACAATCAGCATTTGGCTTTTGGAAAAGGCATCCACCATTGCTTAGGGGCACCACTGGCTCGATTGGAAGGACAGATCGCTATTCTCGCCTTATTAGAGCGCTACCCTCACTTAAAGCTCGCTGTTGAACCTAACGCATTACAGTGGCGTCCAGGTCTTTTAATCCGCGGACTTAAAGAGTTACCCATCAAGCTAATCTGATTAAAAGAATGAATGGGCGCATCCAAGTTATTCCCATTCATAAACAAAAGAAACTACCACTTGCATCATACTATGAGGCTTTTTCTCTTTAATAAAGCCCCCTGTATTAACAGAGGGCTTTCCACTACGCTAACATCTCATGACAGAGAAGGTGTTTGCTCTGTATTGATCATTTCCACAACTTGCCCAGCAACCTGATGCGAAAGGGGCAGATATACCGGAAGAACATCTACCAATAGATAATTCCCATGTGCTAGGTGACCGATCGCACGGAAAGTGTTGTCCTGCTTTCCATCTTTATCAATAACAGCACCTGAATTATAATCCACTTGAATGCCTCCACTATGATCTTGAACCAAGTAGCCCTTGGTCAAGAGTCTGTTGATTAAGCTGTTTTTAGACACATCATGTGAAAATCCAGTTGCATTAATAATATGGTCACACGTCATATCTTGACCATCATTCAAAGTAACATGGAAGGTGTGTTCTTCCTTGCGAACAGCATCAATCCCACCTAGAATATGCAATTGTCCAGATACAAGCATGTCATAAATTGGCATGGCATTGATGAGTGGGAAGGCCATCTGCTGCCGGGTAAAATCAGCCATATATTTTCCGTGCAAAAACTGTTTATCCCGTTGAGGAATATAGTTCCAAATACTAGCCAACACAGGGAGCATACCAAACAACATGTCAAACCATGTTTGCAATTTATCACTTGCTACATCGATTCTTTGTCTAACGGTTTCCACATCATCATGCCACTCGCGTCTATCTAATAAAATGTCTCGCCAATCTAATGCCGCTGATTTAAACTCTTTTCGCATGAATCGAACAACCTGACGTAGACTGATGACACCATCATGTTCTTGTACAAAGCGATGCGCATTTTCAAACGTAAAGAACTGGGTTTGATAAAAGTCATGTTTATCTACAATCGTGGGTAATCTACCATTCTTCGATAGCATGAATATCGACCCTTCATGCCCTTTTTGACGAAGAGCCAAAGCCATATCAATCCCTGTTAAACGGGTTCCTAGAATGGCTACTGTGTCTGACTTGCTAATGTTTGCTAAAGTCTCTTTTGCTGGGTAGGGGGTATGAATATAGCCAGACTCTCCCATCAATTGATAAGGATCAGATTGGCTACCACCAACGGTAAGCAGGACAAAGTCAAACACAAATACTTGATCTTCTTCCGTCACCACCTCATACTGATCGTTACTGATCTTATTGATATCGACGACTTCTTTATACACAATCTCACACTCAATATCTTGTCCAGCCTTCTCCATAGCAGTATGTAACGTATCCGTCAGATACTTGCCATAAATGCTCCTAGGCACTATGGGACCTTCCTCCAATATCTCACGGTACTCTTCTTTACCTTGTAACCATTCTGGAAAATGTTTTTCATTTGTAGCAGAAATAGACATGCTGAAATAAGGCGCATTTAACTTCAAGCTATCGAAATCCTCTTGATAAGGATAGCCTGTTCCAATGACGTTCTTTTTTTCAAATAGGGTTAACTTAATGGATGTCATATTTTGTGACATCACTTGATCAACAAAGGAGTTAATAAAAGCTACTGATATAGTCCCTCCACCAATGACACCCACAGAGTAGACATTGTCCCCTTTTTCTGTTGGTAAATTGTCTCGTTCACTTACGGACATTCCGACACCCCTCACATTAAATAATTTAGATAGTGATACTCTATCTGCGCTCAAAAAATTCCTATACAGCTCTTTGAATGCCGACATCAATAGAATACGAGTTACATTATACATTATACATTATACATGTAGCATAACTGTATTCCTTTTTATAATTATATACAACAATTTTATTATGACACTATAAAACATACGATTTAGACCCATTATATTGAGTGCATGAACCTAACAAATAAATATGGATAGTTGCTTTATGGTCGTTATGGAAAAAACATTCTTGAAAAAATACGGTCGAAGATTTATGATAAAACGATGTCTTGTAATCTCAAGGAATTATTATAGTGATAAAAGCTACGTTAGTTGTTTGATTAATTAAACAACCAGAGATGTTGAAGAAATAAAATGATCATTAGTATATGTGAGGTGCTTCTTATGTCTGTTTTTATTAATCGTCAATTTGCCATTGTGTTCTCTGGACAACTTGTCTCTACAGTGGGAAATAATCTATTCATGATTGCTTTGCCATGGTATGTCTATTCCATCACTGGATCAAAAGCTGACTTAGCCTTTACAGGGTTATTCCAGACGATTCCAGGCTTTGTAGGTTTATTCATTGGTGTCTTTATTGATCGTTGGCGTAAGAAACAGACGTTGCTTGTGACCAATATGTTACGTGGCATGATTTCCTTTGCGCTTTATGTCGTTGTCCAGTTCCACCCCCCACTCATGATGATCCTTATTCTCGTTCTTTTACTTGAACTCATAGGCACTTTCTATCGCCCGGCATCATCTTCTTTTCTGCCCTTAATTCTTCCCAAAGAAAAAATTTCTTCTGCAATGGGATTCGTACAGTCTGGGGGAGCTTTTGCTCAGTTATTTGGTGTCTTACTTGGAGGGACACTCATTGTCTTGATTGGTGCACCTCTCTTATTTTTACTTAACGGCATCACGTTCGTGCTTTCCTTTATCAGCCTCTTATTCGTACGAGTCAAGGAAGTAATTCATACGCCTCCTAAACAAGAATCCTTCGCCCATCAGTGGTTAGACGGCATACGGACAATCCTGCATATCGGATTGTTGTTACGCATTACCTTAGCTATCATGGTCGGAAACTGTGTAATTGCACCGCTGGATTTAATTATGACAGCTTGGGTAAAAGGTCCCATGCACGGGAACGCCTTTCAACTGGGGACCATTAATGCCGCCTTTTTTATAGGGATTTTAGTCGGTGGCGTACTTCTGGGACGCATTAATAAACGAATGGATTTGAAAACCATTTTATTGGTAGGGATGGTGATCAGTGGTGTCGCTATCAGTTTAATTGGTCTTTTCCCCAATATGTACTGGGCCATCCCTTTTGAATTCATCTTTGGCTATGCTTATGGCTCACTGAACGGCTGTATCGGAGCATTAGCCCTCCAGGTCATTCCTGAGCAGATGCGTGGACGTTTATTTGCCACCCTAGGAGCCCTCTCAACCCTTATCGTACCATTGGGGATGGCACTATATGGTTGGTTCTTGGTCATTATACCCATCCATTGGATTTACCTACTCATCGGTATCCCAGCCATACTGAGTGGCTTAAGCTTTTTAATCCCCTTAAAAGAGAAACCAAGTGTCAAAATAGCTAACTAGTGTCTATGAACTCACATCTCAGCAATTTGATGCTGAGTTCCTTTTTGTTTCATTGAATTGAAATACATGGTACATTAATTACGCACTTAACTATTTGTTTGAAAGAGGGTTCATACAATGAAAACAAGAAGATTAGGTCATAGTGATTTAGATGTTTCATCTATTGGATTAGGTCTCATGGGAATGTCTCCAGGACTTTACGGGAATACAAATGACGAAGAGTCCACTAAAACCATACACCGTGCTATGGAGCTTGGCGTGACTTTGTTAGACAGCGCTGACGTTTATGGTAACGGTCATAACGAAGAATTGCTTGGCAAAGCATTAGCCGGACGACGAGAAAAAGCTGTTGTCGCAACTAAATTTTCATTCGGACCCAATTTTGAGTCAGTCACAGGTCACCCAGATTACGTAAAGAAGGCCATCGACGCAAGCTTACAACGCTTAGGTCTTGGTTATATCGATTTATACTATCAGCATCGAGTGGATCCTAATGTTCCCATCGAAGAAACAGTGGGAGCCATGGCCGATCTTGTCAAAGCAGGAAAAGTCCGTTATCTAGGTCTTTCTGAAGCAGGAGCAGCTACCATTCGTCGGGCACATGCGGTTCATCCTATTTCCGCAGTACAAACGGAATATTCTCTTTGGAGTCGTGACATTGAAGAAGACATTTTTCCAACTGTAAAAGAATTAGGAATAACACTTGTAGCATACAGTCCACTAAGCAGAGGCTTCATTTCTGGCGAGCTGCGCACATTTGAAGACTTTGGACCTAACGACTTTCGTAGACGTTTGCCACGCTTCCAGGGTGATAACTTTCAAAAAAATGTTGCTATCGTGAATAAACTTCAAGACATTGCCAAAGAAAAGAATTGTACAGTTGCCCAACTCGCACTCGCTTGGACAATAACTAACGGTGCGTTGCCCATTCCAGGTACGAAACGGATAAAATACCTCGAAGAAAATGTGGCAGCCATAAACGTTGAATTGACTAAAGAAGACCTAGCACAAATTGAAGCAGTTAGTCCAGAGAGCGCCGTGCACGGCACTCGTTATAATGAAGCTTCTATGGGTACTGTTAACCTCTAGTAGTCATCATGGTTCATCGATAAATGCCGCGTTCCGATATAAAGGAATGCAGCATTTATTAATATTTTTGAAAAATGGTTTTTTTGCATACTCAAAATATACCTCTCCCCCGAATGTTGGTTACACCTTTTTATACAACTCCATAATCTCAACATCCAAAGCTTTCGCAATCTCGGCAAGTTTATTAGCTGATATTTGATTACGACCTTTTTCCAAGTAATAATAGCCATGCGAAGTTTGATAACCTAACTGTTTGGATAATTGGGTTACGGATAAACCACATTGCTCACGTAACCATTTAATTTTTTCTAAATCAGCGATGTAACTAAACCCACATCCTTTAATGTATCCTCAGCGTTTTATGTAAGATTTCTTCAATCATGTATCTTGTGTGTTATAGTAGAAAAAAAGGAGTCACTCAGGAGGTAATTTATGCGATCAAGACCCCTTGTAAGGGCACTTAAGACTATTGGTTGGATTGGACTTATTATAAACCTAATCTTTTTCTTAATTATTATTAATTTTATGTTCAACATACAAGAAGATGGAAACCTGTTAACCAAACTAGTAATATTGATTACATTGGTTGGAGGAGGAATAGTATTTCTTTTAGTTATGCTTGCCCTCGCTACACTTGTCGAAAATAGCGATGATACTAAATGGCAAACAGAGTTATTAATGATGAGGCTAAATATTAACTCAAGTGACGTTGATATATTCGAACAACCTAGCACACAACACCAGAAAAGAGAAATGTCACCTACAAAAGAATTTGAACATTCTATAGATAAACCTACACATTGGGAAGGAGAATGGCCTAATAAAAAAGATGAAAAATAAACATTTACAGTTTCCGTTAGTTCGTATACTCCCTCTCGTTCTTTTGGTCGGGGAATATTTTCATGCAAAAACCTCCCACTTATATGAGAGGTTCGATGTTTTATTGAGGGAATCCTTTATGATATAAAACTACAAATCAAAATTATTCTCCAGTTAATCTTAAGATCTCTTCATTAATTAGTTTTGATCTTTCACTTATGAAAAGGTCATAGTTATCATGCTCGTATATTTCCTTGTTTTCTGGAAGTAGATTACTTCTTAAAATAGTTGACTTTCTAATTAAGAAACGATAAGCATTTATTTAAGGAAAAAATCGGTACGCCCGGTTTGTACAGGTGGAGCATGCTCCACCCTTAGTTTATTAATCAAGAGAACTGGTTGAGACTGGTTCTCTTTTTAATGCACAAAAAAAGCCCTCAACCATTAGAGTGAGGGAACCATTGACATATGTTAAATATAATGATGTAGTGTAGTTAAGGGTTAATTAAATAACCCAAAACAAAAGGAGGTTCTTAGAATGGAACAAACAAAAATTGAAGTATTAGAAGTTGTTACACTGGGTATCGAAGATAAAAACGCATTATGTTGCTACGGCTCAACTGAATGTGGATGCTAAAATTGCTTTTTGTAATTACAGCACTGTCGGTTACTGATGATAAAGGAATATATATAAAAGCCCTCAACTATTAGGATGAGGGCTCTTAGTATGCTTACGAGTTAGGCTTTGCTTTTGTCGACTTACTCTTTTTTAACGATGCTAGATAGTGTTGCGCTTGTATAGCCTCTTTTGTAAACATATCACTTTACGTTTTTATGATGGCGTCTCTCATAGTAACTTGCTCAACGAGTTGGTTTATCTGTGTCTTTAGGGACACAATGGCTCATTTTGAAGTGTTAATGGATAACATCCTCAAATAATTTTTTTTACGAAAAAAATCGGGCAATTATCGGGCAGTTAGTATTTTTATTTCTTAACAACAAAACTGCCCGATAGACCCGATCCTCAACCCCTTTATATATAAAGGGGTTTAATCATCAATAGCTATTCAAATATTGCTCACGTTCCCATGGATGCACCTGTATGCGGAACATATCCCATTCAATTTCCTTTGCTTCAAGGAAATTTTGCAGAGCATGCTTTCCAAGAGTATCTCTCATGACTTTATTTTCTTTCATAACATTAAGCGCTTCTTCTAGATTACCTGGTAAGTCTGGAATACCAGCTTCTACCCGCTCTTCCTTATCCATGACATAGATATTGCGGTCAATAGCAGGTGGTGGAGTTAGTTGATTCTTAATACCGTCTAAACCTGCTGCGAGTAATCCAGCCATGGCAAGATATGGATTGGCAGCAGGATCAACGCTACGCACTTCTACTCGTGTGCTTAAGCCACGTTTTTCAGGAATACGAATGAGTGGGCTACGGTTTTTCATAGACCACGCTACATAACATGGTGCTTCATATCCTGGAACGAGACGCTTATAAGAATTGACGGTCGGGTTGGCCAAAGCAGTAAAAGCTTGAGCATTTTTAAGAAGACCGGCAATGAATTGCATAGCTGTATCGCTCAGCTGAGTATCTCGAGCATTTGGATCAAAGAAAGCATTTTTATCGCCTTTAAATAGAGACATATTAGCGTGCATCCCATTACCATTGACACCAAAAAGTGGCTTTGGCATAAACGTGGCATGCAAACCATGCTGACGAGCGATTGTTTTAACAACAAGCTTGAAGGTTTGAATATTATCACAGGTTGTGACGGCATCAGCATATTTAAAGTCAATCTCATGTTGACCGGGTGCTACCTCATGATGAGAAGCCTCTACTTCAAAGCCCATATCCTCGAGCTCCAATACGATATCACGACGACAATTTTCCCCCAAGTCAGTCGGAGCTAAGTCAAAATAACCACCTTTGTCATTGAGCTCAAGGGTAGGCTCACCTTTTTCATCAAGCTTAAATAAGAAAAATTCTGGCTCAGGTCCAATATTAAAATCGGTGAAGCCTAGCTTATGTAATTCCTCGATTTGGCGCTTGAGAATATAACGGGGATCCCCTGCAAACGGTGTTCGATCCGGATTATAAACGTCACAGATCATCCGTGCCACTTTTCCCTTTTCAGATGTCCAAGGAAAAACCACCCATGTATCTAAATCTGGATAAAGCAACATGTCTGATTCTTCAATGCGAACAAACCCTTCGATTGAGGAACCATCAAACATCATTTCATTAGCCAACGCTTTCGGTAGTTCATCCACCGGAATCTCTACATTTTTTATAATTCCTAGAAGATCTGTGAACTGCAAGCGAATAAATTTAACGTTCTGTTCTTTTGCTAAACGTAGAATGTCGTCCTTGGAATATTTACCCATCTATTTCTCCTCCTAATAGCCTAAAGTTTATCAATGAAAAAATCGCGCGAGCTCTCCTTGGATAATCGAGGTTTTCCCGTGCTTTCCCGCATCTAACAGGCCTTGCTTTAGCAATTTTCTAAGATCATCATCAGAGAGGTCTGGCTTTTTGTATGCCGTTTCGAAGCTTTGTTCTTCGGACACAGAAATCCCCATAAGCTCTTCTTGTTGTTGCATTCCAAGAACATGCTGAATACCAGCAAGATTCATACCTTTATCAAGCAAGATTTTTATTTCCAATAATTGGTTAATATCATTAAAAGAAAACAATCGCCTATTGCCTTTAGAGCGTTCTGGAATCACAAGATGATGCTGTTCATAATAACGGATTTGTCGTGCTGAAAGTCCGGTCAATTCCCCTACAATACTCATTGAAAATAATGGCATGTTCCGACGAATACGGTCATCCACACACGTTCCTCCTTTCAAATTCAACTTCATTATAATAAAGAGACTATTTTCTGTCAATAGATGTTAGATTTTCTAACATATTTTTTAAAAATTAAAACAAAAAAGCTATTCCAACACAAAACGATTGTGCTGGTAAGCTTTTTTTTACTGCACACACCGTCATTCTTTTGTCTTATTAGCGATGCTCAATTGAAAGCATCCCTTTTTCCATCAGCGAATCAATCGCGGATAAAACTGCGTACTTGACATGAGCAAAGGTTAACCCACCCTGAACAAAAGCTGTATAAGGAGGTCTTAAAGGTCCGTCAGCTGAAAGTTCAATACTGGCACCTTGTACAAATGTTCCCGCTGCCATGATGACAGGATCATCGTAACCTGGTATCGGATTAGGTAGCGGCTTAACATGAGCATTAATGGGCGAGCATTGTTGAATGGCTTGACAGAATGCCACCATGCGTTCGGGATCATGAAAGGTAACAGATTGGACAAGATCTGTGCGCTCTTCATCCCATAACGGCTGTGTCACCATACCCACAGTTGCCATGATCGCCGAGGTGAACAAGGCTCCTTTTAAGGCCTCAGCTGTGACATGTGGTGCCAAGAACAGACCTTGATACATTTCCGGCAACATCCCGAGCGTTGGTCCAACCTCCTTTCCAAGTCCTGGAGAGGTCAGGCGTTCCCCACAATAATCAACGAGATCTTGTCTACCAACGATATAGCCTCCTACTCTTGCTAAGCCGGCTCCTGGATTCTTAATAAGCGACCCTGCCATTAAATCGGCTCCAACGTGACAAGGCTCCATTTCTTCAACGAATTCACCATAGCAATTATCTACAAAAACGATAACATGTGGATGCTGTTGTTTGATGTACACTATCGCATCTTGAATCCTATTTATGGACAGTGAAGGACGCTCATCATAACCGCGTGACCGTTGAAGAGCAACCATCTTTACTCTAGGCGTGATCCGACGGCAGACTTCATCCACGTCAATGACCCCTTCTTCCAACTCCACAATGCCACAATCTATATTAAAATCCTTTAATGAGCCATGTCCGCCAGCTCTTAAACCAATAACACCTTCTAAAGTGTCATAGGGCTTACCCGTTATGTATAATAATTCGTCTCCAGGACGCAGTACACCAAATAGAGCGACGGTAATCGCATGCGTACCAGAAATGAGCTGAGGTCGAACAAGACCTGCCTCTGCTCCCAACACCTCTGCGTACACTGCTTCTAAAGCTTCTCTTCCAAAATCATCGTAGCCATACCCTGTGGTACCCTGAAGATGAGCATCGCTAATTTTTTGACTACGAAAGCTATTAAGCACCTTCCATTGGTTTTTTTCAGCACGATAATCAATTGCCTGAAGCCGCCCTGATATTTTTTCCATAACTTGTTTTTCTAATGCCATGAGTTGTTCCGAATGATGCAGCCTATCAAACATGATCCTTCTCTGCCTCTCTTACATGCTGAAGTGTTAATTGTTGATACAACGAGGATTCTCTCCACACAAACCCGTCATATTGATACGCTTCCTTTTCATCATCCCAATGATGATTCTTTATAATGGTCTCCGCATGAAGACGAGCGATCAGACCCCCATCACCTGCTTTTACCATAATCCTATAAGGCGCTGATTGTTCAATAACTTTATCTTGAATATGTTGTTTGATACGCATTAAATCAACCTCATTAAACGCCGATACTAGCAACCCCTCTTTAGGCGGTGTGAACACCTCCAGATTGGAAATAGCATCCTTTTTATTGAAGAGCACCATCATCGGAATCTGCCCTGCCCCTAATTCATTCACAAGCCTTTCAACAGTCTTCATATGATTGTGATAATCAGGATGAGAGGCGTCCACAACATGAAAAAGTAAATCTGCCTCTCGTATTTCCTCAAGTGTTGATAAAAAGGCTGCCACAATCTCTGTTGGCAAATCCTGAATAAAACCAACTGTATCTGTCATTAATACGCTCATCCCATCAGGACAACGAAACTGCCTTGTTAACGGATCAAGCGTCGCAAATAATTTATTTTCTTGCAGTGTGTCGGCATGCGTTAATTGATTAAATAAAGTTGATTTACCCACATTCGTATAACCGACCAAAGCAATTTTGAAGGTTTTATTTTTCCTACGACGACTGCGATATTGCTCACGATGCCGAACAACGGTAGCCAGCTGTTTTTTAATCTCACCTATGCGACGACGAATATGGCGGCGATCTGTTTCCAGCTGTGTTTCACCGGGTCCGCGCGTCCCGATCCCCCCACCTAAACGTGACAAAGAAAGCCCAAGGCCTGTAAGCCTCGGCAATAAATAATTCAACTGAGCCAATTCTACCTGTAAGCGCCCTTCTCGAGAACGCGCCCGTCCAGCAAAAATATCAAGGATGAGCTGCGTGCGATCAAGTATCTTCACCTCTAATGCCAAGGCGAGATTAGTTTGTTGACTCGGAGAGAGCTCATCGTTAAAAATGACTGTATCCACGCCGAGCTCCTGGCAAAGATGCTTCAGCTCTTCCACTTTCCCAGAGCCTATAAAGGTCGCCGCATCTACCCTCTTCCTTACTTGTGTTAATGTCGCCTTGATCCTTCCACCTGCGGTTTTTGTCAGGCTTTCTAATTCTTCCATTGAATCAGAAAAGACCTCATCCGAAAGCATAGGATTGAGGCGCCCAACAAGAATAACATCTTCCATTATCTATCCGTCTCCTGCCTTTATGAATATACCAATTGGGGCGCATTGTAGACAGCATTAGACAATACCCCAATGATTAAATTGTGTCTCGCTGTGTCACAGTCGATGCATCCCTATGACTAGTGCTTACATCGTAGGATTTTTCTTTGCTCTCTTCAATGGTAATGTCAGTCGAGCGAATCGTCAACAAAGCCAATCGATCAGGTACGCCTTCACGCAACAACCTTACCGCCTGCTGCCGGATCATTTTTTCCACTAAATTGCGGACATAACGCCCATTGCTAAACGTTTTTTCATGTTGATGAACCTTCAGTCTTAAATGGCGCTCCAATTTTTTACGCGCTTCGGAAGTCAATTTATATTCATGCCCTGTGATCATCTGATCCGTGATAAGTGCAAGTTCATGTTCATTATAATTTGGAAAAGAAATCTGAATAGGAAAACGTGATGGAAGTCCAGGATTCATCTCCATAAATTGATCCATTTCATCTAAATATCCAGCTAGAATAAGAACAAATTCATCTTTTTTATCCTCCATCTGCTTAACCAAGGTATCAATGGCTTCTTTGCCAAAATCCTTTTCCCCACCCCTAGCCAAAGAATACGCTTCATCGATAAACAAAATACCACCATGAGCCTTCTTTACAAGTTCACGTGTTTTTTGGGCGGTCTGACCGATATATTCTCCAACAAGATCAGCTCGTTCTGCTTCAATTAAATGACCCTTGGATAGGACTTCCATATCCTGAAATAATTCACCTAATAAACGTGCAACCGTTGTCTTACCTGTGCCGGGGTTTCCTTTAAACAACATATGCAGCGCTTGATTCTCTGTCTTCAAATGATACTGACTGCGGAGACGATTAACATAAAGCCACGCATAGACTTCCCTGACCGTTTTTTTGATTTCCTCCATTCCAACAAAATGATTCAATTTCTCCTCAATTTTTTCTAAAGAAACGTGATGCGTGAGCGTTTCCTTTTGATTGGAAATCGGTTCATCATACCCGTCTTTCGCCTGATTCAAAACAACATTGATTTGCCCTTTTTGCTTAAAGATAAACGTATCGGACACTGAGCTCACCTCACTGTTCTTTGATTCAGTATACGATGCGCAGAAGCATGACAGAAGCCTAAGCCATACAAAATAATCAGCTCTCATTTGGTAAACAAACATGCACCCGTAACATCACTATATGTTAAAGATCTGTCAATTATATTGATTGCCCTTAATTTAATTCATTTACATCTCCGTTCATATTTATAAAAAACCCTCGGTATGATCCGAGGGTTCGGTAAACTCTATTCTTCACTTTGTTGTGTGAAATTGACAGTACGTGAGGGTGCAAAAGTTGAAATAGCATGTTTGAAAATAAGTTGTTGTTTTCCTTCGCTCTCAAGAAGCACTGTAAAATTATCAAAGCCTTTAACAAGCCCTTTAATCTGGAATCCATTCAATAAAAACACGGTGACAAATGTTCCGTCCTTTCGCAATTGGTTTAAAAAGCTATCTTGAATATTAACCGATTGTTTCATGATGAGCCTCCTCAAATTTCTATATCTTTGTTATTTTATTTCGCCTTTTAATTGATTTTTCCTGCAACAAATTCCATAATTTTTGTCATTTTTTTCTCAAAGATGTCTGTCATCTGATCGATTTGAAACCAATGAACAGCCATTTGATGTTTAAACCACGTCATTTGCCGTTTCGCAAAACGTCGGGAATTTCTTTTAATTAAGCATGCCGCTTCTTTCTGATCGTATTGTCCCAAAAAAACAGGAAATACCTCTTTATAACCGATAGCTTGAGCCGCTTGACTATTCTGCAGATGCCTCTCCACTAAATAGCGCACTTCATCCATTAATCCCCGCTCCATCATCAGATCAACGCGACGATTAATGCGCTCATAAAGCGCCTCACGATTCATACAAAGTCCGATAACAACAGGCTGGTATAAAAGTTCTTTTACTTGTTCCGTCTTTGATTCAAGGCTAAGATTCTGCGCCTTTTCAATCGCCCGAATGACGCGTTTTACATTATTCGGATGAATGCCAGTTGAAGCCTGGGGATTTACCTCCAGCAAACGGTGATAGAGCGCTTCGTTGCCGTATTTTATAGCGAATTGTTCAAGCGCTTGACGAACGCTTGGATTTTGTGATTCATCTGAAAAGATATAATTTTTGTAAAGTACCGCATTAATATAAAGACCTGTTCCACCAACGAGAATGGGCAATCTACCCTTCTTATGTATGGCTTGAATCTGTCGACGGGCATCCCTTTGAAAATCAGACACAGTATAGGTATCACCAGGATCCACAAAGTCTAAAAGATGGTGCGGAATGCCTCCCATTTCCTCAGGTGTAATTTTTGCCGTACCTATATCCATACCTCTATAAACCTGGAAGGCATCACCATTAATGATTTCACCATTAAAGACCTTAGCTAACTCTATGCTTAATCGGGTCTTCCCAACAGCGGTCGGTCCAACAATGATGATGATGTCATGCTTCACTGTACCACCACATTTTTTTCAAATTCCTGATAATAGTCTAAAGAATAATTCCCAAAAATACAAATTTTACTCTGAATTGCGTCATCCATTATATTATTGCCAGAGAGCTGCTATAGAATGGATAAGCGAACGCGTAAAATCAGTAAATTGTGAGATAAAACCTTGAGCTTTATCTGAATTTAACACTTGGTTCAACTTACCTTGTACTTTCTGCAGTTGATCACCAACTTGCTTCCAGTCGATGTGAAGATTTTGCATTTTTTTAAATAAATCAACAAGCTCCTGCATTTGTGCATGCGTCAGCTGAACATTAAATTGCTGCTCAGAATCACGAATGATCCGCTCAATATCCGCATCTGTTTTTGGATTTTCTTTAGCCATTTTTTCCTTTATCGACGTCATCAGCTGTGCCGCCTTCTCCTTACCGACACCATTATCAGTAGCTAGCTGAGCTGTCGTAACCATTTCCTCATTGGCTACCTGCTTTTGTTTTTCAGGAATCACCTTCCCTGTTGAGAGTTCATATGCCTTGATCAAACCAGTTAAAGCAGCGGTTCCCGATACATCAAAAGGAGCTGTAACATAGACCTGAGCATCCTTCACACCCGCTGTAGCCAAAGCATTAATGTACATATCATTAGAAATGTAAGTAATATGATGAGAGCTAGCTGATAACCCTGTGCCCTGTTTGCCAAGCACAATCTCTGATGAGCTGATCGCTCGTGTTCCTATTTGTGCCTGCGGTAAATAATCATCAAGATAGTGATGCTCTTCAGCATTCGTGACCTCGATGATCTGCGCTTGATTTTGATCCACATTCATTTCCTGCAATAATTGTTGTTTTTGCTGTGCTGTAAGATCTTCACCGAGAGTGACAATGGTATCGCCAGGCACCGCATCAGCATGCGCCAATCCTGGGGTAATCGAGAACATAATAATAATCAGTGATAAGATGAAATAGACGCCACGAGCCATTATTTTCAATTCCTTTCTACATCGATATTACTGCGAAAAATCACCACACCATTGACTGCTTAAGCTCAATATTCAATGGTTAAGCTCCTACTATAATCAGAAAACATCTGGAGGTCAAGCCCTTTAAGCGTGATTATTTTACCGAAAACTTAATGCCATTAACACCCGAGACGTCTTGCAAAGATTTTGTAATCTGATTATGATCCATTTCCTGTTCTCCACTCTTGATTTTAAGCTGAATAACATATGGGGAATCATGCGTCGTCTCTCTTATTTTCACGACATACTCAGAAACCGAAAGATTGAACTCAGAAAGCCTATCAATAATGTCCGATGTCAGCGTATTGGTTGTCGCATAGATAGCCAGTTGATAAGACTTAGTAGACAAAGTCGGTTTGATGACGAGGTTCAGCAATTCAAAGCCAAGAAGAACAAGGACCGTACAGATAATCCCCACTGTGTACATGCCAGCTCCAATGGCTAGCCCAATCCCAGCGGTTGCCCATAATCCCGCAGCGGTGGTCAAACCACGAACAGACTGTCTGTGTATGAGGATTGTTCCTGCTCCAAGAAAACCTATCCCGCTTACCACTTGGGCAGCAATTCTGCTAGGATCCAATGCAATGTTTTTATCTAAGACATCTGTAAAACCATATTTAGAGATAATCATCATGACAGCACTGCCAACAGCAACGAGAAAGTGAGTGCGGAGCCCAGCTTCTTTTAGTCGTTTTTCCCGTTCAAAGCCGATACAAGCTCCAAGCACCCCTGATAAGACTAAACGAATCACCCATTCCGCTTCCATGCCCCTGCCTCCTTCATCGCCTATAAATAGATTAGCATTCTCTCAACACATGCTTTCTTCATGAAAGCAGTGTATGTGAATGTAAAAAATGGAGAACTATTTTTCAGATCCTTCTCTCATATTTCCTTATTTTCACCACAAACCCCATATAAGGTCAAGACTATGTGGAAAATCACATCACCCTTTTAAACATCTTTTCCATCTCATAGGTTGTAAATTGAAGAATGACAGGTCGACCATGAGGACAGGTAAAGGGATCCTCAGCCTTGGTCAATTGATCCAACAGTGCCACAATTTCGTCCATGTGCAAATGATGATTCGCTTTGATCGATTTTTTACAGGACATCATGATGGCAAGATCCTCACGCAATTTTTTTACAGAAACCTTGCCATCCTCTAAGATTTGCTGAATGATGTCTTCAATGGTCTCCTGCTCCTTTCCTGGAGGGAACCAGCGTGGATGCTCACGCAAAATGTATGAATGCTCACCAAACGGCTCAAATGGCAATCCAATGCGTGTCAGTTCTTCTTGAAAATTTTCAATAATAGCGATTTCTGAAGCAGTGAAGTCAAAGGTCATCGGCATCAATAGCTTTTGAGCTTCTTGCGCTGTTTCTCCGACTTTTTCACGATAGAATTCATATTTAATTCGCTCCTGTGCCGCATGCTGATCAATGATAAATAACCCTGTCTCATTTTGAGCCATGATATAGGTGCCGTGCATTTGTCCGATGGGGTATAAGGCAGGCATACGATGCTCGTCTCGCTTAGACTCTAGTTCAGTGGGATCTAGTTTTTCTAAGGAACTTCGGCTAAACCTAGCACGTCCGTGTGCCAACGCCGAAGCTAGCACGTCCTGTGCGTCGTCGGTTTCCTCATGGAATGCATCCACCTGCTTTGATACACGTTGTAAATCAGCCTCACCATCTTGTGACTTTAAAGCGTTCGCATTTTCTTCTTTGACCAAAGATGCCTTTGCTATTGATCGTTCATTTTGTTGGGAAACAGTCTCCTGGCTACGATTTGAAACAAAGGGCGACAGCTCAAGAGCTTGTTGCTTGGAATAAGGCTTTTCCTTGCGTGCATTCCTTTGAACAGCCGGGATCAACTGTTCACGATGAAAGGTGTCTTTTATCGTTTGCTCTATGAGCTCACATAGCTCCTTTTCTTTACTAAGGCGCACTTCTAGCTTAGCGGGATGAACATTGATATCCATTAAGGTAGGGTCCATTATCACATGGATAACAGCAATCGGATAGCGACCAATCGGCAGAAGCGTGTGGTACCCTTTCAGCACCGCATTAAAAATCGTATAATTGCGAATGTAACGTCCATTGATTAAAAGATAGACATAGTGTCGCCCTGCACGGGTGATTTCTGGTTTTATCACATGACCTTTAAGCTCATAGTCCAAGGAGTTAGCCGACAAAGGTAAAGCGTTCCTAGCGGTCTGCACACCATAGATGGAAGCCAATACCTGAGCAATATCGCCACTGCCGTTTGTATGTAAAAGTGTCTTATTGTTATGCAAAAGCTCCAGACGAACCTCAGGATGAGCAAAAGCAATTTTATTTAATACATCGGTTATATTGGCTAATTCAGTGTGAATCGTTTTTAAGTGCTTAAGGCGGGCAGGTGTATTATAAAAAAGATTTGTGACGATCAATTCTGTTCCCTGACGTCCGTGAGAGGCACCTGAGCTTATGATTTGCCCACCGTGAAGAACAAGTCGTCTCCCTTCTCCATGCTCAGACGCAGTCCGCATTTCGATATGGGAAACCGACGCGATACTCGGCAATGCCTCACCACGAAATCCCAACGTGCGAATACGAAAAAGATCCGGCTCGTCCTTGATTTTGCTCGTAGCGTGACGTTCGAAAGCTAATTCACAGTCATCTGGTTCAAAACCATGACCATCATCGATCACTTTGATCTTTTGTAATCCCCCCTCTTCAACCTCTATGCGAATCTGTTTAGCATGAGCATCTATGGCATTTTCGACCAGCTCCTTCACAACAGAGGCTGGTCTTTCAACAACTTCACCTGCAGCAATTTTATTGGCTAAAGGCTCACTCATTCGATGAATTCTTCCCATCACTGACACTCCTTTTTGCTGCTTTTCCTATTCAATATCCCTTGACAACATTACGCCTTGGGGCGCAATTGCTTTTGTAATTCAAAAAGCTGATTCATCACATCCATAGGTGTCATCGTTAAAAGCTCCATGGATCTTAATTGCTTTAAAACAGCCTTCTCATTTTTACTTAAATGATCTCTACTTGTCAGCGAGGGATCAGCAAACAAAGCCAACTGCTCCGTTTCAATTTGTAATTTGGATTCAGTCACAGGGGTCGTGACCTCTTCTGACTCCTGTTCTTCAATGGATGAAGCCACCTGGACAGCACTAGCACTCGGCGAGTGGCTTATTCCTGCTTCTAATTCAATAAGGATGTCATTCGCACGGCGAACGACTTCTGCAGGAAGCTCAGCTAGCTCGGCAACATGAATACCATAGCTTTTATCTGCCGCTCCTTTTATGACCTTATGCAGAAAGACAACACGTCCTTCCTCTTCCTTGGCTCCGACATGTACATTTCGCAAACGACCAAGATCTCTTTCCAGATCGGTTAACTCATGGTAATGCGTTGAAAACAAGGTCTTTGCTCTCACATGGGTATGAATAAACTCCACAATAGAACGGGCAATGGCGATCCCATCATAAGTTGAAGTCCCGCGACCAATTTCATCGAGTAGAATGAGACTGCACTCTGTAGCCTCTGTGACAGCTTCTTTTGCTTCTACCATTTCAATCATAAAGGTACTTTGCCCTAAGACAAGATCATCTGCAGCACCAATCCTGGTGAAAATCTGATCAAAAATCGGTAAAACAGCCTCATCTGCTGGTATAAAGCAACCAATCTGTGCCATGACTGCCGCAAGAGCTACCTGGCGCATCACCGTGCTTTTACCCCCCATATTAGGACCCGTAATCAAGAGAACATCACAGGTATCGTCCATATAGACATCATTAGCTACAAATTGACCACTATCAAGCACTTTTTCAACAACAGGATGACGGCTATTGCTTAAACAAATATGCCGTTCACGGCTAAAGATGGGTTTGACATAATTATTTTCACTGCTCACTGTTGACAAACTTTGAAGAACATCCACCACACTAATATAACGCGCTAATTGCTGCAAGCGTTCGCTATGCCTCTTGATTTCTTTCCTGATGTTTTGAAAAAGCTGGTATTCTAAATCCATCATTTTGTCCTGAGCTTCCATGATCATTCTTTCTTTTTCTTTGAGTTCTGGAGTAATATAGCGCTCTGCATTTGTCAACGTTTGCTTGCGCTCATAACGTCCCTCAGGCAAGTATTTGAGATTAGCCTTTGTCACTTCAATATAATAACCAAACACTTTGTTATAGCTAATTTTTAATGATTTAATACCCGTCGCATCACGTTCCTGCTGTTCAAGCTGAGCGATCCATGCTTTGCCATTTTTACTAATATAACGGTACTCATCCAGCTTCTCATCATAGTCTTCCTTAATCATCCCACCCTCTGTAATTGCAATCGGTGGATCTTCGCTAATCGCTTGTTTTATTAGGGTATGAATATCCTCACAAGGGTCAATGCCTGTGGCCAATTGCTGTAGCGAATCATTTTCAATAGATAACAGAACATGTTTAATGCCTGGCACTTGTTCGAGAGATTGCTTAAGCTGAAGAAGCTCTCGAGCATTCACATTTCCATAAGAAATTCGACCCACCAAACGTTCCAAATCATACATATCAATCAAGTGTTCACGCAAAGTCTCTCTTTCAAAAAAGGCCGTAATAAATGCTTCCACCATAGCCAGGCGCTCAGTGATTTCTCCTTCATTTAACAGAGGCTTTTCAATCCATTGTTTCAGACGTCTACCACCCATGGCGGTTTTTGTTTGATCCAAGAGCCACAGCAAAGACCCTTTTTTATGAGCTTCTCTCATAGTTACTACCAACTCAAGGTTCCGCCTAGTCTGTTCATTTAGACGCATGTATTGCATCAATTCATACGTTTCAACAGGCTGCAAATGATCAAGTGTTCTTTTTTGAGTGCGCAATAAATAGGTTAAAAGCCTTCCATAAACCTTAGCAATATCCTGATGACTGCTTTGAGGCAAGAAACCTTGACATTCCATAGGCATCGACTCTGATTCTTCATAGGACAAAGTAAAAGCGTGCTGTTGCAATTGGTTCAACACGGCTTGTCCTATGTTACTGGCAACCACAACTTCTCTACAGTGAAAACCACTAAGCTCCTGTAATACCAAGCGCTCATTTAATCCACGAGTTGCTTTCGCCTCTCCTGTCGTCATGTCTACTACAGCCAGACTATACATACCATCATCACACACCGTCATGGCAGCCAAATAATTGTTTTCCTTTGGACGCAAAGAGCCTTCTGTCATCACAGTCCCAGGCGTGATTAACTGGACGACCTCCCTCTTAACAACGCCCTTTGCCGCCTTAGGATCTTCAATTTGCTCACAGATGGCAATCTTATAGCCTTTTTCTATCAGACGCGCAATGTATTGGTCCACCGAGTGATAAGGCACGCCACACATTGGAATCCGCTCACCATCAATTCCACCCCCTCGTGAAGTCAGTGTGATTTCTAACTCCCGAGCGGCTAATTTTGCATCGTCATAAAACATTTCATAAAAATCACCTAATCTAAAAAAGAGAAACGTATCTTGATAGCTCTCTTTAATAAACAAGTACTGTTGCATCATTGGGGTTATAGCCATGATCTTCATCCTCTATATTTCAAACATTACCCATTAACCACGATTGATTTACTAGATTTTTTCTTCCCACATTATATCATATAATCTAAGGTTATCCGAGAAAGCGATGCTTTCATGTATTCCTCATCGCAACTACATATGAACGTTTGCTAGCATAAAATAAAGGAACGAACAAAGCATGCACTAGAATAGAAACATCCCTGTCTACACCAAATGCACTAAAAAGACTAGGGAGAGCTTTATCTCCCTAGCCTATTCTTCAACTTCACCAACCAAAAATTCGGAATCGAGATCTTCAAAGGCTTCATCAAGCTCTTCATCCCAGTCCTCTTCTAACACGGCATCCTCGTCAACGGACACTTTAACCTTTGTTTCTCCAACGAGTTCTACTAGAAATTCACGCTCGACTTGCACAACGACTTTATTGCCATTTGGAGAAATGTTCGCTTCAAGGCTGTTTGGTTCTTGAAGCTCATGAGCGTAAACATCCATATGATCAGAAATCACATTTTTATCTTTAATGGTTAATGGAATTTCATCACGATAACTCACGGTTTCACTGATAACCTCCGTTTTTGTATTATTGCTATAGGAGTACCAGATATTAATGTCATAAGTTCCCTCAACAACGACAATGTCCTTATTATAATGGGTCCGAAATTTATGATTGATGACCCAGCAGCCGAGAATACTCGAAGGTTTATGAGTTGGAGAGGCGGCATGTGCTGTTTGACTAAATTTTTTCCCCTTACCACATACGGCTCTCGTAATGATTTCCCTGTAATTTAACCCTGTGTCAGCCATGAGTCCATTACCTCCTTTGCTTTCTTCTCTGTCATATTATGCAGGGCAAATAACTAGTGTGCATAAATGATGGAGGAGGACTCTCGAAGCATAAAGGGGTGTTATATAAAGAGAAGGCTATTCGCAGCTCTCTTGGAACATCCCATCAGCTTTATTATGTAGCCACCAGTGGTGATTGCAGATAATGATAAATCAAGTCTCCTGTATGCCGCAATGAATCGACATGGGTTCTTTCAAAAGCATGGGATGCATCAATGCCTGGTCCAATTAAACCGTGAACAATATCATAACCAGCACGAATAGCTGCTGAGGCATCTGATGCGTAATAAGGATAGATATCTATCTGATAACCAATCCCGTGTGCTTTCGCCAATTCAGCTAAGTGCTTTCTTAATCCATAGTGATAAGGTCCACTGGAATCCTTAGCACAGATCGATACAGTGTACTCGTCGGTTGCCTGTCCATCGCCTATTGCCCCCATATCCACAGCCAAATATTCAACTGTTTCCTCAGAAATATTGGCATTCCCACCGAACCCAATTTCTTCATTATTTGAAATGAGAAAATGGGTCGTATATGGCAAGATAATGGCTTTTTCTTTAAGTTGACTTGCGATATGAAGCAGCAACGCAACACTTGCTTTATCATCAAGATGCCTTGATTTAATAAAGCCGCTCTCTGTAATTTGAACTCGAGGATCAAAGGAAACAAAGTCACCCACTCCAACGCCTAGGGCTTCTGTTTCTTCGCACGAGATCGTTTTTTCATCAATGCGCACTTCCATAGTATCATCGGAACGCTCTGCCTTCCCGGCATCCTTATACACATGCGTAGATGTTTGGTGAATAAGCACTGTGCCTGTCACCCGTTTTCCATCTGCCGTTTCAATTTCACAGTATTCTCCCTCAGCCATATTCCAAGGAAATCCACCAATTTTAGTTAATTTCACCCGACCATCTGCTTTAATTTCCTTAACCATAGCCCCAAGCGTATCAACATGAGCCGTTAAAAAACGATGCTTTGAGCTATCCTTCCCGTCAATGGTCGCCAATAAACCGCCTTTGTTTGTCTTCATCGTTTTGATACCTAGATCTTGAAAATACCTCTCAACAAAATCAACAGCCTTGCCCGCATTCCCAGAAGGACTAGGAATAGAAACAAGCCGTGAAATAAGTTCAATCATCTCTTGTTCATTCATAATAGAACTCATAAAAAGACCCCCTGTCATGTTATCATGTTAAAAAGGCAAACCTACACAACCTCTGAGCTTAAACCTTTTATTTTGATGGTTGTAAAACAATTCAAAAAAACGACTGATGATTCATCCATCAATCGTTTTGATCCGGATTTGTCTTGAGGTAAGAGCCCGTCTCTCCTTTTAAAAGATCCCCGTCCGTCGATGTAATGATTTCATCTGTTACGCGATTGGAAATCGTAATCGAAATATATTGGAGGAGATCGTTGACATCTACTTGCGATTGCTTAAATTCTTGAACAATCGGAATCTCATCCAATTGATTCATCAATTCATCGATCTTTCCTTCATTTTCTTGATAAGCTTCTTGCTTTTGATAATGTTGAAGATTAACCGATTCCTTTTGCAAAAGCTTAATTTGTTGAATCAATCTTTGCACCTTGTCGTTTTGGTTAATTGAAGCTTCCGCTTTTTTAAAAAAATCGACTTCTTCCGTTTCAGCTAACATTTTGGCTAATTCATTTGTCTTTTCCATAATTTGATTCTTAGTATAATGACTCATTGAACAGCCGCCTCCGCTTCCGACACATAGGACGTGTTGGTTTCGGCGTTGGTGCACGGATGTGTCGCGTTTAGTCGAGGTTCTTTTGGAATACATTCACCATTTAATGACCAGGTTTTAGCATCAGTAATCTTTACTTCAACAAGCTCTCCAATCAATGCTTTTGAACCTTTGAAATTGACAACTTTATTTGTTCTTGTATGTCCAGATAGGATGTCACCATTTTTCTTACTCACACCCTCGACTAATACCTCCACCGTTTCCCCAAGAAGGCTTTGATTACTTGCTGCCATATGCTGATTCACGATCGTATTTAAGCGCTGTAGGCGTTCCTTTTTCACTTCCATTGTCACATCATCCTCCATGCGGGCAGCAGGAGTACCAGGACGCGGCGAGTAAATAAACGTATAAGCTCCATCAAATTGACACTCTTCCACTAAGGAAAATGTCTCTTGAAATTGCTCTTCCGTTTCATTGGGATAACCAACAATAATATCTGTCGTAAATGAAGCATGTGGAATCGCTTTTTTGAGCTTATAAAATAATTTCAGATAGGTTTCTCTCGTGTAACTTCTTCCCATGATTTTAAGAATAGCATTATTTCCTGACTGAACGGGCAAATGAATATGCTCTACTAAATTACCTCCCTTGGCGAGCACCTCGATTAAATCATCTGTAAAATCCCAAGGGTGACTTGTCGTAAACCGAACGCGTGGAATGTCAATCTTACGGATTTCGTCCATTAAATAACTCAGACTGTAGTCAGTGCCTTTAAGGTCTTTTCCATAGGCATTGACGTTTTGACCCAATAAAGTGATCTCTTTATAACCTCTTCTCGCCAAATCACGGACTTCATGAATGATTTCCTCTGGCAAACGACTACGCTCTTTTCCTCTTGTATAAGGGACAATGCAATAGGTACAGAACTTATCACAGCCATACATGATATTCACCCATGCGCGAATGTTACCTTTTCTAGCCTTAGGGAGATTTTCAACAATATCGCCTTCCTTAGACCAAACTTCCATGACCATCTCCTTGCTAAACATAGCTTCTTTAAGCAATTGCGGCAATCGATGAATATTGTGAGTGCCAAAAATGAGATCAACATGCTGATGCTTTTGCAGAATGCGGTTGACGACCGCTTCCTCTTGTGTCATACAGCCGCACACACCAATGATCAAATCAGGCCTTTCCTGCTTTAAAGGTTTTAAGTGTCCAATTTCACCAAATACCCTATTCTCTGCATTTTCACGAATCGCACAAGTGTTGAGCAAGATGATATCAGCATCAAATTCAGTGTCCGTTGCTTCAAAACCTAGTTCTTCAAAAATTCCAGCCATCACTTCTGTATCGTGCTCATTCATTTGACAGCCATAGGTACGAATTAAAAATTTATGCCCGTGACCGATCGTCTCCATACCTTCTGGAATAGCGAAATCATTGACATACGATGTCGTATTTTTTCTACGGCGCCGTGCTTCTTTTAGATTGGGTGGCATATAGGTCTGTTCAAAGTACTTTGCAAAATCTGCTGAATTCTTCTTTTTGAGGCGTTCTAAATTCTCCGGTTCAGTCATCTGATTGTGTATTTGTCTATGTTTTTCATCCATGTCTATATTCTCCTTTTAGTACAGAAAATCCATCCCCTAGCATTGACCAGCTTCATATAGTCTACGGCAACCTTATGAATAAAATCATGTGTTCGATGCACTATTATATATTAGTATAGTATAAAGCTTAGAGATGAATTAAACAACTATCGTTCATGTTTCCAGTTCCACTTTAAAAATCAGAAAATTTAAACTAAAAAAATTCCTAATAAAGTAAAATTTTTATTAAGTATTTTGAGAATAATTTCCCAATTATGAGTCAACTATGCTATACTATTTTCAAATCTAATTTTTTTGTAGTGTTAATTTAGAGGTGAAGCATGAGAAATACAAATATTTTTCAAACCAACAACACCCAAGAGAAGCTTCGTTTTTGGCAACATGTCATCCTCAAAAGAGATACGGCTCAATCCGAGCAAATGCTGATTGAACTAGAAAATCAAAACATACATAGCATGCCATCGGAGCAATTACACGGTTACTATTACCTACTAAAATACAGTCATCATATCATGTTGCATGAATTTGATGAAGCCAGTCGTTGCTTTCTCAAACTTGAAGACTACCATTCTTCTTTCAATACCGAGGAAATGTTTTTCTTCTACCTCTTTCAAGGTATAGAACGCAAAGTCAGCAGTGAAAGCTATCAAGAGGCTTTGGTGTTTTATCAACAGGCAGAAAAGCTCATTCCTTCAATTCTTCAAGATGCACCGGTTGCTGAGCTGTATTATCAACTAGCTACCGTTTTATTCGAATTGATAAAAAGCTTCGAATCCTTACATTATATACAAAAAGCGTACGCTCTTTTTCAAAAATTAGGAGACTATGTGCGCATGTCGAAATGTCAAATGCTAATTGGCTTGAATTGCATTGATATTCATCAGTATAAAGAAGCGGAAAGACGATTTCACCTAGCTTTAAAGGAGGCTGATAAAACCAAAGACATTTCCCTAAAAAAGAAGACCTATCATGATCTCGGATTACTTTATAGTAAACAAAGCCTTCCAAAGGCTGCTATTCGCTGGTTGCTTGAGGCGAATAAAATAGGAGAGTTATCCTATAAAACCCCTATTCTCCTTTGTCAAGAATATTGTAAACTCAATCAGATGGATGAGGCGAAGAAGTGGTACGATACAGCTTTACCTTTATATGAGCAGTTGGATAATCAAACAAATATCATGCGGTTAAAGTTGCTCAATGTTATTTACATTGATGCTCAAAAAAAAGATTTTGAGCGCATTTTAAGACAGGGTATGACCTACTTTGAGAAACACGGTCATTGGGAATACATCATTGATTTTGCACCCTTTCTTACCAAATTTTTATATGAGCACGGCAGGTACCAAGAGTCCATAAATTACTATGAATTGATTATAAAATCTCAACAAAAAATTTATGTATCGGAGGCATTAAATTGAAAAAAACAAGCAAAGCGGTATTGGGAATTCTGTTAGCAACATTTATCGGGGTAAGCGCTTATTCTTCTATCAGTGCAACCCACCACACGACACATCAAGCGCTTCGCGACGGAGAATATCTTATAGTACCTTCTACAGGTAAAACTATCCATGTAAATCAATTTTTGCGAGACGGCGAATATTAAGCCATCATACTTATAAAACAACCCCGACAGTCAATGACTGTCGGGGTTGTTTTGTATCATTTTAAATGATCCCAAGCTCTTTACCTGCTTTTTCAAAAGCATCAAGCGCTTGCTGAAGTTCTTCTTGTGTATGCTGAGCTGTGACAATCGTGCGAATGCGTCCTGCACCCTTTGAAACGGTTGGAAAAACGATGCCTTGAGCAAATACGCCATGCTTATACAATTGATCGGATAGTTGATGTGTTTTAGCTTCATCACCAATGATAACAGGTGTAATCGGGGTTTCACCTTTTCCCGTGTCAAAGCCAAGAGTCTCTAATCCTTTTTTGAAAAAGGCTCGATTATCCCATAATTTTTCAATTAATTCCGATTCACTAAGCAATACATCGATCGCTGCCAAACAGGCAGCGGTAACTGCTGGGGGATGAGATGTACTGAATAAGAATGGTCTCCCCTTGTGAATAAGATAATCACGAAGAACATTAGGACCTGCAACGTAGCCGCCTAATACACCAAGCGCCTTGCTGAGTGTGCCTACTTGCATATGAACTCTACCATCCAAACCAAAGTGATTGACAGTCCCTCGCCCGTTCTCGCCTAAAACCCCACTGGCATGCGCATCATCAACCATGACCATGGCATCATATTTCTCTACAAGCTCAACAATTTCTGGTAATGGGGCAATATCGCCATCCATGGAGAACACCCCATCCGTAACTACCAAACGCATTCTAAATCCTGTAGATACCTTTAGAGCTTCTTCAAGCGAGTCCATATCAGTATGCTTGTATACTTTTCTCCCCGCCTTTGTCAGACGAATGCCATCGATTATAGAGGCATGATTTAACTCATCAGAAATGACGACATCTTGATCAGAAAGAATCGCAGATAATATTCCCTGGTTTGTTGTGAATCCTGATTGAAACACCAATGATGACTCAGTATGTTTAAAATTTGCGAGCTTTTCCTCAAGCTCATTGTGCATGGATAGCGTTCCAGCAATTGTACGAACAGACCCAGTCCCTACACCATATGTCTCAACAGCCTCCATTGCTGCTTGCTTCAATTTAGGATGATCCGTTAATCCTAGATAGTTATTAGAAGATAGCTGAATAACATCTTTTCCATGAATATGAACCCTTGATCCTTGCTTTGACTCTAAGGGGATGAGCTGCCTATATGTATGATTGCTCTTCATTTGATCGATCTCTTCCTGAAGATGACGAAATGGCACTTTCATGTAATATCCTCCTTTAAAAAATCGTTATATATATTATATAGTATCACTATAGCTAGGATGAAAAAATAAACAAGCCTACTTTTTTGCCACTATCATTTTGGGTACAGAAAAACACTCCTGCTTTTGATAAATAGAGCAAGACTATTACTCTGGAAATGCCTGATAAAAGTGTTCAAATAGAAACCCATTAACAAGTTCTTCTGAATAAAGCTTTTGCAAGCGATTGACCAACTTCGGATAAAATCCATAATTATCTAATTCCGTTGGTGTCGAGCTAATGCCATCAAAATCAGACCCAAAGCCAATATGAGATGAACCACCCAGCTCACAAATATGTTCAATATGCTTTAATATATCATCAATTGAAGCGCCATCGGGGTCTCTCAAAAAGTCCGTAACAAAAGTGATACCAACCATACCATTGCGCTTGATAATCGCTTCAATTTGATCATCATACAGATTTCGTGGATGATCGCATACTGCACGAGCATTTGAATGAGAAGCAACCAAATGGTCAGCCTCCTCTACCACATCCCAAAATCCTTTAACACTTAAATGAGAAACATCAGTCCATGCGTTATAGCGATTATTCTCTCTAACAACCTGCCGACCGAAATCAGATAACCCCGCCCCGCGAGACTCCTCGACACCATCCGCTGCCGCATTTGTATTACTCCATGTCATGCCCACAGATTTAACTCCTAAACGGAAAAGCGTTCGTAATTTTAGCAAATCGGAGTCAATGGCATCACAGCCCTCTAATGTGAGTATAGCACCTATCTCATCCTTCTTAAGATTAGCTATATCTTGTTTCGTGCGCACATGTTTAATATCATCATGCACGGCTAAAATTTTTCTATTAAAAATATCAATCATGTTCAAAGCGATTCTGAATTTCACTTCTTGCGGTTCTTCTGGTGGTATAAATAAAGCAAAACATTGCACCTTGCTGCCACCTTGTTTTAAAAAGTTATAATTGACATGCAAGCTATCATTCGTTGCAAAGCTTAATTTAGAATCCTCGTGTAGCTTTAAAAGCACATCGCAATGCGCATCAAAAATAGCCATACTCATCCCCCTTTTTCCTTATGTAGTATAACAGATCACTAAGACACATGAAAAGAGGATTCCAACATACATCTGCTAACATTCCTAGTACCTTTAACACACTGCGTACCATTGCTCTATCCACAACTCAATGCGTCAGCCTTTTTTAGTCTCTCAGAAAACATGAAAAAAACCTGCTTATCATGCAAGCAGGCTAACCATTCCCACATCACCTTGGTTCAACAATCAACTTGATAGCTGTGCGCTCTTCACCATCGATCAAAATATCTGTAAAGGCAGGAACACAAATGAGGTCGACACCACTTGGAGCTACAAAACCTCTTGCAATTGCTACCGCTTTCACCGCTTGATTTAGAGCACCCGCGCCAATAGCTTGTATCTCAGCGCTTCCTCTTTCACGAAGCACGCCAGCAAGTGCACCAGCTACAGAATTCGGATTGGATTTTGCTGAAACTTTTAATACGTCCATTTCAATTGTACCCCCTTTAAAAAGAATCGTTATCCCATTGTATCTATATTCCGCATTTGATACATATATTCCTTCTATTGGAAGTTAATATTAAATTTTTTCTAAATTAAGGTAATTTAAATAAATCATAAAAATGGATGATCAGGATTAATTATATGCCGTTTAATAGCCGTCGCCTTACCAGTCGCTTCGTCTAAGTCAATCACCACCGCACATAATTGACCAGGTCCTATTTCACTTTGAAAACGAACGGGCATGCTTGTTTTAAAACGGTGAATCACCGCCTCACGTTGCACACCAATAATGCCATTATAAGGACCCGTCATACCCACATCAGTAAGGTAAGCTGTCCCCTGCTCCAAAATCCGTTCATCAGCAGTGGGCACATGTGTGTGCGTACCAACAACAGCAGAAACTCTACCATCTAAATACCAACCCATTGCCAATTTTTCACTAGTCGTCTCAGCATGAAAATCAACAAATATCAAAGGCGTTTTTTCCCTTGCCTTTTTGATAAGTTCATCGGCTACTGCAAACGGACAATCGATGATTGGTAAAAAAACACGCCCCTGAAGATTGATAACGGCTATTTCTATGCCATTTCGATTCAAAAAAACCAGACCTTGACCAGGTGTCCCTTTCGGATAGTTTGCAGGTCGAATCAAGTGATCAGCTCGATCAATAAAATCAAAGATCTCCTTGTTATCCCAGGTGTGATTGCCCATCGTAATAGCATCAGCCCCTGCACGCATCAAATGCTTGTAAATGGTTTCGGTGATTCCTTTACCGTGAGCCGAATTTTCACCGTTTATGATCGTTAGACTCGGCTTGTACATATTTTTCAATTTTGGCAAATAATCGTCAATCATTTGTCTCCCTGTCTTACCATAGACGTCCCCTACAAACAATACTCTCAACATTCCAAGCTCCTTTATGATCAGCAGCACCTACCCGCTGTACTCCTTTATACTTATCTTGTCAGCATGAGCTACTAAAAAAACAGTCAACAGCCCATTTAAAGCTTTAATACAGTGATACGACGTTATTGCAAAAACTTTTAAGGTGCAAAAAACGACCCCAAATGGGCCGTTTTTTAAAACATATTAAGCTACCTTTAAACTATGTGACTCTTACTTAGCATAATCAATCGCTCGTGTTTCCCGAATAACCGTCACCTTAATATGTCCCGGATAGTCAAGTTCATTTTCAATCTTCTTCGTAATATCCTTAGCAAGCTGATATGATTTGGCGTCATCTACCAACTCGGGCTCGACCATAATACGAATCTCACGACCTGCCTGAATAGCAAATGACTTCTCAACTCCGTTAAAGGACTCTGAAATTTCTTCTAATCTCTGTAATCGACGAATATACGTTTCAAGCGTCTCTCTTCTTGCACCCGGGCGCGCTGCAGATAGTGCATCCGCAGCTGCTACGAGTACGGAAATAATAGAGGTTGCCTCTGTATCACCGTGATGAGAAGCAATACTATTAATAACAACAGGATGTTCACCATATTTCGTAGCAAGCTCAACACCGATTTCTACGTGACTTCCTTCTACTTCATGATCGATAGCTTTACCGATATCATGTAGCAGACCTGCACGTCGAGCTAAGGTAACATCTTCTCCTAACTCCGCTGCCATTAACCCTGTCAAATAGGCAACTTCTATCGAGTGTTTAAGAACATTTTGTCCATAGCTTGTTCTAAAACGCAAACGTCCTAAAATTTTGATTAAGTCTGGATGCAAGCTATGAATACCCACTTCAAATGTCGTCTGCTCGCCGTACTCACGTATCATTTCATCTACCTCACGACGGGATTTATCAACCATTTCCTCAATCCGCGCTGGATGAATACGACCATCCGAAATCAATTTTTCTAGAGCAATTCTAGCAATTTCACGTCGGATCGGATCAAATCCAGATAAAATAACCGCTTCAGGTGTATCATCAATGATGAAATCGATACCCGTTAATGTCTCTAGTGTACGGATATTCCGACCTTCTCTACCAATGATGCGACCCTTCATTTCATCGTTAGGCAAGTTAACCACCGAAACTGTTGTTTCTGCCACATGATCAGCTGCACAGCGTTGCATTGCAAGGGAAAGAATGTTTTTAGCCTTTTTATCCGATTCTTCCTTAGCACGATTTTCAATTTCTTTCGCTAGTTGTGCAGCTTCATGGACAGCTTCGTGTTTCACTTGATTGATGACTAATTCTTTGGCCTCCGCCATTGTTAATCCAGAAATACGCTCAAGCTCGGCTTGCTGACGGTGCAGCTCATCCTCCACTTTGCTCTCCATCTCTTCAATTTGTCGTTGTTGTTTTCCGAGAGAATCCTCCTTTTTGTCCAGTGATTCCTCTTTTTTATCGAGTGTTTCGCTCTTTCTGTCCAGGAGATCTTCTTTTTGAACGAGTCTATTTTCTTGTCTTTGAAGTTCATTACGACGATCACGAAGCTCACTATCCACCTCAATTCTCATCGAATGAATTTCATCTTTTGCTTCAAGAAGCGCCTCCTTTTTAGAAGATTCAGCTTCTCGCACAGCATCTTCAACAATTTGCCTCGCTTGATTTTCAGCCGTCGCAATTCTTGCTTCAGCAATCGATTTGCGAACCAAATACCCGATCAGGATTCCAACGACTACAGAGATAAGCACAATGGAGATGATGGTAATTGTACCCATACTATTCACCTCCCTGCTCTCAAACAGTCGTTTTATTTCATCATAATCTTTTCTTTATAACACATTTCAAAAATCATTTTTAATGAAAGAAATATAAATTAACACTTTCATTGTATAGTTGGAAAAAATGGTTGTCAACTTTTATTATAGGACATTCCCTGTTAAAGGTCAAAATGAATGATCTAAATGCGAGGCAAATAAGAACCCCTATTTAAACTATCGACATTAAATTAAATAGATGTATATACCAGCTGTCGCACTACACTAATCAACGCTGACCTAGCTCTTGTTAGCACCGATCAATGCAGTGCACCATTACCCCATTTAAAAAATAAGAGTGCTCATGATCACTACATGAACACTCTCATCCTTCTTACAATAATTCGCTTTGTTCAGCAATAGGAGATTCTGGGATCTCTCCTGCGTTATCCGTATCATTTAGACCAAAATGCTGTCGGATAGCCATTTCAATTTCTGCTTTAATTTCTTCATTTTCTTTTAAAAATTGCTTGGAATTTTCCCGTCCCTGTCCAAGGCGTTCGTCGTTGAAAGAATACCATGCCCCGCTTTTTTGAACGATATCTAATTCCGAGCCAATATCCAAAATCTCGCCTTCCTTGGAGATACCCTCTCCATACATAATATCAACTTCAGCTTGTTTAAAAGGAGGAGCTACCTTATTTTTCACCACTTTAATTCGCGTTCGATTTCCCACCATATCATTGCCTTGCTTAAGAGCCTCAGCACGGCGAACCTCCAAACGAATTGAGGAATAAAATTTAAGCGCACGACCTCCTGGCGTTGTTTCGGGATTTCCGAACATGACACCGACCTTTTCACGAATTTGGTTGATAAATATAGTCACTGTTTTCGATTTATTAATCGCCCCGGAAAGCTTTCTTAGAGCCTGGGACATTAACCGTGCCTGCAATCCCACATGAGCATCTCCCATTTCCCCTTCAATTTCTGCCTTTGGTACCAACGCTGCAACAGAATCGATAATAATAATATCAACAGCTCCGCTGCGTACCAGTGCTTCAGCAATCTCCAAGGCTTGTTCTCCGGTATCTGGCTGCGATAACAACAATTCATCAATGTTAACACCAAGATTTTGTGCATAGACAGGATCTAGCGCATGCTCCGCATCAATAAACGCAGCTTGTCCGCCATTTTTTTGAGAGGCAGCAATTGCATGGAGAGCAACCGTGGTTTTCCCAGAGGATTCGGGACCATATACTTCAATGACCCGGCCGCGTGGATACCCACCGACACCGACTGCTACGTCTAAGGATAATGAACCCGTTGATACCGTTGAAACACGCTGTTCCGCCTGTTCACCTAGCCTCATGATAGAACCCACACCGTGCTGCTTCTGTATTTGACGTAAAGCCATATCAAGGGCTGCTTTTCTCTCACTCATAAATCATTATCTCTCCTTAATTTAGAGGTTAAATTTCGGCGCATCACTTATACAATTTGGTAAAATAAACAGCTTTAACAGAAATATAAAGTCATCTACCTCCTCTTATAATAGATGTTTTTAATTCAATTGCCAAGCACTTTGCGAACATTTATTCGATTTATTTTTCAAAAGAGATTTTTTCAAGTAAATACCGACGGATAAGATCAAAACCATGCATCGCACTTCGCTGTCGGATAGCGTGTCTAGAGCCCGTTAATCTAAAGGCACGAGCAAAATGAGTATCTCCATGAGATAGACCAACAAACACTGTCCCAACAGGATGACCGTTTGCTGTCGAAGGACCGGCAACACCTGTAAAGCTAATGCCTAAATCCGCGTGACACTGATCAGCTACTTTTTTAGCCATAGCAATAGCACAAGCTTCACTGACAGCCCCCTCGTCAGCTAAAATGCTTTGCTCAACCCCTAGAACGTGACGCTTCACATCATTTGTGTAACTGATAATACCACCCAAAAACAGCGTTGATGCGCCAGGAAAATCCGTCAATTTCTCACTAAAAAGTCCACCTGTTAAACTTTCAGCGGCAGCCACTGTTAGTCTGTTACTCTTCAAAAGTTCAAATACAACCTGAGGCAACGTTGTGTCATCACCATACCCATATAAAAACTCTCCGACACGCGTATAAATCTTCGCTTCCATGTCATCTAATAGCTTCGTAGCTTTCAAAGGATCACGATGTTTCACTGTCAAGCGCAGTGTAACTTCTCCCTCCTTCGCAAGAGGTGCTAGCGTTGGATTGGTTTGTGCATCAATCAAATCCATAAGCTCGGTTTCTAAGACTGATTCACCAATACCAAAAAAACGAAGGACACGTGAATGAAGAGGCTCATTGAAGTCCTTAAGTAAGTACGGTTTGACCTCACCCAAAAACATCGGCTTCATCTCACTAGGAGGCCCTGGCATAAGGATATAGCGATGTGACTCGGTTTCCACTACCATTCCAGGAGCCATACCATTATCATTTGACAGAACATGGCTCCCTTCAAGCACGATAGCCTGCCTGCGATTATTTTCAGTCATCTCACGGTTCAACTTTTTAAAATAACCTTCAATTTTCTGCATGGCGGTTTCATTTATCACCAAGCTCCTGCCTAAACAGCGTGCCACTGTTTCCTTCGTCAAATCATCTTTGGTGGGTCCCAACCCTCCAGTAAAAATAATAAGTTCTGAACGCGTCTGTGCAACACTAATCACCTGATTCAAACGCTCGGGATTATCCCCTACAACCGTATGATAAAACACATTGATCCCAAGCTCTGCCAATTGTTCCGATATAAACTGAGCGTTCGTATTTGCGATCTGTCCCAATAAAAGCTCTGATCCAACTGCAATGAGCTCTGCATTCACAATTGACACCCTCATTCAATATATTTTATTCTATGCTATTTCTTACTGCCCTAACTATAAATTACCACTTGACCTATTAAAATCCTGCTTTTATTTTGATTTTAGTAGAATTCCTCTATTCTTATAAAAATAATCCCAGCCAGAGATGATCGTTAAAATAACAGCGATCCAAAGTATGATCATTGCTAATGGGAAGCCATCTTTCCCAAAAGGAACATTGTAAAAGAGCAATAAGATGAGCGCAACCATCTGCGCCGCTGTCTTCCATTTGGCAATAGGACTCGCAGCAATGACTTCACCGTATTCCACAGCAACGAGACGAAGACCCAATACAGCAAATTCACGGGCAAGGATAACGATGACCATCCACGAAGGAATCGTGCCGAAGCCGACCATTGGAATAAAGGCACTCATCACCAACAATTTGTCCGCCAGAGGATCGAGAAACTTTCCAAAGTTGGTGACCAAATCCAGCTTGCGAGCATAGTAACCATCAAGCCAATCTGTGCATGAAGCGACAATAAATAAAATCGCAGCAATAAAATCCTGCACAGGGATGACAGAACGCCCAATTGTCAGTGTGCCAAAATGCCACGGCACAAGAAAAAAGATCAGAAAAATCGGAATAAAAATCACACGTATCACCGTTATTTTATTGGCAATGTTCATCTAAAGCTCCCCCTAAAAATAAATCCATAGACATAGAAAAAGGTCACCCCATGATGACCCTTAATATTAGGATTTGTCAAAATGAATAGTCAGTGATTGCGTGGGTACATCTGTCGGATACTTTAATACCTGTCCATTGACCTTTACGACAGCCCCTGTCGTATTACCAACCTTTAAATAAACAGATGGAGTATCGCTAAGATCCTTTTTGAACATCGCATCTTGCTGACCAGTGGCATCCTTTGCTATATTGGCAAAATAATAATGTGCATCGCTCGTGCTATCCTTTGACGCTGTAAGCCAAGAATAATCTCCATCCACCGCTGTTACTTCGACAACAAATTTATCAGTATCAGAGAGGGAATAGGTTGACGCCGTTCCCGACTGACTCGTCATTGTTAATGTCTGCTGGGCTGGTGCGTCTTCCTTCTTTTGATCAGACTGGTCATTTTTTGGCGTTTCCTTATCTGTTGAGCTTGATTGCTTATCTGCTGTTTTTCCTTCACTGGTTTGATTATCAGTAGCAGTGGATGCCTTTTTAGACTTATGGTCTCCAATATCGCTACCTTGCTGCAATACCACGTCATCACTTTGTGACGCCTTACTACTTTTTTCAGCACCTCCACCGTGCACCTTCACGACAGCCAAATAGATACAGATAATGACAGCAACAAGCGCTATGCCAGTGACAACTTTTGGCAAGAATGAAAAAACAGAGACTGATGTGGTTTTTGGTTTGTCGAGTACAGGTCGCTTAACCCGCTCTTTTCGCACTGATAGCTCTTCTATCTCATAATGTGCCTCAACTGCGGATTTAGGAATTTCAGAATCATATTGAGCAAAAAGTTCCTGAACATTTAGCCCAACAGTTTCCGCATAGCTTTTAATAAAAGCACGTACATAAAATTGTCCAGGTAAGAGCTGATGATCCCCTTTTTCAATGGCAACCAAATAACGTTTTTGAATCTTGGTCGCATCCTGTATATCTTCAAGGGACAATCCCTTTTCCTCTCTCGCTTCTTTTAAAGCATTGCCCAATTCACTCACTGATTACCACCCACCTCACTCATATCAGTTAAACTCTTTAAATGATGAAAGACCGTCGCCAAGCAAGTCATACGTGATTTCTTCTTTATCGTGGTTTCGCAATTCAATTATATAGTCAAAGTCATCAAGCTGATATTCAGTATTTTGAACAAAAATATCAGGATGTTCAACAACCTTAGTTATAGACATCCTCATCACGTGACGAAGCAACTCCCAGTGCTGCTCCGTGGAACGACGCGTCGACACAATACCGTCTATAATGAACACGTGGTCATCAGTAAATTCATCTTCAGCCAGCTGACTTCTCACTGTCTGTTTTAACAGAGTCGACGAAATAAATACCCAGCGCTTATTGGCACATACGCTAGCGGCAACGACCGATTCGGTCTTCCCGACACGTGGTAACCCGCGGATACCAATCAGCTTATGTCCTTCCTTTTTATATAACTCAGCCATAAAATCGACAAGCAAACCAATTTCATCTCGCACAAATCGAAAAGTTTTTTTGTCATCTGCATCTCTTTCTAGATAACGCCCATGTCGAACAGCTAAACGATCGCTTAATTTAGGCTCCCTCAACTTGGTAACATTTATGTTATCCATCGATTCGACAAAGCTGTGAAGTTGGTCGATTTGCGTATTATTTTCAGTTCTTAAAAGCATTCCTCGCCTGTCATCTTCCACGCCATTAATCGTTAGAATATTAATGCCCAGCATGCCGAATAAAGAAGCGATATCCCCCATCAATCCAGGGCGATTTCTATGTATTTCATACTCTAAATACCATTCTTTTTGTTCCCCCATATAAAACCTCTTCAGAATGTGACATAAAATACAAACACAATTCTTAAGTTCTAAATACAAATAGGAAGTATCACTTCTAATTTATACTAAAAAATACAAGGTTTCAAGAGAGAAAAAAGAAAAGCTTAGATACATTCCATTTTAATACATAGTAGAACATCAAAGCATATTCGTAAATATTTTGGTAGATATAATGAAAAAGAGGCGTCTATATAAACGCCCCTTTTACACATATAATTGATTTAATGATGGGTTCCATTATTTTTAACAAGCTTTACAAGCATACTAGCAATGGCGTGCTGTTCGTCCTTATCCGCCACACTCCACAAATCTGACAATACACGTTGCTCATCATTTTTTGGATCAATATGTTGAGCAAGATAGTCACCAATTTCCGTAGCAAACTTATTGATGGTTGATTGATCGACACCTTTGTCCTCTGCTTGATGTAAACGATCCGCTAAAAAATCCTTCCATTGATCCCAATTTTGAAGAACAGACATAGTTTATACCTCCTTGAAATGATCCTTCATAGTTTAGGATGCCATATGAGGGATAAACTATGCATTTTTAATGGGCAAAAAGGGAAAAAGCCACCCTTAGCCTTAGGTCTGCCAAGCTCCATTGATGGACACCACTTGACCATTAATATAATTCGCCTGATCAGAAACCAAAAATTCGACTAAGGCTGCCACTTCTTCCGGTTGACCAAAGCGCCCAGCAGGAATGTCATCACAGACTAATTGTCTCGTTTCCTCATCAAAGACCCCCATCATTTTTGTTTCAATAGCGCCTGGGGCTACGGCATTAACATTAATATGACTAGGAGCAAGCTCCCTAGCCAAAGCTTTCACAAAGCTATTTTGTGCGCCCTTCATCATGGAATACAACACTTCCATGGAAGAACCAACAATCCCCCAGATCGACGTGATAAAGATGATGTTCCCTCTTTTAACTCGAATCATCTGTGGGAGAAGCTCCTGAGTGATTAAAAACGGATTGGTAATATTGAGTGTTATGAATTTTTCTAAGGTTAACTTCGTCACATCCGTGATAAGTCCTACATGACTCTGACTACAGTTATGAACCAGACAGTCAATTGGCTGATCAATCTTTTTTAATACATGCCACCCATTATCTTGACTGAGATCCGCCTGTACCACAATGAACTCTTGGTCAGAATAGCGTGACTTAAGCTCTTGACTCAACTCTTCAATCGCCTCTTTATTTTGATAATAATGTAAAAAAATAGAGAAACCACTTTTAGCAAGCGCCTGAGAAATTTCCCGACCAATCCCTCCGCTTGCTCCCGTGATCAAAGCATATTTTCCCATGTCATTTCGCCACCACTTTAAATTGCGTAAAGCACTCGTCATCGAAATGCTCCTTAAGAACATCTTCTAACTCTGTAAGCGCAAGCTCCTCTAATGTAGGCAAAATCGAAAATAAATCCATTTGATTAAACCGGTAGCGTGTGAATTGGGTCGCAATAAATTCAGGCGAATTCAAAGCCTTTAAAAATGACCCAATCCGCTTTTTTCTTACGCGTTCAAGCGCTTGTTCATCAATTTTTCGTAGCTTTGCCTCCTCGATCATTGTCCGTAGTCGTGCCGCAAGACGATCAGGATGTTCCGTATTACCACCAAAAGCAGAAAAAGCAAATTCATATTCCTCCGTATAATCATAGGAAAAGCTATCATCAATGAGCCCTTCATTAATTAAACAATGATAATTTACCGTGCCCTTTCCGAAAAGCAGCTCCAGCAATAATTGCACAGAAAGTTCATGTCGAAGCATCGCCGTCCCCTGACGGTGAACGCTCTGTTCTTTATAACCAACCAAACATTTTGAAGTTTGCACAGCCATGGTCAAACTACGCTCTTTATGAACAACCGTCCTAGGTTCTTCAGGATATTGTCTGTCGATAGCTTGTTTATTTGTTAATTCTCTTCCTTCTTGATTCCTTTCAACAAGCTCAATGACAGCCTTTGGATCAACGGGACCCACAATAAAAAGCACCATATTGCTGGGGTGGTAAAAGGTTTTATAGCATTCATAGAGATGTTCCTTGGTAATGCGAGAGATAGACTCTACAGTGCCAGCAATATCTATTTTAACAGGATGATTGTGATACATATTTTCAATGAGTCCAAAGTACAAGCGCCAATCCGGATTATCATCATACATGCGAATTTCCTGCCCAATAATGCCCTTTTCTTTCTCAACATTTTCATCCGTAAACGCCGGTTTTTGAACAAAATCTACAAGGGTTGCCAGATTTTCATCGACATGGGATGTGCTTGAGAACAGATAAGAGGTTGCCGTAAAAGACGTAAACGCATTGACCATTGCCCCTTGCGTGCTAAACGTTTGAAACACATCAACACCATCTGGTTGTTCAAACATTTTATGTTCTAAAAAATGAGCAACGCCATCCGGTACTTTCAACCACTTGTCTTTGCTAACAAGTTTAAAATGATTGTCAATAGCACCATACTTCGTTGTAAAGGTTGCAAAGGTTTTATTAAACCCTTCTTTTGGCAACACATAAATGCTTAAACCATTCTTCAACTGCTCGTAATACACTGTTTCTTGTAATTGTTCAAATCGTTTTGTCTCCACCCATGCTCATTCCTTTCCGTGAAGAAAATACACTGTATCTAATTGAGTTTGCTGTGCAACCTTGATGATATCTTCACCGCGTACACGATCAAGTTCATCAAACCACTGATCAAGCACGAGGGCATCACCAGATAAAACCTGTTGATAAAGCAAATCAATCAATGAAAACGGGCTATCCATTGCTTCCAATGTGGAATTGATGAGCAATGCCTTTGTCTGATTCACTTCTTGGTCAGTAAATGCCCCTGCTTGCATCGCTTGGAATTGTTTGTGTATGATATCCAAAGCCTGAGCATAATTTACAAATTCAATTCCTGACATCACGAGCATCAGCCCGTTGAAAACTTCATTTTGAGACACAGCATAATAAGCAAGGCTCGCTTTTTCACGGACGTTCATAAAGAGCTTGGAATGCGGAAATCCACCAAACAACCCATTGAAAACTTGAGCAGCTGGATAAAGAGGATCGCCGACAACAACATGCGTACGATAACCGAGGTTAAGCTTCCCCTGCTCAACTTCCTGACTCTCTTGAACATAGTTAGGCTCCAAAATCTTTTTACTCACATCCTGAGGTTTACCTATTGAACGACATGTATTTTGTTCAAAGTAAAGTAAATCTGCTAACTCTCCTTGCAAGACATCGCGATCAACATCACCCACAACATAAAGATCAACGCAGTTGGTTTTAAGCATATCTAAATAATAATCATACATATCAGCTGACGTAAGTGCATCTAAAGCCTCTACCGTCCCATTGGTATGCAACGCAAAAGGCTCTTCTGCGCACATTTCGTCAATTAAACGCTCGCTTGCATAGCGCATTTTATCATCGTAAACAGCCAATAGCCGTTGCTTCAGAGCCCTCTTTTCTTGCTGAAAAATCGCTTCATCAAATAGCCCTTGCCCCATAACATTAGGCTCAAGAACAACTTCTGCTAGTAGATGAAGACTTTTCTCAAGCACTGCTGATGACTCTTTTAAAAATTGTCCATTGATCGCATTGATTTGAATTGAAAAAATATGGTAATGTCCTTTTTTCTGAACCTGCGAAGAAAGCGATGTACCAAACAAATCATCCAAGCGCTGCTGAAGCAGCTGAGTGGTGGGTGATTTTTTTGTACTGCTTTTCAATAAACGAGCCAGTAGTGCACGTTTGGTGACTGTATTTTTTTCTAGTGGCGCATAAAATTGCAAAGCCATCGTTATGGTTTTAAATTTATTTGTCTTGACAGTATGTAGACGATAACCCATAAGCTCGACGATTTCTTCATTAACAAGAGTCATGCCATTTCCTCCTCGTCAATCCATCTTCCATTTCATTGTACACAAAAATAAGTATGTGAACCAATGGTTGAAAAGAAGAATTTGTCTAGTCAATAATCCTGCATACACATGATAAAATGCTCCTTTATTTATCTTTAATAAAGAAACAACAAACACCTTTTCTTTAGGAAGAAATCTCATCTTCAATTTTGGTAATCAAAACTTCTCGTGGTCTACTGCCTTCATACGGTCCGACAATACGGCGTTCCTCCATAGCATCAATGAGACGAGCAGCTCGTGCATAGCCGATACGAAAACGGCGTTGTAGCATGGACACGGAAGCCGTCTGCATATCGACAACAAGCTTAACCGCATCCGCAAATAAATCATCTTGAATTTCTTGCGCTTTCTGTTCCGACTCTTCTGTAGGAATCATGTTTTCTTGATATTGCGCTTGTTGTTGCGAAATAACAAAATCAACGACAGATTCAACTTCATCTTCAGAAAGGAAAGCTCCTTGAATTCTTGTCGGCTTTGAAGCCCCGATAGGCAGAAAGAGCATGTCCCCTTTTCCTAGTAATTTTTCAGCACCTCCGCTATCTAATATCGTTCTTGAATCGGTTTGCGATGACACGCTGAAGGCAATTCTAGAAGGAATATTTGCCTTGATGACCCCTGTTATGACATCCACCGATGGCCGCTGAGTGGCAATGATAAGATGTATTCCTGCTGCTCGAGCCATTTGTGCAAGGCGTGTGATAGCATCTTCTACATCTTTTGAAGCAATCATCATCAAGTCTGCCAACTCATCAATAATAACAACAATATAAGGCATATAAGGCTGTTGTTCTTCACGCAGTTCATTCTGCTTTTGGACATAATGATTGTATCCTTGAAGATTACGTGTACCACTATGAGAAAAAAGCTCGTAGCGACGTTCCATCTCATCAACAACTTTTTTCAAGGCTTGGGAAGCCATTCTAGGATTTGTTACAACAGGTGTTAGTAAATGCGGGACACCGTTGTACACATTTAGCTCGACCATTTTCGGATCGACCATCAATAATTTTACTTCATGCGGTTTGGTACGCATGAGCAAACTCGTAATGATGCCATTAATACACACACTTTTTCCGCTTCCTGTTGCCCCCGCCACCAACAGGTGGGGCATTTTACTCAAGTCTGCCAAGATGGGAACACCAGAGATATCACGACCGAGACCAATGGCCAGCTTCGACATTTCTTTGGAGGAATATTCGGACTCAAGCACCTCGCGCAACGACACAGTGGCTACCTCTTTGTTAGGCACTTCAATTCCAACCGCTGATTTTCCAGGAATCGGCGCCTCAATCCGGATTTCCTTAGCAGCTAGGGCTAAAGCAATATCATCATTTAAATTGACAATACGACTGACTTTAACTCCTACATCCGGGTATACCTCATATTTTGTTACAGCGGGTCCAAGATGTACCTTTTTCACCTTAGCTTTGACACCAAAGCTTTCAAAGGTTTGCTCTAGCTTACGCACATTTGAGGCAATATGTTGACGCTCATTAGTCTGTGCATTTTTCACGGGTGGATGTAACAAGTCAAACGACGGCAATTGATAGGCCTCATTTTCCATTTCTGGAACTAAAAAGCTCGTCTTATCTTCAGGTTCTTCTTGCTCCTCTAAACCTGTCGTTATTTTATTTGCTGTGTCGTACGCAGGGTCCGCTCCTTCATTAAAATCGTGAATAATAGGTTCAGATCCCTCTTCCATGACAGCATCCTGATCAACGAGCTCTACGGATTGTCTTTGAGCTCTTTCTTCCTGTTTGTTCCTACGACTCTCTCTAGATTCCTGCCATTTATCCATAGCATTTTCTCGAGCCGACCTAGAGAGATGACCAAGATGAGTCATGAGCTTACCAACGGTATCACGAAGCGATTTTCCAGTGATCAAAATAATAGAAATTAAGATGAGGCAAAGCGCCATGAACATGGCTCCCTTAGCAGCAAAAAGCACATAGAAAAAGGCAAAGCTAATCGCTCCGATCATTCCTCCCCCTAAGTAACCAACCGCAATGTTACCAAGAAGGTATTCATGATAGAGCTCCCACGTATTACGGAGCACAGATGCATTATGCCATTGATTATTATCAGTCAACGCTTCAAATAGCTTCACGTGACTTAAAAGCAACATAGCGAGGAATAAAATATAGAATCCTACCAACCGTCGCGTAAAAAAACGTGGTTGTTTTCTTACCCATATGTAATAAATGGACAAGAAGAGTGTCCCAATAAAAATGACTATATACCACTCCCCTGCAAAAAAACGAGCGATATCCACCAATACTTTGCCAGCAATTCCCGTACGAGCCATACCAATACACGTCAAAGCAAATAAAACCAAACCCGTGGCTTCATAGACAAATAGTCGTTTCCATCCTTTTTTGGCGGGCCGCCTTCTCTTTCTTTTTACAGCCATGATTGTGACACCTCTGTTCAATACTAATAGAAACATTCAACCCTTTTGCCAAAATGATTCACGATAAATGTTTCTTGTGAGCGGCATGTTGAAGTTGGGTGATGACATAAAAAACAAGAAGCACCGCATGAAAAAGCTATTAAACTCATGCGATGCTGTCCAACCTTCTGATTATAATGTACCTTAAATAGTTGATTTGAGTAAAGACTAAAAAACCATCCGGTCCCTGTCTGGTATTTATCTTAAAGAAAATGTTGCGGATTAGAACTTGCCATCCGAATGGTTTGCTCGTCACATGCTGTTTCTCACTGAATTCCAGACAGCATTCTATCCTACCACTCACGGCTTGCTTCCGAGGGTAATTTCCTCAGTTACGATAAAGAGCACGTTCTCTAGCATAATCCTATCATACATTATTGCATCACCTGTTGCTCATCAGCCTTCATTTTCTGATTATCCATCAAATCATGTAGTTTCATCAATGCCTTACCCACACCGCCTACCTCATCGATAATTTTTTTTTCAACGGCTTGCTTGCCAACAAGGTTCGTGCCAATATCTGTTGTTAAATTAATTTTATTAAACATCAACTCTGCAAAGCCTTCGCTACTAATATCGGCATGTGTAGTAACAAAATGCGTGATCCGCTCTTGAATTTTCTCAATATAATCAAAGCTTTGCGGTACACCAATCACCAATCCATTGAGTCGGACAGGATGAATGAGCATCGTAGCACTTTCTGCAATAAAAGAATAATCTGATGATACAGCGATGGGCACACCAATGGAGTGCCCTCCACCGATAACCAAAGTGACAGTCGGCTTAGAAAGTGTAGAAATCATTTCAGCAATCGCCAGTCCTGTTTCCACATCTCCACCCACTGTATTAAGTATGACCAGCAGTCCCTCAATTTTCTCATTTTGCTCAATGGCTATAAGCTGTGGAATGACATGCTCATATTTTGTTGTTTTATGTTTAGGCGGCAAAGCCATATGACCTTCGATTTGACCAATGATTGCTAAGCAGTAAATAGTGGATTCAGAATCGGTTAAATCGGTCTGTCCGAGTTTTTGAATTTTATTTAGCAAAGCATTCGATTCGCTATTTTGTCGTTCCTGCTCTTGTTCTTCCTCTGACATCGTGAAAATTCCCTCCTTTCTTATAACTACGATTACGGTTATTATCTGATAAGGAAAGGTTTTTCATACATAGCTTTTAGGCGTAGGTAAAGGGAATCCCGTTCTTCACACAAAAAAGTGCTGGCAACGATGCACAGCACTTTCTTTTTATTGAATCATATTTCCATGATTATCGGTAAAATCATTGGACGGCGTTTGGTTTTATCATAAAGGTATCGACCTAGTGCATCACGAATACCGTTTTTCAATGATGACCATTCTAATACCTTTTCATTTAAAGCTGTAGAAAGAACCTCTGTAACAATCCGGTTAGCATCTTCAATGAGTTCTTCAGACTCTCTTACATAGACAAAGCCTCGCGTAATAATTTCAGGCCCAGAAAGGATCGTTTTTGATTTTCTTCCCAAGGTGACCACAACAATGAGCGTGCCATCTTCGGCTAATAACCGTCGATCTCTGAGAACAATATTTCCAACATCCCCAACACCCAAGCCATCCACTAATACCTGTCCAGCAGGTACCTTATCCAGTTCTCGCCCTTCACCCTTAGTAAATTCAACCACATCGCCTTTCTCTAGTAAAAAGACCTTGTGTAAAGGCATTCCTGTAGAAGCGGCAATATCCATATGCACCTTTAACATTCTAAATTCACCATGGATGGGAATCAGATATTTTGGGCGCACCAATTCAAGCATAAGCTTTAAATCTTCCGCCGAGGCATGCCCAGAAACATGCACATCCTTACCATAAACAACTTGTACCCCAATTCGCATGAGTGAATCAATCGCCTTAGCTGTTTCCTTTTCGTCACCTGCAGAGACTGAAGAAGCATAAATAAAGATATCTGAATCCTTTGGATGAAGCTTTTTATGAGAATTATTGGAAATTTTAGTTAAGGGAGACATGGGGTTTCCCTCAGCGCTTGTAGAAATAATAGCGATTTCATGATCCGGTCGTTTATCAATTTTATCTAAACTGATAAATGTATTCTTAGGCACATGTAAATAATTGAGCTTCATCGCAACATCAACCAGTTGCTCAAGATAACGGTTATCTAACGCAACCTTCCGATCCGTCTGCACAGCAGCATTGATGACTTGTTGAAGGCGATATAAATTGGATGTGTGAAGCGCAGTAATCACCCTGCCTTCAGCAAAATAAAACACATCCTCAATGTGATCAGCTACCGTTGATTCAGAAGGCGTATGTCCTGGTAACTCGGCATTCCTGCTATCTGATAGTAAGCACAGCACCCCCTCGTCGCCAATGCGTGTTAATTTGCTCAAATCAAATTTCACGCCATCCACAGGTGTATAGTCAAACTTAAAATCACCCGTATGTACAATTGCTCCTTGTGACGTATAAAAGGCTAAGCCTACCGAATCAGGGATGCTGTGGTTTGTCCGAAAAAACGCCACCCGATTGCTACCAACCCAAACATCTGTATCAGGGTCTATCGTGTATGTTTTGACTTTTTTATTGCTTTTCATATCCTTTAGCATTTGCTCTAAAAACGCTAAAGTCAATGTTGTACCATATATTGGAGCCTTAATTTTTTGAATTAAGTACGGTATGCCTCCAATATGTTCACTATGAGCATGGGTTAAAAAAATAGCTTTAACCTGATCACGCTTTTGCTCCAAATGCGTGATATCTGGTATGACAGTATCAACGCCAAACATCTCATCCTTAGGATGCATCATCCCCGCATCAACGATGAAAATATCCTCATTGATTTCAATAACTGTCATGTTATTTCCAATTTCACCTACGCCGCCCATCGCATAAATCTTCACCTTGTCTTCTTGTTGATTTTGCAATGAGCATTCCTCCAATATTAACATATAAAAGATCTAACAATTCAAAAGGATCACGACGAACTATGGTTTTAGCCTACCTAAAATAAAAAAATCGATAAGCACTCGTACCTTACTTTTTTCAATTATAACAATGAGGACTGTCCATATTCCGAGCCTCTGCCTATTCCATAAACAACGCTTCCGACACACAAGACGTGTTAGCTTCGGTGTTGATACACGGATGTGCCAATTTTAGCCAAAGTTTCTTAGGACATGCTCAAAAACTTCCCGCATTGATATGGTTTATATATATTAAAATGAAAGGCTTACCGTAGCCCATACTTTCACCCGTACGAATCCTTATTCATAGTATACCTCACATGCAATAAGATATACAAGTGTAGAAAATAATATAGAAAGTATTTATTACACATAGTCATAGAAATTAAACAGAAAAACCTATAATATGCAGTGCTTTATAAACAAAGAGCTTCTTTGCGAAAGGCTTCAATGTTCTGGTTTCTAGTTCTCACTCCTGGATACTAACTGCTGATAAACCTGCTGCACTTCTGTCTGCTCTGTTTCCATCATTGGCACCAAAGGAAGACGCACATCGCCTACCTCCACCCCGAGGTGATTTAACAGTGATTTAACTGGTACCGGACTGGGTTGTGCAAATAATTGACGCATGATCGGTAATAAGCGTCGGTGTAGGTGCGCTGCTTTATCTAACAACCCATTTTCAAAGGCTTGAATTAATTCGCTCATCTGTGGTCCAACAACATGGGAGGCCACAGACACAACACCATAACCGCCAATTGATAGAATAGGTAGAGTCAGTCCATCATCGCCACTATATAAAACAAAATCATCAGGTGTTCGCTCGATAATCTCCGCCATTTGATCCAGATCCCCACTTGCTTCTTTTATCGAAACAATATTATCAATAGCTGCCAATTTCACAACAGTATCTGCACTTACATTAACAGCCGTCCGCCCTGGAACATTGTAAAGCATAATAGGCACCTGAACGGATTGAGCAATAGCTTTGAAATGTTCATATATGCCAGCTTGATTGGGTTTACTGTAATAGGGAGTAACAAGAAGAACACCTGCTACACCAAGCTTCTCTACTTTTTTGGTCAGTGCAATACTTCCTTCTGTATGATTGCTACCCGTTCCGGCAATCACCGGCACACGACCACCTGCTATCTCTAATACGGTTTCAAACAAAGCAAGTTTTTCATTTTCAGATAGCACCGGGGATTCTCCAGTTGTTCCAGCTACAACAAGTCCCTCTGTTCCTGTATGAATTAAATGATCCACAAGCTGGCGCGTGCGTTCCTCGTCCACTTTCCCACGCGCATCAAATGGGGTAACCATAGCGGTTAATAGTCGTCCAAATCCCACATAAATCGCCTCCAATATCCATAAAATCTCTCAATCAAACCTTTTGTTATATCCATGCCCAATTTACTTTTCCTAGTGTCAATAGTACCTTGTCGATTCACTATCATTTTCTTTCCCTAATTCAAACGCTTTATGGAGAGCATTCACAGCTTCACTTAGATAGTTATTCTCAATCAATACCCAAATCGTTGTATGCGAGTCAGCTGACTGCAATATTTGAATCCCTTGGTCAGCCAAAGCATGAACAATTTTAGAAGTGACACCTGGAACTCCCGCAATGCCCGCACCAACCACTGAAACCTTCGCACAGTTCCTCTTCAATTCAGGGTGAAAGCCCAGCCTTTCAAGGGCTGCGATTGCACGTTCTGTAGCTTCCTGACTCACTGTATAAACGACTTCTTGAGGATTAATATTGAAAAAATCCACGCTAATACCTTGCGCAGCCATGGCTTTAAAAACCTTTGATTGAACATCATAGTGATCCTGTTCAGCCTTCACCTTTATCTGAGTTATATCATTCATATAAGTAATCCCTGTTATGATATGCTCTTGAACGTCTTGCCCTTTGTTCATTTTCTTAATTGATGTAATCAAGGTTCCAGGCCGCTGTGACGTCGTTGAACGAATCCGAATGGGCACCTTCGCCTGCATGGCAATTTCAACGGCGCGAGGATGAATCACCTTAGCTCCCTGATAAGCCATGTTGCACACTTCATCATAGGTGAGTACCTGTAAGTGGCGAGCATCTAAAACAATTCGTGGATCAGCTGTCATTATCCCTTCCACATCAGTAAAGATATCGATCCATTCAGCTTCAAGTGCTACTCCTAAAGCCGCTGCAGACGTATCACTTCCTCCACGACCTATCGTTGTAATTTCTCCCCTTGCTGTTTGCCCTTGAAAACCAGCTACCACAACGACATCGATCGCTTCAAGTTTTTGGAGAATCGCACGGGTATCGACATCCATAATTTTGGCATTCATAAAATTGTCACTTGTGCGAAACCCTGCTTGACCGCCTGTCAGCGCTTCTGAAGTGAGCCCTTCACTTTGCAATACCCCTGAAAAAACAACGGACGAGATCGTCTCACCACATGATATCACTAAATCTATTTCTCTTTCTGAGAGCGTGTAATTCTCAGTCAGGCTGAGCAATGTATCTGTCGCATAGGGCGCACCCTTCCTCCCCATTGCAGAAACAACAACAACAACCTTATAGCCCTCATCAACTGCTTTTTTGACATGCTTTACGGCTTCACGTCGATCTTCGTCAGACTGAATAGAAGTGCCACCAAACTTTTGGACAATGATCTTCATCTTTAGAACTCCTTCAATATTAAGTAGTAATCATCTTGAATTGGACAAGGGCTTCAGCTATTTGCACTGAATTCCAAGCTGCTCCTTTTAATAAATTATCCGAAACGATCCAAAGGTGAAGCCCTTTTTTCTCATCTGGATCCTTGCGTATTCTCCCGACAAACACATCCAGCTTTCCAACAGCATCCACAGGCATAGGATAGCCAAGATGTACTGGATCATCGACAACTGTTACACCCTGTGCATTGGATAATAAACATAGAACATCTTCAACGCTAACCTCTTCGTCAAGTTCGATATAGACAGATTCTGCATGTCCAACGACCACGGGCACTCGCACACAGGTCGCCGCTATGCGAAGCTCTGGAAGTCCCATAATTTTCTTTGTTTCATTGATCATTTTCATCTCTTCAAACGTATAACGATTATCTTGAAATGCATCAATTTGCGGAATAGCATTAAAAGCAATTTGATAGGGGAATTTTTCCGTTTTTGGCACTTCACCCTTCAAAACAGCCTCTGTTTGTTGTGTTAATTCTTTAACCGCTGTGTGACCCGCACCAGACACAGCTTGATATGTTGAGACGATGACACGATTAAGACCCCATTGTTGACGAAGAGGCTCTAACACAACCGCCATTTGTATAGTGGAGCAGTTCGGGTTAGCTATAATTCCCTTATGCTCCCTTAGTGCCTCTGGGTTCACTTCCGGTACAACGAGTGGAACCTCGGTATCCATGCGAAATGCGCTTGTATTATCAATGACAACAGCACCCCTCTGAACAGCCTCTGAAGCTAATTCCTTAGATACCGATCCTCCCGCACTAAACAGCGCGATATCTATGCCTTCTAACGCACCAGGCGTTGCCTCTTCTACAATGATGGACTTCTCTTTAAAGGTATGCTTTTTTCCTACTGAGCGCTTAGAGGCTAATAGCCTTAGTTGAGAGATGGGTAAAGATGAGCCTTCCAGCATTTTTAGCATTTGTATGCCAACGGCTCCTGTAGCTCCAACAATTGCGATATTTAAGCCTTGTTGTATAGTCTTCAAAGGGACTTTCCTCCTGACAACTGACCATTCAAAAGAGAAACACCTCATCCTCTTGTGCTTCTCCATATTCTATTCCTTATTTTATCATAACCCCTTACAATGAAAAGGGGAAAGGAAAGGGTTCATCACGAAATTTTTCTACTAAGACTGGCTGAATTTGTTTTCTTTCTAATGCAGCTTCTACTGTTTCAGGAATAACTGTCATCTGTGCGACAAGTGATGTCTTCTTTGCAACCGGATCATCTTGACCAAAGGGAATAAAAAAGACATTTTTTGCGACCATTAATTTCGCAATATTAGCCATGCTTAAACCTAAACCATCATTAGTTGAAACCCCTAACACCACAGGATTTTCGTTTCTAAGCGTTGCTTTCGCTGCCATGAGTACGGGGCTATCCGTTGTTGCATTTGCTAGCTTGCTTAACGAATTCCCAGTAAGAGGTGCTATAATCATGACATCCAGAGGTGTCTTCGGACCAAACGGTTCAACTTCAACGATGGAATCAATGACCTTATTACCTGTAACCTTTTCAAGCTTATTGACCCACTCCAGACCATCTCCAAAGCGTGTATTAGTATGCTTCACTGTATAGGTGACAAAAGGGGTAACGGTCGCTTCAAGGTCAATCAATCTCTCGATTTGCGGCAACACTTCGCTGTAGGTACAATGTGAACCCGTCATGCCAAAACCAATGTGTTTTCCTTTAAGATTCAATGATATCGTCCTCCCGGATATATTTTTCCAATAAGAGTTCTGAAAGTACATTACCGATAATACGACCAGCCGTTTTAGGAGCAACCATTGCTGGTATCCCAAGAACATGCATCGCCTTAATCCCACGTTTTTCGGCATAACGAAAATCGGTTCCTCCTGGATGAGAGGCAATATCAACAACTAATGTGTGTAATGGCATTTTTGATAGAACTCTTCCGGTTAAAATACGAGATGGAATCGTATTAATACAGACATCAACATGTGTAACATAATCTTCTAGTTCCTTTATATGAAAGGGAACCATCCCCATTTCACTAATCCTTGCCAAGCTATCCGATCCCCTAGCACCAACACAAACATTAGCTCCTAAAGCAGCAAATATCCTGGCCATGGTATATCCCGTACGACCAAGTCCAAGAATGATGACATTGGACTGATGAATCGTCATATCCATATTTTGAATAACGATCATCAATGTTCCTTCAACCGTAGGGATAGAATTATAGATTGCCACGTCATCGCGTTCAAACAGCTGAACGACCTCCCGATCACAAGCTTTGGCACATTCTCTTAAATAAGGTGTACTGATCCCTGTATAAATGGTGCAATGTTCTGAGGTTTGTTGCAGCCATTCCTCAGTCATTCGAACAGAATTATCGCTAAAGACTGTCTGTACCGTTCCATCGTTATATGTTCCTCCAGCCGGTAGCACTATAGCATCAACCGAGCTGTACTGAATATCCTCTATATCTGCCTTCGTGACACCTGCATAATAGCGATCAAGCTGATCAAAGCCGACTATATCCAATGTAGCATCAAGCTCACTTAGCTTATCAATCACCTCAAGCTGTCTGGCATCACCACCTAAAATAATTATGTGGACGCCTGTTAACATATATGCCCTCCTTATTTATCAATTAAGACTGCCGAAAGAAGTCTTTTTAGGTTATTGTCTGAGTCATCATATGTTGACATAGGATATAAAGTGACTAACGCCACACAGGACGTGCTGAATTTAGCCGAAGTTCCAATTGCTTTCCGTAACGCTCACAATTCCACTTCGTAGGTTTCTTCTGCTAATGGTAGAACGGATGATATTTTCACAAGTTGATTAGGGCAAGATAGCCTCTTCTCCTTGTCATTGTTAGTTTTCGTAAAAATCATCATCGTGCCTCGTAAACACAGTATTTTTCAATAAATACATGTACACTAAAATATAAATCTATGATACCGCCATAAGCAATCATATCTGTTTTTTTATCAAGAAAAAAATGCCTTAACTCATAACTAAAAACTCATAGATAAAACTATAAAAAAATAGTCATTATAAAGAGGTTGAAACATAACTGACCAGAAAGAGCAAACAAGACTCCTGAACAAGCATGTGGGTGGATGGGAGCGAAAGAAGCGAGACTCTTGCGGAAACAGCACATGTCTAAAGACCTCACAAGAAAGCGTTTGGTGCTTGCTGAGGAGGCTGAAGCTGTACCCGAGGAAAGCGAGCATTCTGGAGAGGACATCCACAAACCCAATACTTATATACTTCATTTTTTAAAAAAGTGGTACATGCCAACATTTATTGGCATGTACCACTTTTTTCAATGACTGGGTTTTATCCCAGCCTACATAAAATTTCTTTTAGTTATTGACAATCATTTTCTTACTGGAAGTTCGCCAGATGGACTGATCACTGAACAAGAGTAATCGTGTCGAAACAATTGCTCAGCAATATTCTTGATATCCTTCATGGTCACCACTTCAACTAACTGTATGATCTCATCAAGTGAACGGTGCTTTTGCAGAAGCAATTCATTTTTGGCATTTCGATTCATTCGGCTTGAAGTACTTTCTAAGCTGAGCGTTAAATTCCCTTTGAGCTGTTCTTGACTATTTTTTAATTCTTTTTCAGTGATGCCCTTATCCAAAAGAGTCTCGATGGTTAACAAAATCGTATCAAAGAGAACATCAATTTGCTCAGCACCTGTTCCCCCGTATATCGTAAACAATCCACTATCTTTATAGGCGGAATGATAGGAAAAGATGGAATAAGCCAACCCTCGTTCCTCTCTGACCTCTTGAAATAAACGGCTACTCATGCTCCCACCAATAATATTATTCAAAACAATCAATGGATAAATGGCATCGTCTCCAGTAGAAAACCCGTCAAAACCAATGCACAAATGTGCTTGTTCAGTCTCTTTTTTCTTGGCAATTTTTCCAGGATAAAAGGACGGCTTTATCGTTGTTGTAGCTACATGCTCTTGCTTATACTCGCCAAAAATCGTTTCAATATGTTGAATAAATGCCTCATCAACATTCCCTGCAATAGAAATGACCACATTCTCTGGGTAGTAATGACTATTCAAATGATCGATCAAAAACTTTTGGTCGAAGCGATTTAAGGATTCTTCTGTTCCTAAAATCGAATAGCCAAGGGGATGCTCCTTATATGTAACTTGACTCAATAAATCATGAACACGATCATCAGGTGTATCCTCATACATTTTGATCTCTTCAAATACCACTTGTTTTTCTTTATTCAGTTCTATTTCATCAAATTTCGAATTAAAAAGCATGTCGGCCAAAATATCCACCGCATAGTCAGCATAGTCGTCTAACACTTTGGCGTAAAAGCACGTATATTCCTTAGACGTAAAGGCATTGACCTGACCTCCGATTCGATCAAAAGCTTCGGCAATCTCACGAGCATTACGCGTTTTAGTTCCTTTAAATAACATGTGCTCAATAAAATGTGATATGCCGTTATTGCTCGCGATTTCATCACGTGACCCTGTACCAATCCATACGCCAATAGTCACCGAACGGACGGTTGGAATTTTTTCTAAAACAACACGTACACCATTTTCACATATATGTCTCGTGATCAAATGACTCCCCCCTCATAAACATGATTCGTTGTATTTTTGTCAGAAACACATTTTGTTTCTTAATGTAAATTGGACTTGCTGATTACTATAGCATATTCATTTTTTTGCCACAATCAGTAAATCTTCTATGCTCTAACCCGTCCCTCATCCACTAAAACCGATAAAGTGCCTAATTGATAGCCTTTATTTTGAATGTCTTCAATAATGGTTGGCAAGGCTTCAATGACTGATTGACTTGGTATTAGGCGAATAATTGATCCCGCTTCAACCTTCGTTGAAATGTGTCTTGCAATGCTCGACGGCATCTCGCGGCTAAGTGCACCACCGTCAAATGTCCAGAGCGTTGAGATCATATGTAAGGAATAAGCAACATTCAATACTTGGTCATCATAATCTCCCAACGGTGGAGTAAACCACCTTGGCTTAACATCTAAAAGTGCTTCTATCATTTTATTGGCATTCTTTAACTGCTGTGTCGCTTGCGCATGAGACAGTTCAGTTAAATTTTTTTGCTCCATACCAAAATTACCAATTTCATGATTCTCATCACTGATCATCAAGGCTAAATTCACATGGGATTTTACCCAATTCCCATCCAAGAAAAAAGTGGCTAGCAACCCCTCTTGATGTAAAATTTTCAATAGCTGAGGTATCTCGTCCCCGCTACCAGCTACATCAAACACAAGCGCTACCACTGATTTTTCTGGATTACCCTTATACAATGGCGCTGGTTGAAGATCATCCAAGTGAATATGTGGCGTAGTTTCTTCATAAATGAGTTTTTGAGAATTAAAGTGCCCATCTGTTTTTAATTTTTCATATGAAGCTTTGATATTTACTTGCAAGCCATTATATCCAGGTATCGCCTTCCAAACACTGTCCTCTCTTGCATTAATCGGCTTGACATTATGCTTAGTGGCATAGCTTTTTATGTTTTGATACAAGGGTTTATCCATAGCCCACATCGCTTGTGATCCGCGGTCATTTAAAAGAGAGTGTAACTGATAAAATGCTTTGTACAACGGAAAAGCAGAAAAAATGAGCATGACTAAGCCTATAAAAACTCTGAATCGAAATCCTCTTTTATACAAAGGGTTTCCCCCTTTTTCTCCCGCCTTTTTATCATTAGACATCCTGACCCTATGACAAAAAGCTCTTGTACCACTACCCTATGCAGACAAACATGCTGGCTAGAACAAAGGATTTATTTGAAAAGCAATACTGTAAATAAATGAGGAAATCACAAGGCTGGGACAAAACTAACTAGAGAAGCTACCGGACAAGAACCCTCATGGAGCATGAACATCAAAAGGCATCGCTAAAAACTAAGTAGATGGGAGTGAAAAATGCGAGACTCCTTCGGAAACAGCACGTGTCCGAAGATCCACTTACGAAATCAATACTCCGTGCACCAACGCTGAAACGAACACATCGCGTACCACTCTTTTCAATGACTGGGTTTTGTCCCAACCCATCCTATGCAAATCACATGATTACAACATAAAAAAAGTGCGGTCATGAACCTGACCCCACATTCTTTATTGCTTTTGTATTTCTTTTTCTTGCTCTTCTATCCTTAATGCTTGTTTCCTTGAAAGCTTGACCCGACCCTGTCTATCAATATCGATGACTTTAACAAGCACCTTATCACCCATTGATAAGACGTCCTCAACTTTTTCAACACGCTTGCTGTCCATTTCTGATATATGAATTAATCCATCCTTTGCATTGCCTAATTCAACAAAAGCACCGAACTTCTCAATGCGTTTGACCTTGCCTAAGTATATGTCACCCACTTTAACCTCGCGAACGATATCTTCAATAGTTTTCTTAGCTTGATCATTCATTTGTTGATCGGTTGATGCAATATATACCGTGCCATCCTGTTCAATATCAATTTTAACACCCGTATCATCAATGATTTTATTAATCATTTTACCACTTGGTCCAATAACATCACGAATTTTTTCTGGATCAATACTCATTGTAAGGATCTTCGGCGCATATTTAGAAAGCTCACCTCTTGGTTCATCAATCGTACTCATCATATGCTGCAAAATCGTCATGCGCCCTTCGCGTGCCTGAGTAAGTGCTGTCTCAAGAACCTCACGATTGATACCAGAAACCTTGATATCCATCTGAAGAGCAGTGACCCCTTTTTCTGTTCCCGCTACTTTAAAGTCCATATCACCAAGCGCATCTTCCATACCTTGAATATCCGTTAGCACAACAACATCCTCTTCATGTTTAACCAGACCCATAGCAATACCGGCAACCGGAGCCTTAATAGGTACGCCTGCATCCATCAACGCCATCACGCTGGCACAAATACTCGCTTGAGATGTAGATCCATTGGATTCAAGGACCTCTGAAACCAAGCGAATGGTATAAGGGAAGCTTTTTTCATCAGGGATGATGGGTTCCAAAGCACGTTCACCTAAGGCTCCATGTCCAATTTCCCGGCGACCAGGCGCACGCATGGGTCTTGCCTCCCCCACGCTAAATGGAGGGAAATTATAATGATGCATGAAACGCTTGGAATCTTCCATATCGAGACCATCAAGAATTTGCACATCTCCCAAAGCACCTAGTGTACAGATGCTAAGCGCTTGTGTTTGTCCACGAGTGAACAGCGCAGAACCATGGGTTCTTGGAAGTAAGCCTGTCCCAGAGGAAAGCGGACGAATTTCATTAATTTTACGTCCATCAGGGCGGACATTATCGACAACAATAGTGCGACGCACTTCTTCTTTAACAATTTTATAAAGGACATCTTCAATCTGCCCGATCTTGCCTTCATAAGCTTCATCTGCTTCATAATTTCCAATGACTTCAGATTTTACTTCATCAATCGCTTGATCACGTTCTTGCTTGTCCTTTATCAAGATGGCCTGCTTCAACTTTTCAGTTGCCTCTTGACGAATTTGTTTTTCAAGGGATTCTTCTGCCTTAAATAAAGTAACCGTCATTTTTTCTTTGCCAATTTCAGAAGCAATTTGCTCTTGGAAGCTGACAAGCTGTTTAATATGTTCATGTCCGAATAAGATAGCATCGAGCATCACGTCTTCAGGCACTTCATTCGCACCTGCTTCTACCATGTTAATCGCATCTTTTGTTCCGGCAACGGTTAAATAAATATCGCTTTTTTCTACCTGCTCTGCGGTAGGATTGATGACAAATTCCCCATCTAACCGTCCAACAATAACACCTGCAATCGGACCTTCAAAAGGAATGTCGGAAATACAAAGCGACAGAGAAGAGCCGAACATAGCAGCCATTTCTGAAGAACAATCCTGATCCACACTCATGACCATGCTGACCACTTGGACTTCGTTACGAAAGCCCTCTTCAAAAAGCGGACGAATTGGGCGATCGATTAAACGACTAGCTAGAATCGCCTTCTCACTTGGACGCCCCTCTCTCTTAATAAAACCACCTGGTATTTTTCCAACAGCATATAAGCGCTCTTCATAGTTAACTGTCAACGGAAAAAAAGGAAGATCCTTTGCTTCTTTAGAAGCGGTTACCGTCGATAAGACGACCGTCTCTCCGTAGCGAACCATGACAGCCCCATTAGCCTGCTTTGCTAAATTACCAATTTCTAATGTTAGACTGCGTCCCGCCCAATCCATCGAGTAGGTTTTTACTTGTTGTTCCATGTATCTTAAAAACCCCTTTCTTCAAACTATTTCACATCATATCGGTCTATCTGCCACCTTCAACGGGGTTAACTACTTTATAATTCAAACGACATGTATCTAGACACATAATAGCATCATTTTAGATAACACCATGACAATCTATGTATACAAAAATGATCATCATTCATCTCTTAGAAAGGCTCTTAAGAAACGCAAGTGCCTTTTTAATAGCGGAAAAAGCGGGATAACTCCCGCTTTTTTATCACTATCGACGCAATCCAAGCCGTTGGATCAAATCACGGTAGCGTGCTACATCTTTATCACGCAAATAAGTCAAAAGACTTCTGCGCTGACCTACCATCTTTAGCAACCCTCTACGAGACGCATGATCTTTCTTATGAATGCGTAGATGATCATTCAATGTGTTGATTTGTTCCGTTAGGATAGCTACTTGTACTTCTGGTGAACCCGTGTCACCTTCATGTGTCTTGAACTCTTCTACAATCTGATTTTTACGTTCTTTTTCTAAAGCCATCCATTTTCACCTCCTTACCATGATCCCCAATAGCCCAGCAGTCGTTGGTGATTCGAATAGCCACGCTATGGTTCATGAATCAAAAACTAGCATACATCTTTTTTTAACAAAATTCAAGTTTTTCTTAATACATACACCCATCAAGAGCCCCCTATCATCACCTTAGGGAATGCCACCCTCATGATGCATGCCTTAAAGCGATAACATAGCTCAAAATGACTCCTGAATGTCTTCGAAAAAAGCTAGTGTATCCTGCTTATCCCTGTGCATTTGTTCAATAAGAGAATCGACGCTTGTAAAACTGATATCCTCTCTTAACTTCTTATACCATTCCACCTGAACAGTTTCATTATAAATGGATTGATTAAAGCCAAATAAATGAACCTCTATGACGATCGCTGTCGCTTCTTTATAAAAGGTTGGACGGTCACCAATATACCCCATCCCGTTGAGCCATATATTGCCTGCATTCATGCGAACCGCATAGATACCTTGATCTGGAATGACATACGTGTCATCCACCTTGACATTAGCTGTTGGAAAGCCAAGTTCAGCTTCTCCGCGGTTATCACCATGAACGACCACTCCTGTCATGCGATAAGGTCTGCCCAAATACGCTTGCGCTTCTTCCACTTTACCCGAAAAAATGAGTGTTCTAATCTGCGTTGTGCTTACTTTTTGATCATTGATCATCAGCTTTGGCACCACCGTCACAGCAAACATATCTCTTGATTCTTGTTGGATTGTCTCCATCGTTCCCTTCGCCATTCGGCCATAAGTAAAATCAAAACCAGCCACAGCATGTCTGACATTCAACCGAATGATATAGCGATCAATAAATGCCTGGGGTGAAAGCTGACTAAATGCCAAATCAAAACGAACGACATAAAGCAAATCTACACCTAGCTCTTCCATCAATTTTACTTTTTCTTCAGATGGCGTTAAATAATCACTGCGATTGGTCATCTTTTTTAGAACCACTGATGGATGAGGATGAAACGTCATCACAGCTGATTTTTGCCCCTTGCTATGAGCAATAGTGACAGCGGTCCTGATAACTTCCTGATGTCCGAGGTGAACCCCATCAAAATAGCCTAATGCCATGACCTTTTCATCAGCGTTATCCATTGGTTCTTCAGGAGGTTGTGTTAAATGAATGATTACCAAAAATGCCACCTACTTTGCCTTCAGTTTCCATGAGATAATACCCTTTCAGGTTTAATTAAATGCGGTTTAGTTGGATGTTGCTTGTATATAGCTAAGCACTCTCCCTGATCATTATAAACCGTATAGAGCTGATTTTTAAAATCCTTTGGTCTATCCAAAACAGCTCCGTTCATAACCTGTTGCATGGTTGTCGCATCAACATCTAACCGAGGCATTTCCTTTAAAGCCTCATGAATAGGAGTTAACTGCGCTTCAAATTGCCCCTTTTCTAATGACAACTCAATATCAGTAAAGGTGACACAATCTCCTAAATCAAACATTCCTGAACGCATACGTGTTAAAGATAGCAAATGGGCTGGATAACCCAATTGCTTGCCAATATCCACTGCCAAAGTTCTCACATAGGTACCCTTGCTGCACTGAACAACAAATGGTATATCCTCGGAAAACACCTGTTCATCTGTGTTTAAAATTAAATCTAAAATCATTACCTGACGAGAGGGACGGTCCACTTTAATACCTGCACGCGCATATTCATACAATTTTTTCCCATTCACCTTCACGGCGGAGTACATCGGTGGAACCTGCGTCACTTCTCCTATAAAGGAATGAAAAACAGCCTGCATTTCAGAGCGTGACCACCGACCATCCACCCTCTTTTCTTCAACAACCTCTCCCGTCATATCTTCTGTCGTAGTTGATGTTCCAAGACGAATGACACCTTTGTAAGCCTTGTTATCTGCCGTAAGAAATTGGGCGATTCGTGTGGCATTCCCCAAGCATATGGGCAGTACGCCGTCCACCTCAGGATCGAGTGTCCCTGTATGACCAATTTTCTTCATATGTAATAGCTTGCGCAGATGATAGATACAATCATGTGAGGTCATTCCTCTTGGCTTATAGAGGGGCAGTATACCAGAAAACATAATCGCAACAAAACTCCTTTTTAAATATAAGAAATAAGGATAGACAAAATGCCTATCCTCAATCTTCATCATGAATATCATGAAGCAATTGGTTAATATGATTTCCATATGCAATCGATTCATCAATCTTAAAGCTTAACTCAGGCGTCTTACGAAGTCGAATCCGTTTCCCAATTTCTGACCTTATAAAGCCCTTAGCCTTATTTAATCTTTTTATTGTATCGGATTCCAAATCATTTGAACCTAAAACAGTGATAAAAGCAGTCGCTAACTGCAGATCTCCTGTCACATCCACTCCAGTCACCGTCACAAAACCAACTTGCGGGTCTTTAAGACGATTGGATAGGATATCACTCAGCTCCTTTTTCATCTGCTCAGCAATGCGATTGACACGTAAATTAGCCAAGCTCTAGCACCTCCATTACAGCCACTCATACGTTGTAGTCGCTCGTTCGATTTCACCATTAGCATCCAAAATACGCAGGGCACGCTCCAATTCCTTTTCAACAGGAATCTTAGCTGCCGCCACGGCCACAAAAACGAACTCTGTTCGCTGCCACGCATCTTGAAACCCTATTTCGGCACAGGTGACATTCAGCTGATTTTTTACTCGAGTTAAGATGCTTTTAATAACGGCGCGCTTATCTTTCAGAGATTGAGCATTATAAAGAACGCACTCACATCTTACTGAACCAATGATCAACGAGCAACTTCTTCCATGACGAAGGCTTCCATCGTATCGCCTTCCTGAATATCATTGAAGTTCTCTAAAGTGACTCCACACTCAAACCCAGCGGTCACTTCTTTCGCGTCATCTTTAAAGCGTTTCAATGTATCCACCTGACCTTCATAGATCACTATACCATCGCGAATGAGACGAACACCGGCCTCTCGTGAGATTTTGCCATCTGTTACATAACATCCAGCAATAGTACCAACCTTGGACACTTTGAATGTTGTCCGCACTTCAACTTGACCAATGACCTTCTCTTCCCATTCTGGATCAAGCATTCCTTTCATTGCGGCTTCCATTTCTTCAATCGCATCATAAATGACACTGTACAAGCGAATATCCACTTTTTCAGTTTCAGCCGTTCTTTTGGCATTACTATCAGGTCGCACATTAAACCCAATAATAATCGCATGGGAAGCAGAAGCTAAAACAATATCAGATTCAGTAATGGCACCTACTCCAATATGAATAATATTAACACGAACACCTTCAACATTAATTTTCTTCAATGAACCCGCAACGACTTCGACTGATCCTTGTACATCTGCTTTGACAATGACATTGATCTCTTTAATGTCGCCTTCCTTGATCTTTTCAAACAGATCGTCAAGGCTGACCTTTGATGTTTCCCTACGCTCGGCTACGCGATTTTTCTCTGCTCTCGCTTCACCAATTTGTCGCGCCTTTTTTTCATCTTCATAGACAGTAAACATATCTCCTGCACCTGGAACACCATTTAAACCAGTAACTTCTATAGGTGTAGAGGGTCCGGCTTGATTTAAGCGACGACCGTGCTCATTAACCATGACTCGTACACGCCCATATGTGTTACCAACGACAATAGCATCCCCAATTTTTAATGTGCCATTTTGAACAAGCAGAGTGGCTACTGGACCGCGTCCTTTATCCAATTCAGCTTCGACCACTGAACCGCGTGCTATCTTCTCTGGATTCGCCTTATAATCCTCAACCTCAGCGATGAGCAGGATCATTTCTAAAAGCTCATCAATACCTTCCCCTTTAATCGCAGAAAGCTTGACGAAGACAGTATCCCCACCCCAATCTTCTGCGATCAGATTGTGCTCAGACAATTCTTGCATCACGCGATCAGGGTTTGCACCCTCTTTATCCATTTTATTAACCGCTACAATGATTGGTACGTTAGCTGCTTTAGCATGATCAATGGCCTCAATGGTCTGTGGCATGACACCATCATCTGCCGCAACCACAAGGACTGTAATATCGGTAATTTGTGCTCCACGGGCACGCATGGTCGTAAAGGCAGCATGTCCTGGAGTATCTAGAAACGTCACCTTTTTATCTCCATGAGTGATTTGGTACGCGCCAATATGCTGAGTGATACCACCAGCTTCCACATCGGTGACCTTCGTATGACGAATAGAATCAAGGAGTGTTGTTTTTCCATGGTCAACATGACCCATGATCGTGACGACGGGAGGCCGTCCGACCGCTGTTGCTTCATCAATAGCCAAGCCTTCCTCTTCAAAGGCAGTCTCATCAACAAAGACTTCCTGTTCAGCTTTTACTCCATAATCCTCGGCAATAAGCTGAATGGTATCTTCATCAATCTGCTGGTTTTTCGTAGCCATCACACCAAATCCTATGAGTTTTTTTATAATTTCTGTAGATTCTCTCCCAAGCTTTTCAGCTAACTCACTAACAGCCAATGGACCAGAATACATGATTTTTTCAGGTAGCGGATTTTGTTGTTTTGGTTTTTGTCCGTTATTGCCTTCATGCCGGCGTTTGTTAAATGATTTCCTAGATCGTTTCCCAAAATTCTTATTATTTCTTGAATCATTGCGATTAGATCCCCTCGTGTTTCTGTTTTCTCCATTATCTGCTGAACGTTGCTGTCCATGATTATCTGATGTCACTTTATCATTTCCATTTCGATTTTTACGATTTTCTACAACTTGTGATGCGGCGTTCTGACTTACTTTATTTTTTACAACATTTGAACCTTCATTTGACTTTTTGCTCACGCGTTTATTTCCATCTTGACTGGGCTTTGCTGAGCCAGAAATCTGTTTATCAAGCTGTTGTATTTGTTCATCAGTAATAACGGCCATATGACTTGAAACCGGTGCCCCGATGCGTTCTAACATATCAATGATCTGTTTGCTTGGTACATTTTTTTCCTTTGCAAATTCATATACTCTTTTTTTACTCATATATTCACCTCCGCAATGATAGATCAAACAGAGTGATTAGCTTATCACTGAACCCTTTATCGTTCACAGCAACCACGACGCGCTCCACCTTGCCAATTGCTTTACCTAACATCTGTCGGTCAGAAACACTTCGCAGGGGCACTTTATAGGACGCACACTTATTGGTAATGGTTTTTTTCGTTCGAGCTGACGCATCCTCCGACAAAATCACGATATTAGCTTTATTTTGCCTGACAGCTTGAATAACCTGTTCCTCTCCAGAAACAACTGTACCAGCACGATTAGCTAAGCCCAAAAAAGAAAACCATCGGTCATTCGCAGCGCTCACTCCGCATTCTCCTCAACATGACTCTTTAATTCCTCATATAAAATATCGGGCACATTTACTTTTAAATGCTTGCTTAATAGCTGTTTTTGTTGTGCTATTTCTATACAGCCGATATCTTTCGAAATATAAACACCACGACCGTTTTTTCTTCCTGTCACATCGAGACTAACCTCACCCTCAGGCGATCGCACAACTCTTAGAAGAGCCTTTTTATCCTTATGTTCTTGGGAGACGATGCATTTCCTAATCGGTATTTTACGCTTTTTCATGCAACTCCACCTCAAATTATAGCTTATCCTCAGAATCGTTTACTTCTGCCTGTTGATTCATAGTGAGCAACCCTAATTCTTCAGCATCTGACTCACTCTTAATATCAATTTTCCAACCGGTTAACTTAGCGGCTAAGCGAGCATTTTGACCGTGTTTCCCAATGGCAAGTGACAGCTGATGATCTGGAACAATAACCGTTGTTGCCTTTCCCTCTTCATCAACGATAACATCCACAACCTTTGACGGACTTAGCGCATTAGCAACGTATTCCGCAGGGTTCTTGGACCAGCGAACAATATCAATCTTTTCACCGTTTAGCTCATCAACAATTGCTTGCACTCGAGCACCACGCTGTCCCACACAGGAGCCGACAGGATCAACCTCAGGATCTTCGGCATACACTGCAATTTTAGACCGATCGCCTGCTTCTCTTACAATGGATTTAACCTCGACGGTACCGTCATGGATTTCTGGGACCTCTAATTCAAAAAGCCGTTTGAGCAGATCGGGATGAGTTCTCGAAACTAAAACAGACGGACCTTTAGTCGTATTTTCAACCTTTGTTATATAAACCTTAATGCGATCATGAGGACGATAGGTTTCTGCAGGCATTTGCTCCGAAGCTGGTAGCAAAGCTTCGAGGCTTCCCAAATCAACATAGATATAGCGATGATCTTGACGCTGGACAATGCCTGTCATAATATCAGCTTCTCGATCAATGTATTCTGAATAAATCACACCACGCTCAGCTTCCCGAACACGTTGTGTCACAACCTGCTTAGCTGTTTGTGCAGCAATGCGTCCAAATTCACGCGGTGTCACTTCGATTTCTATACTATCTCCAACAACATATTGTGGACTGATATCATGCGCCTCGTCAATAGATATTTGTAACCTTTCGTCCTCTACTTCTTCTACAACATCCTTTTGTGCGAAAACTTGGATCGTCCCAGATTGATCATTGATATCCACTCGCACATTTTGCGCTTGATTATAATTCCGCTTATAAGCTGAAATCAGTGCAGCCTCCAATGCATCTATTATGACATCCTTGCTCACACCCTTATCCTTTTCTAAAGCAGAAAGCGCATCTAAAAGGTCACTAACCATCGTTTAATCTCCCCCTTATTATTACAAAATAATCGCTAATCTTGCGCTAGCAATTTTGTCTATAGGCACTTGAACATCAACGACATGTGTCTGCTGTTTAACAGAGACAGTGACCTGATCTTCATCAACCAGAGCAAGGCGGCCCTCAAGCTCCTTTTGACCATTGATGACTTCATAAGTGGTCAGCCTGACATCTTTACCCACTGCCTTTTTAAAATCGGCAATGCCACGTAATAAACGTTCAACGCCTGGTGAGGATACTTCTAAATAATAAGATTCATCAATAAAATCAGCTTTTTGATCTAACTCCTCGCTCAATCGCTCACTCACCACAGTACATATATCTAAATCAACACCTTGAGGTGAATCAATAAATACTCTTAGGAACCAATGCTTCCCTTCTTTAACATACTTTAAATCAAAGAGCTCAAGGTCCATATCCGCAAGAATAGGCTCAACCAATCTTTGAACTGAATCGACAATCCTTCCAGCCACATCATTTCCTCCTTTCCAGAAAGGCATGATTAGATACCGTTTTGCCACATGGTACTATGTAAAACAGGTCTTATTCGCTTTTAACTATTTTATGAAAACGAAAGAGTGGGATTTCCCCACTCTTCTTAGTCGACCTATTCTCTAGCATTTCCTATAATACTATACCATACCCATTAAGAACATGGCAACTCTCGGGTCTAGAGTCCATAAAATTAAAAAAGAGAGAGCTGATTGGCTTCCGGTAATTCTTGCAAACAACCTTGTTGATCTAAATACTCAATGACGGTTTTAGACAGCTTAGCTCGATGCTGCAAGTCCTCTTTAGATAAAAATTCTCCATCTGAACGGACTTTAACGATATTTAATGCTGCGTTGGTTCCTACGCCTTGTAAGGCATCAAATGGAGGGATCAGCGCCTCACCATCAACAATAAAATCTGTTGCACTTGATCGATACAGATCGATCGACTTAAAAGAAAACCCTCGCTCACACATCTCTCGAGCAATTTCAAGAACGGTCAACATATTCTTTTCTTTAGGTGAAGCATCAAGCCCCTTGCCTTGAATGTCATCTATCTTTGCTTTGATGGCTCCAGCACCACGCCGCATTGTATCAATATCAAAATCATCTGCCCGCACTGAAAAATAAGTCGCATAGTAAAGGATAGGATGGTGCACCTTAAAATAAGCAATGCGAACAGCCATTAAAACATAGGCAGTAGCATGAGCTTTTGGAAACATATATTTAATCTTAAGGCAAGAATCAATATACCATTCCGGAACATGATTATTTTTCATTTCTTCAATCCATTCCTCCGTTAAACCTTTGCCTTTACGGACAGATTCCATAATTTTAAAAGATGTAGAAGGATCTAAACCCTTATGCATTAAATAAACCATGATATCATCACGACAGCCAATGACATCCTTTAATTCACATATCCCCTGATTAATCAACTCATCGGCATTATTTAACCAAACATCAGTACCGTGGGACAATCCAGAGATTTGTACCAGTTCTGCAAAAGTGGTCGGGTGGGTTTCCTCAAGCATCTGTCTAACAAAACGTGTTCCGAACTCAGGAATACCCAATGTTCCTGTTTTACAACCGATCTGCTCTTCCGTTACCCCTAAGCTCTCAGTATTGCTAAAAATTTTCATCACTTCTGGATCATCTGTAGGAATTGTTTTTGGATCAATCCCGCTTAAATCCTCAAGCATCCGAATCGCCGTCGGGTCATCGTGTCCAAGAATATCGAGCTTTAACACATTATCATGAATAGAATGAAAATCAAAATGCGTTGTCCGCCACTCGGAATCTTTATCATCCGCAGGAAATTGGATGGGTGTAAAATCATAGACATCCATATAATCAGGGACAACAATAATCCCTCCTGGGTGCTGACCAGTGGTCCGTTTCACACCTGTGCAACCAGCAGCTAAGCGGTCGATTTCAGCACTGCGAAAATGGAGATCACTGTCACCTTCGTACCCTTTTACAAACCCATAGGCTGTCTTATCTGCAACCGTACCGATGGTTCCTGCGCGGTATACATAATCTTCGCCAAACAGCTCCCTTGTATAATTATGAGCGCGTGATTGGTAATCACCTGAAAAGTTCAGATCAATATCAGGAACTTTATCCCCTTTAAAGCCCAGAAAGGTTTCAAAAGGAATATCGTGACCATCTTTGATATATTCCTGTCCACAATTTGGACACGTTGCATCTGGCAAATCAAACCCACACGCAACACTACCGTCTGTAAAAAATTCTGAGTGATGGCAATGTGGGCAATAGTAATGTGGTGACAATGGGTTAACCTCTGTAATCGACATCATAGTGGCGACCAAGGATGAGCCAACTGAACCACGAGAACCAACCAAATAGCCATCAGACAACGATTTTACCACCAATTTGTGAGAGATAAGATAAATGACCGCAAATCCATGACCAATGATACTGGATAGTTCTTTTTCCAAGCGATGTTCCACGATCTCAGGGAGCTCATCTCCATAACGTCGGTGTGCTTCTTTATAGCTCATTTCTCTAACTTCTTCATCTGCCCCTTCGATTTTAGGCGTGTAAAGATCATCTTTAACCGGTGTAATTTCAGCAATCATATTGGCAACAAGATGGGTGTTATCAATGACGATTTCCTCAGCAATCTCTTTATCCAAAAAACTGAATTCATCAAGCATTTCTCTTGTCGTACGGAAATGAACAGGGGGTTGCACTTGGCGATTCAATGGATTTCCTGCCTGTGACTTAATCAAGATTTTACGATAAAGATGTTCGTGTTCATCAAGATAATGAACATTCCCTGTCGCCACAACGGGTTTCCCCATTCTCCTTCCAAGCTCAACAATATTGCTAAGGATTTGTCGCAAAGCCAATTCATCATTAACGAGTTCCCTCTCAATAAGATGTTGCTGAATGGATGGAGGCTGCACCTCAAGGTAATCATAAAAAACCGCCACTTTTTCCGCTTCTTCCACAGACTTTTGCATCATGGCTTCAAAAACTTCACCTTGACTACATCCAGAACCGACAATCAGTCCTTCGCGATATTTTGTTAATAACGAACGTGGAATTCGCGGCACACGATAAAAATAATCCAAATGAGAATAGGAGATTAACTTATATAAATTTTTTAATCCGTCTTGCGTTGTTGCTAGAATGGTACAATGACTTGGTCTAATACGCTCAAAATTACCTTGTCCGGCATTTTCATTTAATTGCTCATGTAATGTGATGCCTTTTTCCAAAGTATCTTGAATCATTTTATGTAATAAATAACCTGTGGCTTCCGCATCATAGATCGCACGATGGTGCTGTGTCAACTCAATATTAAACGCCTTACACAATGTATTTAGCCGATGATTTTTCATATGAGGATAGAGGAAGCGCCCAAGCTCTAATGTATCCACAGTAGCGTTAGCGGCCTTTGACAATCCCGCTCTCTCATACCCCGTATTTAAAAAGCCCATATCGAACTGTGCGTTATGAGCAACGAGCACGTCATTTCCTGCAAATTCATGAAATTTCTCGAGCACACTGTCGATCTCCGGGGCATCGCGAACCATGTCATCGGTAATGCCCGTTAATTCTATCGTTGTAGATGACAATGTTTCATGAGGATTAGCGAACGCTTCAAACCGATCAATAATTTCACCATTTTTCACCTTAACCGCTGCTAATTCGATGATCTTATGATAGATGGCAGAAAGCCCTGTTGTCTCTACGTCGAAAACAACATATGTCGCATCCTGCAGGGAAATCGGCTGCTCATTAAAAACAATCGGCACACCATCATCGACCAGATTGGCTTCCATGCCATACAGTATTTTCACGCCATTTTTTCTACCCGACGCATGAGCTTCTGGATAGGACTGAGCTACTGCGTGATCTGTGATAGCAATCGCCCCATGCCCAAATTGCTTGGCACGTTCCACTAATTGACCAGCTGAAGACAAAGCATCCATTTGACTCATGGTGGTATGAGCATGAAGTTCAATGCGCTTTCTGCCCTCTGGCATATCATCTGTTTTCTCCCGTAGAGGCAGTTCCCAAATATCCTTAGCTAACATAACCAAATCACGCACAAATGTGTCATTTTGCACACCACCGCGGACTTTAACCCATATACCCTTTTTTAAACCTATCAGTTTTTCAACATCTTCTTTATCACGTAAAAAGACTTTGACAAGAATCGAATCAGTATAATCCGTTATTTTAAATATAGCCAAGGTACGCCCACTGCGCAGATCACGAAATTCCACATCAAAGACATAGCCTTCCACGGCGATACGCCGCTCTTCTTCTGTGATATTTTTCAAAAGAACAGATTCATCGTCGATGGTATAACCAAAGCGGATGGGACCTATTGATTCTGAGGATGCCATCTCCTCTTCTTTATTTTTGCGTTCTTGGAGGACCTGGAATACCTTGGTCATGCTTTCCTGTTCGGTTTGTCTTTTGAATGCTTCCATCTCTTCAGTAGACGTATTCACTCTAAACTCCACTTTTACACCCTGAAAACCTAATAGAGCGTACTGATCCAAGATAGACTGACTAAGTTTCCTTTTTAAGGCATTTGTCTCTGTGTCACTTATCGTTTCAACTATGAGACATTGGTCGATGTATTTGGGGGTTTGGTTCCTCAACAGCGGCTTTAAAGCAGGCGAAGTCATTGCCAGCTTGTCCATAATCACCGACCAATAATCAGAAAGTAAATCACCAAAGTCTGCTTGCTCTAAGTATATTAATGAAAAGGACACATCTGTCGCGATGTGCCTAAAGGATTGTTTAAGCTGTTGATCCAGCCACTGATACACATGAACAGGCAATGGACGATCAATACAAAATTCAAAATGCCAGCTTTTTTCTTTTTGAAGGACGGCAAGCCGCTCAATCGAACCATTTAGAAAATATGTATCAATGATTTCATCAGGCGCTTCAATTTGTCGAAGTAAAATGATCAATCGTTCTTGATTTGTTTTTCCTTCAACCACAGATTTTCCCATCCCTTTCTTCATAAAGCCTAAGCTCTACTTGTTTATCTATCTCAAGCGAACGATAATTGACCCTCTATGAAACTCATAACCTCATCCATAGAAAGCTCAAGTGATTCTCCTGTTTTTCTTACTTTAACTTCTACGATCTGTTCTACGGCTTTCTTACCTACTGTCACACGAATAGGGCAGCCAATTAAATCAGAATCGGCAAACTTAACGCCTGCACGTTCATTGCGATCATCCAATAGAACATCATATTTATTTTTAAGCTGCTCATACAGCTCTTCCGCAAACGTTTTTTGCACATCGTCCTTCATGTTAACAGGAATGATGTGAAGTGCAAATGGAGCCAATGCCTTAGGCCAGCATAATCCACTGTCATCAAAATGTTGTTCGGCTACAGCTGCAAATGTTCTGGAAACGCCAATGCCATAACATCCCATAAGCAGGGGCTGACTTCTTCCGTTTTTGTCTAAAAATGTGGCATTCATCGCTTCGCTGTATCGTGTACCAACCTTAAATACTTGCCCTATTTCAATGCCACGAGCAAATTGAATCATTCCTTTGCCATCAGGAGATGGATCGCCTTCCTTAATCATTCTTAAATCAGCAAATGAAACATGGGTTAAATCACGATCCGCATTCACATTAAAATGAAGCGTTTGACCATTCGCCTTGATGACACCATTAACCATGTTCTTGATTCCATTATCAGCGAGAACTGTCACATTGTCAAAATGAGATAGGATATCATTTTGCGTCCAATCTATCGCCTCAGCTGCTGATTCAAGAAGTGTCACATTCACTGCATTTTTAACCTTAATATCATTGACTTCATCCTCAGCGGCATAAAGCACCGCATAAAGATCCGCATGATTATCCTGGAAAACCTGAACATGGATGACCGCCTGATCGTCTTGTTTCGCTTCCCCTTCATCCAAGCTATTAACTGCTTCATCAGAGATTCGAGGGATAAAGATAACTTCTGCCATTTCTATATTAGCGGAATAATCGGATGCATCGGAATAAGCGATCGTATCCTCTCCCACTCCAGCCAAGGCCATAAATTCATGTGTATCTTTACCACCTATCGCTCCAGAATCAGCAATAACAGCTCTAAAATCAAGTCCACATCGTGTGAAGATATTTATATATGCCTCATACATCTGTTTATAGCGCTCATCTAAACTCACTTCATCTGCATGAAAAGAATAAGCATCTTTCATAAGAAATTCGCGACCACGCAACAACCCAAAACGAGGACGACGTTCATCACGATACTTCGTTTGAATTTGATAAAGAGTCATTGGCAATTTTTTATAGGTCGTGAGTTCGTCTCTAACAAGGCTTGTTATAATTTCCTCATGCGTTGCACCAAGAGCAAAGCTTCGACCATGACGATCTTGCAGTCGCATCAGCTCAGGACCATAGATATCCCAGCGCCCAGTTTCACGCCAAAGCTCAGCAGGCTGCATAGCAGGCATTAGTAATTCTAAACAACCCGCATGCTCCATTTCTTCTCTTACAATGCCTTCAATTTTTCTTAAAACCTTATACCCCATAGGGAGATAAGAATAGATTCCCGAAGCATTTTGACGAATAAAACCCGCCTTTATTAATAAGCGATGGCTGACGCATTCAGCATCGGCAGGATTTTCCTTTAAAGTCGGTATGAACATCTGACTTTGTTTCATAAGTAACGCTACTCCTTTCAAGCTCAATATAAAATTTCAAACATGTAAACACCTATGTATGATCACCAATTAATAGTAAACAGCTCGCTGAACGATCGTCATCGACAAAGCTTACCACGCTAAAAATAGCGTGGTAAGCATCTAATCCCCTGCAATTAAAATCCCATGGCTTTAAAGCAGGCCCCTATGCTTTTTTAATACTCATCACATAAATAATTTTTGAATGTCATTCCAAGTAACAACAATCATTAAAAGCATTAAAAAAGCAAATCCGATGAAATGGACGAGCGTTTCACGCCTGGGGTCAACAGGCTTACCACGCAAACCCTCTACGATTAAAAACAATAAACGCCCACCATCCAAAGCAGGCAACGGTAAAAGATTGACAACCCCTAAATTAATGCTCAGCACCGCTGTCCAACGCATGATCCAAAAAATACCATGGCTGACCACCTGACCTGTTAAATTATAAATGCCAACTGGTCCCGACAATTGATCAAGCCCAATAGCGCCTGTGACGAGCTGTTTGAAGGCTTCCACCTCCAACTTGATCCAATAAAAGGTTTGCGTAACCCCACCTTTTACCGAATCCCAAACTCCCTTTTCAAAAGGCTGATTCACACCGATGATACCCACACCTTTTTCATTTTTAGAAGTGACCCTCACCTCTCGCGTATGCTGATTACGTTCAACTTTAAGCGTGAGCTCTTGGTTAGGTCGCTTATTGACATAGTTAGCGATATCCGAAAAGCTTGACATTGTTTGTCCATTTATAGAAACAACACGATCTCCCTCTTGCAAACCCACCTGCGCAGCAGGATCTGTAGAAATTACTTTTCCCAAAAGAGGGCTATTGGATGGCACACCTTGTATAGAAAATAAAATCACAAACACAATAAACGCCAGCAAAAAGTTATTAAACGGCCCTGCAAATATCGTTAATATTCGATCCAACAATGGTTTGGAAGCAAACTGGCGATCAAGCGGTGCAATTTGAAAAGCTTGCCCATTCATCACATACTCCGCCTTGCGATCAATGGAAAAATTTAAGCACTCACCGTCCTCCTCTTCGTATCCTTGAATGACAAGATTTTTTTCAATATCTGCATGATCCACCGTAAGCGTTTTAGCATTTGGATAGTTATTTAATTGATCGATAATGATTTTGGACACAGAATCCTCCCGGTTAAACATCAGTCCAACTCTGTGACCCGGTTTGATATCAATCGCTTCTGGATCCTCGCCAGCCATTCTTACAAAACCACCAATAGGAAGGAGCCTTATCGTATATACTGTTTCTTTCTTCTTAATTGAAAACAGTTTGGGACCGAATCCAATTGCAAACTCTCTACAAAGAATTCCGGCTCGTTTAGCAAGCAATAAATGCCCGATTTCATGAAACGAGATAAGAAGCCCGAAGATGATTACCACAGCAATAAATGTCTCCAAAAAATCACCTCTGTATGTCACGCCATAAGTACGCGTATCATACTTATTCTTTGACAGTTTTATATCGTTGTCTTACCGCTCTTTGCACAGCCAATCGCGTATCCTTATCAACCGCACGAATAACATCGAGGGTTGGCTGCTGGATCACACGATGCTGTTCTAAGGCTTGCAAAATCAACTCTTCAATGGCTAAAAACGGGATAGTCCCTTTTAAAAATGCGGCAACAGCCTCCTCATTCGCTGCATTAAAAACCGCTGGCATCGTACCTCCGGCTATTCCCGCATCATAAGCCAACTTTACTAAGATGTACCTATCCATGTCAACTTTTTGAAAATGTAACGCTCCTATTTCCCACAAGTTTAACTGTTTTGCATCAGCTAGTTCAAGTCTGTTTGGATAAGTAAGAGCATATTGTATTGGCAAGCGCATATCGGAATGACCAAGCTCGGCTATGACACTATTATCAATATATTCAACGAGAGAGTGGACAATGCTCTCCTTGTGAATGAGGACATCAATTCTTTCATAGGGTATATCAAATAGCCAATGAGCTTCGATGATTTCCAATCCCTTATTCATCATTGTTGCAGAATCAATGGTTATTTTCTCTCCCATTGACCAGTTAGGATGATTGAGCGCCTCTTTTTTTGATACATGATGTAACTCATCCCGTGTCTTATCCCTTAAGCTACCTCCCGATGCCGTGAGAATCAACCGTTTAACCTGAGACTGTTTCTCACCATTTAATGATTGAAAAATGGCAGAGTGTTCACTGTCAACTGGCAAGATGGTCACATGCTTTTCTTTGGCGAGAGACATGACAAGATGTCCTGCCATAACAAGTGTTTCTTTATTAGCTAAAGCAACGGTTTTACCTGCTTTAATCGCAGCTAAAGTTGGCTCCAAACCAACTGAGCCTACTACTGCGTTGACCATCACATCTGCTTCAGAATAAGCTGCGACCTCAATGAGCCCCTCTAAACCATAGACGATTTTAACAGGGGATGAGAGCCTTTCTTTTAACTTATCTGCCATTTCTTTATTTTTAACAGACACAAGCTTTGGTCGATGTGTTTCAACCAACGCCGCACCTTTATCTAAATTCCCCCCGAATGCCAGGGCAACAATTTGAAATTGGTCAGGGTGGTGGCGCACAACGCTATCTGTTTGTATGCCGATTGAGCCTGTAGCTCCTAGTAAATTTATTTTTTTCATCATCATTTTCTCCTTATGAGCGACTCTGCTCTATATCAAATGAAAGACATAAAGCACTGGTAAAACAAAGATCCAGCTGTCGACCCGATCGAGCACACCGCCATGCCCAGCAAGAATTACTCCAGAATCCTTCACATGATAATGGCGTTTAAGCGCTGATTCGACAAGATCACCAATTGGACCAAATACAGCAATTAAAAGCGTTATGGCAATCAAATGAATAGTCGCGTCTTCAAACCCAACAACGAGCTGTAAAATAACGGAGATAATAAATGTCGCAACGATTCCCCCAATCGCACCTTCAATTGTTTTATTCGGGCTGATATGAGGGATAAGCTTATGTTTACCAAAAAATTTCCCAAAAAAATAGGCTCCAGAATCTGCCGTCCAAATTAAGATGAGGATAAAAAGAGCCAATAAAAACTCCTTATTACGTACTTCAAACAAAAGCATAAAAGCAAAGCCAACATACACTGTTGAAAAAGTAGTCAAAGCCGCTTTTTCAAAGGAAAACGACTGCTGAGAAAACACTGTCACTATCAATAAAAGGAATGATAAAGCGATAACAACATCAATGATTGAATAAGAGATGCCGTAGCTTTTAATAACGGGATGTAAAACCATTAAAAAAACAGCAAAGCTTCCAACAATTCCTGGTAAAGAGGCCCGTTTCACCTTGACAATATGTATACATTCTAAAAAAGCGAGGACTCCCAACAGAGCTGAAAACAAGGCAAAGGGAATGCGACCTATGATTAAAAAGGCTAAGAAAAGAGCTCCTGCTAATACACCTACTATAATTCTTTGCTTCATTAACAAAAACTCCTTTATTCTTTTCCTTTTACATCACCATAGCGACGTGTTCGAAGATTGTACTGAGTAATAGCCTCTTTCAAATGCTTTTCAGTAAAATCAGGCCAATAAACCTTGGTGAACCATAATTCAGTATAAGCGAGCTGCCAAAGCATAAAATTGCTAAGCCGTAATTCCCCACCTGTTCGAATAAATAAATCTGGATCAGGATAAGATTTTGTTAACAAATAGTCTGAAATCACCGTCTCATCAATCGCATCCAGGGATAACTTTCCGAGCTGAATCTCTTCTACAATCTGTTTAATAGTTTCTGTCATCTCATAACGACTCCCATAATTCAGAGCAAAATTAAGAACCATCCCATCGTTGTCTCCGGTTTGGAATTTTGCTTGATTTAAGGCATTTTGTGTATTCTGAGGCAATTTAGACTCATCGCCTATCACGCAAATTTGAACATTTTCTTCAATCATCTCTTTAAGATATATCATTAAAAATTGTTCAGGGAGCTTCATGAGAAAGTCTACCTCATTCTTCGGACGCTTCCAATTTTCTGTTGAAAACGTATAGAGGGTGAGGATTTCCACTCCTAATCTACTGGCCGCTTTTACAATTTTTTTGACAGTATTCATGCCTTCACGATGACCGGAAATTCTCGGGGATCCATGTTCTACAGCCCAACGTCCGTTCCCATCCATGATGATAGCAATATGTCTAGGAATCTTTTCGAGGTTATACGCTTCATCATTATTCTCTTGTATCTGTGTATTTTTAAATGTAAGTTTTTCAAACATGTGGGTTCCTCCCGAATACTCAATTTTAAATAAGTATAAGAGTACGGCATGAAAGAAATGTGTTCCTTCATGCCATAAATGTGAATTAAAAGGTCAAATTTCCATGATTTCCTTTTCTTTATTAGAACAAATGCCATCGATTTTTATAATGGTTTCATCGGTGGTTTTTTGAACTTGATCGGAAAAACGTCTGTGCTCGTCCTCAGTAATGTCACCATCTTTTTCAGCTTTTTTCAAGCTTTCATTGGCGTCACGCCGAATATTACGCACTGCAACCTTAGCATCCTCACCAGACCTTTTCACTTGTTTAACAAGCTCCTTACGACGCTCTTCGGTCAAGAGTGGGATGGAAATACGAATGATGTCACCATCATTGTTCGGTGTCAAACCTAGATCTGCCATTGAAATCCCTTTTTCAATATCTCCTAAAATGGATTTATCATAAGGTTGAATCGTAAGCAAGCGTGCTTCAGGTGCAGCTATCCCTGCCAACTGATTCAGCGGGGTATCCTCACCATAATAGTTCACTGTCACACGATCTAAAATGGCTGGGTTAGCTCTACCCGCACGTATCGTCCCAAGCTCTTTGGTTAAAGCATCCGCAGCTTTTTCCATCCTATCTTTTGTATTTTGAATGATTTCTGTTGTCAATGTCTACTTCCCCCTGATAATCGTTCCGATTTCTTCACCAAGAACGACGCGTTTAATGTTTCCTTCTTCCGTGATTGAAAATACAACAAGTGGGATATTATTATCCATACAAAGCGATGAAGCGGTGGAATCCATAACAGCTAAACCTTCATTAAGGATATCTAAATAAGAAAGCTCGTCATATTTTTTAGCATTTTTATCAATTTTAGGATCAGCTGAATATACACCGTCCACTTGATTTTTCGTCATCAATATGACATCTGCTTCAATCTCCGCTGCTCTTAGTGCTGCTGTAGTATCCGTTGAAAAATAAGGGTTCCCTGTACCAGCAGCAAAAATAACCACGCGTTTCTTTTCCAAGTGGCGGATCGCTCTTCTTCTTATGTAGGGCTCAGCAACTTGTCTCATCTCAATGGATGATTGCACGCGCGTTTCGATTTTTAACTTTTCTAGTCCATCCTGCAATGCTAAAGCATTCATAACTGTAGCCAACATTCCCATGTAATCCGCAGTGGCACGATCCATTCCCATTTCACTGCCAATTTTCCCACGCCATATGTTTCCTGCGCCAACCACGATGGCGACTTCCACATCTAATTCTATTATTTCCTGGATTTGACTTGCAACGGATCTTATCACTTTAGGATCAATGCCATAGCCTTGATCACCAGCAAGTGCCTCACCGCTCAACTTTAACACAATCCGTTTATATTCGGAATTTGCTACCACAGCTAGTCACGCCCCTTCTTACTTACTTCATCTTAAATCACCAAAAGTTGTTTCCCATCTTTAGAAAATTGGGAACACAACGTGTTCCCAATCTATCATTTATCATATATGAGATTAATTTTTCATTTGTGCTTGTACTTCTTCAGCAAAATTTTCTTGGCGTTTTTCCAAGCCCTCTCCCACTTCATAACGAACAAAAGTTTTCACTTCAAGTCCTTTAGATGTCAGGTAATTTTTCACCTTCTGATCAGCATCTTTAACAAAGTCTTGATCATCGAGACAAATTTCTTCTAAAAATTTACTCAAGCGACCCTGTACCATTTTGTCAACGATGTTTTCAGGCTTACCTTCATTCAACGCTTGTTGCTTGAGCACTTCTTTTTCATGTTCCAATTCAGCATTTGGAACATCGCCTTTACTAACATATTTCGGATTGTTTGCAGCAACATGCATGGCTATATTTCTAGCCGCCTCATTGTCACTGCCTTTAAGTACAGAAAGCACCGCAATACGACCACCCATATGAGCGTAGTCTCCAAAGCTTTCTCCATCTGTTTTTTCAATGACTGTAAAACGACGCAAAGAAATCTTTTCACCGATTTTGGCTGCACCTTCATCGATTTGATCTTGCAATGTTCCATCGCCACTCTTCAAGGCAAGTACCTCATCAAGAGCAGTCGGTTTTTCTTTGGTCAACACCTCCAAAATATTATCGATTAACAGGATAAACTGATCATTTTTTGCAACAAAATCTGTTTCTGAATTAACCTCAACAATCGCAGCGACATTGCCATCTATTTTGATTTTAGCTAAACCTTCAGATGCCACACGATCAGCTTTCTTCGCTGCTTGTGATATCCCTTTTTCACGAAGAAAATCCACCGCTTTTTCGAGATCTCCGTCTACCTCTACTAAAGCTTTTTTGCAATCCATCATACCTGCTCCTGTTTTTTCACGTAATTCTTTAACTAGCTTTGCACTGATTGACACAGCATTTCCTCCTTATGAATAGGCAACACATCAATTTTTTATTCATTCACACAAAATCACCTTAAGCATTTGAAGCTATGACCATTTGATCTTTATGACAGATAGGAAAACAAACTTTCCTAATTTTTAATCACATAAGACAACATGATTAACCACTTAATCTGAATGACAAAGCACTTGGGTAAACTATCCTGCTTTCTAAATTAAAAAAGTGATAAAGGGTTATCCGCCCCTTATCACCCTTTTGTTATTGAACGATATTATTCAGCTGTGACTTCTTCACTTACTTCTTCTGTTACGTCTACTTCTGCATCCACAACTTCTGTTGTTTCAACTTCCTTGACGACTTCTTCAGGTGCATTCTCTTCACCTTGACGAGCTTCAAGAATAGCATCAGCTATTGTACCTGTGAGAAGTTTTACAGCACGGATGGCATCGTCATTACCCGGAATGACAACATCAATTTCATCAGGGTCGCAGTTCGTATCGACGATAGCAATGACCGGGATTTTCAATTTATGAGCTTCAGCAATAGCAATGCGCTCTTTCCTGGGATCGACGACGAAAAGAGCATCAGGACGTCTATTCATGTTCTTAATACCGCCTAAAAATTTTTCTAGACGTTCCTGTTCTTTATTTAAACCAATGACTTCCTTCTTGGGCAACACATCAAATGTTCCATCTTCGCTCATTTTTTCAATCTGTTTCAGACGATTGATCCGCTTTTGAATGGTTTCAAAATTGGTCAATGTTCCGCCAAGCCAACGATGGTTGATATAATACATTCCAGAACGTTCAGCTTCTGATTTCACGGAATCTTGAGCTTGTTTTTTCGTACCAACAAACAAAAAACTTCCTCCATCTTCAGCAAGATCCCTCACAAAATTATAGGCTTCTTCAATCTTTTTAACGGTTTTTTGTAAATCGATAATGTAGATGCCATTTCTTTCTGTAAAGATATACTTTTGCATTTTTGGGTTCCAACGGCGTGTTTGGTGACCGAAGTGAACACCTGATTCCAACAGTTGTTTCATTGCGATAACTGCCATTTATTAAAATCCTCCTTGTTTTTTCCGCCGCTCACTTCATTTTTGTACAAGACTCTGGACAGAGCAACAATGCACAAATCAATGAGCGTGTGTATTGACACCAACAAATAATATAGCATACATTCTTTTCAATGACAATAGTCAACAACTTTTTCTCAGCTTTCTATCATGAGTTAAAGCTTGCGTTTATTATGAATATTAATAATCAGCTCAACCTCTCCTTTACCTTGATTGAGCTGTTGAGCGATAGCATCCACACTTAACCCTGATTCATGAAGCTGTAAAATTTTCGAAGCGACTGATTGCTCCAAGGTATCCTCTACATCTTCCGCCGAAAGTCCACTGGGAAGGTTTTCATTTAGTGATGTCTGTAATTGCTCAGAGAAAGTTGCTTTATTCTCTTTAGGTGTTCGTTGCTCGGAGAAGATTTCTCCCGCAAATTGCTTTTCTACGGTAACCGTTTCACTTTGTAACGTTGGATGATCAGAGTGTTCATCTGCACCCTCTAGTCGTTGAAGCCGTTTAATCAAAGCATCATTTTCCTGGCGTATTTCTTCCAAATAATGCTCAAGCGTTATTTGAATGCTTTCTCGATCAACGTCATCAGTCACATCTTGCTTAAATTTATTCATTCGCTGAACGAGTAACACGATGATATAAAAAGCAATAAGATGAAGACATAGGCTAAAAACAATGAGTAGGTATTCCAACTACAACCCTCTCCTTTTATCATGCTTATACGTCATTGAAAAGCGTGCTAGTCTCTAATACTTTTTTTAACTTCAACAAAGCCTTTGAGTGAATTTGTGACACCCTTGATGTTGAAACAGAAAGCACCTTTCCGATTTCTGTCAGAGTTAATTCTTCAAAATAAAAGAGACTGACAACCAGCTGTTCTTTGTCATTTAAATGTGTTAACTGTTCAGATAAGGCTGTGATCATCTCTTCCTTTATCAGCTTTTGTTCAGGTTTCTCAATCTGCTTATCTTCTATTAAATGAGCCATTTGATCGTGACGATCATTTGACAAAAATTCGTCATCAATAGACATCATACTGCCTAAAAAACTATCAGTAATAGTCCCTTCCACTTCCTCAATAGAGATTCCCATTTCACTTGCAATCTCTTCTATCGTCACATTCCTTTTATATTTTTGCTCTAAGCGTTCAACAACAGCATCGATTTTTTTACCTTTTTCACGAAGTGTCCTAGGAACTGGATCATCGCGTCTTAGTCCATCAAGGATAGCTCCACGTATTCTAAAGGAAGCATATGTATCAAATTTTAGCTCTCTTTTTGCTTCAAACTTCACCAAGGCATCGTACAAACCCATATAACCATAGCTCATCAATTCATCACGCGATACCGTTTTGGGTAGTCCAACCGCAATTCTCCTGACATGAAATTGCACTAAGGGCTCATAGCACTTTATCAAAAAATCTGCGGCATCTGGGTCTCTTTTTTCAAGCCACTCTTTCCAATAGAATTGTTGCTCCTCTTTCATTGTATCTGGCACGACGCAAACCTCCTATCATACATCCTAGGATCAAATCGTTTTATCGCCTTTTGTAAATGTATGAATATGCAACTCTTTTGTCTCATTGATAAATCGAATCGTTCTACCAAAATTTCCTCCGACGTCTTCTCCAACAAGCCGCACTTGACAAAAATCAAGCTGCTCCTTCACCGCTTCAACATTGCGTTGACCAATATTTGCAGTCCAATTGATGGTCGTTCGAAACATCTCTGCTCCTCCAGCCATTTTTGCTCGAATGTTTTCTTTAATAGCCCCTTGTGTAAGTAATTGCTTTAACAGTTCCGGCACGGCCGTATTGGCAAATTTTCCTGGTAAATGAGCTTTGCCACGACTAATCTCGTCATCCGGAAGCATGATATGCACCATGCCAGCAATCGGTTGGTATAGATCATACAAAACAAGCCCTATGCAAGAGCCCAATCCTGCACATCGCAAAGCCATTTGATCATGAGTCACTTTCATATCGGATAAACCAACCACTAAACTATCAACCATTATGTCTCTCCATCTGCCTTAAAATTAGAATTAAGAAATTGGAATCAGGTAAAAAAGTAAAAGTGCTGTTAATCTCCGTCTGAGAACATACATTGTCTAAAGCCGTATGACTAATCATCGCATCGTCTTCGTAGGGAGAAAGACCTATCACTCTCTCTATCAAGTTGATATAAAATTGCAGTCAATTGCCTTAAAGATCGCTCCATATCAAATCTCTATTTGCTTGATTAATTGAATATCGTTTGGATCTAATACTTTATTCAAATTCAATAAAATCATCAGATCCTCTGCGAGCCTAGCTACTCCGTTTAAATATTTAGCATGAATACCGCCAGCAACCTCAGGAACCGGGTCAATGTCATCGCCATTTATATCAAGTACATCCCTTGCCATATCAATAAGCAAGGCAACACGAATATCTTCTGATTGAACAATCGCCAGACGAGTTGATTCAACGATTTTGCTCGCACCCATATCAAATTTAGCTAGCAAATCTATCACTGGTAAAATCGTTCCCCTTGAATTAATAACCCCTTTAATAAATGGCGCCGTATTAGGTACTCGCGTGATATTCATTGGCTTTTCAACGGATATCACTTGTTCAACAGGTGCGCCATATACTTCATTATTTAACGAAAAAACCATGTATTTATTAACCTCTGTCATTTTTGTCACTCTCCCCTGTTATGAAATCATCGACATACAATCTAAAATTAAAGCGACTTGACCATTCCCCAAAATCGTTGCACCAACAATAGGATGCACTTCTCCCAAATAATTACCTAACGACTTGATGACAATTTCTTGCTGTCCAATGAAACGATCCACCGCAAAGCAAGCCATATTTTTATCACTTTGCACGATGATGGTCGGAATATATTTATCATGCTGAACCTCGTCTCCAGATACTTGCAAAATTTGTTGGAGACGCCGAAAAGGGATCATTCGTCCTCTATATTCATACATTTCTTCACCGTTTGCCTTCATCAGGCTACTTTCTGTTACCAAGGCGGTTTCCACAATAGAATTAAGCGGTAAGGCATAGGTTTCCTCATGAACATTAACCAGCATTGAAGAAATAATAGACAGCGTCAGTGGTAGCTTAATAGTGAATAACGAGCCTCGCCCTTCCTCTGAATCCACATCGACCGTCCCACCCAAGGATTCAATTTTATTCTTTACAACATCCAACCCAACACCACGACCAGAAATATCAGATACTTTATCTGCTGTACTAAAACCCGAATGAAACATGAGCTCATACACTTCCTTATTGCTCAATGCCTCAGCTTCTTCTGCCGAGATCAGACCCTTTTCCACCGCTTTGCTCGCTATTTTATTACAATTAATTCCAGATCCATCGTCTTCAATCTCTATAAAGACATGATTGCCACTGTGATAAGCACGTAGCATAATCCTACCTACTTCATTTTTTCCAGCATCACGACGCTTTTCTGGTAGCTCAACACCGTGATCCATTGAATTACGAATAAGATGCACAAGTGGATCACCAATTTTATCGATGACGTTGCGGTCCAATTCTGTCTCTGCACCAACCATTTCCAAGCTGATCTTCTTGCCTAAGTCCTTAGATACACTCCGCACCATTTTAGGAAACCTATTAAATACTTGTTCAATCGGTTCCATTCTCAAGTTTAAAATGATATCCTGCAAATCCCCCGAAGTACGCCCAATCGCTTCAACTGTTTCATCGAGTTCTTGATCCTTAAGGCGATGGGCAATCATTTCTATACGAGCTTTACTAATGATAAGCTCTTCGAATAAATTCATCAGCTCATCCAATCTTTGCGTGCTCACCCGAATGGTTTGGCTGGCTACTCTTGTGTTCGTTTTAGAGGTAGCACCACCAGCAGCCATTTGATTTTGCTGCTCCGCTCGCCGAGAAACAGAATCCTCCAAAATCGTTGATTCTTTGTCTACAGAAGATATATGAACGCCTTCGACTTCAGAGACGCCCATTAATTTTGTTTGAATGTCACTCGCATCATCCTCAGTAATGAGCTTGATTATAAAAGTGGAATCAAACTCTCCCTCTTCAATTGCCTCAACAACGGGATTGGTTTCGATAATCTCTCCTAATTGCTCAACAATCTGAAAAATCATGTAGGCTCGAGCCGCTTTCAGCACGCACTCTTTACTTAAGGTCACTTCTATCTGCCAAACATTAAGTCCTTGGTCTTTTGCTTGTCCAATCACGTCAAAAAGAAAATCATCAGAAGGGTGGCTTTCAGCTGTTTTCGACTGAGTAAGATACCCTTCTTGCTCACCAGCGACTTGCTTCAGCTCCGTCATAATCTTTGAAATATCCACATCATCTTGCCCACCATCAGCAATCCTGTCCACCATTTCTTCGAGTTGATCGGCAGCCGCAAATAAACTATCAATCATAGCACCATTGATAGCCGTTTCATTATTTCTAATGGTATCAAGAATATTTTCAAGCTGATGTGTCAACTCCATCATCACATCAAATCCCATACTTCCCGCCATTCCTTTTAAAGTATGAGCAGACCTAAATATCTCATTGACAACCTCCAGATTGTCATGCGATTGCTCTAAATCCAGCAACCCTTTATCCATGTTTTGAAGGTGTTCACGACTTTCCTCAAGAAATAAGTCTAAATATTGGCTTGTATCCATCAACTCATACCTTCCTTATCCATTTATTTGTTTGATGACTGAAGAAGAAATTTCATCAAGATTGACTATCTCATCTACTAAACCTGTTTGTATCGCCGCCCTCGGCATGCCAAAGATGGTTGCAGTAGCCTCTGATTCGGCGATAGCATAGACATGACTCACATTTTTTAAAGCCTTTAAACCATCTGCACCATCGACCCCCATCCCCGTTAAAGTTACAGTAAGAACATGATCAATCTTATGTTCAGCAACGGATGTGAGCAACACGTTATAGCAAGGACGCAACCCTCTAACTGCCGGCGAATCATCAATATGAAATGCCAACGAACGGCCGACAGTCTGGATGCGTGTTTGCAACCCCCCAGGCGCAATATAAATGGTTCCTTTTTGTAGCAACTCACCGTGGGCAGCTTCTTTCACAGTTACCGATGACCACTCATTTAATTTTTGAGCTAATGAATGTGTGAACAACGGCGGCATATGTTGAACCACAATAACAGGAATCGACAAATCTTCTGGGAACTGTGACAAAACAGTGCGCAAAGCCTTTGGACCTCCTGTTGAAGAACCAATACAAATCAAATTAAGACAGGTGTTCTTTTGACTGCCTACTAGAGGGGGAGCGACGCGATCCTCAGGTATATTGATCGCTTGCCTAACAGCGTAGCTCCCAGCATTTACTATCTTCTGAAGTAAACTTTCCTTGACTTTATGTATATCTAATGAAATTTCACCTGAAGGCTTAGCAACAAAATCCACGGCTCCAAGCGCCATGGCCTCAATCGTGACATCTGCTCCTTTGGCTGTCAGACCACTCAACAGGATAATCGGCACAGGCTGTTCCGCCATCACATGTTTTATCACTTCAAAGCCGTTTAATTTAGGCAGGTTAACATCTAAAGTCACCACATCCGGCAGAAATACCTTGATCTTTTCTAAGGCATCTTCACCATCACGTGCCGTTGATACCACCATCATACGAGGATCTTCATTAATCATTTCAGATATGAGCTTTCTCATAAAAACTGAATCATCAACAACAAGAACTCGAATGGGTTCCATGCTCATCACACCTTCTTGCGAAATAGATACCTTAACTTCGTAATAAAATTGTCCATTGTATCTTGTTGTTGATCAGAGTGTTCAGCAAGATAATTCGCTGCCAATTCCATGATATTAATAGCCACCCTAGCCTTTGGATCCGCCTCTAAAAGCACCTTCCTCAGCTTTACAGCCTTAACCACTGCTCGATCTCTTGGCAAACACCCTAATAACACAAGATCCTTATCTAAGAACCGCTTTGCTACTGTTGATAGTTTTTTCCATGTTTCGTCTGCCTCTCTTTCATTGTCATAGCGATTGATGACACAGCGTATTGGAATTTCTGGTGAATATTTATGAACAATTTTGACAACGGCATAGGCATCCGTCAAAGCCGTTGGTTCTATCGTAGTAACAAGTAAAATCTCATGGACAGCACTCACAAATTTTAAAGTAGATTCATTTATTCCAGCTCCAAAATCAAAAATGATGATATCGAAATCATTTTTCAAATTGTGAAGTTGCTCCAAAAAATAAGCAAACTTATCATCATTTAATCGAAACACATCGGCGAGTCCACTCCCGCCTGTTAACACAAACAAGCCACTCGAATGTCTGTTCAAAACCTCACGAACAGGCAAGCGTTGATCAATCATATTTACAATGCTGTAGCGAGAATCCATACCGAGCAATATATCAATATTGCCCATGCCTATATCCAAATCAACCAGTAATGTCCGCTGATTAGCATTATTCAAGGCTAAGGCAAAATTAGACGAAAATATAGATTTTCCTACGCCTCCCTTGCCGCTCAAAACCGCAACAATTTTTGTTTGATATTCTTTATTTAACCGATTATGTTTTTCCATTCGCTGTCTGAGAATTTCAGCTTGATCAGCCACGCCACACACCTTCTATCAGCTGATTTACAATCGTGCTTTTCTCGGCTTTAATGATATCATCAGGAACATTTTGCCCATTTGTAAAATAGGCGACTCCCAATTTATGAGAAAGGATAACATTGACTACTGAACCCAAAGATAAGGTTTCATCTAGCTTAGTGAAAATATAACCAAACAATGAAAAGCCCGAAAATAATTGGGCAATATGCTCAATATCTTCACTCTTTGCCGTAGCACTTAAGACAAGATAATTTTTCAGCGCCTTTGCATTGCCAAACAATCGTGCAATCTCTTCAACGTACATCTGTTGCTGATAGTTTCTTCCAGCTGTATCAACAATGATCAAATCAACATCCTGAAGCTCCAACATCGCCTTTTTAAATTCATCCTGTGTATAAGCAACCTTAACGGGAATATTTAAGATCTTTGCATAAGTCTTGAGCTGATCTATTGCTGCAATTCGATAGGTGTCAGTTGTGATAAAGGCAACCGTTTTATTTTGTTCTAAAACAAACTTTGAAGCGAGCTTAGCCGCTGTTGTTGTTTTCCCAACACCTGTTGGTCCTACCAATGAAATAACCTTGGTTTGTTCATCCACTTCTCTAAAAGGAATCGGAGCCAACTGTTCCAATAATGCCTGTCTAAGCACTTGCTTCAAGTCATCCTGCGATACAGAATGCTGCGAAGTAAACCAAGCCTTTAACAATGTTTGGAGAAGATGATTGACACTCCCTTCGAAAAGCCCGGCTCTTATTAAGCGTTCATGAATCCCCTTGATTTCCAACGGCAATGGGCTCGTCCATGAATCAGGCACAATATGTACAGGCGTGCTTTTGGCTTCTTGCACGGTAGAATTTGATACATGATTCATTTTACGCTCGAAAGCCGACGGTTCTAGTGTCCCTACTTGTTTAACAGGCTCTTGTTCATCCATTGGAAACGCATGAAATGATTCAGGAAGTGGTGCCACCTGATCAAGAGCTGCCACAACTTCAACTGCCGATTTACTTTTGAATAAATGGGTCAACCCACGTTTCTTCACTTGTTTGGAATACAAAATGACTGCATTATTTCCCAATTCCTTCTTAACCATGCTCATAGCCTCTGGCATTGTATCTGCAATATATTTTTTTATTTTCACAGGATACTCACCACCCCAATACTCTGAATCTCAACATTCGGATCTAATTCATTGTAGGATAATACGACGACTTGAGGCAAAGACCGATAAATCGTTTGCTTAACGTGCAAACGGACAGCTGGTGAGCACAAGACAATGGGCTCTTGATCGAATTCACTATGCTCATCAATGTTCTTAGCAATCTGTTCCACAATATTTTGGACGATATTCTGTTCAAGTGCCAGATAATTGCCATGTTCAGTTCTTTGAACAGCATTAGAAATCGTCTCCTCAAGTTGCGGATCTAACGTCATGACCTTCAATAGATTATCCTTTACATATTGCTGAGATATCTGCCTGGATAAACCTTGTCGAACATATTCTGTCAAAAGATCGGTATCCTTTGTCATTTGTCCAGCATCAGCTAACACCTCAAAAATAATGGGAAGATTGCGTATGGAAATATGCTCACGCAACAGATTCACCAACACTTTTTGTATGTCCCCGATACTCAGTGGTTCAGGCGTCACTTCATTGACCAAGGTTTCATCATTTTCCTTCAAGTGATCAATAAGCTGCTTCGTTTCCTTGCGACCAAGAAGCTCATGGCAATGCCGCTTAAGAAGTTCTGTAATATGCGTGGATACAACAGAAGGAGGGTCGACCACGGTATAGCCAAGCATCTCTGCTTGTTCCTTCACATCTTCCCCTATCCATTTTGCCGGCAACCCGAATGCAGGTTCAATGGTATCCACCCCTTTAATAGACGGATCATCCTCACCAGGACTCATGACCAAATAATGATCTAATAAAATATGCCCGCGGGTAATTTCTGAACCTTTGATTTTAAGGCGATATTCATTCGGCTCTAACTGGATGTTATCTCGAATCCGCACGACAGGAATGATCATGCCGAATTCTAAAGCCAACTGTCTACGGATCATGACAATGCGATCCAATAAGTCTCCACCTTGATTGGCATCTGCCAACGGAACAAGCGCATAGCCAAACTCAAATTCAATTGGGTCATTTTCAAGCAGATCAACAACGGTATCTGGACTTTTCAAGTGCTCCTCTTCAATGTCTGCCGCTAGCTCACTCTCTTGAACCTGCTCTTTAGCCTGTTGCCGGGAGAGGAAATAACCACTGATAAATAGCAACAAGGCAATTGGAGTCGTTATGACAAAACCAATCGGCGTAAACCCTAGCAAAAGAATAACGCCGCCGGTAATATACAACATCATTGGATAAGCAAGAATCTGCTTCGTAATATCCTGTCCAAGATTGCCTTCTGAAGCTGCACGCGTCACGATGATACCTGTAGCAGTTGAAATGAGTAAGGCTGGAATTTGACTCACGAGTCCATCCCCAACCGTTAACAATGTGTAGTTATGAGAAGCATCTCCAAAGCTCATACCCATCTGTACCACACCAATGATGATCCCAACGATCATATTGATGACGACAATGATGATTCCAGCAATAGCATCCCCTTTAACAAACTTGCTGGCACCATCCATCGCTCCATAAAAATCAGCTTCTTTACCAACTTTTTCACGTCTACGTCTTGCTTCCTTTTCATTTATTAGTCCCGCATTAAGATCTGCATCAATGGCCATTTGTTTTCCCGGCATAGCGTCGAGTGTAAATCTAGCTGCCACTTCAGAAACACGCTCTGCTCCTCTTGTAATAACCACAAACTGGATGATAATAAGGATGAGAAAGACGACAAAACCAACAAGCGCATTTCCCCCAATGACAAAGTTACCAAAGGTTTCAATAACAACCCCTGCATCGCCTTTCCCTAAAATAGAACGCGTAGTTGACACGTTTAACCCAAGTCTAAATAAAGTTAGTAGCAGTAGTAATGAAGGGAGTATGGAGAATTCCAATGGCTCTTTCATACTCATCGATACAAGTAAGACAGTTAAAGCAAGCGAAATATTGACGATAATAAAAAAGCTTAGTATAAAGTTAGGCAAAGGAATAATCAGCATAATAACAATAAATATGACGGCCAAAAGCACCGTTAAATCTTTTAATTTCACTTGATTTACACCTCATTACTTTTATCAAACTACGCCATTAAGTTTATAAACATAAGCTAAAATTTCAGCAACAGCTTTGAAAAATTCCTCAGGAATTGGCTCTCCAATATTCAGACGGTGAAAAAGAGCACGTGCTAATTCTTTTCTTTCAACAATCACAACATCACTCTCTTTAGCAATTGATTTGATTCTTTGTGCAATTAAATCCGCACCCTTGGCAACAACAATTGGTGCGTTCATACTGTCATCTTTATACTTTAAAGCGATGGCAAAATGGGTCGGGTTGGTGATGACGACATCAGCTTTAGGAACCTCTTGCATCATGCGTCGCATCGCCATTTGTCGTTGCATCTCACGAATCCTTGCCTTAATTTGTGGATCTCCTTCTATATTTTTATACTCATCTCTAATCTCTTTTTTTGACATTTTAATATTTTTTTCATGATCCCAGCGCTGATAAGCATAATCCAGAACACCGATGAATAAAAGAATCAGTGAGGCGACAATACCCATTTCTAGGACAACTCGCCCTGTAATGCTAACGCTCTCCCCTAACGGTTTTTCCGACATGACTAACAGCTGATCACGATTGATCCAGAATATAATAAAGGTTGCCAACCCTACAAGAAAAATCTTTAGCAAGGATTTAAGAAATTCTACAAGAGCTCGTATTGAATAAATGCGTTTAAAACCACTTAAAGGATTCAAACGATTTAACTTAAAGGCTAGTGTTTCTGTAGAAAACAATAGGCCAATTTGAGCGACATTTGAAAAGACACCTATGACTAAAGCAGCAAGTAAAACCGGAGCAATGAGCTTCACCGTCTCAACAGTGAGCTGTGTAAACAATTGGTGCACATGTCCCTCAGTTAATGCCATTTGGATATCGGTCGTATAAGATTTTTTCATCAGTTCTCCCAAGCCGCTTCCAATCTTAGACGCGGCAAATAAAAAGACCATGAATATCCCTAGCATTGATAGCGCACTTGAAAGGTCACTACTTTTAGCCACTTGACCTTTTTTACGCGTATCTCTTCGTTTTTTTGGTGTCGCTTTTTCAGTTTTTTCTTCAGCAAAAAATTGTAAATTTAACGTTTGCTTCATTTAAGAACTCCCCAAATGATTCATAAAATCCCTCATAGCGTCAGATGTCAATTCAAATATCTCTCTAAACATAATCACATAGATTGGTATCAAGATAACCAGCAGAATGAGACCGACACCTATCTTTAGTGGAATGCCGACAACGAATACATTTAGCTGTGGTACAGTTCTTGCAATAATACCTACAGCAACATCAACAAGAAATAAACAGCCTAATATCGGCAAAGCCATTTGTAGAGCAATGGCAAACATTGACACTGTCAAATGAATGACCTGAAAGGTTGCCGGTGACTGATTGATGCCGATATTCATCGCATCAACTGGTATTAATTGAAAGCTGTAATAAATGCCATTTAAAAGCATGTAATGGGCGTTCGTTGCAAAGAGGAAGACAATCATTAATATGTAAAAAAATTGTCCAGTCAAGGGGCTCGATGTCCCACTTTCAGGATTGATGAGCGTGGCCACCGCAAACCCGATTTGAATATCAATAAATGCTCCTGCTAGCTGGACAGCATACAGGAGAATACCTGAGACCAGGCCAATGCTCAAACCGACGACAACTTCCTTTAATAAAAGCAACGGATATTGAGCGCTAAACTCTATGGTCTTACCGCTCATTGTTGCGGTGATGATGAAAGAAAACATAATAGCAAAGGCAAGCTTAAAGCGAACAGGAATTGTTTTATATGAAAACAAAGGTGCTGTTAAAAAGAAGCTTGTCAACCTGATCAACACGAGCAAAAACAAGGGAAAAAATTGGACAACGTTCATATTAATTTACAAATCCATTGAGATTAGCAAAAATATCTTGCGTAAAGGTAAGCATTTTAGACAGCATCCACGGTCCAAAAATAACCAGTGCTAATAACACCGCAACAATCTTTGGTACAAAAGCCAAGGTTTGCTCTTGGATTTGAGTTGTTGCTTGAAAAATACTGACAATAAGCCCTACAATCAGAGCAATTATCAACATGGGACCTCCCAGTAACAACACCATCATGACGGCTTTTTCAGCCTCTGAAATGACAAATTCCATACTCATTTTTTCATCAGCTTCCTCACTAATTCAAAATAGCAATTACATTATGAATACCCTGCTAAGAGTGACTTGACAATCAAATACCAGCCGTCCACCATAACAAATAATAAGATTTTAAATGGTAAAGATATCAAGACGGGTGGCACCATCATCATCCCCATCGCCATCATGACACTTGCAACCACCATGTCGATGATCAAGAAAGGAATAAAAATCATAAATCCCATTTGAAAGGCTGTCTTTAGCTCACTAATTGCATAAGCTGGAACCAAGGCAGACAGTGGAATATGCTGAATAGAATCTGGTTTTTTGTAATGACCATAATCTAAAAACAAATTGAGATCCTTCGTCCTCGTTTCCTTTGCCATAAACTCCTTAAACGGTCCTTCCGCTTTCACTAAGGCCTGTTTCTGAGATAAATCTCCTTTTAAATAGGGCTGCACAGCATCATGGTTCACATCACCAAACACAGGTGCCATAATAAAAAAGGTTAAAAAGAGTGCTAGACCAACGATCACTTGATTAGGTGGCATTTGCTGGGTCGATAGTGCTGTGCGCACAAAAGATAACACAATAACAATACGCGTAAAGGATGTCATTAAAATCAATATTGACGGTGCTAAGGATAGGATGGTGAGTAAAATGAGCAACTGAACAGTTGTTGCAACATCTTGCGGCTGGTTCGTTAACACATGTGAATTCAATCCCGGTATTAGCTCATTCATCGTCAGAATCCTTCCGAATATGTTTATCTATTTTTCCTTTACGCTCAGATAAAATATCTTTTAATTTATTTTGAAATACAACAAGCTTACTCTCCCCTTCCCCAGAAACAGATGATTTAGTCCAGGTTAACAGTCGATTCACATTCTTTTGAAGTAAATCTGGTGAGGATTCTTCTGTCAACAAGGCTTGTATAAGCTCCGGATTCTGTATTTCCTTTAAAAGCTGCACGGATTCACCGACACCTACCACTAAAATTTCTTCACCAATACGAATAAGTTGTATAGAACGATTGGGCCCAACTGCCACACCGCCAATGTTTTTAATAGCCCCATAGCTTTGGAAGGCACGGGTTTTCTTAGAAACGAGACGATAAAAGATATAAATCAAACCAATGATAATAATCATGGCGCCTATTAATTTAAGAAAGGTCCAAACTGAACTTGTTGACGTACTCATCGCAGTTGTAGATTCTGCCTTTTTTGTGCTTGATTTCTTACTAGACATATCTGAAGATTGACATTTGTGCTCAATCGTGTTCGCAACGGAAGTGTTTTCACTACAATCCATTTTTGCATAGGATCTTGTCTGCCCACCTAAGCACAGAACGAGCGCTAATCCTATGCAAAGGAGTAGTTTATAACTCAACACAGGCATCTAATGTTATCCTAGCGTTTTTTTAATCGCTTCGAGAACACGATCAGCTTTAAATGGCTTTACAATGAAATCCGTAGCGCCTGCTTGGATTGCATCGACGACCATCGTTTGCTGTCCCATTGCAGAACACATGATAATCTTAGCTTGTGAATCAATCTTTTTAATTTCTTTCAAACTCGTAATCCCATCCATGTCTGGCATTGTGATATCCATGAGCACAAGATCGGGCTGATGCTCTGCATACTTCTCAATCGCTTCTCGACCATTGCTCGCTTCACCGACGATCTCATAGCCATTGTTCACCAAAATATCTTTGAGCATCATACGCATAAATGCCGCATCGTCTACAGTTAATATTTTGTTCCCCATTTTTACTTACCTCCAACATCATGACAAAATAGTATGATTATAATTTTTGTAAGCGATCATGCTGATTGACGATATCTGTAATCCGAACTCCAAAATTTTCATCGATAACAACAACTTCGCCTTTGGCTATCGGTTTCTCATTAATCAACACATCGACAGGCTCACCTGCAAGCTTGTCCAATTCTATTACAGAACCTGGTCCTAGCTCTAAAATATCTTTAATTCTTTTTCTAGTACGTCCAAGCTCTACCGTCACTCTAAGTGGAACATCCAACAACAAATCAATATTGCGAGTTGAATGATTCTCTGGAACAGTATCAAACTCTCTAAACGCAGCTGATTGAACATTAGTTACGGGCTTTTTCACACGGTTTGATGCGCCTTGTGCCCCTTGAAAATCCGTGTTCGTTGCTTCACCCCTTTCAGCACTTGTTCCTACTGATTCAGATTGTTGCGAAACGCTTGCCTCATTCCCTTGTTCTGGATTTGTCTCCTCATTATTAAGGTCAACAAGCTCTGCGACTAAGGATTGAGCAAAGTCTACTGGTACAAGCTGCATGATATTGGAATCAACCAAATCCCCAATCTTTAGTGAAAAAGAAACTTTTATAAACAGATCTTCGTCAGGGACATCATCCTTCCAATTTTCTTTTTTCACATCCAAAATTTCAGCTAGTGGCGGAGAAATGTCCACGCGTTTTCCAAACATGGCTGAAAGTGAGGTAGCAGACGAACCCATCATCTGATTCATCGCTTCTTGAACAGCACTTAGATGAACATCATCGATCTCCTTCTGCGGATTTCGACCATCGCCTCCTAGCATCAAATCGGCAATGACACTGGCATCCTCAGATTTGACAAGCAAAACATTCGTTCCTTCAAATCCTTGGGTATAGCTCACTAAAACAGAAACATGAGGGTAGGGAAATTCATTGCTCAATTCACTTTTTTTGATATATGAAATTTTTGGTGTTGTAATCTCTACTTTTTGATTCAATAATTCAGATAATGCTGTTGCAGCATTGCTAAAGGAAATATTGCCGATTTCACCCAATGTGTCCTTTTCAATGTTAGTAAGCAGATCCTCTGCTCCATCCTCTTCATCAATAGCAGACGAGTCACTGGCATCCTTACTCAATAGCGCATCGATTTCTTCCTGGGAAAGCATTCCATCCTCATTACTCATTCTTCCTCACTTCCTTCCTCAACAACATCAAGTATTTGTACAGCTAAATGCTTATTCTTAAGCCCAGGTTGACCTAAATATTTTAGCTCGGAACCCACTTTAATCCTAAGGGGATCATCGATGCGTGTTTGTAACGGAATGACATCACCAATCGTCAAATCCAAAAATTCAGCAATTGATACCGTTGTATGCCCAAGCTCAACCTTCGCCCCAACATAAGCACGTTCAACATTTTTCTTAATTTGTTCGGCATCCTCTGGCGTGGCATCTTTCTTACTTTTAACCATCCACTGATGCATGGACAAACTAGGAATAATTGGCTCCAATGTCACATGTGGAAGACACATGTTGATCATTCCGCTCACTTCACCAACGGTGACCTGTAGAGAAACAACAACAACGGTTTCGCTAGGTGCAGCAATTTGTAGAAATTGTGTGTTAACCTCAAAATCACTCATTTTGGGCTCAATTGTGTACACATTCATCCACGCATCTTTATAAGGAACCAGCGCATCCTCAAAAATTTGTGCAATGAGCTTTGACTCAATCTCAGTCAAATTATCAATTTTATTAAAGCTTTCACCCATACCGCCTAAAACGCGATCCAACATCGCATAAGCAATGTTCGGATTCACTTCCATCACCATCCTGCCAGATAAAGACGCATCCTCGAATATATTTAAAATGGTAAGTGATGGAACTGAGCGTACAAATTCCTCATAGGGGAGTTGATCCACTGAAGCCACTGAAATTTGAACGAATGTCCGCAACGTGGTTGAAAAATAATTGGTCAATAACCGTGCATAATTTTCATGAATACGCGTTAAGCTTCGGAATTGATCCTTTGAAAAGCGCAATGCTCGTTTAAAATCATACACTTTTTCTTTCTTTTCAACTTCGGCTCTCAATAGATCCTCAGCATCCATTTCTCCAGTCGAAATAGCCGAGAGCAGTGCGTCTATTTCGACTTGAGATAATACATCCGCCAAAACCCTTCACCTCTTTCCCTCAGCAAATTCATTGAATGATTTTCTCAGTCGTATAGACATGAACCACTTTCCCAGATTTCATCAAGCTATTAAGCTTATTTTTAAGATCCGTTTCCAATTTACTCATGCCATTCCTCCCCTGCAAATCCTGCTCCGTCTTGTCAGATAAGAGATATAAAATAGCATTATTTACTTGAAACTGCCTCTTCGTAAGCTCATCTTTTGCATCCTTATTCGATACCTGCATCAAAAAAGAAATCTTGATAAATTTATTGCCACTTAAGTTTGTGGTGATTTCGTCTGTGGACACAGAAAGATTTTTGACAATCTCAGAAACAGTTGGTGGAGCAGACTTTGCATGGACTGTATGATTGACATAAAAATATAAACTCACGCTAATCACAATAAGTCCAGCCATAGTAAAGATGATCGTATTCAGTGCCTTACTCTTAAACATTCTGAGCTCCCTTTTCTATCATATTTGAAGCTAACAACCCAATTTCTCTATAAAAGGCTAGCGTTTTCTCGACAACTTCGTGCTCTGCATCTTTTACAATAACTTTTTTCCCTGTTGTTAACGATAGGGTGGTATCAGGTAAAGCTTCCACTTCTTCAATCAGCAAGGCATTTAACATAAATTTCTTGCCATTAATTCGCGTTAATTGAATCATAAGTAGGGGGATCGAAAGGTTCGATCCCCCTTCCCCCCTTTATTGTCGTTTCAAGTCCACAAGCTCTTGTAAAATTGAATCTGACGTTGTAATAACACGGGCATTGGCCTGAAAACCACGCTGCGCTTCAATCATGCTCGTAAACTCTTCAGACAGATCAACATTAGACATCTCCAAGGCGCCGACTGATAGACTCCCGCTTCCATCATCTCCGGGAGCACCTACGACAGGAGCACCTGAGTTGCTTGATTGACTATAGAGTGATCCACCGACTTTATTTAATCCAGCAGGGTTATTAAATTGACTGGTTGCAATCTGACCAAACAATTCCAAATCTCCGTTAGAAAGAATACCATAAATACGACCAGCAGAATCGACACTAAAATCACTCAAGGAAACCTTATCCCCAACAACATCAGCGGTCGCCGGGTCATCATAGCTTGTCATATCTCCGAAATCAATATCATCTAATCCCACCGTAGCTGTTCCGGGTGTACCATTATCATCATAGCTAAAGCTTAAGCCATTAGCTTGCCCAGCCGCTCCATCAAGGGTAATCGTGTCGACACTGCCATCGTCTTTAAATGTGACAGTGCCCGTTTGAGTAGCCGGTGTTGACCCATCTGCTGTGATGGAAAAATTAACACTTTTCACAAAGGTTAAACCACTATTATCCTTTGCTTCATCAGCTGCGTCCCCCTGGAAAGTAATCTGGGCATCATGCTCAACACCATTTGAATCATACACATTAAACCCCATAGAAGATCCACCAGCGCTCTCTATAGCTTTGGCATTAAGGTTTCCTGAAATGGTTAAGGAATCTGTCGTAGGTTGTGTGACGAGACCATCACTAATACCTAACTTGGTAAGTCGACCTTGATCGATCGAACCATTTGCATCCACACCAAACCCAAGAACATTGAAGCCTTGAGCATTGACAAGATTTCCAGCTGTATCAAGATAAAAATCTCCAGCGCGCGTATAATATGTGTCAGGACCATTTTTAACAATAAAATAGCCATCGCCATTAATTTCAAAATCTAAAGGTCTCCCTGTATTTTGGGTAGCCCCCTGTGTATCAATCGTGTCGATTCCAGCAAGCTGTGAACCTGTTCCAACTTGTTGCGGATTAATGCCACCATGCAACGCCGTTGGTGCACTTGCACCAGCAAGCTGTTGACTAACCAAATCTGAAAAACTTATTCTAGATTTCTTAAATCCAAACGTATTAACATTGGCAATATTGTTTCCAATCACGTCCAATTGTGTTTGAAAGTTTTTAAGTCCACTTATTGCCGAATACATTGATCTTAACATTGATATCCCTCCCAAATAGTCAATCGCCTCTGTCAATCAGCGATTTAAGGCCTCCTGCTAAGGTCCAGCCCCATCTTAATTATCGACTAATATCGTGCCATTAATATTTGAAAAAATTTGGTTATTAGCCTCACCGCGGTTCATAACTGTAATCACCGTATTTTTATCAGTATTGACGACCATCGCTTCATTATTAGTAATGACCAATGAATCCTTGATTCCCATTGATTTTGCTTCTTGCAAGCGATCATAGATTTGATGCCATTGCCTTGGTTGAATATGAATATTGCGTTCATGCATCCTTTGAGCAGCGTGCTTGCTTATTTTTAATGGGATATCGCTCTTTTGATTAAGCTCAGCATTAAGCACTCCTTTAAAGCCCTGCTGAGAATCATTCGGTTTGTTGGTTGCTGTAGTAGTGAAGCTTTGGTTCATCTCATGAATCATACGTTGATGATCAATTGAATCCACCATCATTCGCTTCCTTCCTTCTATATCCCCTTAATTTTTCTGACCATTATCACCATTTTTCTGGTCACCATCATGTGAAGAATCACCCGTAGAGTCCTTGGGGTCTGTCTCTTCTATTTGGACGATGTCAGCGGGACTAATCTTATCTCCTGACTTTGTCAGGTAGGTTAATTCACCACCCTGACTAGAAACGCCACTGATGACATCCGTATGATTTTTCACATCAACACTGCCATCCTTATTTTGAGTCGTTTCTTGCCATGTGATTGTCTTGCCGATAACATTAGACATTTGTCCAATCAAGTTATTGCTTTGCGAAGCGACAAATTGTGTCAGTAGATCCGTCATGTTATTGGTTTGTTCAAGTGATGTAAATGTTGCCATTTGTGAAATAAATTGAGTATCTTGCATTGGATCCATCGGATCTTGCGATTGTAGCTGTGTGATTAACAACTTAAGAAAATCATCTTTTCCTAAAGTATCCTGATGTGTGCTTGGTTGATCGAATGGATTTTGCAACTGTAACGTCGGATCAATATTCAATAGATTCACTCCCTGCCATCAGACTTTCATTCAATGAAACTATAAAATCTTCGTCATTTTCCTTATCGATGTAAAATGGTCCGTTATGCTCGCTATCTCCATGCTCTTGATGTTGCTGCCCTCCAAATGAATGCTGCTGCCGATTATCTCCTTGTTGTTGCTGGGCATCTGATTGCTGAGGTTGTGTGGCTTGTGCGACATCAATTTTTTGAACATTCACTCCTGCTGAGATCAGAGCGTGCTTTAATTGTGAAAGTTGGGATTCAACGATATCCTTAGTCGCACCACTATGTGTTGTAATGGTGGCAAGCAATCCATCGTCAGTCTGTAATAAAGTAACATTTACCGATCCTAGATTAGCAGGATGCAATTTAACAGTCAGCTGCATATTTCCGTCAAGGAACGTTTTAAGATTTCCCGAAGATATCACTGATTTTACTTGATCAACGATTTGCTGTGATACGTCAGGTTGAGCGGTTTTCCCGACATGCAAAACAAATTGCTGCACTTTATTCATTGCTCCAGGAGTAAAGAACGGCTGTTTAGATGAAGCCATTGCATCATCTTGATCATTTTGCTGTCCCTTGGCTGCATTCCGCGCACCCATAACTGGCATGGTGTCAAATGATTTACCAGATATCATCGTTTGCGCTATTTGTGTACCAAGAGCTTTATCAATTGATGGATTGTCTCCATTCTCCAGACCCACTCCTTCACTCTGCATCACTAATGACGATAGACCATTCGTTTGCTGCTGCCCGTTAGCTTGTAAAATCGAAGCTACTTGACGTGGTATAATGTCGGTTGAATTTCCAACCAAGGATAGGGCTTGATTCAATTGCGGTAGAATAGCTCCCGATGCCGCCTGTAACTCAGCAAGTAATTTAGTATCCTGCTCCTTCAATAATTTTCCAATAGAAGGATCGATGACCAATCCCTGTTCAGGATCTCGCATCAGCAGTTCTTGACCACTATCATCTGTCAAAGTGGTCTGTGCTCCTTTACTTACCTGCAAGAGCTTTTTCATAAACTGATCCATATTAGAAATGAAGAGCTGTGGCTGTTTCAGTAAATCTGTAGGCAACTGAGCTTGTTCCGCATCATTAAGCTGATTCCTCAGACCAGTCCACATCTGTTCCATAGATGACGCATCTATTCCCTGACCTGAAGGATTCGCAATAGCTTGAGCTGCACTTTCCAAATGAGTCAGTAGATTTTGCAATGTCATTGCTACGCCTAAAAAATTGCCCTTGGATGCTTGGTCGCCTTGCATCGATTGGTTCATCTGTTCTGAACCAGACTCTCCTGCCTGCCGTCGCTGCGTCATTGCTCCCTCAAGAATCCCACTGAAATCAGATTGACCCCGACCATTGGTAGGCACACTGTCGCCAGATGACTGAATATCTATAGCTGTTGAAATGGCAGCTAGATTCCCACTCACGTTTATCTCACCTCCTTTCAAAAATGATCTGTTTTAAGGATTCGTACTTGTTGAATCGGAAACAGTGTTTGAATCTGTATTTGGCGTCGCCACAGGAGCCTTTAACAATGGTGTAAGCTTAGCTGCCTGGCTTGGATCGAGATTTTCCATGATCGCAGCCTTTGTTTTATTATCAAGCATATTCAGATAAGTCGCCGCCAGTCGCGTTGACATCTTTGTAAAAATAGCTGCTGCTTTTTGTGCATCCATATTTTGATAGGTCTGAGCAATCACCTTAGCCTTGGCCTGTTCATCTGCACTAGCTGCTGTTTTTTGTTGTTGGCTCTGCTCTTTCTTCATATTGCTAACCGTTGTATTAAGCTGATTGATTTCATTATCCTTAGCTTCAATTTGCGAGGATAATGTCGCAACTTGCTTCTTAAGCCTAACGATGTTTTGTTTCAAAGCGACCGACTTTTCGTCGCTTGCTTCACTCTTTTTCTTATCGCTAGAACCTCTATCCTTATTAGCTGAAGGCTCTCCAGAAAAATGAGATAATACAGGAATCTTTGCCGCTACATCCGTCGTTTCCTGTTTGACATCGAAACCAGCAATCTTTAAAAATAAGACGATGGTAGTAAGGATGAACAACAATGGAATAATCACGACGAGTAATACCTTTAAAACTTTTAAAAATGGCTTTTCTTTTTTTTCATTCATTGCTTCCACCCTTACTCATGTCTTAAGTAGTTAATAGCAGCTTTTTCATCCATTAACTGAGCTTCTTTACGTCTTTCCATGCGTTCATATTTCTTTTGTTGAACCTCTTTTAACTTTTCAAACTTTTTAATCTCAATGGCTTTATCAAGAAGTTGTTGATGAAAATGCTCTGCATGCGTATAAATTTGATTGTAACGAAGCTGTTCTTGCTTCAAGTGATCGGAAATCGATGACAACAACTGTGTCTGACTTACAACATCAGCAATTGTCATTTTTACTCGCTTTTGATTTTCGAATTGGCTTTGCACGCTTTCCCTTTTCTCTATCAAAGCGATGAGCTTCTTTCCTTGTCTTTCTAATTGCTGATATATTTCATTATATTGCTGTTCTAGCAACTTTTTTTCACTTTCATTGATCTGCACCATTTGGTCAAATCGAAATTGAAATGCCATTTACAAGAGCACCTCACTTAAATATGTCGATCAACTGAGCAACCGATTGTTCCTTGGTCACCACTTCATCTTCTGATTGCATCAAATAATTCAGAATATCAGGTCTATATTTTATAGCTTCATCAATTTCTATAGAGCCTCCTGGCTTATAAGCACCAATTTGGATAAGGTCTTCTGACTCCTCATATTTAGCTAAATGCTTCCGAAAATCCTTTGCAGCTTGTAAATGATCAGCATCTACGATACCCGACATCACTCGGCTGATACTCTTAAGAATATTTATAGCCGGGTACTGACCTTTTTCAGCGAGACTGCGATCTAAAACAATATGCCCATCCAAAATCCCACGAGCCGCATCTGAAATAGGTTCATCTAAATCGCCACCGTCTACCAACACCGTATAAAATGCCGTAATCGTACCATGGGGATTCGTTCCTGCCCGTTCCAATAGCTTTGGCATTAGAGCAAAAACGGACGGTGGATACCCTTTAGTTGTAGGAGGCTCTCCTACGGCTAAACCAATTTCTCTTTGTGCCATTGACACCCTCGTAAGAGAATCCATTACCAACAAGACATCGCTGCCTCGATCACGAAAAAATTCTGCAATAGCCGTTGCTGTGAAAGCAGCTTTTATTCTCATTAAAGCAGGTTGATCTGAGGTTGCCACCACAACAATAGAACGCTTAAGCCCTTCTTCACCTAAATCCTTTTCTATAAATTCGCGCACTTCACGTCCACGTTCCCCTATCAGGGCAATGATGTTCAAGGTTGCGCTTGATTGTCTGGAAATCATTCCCATCAAAGTGCTTTTCCCTACGCCACTTCCTGCAAAAATACCCATTCTCTGTCCCATTCCAACAGTTAGCAATCCATCGATGGAACGAACGCCAAGAGATATCGATTCATTTATACGCGGGCGCAACAATGGATTGGGAGGCATTTGCATAGTAGGATACTCCTCGAGTCCACGTAAAATATGATTCTCATACATTGGATGACCAAGGCTATCAACAACTTGACCTATCAATTCTGTTCCGACCTTAATCTTCAAGGGCCTACCTGTAGATTCCACCAAACTTCCAGGTGCGATATTTTCTATAGCTGAGTACGGCATAAGCAACAAGTATTCGCCATTAAAACCAACCACTTCTGCTAGTATTGTAGACGATTCATTGGGAAGATAGATGTGACACAGATCACCAACGGCAGCATTAGGACCTCTTGATTCAATCATCAAGCCGACGACCCTAGTCACTTTACCAAAGCGATAATAAGTATCGATCGATTCCACTTGATCAAGAAGCTGCATTGCTTTCATCACTCTGCCTCCAATAATTCAAACAATTTGTTTCGCATCATCTTGAGCTGGCTGTCTACATCTGCTTCAATGCGTCCAGAAGAGGTTTCTACTAAACACTGATTCTCTGTTAATCCATCATCAGGAATGATAAGAACACGTTGATGATGAGTGATTTTCTCAAGCTCATCCCGTCGTGAAGTCACAAGCTCATACCACCGAGAATGAATCATGATTTTGATTGGATCTTGTTCGCGCACTTGTTGAATGGCATGTTTAACGAGATTTATCCAAGCCTCGTCATTGTGCTCAAGCGTTGTCTTAATAATTTTTTCACTTATTTTAAGAGCCAAAGCTAAAATTTGCTCTTCTGCTTGCTCTAAATAATGATGATAGTCACGCTCAGCGACTTCTAGAACATGGTGAATGGTATCTAGTTTTCCTTGATACCGATTTAAGGCTTCCTCTTGTCCTGCTTCAAAGCCTTCTTCATGCCCTTGGATCTTAGCCTTTTCACATTGCCGCTGAGCCTCCGCATGTAAAGCTTCTTTCTGCTCAGCTATGCTCTGTTCAAAGACAGTATGTTCATCTTCTAATTGTTGTTTGCGCTCATCTAACTCCCTGTATTCCTGCTCCATTAACTTTTGCATTTCCTGTTCTAATTCAGGAGGAAGATTAGCCTTTTTATAAGTATGTATCACTGGTTTTTTGATCTCAATCATGCGCTCAACAGGGTTATCCTGCGACGGTCTAATGACATTAGACAACGATATCATCTCCCCCGCCGCGTCCAACAACAATATCTCCCGTTTCCTCAAGCCCACGAATGATATTAACCACCTTTGTTTGAGCTTCTTCAACATCACGCAAACGTACAGGTCCCATGAATTCCATTTCCTCTTTAAAACTTTCCTCACGGCGCTGTGACATATTGTGAAAGATAAATTCTTTTACCTCTTCGCTAGCTGTCTTTAATGCCAATAATAATGTTTCATTATCAGCTTCTCGAATGGTTCTTTGAATAGCACGATCATCAAGACCTACGATATCTTCAAAGACAAACATTCGCTTCCGAATTTCATCAGCAAGTTCTGGATTTTGAATGTTCAGAGCATCAAGAATCGTTCGTTCCGTCGAGCGGTCGACCCCATTCAAGACATTCACAACAGCCTCTATACCGCCCACTTTTGTATAATCCTGTGAAACAGTACCAGAAAATTTATTTTCCAATATGAGTTCTACTTCATTGATAATTTCCGGAGACGTGCGATCCATTGTCGCAATCCTTCTTGCTACTTCGGCCTGTAGCTCTTCAGATAATGACGATAAAATCTGTCCTCCCTGCACGGGTTCTAAGTAGGCCATGACAAGTGCAATAGTCTGTGGATGCTCATGTTGTAAAAAATTTAAAATTTGCTGCGGGTCCGATTTTCTCAGAAAATCAAACGGTTTGACTTGAAGTGAAGACGTCAATCGATTAATGATATCCGCAGCACTATTTTTCCCAAGTGCCTTTTCTAAAATCTGCTTAGCGTAGCCAATCCCACCTTGGCTGATATAATTTTGAGCCAACGCAATTTGAAAAAATTGCTCGACAACTTCATCTTTAACATCTTGTTCTACGCGTCTTACATTAGCAATCTCAAGCGTTAGTTCATCGATCTCATTCCCTGAAAGCTGTTTAAAAATTTGAGCGGAAACATCAGCACCCAATGTTATCAGAAGAATAGCCGCTTTTTCTTTACCCGTTAACGCTGAAAGTTTAGCTGCCATATCACGCTACACCTCCCTTGTTCACAACACAGCTTCAACAAAAACAGTCAAATTGAAGGTCCTGTTTTAGATACTTCTCTACACTTAATCGTCAGCAAACCACGTTCTCAGCAACTTAGCAAATTCTTCAGGGCTATCCTTCGCCAACGTTTCAAGCTGTGAGCGCTTTTTTTCCTCTGGATTATTTTGCTTCCAAGCCTCTGCCAGTAAATCCTGAGCAGGTTCCTGTTGTGGGGTCATATCGTAACCAAGAACTTCATCTTCATCTTCATCCAATTCCTGTGCTCGTCCTCTGAACAAGAGCCAAATAATCAAAGCAATGATAATAGCAGCCACAATACCTGCTACAACATAAATCCAAATTTTCCGTTTACCTGTTGAAGGTGCTGGTGCTTTTAGCTTGCCGTTAAACTTTTCTATGGAAATGACCGATTTAGAATCTAGTTGATCCTGTGTTAATTGATCCCCATTGCTTAACGATGTTTTAACAATCGTATCTAAAATTCCTTTAATATCATCAACCCGTTGCTGTGGCAATGAGTTAGGGTCATTCGCATTCGGAGGTTCAACCATCACTTGAATACCTAGGTCCTGCAATTGGTAAGGACTTTTTTGAATATCATTCGTAATATGATTGAAAACGTTATTGACGCGATCTTCTACACGTTGATAATCCCCATTGCCATCACCATTAGTCCCTTGAAATTCAGGAATTTGATTATCCCCTGTTCCTGCCACTCCTGCTGCATTATTCCCTCTAAAGGTTTCAGTAATATGTTCAGTTGATACCTTAAGTCCATCCAACGTATCCTTATCAGCAGGCTCAACAAGCTTTTCCTTTGTTTTTTCTTTTGTAAAATCAACATCAGTACTGACATTAACCATAACCTTGTTGCTACCCATCATCATGTCAAGCATTTGTTGAACCTGATGTTGAATATCCTTTTGAATGCCATCCTTAACCTTCTCCTGCTGTTGAAAAGTTGATAAAGTTGAACCACCGTCAACAGTGTCATTTTTTTTGTCATAATAGTTAAAATATTGATCCATTATGACGATATTATTTTCAGGAAGGTTTGGAACACTCTTTGAAACAAGATGATACAATCCTTGAATTTGATCTTGTTTCAACTGATAACCTGCATTCAGTTTCAATACAATAGAAGCTGAGGCTTGCTGAGAATTGTCCGTAACAAAATCACTTTCTTGTGGTAAGCTAAGCATTACTTGAGCTGATTTCACACCAGAGATTCCCGTTACGAGATTAGATAGCTCTGTTTCCATTGCTGCTTTATTTAATACATCAAATTGTTTATCTGTCATCCCAAATTGAGTATTCTGGCTAAAAAATGAATAATCAATTTCCCCTGATTTTGGAATGCCCTCAGACGCAAGTTCAACCTTAAGCGTATTAACATCTTTTTTAGGAACACTTATAGTTGTCCCCGAAGCATTGATTTTATAAGGAATACCTTTTGAATCTAGATTATCTTTTATTTGCCCCGTCTCACCCGGTGAGAGATCACTATAGAGCGGCATATAATCCTTATAAGAGTTCAAACCGACAATTATCGCAATCAAAATAACAATGATCCCCGCAGCGGAATAAAAAAGAGCTTTTTGCTTACCACTGCGCTTTTTCCAAAAATCACCGACTGTCTTGATAATTGTCGTAAACTTCTCTTTCATTCATTGTTCCTCCAAAAAAAATTTAGACTTGCATTCTCATAATTTCTTGGTACGCATCGATGGCCTTGTCTCTAACTTGAACAGCAAGCTTGAGCATAATCTCCGATTTTTCCATGCCTATCGTCACATCATGAAGATTGTTCGCCGTACCATTTACTAATTGCGACACACCCTGATCTGCACTATTTTCAGCACCATTGACTTTATCCAAAGCCTCTCCTAAAACATTAGAAAAGGACTTAGAAACATCGGAAACATTCTGTGTTTTAGTGCTATTTATTAAATCAGGCGCACCAACAGATGATGTTGGCAGAAAATTGACTGGGGCTACCATATTCATTCCTCCTTTTTAAATTCTATTGACCTATTTGAAGTGCTTTCATTAACATGCTTTTGTTGGCATTAAGCACTGTAACATTCGCCTCATAAGAGCGCGTTGCACTCATTAAATCAACGGTTTCCTTCAAAGGATCGACATTGGGCATAAGCACAAAACCATCCGCATTTGCATCAGGATTTGTAGGATCAAAAACTTGCTTAAAAGGTGTCTCATCATCTGAAATCTCTGTAGCCTTCACACCACCACCAGCTGATGACGAATCCCCATTAATAGCAGATAGCAGATGACTGCTAAATCCATTATTGATTGGTGAAAGGGAAACCAATTTACGTCGATATGGCACCCACTGTCCATTCACCTTTTCAGCTCGAGTTGTATCAGCGTTAGCCATGTTTGAAGAAATAACATCCATGCGCAATCTTTGAGAGGTCAATGCTGATCCTGAAATATTAATACCACTAAACATGCTCATTATGAATTCCCACCACCTAATACAATATTCCAATTATTAAATTCCCGGCTGATGATATCCGCATAGCTTTCATATTCAATTTGATTTTGTGCTAATTCAGTCATTTGTTTATCCATATCCACATCGTTTCCATTATTTTGAATTTCTCCACCTTGCGAGACAATCCCCGCTCCTGAGCTTGAATTTGTAAATTCAAAATGACGCGGATCTGTTCGTTCCGCCTTTAAGGCAGAAGTTAGCTCATCACCAAAAACCACCTTTTTTTCCTTATAGTTTGGCGTGTCAACATTGGCGATGTTTTGTGCAATAACATTATGTGTTAAACTACTTCTATCTAAGGCATTTTGTAACTTATTAATTGAAGAGAAATCGATCATTGACATATTTCTACCTCTTTTCCTAACATTCCTAAGTAATATTTTAACAAGTTTCGACATTCTGTGACCATTTTATTTTACATGAATTATAAAATTATTACTTTAGACCTAGACATAATTAGTCTATTAGTACTAATTTTAATTACAATTCATCGAAATTTCTCCTTATTATACCAAATTTTTTTATAAAAATTAGTAATATTTTTGTAAAAAAACAATAAAATAATACTTTAAACTCTAATAATGTTGAGAAATGAATGCTCTACATAAGATCGACCTAGGTCATAATGACTAGCCACCTTAGCAAGTAGTATAATCCTACTAATTTACTTTCAACACTGAGTAAGCGCAGTCATTATTGACCACGCCTACTCACAAAATCATATGTGCAGATCTTCCTACTTACCTATGTTCATCTCTCTCCTAGAGATACATTTCATCATAAACCACTTTACAAATTGACCAATCCTCATTCATCTAAGATGGCAACTCATTAAAATTTTCTTGGTAAACACAGCATTATTCAACTCTAAGTAAAATCAACCCTCTCCCTTCAAACTCTCCACATCATTACGTGCTATTGTCGCGCTGTCTGACAGCTACTTCCTCAATCATTTAGTTTCATCAGAATTTTCACCTATTGCCGCCCATATAAAAAAGAACTTCCTAAAAGCTTAGGAAATTCTTTTTTGATCTACATTGCTTTATTTAAATCTAAAAGGTAACGACAACATCATACCCAACCTTTATCTATAGTCCAATTGATAAAGGAAATGGATGACATTATTCACGACTAATTTTATCCAATTCAGCAAGAAGCTTAGGGTTAAGTACCTTAATATAAGTGCCTTTCATACCAAGAGAGCGAGATTCAATGATACCCGCACCTTCAAATTTACGCAAAAAATTAACAATAACAGAACGCGTAATGCCGGCATCGTCAGCAATCTTACTAGCAACCAGCAAGCCTTCACTGCCATTTAACTCATTAAAGATGTGCTCAAAGGCTTCTGATTCGCTGTAAGAAAGGCTACTAATTGCCATTTGAACAATCGCTTTTTCTCTAGCTTCTTCTTCAATTTCTTCGGTTTTTTCCCGCAAGATTTCCATACCGACAACCGTAGCCCCAATCTCAGCAAGAATCAAATCTTCTTCAGTAAAAGGCTTATCAATTTTGGACAACACCAATGTCCCAAAACGGTCACCGCCACCAATAATCGGTACAATCGTTGTCAACCCATTTTTAAACAACTCTTTGTTCTCAACAGGAAAAGCCGTAAATTTGCTATTAATATCAAGGTTTGCAGAAGTTTCAGAGATAGAGAACAAACTCTGTGTATATTCCTCTGGAAACTGTCGCGTTTCAAACATTTCTTTCATTCGCGCATTTTCAAATTCTAAGTTCAGTACCATGCCCAATAATTTACCACGGCGACTCAGAATAAAGATATTTGCTCCAATGGCACCATACAATGTTTCAGCCATCTCGTTAAAGTTGACAGGCGATGCTGCGTTCTGAAGCATATTATTGATTTTTCTTGTTTTGTCTAAAAGATTCATTTCTTTTTCCTCCTAAAAATAAAAACTACAAGATATATTGGCTTAAATCGCTATTTTTTGCAATAGATGCCAGTTTTTCATCAACATACTCAGGAGTAATGCTGATGCTTTCGAGAGTAATGTCTGGTGCTTCGAAAAGCAGGTCTTCTAACAGCTTCTCTAAAATCGTATGAAGACGCCTTGCACCAATATTATCGGTTTCTTGATTAACCTCAAATGCAATGCGAGCAATTTTATAAATAGCTTCGTCAGAAAATTCAACACTTATACCCTCTGTTTTTAATAAAGCTTGATATTGCTTTAAAAGAGCATTGTTGGGCTTAATTAAAATGTTAACAAAATCCTCAATTGATAGACTATTTAATTCGACACGGATCGGAAAACGCCCTTGTAGCTCAGGAATTAAGTCTGAAGGCTTTGTCATATGAAAAGCCCCTGCAGCAATGAACAGCATGTGATCGGTCTTAACAGAGCCATACTTTGTTACGACCGTTGACCCCTCAACAATCGGGAGAATGTCACGTTGCACACCTTCTCTAGAAACATCCCCAGAAGATTGCTGACCTTTTCCCACGATTTTATCAATTTCATCTAAGAAAATCATTCCCGATTGTTCCGCTCTTGTGATACCTTCTTGCGCCACTTCATCCATGTCGATCAACTTTTGTGCTTCATCCTGTGTAAGGACAACTCGAGCTTCACGCACAGATAATTTTCGACGTTTTTTTCGCTTAGGTACCATATTGCCAAGAATATCCTGCATATTCATACCTAGTTGTTCCATACCGGCACCTTGAAAGAGATCAAACATGCCTTGTTGCTGCTGTTCCTCTACCTCAACGGTGATCATGCGATCTTCAAGTTCACCAAGTGCTAATAAACGTCTCATTTGTTCACGCTTTTCCTTGATCGATGTACTTGTGTCCTCATCATCACGTTGTTCCTGTTCATTGCCATTTCCAAAAAACATTTCAAAAGGATTTTTTGATCCAGTACTTTTTTTGGAAGGGACTAATAATTTCACTAAACGTTCGTTTGCTAAATCCTCTGCCTTGACCTGTACTTCTTCCATTTTTTCTTCTTTTACCAGGCGAACAGAGGTTTCCACAAGATCCCGAATCATCGATTCCACGTCGCGTCCCACGTAGCCCACTTCAGTGAATTTGGTAGCTTCCAGCTTAATAAAGGGTGCCCCTACAAGCTTAGCCAATCGCTTAGCTATTTCAGTTTTCCCTACCCCTGTCGGACCCATCATGAGAATATTTTTGGGCACTATTTCATCGCGAAGCTTTTCATCTAGCCAAGAGCGTCGATATCTATTTCGCAAAGCAATAGCAACGGATTTTTTTGCCTTTTCCTGACCAATGATATATCTGTCGAGTTTTTCAACTATTTCTTTAGGAGTTAAAGCTATTGACATACAACTGACCCCTCCCTATACTCTATAAATCGTGCTTAAAGCTCTTCGACTATGATATTGTTATTTGTAAATACACAAATTTCACTGGCAATCTCCAAGGCTTGACGCGCAATTTCCCCCGCAGTAAAATTCTTGCCACCATGTCGTTTCAATGCTCTACCTGCTGCTAAAGCGTAGTTCCCCCCAGAACCAATCGCCAAAATGCCATCATCAGGCTCAATCACTTCTCCAGTACCTGAGACAAGCAAAAGCTCTTCGGCATTCATGACAATGAGCATCGCTTCTAGCTGACGTAACACCTTATCACTTCTCCACTCCTTTGCAAGCTCAACAGCTGCTCGCTTAAGATTCCCATCGAAAGCCTCTAAGCGCCCTTCGAATTTCTCATAAAGCGTAAAAGCATCCGCTACAGACCCCGCAAAACCAGCAATCACCTGATCTCCATACAAACGACGAACCTTGCGTGCGGTGTGCTTCATAACGACGGACTGTCCCAATGTCACCTGACCGTCTCCAGCCATTGCAGAACGTCCATTTTGTTGAACGGCAAATATTGTTGTCGCATGAAATTCCCTTGAATAGCTCATTTGCACCTACCTCCTTATGCGCGGGGATGATGATTCATATACGTTTGCCGTAGTCTCTCCTTGGACACATGGGTATAAATTTGTGTTGTCGACAGATTAGAATGTCCCAACAGCTCCTGAACTGAACGTAGATCAGCTCCTGCATCAAGAAGGTGCGTCGCAAATGTATGCCGCAATGTATGTGGACTCACCTTGATGGTGATAGCTGCTTTTTCCACTTGTTTTTTTAAAATCGTTCGTACACTGCGATCCGAAAGCCGTCTGCCACGATAATTTACAAAAACATATGAATGTAGTGCATTGTTATCCATTAACATTCGTCTTCCCTGTTTTATATAAGTATCTAAAGCATCCAGTGCATAGCTCCCTACAGGAACATACCGCTCTTTTCGTCCCTTACCTTCAACGAGAATAACTCCGATATCATGATCAATATCTTCCATCTTTAAACCAACAAGTTCACTCACACGAAAACCAGTGGCATACAATAGTTCTAAAATTGCTTGATTACGCTGTCCAAGTGGCGTGGACATATCTTCCACTTCAAACAAATGAGCTATTTCTTCCTGATATAAAAAATGGGGGAGTTTCAATTCGCGCTTTGGTAACGAAGTGATAGAAAATGGATTATTCCGGAGTATGCTCTCTCTTTCACAAAAACGATAAAAGCTACGCAAACTGGACAACTTACGCGCGACCGTCCTTCTTGAAAATCCTTTTTCATGCATTCTCGTCAAAAAAAGCCGTACTGAAGAGTACGTTACCACTCTATAATCATGAATAAGCTCTTGCTTCATAAATTCTTGAAATTGTTGAATATCGTTCATATAATTATCGATCGTTAACTTAGATGCATGCTTTTCAACCTCAAGAAATCGCATAAATAGATGCACTGGTTCATCCATTTCGAGCCCTCCTCTTCAGAAGCCCATTAAATAGTAACACAATTCAGTTAGTGAAGCAATAAATGTCGCATTTTCGTAACAACATTCTGAATTATATTGAATTCTAAAAATAGTTTCTCATAAAAATAGACTCAGAAGCTATAGAGCTCCCAGATCGAAAGAATGCAATCCAAAGCTACTGAGCATCTTCCTTATAATCACAAGAAGAACACTGAACCACTGTCCCCTTTTTAATCTTTTTCTCAACTAAATATTCTCCACACTTAGGACACGGTCTAGCAATCGGCTTATCCCAAGAAACAAAATCACATTCTGGATAACAATTACACCCATAGAAATTACGGCGCTTTTTACTCTTTCTTTCGACGATTTCACCTGTTTTACATTTTGGACACTGTACACCGATTGTTTTAAGGATCGGCTTTGTGTTGCGACAGTCTGGAAAATTAGAACACGCTAAAAATTTTCCATAGCGCCCCATTTTATAGACCATTTCATGTCCACATTCTTCACAATCTATACCCGCCGGTTCGTCTTTAATCTCAACTTCCTTCATTTCCTTTTCAGCAACCTTAAGCCGCTTCTCAAACTCTTCATAGAAGTCCGAGATGATCTTAATCCACTTTTTTTGCCCTTCTTCAATGGAGTCGAGATCACCCTCCATCTTAGCAGTAAAATCAACGTCAATGATTTCTGGAAAAAAATTGACAATTTGCTCAAGCACCACTTCACCTAGCTCGGTCGGAATAAATTTGCGATCCTCAAGCGTCACATAGTTTCGACGCTGAATGGTATCAATCGTTGGAGCATAAGTAGACGGTCTACCTATTCCAATTTCCTCCATCGTTTTTACTAAACGCGCTTCTGTATACCGTGGCAGTGGCTGCGTAAAATGCTGTTTAGGATCAATGGTTTTGCGTTTAACTTCTTTACCATCAATCAATTCTGGAAGATAATTTTCCTCTTCTTTTTTATTATCATCCGTACCTTCGATGTAAACTTTCATAAAGCCAGGAAATTTCACCTTAGACCCTGTTGCTCTAAAATAAACCCCATTATTGATTAAATCGGCACGGATGGTATCGAGAACAGCAGGTGCCATTTGACTTGCCACAAACCGCTCCCAAATCAACTTATACAGACGATATTGATCACGGCTCAAATAATCCTTCATATCCTTAGGCAAATGATTCACAGATGTTGGTCGGATGGCTTCATGAGCATCCTGAGCATTCTCTGATTTTTTAGCCTTCTTTTTCCCTGTCTCAATATAAGATGCACCATATTGACCTTTAATAAATTCTTGTGTTTCCTCACGTGCCACCTCAGAAATACGTGTAGAATCCGTACGCATATAAGTAATCAATCCCGTGATACCCTGTTTACCGATATCAATACCTTCATACAACTGCTGAGCGAGCATCATCGTTTTACGAGCTCGAAAATTTAGCTTGCGCGCAGCCTCTTGTTGGAGGGATGAGGTAATAAACGGTGTCACAGGATGACGCAACCGTTCCTTTTTTGTTACGCCACTTACCTGAAATGTCTCACCCTTCAATTGCTTTAAAACGCCATCTACATCAACCTTCGTTTTAAGCGCCATCTTTTTGCCGTCAATACCGTAAAATTGAGCAGAAAAAGTATCCTTATCGACTTGGAAGGTTGCCTCAATGCTCCAATATTCTTCTGGAACAAATTGTTGAATTTCCTTCTCACGCTCAATAATTAATTTAAGTGCTACGGATTGTACACGTCCAGCACTGAGTCCTTTTTTAACTTTTTTCCATAATAATGGACTTATATTGTAACCGACAAGACGATCTAACACACGTCTTGCTTGCTGGGCATCGACAAGATCCATATTGATAGATCTAGGATGCTTGAAGGCATCCTTTATCGCTTGTTTGGTAATCTCGTTAAAAACCACTCGGCAATCTGATGTTTCATCTATAGCTAAACTATGTGCTAAGTGCCAAGCAATCGCTTCTCCCTCTCTATCAGGGTCGGCAGCAAGATACACTTTTTTCACCTTTTTTGCAGCTGTTTTTAATTCTTTTAATACCGAGCCTTTTCCACGTATTGTGATATAGCTAGGGTTGAATTCATTTTCAACATCGACGCCCATTTTGCTTTTAGGGAGATCTCGCACATGTCCCATCGATGCTTTCACTTCAAATTTTTTGCCTAAATAGCGCTTGATCGTTTTAGCTTTTGCAGGAGATTCAACAATAACAAGATATTCTTCCACACATATGCTCCCCCTTTCAAAAAAATGAAATCTTCACTTATCTTAAAGATTGTCTTTTTGTTTGTCAAACAATCGCATTAATAATTGAAATCATTTAGGACGATCTACTTGCTGTTCTCACGTCTAATTCTATGCAAATATCCTCTGCAGATGTAACCAATTTAGCACCTTGTTGAATGAGACGATGCGTGCCTACCGTATTCTCATTAAGTATATTCCCAGGCAATGCGAAAACCTCTCTTCCTTGTTCCAACGCCTGATCTGCTGTAATAAGTGAGCCACTTTTTTCACGTGCCTCAATGACTAATGTACCAAGACTTAAACCACTTATGATACGATTTCTTTCAGGAAATTGCCACCGATTGGGCGGCGTATTAGGTGAATATTCACTGATAGCAAGATGAGAATCGATGATGTGATCGTATAACTCACGGTGTTGTTTAGGGTAAAGGTTAAGCAATCCTGATCCTAATACAGCTATGGTTGAAGATTCAAGCGCATAGTGATGAGCAGCTCCATCAATACCAAGTGCCATGCCACTTACAATCGTCCAACCATTTTGTACCAGTGGATCAATCACTTTCACCATAGCACGTAGACCAGCCTTCGTTGGCGTCCTTGTGCCCACAATGCTCAGCATCTTTTCATTATTAAGCCATTCACTCCGACCTTTAGCATAGAGAATCCATGGTGGATCATAAATCATTTTCAGTCTCTTAGGGTAAACCTTATCATAAATCGTAATGAGTGTAATATCTTCCTTGATATATCGCTTCAAAATTCTATCAACATCGATAGAGTGGAGGTCACGATAAAAGATCTCTGCCTGTTTTTGATTAAAACCATAGTCCTCAATAAACTGCGAAAATGATACATTATATAATTCAGACAGATCATTATGTCTCGCCACCAATTTTGCAATACCTTTCCAACCAATGCCCCTACAATGTCGGAGATGAATTAAATGTTTCCTTTTTTCCAAAAGCTATCACCTCTTTACTTGCAAATTTGCACTGTACATTGCTATACAACAAATTAGCTATTAAGAGGCGCTATTCCTGCTTGCTAAACAAAAATAGGCAAATGAATGCTCAAATTTCTAAAATAAGTTCAAAATATAGACTTACTTAAAACAGTAAAAATGTAATAAAATTGTCGAAAAGTTGATCATTGGCATAATAAATAAACATTAAATGACTCTTTTCATCATTGCTTCAAGAAAAGAATTAAGACTAACAAAACAAACCTGAATAGTAAAACAGATTTCGGTTATCAAAAAACGACAATCGGAATCTGTTTTAGTGAAGGATAGGAACAAACGGCACGAAACTCTTGCGAGAAAAGCATGTGTCCGAAGACCCACTTGGAAAGGCGCCAACACCGAAGCTAACACGCCCTGTGCGTCGAAAAAAAGAGTGGTATCTACCAAATATATTGGCAAGTACCACTCTTTTCAATGACTAGGTTTTATCTCAGTCTCTTGCTACACGATCAATCGACAAGACATTTTTCGTAAATGTCTTTTTCTTTAAGTACAGAAACCAAAGTTTCTCCGATAACCGCTGGTGTCTCAGCAACTTTAATACCGTAGCTATTAAGCGTTTGAATTTTAGCAGCCGCTGTTCCTTGACCACCAGAAACAATTGCACCAGCATGACCCATGCGCTTTCCGGGAGGCGCTGTTTGACCACCGATAAAGCCAACAACAGGCTTATCCATGTTTTGATCAATCCATTTAGCAGCTTCTTCCTCAGCATTTCCGCCAATTTCACCAATCATGATGACCGCATAAGTGTCCTCATCTTCGTTAAAGGCTTTGAGAACATCAATAAAATTGGTGCCATTAACCGGATCTCCACCAATACCTACCGCTGTGGATTGACCGATATTAGCATTTGAAAGTTGATGAACAGCCTCATAGGTTAAGGTACCCGAACGCGACACGATGCCAACGTGACCTTTTTTATGAATATAGCCTGGCATGATACCAATTTTCGTTTCCTCAGGAGTGATGACACCCGGACAGTTGGGTCCAATTAAACGGGTTTTTTTGCCTTCCATACAACGCTTAACCTTTACCATACTCAACACAGGGATGCCCTCTGTAATACAGATAACCAGGTCTACCTCCGCGTCAACAGCTTCAAGAATGGCATCTGCTGCAAAAGCAGGTGGTACATAAATGATGGAAACATTTGCACCGGTTTTTTCCACCGCTTCAGATACTGTATTAAATACAGGCACGCCCTCAACTTCCATTCCACCTTTGCCAGGATTCGTTCCTGCCACAACCTTAGTGCCATACGCAAGCATTTGCTGCGTATGAAAGATACCCTGGGAACCCGTGATACCTTGAACGACGACTTTCGTATCTTTATTTACATAAACGCTCATCTAGCACTTACCACCTTTCTATTTGACGAGAGAGACAATTTTCTGAGCACCGTCCGCCATGGACTCTGCAGCAGTGATGTTGAGACCAGATTCATTAAGCAATTTTTTGCCTAGTTCAACGTTTGTGCCTTCTAAACGCACAACAAGAGGAATTTCCAGTCCGACTTCTTTAGTTGCTTGAATAACACCCGTTGCAATATCATCACATTTCATAATACCGCCAAAAATATTAACAAATATGCCTCTGACATTAGGGTCCGAAAGAATGATTTTAAAAGCAGCCGTCACTTTTTCTGCTGTGGCACCACCACCAACATCCAAAAAGTTAGCAGGTTCACCGCCGTAGAAATTGACAATGTCCATGGTTGCCATAGCCAATCCAGCACCATTAACCATCATACCAATATTTCCATCTAATGCCGTATAGTTAAGATCATACTTGGAAGCGTCGATCTCCTTTTCATCTTCCTCGGCAAGATCGCGAAGCTCTAAGATTTCTGGATGACGATAAAGTGCATTATCATCGAAATTCAACTTAGCATCAAGAGCGATGACCTGACCATCACCTGTCGTTACAAGTGGATTAATTTCAGCAATGGAGCAGTCCTTTTGGATGAAGACCTTATAAAGTCCAACCATAAAACCAGCTGCCTTATTCACCAATTCATTTGGGATATTGATGTTAAAGGCAAGCCTCTTTGCTTGAAATGGCAACAACCCAATGGCAGGATCAATGGTTTCCTTGAAGATTTTTTCCGGCGTATTTGCAGCCACTTCTTCAATTTCAGTTCCGCCTTCTTCTGATCCCATCATGACAATGCGTGAGGTGCCACGATCAAGAACAAGACCGATATAGTATTCGCTTTTAATATCGCTACCTTCTTCAATCAACAAGCGCTTAACTTCTTTACCCTCTGGACCCGTTTGATGCGTAACAAGCGTTTTACCCAACAGCTCTTCTGCATATGTACGCACTTCTTCAAGAGACTTTGCCAGCTTAACACCGCCAGCTTTACCACGACCGCCGGCATGAATCTGTGCTTTCACAACCTTCACATTGGAATTGAGCGATTCTGCAGCCTTTACTGCCTCATCTACTGTAAAAGCCACCTTGCCATCTGGAACAGGTACATCGTATTGTCTCAAGAGATCTTTTCCCTGGTACTCATGAATGTTCACGATACAACCTCCTATCAACTTAAGTAAAACAAAAATAGCTACTTTCTTATTGTATAAAAGAATATCTAGATTTGTCCACTATTTGGGCAATTAATTCTTATCCATGAAAATGAACAGATAAAAAATTTGTCATGCCCCTCTTTCGCTTAGCCGTTCCTCACATGATCCTCAACTTATGCTGACCTTCTTCAGGACATCTGCAAAATGATACATCCTCATAGCATAAGAAAGGATGCCAAAAATTAGCTCTGACACCGAACACAAAGCGGGAAACCTGCTACCCCTCTACCTCTTTATCCATCGTATAAATAAAAGAAAAAATCTCAGATATTGCTTTATAAAGCTCAGGGGGGATTGCCTCACCTAGATCGAGCGCACTTAGCATAGCAACCAATGTCGCATCCTCTTGGATGGGAATATCATGGTCTTTCGCCAGCGCAATGATCTTTTCTGCCGTTTCATGGATGCCTTTAGCAGTTAATGTGGGTGCCATATCTCTTTCAGCATGATAAGTAAGAGCCACCGCTTTTTTTGTAATGGGATAACGATTATACTCCTTCATATCCTCACATCCATTGCTTGTTGATTGCCTTTAAACAGCTCTTTCATCTGATCAATCTGGCCACTGATTTGTTTAAAAGACACGAGATGATAACTCAGATTGGCGAGTTCTCGAGCGATCGTCGTTCGATGACGCTCTAATATAGTGGTGAGATCATGATCATCATTATAGAGGGTCACTGTCAATGTCTTCCCCTGCACTAAAATTTTGATAATTGTCTCTCCAAGATTAGCAAACATAAAAGAAAAAAGAATGTTATGATAATCTATCGCTTGTTCTTCATCACTGCCTTCTTGGTTCTTTCTTTCCCAAAGCATATGCACATCCTTAAACTGATGCTGTAATAAAACGGGCAAAGTGAAGATATATTGAAGAATCGGAGGATTAGAATGAAGGGATTGTAGCTGTTGTCCTGTGATTGTTGTTAACAAATTATGAAATAATAATTTATCTGAATTCCCTCCTTCTTCACTCAACAGAAGAAGTAAAAGCGTCTTTAAGGTGGACGTCTCTTCCAGCTCGTAACCCGACCCAGATTTAAGGAGCTGTCCTTCATGAAAATAACCCATCCGACTTAAAATAGCGTATAGCCAATTTTCTGTCCCGTCATGAGATAATTGCTCCAAATCTGGCCAAGTGGCTAGTAGATCTGCCAGCTTCGCTACATTTGGAGAATCTGGAGGCAGCGTTTGCACGAGATTCATCAGTTGATTAAGTGATTCAGAAGGCTGCGGAGCTGTTTTAAAAGCAGAAAGCTGTTGAAATAATGAAGACTCAAGAGGTATCTGTTTCTCTATCATCTGCTCAATCACATCTAGGCCAGCTTCAGTTAAATGAGTGTCTCCTACCATCCTTTGCACTGTTCGAATCAACGACGCATTGATAGGAAGACCTCTATCTAGAAAAAAATTTAACAGGATCGTTGTTTGTCTCGTATTGGGGAGTGACCACTGTTGAATAAGCTTTTGAAAACCAACAACGGAATCATTAGTGTTAGGCCTTATGGTATCCACAATTTTCAGTACAGAACGCTCTCCTTGATTCAGATATTGAAAAAGGTAGGACTTACCTGCTTCAACAGGAACCTCCACATCAGATTTGATGATGCGCCCCCCCACCTCTACAAGAACCTCTGTATCCTGATTCACTAAACCAAGAACGCTTCCTTTAAATATTTGTCCATCAGAAAGTCGCAATTGACTGGGCTGCGAGCCTTCACTGGGGCCAATTGGTGGTATTAACACAAATGGGTCAACTCCCTTCTTGTCGTCAAGCTACCCTGTTCAAGCATACGGCTATTTAAGGACCATTCTAATGCTCTTCAAAACCTAGCACTTCCTTTATTGGAGAAAAACTCTTGCGATGCTCTAAGCACGGTCCTAAATCAGTGAGTGCCTCCAAATGTCTCTTCGTTCCATATCCATGATGAACAGCAAAATCGTAGCCTGGGTAACACTGATCCATTTCCTCCATCATTCGGTCTCTCGTTTCTTTAGCGATGATTGAAGCGCCAGCAATGGAAACGCTTCGGGCGTCACCTTTTATGATAGCCTGTTGCTTAATATTTAAGGGGATGGTCATAGCATCCACAAGCAGATAATCTGGCATGAATGTTAAGTGCTGAACCGCTCTCCGCATGGCAAGCTTTGTCGCTTGATAAATATTCACCGTATCAATTTCTTGTGCAGAAGCAGTGCCAACACCAATGGCGAGCGCCTTTTTTTGGATCTCATCGTAAAGGAGCTGACGCTGTTTGCGGCTCAGCTGTTTCGAATCATTTACACCAATGATGGAGGATGTTGGATCAAAAATAACCGCTGCCGCTACTACAGGTCCCGCCAAGCAACCCCGCCCCGCTTCATCTATACCAGCCACTTGCGTATAGCCTTTATCATAAAGCGCCTTTTCAAAATGCCACAGCCGTTCATAGTGCTCTTCAAGTGCCTGGTTTTTGACTAGCTGCCTTTCCCATCTGTGCAACAAAGATTGGACACCTTTACGCTCATCGTTTTCTAGCCATTCCCGTTCTTCCTTTGTCAATGTATGCTTTCCTTCTAAAAAGCTTGCAATATCTTTTACTGTTGATAGCCCCATGAAGAACATCCTTTATGTTTTCTTAATTGTCACGCACTTACTCCTACTATCGGTTAAATAAACTCTTATTTTTAGTGCTGATAATCATCGGGATTTTCCAACGTCACACGTCCTAATTTTTGACTGCGAAAATCTCTCACAATAATCTCAGCTGTCTTATCATAATCGACTAAGCCTCCACTCATCAAGCACCCGCGTTTCTTACCAATTTTATCGTAGAGTTCAATAAGATCCAGCGTAGCCAAGTTCTCTACTAAACCATAACGAGCGGCCAAAGCATCGGGATAGTTCTGTACTAAATAGCGTAATAGATAAGTCGCAATCTCCTCATAATCAATCACTTCATCCTTAATCGCACCGGCAGCTGCTAACCGCAGTCCAACGATTTGTTCTTCAAATTTCGGCCATAATATCCCTGGTGTATCTAAAAGCTGAAGCCTGTTGCCCACCTTAATCCACTGCTGTGTTTTTGTAATGCCAGGACGATCACCAATTTTGGCGATTCTTTTATTGGCTAATCGATTAATCAGTGTTGACTTTCCGACATTAGGCGTTCCTAAAATCAGAGCACGATCTGCTCTTGGATTAACACCTTTATCCATAAGTCGCTTTCTTCTTTCATATGTTAGCTGACTGACACTCGCAGCGAGCTTATCCGTCCCTGATCCAGTTTGTGAATTCACCACAATGGAACTAAAGCCTTTCTTTTTAAAATAATCTTGCCACGCTGATGTCCGTTTGGCATCAGCTAAATCACTTTTATTTAAAATGACCAGCCGCGGCTTTTGACCTGCTATTTCATCCACTACAGGATTTCTCGAAGACTCCGGTATTCTGGCATCGACAAGCTCTATAACAACATCAATTTGTTGCATCTTCTCAATCATTTCCCGTGTGGCTTTTGCCATATGCCCGGGATACCATTGGATCGGCATGGACACTCACCTCTTTTCAAAATAATGATCCATTATGACCAAGACATACATCCGCTCATAAAGGGAAGCGCCCCGAGGGATTCCAGACGACCACCCTAACAAATTCCTTCTTAATCTATGTATAGCTATGTATAGCGTATGACCTTCATTTGAAGCACTAAAAAATAGGCACTTCCCAAAGTGAAGATACTGCTCACTCAGAAGAATTTTTAGAATGCACATGACTTATTTCACCTTTTTAAAAAAGGAGCTTTTAAAGAAGCTCCTTTCAAGATGATGCAATAATATGTATAATATGTGAAAGAGACTGCTTGACCAGAAAACGTCCCGCAGTCTCTTCCTCTGACCCAGTTTTAGTCGACCGAATCCGAATCTTTTGTGTGTTAATGTTATTATCTGCTTTTACTTTTAATACGCGCAGCTTTACCACGAAGATTACGTAGGTAATACAGCTTCGCACGACGAACTTTTCCGTGACGGACAATTTCAAGCTTTTCAATTTTCGGTGTGTGAATAGGAAATGTTCTTTCTACGCCAACGCCCGAGGAAATTTTACGTACAGTAAACGTTTCACTAATTCCACCACCACGGCGCTTAATAACCACGCCCTCGTACATTTGAATACGCTCACGTTGACCTTCAACAACTTTAACAGATACCTTAACTGTATCGCCAGGACGAAAATCAGGAAGATCCGTTCTCAACTGTTCTTTCGCAATTTCATCAACAATAGACATAATGCCCCTCCTTCCAACAAATGCTCTTATAATGTCCAATAGCCATTACAGCGGAGCACAGTAATCAACTGGCAACTTACCACAAAAATCATGTTACCATACACTAAGCCGCTGTGCAAGATGATTCCCACCACCTAGCCTCTGAATATTTCAAACTAAACAGCATATCCTATAGGCAACTGCAAGGTTAGCGTTTCTTTTATACACATGATTTTCAGATAATAACGTCAATATGCTAGATCAGCAGATGTTAATTATTCATCCGACTGATCTTGTTCCCGTTTCCATTCATTGATACAAGTGCGTTCCTTCTCACTGAGCGGATAATGTTCTAATAAATCTGGCCGTCGATTAAGCGTTCTTTTAAGAGATGCCTCATGTCGCCAAGTCTCAATATTTTGATGATGACCGGACAAAAGGATTTCAGGCACCTTCATCCCGCGAAAATTCGCAGGTCGCGTATAGTGAGGATGTTCCAATAAACCATCGGAAAAGGAATCCGTGATGGGTGAGACATCATTACCTAAAACCCCCGGTAAGAGCCTAACGACACTGTCGATAATTACCATTGCCGGTAGTTCACCTCCAGTTAACACGTAGTCACCAATAGACAGCTCATCCATTGCCAAATGCTCACGAATCCGTTCATCATAGCCTTCATAATGCCCACAAATAAAAATGAGATGCTTTTCCTTAGAAAGATTGACAGCTCTTTGGTGGTTAAAACGCACTCCCTGCGGTGTCATGAGAATCACACGAGGCTTTGTTTCAGCCTGCGCTACAACATGATCCACAGCATCAAACAAAGGCTGTGCAGCAAGAACCATCCCCGCACCTCCACCATATGGATAATCATCAACACGATGGTGCTTGTCCAAAGAAAAATCACGATAATTTGTGACATGAAAAGAAGCCAAATCATTATCTGAAGCCTTTTTTAAAATAGAGGATTGAAAAACGCCGGTGAACATATCGGGAAATAATGACAACACATCAATCCGCATCATCAACCAATCCTTCCATTAAATGAATCGTGATGCGTTTTGTGTGAACGTCAACCTGTTTGACAATCTCTTCGATATAGGGGAGTAAGATGTCCTTTTTCCCTTTTCTATCCACCACCCACACATCATTAGCTCCCGGTGAAAGAATTTCCTTGACCTTTCCTAAATAAATATCTGTGTCAGAATAAACCTCACATCCGACAATCTCATGATAATAATACTCATTCTCTGACAGTTCAACGAGAGCCTCTTCAGAGACATAGAGCGTTTGTCCTTTTAAAGGAAGCACCGCATTAATCCCATCAAATGCTTTGAATTTAAGCAAATCAAATTGCTTGTGACGACGATGACTTTCAACAGTTACCGCTTGCTTATCAGATGAATGATCTTTGTCAACGTATAACACGTTACCCTCCGTATAGCGCTCATCGGGAAAATCGGTACGACTAATGACACGCACTTCACCGTGAACGCCATGAGTATTAACAATCTTTCCCACATTGAACCATTCTGTCAATCTTATCAACCTCTTTAGCCAGTTTTTATGCTTTTTACAAAAAGAGGACAGGCTCATGTCCTCTCCTCTTAATGCTTTATGCCTGTATCGTTAAAGTGACGTTTTCTTGACGAGATAAACTCACAGCATAAACAACGGTCCGGATAGCATTGGCGCTGCGACCATGCTTACCAATCACCTTTCCCATATCCTTTTGATTAACTGAAAGGATGTAATTCACCTGTAATGCCTCTTGCTCTGCTATGATACGCACGTCTTCAGGATAATCTACCAACGGACAAACAATTGCCTTGATAAGTTCATCCATAGAATCGTCTCCTTATTTTGTTAATTTAGACTGGTGGAATTTCTCCAGTATACCTACCTTAGAAAAAAGATTGCGTACTGTATCTGAAGGCTTCGCACCTTTAGACATCCAATCAAGAGCCTTTGTTTCATCAATTTTAACCTCAGCTGGCTGAGAGATGGGATTATAAGTACCAATTTGTTCGATGATACGACCATCACGTGGTGACCGTGAATCAGCGACAACAACACGATAGAAAGGACGTTTTTTTGCACCTATGCGTTTCAAGCGGATTTTTACTGCCATTTTGTATACACTCCTGTTTTTAAAATTTATGTTTTTTATATCATGTAACCAGCTAACCCTAATTACATGAAGGGTAAATTGAACGGATTTTTATTTTTCTTGCCTTTGGTACCACCCATCATCTGCTTCATCATTTTCGTCATATCCTTAAATTGTTTCAACAGACGATTGACATCCTGAATCGAAGTCCCGCTCCCATTCGCAATGCGGCGTTTTCGACTTGCATTGATAATGTCCGGCACCTCTTTTTCCTCAGAGGTCATCGATCGAATAATCGCCTCGACCTGCACGATTTGTTTATCATCAATTTGCATATTTTTTACGCCTCTAAGCTTATTTGCTCCAGGCATCATCGATAGCAATTCATCGAGCGGTCCCATCTTGCGCACTTGACCAAGCTGTTCAAGGAAGTCATCGAAGGTAAAGCTCATCGTACGCATTTTCTTTTCCATATCTTTGATCTTTTGCTCGTCCATATCCTGCTGAGCCTTTTCAATAAGCGTTAAAACATCGCCCATACCGAGAATACGCGAAGCCATACGATCTGGATGAAAAGGCTCAAGGGCATCAAGCTTCTCACCTGTTGCTGCAAATTTAATCGGTTTACCAGTCACAGCTTTTACAGAAAGTGCTGCACCACCACGTGTATCGCCATCCAATTTTGTTAGGATAATACCCGTGAGATTCAAGCGTTCGCTGAAGCTTTCCGCAACGTTAACCGCATCTTGCCCTGTCATGGCATCGACAACTAACAAGGTTTCATCAGGATGGATCGCCGTTTCAATGCGTTGCAATTCCTTCATCATCTCTTCATCAACATGCAAGCGTCCAGCCGTATCTATCAAAACAACGTCATGATTGTCTTCCTTTGCCTTCTCTACACCCTGTATCGCAATATCGACTGGGTCAGCTTCTTCCCCCAGAGAAAACACAGGCATGTTTAGCTGTTTGCCAAGGGTTTGCAATTGTTTGATAGCGGCCGGTCGATAAACATCACCAGCAACGAACAAAGGATTTTTATTAAACTGCTTGCGCACATAGTTAGCCAGCTTACCATTCGAAGTCGTTTTACCAGCACCTTGTAAACCAACGAGCATAATCACTGTCGGGGGCTTAGTCGAAAGGTTAAGCTTGCTTTGCTCACCACCCATGAGTTCGGTTAGCTCATCTTGAACCACTTTGATGACCTGCTGTCCCGGCGTTAAGCTCTTCAAAACCTCTTGACCGACAGCTCTCTCCTTCACACGATTAATAAACTCTTTAACAACCTTAAAGTTAACATCTGCCTCCAACAACGCAAGGCGAATTTCTCGTGTCATTTGCTTCACATCATCTTCAGAAACCTTGCCCTTACCCCTGATCTTCTTAAATGTTTCCTGCAGTCGGTCGGCTAAACTTTCAAATGCCATCTTGCCGCCTCCTAATCTAGATTCTCAATGCCCTCAATCATCTCAATGGCCTGTTGTTTTGAAAACGGCTCTTTGTCAAGGAGCTCTCGCAGCTCTTCCAATCGCAAAGATCGCTCCGTGTATTTTTCATAAAGGTGAAGATGATTCTCAAAATCATTGAGAAGGGTTTCGGTGCGCTTTAGATTATCGTAGATTGCTTGTCTGGACACACCAAAATTTTCAGCAATTTCACCAAGAGAAAAATCATCAACATAATATAAATCCATATATTTACACTGTTTTTCAGTTAGGAGAGAGTGATAAAAATCATAAAGTGCGCTGACATATAGTTTTTTCTCTAACATAAACCCCACCTTGTAAAGTCATTATCCTTTACACAATGATTATCATAAACGACAACAGCGTTCTCTGTCAAGTCACTTTTATTTTCGCCGTCTACTCTGCTTCATCTGTTTCTCTTTCATCCGCATTTTCAGAGAGCATATCAGCAAAAAGTCCATAAACAAAAGCATCCGCAGCAAACGGTTGAATATCCTCAATCCCCTCTCCCAGGGTGACAAATTTAACGGGGAGATCTAATTCATTACGAATAGCAAAGACAATACCACCTTTTGCTGTGCCGTCGAGCTTGGTCAATACAATACCCGTCACATCTGTTGCCTGACCAAAGGACTTAGCCTGACTCAAAGCATTCTGTCCTGTTGTAGCATCCAAGGCTAACAACACCTCATGCGGAGCACCCGGAATCTCACGAGCAATGACACGCTTGATCTTCTCAAGCTCTTTCATCAAGTTTACTTTGTTTTGCAGGCGACCTGCCGTATCACACAGAAGGATATCAACGCCACGAGATTTAGCCGCAGTTACCGCATCGAAAACGACAGCAGCAGGATCGGAGCCCTCCTGATGCTTGATAACATCCACATCAGCGCGCTCACCCCAAATTTCCAGCTGTTCAATCGCTCCCGCCCGAAACGTATCTCCTGCCGCAAGCAAGACGTGTTTTCCTTCTTGTTTAAAGCGACGGGCTAGTTTTCCGATTGTCGTTGTTTTACCAACGCCATTAACCCCGACGAACAATATGACAGTTAAACCATCAGAATTTATGCGGAGAGCAGAGTCTTCTTCATTCTTCTGAAGCATTCCTGCCAAGACTTCTGCAATAACTTCTCGAAGAGCTTCCGTATCTTTAATATTTCGACTTCTCGCCTCATCCTTCAGCTGTTCAATAATCTCCATCACTGTGCTAACACCAACATCGGCACTGATTAAAATATCCTCTAGTTCCTCGAAAAATTCCTCATCCACCTTGCGATAGCGTTTAACTAAATTATTTACTTTCGCAGCGACAGATTGTCGCGTTTTGGTCAAGCCCGATTTGAATTTACTTGTTACTGAATCATTTTCTCCAGTTAATTTGCTTTTTAACTTATTTAGAAAGCCCATGTATTCTTATTCTCCCCCATCTCTTCCTTGAAACCAGAGCATGTCACTTAACCGACGAGCTCCTGCGTCTTTTCCAATCTAACAGAAACAAGCTTTGATACCCCAGATTCCTGCATGGTCACCCCATAAAGTACATCCGCTTTTTCCATCGTGCCTTTGCGATGTGTCACAACGATAAATTGGGTTTCCAAGCTAAAATCCTTTAAGAAATTGGCGTAGCGATCAACATTGGCATCATCCAAAGCAGCCTCGACCTCATCAAGAACACAGAACGGAACAGGTCGAACTTTTAAAATGGCAAACAAAAGCGCAATCGCTGTAAGAGCACGCTCTCCTCCAGATAATAACGATAAGTTCTGCAATTTTTTACCCGGTGGCTGTGCAAGGATATGAATACCCGTATATAACAGATCTTCTGGATCAGTTAAAACGAGGTCGGCCTTTCCGCCTCCAAATAAGGATTTAAAAACCTCTCCAAAATGTTCTCGGACACGATCAAACATTTCCTTAAATCGCTTGCAAACTTCTTCATCCATTTCATCAATAACACCCAAAAGCGTCTCTTTGGCTTGCAGTAGATCTTCACGCTGCTCAGTCAAGAACCGCAATCGCGTGGATACCCGATCATACTCTTCGATAGCTCCAAGGTTGACTATTCCTAACTCTTCGACCGATCGCTTCAACAAGCGTACATGCTTCTTAGCTTCCTCAACCTCATGCTCTAGAGCATGCTGCTCCTTGGCCGCTTCATAGCTTAATTCATATTCCTCACGCAGATGATTCAAAAGATTATCTAATTCAACGTCTAAACGCTCCAAGGCTATCTCCTCTTGTCTAAGCATCTCCTCTGTACCACGATATAAACGTTTGATCTCTTTGAGCTCTAATTCTCCTGATTGAAGAACATCATGAAGAGAAAGCCTTTCTTTCCTGCGCTCACCAATCCAGCTCATCAATGCTTCCTTATCTTCTCTACAGGAGGTAATTTGACGATCCATCTCTTCGTGGGTCATCTGCTGATTGTCCATATTATCATCTAAGTCATGCAACGCAGTAGCAACTACCTCGAATTCCTTAATGATGGCTGAAAGCTGCTCCTGCCGAAGCTTTACCTTTTCTTCTTGACTATTAAAGGTTTCATGCTGTCTTGCTACTGCAACTTTTAGATCTGTCATTTCCGTCTGCAAGAGCTCTTTGGTTTCATCCTGATTCTTTTTCTGATGTGTAACCGTTTCTATTTCAGCATCCATTTGTATTTGCTTCTGAGAGAGCCCATCAAGTTCTTTTTTTAAAAAGCTGAGCCTCTCAAGCATTGTTTCATTTTCATGTGTTTGTCCTTCATAATCCCGCTTTAAAAGCTCTAAGCGCTCACGAGACGTGTTTAAATCATGCGTTAATTCTTTAAATAAATCCTCTATTTGACGCTGATCATCTTCTGACTGACTCAACGCTTTTTGCTGACGATCACGCTGCTCTTGTCCTGCCTTTATGGCATCTTGAATACCCTCTAGCTTGGCAGCATGATTCTTTTCTCTGTCTCGCATCTCTACAAGCTGTTTTTCCAACTGATCAATATCCCTTTGTCGTCCAAGCAAATTAGCAGTCGTTTGTTTACGACTTCCTCCTGACATGGCACCACCCGAGCTGATAACGTCTCCATCTAAAGTGACAATACGATAGCGATAATTTACCTTTTTAGCTAATGACGTTGCACCACTAATATCTGTAGCGATTAAAATATGACCCAGAAGATGCCCAACAATCTCACGATATGGATGATCGTAAGTGACCAAACTTGCGCCCACACCAACAAAAGCCTCATGATCTCTAAGCGCGCGTAAATCCACTTCTGAAATTGAGCGGGCTTTAATCACTGAGAGCGGGAGACATGTCGCCCGTCCTGCTTTTCGTTTTTTAAGATAGTGAATGGCCTGCTGAGCATCGGTTTCTTCACTGACAACAATATGCTGCATCGCCACACCTAAAGCAGTCTCTACAGCCACCTCATGCACCTTATCCACTCGAATCAATTCGGCAACAGCTCCATGAATGCCTTTAAGTGTTGATTTACTTGCCTTAAGAATGGTTTTTACACCGCCGTAAAATCCGGTAAAGTCATCTGCCATTTCCTTTAGCATATCTCGCCTGGATTCCGCACGATGAATAGCGTTTCCCATTTGTTGAAGTGTTTCACTTAGCTCCTCCAACATTCCTTGCTTACTTTGCAGCCCAAGGATCAACGTTTCAAAAGATTTTTTGTTTTTAGTGACATGCTCTTTAATACGGTCCAGGCGTTCTTCCGCTTGAGCTCGTTTGGTCTCGACATCCCTGATATAAGCCTTCATCTGCTCATAATCTTGACCGATCCGCTCGCTTTTGGATTGCAGCTGCTCCTTTTGACTGGTTAAGTAACGTGACTCGTTTCTAAAGGAAGCTTGCCGATTTAATATTTCGAAATAGCGCGATTTGAGATTTTCTAAATGAGCTTCAATATCTTGTTCAAAATGATTCAAGTGATGTATCTTTTCTTGAAGCTCGGTTTGAAACGTTTTCAGTTGTTGCTTTTGCTGATCACGGACAATTTGTTCATCCGCTAAAAGACCCTCTTCAGCAGAGCGCCGTTCTCGTAACATCTCCAGCCGTTCTTGCAATTGTTCAGCATTTTCCTTCGCATGCTTTTGGCGTTCTTCAAGCACTTTTCTATTTCCTTCATATTTCTCAAGAAGCCCGCTAGACAACAAAAGAGCTGCTTGGAGCTCCTCAATAGATTGATCCAGCGCCTGAGTGTGCCCACGCATCTTCTCATGCTTTGCTTCAGTGCTGCTGATTAAGCTCGCTTGTTCAATTTCCTTTTCCTTAAGCTTTTGAACACCCTCTGTATGTTTTTCCCATTTTTCATGTGTTACCTGTATATCATGAACAAGAACGGCAACCTCAATGGCTTCAAGTTGTTCCTTTTTCTCAAGATAGTCCTTGGCTATGGAAGCTTGTTCCTGCAATGGTTCAACTTGTCCTTCTAGCTCATGGAGAATATCTTCCACACGATTGAGATTTTCCTGTGATTCGTCTAATTTTTTTTCAGCGCTATGTTTACGATTTTTATATTTTAAAACACCTGCTGCTTCTTCAAAGATTTTCCGTTTATCTTCAGCCTTACTATTAAGAATCTCATCAATCTTACCTTGACTAATGATGGAATAAGCCTCTCTACCCAACCCAGAGTCCATAAACAAATCTACGATATCTTTCAAGCGACATTTCTGTCTGTTGAGTAAAAATTCACTTTCTCCTGAACGAAATACCCGTCTTGTTACACTGATCTCCATGTAATCAACATTCATATAGTGGTCTGCATTATCAAGGACAAGCGTCACCTCTGCCATATTAAGCGCATGCTTTGAATCACTTCCGGAAAAAATGATATCTTCCATCTTTGTCCCGCGCAACGACTTGGCTGATTGCTCGCCAAACACCCACTTAATCGCATCAGCAATATTGCTTTTTCCGCTTCCATTCGGTCCAACCACTGCAGTAACCCCTGATACAAAATCAATGGTTACTTTCTGTGCAAATGATTTAAAACCTAATATTTCTAACTGTTTGAGGAACATAATGCAGCCTCCCGATTATCTAACTCTTTTATTTTATAATAATAAGCAAGAGAAAGAAAGATGGTTTTCTAAGAAGGCTTGAGTTTCTATAAATGATCAGGTTAGAATATAATATAATACCCTAGGGAATTAAAGAAGGAGGACCATGAGTGGATTTAACCTTAAAAAGCGACGAAAATATCGATTTCATGATTGAAGGCATTAAGACTAAGCTACAATTAGTCAATCGTGATGTTTTAAAAGCAAGTTCTTTTTCAACCCAATGCTATGATGAGCTGCATGATATTTATAAATTAGTAGATAAAATGCCTTCCCTTAGCATTCGCGACATGGAAGCCATACTGGAAGAGCTCCGCACCCTTCGTAACGATTGATTGAGTCCTGAAATTAGACTAGGATAGCCCCCGGTCATTGAAAAGAGTGGTACACACCAATTCATTTTGGTGTTACCACTCAGGTTCGTTTTGTTTCAGCCTCTTTTATGCATTTCTATAGCATGGTTACACATAATAAGATTGACACGACGTAACGTACTAAAAACCCTTATCTTTCTCATGCCAAGTTAAATGACCCTCCCCCTGCAACCTTATTCGGACGACAGAGGGTACTTCAAGCCTTCCAAACCTTTTTGAGCAGCCTGTTGCTCAGATTCCTTTTTTGTTCTCCCTTTACCACTGCCAATTTGCTTGCCATCTAACAAGACATTTGAAACAAACTCACGATGATGAGCAGGTCCCTGTTCAGAAATTACTTCATAGCTAAGCGTACCTTTATTCCATCTTTGTACAACCTCTTGCAACTGACTTTTAAAATCCATCACATGGGAAAAAGCACCCTCATCAATTTTTGGATAGACGATTTGTTCTAAAAATCGATGGACTGTGGCTAAGCCTTGATCCAAATACAGAGCGCCAATAAATGATTCAAATACATCCTCCAGTAAAGCAGGTCGATGACGACCTCCCGTCGCTTCTTCCCCGCGTCCCAAAAAGATCATATCTGCATAGCTCATCTCATTGGCAAATGAAACAAGCGAAGCTTCACAAACAATCGCCGCTCGTAATTTCGTCAAATCTCCTTCCTTCATGGCTGGGTATTTTCTAAATAAATAGTTTGAGATTAATAACTCCAACACGGCATCCCCAAGAAATTCTAACCGCTCATTGTCTTCCCGAGCATATTTACGATGCTCATTCACATATGATGAATGCGTGAATGCTTGCTTAAGCAAAGTCGCATTGTTAAATGATAAATTATAGTCATGTAAGAATTGATATAACTTCTCTGTTAGTTCCTTTTCATATACCTGTGATCGTTTAGCTTTTGACAAAATCGATCCTCCTTTCCGAGCTATAAAATTAAAATGAGGAATCTCCTTGCAAAAGATTACCACTCATGATGAAGATTCGAAGTAGCAAACTTATCCTTTTAACAATGGATTCCAATTTATACTTTCATTCATAACACTTTATTCATTTTTATATACACAGTTATAAAGAAAAAATTGCTGACTTTAGCGACCTACTAAATACCCCTGATCTAGGATTTTCAAGGTTGCACGCTAAAGATTCCTACACATAGAGCCACCGAGGGGAAACTGCAATAATAACTCATTTCCACTTTCTTTAATCAGTCAAACAACATCCCATATTCTCCAATAGTATAAACTGAAAGTCCCGAATGAATCATTCGGGACTTCTTCATACCGAGCTTATTGATGGTTTTTTATATATTCCACAACATCGCCCACCGTAAGAATTTTCTCCGCATCTTCATCGGAAATTTCGATATCAAACTCATCCTCTAATTCCATAATGCACTCAACCATATCAAGCGAGTCTGCTTTCAAATCGTCTGTAAAAGAAGCTTCTGGTTTCACATCAGCTTCATCAACATCGAGACGATCAGCTATGATCTTTTTAACGCGATCTAAATTATCTTTATCTTCAGCCAAAGATGTCACCCCCCTCACTCTTCATCATTTTTCACTACAGACTATCAAATCAATCATCATTTTAACTGTCTGCGTTCATCTGGTCAATAACCTATGAAGAACAATCACTCGTTCAACATATAAATATTATCCCATCACCATGCCGCCGTCAACACAAATTATTTGACCCGTCATATAATCACTCGCATCACTAGCTAAAAACAAGGCTACCTTTGCTATGTCATCTGGATCTCCAAAGCGAGCAAGCGTAATTTGTGAGAGTATCGAAGCCTTAACATCTTCTGGCAAGCTTTCTGTCATCTCTGTAGCAATGTAGCCTGGAGCTATTGCGTTTGCCGTGATGTTCCGAGAGGCAAGCTCACGTGCGGTAGTCTTTGTCAATCCAATAACCCCTGCTTTTGCAGCCACATAGTTAGCCTGACCTGCATTCCCAATAATCCCACCACTAGAGGTAATATTGATGATTTTACCCTGCTTTTGCTTCATCATAGGGCGTGTTACAGCTTTTGTCGTGTTGAATACACCCTTTAAGTTCGTATTAATGACTTCATCCCAGTCTTCTTCTTTCATTCTCATGATGAGATTATCCTTTGTGATACCGGCATTATTTACTAAAATATCTATTGAACCAAAAGTGGTTATAACCTGTGTTACTGTGTCTTGAACTGCGTCAGCATCAGCAACATCACATTGCACAGCAAAAGCTTCAGAACCTGCTGCTTTGATAACATCAACAACCTCTTGAGCACGCCCTTCATTTCCTGCATAATTAACTGCTACTTTAACTCCCTTTTGTCCAAGGGCAATAGCAATAGAACGCCCTATGCCCCTTGATGCTCCCGTCACCAATGCTACTTTACCTTCCACTATTTTCCCACTTCCCTTTTAAATGTTGTACAACCTCTTGAAGAGATTCTAAATCACCCACAGCATGGGTTACTGCTTCACGATTAATCTTTTTAATAAGACCTGATAGCACCTTCCCAGGACCGACCTCAACAAAGGTTGTCACTCCCAAATCTATAAGCTTTTGAACACTCTCCATCCAACGAACAGGAGAGTAGAGCTGTTGAATCAGCAGATCCTGTATGCCTTCTGCATCTGACACCGTATTTGCCGTTACATTAGCGACTATTGGTATCTTAGAATCATGGATTATCGTAGCATCTAAAATAGTTTGAAATTTCATTGCAGCAGGCCTCATTAATTCTGAATGAAACGGGCCGCTCACCTTCAATCTCATCACACGCTTTGCACCCGTTTCTTTAGCGAGTTCAGAGGCCTTTTCGACACCCGAGGTTTTTCCAGAGATAACGATTTGATTCGAACTATTTAAATTGGCTAATTGTACAGTATCTCCAGTCTTGGATACAGCCTGACACACAGCCACAAGCTCTTCAACATTCAATCCTAATACCGCTGCCATTGCCCCTTGACCGTCCGGCACAGCTTCATCCATTAATAACCCGCGGTGATGCACAGCATAAACCGCATCCTCGAACGTCATTGATCCTGCCGCAACCAACGCGCTATATTCGCCTAAGCTATGACCTGCGACATAGTCGGGCGTGATGCCTTCATCCTGTAATAAACATTGGAGTGCCACACTCATTGTTAAAAGTGCCGGTTGAGCATTTTCCGTACGTGTCAGCACATCCTCGGGACCATTGAAAATCGTCCCTGTTAAATCCATCCCTAGCTTTTCATCAGCTTTTTTAAAATAAGCATGTGCTCTGTCGTTCTGTTCATTTAAATTCTTACCCATGCCAACAAATTGTGAGCCTTGTCCTGGAAAAACAAATGCCATTTTCCCCATTCATATAACCTCCTTATCCCCGCACTTATTCATCAGCTAGCCTTGATTGAACACTCTCTTCCCTCATCTTTAATATCGTTTCCTCAATGGTGCGCACAACATCGCCTTCAACAATACGAACAGCTTGGCGAATAGCGAATAAAACGGCTCTCTCATTGGCAGAACCATGCACTTTGACGATTGGTGCTGCGAGCCCAAACAAGCATGCTCCTCCATAGGTTGAATAATCCAACCGGTCTTTGAGTTTTTTTAATTGTGGATATAAACACAGGCTAATGAGCTTTGCAAACCATGAGGCTGTCAATTCGTTTTTCAAGATGGTCGTCATCGAAACACCCACACCCTCAGTATTTTTAAGAATAAGATTGCCAGAAAATCCATCAGCAACAACAACATCCGTTTCACCTAAGAGCAAATCACGAGATTCCACATTACCAATAAAATTAATCGGTGCCTCTCTTAATAACTCGAACGTTCGTTTGCTCAACTCATTGCCTTTTCCAGATTCTTCTCCAACATTAAGGAGCCCAACTTTTGGTCTATGGAAGCCTCTGACTTTTTCAGCATAAATAGAGCCCATGATAGCATACTGCATAAGGTGCTCAGCTTTGGCGTCCATATTCGATCCAGCATCTATCAACATAAAACCTTTCTTATCAATGGTTGGTAAAGTCGGTCCTAGTGCGGGTCTATTGATGCCTTTAATTCGTCCGACACCAAATAACCCTGCCGTCATTAGCGCTCCTGTATTACCTGCCGAAATAACCGCATCTGCACGTCCTTCCTTCACCTCGTTAATCGCCAAAACCATAGAAGCATTTTTTTTCTGCCTTACCGCCTTCGTAGGTTGATCGCTAGCCTCAATTTTTTCATCCGTATGTAAGATTTCCAGTTGTGGATGACCCTCTGTCAACGGAGCAATCTGTCTTTCATCCCCCACTAAAACGATGGTAATATCCTTCTTTTCCTTTACAGCATCCAATGCTCCCTGAACAATCGATTTGGGAGCATAATCGCCACCCATTGCGTCCATTGCTAATTTCATTGGTTATAGTTCCCCCTTTGTTTACCGCTTTTACAACCACTAACTCAAAAATGATGTGTTTCCTATTCTATTTTTTAGGCAGACGTGAACGGTACATCATAAAAACACCTCGAAACACTTGCTGCCTTTGAACATAACTCTTCACTTCAACTACGGTAAACTCCCGTTCAGCACGCGTCACCTTTGCCTTTGCCATCACACGATCACCTTGATGAACCTGAAATTTGAAGGAAATCTCAGCCTTTGCGGTTAATGCCATCTCATCATTAAGCACAGCAACGGCCAAGGAATTAGCTTGCGCAAACAAATGATGTCCTCTCGCAATACCCGTTCTTGCAAACACATGTTCCTCATTAATATCTAAAATTGAAATAGCTTCATCGTCTAGATTAAGCTCAATAACCTCGCCAATGACCTCTTCAGGATCAAGCGCTTTAACCGTATCAAAATTTTTTTTGGCAACGAGCTTTATGCGTTCGCGAAGTTCAGGTATAGATAATTCCAGTCGATCTAAACGAATGGTTTGAATGCTCACATTAAATTTTTCAGCCAGTTCCTCATCTGTCACAAAAGGTGTTTTTTCAATGGTTTCTAACAGTTGGTTTTGGCGTTCTCTTTTTGTTATTTTCATTTTCGCCACCGCCATTTTTATCTTAAAATTCCCTTATACTATGACTAGGTACTAAAGCCAGTATAATAATAAATGTACCAAATTTCAAGCATTTGTTATCTCCTCCCCTCACTCATTAATCCAAACGTTCCCCCGAAAACACCCCTTGATCTTCGAGCTTCTTTCTGATCAATGCATAGTCTTTACTATCCCAAAAAGCACCTGAGCTGAGGATATGCTCAACATCTTTTCTGGCAACATTCAAGGCTTTAAAATCATGAACGATATCAGCGATTTTGAAATCAGGTAACCCACTTTGCTTTCTCCCAAAAAAATCGCCTGGTCCTCTTAACTTTAAATCAGCTTCGGAAAGCTCAAAGCCATCTGTCGTTTCAACCATAATGTGCATCCGTTCCTTGCTCACTTCAGAGTGCGCATCAGAGATTAAAATACAATGTGATTGGTGGCTTCCACGCCCAACGCGTCCTCTAAGCTGGTGCAGCTGAGCAAGCCCAAATCGCTCGGCATCATAAATAACCATGACGGTGGCATTTGGTACATTGACCCCCACTTCTACAACCGTTGTTGACACCAAAATTTGCGTTTCGTTGTTCTTAAAGGCTTCCATCACCTGGTCTTTTTCTTCCGACGTTAGCCGCCCATGCATTAACCCGACAACAAATGAAGGAAAGGTTTGTGTTAATTGAGCATGCACATCAAGCGCATTTTGTATATCCAATTGTTCGGACTCCTCAATTAAAGGGCAAATAAGGTATGCTTGTCTTCCTTGTTGTATCTCTTTAGAAACAAAAACAAGCGCCTCGGAAAGCTGGTCGTGCTTGACCCAATGTGTTTGAATCTTTTTGCGACCAGCTGGCAACTCATCTATCGTAGAAATGTCCATATCACCTAAAGCAGAGATGGCAAGTGTTCTTGGTATAGGTGTTGCTGTCATATGGAGAACATCTGGCTCTGCGCCCTTACTGCGCAAAGCTCGCCTTTGGTTAACCCCGAAGCGGTGCTGCTCATCAGCAATGACTAAACCGAGCTTGTTAAATACGACCTCCTCTTGAATCAACGCATGGGTTCCAACAATCACATCAATTTCTCCCGTTTGCAATTCCTCTAATAAAGCTTGTCGACGTTTGCCTTTTACATGGCTGGTCAAGAGTGCTACAGAGCACCCAAAAGAATGTAGGAGTTCATGAAGGTTTTCAGCATGTTGCTGCGCAAGAATTTCTGTAGGAACCATTAAGGCACCTTGAAATCCACTTGTCGTCACTGCAAATAAAGCAATACCAGCAATGACTGTTTTCCCAGATCCCACATCTCCCTGAAGAAGACGCGTCATCTGAAAAGGAGATTTTATATCATGGAGAATTTCTTGAGTCACTCTTATTTGTGCTTTTGTCAATTTAAAAGGAAGTGCCCGGATAAAATCTCGCACGCTATCAGATTGTATTGGGACGGCAAATCCCGATCCTTTTTGACTATTTTTATGCTTAAACAACTGCATTTTTAATTGAAAATAAAAAAACTCTTCATACACCATTCGTCGTCTCGCATGCTTAAGTTTATGGCGCTGATCTGGAAAATGTAGTGTTTGAATTGCCTCTAATCTATCGGGAAGCTGATAGATTTTTCGAAGCTCAACGGGTAGAGGATCCTCTACCTCATGCTGCGCCAACATTGTAAGTGCCTCAAAGACAAATTTTCTAATGGATTTGATTGTAAGGTTCCCTCTGATTTGATAGACAGGTTCTATAAGACGCCCTTGCCGCTCTTCACCAAACTGAACTTCCGCAATGGATAATTGTGCACGATGAGCATCCCATTTGCCGGTGGCAATCACGTTTTCACCAATTGTAATTTTTTTCTTCAAAAATGCACGGTTAAAAGCGATGGCCGTAATCAACAAATCCCCAACAAATAATCGAAAGCTTAAGCGTGATTTTTTTTTCCCATAAAAACGGAGAGAAGGCTCACTATGAACCTTCCCTTTTACGGTTATTTTATCATCATGCTGCACCTGAGTAAGATCCTTGATATGGTAGCTTTCGTAGCGGTAGGGAAAGTGCATGAGTAAATCGTCGATAGTATAAATACCCAACGCTTGAAGATCGGCTTCCGTTTCTAATCCGACACCTTTAATCACCGTCACAGGAGAATCTAGCATGATCATAACCTCGATTTCTGAGAAGATGTGTTAAAAAAGATTTTATCCTGAAGCAGCTTTCCAGTAGGGGTTGCTGCTAACCCTCCTTCAGCAGTCTCCTTAAAAGCCTTTGGCATTCTTTGCCCCACTTCATACATAGCAGAAATAACCTCGTCACAGGGAATTCGACTCTTCACATTTGCCAAGGCCATGTCCGCAGAAACAATCGCAAGCGATGCACCCATAGCATTGCGCTTAATACAAGGCACCTCGACCAGCCCAGCCACAGGATCACAGATCAAACCCAGAGTGTTTTTCAAGGCCATTGCTACAGCCTCTCCCGACTGTTCCGAGGTCCCGCCAGCCATTTCCACAAGAGCTGCCGCCGCCATGCCCGTTGCCGAACCCACTTCGGCCTGACAGCCCCCTGCGGCACCTGAAATCGATGCGTTATTCGCAATGACATAACCAACAGCTCCTGCTGTAAAAAGAAACCGCATCATCTGTTCCTTCGTCGGGTTCAGCTTGCCCTTCATGCCGAACAACACCCCGGGAACTACACCAGCCGATCCTGCTGTAGGGGTAGCACAAATGGTCCCCATCGCTGCGTTGACTTCATTTGTAGCAACTGCCATACTGACCGCATTCAACAAGAAATCTCCCGATAGAGCATTGCCTGATTTCATATAGTCATTGATGAGCACAGCATCCCCACCAGTGAGACCAGAGTGAGATTCCACCACTTCATTAATGCCTCTATCTACAGCAGATTCCATTATTTCAAGATTTTTTCCCATTTGTTGCACAATCGTGTCTCTGCTTCTTCCTGTTTCATCGATTTCCTTAAGGATCATCACCTCTGAAATGGGAAGAGCTTTTATTTGCGTGATATCAATTAATTCACTGATTGTTTTAAACATGATACGTCTCCCTCCTTAACGATCATTCCGATCAATCTAACATTGCGACGCTATACATATGAGGAAGCCTGGAAATTTCCTTGGCAACCTCAGGGGGAATCGATTGATCTGTTTCAATTATCATCAATGCCGTTTGTCCTCTTACCTTTCTAGAAACTTCCATATATGAAATATTAATCTCATGCCCCGCTAAAACACCGGCCACAGTTGCCACAGCTCCATAGCGATCGTGATGTAGGATAAAGAAGGCTGGTCCATTCCCAGACAGTTTTAATCTATAATCATTCAGTTCAATAATCTCTATCTTACCTCCACCGATGGACACACCTGTGAGTGTCATCTCTTCCAAACCAGAGCGAAGGACTAAGCGCACCGTATTGGGATGCTCTAATTCCTCTTTCTCTTCATAAAAATCCAAACTTAAACCCGCTTGATCAGCATGATCCAGTGCCTGGACGATCCTTTCATCAAAGGTATCATAATTCAGCAGCCCACCAACCAAAGCCACATCAGTACCATGTCCTTTATACGTTTTAGCGAAGGAACCATAGAGATGGATATTCACATGCTCAGGTTGTTTGCCGAAGAGTTGACGAGCAACCCTCCCTATCCGCACCGCCCCAGCCGTATGTGAACTTGAAGGACCAATCATGACTGGACCAATAATATCAAAAACACTGCGAAATTTCATGCTTCCTCCTCCTTCACTCACTATTCGACCGCCATCAAATAATCAAGGGTGAATCCTTCCGTGACTTTCAATTTCTATATCTTCAAAAAAATTCATTACTAGGACAATTGTTTTCTATCAAAACGGATCACAATTTTGAAATAGCCACGCCACATCAATACCGTCAGTTTTTTGCCATGACAGCACTCTATATCTTTTTTTCAATAGTATCATTCAATGCTACCTATAGCATTCCTCTGTTCTTCAAATAACGCCCTGAGCAACCGTTTACTTATGAAGCAACAGCTGACCGCTCGTTTAATCGACCGTCGTTAAGCGCACACCTTGGACAAATATATTTACCGCATCGACATCGACACCTAGCATTTGGTCAAGCCTATGCTGAACCTTGGTCTGTACATCATAAGCGATTTCAGAAATCTTCATTCCATAGCTAACTATAATGTACATATCTATAATGATTTTATCCTCTATTTGACTGACAATAACGCCCTTGCTAAAATTATCTTTTTTTAGTAGCTCCGTGATGCTATCTTTTAACTGACACTGTGAGACCATACCGATGACACCATAACAATCGACCGCCACGCCTCCTGCTATTGTAGCCATGACATCTGTTGCTACCTCAATAGAACCACATTCAGCTCTCAGTTCAATAGCCAAAGGAAACACTCCTTATAAATTCATCTGTCTTTTCATTTTACTATAAATACACATTTTATTATACTAAAAAAACACACTACAAAGTTACAAGCTCATCTGATCATGACTAAAAATGAAAAAGAAAAATAATATATGGGAAAGCTTTCGATGTTAAATCTCTTGAAATGCTACAAAAACAGTGGTAATGTTATCTTATGTTGCGTTTAAATCAATGTTTGTGATGAGGCTATCTTATAATTATGTCAAAATCATAGTGCACGCTCATAAGAGGCTGACGAGTTTAAAGGAGGTTTTAAGAATGGGTAAAAAATGCTATGTTACTGGAAAAACAACGAAGTTTGGGCAAAATCGTTCCTTCGCTGAAAATAAGTCAAAGCGTAAGTTTAAAGCAAATCTGCAAAAGGTTCGCATTTTGGTTGATGGTAAACCAAAGCGTGTTTATGTATCAACAAAAGCTTTAAAATCTGGAAAAGTTGAACGCGTATAAGAAACTTCATACAAAAAAGCACCTGTTTGGGTGCTTTTTTGTTTAGCCTTTTTTCATTGATCCTAAGATCGCTTTGACGAATCCTCCCAAAAATTTCGGCAATTTGATCGTATAAAACTTCATAGTCCTCCTCCTTGCATGTGACCCCATTTCTGTATCTATGACCTATAAAAGAACATAAGACTTGTTACTAGTATATTCATTAATTCAAAATTAGTACCCTATTCATCTATCTTTTTTACTTTTTTAAAAATCTAAAAAACAGGTAACACAGATGGTATTTTTTTCTTAGAACAACGCTCCCCAATCAAGTGAGATTCCGTCACTTCCTGTTGAAAGAATGATGCGCATCGCTTGCATCTGTGCTCTGGATACAAAAAACGATGCCATCTTCAATTGTAATCTTAGCCTCATCGTCTACAATTTCATTGCTAATGCACAATGAAGAACCCCACTGTAAATGCGCGCCTTGAAGAGGGTATTTCACGCCCTCTATCGTTAACCCATTAATGGTTGAACTAAAGGCAATGAGCGATAGATACGGAAAATAGGTTGATTTTCTAACATTATAGGTTCCAGAGCGCAAAAGGGTGACGATATTTTGTTCATCAACAAGGAAGAATTTTTCAGGGGTATTTTTGATTAACATTTGGACATTGATCAGCGTGTGATCTAAGCGCCCACCTGTTGCCCCTACTATAAAACAAGCATCATGCGGACGTTCAAGCACCCAATCAAGGGCGATTTCTAAATCTGTATAATCCTTCTCAGATTTAAAGTAATCTATATCAATATCTTGACTAGCAATGTACTGCCGCTCGTCTGCATTTACTGAATCAAAATCGCCAAATGCCTTTATCGGATGTATATGATACTGCAGAAGAACGACTGTCCCTCGGTCAACGCCAATCCATTGGACATCTGAAAATAATGGATCATTTAAATCTGGTAAATGTGCGGTAGGTCCTCCCGCCAATATAGCGAATCTCATAGCTATTTCCTTTCAAGTAATTGTGGTGATGATTTTACAAATAAAGATAACACGAAAGCGATAAGGATAAACGATGGCACGATATAACCTAAATTATAAATCAAGGAATAAAGGGCAACCGGCGTTCCTTTCGGCGCATAAGACCCAAACCAAATGACACCTGATAAAAAATGGCTAATAACCCTTAAGAGACTTCCCAGAGCAGAAGAAAAAATAATCACAATAACCTTATTTCTATCTGACGTAGCCGATAGTATTCTGAATACACCTGCCACGCCCACTAATAAAAAGGCAATGGGATAATCCAATAGAAACTGTATGGGATGAACAACCTCCGGATCGATTAAACAGTCAACGACGCCATAAATCGCACCCATGATCATGCCCCACAGAACACCTCGGCGCAATGAAAATAAAATAATCGGGAGCATTTCAAGTGATACAGAACCTCCGTAAGCCCATGGTGCATTAAATTTCAAAAAGCTAAGGATAACAGCTAGCGCTATCATTAAAGCCGATTCAGTTAAAAGCAATACCTTATTGTTTTTTTGGTTCATCTTCTTCTCCCCCAAAAACAAATAGCCCGCATATCTCACGAAAGATGTACGGGCTTTGTTTAACATATAAAAAACATATCATTCAATAATGTTATTACCACGATTCCTTCGCAGGCATAATCCCAACAGGTTCGATGGGTCGGAAGCTCTGCTTCCCTCTCAGCCTTTTTCAGGCTCCCCACGTGGTTGTATGCACTATTTAATTTTTAATCACGGTCACCATTATACGCCCTGTAAGCGCTGAATGGCAAGCCCACGATCTTGTTCGTTAAAAATTGCTGATCCAGCAACAAATAGCTCTGCTCCTGCTTCCCGGCACAGCTGTAATGTCTCAGGATTAATACCTCCATCTACTTCTATAGCAACGTTTCTACCACTCTCCTTAACCAAGCGTCGCACAGCTTTGATCTTATCTACCATTTCTGGAATAAACGATTGACCACCAAAGCCCGGGTTGACTGTCATAACCAATATGAAATCAACTTCATAGATAATGTAGTCAAGCACGCTAACAGATGTTGCTGGATTAATCACGACGCCAGCTCTAACTTTATGATTTTTAATTAGTTGAATCGTGCGATGCAAATGTGTTGTTGCCTCCGCATGCACAGAAAGCATATCCGCTCCTGCTTTACAAAAGGCATCCACATAACGCTCTGGATTTTCAATCATTAAATGCACATCCAGTTCACTGGATGTATGTTCACGAATGGCAGATACAACGTTGGTTCCCATCGTAATATTTGGAACAAAAACACCGTCCATCACATCAATGTGCAGGAGATCAATGCCCGCCCTTTCAACAGAATCGACCTCAGACGCTAGGTTTAAAAAATTAGCCGCAAGAAGAGAAGGCGCAATTCTTACCATATTAATATCGCTTCTTTCTATCAGAAATTTCTTGATAAAATTGTTTATAGTGTTCATAGCGATGGCTGGAAATTTCTCCTGATTTTACCTTGTTCCTCACCGCACAGCCTGGTTCCTTCAAATGTGAACACCCGCGAAACTTACACTCCTCTGATACCTGCGAAAATTCAGGAAAACAGGCCGATAACTCATCAATCTCAAGGGCTTGAAAATCTAAAGAACTAAAGCCTGGGGTATCAGCCACGAATCCTCCAGCTACCTTAAGTAATTCAACATGGCGAGTGGTATGCTTCCCTCGACTCAATGCCTTAGAAATCTCCCCCGTCTTAATTTTAAGCTCTGGGTGTAATCGATTCAATAATGACGACTTACCAACACCCGATTGTCCGGCAAGCACGGTCGTCTTTTCCTTCAAATAGCGAACGAGTGCTACAAGTTCTCGTTCCTGTTGGGGGTTGATCAGAAATACCGTATAACCAACTTTCCGATAGAGTTCCGCATGTTTCTCAATGCATGCCTTCTCTTCAGGATATGCGTTTACTTTATCCATCTTAGCAATGACAATGGTGGGGGGGATGCCATGCGCTTCGATATGAACAAGGAAACGATCAAGTAATCTTGTATCAAAATCAGGCTCCTTAGCTGAAAAAATGACAAGCACTTGATCCACATTCGCAATCGGTGGGCGATCTAAAACATTGCGACGCTCATGAATCGCTAAAACCATGCCATCAGTTGCATTTGTAGATTCATAATCAACCCAATCCCCGACAAGCGGAGCCAATTTTCGCTTGCGAAAGTTCCCTCTGCCCCTACATTGGTAAACCATACCGTGGTCTTCTATATAGTAAAAGCCACTAAGCGCTTTTATGATCTTGCCAACTGCCATGTCATCCGCCCCATCTTAATCAATATCGTTATAACGAATGGTCTTGTCTTCAATAAGCTGTCCATCTTTATAGACTTGATAATTGGCCTTACTGCCAGGATCTATTGTAAGAGGCAGATTGTATACCTTTGTGTTCGTAATGCTTCCGTTAACAAATTGTGCATGATCATGCTTGGCATCAGTATAGTAGATTACCACATTGATCGGTTGTGATGCGTTATCATTGTTTGAGGTCTGATTATCATTTTGACCCCCATTGCCATTATCTTCATCCTGACCTTTTTGGGTTTGATTCGTTGGATTGTTTACAGTAACCGTGATCTGTTCTACGGTTGTCTTCGGTCTTTCTTCTTTGCCCTTTGAAAGATAAACAGTAATGGTTGTCCCTTCCTCGGCTTGACCTCCTGAAGATGGATCGGTTTTTAAAACGCTCCCTTCTGGTACGCTATCAGAAAAATCTCCCTCTGCAAAGGCAACCTCAAACCCTGCATTTTCCAAGGCAATCTCAGCACTACCTTTGGTATCACCTTGAACATTGGGAATATCAATTTGCTTCGGTCCTGTACTGTAGGTCAACTTTAACACAGTATTTTTAGGAACTTTTTTGCTCCCCGCTTCTGGTGTTTGCGAAATGATCTGTCCCTTTGGAATTTTACTAGAAGAAACACCCGTGTAATTTACATCTTTATATTTGTTCACATCAATTAATTCCTTTACTGTTCCAATATCATCACCGACGTAATCCTGTATAACCTCTTTCTTAAGTCCCTTACTCACTGTTAAATTTACCTTGCTGTGTTCTTTTACCTTAACACCTGATGAAGGGTCCTGACTGACGACAACACCTACAGAGGCATCATCATAGACCGCTTTTTTCTTCACGACAAGCTTCTTATCCTCTAAACGCTCCTTTGCTTGTTCATAGGTCAACCCTTTCACCTTAGGAACCTGTACATTATCAACCTGTAACCACTTAGGAATGACAATAATGGCAACAACAATAAGCGCAAGTATCACGATAGAGAGCCATATGATGACACGCTTTTTCTTATTCTTTTTTCCTTTTTTAACGGGAGGTTCTCCCGCTTTTTCCGCTGTTTCTTGCTCTTCATTTTTAACAAGCTCAGAGCTTATGTTATCAGCAGAAGGGGCATCTCTATCCTCCTTAAGAGGTGACATGATCAAGGTTTGATCAGGATCTACTTCTTTAAAAGACATAATGCTCGGCTCATTCATTCGCTCTGGATTAAGAGCTGTCGACAAATCATCATATAAAACACTCATGTTCTCATAGCGGTCATCTGGATTTTTATCTAAAGCTTGGAAAATAATATTTTCCAAGCTTTGCAACAAGCCTGGATTTAAATCTTTCGGTGGGATAATCTCGTCATTAAGATGTTTTAAAGCAACTGATACTGGAGAATCCCCGGAAAATGGCAGTTGACCTGTAAGCATTTCATACATGACAATACCAAAAGCATAAATATCGGATTTGACAGTTGCTTTCTCACCACGAGCTTGTTCAGGTGATATATAATGTGCTGAACCCATGATCGAATTTGTATAAGTAATCGTCGTCGATGTTAAACCCATGGCGATGCCAAAATCGGTCACCTTTACATGATCTTGATCATCAATGAGAATATTTTGTGGCTTGATATCTCTATGAATAATGCCATATTGATGCGCATGCTCAATGGCTGAAGCTATTTGCTTCAACACAAATACTGCATTTTCAGGTGGGACAGGAGCAAAATTTTTAATATATGTTTTTAACGTTGTTCCATCAATATACTCCATGACAATATAATAAAGATCTTCCTCTTCACCAATGTCATAGATATTAACAATATTTGGGTGTGGAAGGCTTGCAACAGCTTCTGCTTCCCTACGAAAACGGCGGATGAAGGCATCATCCATGGAAAATTGTTGACGGAGAATTTTAACAGCGCAATATCGATCTAAAATAAGATCCTGTGCTTTGTAGACAACCGCCATTCCTCCATCGCCAATGCGTGAAATAATTTTATAACGACCATTAATTCGTTTTCCAATCATAGAGTTTCACCATCATCATACTCTACTATTGTCAGAGTTATATTATCATTTCCACCAGCATTATTAGCTTTTGTGACAAGTTGATTTGCCTTTTCATCAAGAGAAGCCACATCAGCAAAAACGGACATGATAGCTTCTTCACTCACCATATCCGATAGACCGTCTGAGCACAGTAACAGGCGATCACCCTTCACCCAATGAAAACGACGAATGTCACAATCAGGTTCTGGAGCTATTCCCAAAGCCTTGGTAATAATATTCTTTCTTGGATGCACATCAGCGTATTCCTTCGTAATTTGCCCAGCCTTGACTAACTCGTTAACAAGAGAATGATCCTCAGTGACCTGTTTGAGCTCTTCCTGATCATGTATCAAATAGCAACGACTATCGCCAACATTCACCACGATAACCTCCTCACTATTGCATAAGGCTGCCACGAGCGTCGTTCCCATTCCTTTATATTCTAGGTGCTTGGATGCTTCACTAAAAATATATGCGTTGGCAACAGTCACCGTATTCTCTAACCATTGAGTAATCGCCTTGTCATCCTCCTCAGTATCAAATCGATGCCAGCATTCATTAATCTTCTCCAAAGCTAATTTACTAGCAACATCTCCAGCTTGATGTCCACCCATCCCATCAGCAATAACAGCTAAAATATAAGGATTTTTGCGGAAAATACCCCCGTTATCTTCATTGTGTTTTCTAAGCTTACCAGGATCCGTTTTAAAAACTGCTTTCATAACCACACCTCATTTAACCATTCATACACGTCTATTTACCTACCAGTAGGTTCAGTCCGATTAATCTCTATGAAAACTAGTTTAACATAGTTTGTGGCAATCTGTTTTTTTACCTTTTAACAAAGCAACTAATAAAGAAACCTTCCGTGTTGAAATCCTGTGGCAGGATTTGCACCATGCTTTTCCCATGCCATCGAGAGCGTTCTTGAAGAGCATGAGGCAAGCGATTTATTAATGTATCATCTTCATAAAAATCAGGAGAATTTTTCAAAAACTTTTCAGCCGTCCCGATATTTTCATCCCTATCGACTGTACAGGTGCTGTAAATCAGTTTTCCTCCTTTTTTGAGCAAGGGGGCAACCGCATGTAAGATCTTGATTTGAATCTCGGCAATCTGTGCAATATCTTCAAGCGTTTTTTGATATTTTATTTCAGGCTTACGCCGTATCACACCAAATCCTGTACACGGTGCATCAACGAGAATCCGATCAAATGTAGCTGGTTCAAAAGCCTCCTGAGCGTTCGTAGCATCTAGAGCTTGTGCTTGAATACTCGTAAGATCCAGTCTAGCCACACTGTTTTCAATCAATGCCACCTTATGTTGATGGATATCTAAAGCAATAATATTTCCCTTGTCTTCCATACGTTCAGCAATATGTGTCGTCTTGCCACCTGGACCCGCACAAGCATCAAGAATGTGCATATGGGGAAGAGGATCAAGCGCCATACCGACAAGCATAGAGCTTTCATCCTGAATAGTCACGTCACCCTCTTGATATAGAGGCTCATTCACAATCTTTCCCCTATTTAAAATAAGCGCATCCTCTGATAATTGTCCTTTTTCAGCACTCATCCCTGCATTTGAGAGCGTTAAAAGCGCAGCATCTCTTGACATTTTCAAAGCATTAACGCGCAGCATCGTTCGTGGTGCTGTATTATTGTAATCACACATTACTTGTGTTGTTTCTATACCATAAAAGTCGATCCAGCGCTTTAATAACCATCGTGGATGACTCGTTTCAATAGAAAGCCTTTCCATGGGGTCTTGGACATCTTCAAATGTGGGCAACCCTTGGCGTTGTGCCGCGCGTAACACACCATTGACAAGCCCTGAAATTCCCTTATGTCCCCGTTTCTTAGCAATTGTCACCGCTTCGCTAACAATAGCGTGGTCTGGAACCTTGTCTAAAAAAGCAAACTGAAAAAAAGAAAGACGTAAAAGCAATCGAACCCATGTTTCCATCTTTTTCTCATTCTTTACAAAGGAACGAATGTAATAATCTAATGTTAGCTGTCTTTGCAACGTACCATAGACGATTTGAGTGAGCAATGACGTATCTCTCTCCGACATGTCTGCTTTTTCAATCGCATGATTCAAAGCCAGCTGACTATAAGCACCCTGCCTTTCAATTTTTTCTAATACATTAAGAGCTACTTCTCGAATACTGTGCTTCAAACGAATCGTTCTCCTTTACCCAATGCGCCTCCACGTATCAAATCTGCCGCGTGCATGCGCTTCTTACCCGCTAGCTGACACTGGACAACCTTTATGACGACGGCATCCCCCGTTTGAACACTAAAACCATCCTTATCAATTGCGATGATTGTCCCCGGCAACGCTATCTGTTCTCCCTCGATTTTCTTTGCTTCCCAAAGCTTCATCACTTGATCCTTATAAACAGCATAAGCACCTGGAAAAGGATTCAGTCCACGAATGTGATTATAAATATCTTCACCTGGTTTATGCCAATCGATCTTTTCGTCCTCACGACGAATCGTCGGCGCATAAGTCACCTTTTCTTCATCTTGAGGAATGGGACGAATCTCATCCTTTAAAAGTGCAGGCAACATTTCAGACAATAGGTGCGCTCCCGCACGACTTAACTTATCATGCATGATGCCAACAGTGTCCGTTTCCTCAATGGGAATGCTCACTTGCGACAAAATATCTCCTGCATCCATAGCTTTAACCATGTACATAATCGTCACACCTGTTTCTTTTTTTCCATCCATGATCGCCTTATGTATAGGGGCTCCGCCGCGATATTCTGGCAACAAAGAAGCATGGACATTAACAGCCCCGTGCTTTGGTGCATTCAGAATAGCTTCGGGTAATATTTGTCCGTAAGCACAGGTAACAACCAAGTCAGGACGATAAGCCAAAACTTCGTCAATGGCTTCAGATAGACGAATTTTCTGTGGCTGCAGAACAGGAATCCCTTGCGCTATAGCAAGCTTTTTAACTGGTGATGATTCCAAGTGTTGCTTTCTCCCCTTGGGACGATCAGGCTGCGTAACCACTGCAACAATATGATAATCATCATCGATAAGCTGCTGTAAAACTGGGACTGAAAAATCAGGTGTTCCCATGAATATAACATTCATTGTACCGTCCCCTCCTTAAAAAATGGTCACTCAAAAGTGACCATTTTAATGATTTTCATACATCTTACATCAAAACATAAGGATCTATATCAACTGTAATAGAAAGTCCCTCTTTCGAAATTGCCTGCTGATAGTGATCTAAAACCTCTTTCAAAACACGCTTCAACTGTGGTTCATTTTTATATTTTACCATGCATTGACAACGATATCTATCTTTGATCCTAGCAATAGGAGGAGCAACCGGACCAAGCAGGATTGCCTGATCAGATAATTCTTGTTTGAGCAACCGCACAATCTTCGTCGCTATATCCGATGCTTTAGCAAATGATTCATGTGTCACTGTCACTAAGGACAAATAATAAAAGGGTGGATAATCATGGCGTTTCCGGGAGAGCATCTCCTGCTGATAAAATTGCCAATAATCATGCTTGGACGCCAATGTTACCGCATAGTGATCAGGCACATAGCTTTGTATGACAACTTCACCCTCTAGCTGATGCCGCCCTGCTCGTCCACCAACTTGCGTCAATAATTGAAAGGTTTTTTCTGTCGAGCGAAAATCCGGCAAATGAAGCATCGCATCTGCTGCTAAAACGCCCACCAGCGTCACCTTTTCAAAGTCCAGACCTTTCGCAATCATCTGTGTCCCAAGCAAAATATCAGCCTCGCCACGTCCAAATGCTCTAAGAAAACGCTCATGAGACCCCTTTTTACGCGTGGTATCCACGTCCATTCTGATCACCTTTGCCTCTGGTAAAAAGGCGGTTAAGGCTTCCTCAAGCTTTTGGGTCCCTGAACCAAAGAAACGAATGTATTCACTCTCACAGCTCGGGCAATGGGTGGGTGCCGGTTCTTCATATCCACAATAATGACATTTGCTAAGGTTTTGTTCCCTATGAAAGGTGAGCGAAATGTCGCAGTGTGGACAGGTGATAACATGTCCACAGTCTCGGCACATAATAAAGGTTGAATGCCCACGTCTATTGAGAAATAATACGCTTTGTTCGCCGCGTTCGAGCCGTTCTTGAAGTTTTGTCATCAATTTACGTGAAAACATTGAGCGATTGCCTTCTCGTAGTTCCTCACGCATATCAACTATTGTCACAGGTGGCATCGGTTTCTGATTCACTCGCTCTCTTAACTCCGCGTGCCGATACACACCCTTTTGCGCACGAGCATAGGATTCTAATGAGGGAGTTGCACTCCCAAGAATAACTGGACAATGATGAAATTTCCCACGGAATATTGCCACGTCACGAGCGTGGTAACGCGGATTTTCCTCCTGCTTATAACTCGTTTCATGCTCCTCATCAATGATGATAAGTCCTATATTTTTAAAAGGAGCAAAAACAGCCGAACGCGCACCAATGACCACGCGCACATCACCACGATGAATCTTCCGCCATTCATCATGCTTCTCTCCACGATTCAGTCCACTGTGCAAGACGGCTACCTTTTCACCAAAACGTCCCCTAAATCTCTCTACCATTTGAGGGGTTAACGAGATTTCAGGCACAAGCACAATCGCATCCTTGCCTTCAGTCAGAACCTGCTGGATTGATTGCAAATAGATTTCCGTCTTTCCACTTCCCGTCACACCATGAACCAGGTACACGCGATGTTGCTCTTGCTTAACATCATGAACGATCGGATCGAGTGTTTTCTGTTGCTCCTTAGTGAGCTCGGGCGGGGAAGTTGGCTTAATCTCCTGTTTGAAGGGATCACGATAGACTTCTTTATCATAGGAACGAAAGAGTTGTTTATCAATCAAGCTCTGCAGCGTGGCTCGTGAGACTTGACATGTTGTCATGAGCTCAACAAGCGGGACGGCTTCAATTATCTTATAGTCAACAAAATACTTAACCACCGCATATTGTTTCTTAGCCTGACTTCTCAATTGACTTAATTGCTCTACCAATGCTTCCCCAGTATACAAAGGCTCCATCATCTTGATCGTTTTAATCATTTGTTTTTGATCGATCTCATGACTTTCATAAAGAACATTGGCTTGTATCGCTGCTCTGATGCTCTTTAAATGCTCAGGATACGTCTTTTGAAGATGTCTCCACTCTCCTTCTTTATTAGCAGAAAAAAGAAGGGAAATATCTGGAAAATCCGCCTCGAGCTGCTGCTGTTCTTTAACACCGATCATTTTTTTATAATTGGCTTTCATTGCCGCCGGAAGCATCGCTTGATAAGCTGAAATTTCGTAGCATAGCGTTTGTTTGGCTAACCATTTCCCCGCCTGTAGCAATTCCTCTGTTAATACAGGAGCATCATCAACAATCGAATCAATCGACTTGATTTTCTCCACATCTGTCGTTTCTTTTAGCGCAATAATAAAGCCTATTAATTTACGTGGTCCAAACGGAACTACCACGCGTAACCCTCGCTCTGCAATAGATTCTAATGCTTCAGGTATGACGTAGTCAAAAGGCTTATCAGTCTGATTCAATGCGAGATCAACAATTACCTCAGCAATCATTTGTCAGTCCTGCTTTTTAATAAGGCATCTAATTCCTCACAAAGTGCCTCAGCAACCTTTTGTTTTGACATTAATTCTAAATCCTTTGTTTCTCCTCCCTTATAAAAAAAAATGACATGATTCGTATCCACAGAAAAACCAGCACCTGACTCTGCCACATTATTAGCAACGATCATATCAAGCCGTTTTTTTTCGAGCTTTTTTAGCGCATAATCATGGATTTTTTCGGTTTCAGCTGCAAACCCTATGAGAAGCTGATGCGTTTTTCTTTCCCCTAATTCCTGCAAAATATCCGGGTTGCGGACAAAGGCAGCTGTCCACTCTCCTTCTGTTTTCTTTATCTTGTGCTCAGAAACAACCTTCGGGCGGTAATCAGATACAGCCGCCGTTTTGATCACAGCGTCCATTTTATCAAAACGTTGGAAGACCTCCCGATGCATCTCTTGAGCTGATTGAATACGAATCGTTTCTACGCCCCTTGGATCATTTAAGGCTGTTGGACCTGAAATCAGTGTAACATCCGCTCCATGTCGTGCAGCTGCTTCGGCAATCGCATAGCCCATTTTTCCAGAAGAATGATTCGTCAAGTAGCGCACAGGATCCATTGGCTCCTGAGTTGGTCCAGCGGTAACAAGTAGCTTTTTGTTTTTTAAATGCACGAGTGATGACTGAGGGGTAAAATGGGCAACCATTTCCTCAGCAATTGCCTCGGGCTCAACCATTCGCCCCTTTCCAATCCAGCCACAAGCAAGCAAACCGTCCTCTGGATCAAGCAGACGATAACCTATAGCCTTGATTTTAGCTAAATTTTCACGAACAGTTGAATGAGCATACATGTTGACATTCATTGCTGGCACGACCCATACCGGTGCCGTTGTGGCGAGCAGTGTGGTTGTGGCAAGATCATCAGCAATACCGTTCGCCATTTTAGCCATAATATTCGCTGTGGCTGGCGCAACAATCACAAGATCCGCCTGATCTGCTAAATCGATATGTGCAATTTGATGCGGCACTTTTTCTGTAAACAGATCATCATAAACCGGGTTCCTTGATAAACCATGAAAGGTAGTGCTTGACACAAATTTTTGAGCACTGTCGGTGAGGATGACATGCACATGCGCACCCAATTTTGTCAAAGTACTTGTCAAGACACATGCCTTATAAGCAGCAATACCTCCGGAAACAACTAGGACAATGTTTTTATTGTTTATACTCATAGCTTGTACCCCACTCCTTCACCTACATGCCTTTTAAACCAATGCTACATGAAGCTGTTGTTTTCATTGCCTTGGCACATCTTGACATTGCTTGGTTTAAAATGAAGATGCCTATACATAAGACATAAGGCTGCCAAGTATTTTCCTAGCAGCCTACCGAGCAATCTTTCGTGCTCCATCTATCTTTCAACATAGTCTTCATGTTTATATTTAATCAAGCCTTCATTGATTTCTTCTAACGCCATTCCCACCAATTTATCTGAATGGCTATCTTTAATCAATGACTCTTCTGAAATGGCTAATTCACGTGCACGCTGTGCAGATACTGTTACCAATATATATTTTGAACTAATTTGTTCCAATAATGTATCGATCGATGGATAAAGCATCATGATCAATCACCCTCCGTTAATCTTTTATATTTTTCAATAATCCGTGCTTGTTGACTATGCTCAGCGATGACCACAGCTTCAATCCTGTCACACGCACGATCAACCTGATCATTTTCAATGACATAATCATAATGCTTCATCATGTCTATTTCTACGCGTGCAGCATTCAAACGATTTTCAATTAATTTTAGATTTTCTGTTCCTCTGTTAGTGATGCGTTTTTTTAACTCACCGAGACTCGGAGGAACCAAGAAGATGAATATGCCTTCAGGAAAATTCTCTTTTACTTGAAGCGCCCCTTGCACTTCAATTTCCAGCAAGACATCTTGACCTTTATCAAGGGTATCCTGTACGTATTGCAGTGGCGTTCCATAACAATTACCTACATATTCCGCCCACTCCAACAGTTGATGGTTCGCAATCATTTCTTGAAACGCCTCCTTAGCCTTGAAGAAATAATGCACCCCGTCCTGCTCTCCTGCTCGAGGTTTTCTCGTCGTCACCGATATTGAATATTGGAGATCAGTCCCCCTCTCACGGAGAGCCCGACAAACCGTGCCTTTACCTACACCAGAAGGTCCTGATAACACAAACAATAAACCTTTCTCCTTAAACACCATAATTTCCATAAACCCCCGCCATTTAGCTTTCGTCAGCCACATCATCTTGATAGATCAATCTCTGTGAAACCGTTTCGGGATGAACAGATGACAAGATAACATGATCGCTGTCCATGACGATAACAGCCCGTGTTCGTCTTCCATAGGTTGCATCAATAAGTTTATTTTGCTCTCTGGCAATTTTTATTAAACGTTTAATAGGTTGTGACTCAGGACTGACAATAGAAATAATGCGATTTGCCGACACAATATTACCAAAGCCAATGTTAATGAAAATGATCATGCGCTTCCCCCTACCAACATTTCCACTATTCAATATTTTGTACTTGTTCTCTTATTTTTTCTAAGTGGCTTTTCACTTCAACTACCTTCTGAGCAATATGTATATCATTGGCTTTAGAACCAATCGTATTAATTTCACGATTCATCTCTTGAGTTAGAAAATCCATCTTTCTACCAACTGGGCTATCATCGTCTAAAAAGACCTGAAATTTCCGAATATGACTCGTTAAGCGCGTTAACTCTTCGTCGATGTTCACCTTATCCGAGAAAAAAGCCACCTCATTTAATAAACGCTCTTGATCAACGGATCCAGCTTCCGCTAAAAATTCTGCCATTCGTTGACTGAGACGTTTTCTGTAATCGTTCACAACCGATGGTGTATGCTGTCGAATGTCACTTACAGATTGATCTAATTCGATGAGTCGTTGGCTCAAATCTTCATACAAATGCCGCCCTTCTTGAAGGTGCATATCTTGAATAGTATACAATGCATTCTCTAAAACAGAAAGCACTAAATCATCAAGTACCACTGATTCTTTAGGGACACTTGACACTTCAAACACATTTTCAAGATCAACAATATCGCCAATACTATAGCCATCAGAGGAAAGATGATAACGCTCAGAGATCTGCTTAAAACCCGCTATATATTGATCTAATAGCTCCCAATTCACACGCACCTCTTTTTGCGTCAATCTTTCGCCAGACAAAGTCAGTTGCACAGTCACCATCCCGCGCTGTAATGTTGATTGGATGACTTTCTTCATCGCATCTTCTAAATAAAGGAGATGCCGTGGACCATGAAATGTGGTATCCAAATAACGATGATTAACCGTTCGTATTTCAATAGACACAGTATGAGAACCATTGGATTGAGAAGCTCTGCCATATCCAGTCATACTTTTTAACATTTTATCACATCCATACTTTATTCTAAACAAAAATAGTAGCTACAACAAGTATTACTCTTTACACAGAGCTACTCCAACGGTTAAACTCCTTGACTTACAGATACACCCTCCACATGATATACTACTCGTTAGATGAAAGAGAGGGATTACAATGTCCTTTGATGGGATAGTTACACGTTCAATTTGCAGGGAACTTCATAACACTTTTTCAAGTGGACGCATCAGTAAAATTTATCAACCACACGCATCTGACCTCATACTGGTCATCCGTTCACAGGGAACAAATCGTCGCTTACTCATTTCAGCAAGTGCACAATTCATGCGTTTACACATGACATCTTGGCATATCGAAAACCCTACAGAACCACCGATGTTTTGCATGCTTATGAGAAAATATCTTGAGGGAAGCGTTATTGAATCCATCCAACAATTGGATTATGAACGCATCGTCCATATAGATATTAAAGGAAAAAGCGATCTCGGCGATACCGCTCACCGACGTTTAATTATTGAGCTGATGGGCAAACATAGTAATATTATGCTCATCGATCGCGAGACAGGAAAAATCATTGATGCTATGAAACGTTTGCCAGCCTATGCTAACCGTCATCGTACAATTTTACCTGGTCATCCCTACGTGTTGCCACCAGATCAACACAAGCTCAATCCCGCAACAATGACCCCAGATGATTTGCTACAACGTCTAGATTTTAATAGTGGCAAGCTTGAACAACAGCTCGTCGCCAACATCAGTGGGTTTTCACCCTTACTGGCTAAGGAAATTATGCATCGTGCCAACATACCTACCCAGCAAGCAGTGGTCTCCGCCTTTATATCCGTTCAGAAACAGATTAAAGAAGAACAGTTCCAGCCACAAATCATTCACCAATCTGGAGCAAAGGATCAGTTTTATGTGCTACCGCTCACCCACATTGCTGGTGAAGTTGAAACGTTCAATTCTCCTAGCGACATGCTAGAAACATATTTTTCATTAAAATCTGAAACAGATATCGTCAAGCAACGCGCTTCCAACTTAAAACATTGGCTTGCGAATGAAAAAAAGAAAAATGAGCGGAAGTTAGACAAGCTCGACGCAACCTTGAGAGAAGCTGAAGATGCCTCACGTTTTCAACTCTATGGTGAATTATTGACAGCCCACATGCATCTTGTAAAAAAGGGACATGAAACGGCCACTGTTGTTAATTATTACGATCCGGAACAACATACTCTCACGATCCCCTTGGATCCTAATCGAACACCATCTGAAAATGCCCAAAGCTTTTTTAAAAAATATGGCAAGTTAAAGACCGCACGAAAAATTGTAGAGGAGCAAATCAAAGCCACCCATCAAGAGATTGATTATTTCGATACACTCCTGCAACAGGTCGCTTCTGCTGGAATAAATGACATTGATGACATTCGGGAAGAGCTGGAGGAAGAGGGTTATCTGAAGCAGCGCATTTCCAAAACGCGCAAGCAGAAAACTAGAAAACTCACCATAGAGCGCTATATTTCTAGTGAAGGTATTCCTATTCTTGTCGGCAAAAACAATAAACAAAATGAATTCCTAACCAATCGACACGCCTCTGCCGAAGACACATGGCTACATACCAAGGATATTCCTGGATCTCATGTAGTGATTCGCTCCAAGGATTTTGGAGAGGCCACTTTATTAGAAGCAGCCAATCTGGCAGCTTATTTCAGCAAGTCTTCCATGTCAAGCAGCGTCCCTGTTGACTATACAATGATTAAGCACATCCATAAACCAAATGGTGCAAAGCCTGGTTATGTGATTTACGATCACCAAAAAACGATCTATGTCACGCCTGATGAACGCTTTGTCTTACAATTAAAAGATCGACATTAACAGCATGCAAGAAAACCAATCTGAGCTATAATTGAATTTATAACTATGTACAAATATGACAAAATACCTACATTCAGCCCGTTTGTCATGATGTTCAAAGGTTTGTCATTTGAAAGTGCTTCTTAGACCGTTATAATATAATTAAAACTATTGGATCAAGGTGACTATTCATGAGCAATCACTCAGATAATAACTATAAACCAACGAACAATAAGAATTATGCTATCCTGATTTGGAGCTTCTCCATCGTAGCCGTTGTCATCATTCTCCTATTATTCTTCTCACCGCTTGGTTATCACGGCAAAGTCGGTTTCGACATCAATATTTTGCCAAGGATGAATGCCATATTCAACAGCTTTACCTTCATTTTTCTATGGGTTGCCTTTTTTGCCATTCGTAAAAAGAATATCAAATTACATAGGGGGTTCATTTTAGCCGCATTTATAGCGACATTATTGTTTTTAATCTCTTACCTCACCTTCCACTATATTTCACCTGAAACGGCGAAATATGGCGGTGAAGGCTTTATGAGACCTCTTTATTTCACGATTTTGATCACACACAGTACACTTGCAGCCATCATTGTCCCTCTAGCACTCTTTTCCCTGGTCTGGGGCTGGACCATGCAGATCAGTAAGCATAAAAAAATCGTGCGTTGGACGCTGCCTATTTGGCTCTATGTCAGCATAACGGGTGTTGTCGTCTACCTAATGATGGCACCTTATTACTAACACATGAAAAAACGATCTGTCTTTTAAATCACGTATTAGATATCGGAACAAAACTATAGCTAGCCTGGCATAGTAAAAAAGATTCTGGGTTATGTCCTGCACCCCAAAAGTTAGAGTCATAATCTGACTTTTGGGGTACTTATTATGGCTAAATATAGAAGTTATGTATTTCTTAAGATCACCTCCATACAGGCAAAGCGTCATTCATTTTTTTTAGTTTAGCGAGTGGATGAACGCTTCAGAACGCTCGCTTTCGTAACGGTATTTTTAACATTCAAGCGGATAAGAGCGGAAAATGCGAGACTTCTACGGGAACGCACGTGTCTGAAGACCCCGCAAGAAAGCGTTTAGTGCTTTCTGAGGAGGCTGAGGCCGTGCCCGAGGAAAGCGAGCATTCTGTAGCGAGGGAAGGTATTAATTAAAGAACTCCGACTAAATCCAGCATGTCCGTGTGCCAATACCGAAGCTAGCACATCCTGTGCGTCGAAGGAATCAAGTAGTCCAAGTCCATTTTCAATTTTTTGCACGATGATTTGTTAACCCTCGTTCATCCACGCGTCATCAGTTGGGTTCTGGTACCAGCGCTCAAGCATTTTCTTTTGAGTCTCATTAATAAGTTGCTTTTCCTTGGCAAGATCGATCAATGTTGAGAAATCAGTCAATGTATGAAAAGGTACCCTTGCTTCAGCAAATTGCTGTTTGGCTATTGACAAGCCATAGGTCATGATGGCTACAGACCCTATCACATCAGCTCCTTCTTCCCGAAGTGCTTCAACAGCAGTGAGAACACTTCCACCTGTGGAAATTAAATCTTCAATAATGACCACCTTTTCCTTTGGTTTGACGAGTCCCTCAATTTGCTTTTTCTTTCCGTGATTTTTCATAGAGCCACGCACATAGACCATGGGCAATTCTAATAGATCGCTCACCCAAGCCGCATGAGGGATACCCGCAGTTGCTGTTCCTGCTATCACTTCCGCCTCAGGGTAATACACTTGAATAAGCTGAGATAACCCCTTAGCAATAAATCGACGCACCTCTGGATAACTCATCGTTAAGCGATTATCGCAATAGATGGGGGCCTTTAATCCCGATGACCATGTAAACGGGGCATCAGGACTGAGAACAACAGACTGAATTGTTAAAAGATGCTGTGCAGTTGCTTGACTAAGCGTTGGCATTCACTTCACTCCATTCTTTTTGTACACGTTCATAGGCCATAAATGGATCATTTGCTTGTGTAATGCTGCGACCTACCACAATAAAATCGCTACCCATTTGTCGTGCTTCTTTAGGTGTTGCTAAACGTTTTTGATCATTTTTGGCATCACCCAGCAGGCGAATGCCCGGTGTCACCGCTACAAACTGCTGTGAAACGGTTCGCTTTATTCCCGCAGCCTCTTGAGGCGAACATACAACGCCATCACAACCACTTTCATGGGCGATTAAGCCATAAGCGTTGACCACCTTTTCCATTGGCATGTTGATCAATAATTCATTTTCTAACATCTGTTGATCAGTGCTCGTCAGCTGAGTCACTGCCAGACATATCGGCCGCGAGCCCCCAGCAGCTACTCCCTCTTCCAAACCATGAATGGCTGCCCGCATCATCTCTTTGCCACCAGCCGCGTGGACATTAACCATATCAAGGTCAAGCTTTGCTAATCCACGCATAGCTTTATAGACCGTTGTTGGAATGTCGTGAAGCTTTAAATCAAGGAATATATGAAAACCGTCTGCCTTGAGCTGGCGTACGAGTTCTGAACCATATCTGTAATAGAGTTCCATACCAACTTTTACATAAGGCTGTGCTGTTTTTAGTGACTTTAACAGACCTTGCAATTCTTCAGTTGTCGACACATCAAGGGCAACAATGACCGAATGATTCATACCTTCCAGCTCCTTCCCACTAACTCTCGTATACATGTCACATCCCATTCCTGCAAACGCTGAGGTAGCTGCTGGATCAAGTTGGGGCACACCCACGGATCTGTAAAATTTGCTGTTCCAATCGCTACCGCACTTGCTCCAGCCAGTAAAAACTCAATACAATCATCCACACTTTGAATGCCGCCCATGCCAATGATTGGAATAGTAACAGACTGACTGACCTCATAGATCATCCGAATAGCAATGGGTTTAATCGCTGCACCGCTAAGTCCTCCCATTTTATTCGCTAAAATCGGCGCCTTCGTTTTAAGATCGATGCGCATGCCGAGTACTGTGTTGATCATCGATAAACCATCTGCTCCAGCCTGCTCGACTGCTTGGGCCATTGCAACGATATCACTAACATTTGGCGAAAGCTTAACATAGACGGGCAACCGTGACACACCCTTTACTTTCTCTGTCAATTCAGCCGCAACATCAGGGACAATGCCAAAGATCATGCCACCCTCCTTTACATTAGGGCATGAAATATTAAGTTCTAGAGCACCTACACGAGGATCTAAAGAAAGCTGTTCAGCTACAAATAAATAATCATCAACGGTAGACCCAGCGATATTGGCTAAAATGGGGGTCTGATAGCGCTCAAGCCAACGTAATTCTTTCCTCATGATATGAGCAATGCCAGGATTTTGCAGACCAATGGCATTGAGCATCCCCGCTGCTGTTTCTGCGACTCTCGGAGTTGAATTACCAAACCGTGGTTCTTTTGTCGTAGCCTTAATCGCAAGAGCACCTAGACTATCCAGATCGTAAAGCTCGGCAAATTCTTGTCCAAATGCGAAGCAGCCTGACGCTGGCATGATTGGATTTTTCATAGATAAGCCTGGCAAATCAACCCGCAGATCTACTTCTTTAACCTTAATTGTCATGCCAACACCACCTCCCCTGCTTTAAAAACAGGACCATCCCTGCAGACCTTTTTGTAATGATATCCCTCGGGATCGTCTTGGAGATGGCATACACAAGCCATGCAAGCCCCAATGCCACAGGCCATGCGCTGTTCTAATGAAACGTACAAGGGAATGTCACCATCTGCAAAACGTTCTTCTAAAGCACGGAGCATCGGCAATGGACCACAAGCATACACACGATCAGCCGCTATTGCCTGAGCTGTCAAAATATCTGTGACAAAACCTTTTTCTCCATGTGAGCCATCAGCAGTAGCCACATAGGTGGTTCCCAATTTCTTAAAACAGTTTTCATAAAAGACCACATCAGCACGAGCAAAACCGAGGACATGTGTCACCGAAGCCCCATGCGCCCGCAGTTGCTTTGAAAGATTGTATAATGGCGGAATGCCTACACCTCCGCCGATGATTAATGTTTTTTTTCCCGCTAAGTCCTTCGTCACAGGGAAGCCTTTGCCTAAAGGTCCTAAGACATCGACACGATCACCTATTCGTTTTGTAGACAGATGATATGTCCCTTGCCCTTCTACCCTATAGATAAGCGTACATTGAGATGTTCCTTTATCATAATCTGCTAAGCTGATGGGTCTCCTCAACAACACATCGACACGATCATCGACACGGAGATGAACAAACTGACCAGGCTCACTCATATGTTGTACGAGTTCACCTTCTAAAATCAGCTCATAAATGTCTTCAGCAAGAACCTTTTGATGGACGATCTTCATGCTTTCTCCATGCATCATACCATCACCTGTATCTGTTTATTCGACACTGGCATACTATGCAACGTGAAGGACATGGATTCTAATACTTGTAAAAGAGCCTCAGCAGTATCAAGTGATGTCAGGCAAACAACGCCATTCTCTACAGATTCTCGACGAATTCTAAAGCCATCGCGTGTGGGCTTTTTGCCTTTTGTCAACGTATTGATGACAAATTGTGCCCCTCCCTCACGAATCACCTCTAATAAATGCGCTTGTTCGCCCACAATCTTATCAACCACTGTTACTGGAATGTGCTGACTCGCAATGTAAGCTGCCGTTCCTTCCGTAGCCAAAATATTATAGCCAATGTTAAAAAATCGCGTGATCAATGGTAAAACCTCTTCTTTATCCTTATCGGCAATCGTGAAGAGCACAGAACCTTCAGTAGGAATAGACATGCCACTTGCGAGCAAAGCTTTATACAAAGCTTTTTCTAATGTCGCATCATGCCCAATCACCTCACCTGTCGATTTCATTTCCGGTCCTAGTGTAATATCGACACTGCTCAGCTTAGCGAAAGAAAAAACCGGTGCTTTAACAAACACGTCATTCGGTTCAGCGTGATAACCCATTTCATAACCTAGCGAGGGCAAGGAATGTCCAAGAATGACTTTTGTAGCCAGATTAGCCATTGGTACATTCGTAATCTTACTTAAAAATGGCACCGTTCGACTTGAGCGTGGATTGACCTCTAAGACGTACACCTGGTCTTGATGAATGACAAATTGTATGTTCAACAATCCAATAATTTTGAGCCCCTGAGCAATCGCTATGGTCTTTTTAACAATTTCTTCTTTTAGAACTGCCTGCACATTCTGGGTTGGGTAGACAGCGATCGAATCCCCAGAGTGAACACCAGCACGCTCAATATGCTCCATAATCCCCGGGATATGAATCGTCTGACCATCACTAATAGCATCGACTTCCACTTCTCTTCCCATCAAATAGCGGTCAATTAAAACGGGGTGCTGTGGATTAATATTGACTGCATTGGTCATATAATGCTGCAGTTCCACTTCATTATAGACAATTTCCATTGCCCGACCACCTAAGACATAAGACGGACGTACAAGAACTGGATACCCAATGTCATGTGCAATGCTGAGCGCTTCTTCTATAGATAGGGCTGTTTTTCCTTCAGGCTGCCTAATAGCAAGCCGCTCCATGAGCTGTTCGAATTTATCACGGTCCTCTGCTTCATCCATTGCAGCTAGCGATGTGCCAAGAATGGTCACCCCGCGCGCTTGAAGTTCATCAGCTAAATTCAAAGCCGTCTGCCCACCAAATTGCACGATGACGCCCTTTGGCTGTTCAAAATCTATGACATGCATAACGTCTTCAACAGTGAGTGGTTCAACATAAAGCTTATCGGAAACACTAAAATCCGTCGAAACGGTTTCTGGGTTATTATTAACGATAATCGCCTCATAGCCAGCTTCTTTAATAGCCCAAACCGCATGCACAGTGGCGTAATCAAATTCTACGCCCTGACCAATGCGAATCGGACCTGAACCTAGCACTAATACACTTTCACGGTCACTCCGAAGTGACTCATTTTCTTCCTCATACGTGCTGTAATAATAAGGCGTTTCAGATGTAAATTCAGCGGCACATGTATCTACCATTTTGTATACGGGTAGTATGTCACTCATTTTCCGAAACTGATAGACCTCCCACTCTGTCGCTCCCCAAAGCTCCGAAAGAATAGAGTCGGAAAATCCTAGCCGTTTTGCTTCAAGAGTAGCCACCTTGTCCCAAGGCGCCTGCTTAATCACCTGTTCCGCCCGTACAATTTTACTGAGCTTGTATAAGAAATAACGGTCGATTGCCGTGATTGCCCACACCTGCTCAAGATGATCACCTCGGCGCAGGATTTCTGCAATATAGAATAGGCGACGGTCATCTTTTTGACACATACCATCCCACAGCTCCTCATCCTTCATCCGGGCGATATCCTTCGAGAATAAATGGTGATAACCAGCCTCGAGAGAGCGAATGGCCTTCAAAAGTGATTCCTCAAAAGTTCTTCCCATCGCAAGAACTTCCCCAGTCGCTTTCATCTGTGTTCCGAGCCCTCGATTGGCAGCAGCAAATTTATCAAATGGCCAACGTGGAATCTTTGTCACGATATAATCGACTGCTGGTTCAAAACTAGCATACGTTGTCCCTGTCACGGCATTTTTTATCTCATCTAGATGATAACCGACAGCAATTTTAGATGCGATTTTTGCAATAGGATAACCCGTTGCTTTAGAGGCCAACGCTGAAGAACGACTGACCCGTGGATTAACTTCAATAACATAGTAATCAGAACTATTCGGATCAAGCGCCAACTGAACATTGCAGCCTCCTTCAATTTTCAAGGCACGAACAATTTTTAACGACACACTGCGAAGCATTTGTAGGTCATGATCACTTAAGGTTTGTGTAGGGGCAATAACAATGGAATCCCCTGTATGAATGCCGACAGGATCAATATTTTCCATTGGACAGATGGTAATCGCCCCATCATTAGCATCCCGCATCACTTCAAATTCAATTTCTTTAAATCCAGCAATGCTCCTTTCAACAAGTACTTGATGAACAGGGCTTAGCTTTAAGCCATTCGCCACAATCGTCTCCAGTTGCTCTTGATTTCTAGCAATGCCACCACCTGTTCCTCCAAGGGTATAGGCAGGACGTACAACTACTGGAAATTCAATGGTTTCAACAAAGCGCTGCGCTTCGTCTAGCGTATTGACAATATCACCTTCTGGTACAGGCTCATTGATCTGGTACATGATTGTTCTAAAAGCCTCACGATCCTCTGCTTGCTCAATAGATGAAAGCTTTGTACCGAGCAGTTCAATATTAAGCTCCTGAAGCACACCACTGCGTTCTAGCTCCATCGCTAAATTTAACCCTGTTTGCCCCCCTAATGTCGCCAAAATACCATCAGGCCGTTCTTTACGAATAATTTTACTAACAAATTCAAGGGTCAAGGGTTCCATATAAACACGATCTGCCATATTGGGATCTGTCATAATAGTAGCAGGATTTGAATTTACTAAAACCACTTCATAGCCTTCTTCTTTCAAAGCAGTACAAGCCTGTGTCCCTGAATAATCAAACTCAGCTGCCTGCCCAATCACAATAGGACCTGAACCGATAACAAGAACTTTTTGTATATCTGTGCGTTTAGGCATGTGGCACCCCAACCTTTCTATGACATTCAATATCTTCTAAGAAACGAGAAAATAATTGCTGGCTATCCTCTGGTCCCGGTGTTGCTTCAGGGTGAAACTGCACGCTAAAAGCCGCATGATGTTTATGTCTCAACCCTTCAATGCTTTGGTCATTAATGGCGATATGTGTCACTTCAAGTTCTGTTTGGGCAAGAGAGTTGGGATCAACAGCATAGCCGTGGTTTTGTGAGGTCATGTAAAAGCGTCCTGTAAGCAAATCCTTGACAGGATGATTAGCTCCACGATGACCAAAGCTCATCTTCACCGTATCAGCCCCATTTGCTAATGCCAGCAACTGATGCCCGAGACAGATGCCAAACAACGGAACCTTTCCTAGTAGCTTTTTCAGTGTGTCTATAGATTCTGGAACATCCTTTGGATCTCCTGGACCATTAGAAAACACAACACCGTCTGGATGAAGCTGTAATATATCCTTTTCGGTTGCGTTATAGGGCACCACACACACGTTACAGCCCAAGCGATTGATTTCACGAAGGATGCCTTTTTTCATACCAAAATCCACGAGCACCACTCTTGGTCCATCGCCAGGAATTTCATAGGGTATCTTAGTAGACACACGGCTCACTTGATCACATGACCACTGTTTACCGTTCAGTTCCTCGACGATTTTAGCATGATCTTCGTCCCCATCACAAAGCTGACCTTTTAACGTACCATGCTCTCGAATCATTTTCGTCAAACGACGGGTATCGATACCAGCTAATCCCGCAATACCTTTTTCTTTCAGCATGTCGTGCAGCGTTGATTCTGAACGCCAGTGGCTTGGTGTAACGGTGACCTCTTTTACAATCAATCCCGATATAACTGGACATACCGATTCAAAATCATTGTGATTCACACCATAATTGCCAATGAGCGGATACGTCATCGTAACGATTTGATCACAATAAGAAGGGTCGGATAAAATCTCCTGGTAACCTGTCATACTTGTATTAAAAACGACCTCACCCCCACGGACCGAGGGAGCACCAAAGCCTTCCCCAACGAAGACTGAACCATTTTCTAAAATCAATTGCCTTTTCATTCCCAAACACGTCCTTTCTCCCATGCTATTTGACCTTTTGAAATGGTGCATAGTGGCCATCCCTGACATTCCCAATCAGCAAATGGCGTATTCTTTCCCTTGGAAGCAAAGGATTCAACATCAATGGCTGCGGTCTCCTCAAGATCGACAAGGGTGACATCGGCTGACTGCCCCACCTCCAATGTGCCGTAAGGCAGATGAAAAGCTTGCGCAGGCTTAATCGTCAACCAATCGATTAATTGTTCAAGAGAGATCATTCCCTGACGTTTTACCAACTCCGTATAGAGAAGAGGAAAGGCAGTTTCCAAGCCAACAATGCCAAAAGGTGCTTCACTCATAGAGCGTGCCTTTTCCTCATAAGCATGTGGGGCGTGATCCGTTGCGATAAAGTCAATCGTTCCATCAAGTAGTCCTTCCATTAAAGCGGCACGGTCTTCACGTCCTCTTAAAGGTGGATTCATTTTATAGTTGGTATCAAGACGAGGAATATCAAGATCAGTCAGCAAGAGATGATGTGGAGTAACCTCTGCTGTAACAGGAATTCCTGCATGCTTGGCATCACGAATCGTGCGTACGGATTCTTTTGTACTCACATGACAAACGTGATAATGACAGCCTGTGTGCTCCGCTAAGAGAACATCTCGAGCAATTTGTACTGCTTCACAGATATTAGGAATCCCTTTAATTCCATGCTTGATTGCAAAGACACCGTCGTGAACAGCTCCATCATTAATCAAGCTATTTTCTTCACAGTGAGCAATGATCGTTGCATCGATCATCTGCGCCTGCTTCATTGCTGCTAGCATCCTATCTGCTGACTGCACACCAACACCATCGTCTGAGAAGGCAAAAATCCCCCTCGCCTTCAATGCTTTAAAATCAGTAAGATTTTCTCCTTTTTGCTGTTCCGTAATGGCAGCATAAGGTAGCACACGCACTTTTGCTGTATGAGCAATACGCTCATTGACAATGTCCAAGGTATTAATACAATCAAGCACAGGTTGAGTGTTCGGCATAGAGGCAATGGTTGTAAATCCTCCTCGTGCAGCGGCTAGCGTCCCTGTCGCAATGGTTTCCTTATGCTCTCCACCTGGCTCACGAAGGTGAACATGAAGATCGATGAAGCCTGGGACAACGAGCTTATCTTTTGCATCTACAGTATGGTGCCCCTCTTCATTAATCTCTGGAGCAATTTTTACAATCTGCTCCCCTTCAATCAATAGATCCTGAATTTTGAACTCACCCTGCTGATAAAGTTTCCCTTTTTTAATTAATAGACCCACGGCGTGACATCTCCTCTGTTTAAACATGCTTTCATTTCCAATCACACGACGCAACTAAAACTGTTTCTGACAAATCCATTCCATGATAGCCATCCGCACAAATACGCCATTATGCATTTGCTCAAAGATGCGTGATTGCCCGCTTTCCACGAGTTCGCTCGCAATTTCCACATCGCGATTAAAGGGTGCTGGATGCATGATGATAGCATTCGTCTTCATAGCTTGTGCACGTTTTAAAGTCAACCCATACGCCTGGTGATAGGTTTCCGATGTAAAATTATTCGTTTCTTCATGCCGTTCCTTTTGAATACGCAGTAAATTGACAACATCTGCTGTCTCAATCGCTTCCTCTATAGTGACATAAGTTCCAGGAAAGCTTGAATCCTGCCACGCCTGTGGTCCTGATAAAATCACCCGAGCACCTAATCGACGTAACATCTCAGCATTTGAACGTGCCACTCGGCTGTGCCTAAGATCACCGATCATCGCTATGGTCAGACCTTTAAACTGCTGAAATTCTTGATGAATGGTAAAGAGATCTAGCAGCGTTTGAGAAGGGTGATCACCGTCGCCATCACCGGCATTGATGATGGATAAATTTAAGCAATCTCTTAAGCTTCTATAAAAGCCTGTTTCAGAGTGACGAATAACCGCCGCACTTATTCCAATTTCCTCAAGAAGCCTCAGTGTGTCATAAAGGGTTTCACCTTTTTGCATGCTAGAAGTTGCTTCTTCTATGCTCAGCACATTTAATCCTAAACGCTTTTCGGCAACCTCAAAGCTCAAGCGTGTCCGTGTGCTTGGTTCAAAAAAAAGATTCGCAACAAACATAGGCTTAATAAATGGATGTTTAACACCGTTATGTTGTATGTATCGTGCGCGTTCCAAGAGCTCCTCAATTTGTTCGACGGACAACTCCGACAATGATACTAAATGTGCCACTTTACTTCTCCTCTCAAATCCTATTTATTTACAATCAGGCAATGAATGAGAGCGCATGAAATCTGGAAAATACGCTGATGAGTGACGTATTCAAAATCAAGAAAGGGACAGGGATACATTTTCCTTTCTAAAGAATTTCATAAACCATAAAAAAATAACTCCTTCGCTGACAGCGAAAGAGTTGGATAAACAGGCGACAAGGATAGGTCAAAAATCAGGTGGAATAAGACTTCACACTGTTTTCAACACATCTTGTCTTACAACTCCCTTGTCAGCCTCACAGGACTGCCTTTAAAAGGGCATTATTATTTTTCACATAGGTCTTTTTCTCAAACTCACTTCATCCACTTTATCGGTTTCCTTCAACTTCACCGCAACAATTTCTTCCTCAGAGGTAGGAACGTTTTTCCCTACAAAGTCAGGCCGAATCGGCAATTCTCTATGTCCACGATCAATGAGTACAGATAATTGAATCACTGCAGGACGACCGATATCCATAATGGCATCAATTGCGGCCCTTGCCGTTCTCCCTGTATAGAGCACATCATCCACAAGGAGTACCTTGCGATCTTTGACATCTACAGGAATGTTCGAACCGTGGAGCTTGGGATGACCGTCACTGCTTTTTTCCTTAAGATCATCACGATATAATGTGATATCTACCTCACCAACAGCGACCCTTTTTCCTTCAATATTATAAATGTTGTTTGCCATACGTTGAGCTAAATAAATCCCACGCGTTTTAATACCCACTAAAATAATAGTGTCGACACCTTTATTTCTCTCAATCACCTCATGAGAAAGCCTGGTCAATGTGCGCTGAATTGCCTGCTCATCCAATATAATTTTCCCCATGCAAAATCCCTTCCTTGGGCGAATTCGGATCGCAAAAAACCCCTCTACCGTCTGAAGTGGAGGGGTTTCCAAAGACACTTATAACAACGACATAGTGTCCTTTTACCGTTACCCTTTCCAGCCTCACGGGACTGTTTTAAAGGATCATCATTTTCCATAACATTATGACAAACTAAAAATGTGCTGTCAACCCTTATTCACGACGTAATTCTTCTATAAGCCGTTGCATATCCTCAGGAAGCGGTGCTTCGAATTGAAGGTGCTTCTTGGTATGAGGATGGATGAAACCCAGCTCAGCAGCATGCAAGGCTTGCCCTAAGATATTCAATGTTTTTCTTGGTCCGTATTTTGGATCGCCTGCAACAGGATGACCAATATAAGCCATATGTACCCTAATTTGATGCGTTCTTCCCGTCTCCAAGCGACAATCCACGTACGTATGCTCAGGGAAATGTGTGTTGACTGTAAAATGAGTAACAGACGGCTTGCCATTTTTCATATTAACAGCCATTTTTTTCCGATCCTTTTCATCACGACCGATTGGCGCATCAATGGTACCATTATGATGTGGAATGACACCATGGACAATGGCTTTATAGACACGATGAATTGTCTTTGACTTCAATTGCTCAACCAACGAACGATGAGCGATATCATTTTTTGCAACCATAATCAGCCCTGAAGTATCCATATCAATGCGGTGAACAATTCCCGGTCTTAAAATACCGTTTATGCCCGATAAATCACGACAATGCGCCAATAGCCCATTGACTAACGTACCCGATTCATGTCCCGGAGCAGGATGGACAACCATCCCTCTTGGCTTATTGACAACAATCACATCCTCGTCCTCATAGAGGATATCAAGTACCATCTGTTCGGGTTGTACCTCTAGAGGCTTGGGCTCTGTCGTTATCACCTGAAGCGTATCATCCCTGCTTAGCTTATAATTTTGTTTGACACCTGAACCATTGACAAGAATCGTTTGCTCTTTAATCATCTCTTGTATTTGTGTTCTTGAAAACTCAGGATATTGCTGATCCAAATACTTATCAATCCGCTGTCCAACAACGTCCTCAGCAATAACCCATTGATCAGTTTTCTCCATTTTCGTCATGTGTTTTTTCCTTTTTCCCATCTAATAATGTAAATAACAGAAGCAAAATCACTCCGATAACTAAGGATGCATCAGCGATATTAAAAATTGGATAACTATAAGAGCCTATGTATACGTGAATAAAGTCTACAACTTCCCCGCGAAAAATGCGATCAAGAAAATTACCAAGGGCACCTCCAAGAATAAAGTTTAGCGAAATGCCAAGTAGTAGACGATGTCGACCGATCTTTTGCATATAATAAATAATAATAGCAACAACGACAATAGAAATGATGTAGAAAAACCATGTTTGACCTTCTAATATGTTCCATGCTGCACCCGTGTTTCTTGATGACGTAATATATAGCACATGTGGCTTTACAGTCACCTGTTGACCAACAGTCATATTATGCGCTACCGCATACTTGCTACATTGATCTATAAAGAGCATGATCGCAGCTAATAAATAATAATACATACCCTTTCCCCCAATCCTGTATTCTTTGCTATTTTAGCATATGCTAAACAAGGTTGCGAGATTGGAGTCCACAATTTTGTTGGAGGAAAAAAGTGAAGAAATTATCACTTCTTCACCTTTAACCTCATTTTTCATCTTCACCTTCTATAACCTGTTCTTGATTCATCCACTGGTCATAATGAGCATTGCGTAAAAATTGTACGTGATCATCTCCACGATATCCGTAAATATCTGTAGCACCAATAGCTTCAACCATTTCTACACAGTCCATGTCATCATAGCCATCCATGTTCAATGAATCGTCATAAGTCATGTCGATTTGATTATAGACAGCAACGAGATCGTAGGCATTTTGTTCATTGAACCCTGCTCCTTCATCGCCCTCATCCTCCTCTATTTCCATGTCTCTGATCACAGCTTCTTCTACGGGACGATCATCATGAATACTTTTATTCAGCGAATTTTTAACAGTCGTGGAAGCCGTGGGTTGTGCTTCGAGCCTTTCATAAGGAATTTTTTCTCCTGTTCTTTCATCAATCCCATAAGTGCCCTTTTCTATTTTAGATAGGGCCACGATAATATCATTTAGCTCTTCATACTTCATTTTTTGTAAGCCAAGATTTTTTTCGCGCTCAAATAGTTCTGTTCCTGAATCAGCAGGATGGTTATCATAATAAGAAAGCTCACTCGACGAATGATTTGAAGTAAAGGATACTTCTTTGCCAAATTCATTAGTAAAATCCAATTCTCTTTCTAAAACATGCTTTCGATTTAACAACTGCTTTTTAACGTTATTATAATTGAACATTATTCTCCTCCTGTATGAAGCTCCTTTCTGATGAAAATCATCCATCCTCTATAGTGTCTGCACGACCACCTCATATTAATCTCCATAACAATTGTTAATTCATATGTCCATTTCCACTTTTACCAAAACGCCGAAAAAGTATAACCTCTCAATGTATATGGACAAAAGATGCTAGCATGCAATGCTTGTCTGTATTAAAATAAAGCCGCCCCGTTAATTGGGACGACTTTATCAGTGGTAACACAGCTTAAGCATAATGGTTTTTTACGGTTTCCGCACAAGATTTACAAAGGGTAGGATGTTCACTATCCTCTCCTACGTCTGTTGAAACCATCCAACAGCGTTCACATTTTTCCCCTTTTGCTGGTCTGACAATAACCGCTGTTTCTCGATAAGCTTGCGCATCTTCTGGGGCTTCAGCGATATCTCCCGCAATGCGAACCTGAGAAACAATGAAGAATTTATTGAGCTGTTCAACACCATCAAGATTTTCTCGACTGGTTTTTGTGGGGTAGAGCACAATCTCAGTCTCCAGAGATTTACCAATCAATTTTTTATTTCTCGCTTCCTCTAAGGCCTTTAATACATCATCTCTCACATCCATCAGCTGATCCCATTTTCCTAACAAGGCATCACCATTCTGGACGTCTTCTTCTTTTGACATATCTGTTAATTGCACATACTCTGCTTTTTCGCCCGGAATATACCGCCACACTTCTTCCGTCGTATGTGGAATGATTGGTGTAAGCATTTTAGTAAGTGCCATCACATGTTGATAGAGCAAGGATTGAATTGAGCGACGCCGATGACTATTTTCTGGATCCACATACAGTGTATCTTTAGCAATGTCCATATAAAAGGCACTAAGCTCAATCGTACAATAATTATGAATCATGCTGTAGACATTCAAAAATTGATAATCATTATATGCTTGCATCACTCTTGAAATCAAACGATTAAGCTTGACAGTCATATAGCGATCCATTTCGCCACGATCCTCCGGCTTAACAAAATGTTTGACAGGATCAAATCCATGTAAATTACCCAATAAAAATCTGAGCGTGTTGCGGATTTTTCTATAAACCTCAGCGACCTGTTTGAGAATATCATCAGATACTCGCGCATCAGCGGTATAATCAACGGAAGATACCCACAGTCTAATGATATCAGCACCAAGCTGTTTCATCACCTTGGATGGATCAATGACATTGCCAATCGACTTACTCATTTTATGACCTTTTCCATCTAGAACAAAGCCATGGCTAAGCACACTCTTATAAGGTGCTTGACCTGTCATTGCTACACTCGTGGATAAAGAAGAATTGAACCAACCACGATATTGATCAGAGCCTTCAAGATATAGATCAGCCGGTCGACGTAAATCTTCCCTCTGCTCCAGCACAGCCTGATGAGAGGAGCCTGAGTCAAACCACACATCCATGATATCCGTTTCTTTTGTAAAAATCCCATTAGGACTATGCTCAGATGTAAAGCCTTCCGGTAACAGATCCTTCGCCTCACGTTCAAACCAACTATTAGAACCATGCTCCCTGAACAAAGCAGAAACATGCTGAATGGTTTCATTTGTAATGATAGCCTCACCATCTTCACCATAAAAAACAGGAATAGGCACACCCCAAGCACGCTGACGAGAAATACACCAATCTTCACGATCACGTACCATATTATGCAAGCGTGTTTCACCCCAATTTGGCACCCAGTGAACCTGTTTAATGGCTGCCAAAATATCTGATCTAAAGTTTTTAATCGAAGCAAACCATTGTTCAGTCGCTCTAAAAATAATCGGTTTTTTCGTACGCCAATCATGAGGATAGGAATGCGTAAAGAAATCAAGCTTAAGCAATGCACCCACTTCTTCAAGCTTCTCTGTGATCGGTTTATTAGCCGTATCATAAAAGAGACCTGCAAATCCAGGTGCTTCTTCAGTTAAAACGCCTTTTTCATCAACTGGACATAGCACATCTAGATTATATTTTTTCCCTACATAATAGTCATCTTCTCCGTGGCCTGGAGCGGTATGCACACAACCCGTACCGGCCTCAAGAGTGACATGATCACCTAGAATAACTAAAGAATCACGATCATAGAACGGATGGGAGGCAACAACATACTCCAAATTCTTTCCATTTACTGTTTTTACCACTCGAGCATCTTGCCATCCCAAAATACCTTTGAGACCTTCCAATAATTCAGAAGCCACAATATATTTCTTGCCTTTTACGTCCACCACGCTGTATTCAAAAACAGGATTAACAGCAATGGCTACATTAGCTGGAATGGTCCATGGCGTTGTCGTCCAAATGACAATCGCTTCATCACCCTCTAATACGTCTTTCCCATCTTTTACATTAAAAGCAACATAAATAGATGGCGAGCGCTTATCTTGATATTCAATTTCCGCCTCAGCTAAAGCCGATTCAGAGGATGGGGACCAATAGACCGTTTTTTTATCCTTGTAAATATAACCTCTATTAGCCATTTCACCAAAGACTTTAATTTGCTCAGCTTCATAATCCTTCTGCAGCGTCACATAAGAATGCTCCCAATCACCACGAACGCCCAAGCGTTTAAACTGCGTTCTTTGGCGATCAACTTGTTCTAAAGCATATTTTTCACAAAGCTTTCGAAATTCGGCAATCGACATGCTTTTTCTCTTCACACCTTGTTTGGTCAACGCTTGTTCAATAGGTAATCCATGTGTATCCCAACCAGGAACATAAGGCGCTTGAAAACCAGACATTGACTTAAAGCGCATAATCATATCCTTGAGGATTTTATTTTCAGCGTGCCCAATATGAATATCACCATTGGCGTACGGAGGACCATCATGGAGTACAAACAGCGGGCGATCTTTTGTGCGCTCAAGCTGCTTTTCATACAAGCACTTATCCTCCCACTCTTTTTGCATCTCAGGCTCTTTATTTGGTAGATTTCCGCGCATTGGAAACTCTGTTTCCGGCATTAATAACGTGTTTTTATAGTCCAATTCTTTCTTCCTCCACTTCAATTGAGGTTTCGTTCACGTAGCATTTCAACCCTTCATTCAAGTTAGGTTTGCACCGCTTCATTTGTACTTTATACTTATACTTTCTAAGACATAAAAAAAACCCTCATCCAAAAGGGACGAGAGGCCCGTGGTACCACCCTTTTCGGCAAAAACCTGAGCTTTCAGCTTTCACCGACTTTATTCTTCTTAACGTGAAGAAAGACGTCATCTCCTACTCATCATTCGGGATGAAACTCCGAGGTGATCTTCGTTACAGGTCATTCACTGGGCTCCCACCTTCCCCAACTCGCTGAACACTAACCGTGTAACTACTCTCCCCATCAACGTGATCGTATTGATTTCATACTATTAAGTATATGAAAAAATAACAAGGGACGTCAAGCCTGTGCTCATTCGCCCAGAGAAGCGATTTCTAATTCACTGTCTTCCATCGTTTCAGATAGTTTATCCCATTCATCATTATTTTTTATAATTTCGAGCTGTGCCTCAATGAGCGATACAAAACGTGCACGATAAACGCTGGCTTGCTTTTTAAGCTCTTCAATCTCAAGCGCAATCTTTCTTGATTTACTCAGGGCTTCATTGATGATACGACCAGCATTCGTTTCAGCTTCTTTAACGATTAATTTAGCTTCTTTTGTCGCATTTTGCTTGACATCTTCAGCGGTTTCCTGAGCCACTAAGATCGATTTATTTAGCGTCGCTTCGATATCCGTAAAATGCCCCAAGTTTTCCTCTAATTTATGAACCTGTTCTTCCAATGCTTTCTTGTCGTGGATGAGCGTTTCATGATCTTTAATAACCAAATCCAAAAAATCGTTTACCTCATCTTCATCATATCCGCGAAATGATCGTGAGAACTCTTTATTGTGGATATCCAACGGTGTTAATGGCATAAAACCACCTCCAACTTCTGATATATGTTACTACGACAATTCGACAATCACTAACGTATTTCCTGCAAATTATATAATTTATTTTACAGATTCAACGCGCCATCGACAAGCCTTTTTCAAAGATCAATGATGTTATTTCAAAATACCATATGTCATCCAATGATTTCCTCGCTTGGTTAACCCTTCAATCGAAAGCAATCGACTGCGTCCAAAACCACGAAGTGAGAGATAATCCCCCTCATTCAGTTCAAAGGAGGGTTTGTTAACAATTTTCCAATTTACCTTAACAAGTCCTCCTGCAATAAGTTCCGTTATCTTACTTCGTGATAGGCGATAAATCTCTGCACACACTATATCCAAGCGCAAAGAGGCTACCGAACCTTCATGTTGCTCCCACTGAACCGCAACAGACACCCTATCCGAAAAGGAAACAGATTCACATCGAACAGGGTTCTTTCCCACTGCCGTTAAATGCAAACGCACATAATCAGCAACCTCACTCGCAGTAATGAATTGAATTCTTTGCCCGGAAAATAATAAATCACCAAACTTTTTTCTTTTTATGCCTAGCCCCATCAAGGAACCTAGCAGCTGCTTATGATCAATGGTCGCAAATTTCACTGAATAATCCAGTTCAAGCAAACGGATATCAAATGCGGCTTCTTCAACATAAGGAGGGATCAGCAAAGCTCTCACACGCTCAGCCCCCTCATACCCCCCTGAAAATTTCAAGGTTATCTCCTGATTGTGCCCGATAACAGCCTTGATTATATCCACCTGCCTCGGGTCGAGGAAATCTGTACGTTTGACTATATAACGCTCATTAATAGCTGTCTGCCATTCTAAAATCTGGTCAATAAAAGCCTTTTCTTCTGGACGAAAATGATCATATAGTGACATATTCCCTCTCCTTACAAATAGAAAAAAAGCTGCTGAAGCCCTATTCGTGCAAAATTAAGAACCAGAAAAGCCACGATTGGTGATAAATCCATCATGCCAATCGGAGGAATAACACGCCTAAAAGGCTGCAAATAAGGTTCACATATTCTCCCTAAAAACCTGCCAAAAGACGTTTCACGGATATTAGGCACCCATGACATTAAAATATAAATGATTAATGCAAAACTGTATAATTGTAAAAGCATTGATAATAAACTAAAAAGATAACCCATTGATTCACCTCATTTCAACTGTTTCATCAAACCTGTATTCAGATAAAACCGGCTCAATATCAAGCGTGCCCAAGGCAAAAATAAATGTTTGACTGCGTACCTTCACGATTTGAGCATCCAACACATAAACCGCTCCACTAATGAAATCAAGCATCCTTTTTGCCTCTACCCTCGTCACTTTATTCAAACTAAATACAACGATTTTACGCTGCGCTCCCTCATCAATGATCATTTGAACATCTTCAAAATTATCAGGGCTAACCTGAACAATTTCAACAGAATTTTCTTCTTGTTCCTGATCAGCGAACATTTCCTGTTCTCTCTGACTAAGTCGACTACGCCTGCTAGGCAACCTTGCCGCCGAGTGCCTCTGTTCTTCATTTTGCTCCACTTTTTCCATCTGCTCTTCTACATCTTCATCAAGATTAAAAAAATGCATAAAAGAATCTTTAAGGCCCATTTTTTTTACTCCTTTATATGTCTTTACCAACCAGAGCATTTCCAATACGTACAAAAGTTGCCCCTTCTTCAATTGCCAACGCATAATCGTTTGACATGCCCATGGAGAGTTCTCGACAAGGGGCATGAGCGTAGCCTAGCTCTTGGACACGGAGCTGCCACTGTTTTAACCGTTGAAAAACCTTTCGTATGATCGCTTCGTTATCAGTATGTGGGGCCATTGTCATCAGACCGATCACACAAACCTTTTTATAGTTCTTAAGCATCTCAACAAATGGTAAAAGCTCAGCTTCGCTAAGCCCGTGCTTGCTCTCTTCCCCAAAAATATTCATCTGGATAAAGCATTTTAACACATCTTCACTATATTTTTCGATCTGGTCAGCAAGCGAGAGATGATCTAAAGAATGCAGATAGTGGATCCGATTTACCACATGCTTAGCTTTTCTAGACTGTAACGTGCCAATAAAATGCCAAGAAACATTTTCAGATGTCATGAGCCTCTGTTTCTCATCAATGCCTTCCATGCGGTTTTCAGCTAAATGTTGGACACCCGCTTGAACGGCTTCCTTAGCTCTCGCAGCCGTCACATATTTTGTCACGCCGACGACCTTAACTTCAGAAGGGTCACGCCCTGTCTTTTCGCAAGCATTTTTAATGGTTGCTCGAATCGTTGCAAACTGGCTAGCTACACTCATTTGTCATCCCCACTTAACATGCCTATATAACCTAGCATGCGTCCGGTGCTTCCTTTTTCCATACGATGAGAGAAGAACAAATCTGTACGACAGCCTGTACAATAGTGCGATACACTAATATTTTCCTCTAAAAGTCCATATTTTTGTAAAATCAACTTATTAATAAGCTGCAAATCCAGCATGTATTTCCCATTATTTTTTTCTTCAATAGCACTCGAAATATCCACTTCTGGAAGCATTTGAACAGCCTGAATGACCTTATCATCAACTTCATAACAGCAACTTCCTATAGATGGTCCGATGACTGCGCATATTTCCTCTGGGTCAAACCTGAATTGATCCTCCCAGGCTCGCACCATTTCACCAACAATTTCTCCTGATGTCCCTTTCCAGCCCGCATGAGCAATCCCAATAATGGGGATTCTTTTTGCATAGAAAAAAACGGGAACACAGTCTGCAAAGCAAGCGGTTAACAGCACATTTTGATCTGTCGTATAGAGACCATCACATGCTGGAATAGCGGATTCAAGATCTAAAGCCCCTCGTCCCCCCTGTTCCTTACTCACCCTCATAACAGCATTATCATGCACCTGCTCTGGTGTTATCCAACATGACTCAGATATATGTAATAATTCTCCTAATTTCAACCGATTATTTGTTACAGATTCAGCGATATCGCCTACATGATACCCCATATTGAAGGAAGCATACGGCGCAGAGCTATATCCGCCATTTCTTGAAGTAAAGCCTAATCTCATCTGTCCCTTTGAAAAAGGAATAGGAGTGAGTTCGAGTGCTTCTACTGATTTTTGTTTAAACGGTTCTATCAACAAATTAAGCTCACTCCCTATTGAACGACATACCTCAAATCCTATTAAAAGCTTTCTTACATCTTATCATATCACAGTCTTGTCTAGTAAGGGTTAACTATCACGTCTCTACGTTTCCCCTGTTTTCTTTAAATGCATCCTTAAACCGAACAAGAATGACATCATCCCCGACTCTGACAATGTTTTTCCACGGAATGATGACGTCGCTTTCTCTACCAAATAGTCCGAGCATCTTCCCTGATCCAAGAATAACAATATGTTCAATTTCACCTGTTACCATATTCACATCAAGATCACCTATGCGACCAAGTAACTTCCCATTTTCAACATTCACAACTTCCTTGACCTGAAACTCTGACATCCTCGTCATCGTCCAGCCTCCTTTAAAAGCTTCCTCAATTTCTCTAACAACATATATACTTGCTTACAGATTTATAAAGGCTTGTATTAACTAACTATATGGAGAAACAGATTAAAAAAGAAGTATGAAAGATGAATAGATCACTGAAGTTGTTACAAAAAGGCGTTTTTTTCGTCCCTATTTTGAGAATATATTCTGTTACAGCACAAAAGATGTCCCCCTAGACATGCTTTGGGGACATCTTCACATACAAGATTTATTCACCTTTTATTTAGCTTTGAATATGTTTGTTCATCTCTTTAATGGCAGCTTTTTCAAGCCTGGAAACCTGTGCTTGTGAAATCCCAATTTCCTCAGCGACTTCCATCTGTGTCTTTCCTTGAAAAAAGCGCAGGGAGAGAATGTTTTTTTCCCTATCGTTTAATTGTGTCATGGCCTCATAGAGAGCAATATCTTCAATCCATTGACTATCCTTATTTTTCTCATCACCAATTTGATCCATAACATAGATTGGATCACCCCCATCATTATAAATGGGTTCAAACAATGAAACAGGATCCTGAATGGCATCTAAGGCAAAAATGACATCTTCCATGGGAACCCCAAGCTGCTGTGCAATTTCTTCAGCCGTCGGTTCACGTGAATGCCTAGAAATCAGTTTTTCTTTCACTTGTAAAGCCTTATAAGCAATATCTCTAAGTGAACGCGATACGCGAATAGGGTTATTATCCCGTAAATACCGTCTGATTTCCCCGATAATCATCGGCACAGCATAAGTCGAAAACTTGACATTCTGACTAAGATCGAAATTATCGATGGATTTCATGAGTCCAATACATCCGACCTGGAACAAATCATCGACGTATTCACCACGGTTGTTGAACCTTTGAATGATGCTCAAAACAAGTCTGAGGTTTCCATTGACAAGCTCTTCCCGTGCTGATAGATCACCATCCTGCATGAGGACAAACAGCTTGCGCATTTCTTCATTTTTGAGAACAGGCAACGTTGCGGTATCTACACCACAAATCTCTACTTTATTTTGTGCCACATGATTCCCCCCTATCGGAGCTATGTACAACGTAAAGTATCTCCTCAAGAGGGAAAAATATGCATTGAGATATACCCGTTATGTTATTCCAATCGACAATGTTCTTAGCTATCCCACAGATAAGTCCTTATGCCATTTTGTTAAACTCTTTCTGCAATCGTTTAATGATTCTTTTTTCTAAGCGAGAAATATACGATTGTGAAATACCCAATTGATCAGCAACATCCTTTTGGGTTTTTTCCTTTCCACCTTCCAAACCAAATCGCAATTCCATGATCTCCTTTTCTCGATCATTCAAGAGTAAAATCGCTCTTTTCAGAAGCGATCGATCGATTTTTTTTTCCATGTTTCGTGTGATAATATCATTATCAGTTCCTAAAACATCTGATAATAACAGCTCATTTCCATCCCAATCTACATTAAGAGGTTCGTCAAATGATACCTCCGTTTTGCGCTTATTGTTTCGGCGCAAATACATTAAAATTTCATTCTCAATGCAACGTGAAGCATAGGTAGCAAGTTTAATTTTTTTCTCTGGATTAAATGTATTAACCGCCTTGATCAATCCAATCGTCCCAATACTAATAAGGTCCTCAATATTTATCTTGGTATTTTCAAATTTTCGTGCAATATACACGACAAGCCTAAGATTTCTTTCAATCAACGTTGACCGCGCTTCTTGATCACCTTTTACAAGCTTGACAAGAAGATCTTGCTCCTCATCTTTTGACAGTGGAGGTGGAAGCGCCTCACTTCCTCCTATGTAATAAATTTCTTTCGGATGAATGCCTAACTTTTGAAGAAATGCATACCATTTTGACAACATTTTCATTCGCAATCGTCTCATTTAATCTCCTCCCTTTGTGCTTATGACGCTGATTGTCGACTATTTCCCTTTTGCACCATGTCCGGATGTACAATACAATTGAATGCATCATCTTCAGATAAGCGATGAGCGGTCAAAGCCACAAACACTTTTCTGCATGTTAACACACCACTATTTTCTGATTGCAAAATGACCTGATCAGCCTTGATTGCCAATACCAGCTTCTCCTCTCCACTAATACCCCTGTATGGAATAAGGCTTAGACGTGTCAACCATTCATGCTCCATAGAGGGATCATTAAAAATCTGAACTGGATCCTCTTGAAAAAGCACATCAGGTATTTTCCCACGAGCAATTTCATGATTAATAAACATGACAGGTGCTTCATTTATAGGATGATTCAGTTGATTTCCAGTATCAACAAGCCCCGTTCCATGGACAATCGCTTTCCCAAAATAAATATCCACTACCATTGCCTGATCTATTCGCCATTTTCGTATCGCTACATGGTCAAGACGTTTTTTTGAAAACAACCAGACACAAGGAAAGAGCATGATAACAAATAACCAGCTTATTGGATCGCCATATGCCGTTGTATCGAAAGTTATTATGTGAGCATATGATGAGCTGGACTGGAGAAAATAATGAATGGCGAATAAACCCCCTCCCATCATGAAGGTAATAAAATAAAACATGAAAAAGCTTTGAAAAAACAATAAAAACCTGCGAAAACCAAACACAATATAGACGATGATAACGGAATAAAGCAATTTGCCTATCGGATTGTAGAAAATAGGTGAAAGTGGTGTAAACAGCAATAAAATGATAAGAGAGGCAAAAAGGGTTCCTGCTACTATTCGCCAACGACGGATAGATCTTTTTAACACTCCAGCGGTCAATTTTAAAATCATAAAATCGATCAATACATTTAAAAGCCAGACGGCATCCAAATAGATGGTCATTGCGCAAAACCTCACCCATCGAAAGGTTGTTTATCCAAAGTATACGGGCTTCTGTATGGAATGTCTGTCAGTTAATGATGTGCAAAACTTGTTATTTTGTATCTCAGTGCCTACCTATATTTTATTTTGTCGAATGGAATGAAAAGGAGAAAATAGAAACAATAACTCATGGAGGAGGAGTATGGGAGGACCTAAATATGTTTCCTTCGAATTAGCAGCTTTGTTAAACGGAGTTCTACTTTGACTGCCATCGAGCCTTGATTTGAAGATCTACATCTCTCATTAAGATCTTTGACTACGCCCCATCTGTTGAAGTGGGCTGAAATAATGCTTACATACTTAATTATCAATTGAAAAAACCGCCCCCAAAAAATTAACGGTGACGGTTTCTGTTTCTTAAGAAGGTTGGGATATCAAGTGTATCTTCCTCTTCTTCCATAGAGGTATGTGAAGGGCGAGGAGATTCTAATTCTTCACGATGAGTCGGTTTATTTTGATTTTGTGCCGGCATCGAGTTCGTTCGTTCACGCTGCATTTGTTGTATTGGAGAGTTGTGAGTTTCTCCTTCTTCGAAACCTGTCGCAATAACTGTAACAATGATTTCACTTTCAAGCTCGTCGCTGATAACTGAGCCAAAGATCATGTTAACCTCTTGATCCGCCGCAGACGCAACGATATCAGCAGCTTCGTTCACTTCGTAAAGGCTAAGGTCAGGACCACCCGTAATATTCATGAGCACCCCTCTAGCCCCATCAATGGATTTTTCTAAAAGGGGACTTGCAATCGCCTTTTTAGCCGCATCAGCTGCACGATTTTCACCTGTAGCCATACCAATGGACATCAAAGCAGTGCCACCGTCCTTCATAATTGTTTTAACATCAGCAAAGTCTAAGTTAATGAGCCCTGGCAATGCAATTAAATCCGAAATACCCTGTACACCCTGACGCAACACATTGTCAGCCTCACGGAACGCATCAAGCATCGACGTGTTACGATCAACAATTGTCAACAGACGATCATTGGGAATCACAATCAATGTATCGAGCTTTTCCTTAAGATTATTAATTCCTCCAGTTGCTTGTGTTGCACGCTTGCGACCTTCAAATGTAAAAGGGCGTGTAACCACACCTACAACAAGCACACCCATGTCCTTAGCGATTTCTGCAATAACTGGTGCAGCACCCGTTCCTGTACCGCCTCCCATTCCAGCAGTGACAAAAACCATATCCGCCCCTTTTAACGCTTCCTCTATTTGATCTCTGCTTTCTTCTGCAGCCTTTTTCCCGATATCCGGATTAGCACCTGCACCCAATCCTCTTGTTAGCTTTTCTCCAAGCTGAAATTTCGTTTCAGCCTTTGAAAGTTTTAGTGCTTGTCCATCCGTGTTTACGCAGATAAAGCCAACACCTTGAATGCCACTTTCAATCATGCGATCAACCGCATTTGAACCGCCTCCTCCAACGCCGATGACTTTTATTTGTGCGAACTGTTCCATATCCGTATAGTCTAACATTCTATGTGCCTCCCATTTGTTAGTCGCTCAAACCGATCAATCAAAAAATGAATCAAACAATTGCTTGACCTTTTTTGTGACGCTACCGCGATCATGATTAGGATTTTTTTCTGCCTTAACCTTGTCTTTCTTTCGACGTCCTTGTCCATTGGAGATACTGGAAGCAATGGTTCTTCCAACTTCTCTACCTTGAATTTTAACATGATGATAAGCAAAATTTATCAAACCCATACATGTGGTGTATTGAGATTCTCTCACACCAATATAATCTGGAATGGCAACTCTAACATTATGATTGAGCTCACGTTGCGCAAGATCTAATATACCTTCCATCATTGCACCACCGCCGGTTAGAATATAACCAGCTGGTAATTTTTGAAAACCACTTCTACGAAATTCCTCATTGATCAGCTCTAAAATCTCTGCTACACGCGGCTCTATTATGTGAGCAAGATCTCGTTCACTAATGGTTTCATCTTCAGAACCATTCAATTTTTGAACAGGAATATCCTCCTCAGTGGAGGCATAATCGATGAAGGCATTGCCATATTTCAATTTAATGGCTTCGGCATAATCCGTTGTCGTCTGCAGACCAATTGAAATATCCTTAGTGATATGGTTCCCACCAATGGGCAGAACAAATGTATCGACCAATATACCTTGATCAAAAACCGCCACTTTCGTTGTACCACCACCAATATCAATAAGCGCCGCGCCAAGGTTTTTTTCATCACGGGTAAGCGCAACAGAACTTGATGCTAATGGTGCTAAACAAATATCCGCAATCTCCAACCCCGCCTTTTCAACACATCGCTCAAGATTATGTAAAATGGTTTTAGAGCCGGTAATAACAATCCCCTTCATCTCAAGACGAACACCAACCATGCCCCTTGGATCATTGATCCCTTCCAGTCCGTCTACAATAAACTCATGGTGAATAGTATCGATGATTTCCCGCGCAGGATCCATCGGCATAACTTGAGCCGCCTCCATCACACGCGTGATATCGTCATCATCGACCTCCCTGTTCTCACTTGACACCGCAACCACGCCATGGCAAGGATGCAACTGAATATGATTTCCCGCAATACCTATGATGACGCTCTGTACTTTAGACCCTACCATTCTCTCAGCCTGTTCCACCGCGTTTTGAATTGAACGCACCGTCTCATCTATATCAACAATTGACCCCTTTTTTAGTCCATTAGAGTCCGCCTTGCCGATACCAATGACATTTAGTGAATCTCCTACCACTTCGCCAATCACAACTTTGGCCATGGACGTACCGATATCTAAACCTACATATGTATCATTGTTGTTCAATCTTCGGCACCTCCTTAATTGAACATCGTTATCTATAATTAATAATCAATTTATTCACTTATTACCCATCAGTGTACCATGTTGATAAACATCTGTCGCTAACTTATAGAAAAAATTTATGATATTTACTATATTCTCTGATATATTATTCTACCATAAGAATGGTATTCAACATACAGACACATTTATCCTTTTTTAAAAAAATATATTTTTAGAAGTCATAGTAGTTCAAAACTCTTTTTTTACTTATATCATCTATCGCTTATCGCTCCATAAACATAACCCCGCGGAAACCTCAATCATGATAAAAAGCTCTCATCACCAAACAATCGCTTTATTCTTTCATCTAACCCTAGTCTTTTTTTGAGTGGTCATACGGGGTAAATATCTGACCAACAGTAAGATCTAAAACACCCTTTTCATCAGGCTTAAGTGAAGACGTTACGTTTGGATAAAAATGATTTAATCTACTGGCTAGATGGCTCGTTGTCACAATCACTTCATTACCATCATTCATATAAAGATGCATCTCATCAGCATAATATTTAGAAGGTACACTGACCACTTCAGAAATATCATGTTTGATTGCAGGACTCAATAACACCATTTGTTTTGCCAATGCTCTCAATGACTTTCCCTGCTCTACACCTGTAATGACTGGAGCTGAACCTGGCAATGTCTTCCCTGAAACATTAGTCAACGTATTGCCACTTGAAAGAACCGGATAATAGCGATGATCCTTTTTTAGATAAGCTACTTTAGTGTATTCCGAAACATCAATCGTTACTGTAGATGGAAAATAGCGTTTAATTTCCGCACTTTTGATCAACGGAAGCTTCTTCAAGGAACGCTCAATCTTCTGTTTATTGACATCCCAAATCTTGCTGTGTCCCGAAATCCCACTTTGCTCCGCAATCTGCTGTCTGGATATATAATCATTATCTTTTACCGTTAAAGTCCGCACATTACTAAGCGGTGATTCAAAATAAACAACCGCCAAGATTAATACAAATAGTATGGTAAGATAAAATATCATGCGCCGATTCGCTTTTTGCTTTCTTTGCGCCCTTAATCTTGGAATACGATCTTCAAGCTGAATGACCTTTTTTTCTGGCATTTGCTTCACCTAACACTTCTTAGTAAACTAATTGACAATCTACTATGTACGCCACACCAGCCACGCAAATCGTACTCACTGTAGCGACTTACTCAAGGCCAACAGGCAACATTCACCAAAATGCCACTCCACCGTTAAAAGCTATTATAGCATAAACCCGCTTTAATACACGCTTTTTCAAAAGATTCCCACCCATGAGACACTCGATATCTCTTGCCTCTAGTCATCCGACTTCTAGAACACCTTAACACGTAACCTCTCCCGCATTAACATACATCTATCATGAAGTGATAGAATCCCACGATTTTCTAATCATCCAATCTCGCAGTTCAGCCCCTTCGAATCATAGGGTCTGTCCCTACTACAACTCTAAAATAAGCTTATACAAATTATGAGCAGCATCAGGCATCCCAAGCTCTAGCGCCTGTTCCCGCATCTGTGTTCTTCTACTTGTGTCAGACATAATCGCATCGATCTTCCCAAGCAATACCTCGGCGTTCAAATCACTTTCCATAATCACGACACTTGCACCGTGTTGCTCTAACGCACGTGCATTCTTCTCCTGATGATTATTGGTAACATAAGGGCTAGGAATCAATATAGTGGGCAGCCCTATTGCGGTGACTTCAGCCAACGTTGTTGCCCCTGCTCTTGAAACAACAAGATCTACCCCTGCTAAAACATCCTTCATGTTATGAAGAAAAGGCTGTACAGATAGATTAGATGGCTTGCCAATCCTATGGATCTCCTCCATGACTTGTTCATGGTGTGCTTGCCCTGTGACATATAAAATTTGATAATCCTTTTCTACAAATTGTGTCAAGAGTTCAAGAATGGCTTCATTGATCGGTCGAGCACCACGGCTACCCCCAAAGATTAGCACGGTCTTTTTCTTAGGTAATAAACCAACGGATTGCAAGCCCGACGCACCATCCCCATCTAGTATTTCTGACGCTCTTGGGTTGCCTGTTAATACTAACTGTCCTTTATTGAAGGAGCTTTCAGCTTGTTTCATTGATAAGGCCACACGGTCAACATAACGACTTAAAAATTTATTGGTAAGTCCAGGAACACTATTTTGTTCATGAACAATCGTCGGCACTTGTAATTTTGCAGCCGCATAAACCACAGGTCCACACACATATCCACCTGTACCAATGACGACATCTGGCATAAACGTATGAATGAGCCTCTTGCTTTTGCTTATCCCTTTTAAAAATCGCATCACCGTCATGACATTGCCAAAAGATAGCTTTCTTTTAAACCCCGTTATATTTAAAGCATGAAAAGGGATATGCTCTCGTTCAACAATGTCTTTTTCCAATCCATTAGCTGTCCCTATATACATAAATGACGCATCAGGCTCTTGACGTTGTATTTCATGAATCAAAGCAATGGCTGGATAAATATGACCACCTGTACCACCACCACTTACTAAAACTCTCATTCATTTTCACCCTTTTCAATGACTTCAACATTTTCTAGCCTAGACATATCTCTAAATTCATAGTGTTGTATTAAAATTTTACCATATCTGTTTCATATTTAGAAGACTGTCAACTATTCGTTCATTTCGACACTTTTTTGTACGTCTAGCTTCTGTTAGTTAGGTAGAGAAATGATTCTCTCATATCTCCTTTTGACGTTCTTTCCGCACATACCCTGCTGTCACTGATTCATAATGCCTTAGCTACCTTTTTTAATGAAGAATGAGCCTTTCAAATGATTGGTAAGATTGTCTCCTAAGCACTATGCCAGACTATGTCACTCAACGCTTTACCGATTCAACATTAAAAATAAAAAAAGCAACGATGACCCTTAACACGTCATTGATATGTAGAACGACTGGTCCATCATAAATGACTGTCACGAATCTGTCACTATCCAGGGTCCCCCATCCTTCAACAATGCTTATGCAGACGTGATGTCAAATGTAAAAAAACCTACCGCTAAAAGACCATCTGCCTCGCTATTTATTTTACTCATTATTTCTTTTATATGGCTCGCGATAAAATTCATTAAAGAGCTTCATAAGCGCCCGTTTTTCAATACGAGATACATAGCTTCGGGAGATGCTTAATTTTTGGGCGATTTCTCTTTGCGTTAATTCTCTTCGTTGATCAAGACCGAATCGAGCGGTGATCACCTCTTTCTCCCGATCATCTAGAATGTATAAAAATTCATACATTTTTTGTTTTTCCATTCGCAATGAAATTTCATCAATAACATCTTTGCTCTTAGACTTAAGAACATCGATTAGACTAATTTCATTTCCGTTAACCTATTATCCGTTAGTTCTCTTTTATTCTCAAAAATCAACCAAAAAAGATAAAAATTGTAATAATTTTAAAAACAGTTTATATTGTGAATACAAGGCTAACTACCACAA